>ERZ773090.1-NODE-1-length-709347-cov-395.919_pt1 | contig 709347 bp, 589 predicted proteins | sample MGYA00580579_ERZ773090 | MGnify/ENA primary metagenome ERZ773090 (study PRJEB29015, sample SAMEA2738014) | human oral metagenome | biome: human oral; feature: human-associated habitat; material: dental | place: China | collected 2132 ... | reverse complement strand
GTAACAAGGTAGCCGTACCGGAAGGTGCGGCTGGATCACCTCCTTTCTAGGGAGTGTTGTGTGGTGTAGGGAACCGGTTCGTGTGCGTGCGTGTGTGCGTGTGCGGGGTGCCTGTCTCGTGCGTGTGGCGGGGATGGGGTGGCATGCTGTCGGGGTCTGGGGCTGTGCGCCCGTGTGGTCTGGCTTTCTGTGTGGTCGTGCTTTGGTTGGGTGCGGGTGCGCGGGGGGTGTGGGCGGGTTGGTTGTGAACTGTATAGTGGACGCGAGTATTGTTTGTTCGTTGTGTTGTGTGGTGTGTTCTGTCGTGTGCGCGTGGTGTGCGTGTGCGCGTGGTGTGTTGTGTGTGTTGATTTGAGCGTTCGGTGGATGCCTTGGCATCAGGGGCCGATGAAGGACGTGGTGGCCTGCGATAAGCCTCGGGGAGCCGGCTGACGGGCTGTGATCCGAGGGTGTCCGAATGGGGAGACCTGGCACTCGTTGTGGGGTGTCACTCGTGTCTGAGGTTGTGTAGGGCGCGAGGGGTGACGCGGGGAAGTGAAACATCTCAGTACCCGTAGGAGAGGATATTCCGTGTGTAGTGGCGAGCGATAGCGGATGATGGTGAAACCGTGTGCGTGTGAGACTCGGCAGGGGTTGCGTGTGCGGGGTTGTGGGGCGCGTGTGTTCTCGTTTCTGCCGGGGCGGGGCGTGAGTGGCGTTGGGTAGCTGAACCGTCTGGGATGGCGGGCCGGAGGAGGTGAGAGCCCTGTAGGTGAAACCTGGCGTGGATATTGCGTGCGTGTGTTCCCAGTGTAGCATGGGGCTCGTGGAATCCTGTGTGAGTTTGCCGAGACCACTCGGCTGCCTGAATACCTCCTGATGACCGATAGCGGATGAGTACCGTGAGGGAATGGTGAAAAGTACCCCGGGAGGGGAGTGAAAGAGTACCTGAAACCGGGCGCTTACAAGCCGTCAGAGCCTGTGTCCAGTGCGTGATTTTTGCGTGGTGGGGTGGGTGATGGCGTGCCTATTGAAGAATGAGCCTGCGAGTCAGTGCCGTGTCGCGAGGTTAACCCGTGTGGGGGAGTCGTAGCGACAGCGAGTCCGAGAAGGGCGTGATGGAGTGGCGCGGTATGGACCCGAAGCGGGGTGATCTACCCATGGCCAGGTTGAAGCATGTGTAAGAGCGTGTGGAGGGCCGTACCCGCCTCAGTTGAAAATGGGGGGGATGAGTTGTGGGTAGGGGTGAAAGGCCAATCAGACTCCGTGATAGCTGGTTCTCCCCGAAATGCATTTTGGTGCAGCGTTGCGTGTGTCGCCCGGCGGAGGTAGAGCGACTGGTTGGCTGCGGGGCCTGACAGGGTTACTTAGGTCAGCCAAACTCCGAATGCCGTGCGGGTGTGGCGTGGCAGTGAGACCGCGGGGGATAAGCTTCGTGGTCGAGAGGGAAACAGCCCGGATCGCCGGCTAAGGCCCCTAAGCGCGCGCTAAGTGGGAAAGGATGTGCGGTCGCGGTGACAACCAGGAGGTTGGCTCAGAAGCAGCCATCCTTGAAAGAGTGCGTAATAGCTCACTGGTCGAGTGGTCGTGCGCCGACAATGTAGCGGGGCTTAAGCGTGCCGCCGAAGCCGCGGACTCCTCCGTGAGGAGGGGTGGTAGGGGAGCGTCCTGCGTTGGGTGAAGCTCGGGAGTGATCCTGGGGTGGACGGCGTGGGAGTGAGAATGCAGGCATGAGTAGCGATGACTAGGGTGAGAGTCCCTAGCGCCGAATGACTAAGGGTTCCAGGGCCAGGTGGATCCGCCCTGGGTGAGTCGGGACCTAAGACGAGGCCGACAGGCGTAGTCGATGGATGACGGGTTGATATTCCCGTACCGGCGTAGGACCGCCCATGCTGACGCGCGGGTGCTAACTCACGCCCGTGGTCGTTGATTCGCTGGTGGCCGGTACCTTCGGGTCCGGGTGCTGGTGTCGGCCAGGGTCTGGGGATCCTCCGTGCAGGTAGGCAAGCGTAGTAACAGGGGTGACGCACAGTGGTAGCCTCGCGGGCCTAATGGCTTGGCCCGTTCAAGCGCGCAGCCTCTCGCTCAGGTAAATCCGGGCGATCGCGTTAATGACATGGTTGTTGACGCGGGGGTGAGGCGTGATGGTGACCCCGTTGTGAGCGGGGGAGAGCAGGGTGATCCTGGGGTGCCGAGAAAAGCCTCGACGCGATGGTGCTGGGCCGCCCGTACCCGAAACCGACACAGGTGGTCGGGCAGAGCATGCCTAGGCGAACGAGTGAATCATGGTTAAGGAACTCGGCAAAATGCCCCCGTAACTTCGGGAGAAGGGGGGCCCGAACCCTGAGGCCCCGTGCGGGCTAGGGGGGTGGGTCGCAGAGACCAGGGGGAAGCGACTGTTTACTAAAAACACAGGTCCGTGCGAAGCCGTAAGGCGATGTATACGGACTGACGCCTGCCCGGTGCTGGAAGGTTAAGAGGAACCATCAACCCCCTTGTGGGGTGAAGTGGTGAATTTAAGCCCCAGTAAACGGCGGTGGTAACTATAACCATCCTAAGGTAGCGAAATTCCTTGTCGGGTAAGTTCCGACCTGCACGAATGGCGTAACGACTTCCCCGCTGTCTCAACCATGAGCTCGGCGAAATTGCACTACGAGTAAAGATGCTCGTTTCGCGCAGAAGGACGGAAAGACCCCGGGACCTTTACTACAACTTGGTATTGGTGTTCGCTGTGGCTTGTGCAGGATAGGTGGGAGACTGTGAAGCTGTCACGCTAGTGATGGTGGAGTCGTTGTTGAAATACCACTCTGGCCTGGGCGTGCGCCTGAACCTCGGCTCGTGATCCGGGCCAGGGACAGTGCCTGGCGGGTAGTTTAACTGGGGCGGTTGCCTCCTAAAGAGTAACGGAGGCGCTCAAAGGTTCCCTCAGCCTGGTCGGTCATCAGGTAGTGAGTGCAAGTGCACAAGGGAGCTTGACTGTGAGACTGACGGGTCGAGCAGGTACGAAAGTAGGAACTAGTGATCCGGCGGTGGCTTGTGGAAGCGCCGTCGCTCAACGGATAAAAGGTACCCCGGGGATAACAGGCTGATCCTGCCCAAGAGTCCATATCGACGGCATGGTTTGGCACCTCGATGTCGGCTCGTCGCATCCTGGGGCTGGAGCAGGTCCCAAGGGTTGGGCTGTTCGCCCATTAAAGCGGTACGCGAGCTGGGTTTAGAACGTCGTGAGACAGTTCGGTCCCTATCCTCTGCGCGCGCAGGAGACTTGAGAAGGCCTGTCCCTAGTACGAGAGGACCGGGACGGACGAACCTCTGGTATGCCAGTTGTTCCGCCAGGAGCACGGCTGGTTAGCTACGTCCGGACATGGATAACCGCTGAAAGCATCTAAGCGGGAAACCATCTTCAAGACCAGGTCTCCACCACCCCCTCCTTTCTTTTTCGCTATAGTGAATAGAGGGGAGGGGTGGGAAGGCCCCCAGATGATGACTGGGTTGATAGGCCGGAGGTGGACACCCAGTAACGGGCACCAAGCCGACCGGTACTAACACGGCCGATCACACACAAGACCAATCCGCACACTCTCTTGCGCAAGACAAACCAACGCGTCCACTATACGGTCCACGACCAACCCACCCAACACACGCCACACGCCGCGCAGGCCCGGACCACGTCTCGGTGGTCATAGCGGAGGAGTCACGCCCGGACCCATCCCGAACCCGGAAGCTAAGCCCTCCAGCGCCCATGGTACTGCTCCCACCAGGGAACGGAAGAGTAGGACACCACCGAGCCCCCACACACCACCAAAACCAGGGGTATATGAACCAACCCCTCACATCACACCCGGTAGGCTGAGGCATGTCGGGCTCCGAAGGCGGCTCGAGAGACCCCTAAGGAAGCAGGATCATGGCCCAGGACAGGCGTAACGACCAACGGCGCCCCCGCAACTCTCGGTCGGGCCGCGTCGGCGGTCGTCATGGCTTCCGCGAACGGGTCGGCGATGGTGCACGATCCTTTGACGGCGATACTCCGGGCCGTTCCGCCCATGGTGGCGGTGGCCGGCCTGACGCGGGTCGGCGTCGCGGTTCCCGCGTCGAACAGGGAGGTCGCGGACGTCGGTCCACGGATGACAGCGGTAAGGGGCGGGGCCAGGGGCGTCCGCCTCAGCGCTCCCGTGTGCCGGAACCTTCCGTACCGGCAGATGTCCAGGCCAGAAGTCTGGAGGCCTCGGCGCGCCGTGAGCTGCGCGCCCTGGGTCGGGCCAACGCTGAGAACGTCGCGCGTCATCTCATCATGGTTCAGCGGCTGCTCGACACGGACCCGGAACTGGCCTACCGGCATGCCCGTTATGCCGTCTCGCATGCCGGACGAGTCGCCGTCGTGCGGGAGTCCGCCGGCATTGCCGGTTATCTGGCCGGCCATTACACCGAGGCTCTGCGTGATATCCGCGCCGCTCGACGCCTGTCGGGCCTCAATATGCACTGCGCTATCGAGGCCGATTGCGAACGCGGTCTGGGGCGCTACCGGCAGGCGCTGAAGGTCGCCGAGGAGGTCGACCCTGATCAGCTCGACGACCTCGAGGAGGCCGAGCTCGCCATGGTCGTCTCGGGCGTGCACCATGAGATGGGGCACAGCGACACCGGACTCGTCGTCATTGAAAAGGCCATCCTGATGTTCCGCGGCGACCGGGAGACGCGTCGGCGCCTGCATTCCGTGCGCGCCGACCGTCTCGAGGAGTTGGGCCGGATCGATGAGGCCGCGGCGGTTCGCGAGCGCATTGGCGAGGCTCCCCGGAACGGCTCCGAAGACGACGCCGACGTCGTCGAGGTCTACGACATCGAGGACGACTACGAGCAGGAGCAGGCGCAGGCCGTCACTCGGGAGCGGACGCCGCCGGAGGACGCCTCCGACGACGACGTCCGGGAGCTTCACGGTCAGGGCGGGGTGGAGAATCCACGCGCTCAGGCGCCGGCGCCGCCGAACGGCGGCGGTGAGGCAGGCGAGGACGACAGGCGATCCGCCACCTTCTGCGAACGGGTCGAGGCCGAGATGGCCGAACTGCTCGGCGAGAACGAGAATGAACAGGACGCGGACGACGCGATCCACGACGAGGAGACCTGAGATGACCGCACCGACGCCGGAGCCTGGGACAGCTGCGCTTCTGGACTGCCAGTGCCCTCTGGTACAGGCGTACGACGCCGCGCTACTCGACCTGGACGGCGTCTGTTTCGCCGGTGACGCCAGGGTCGAGTACGCCGCCGCGAGCGTCAATGGCGCCCGCGAGCAGGGCATGCGTCTGTCATTCGTGACCAACAACGCCTCCCGTGCTCCCCGGACCGTCGTCGACAAACTGGGCCGTAACGGCATCCGGGCCTTCCCCGGGGAGATCTTCTCGGCCGCCATGGACGCCGCGGCCCTCCTGCACGAGCACCTCGCCGAGAGCTCCGCGGTGCTGGTCATCGGCGGTGAGGGCTTGCGTGACGCCCTGACCGACGAGGGATTCGAGGTCGTCGCCTCGGCCGATGACGAACCCGCCGCCGTCGTCCAGGGCTGGGATCCCGTGGTGGACTGGGCGATGATGTCGGAGGGCCTGTACGCCATCGCGAATGGAGCCCTCCACGTGGCGACCAACCTCGATGCGACCCTGCCCACCGAGCGCGGTTTCGCACTGGGCAACGGGAGTCTCGTAGCCGCCATCGTCAATGCCTCCGGCCGCGAGCCCCTGGCGGGCGGCAAGCCCTTCCCCGGCATCTACGAGCGGGCTCTCGCCCGCGCCGGGGGCACCAGGCCGCTGGCCGTCGGGGACCGGCTCAACACCGACCACGTGGGTGCCCGCGCAGCTGGCATTCCCGGACTGCACGTGCTCACCGGTGTCAGCACCGCTCGTGACGTCGTCCTGGCCAGGCCCGAGGAGCGCCCCGCCTACCTCCACACGGACCTGCGCGGTCTGCTCGAACCTCATCCGGCCCCCGTGCGTGTGAGGAGCGGCGCGGACGCCGGCTGGTGGACCGCGGGCTCGGCGCACTGCCGCGTTCACGATGACGCCGTCGTCCTGGATGGCGCGGGCCCCCTGACCGGGCAGGAGGTCGAGATCACACTCGACACCTATCGGGCCATGGCCGGCGCCGTATGGGAGTACCTGGATGAGCACGGCGGGAACCGCGCTCCCACCGTTCCCGATCTGCGCGTGCGCGCTTGAGCCCGACCGCCTGTGACGTCCGACGACCCGTCCGACTCCGCTCCCGTTCCGGCCCCCTCGCGGACCGACCGGGTCGATGCCGTCGAAACCCGTGCGGAGCGGCTTCCCGACCTGTCCGACAGGATTCGGAAGGCGGGCGCCGCGCCGCTGGAGGAACGTGCCGCCATCCTGGCGGCGATCCATGAGACCCTCTCCTCCGAACTCCGGGACGCCGAGGACTGACGGGCCGCCGGTTCGACGCGTCCGACAGCACATAAGCAGCACCTGAGGAACCCAGAACAGACACCGTCATCGCATGGCACGACTCATCCGCCTCGACTCCGAGCTCGTCCGACGCGGGCTCGCGCGTTCGCGCACCCATGCCGCCCGCCTCGTCGCCGACGGTCATGTCACGCTCGACGGGGCCGTCGTGGTCAAACCCGCTCGTCAGGTCGATCCGGCTCAGGCGCTCGAGGTCGTTGCGCCGAGAGGGGATGATTACGTCTCGCGCGGCGCCCGCAAGCTCGTCGGCGCCCTCGATTCCCTCGGGGCCCGGGGGCTGGCGCCGCAGGTGGCCGAACGCCGGTGCCTGGACGCCGGGGCCTCCACAGGGGGGTTCACCGACGTGCTGCTGCGGCGCGGTGCCGCCCACGTGACGTCGGTCGACGTCGGCTACGGTCAGCTGGCCTGGTCCCTGCAGTCCGACGAGCGAGTCACAGTCCTGGATCGCACGAATGTGCGCGCACTCGACCCGCTGGACGTCGCTCCCGCGCCGGGGCTCGTCGTCGGCGACCTGTCCTTCATCTCCTTGACTCTCGTCCTGGCCCCGCTGCTCGCCTGCGCCGCCCGGGACGCCGATCTCCTGCTCATGGTCAAACCCCAGTTCGAAGTCGGCCGGAAGCGCCTGGGCCACGGGGGAGTGGTACGAGATCCCGGGCTGCACGTCAAGGCCGTCCTGACCGTGCTCGGCCGCGCGCATGAGCTGGGTGCCGGAGTCGACGCGGTGACCGCCTCGCCTCTGCCCGGCCCGGCGGGCAACGTGGAGTACTTCATCAATCTGCATGCAGGACGGGCTGGAGCTTCCGCCGACCTGACCGGCCGGGCGCTGAGCGATGAGGTTCGACGGGCCGTCGCCGACGGCCCCGCCGGTCGCCGCGCGGAAGGAGAACGCCCGTGAACGCCGCCCTTCCATCCCCCGCGACCTGCGGCGCCGGCCCGCAGCCGGGCGTCGGCCGTCGAGCTCTGCATCGGGTCATGGTGCTCGAGAGGGATCGCGGTGACGCGCCGATTCCTCCGCACCGCAAGGCCGCACCGACCGCCACTGCCGTCATGCGGGCCAAGGCCGCCTTGCGCGCCCACGGCGTGCAGGCCGTCGACCCGGCCTTCGGCGGCCGAGTCGACCTCGTTCTCGTCCTGGGCGGTGACGGGACGATCCTGCGCGCCTCGGAGATCGCCCGCCAGCGCGACGTTCCCCTGGTGGGCGTCAATACGGGGCACGTCGGCTTCCTGGCCGAGGCCGACCCGGACGCGGTCGAGGGAGTCGTCGCCGATCTCGTCAACGGCCGCTACACGGTGGAGACCCGGATGACCATCGACGTCGAGGTCACCGCCCCCGACGGGGGCGTCACGCACGGCTGGGCGCTGAACGAGGCCGCCCTGGAGAAGTGCGATCGGGCCCGCATGCTCGAAGTCGCCATCGGCGTGGACGGCCAGGCGGTCTCCTCCTTCGGCTGCGACGGTCTGGTCATGGCCACGCCTACCGGCTCGACCGCCTACGCGTACTCCGGAGGCGGCCCCGTCGTGTGGCCCGAGGTCGAGGCGCTCCTGCTCGTTCCCCTGGTCGCCCACGCTCTGTTCACCCGGCCCCTCGTTCTGGGCCCTGAGTCGTGCATGGAGGTCGTCATCCAGCATGCAGGCCTGGGCGGTGCCGAGGTTTGGTGCGACGGGCGACGGAGTCTGGATGCGCCCGCCGGCTCGCGCATCCGCGTCATGCGGGCGGATCGGCCCGTGCGCCTGGCGCGGCTGAACGACGCGCCCTTCGCCACCCGGCTCGTCCGCAAGTTCGACCTGCCGGTCGAGGGCTGGCGCGCCACAAGCGACGACCCGGGCGGGATCGCATGATCGAGTCGCTCCACATCGAGGGCCTCGGCGTCATCGAGACGGCGGACCTCCTGCTGAGCCCCGGCCTGACCGCACTGACAGGCGAAACCGGCGCGGGCAAGACCATGGTGCTGACGTCGTTGGGTCTTCTTCTGGGGCGGCGGGCGGAGGCCTCTGTCGTGCGTGCCGGTGCCGAGCGGGCTCTGGTCGAGGGGGCATTCGCGCTGGATCCGGGCTCCCGGGCCGCCGAGCGGGCGAGACAGGCCGGCGCCGAGTTCGACGACGATCTTCTGCTGGCCTCCCGAACGGTTCCGGCCGCCGGGCGCTCCCGAGCGCACTTGGGTGGTCGCGCCGTCCCCTCCTCCGTACTCGCCGACGTCGGGTCGCACCTCGTGTCGGTCCACGGGCAGTCCGACCAACTGCGTCTGCGCAGCGCGTCCGCGCAGCGCTCCGCTCTGGACAACCTGGGGGGCCCCGAGCACGCGGCCGTGTGCCGACGCTACGCGCGCGCCTACCGGGCCCGTTCGCAGGCCGCCGAGGCGCTGGGACGGTGGCGCGCCGAGGCGCGGGCCCGCCGGGAGGAGGCCGATCGTCTGCGAGGATGGCTTGAGATGCTGGCGGAGGTGGCCCCCGATTCCGGTGAGGACCATGCGCTCACCATCGAGGCCGAGCGCCTGGACCATGCCGAGGATCTGCGTCTGGCGGTGGGGGCCGCACACGCGGCCCTGGTCGGCCAGGAGGATGCCGCGGCCGGGGAGCAGGCTGACGTGGCCGCTCTTCTCGCCTGCGCGCAGCGCGCCCTGACCGGGGCGCAGGGGCTCGATGACGCCCTGGCCGAGCTCGCCGAGCGCACCCGTCAGCTCGGCATCCTGGCCGCCGACGTCGCCGCCGACCTGGGGGAGTACCTGACCCGTCTGGACGCCGACCCGGCCCGGCTCGCCTGGATCCAGGATCGGCGCGGCGAGTTGGCCGGGGCCTGCCGCGAGATCGGTGGTGCGGACGTCGAACTGGACGACGTCGACGCTCTCCTGGCCTGGGGGCGAGCCGCCGCCGAACGTCTGGCTGAGATCGACGGGTCCGCCGGCGGCGCCGCGGCCCTTGAGCAGGCGCTGGTCGACGCTCAGGCCGATTTGGACGAGGCCGCCGGCGAGCTGAGCGCCGCCCGCCGCGCGCTCGCCCAGCGGCTCGAGACGGCCGTGACCGCTGAGCTCGACGGTCTGCAGATGAAGGGGGCGCGGCTGGTCGTCGAGCTCGAGGCGCTCGACGAGCCCGGCCCCACGGGCTCCGAGAACGTCGCGCTGCTGCTGGCGCCCCACCCGGGCGCCCCCGCCCTGCCTTTGGGCAAGGGAGCCTCGGGCGGTGAGCTGTCCCGCATCATGCTGGCCCTGGAGGTCGTCCTGGCGGACGCCGCCGACGCCCCCCGAGCAGCCGCCGATGCCGCGACGAACGCGGATCCGGCCGGGGCTCCGGACCGAACCGGCCCCGCGGAGCACCATCGCACCTTCGTCTTCGACGAGATCGATGCGGGTGTCGGAGGACGCGCCGCGCGTGAGATCGGCCGCAGACTCGCACGCCTGGCACGTCGTCACCAGGTGGTGGTGGTCACTCATCTCGCGCAGGTCGCCGCCTGGGCCCACACGCAGCTCGTCGTCATCAAGGAAACACCCCGCACCACGGCGTCGGATTGCGCGGCGTCGGATGCCGCCGCGCAGACCGCCCGCACCCGGGTCGTGCGGGTGGCGGGGGCGGAGCGCGTCACCGAGCTGGCTCGCATGCTCTCCGGCCACGAGAACTCGCGGGCCGCTCTCCGACATGCGACGGAACTCCTCGATGAAGCCCGCGTGGCACAATCCCCGACGTGAGGAACCCGTTGCACAGGCCGGCGCCGTCGGACCCGGATCGTCCGAGCGGGGCGGTACGCGTCGACGCGCGCACGAAGAAACTCACCAAGCGCCTTCAGGCGGGTGAGATCGCCGTCATCGATCATACGGACCTCGACCGGGTGGCGGCCGAAGCCCTCGTTGAGGCCCGCCCCGCGGCGGTCCTCAACGCGGCGCCGTCGGTCTCGGGCCGTTACCCCAACCTCGGCCCGGGCATCCTTCTGGATGCCGACGTCCCGCTCATCGACGACCTCGGCCCTGACATCATGCGACTGCACGAGGGCCAGCACGTCGAGGTCGACATCGACGGCGAGGGAGACGAGGCGGCGAAGGTACGCGTGGCCGGGGAGAGCGGGGTTCTCGCCGAAGGCGTCCTGCAGACCCGGCGGACGATCGAGGCCGCGATGGACGCGGCCCGCCAGGGCCTGTCGGTCCAGCTCGAGGCCTTCGCCGCTAACACCATGGATTACTTGCGCGGAGAGCGCGACCTCCTGCTCAACGGCGTGGGCGTGCCCGAGATACGCACGCAGATGAGCGGGCGCCATGTCCTGATCGTTGTGCGCGGCTACTCCTACAAGGAGGACCTCAAGGCCCTGCGCCCCTACATCCGTGAGTACAAGCCGGTGATCATCGGTGTCGACGGCGGAGCCGACGCCGTCCTGGAGGCGGGACTCAAGCCGGACATGATCGTCGGCGACATGGACTCCGTGTCCGACAAGGCCCTGGGGTGCGGAGCTGAGATCGTCGTTCACGCCTACCGCGATGGCCGGGCGCCCGGTCTGGCGCGTGTTGAGGAACTCGCAGTGGACCACGAGGTCTTCGCAGCCACCGGCACCAGTGAGGATATTGCTATGCTCATGGCCGACGAGACCGGTGCCGAGCTCATCGTGGCGGTCGGCACGCACGTCACGCTCCTGGAGTTCCTCGACAAAGGGCGCGAGGGGATGTCATCGACGTTCCTGACCCGCCTGAAGGTCGGTGGCCGTTTGATCGACGCCAAGGGTGTTTCGCGCCTGTACCGGGCCCGCATCTCCGGCTGGCAGCTGAGCCTGCTGGCACTGGCCGGGCTCGTCGCCCTGTTCGCCGCCCTCGCCTCCACCCCCGGCGGGCAGACCTTCCTGGGCCTGTCCGGCGCCGTGTGGGACGACGTCGTCAACTTCTTCCGCTCGCTCGTGGGCCTGGCCCCGAGCACCCCCTCCGTCTGAGCAAGGACAGGACCGCCATGATCGACTTCCGCTACCACCTGGTCTCGCTCATCTCCGTCTTCCTGGCACTGGCCATCGGAATCGTGCTCGGAGCGGGCCCGCTGCAGAACTCCTTGGGCACGGCGCTGAACGACCAGGTCACCTCTCTGCGGGAGAACCGCAACGAGACCCAGGTCCAGCTCGAGCAGACCGCGGCCGCCGTCAATGATCGCGACGCCTACATCACCGCCGCGGCCGGCGCCTACCTGCCGGGCGTTCTCGACGGCAAGAAGGCCGCCCTGGTGCTCATGCCCGATGCGGAGGACGACGACCTCGATGCCGTCGCCGCTCAGATTCAGACGGCCGGCGGGACGGTCACCGGACGCGTGAGCCTGACGGACGTGTGGAGCGATGCCTCGCGGGACGCCTTCCGGCAGACCTACTCGGAACAGCTGGCCGGCTACCTCGACTCGGAGGCCTCCTCCAATGCTAATAAGGTGCTCGGCCAGGGACTGGGCACGGCGCTGACCAGCGGCTCGGACAGCGCCAGAACACTGATGGATCTGCTGACCGCGACTGAGACCCCGCTGGTCTCCGTCGACGCCAAGCCCGGCGGTCCGGCGGACATGATCGTCGTCATCGGCCCGCGCGGCACCGGTGCGACTGCGGAATCCAGGGACGACGTCGACGCCTCCGCCTCACCCGCGCAGAGTGCGGCCTCCTGGGTGGATGCCCTGACGGGGACCGCGTCGGCCGCCTCGACGGTCGTCGTCGGCGCGGCCGACGCGGAGACCGACGTCGTTGCCGCCCTGCGCGCCGACAAGGCCCCTGTCACCACGATCGACTCGGTGGGGCAGGCGGCGGCCGCGGTCTCCACACCGCTGGCCCTGGCCTCCACGGCTTCGGGAGCCAAGGGTGATTACGGCTTCGACAAGGGGGCGGATGCGGTTGTGCCGCCGATACCGAGGTGAGGCGGGTCGGGGTTCGCCGTCGTGGAGGCGAGCCGAGGTCCTCGCGGCGCCGGCGGAGCAGTACTTCGCTCATCCTCGGGCTGGTAGGTGGTGGAAGGTCCTCGGAATCGGGATATCGCGGTCTTCCCGATACGCTGAGCCCGTGACATTCATGAAGCCCGACAGCCGCGCGCCCGGGCGCGTCGGCGCCCTCACAACCGCGCCGGACCGCTCGCCGGGCGGTGTCGCCCTTGGCGCGCTGGGTGCGACCTTATCCTGGTCGACCGGATTGAGGTCCTTCGAGAGACTGCGCGGGCGGCTGGAGCGCACCAATTTCCGCGGGCGCACCGTGAGTCTGCGTGGGGGCATCGGCGTGGCGGTGGGCGCGGTCGCCGCCGGTGCACGGGTGGGGAGTTGCGCGGCCGGCCCGTCCGCGCCCGGCTCCAGCCGCGTGGCGGTGGCGGCCCTCGTGGCGACGATGTCAGCCGGCGCCGCCGGCCTCGTAGATGACATGGACGCTGGCGCCCACGACGGCGGCGCGCCCGCCAAAGGGTTGGCAGGCCACCTGGGCGCCCTCGCCCGCGGCCGGGTGACCACCGGAGTCATCAAAATCGCGGTCATCGGCTCCGGCGCCCTCGTCTCAGGGGTGCTCCTGGCCCGCCACCGCAGCGCCGTCGGCGCGCGCGGCCCGTGCGCCACCGCCGTCGACGCCGCCACCAGCGCCGTGGACGTAGCCGCCTGGGCGAACGTCCTCAACTTGCTCGACCTGCGACCCGGCCGCGCCCTGAAGGCGGCGGCCGCCCTGAGCGCTCCCCTGCTCGTCGACCGGCGTCCCAGCGCCGAGGCGGCCAGGATCCTGGCGGCCGGCGTGCTGGGCACCGCGGTCGCGGCCCTGCCCGAGGATCTCATGGAGGACACCATGCTGGGCGATACGGGTTCCAACGCCCTGGGCGCCCTCGTGGGAGCGGCTCTGGCCGCCCACCCCGGCCGGGCAGTACGCACCGCCGCCGCCTTGGCCGGTACCGCTTTGATCCTGACCAGTGAGCGCGTCTCCTTCACCCGGGTGATCGCCCGCACCCCGGCTCTAGCCCTCCTCGACTCCCTGGGACGCCGGCCCTCATGACCGCCTCCGCCCCCGCCGGCGCCTCCGATCCTGGCCCGTCGACCAGGACGCCGCCCGGATCCGCGGGGCTGCGGCTCGCGCGCACGCGGGGCCTGCTCGGCGCCGCCACCGGTGTCGCCGGCCTCACCCTCGTATCGCGCGCGCTGGGCTTCGCCCGGTGGATCGTCCAGGCCTCTACCGTCGGCGCCGGTACGGTCGCCGGTGCCTACGCCACCGCCAACCAGGTGCCCAATGTCCTGTACGAGATCGTCGTCGGCGGGGCGTTAGCCGCCACCATCGTTCCCCTGCTGGCCGCCGCGGCGATCCCCGGGCGCGGCGAGGAGGCCTCGCGCATCGCCTCGGGGCTGCTCGGCGTCGTCCTGACGGTCCTCACCCCGCTCGCCTTGCTTCTGACGGTCATGGCCGGACCCATCGCGGCACTCCTGCCCGCCTCAGCGGGTGTGGATCCGTCGCTTCAGGCGGGCCTCGTGGCCGACTTCCTGCGCATGTTCGCCCTCCAGGTGCCCCTGTATGGGATCGGTGTGGTCCTCACCGGGGTGCTCCAGGCCCAGGGGTGCTTCACCTGGCCGGCCCTCACTCCGGTCCTGTCCAGCCTCGTGGTCATGGCGACCTACGCCGTCTACGGGGTCATGACCTCCGACGCGGGCGGGCAGGCGGAGTCCGCCGCGCTGCACGTCCTGGGGTGGGGGACCACGGCGGGCGTCGCCGCCCTGAGCCTGCCTCTGCTCCACCCGGTGGTGCGCTCGGGCGTGCGTGTGCGCCCGACCCTGCATCTGGACCGGGCGGTCGCCTGGCGGGCGCTGCGGCTGGGCGGGGCCGGGGTGTGGACCCTCGTGGCTCAGCAGGTCAGCGTTCTGGCCGTCCTGGCCCTGGCTCGCTCGGGCGGGCGGACCGGGACGGTGGCCGTCTACCAGTACACGCAGGCCGTCTACCTGCTTCCTTACGCCGTTATGGCGGTGCCTGTGGCCACGGTCGTCTACCCGCGTCTGGCGGCGGCCTTCGAGGAGGATCGCGCGGGGGCCACAGGGCGGGCGGAGGATCGCCGCCTTTCGCCCGCCTACGGTTTCGCTGCCTCCTCCACCGCTCTGGTTACGGCGGTTTCACTCGCCGGAGCCGGCGCGCTGGTGGGCGTGTCGTCCGGGGCCGAGCGCTTCTTCTCCCTGCTGCACGCCGATGTCGACGGCATGGGAGCCTCCCTGCTGGTGCTGGCGCCCGCGGTGGTCGGCTACGCGCTGATCTATCAGGTCACCCGGATCCTCTTCGCGGCCGATCGCGCCAGCTCGGCCGCCCGCGTCACGGTCCTGGGATGGTTGACAGTCGTCGGGGCCTCGGCCGCGGCAGTGCGGTTGATGGCGCCCGATGGCGGCGATGGGAGAGCCACCCTCATCGCGTTGGCGATCGGGCTGACGGCCGGTATGGGCGTCGCCGGCGTCGGCATGCTTCTCGCGCTGGCCCGCACCGTGGGCGGCGGCGCCCTGCGTCCGACCCTGCGGGTGCTCGCCGTGGGGGCGCCGACGGCGCTGGCGACCGGCGCGGTCGTGCGCGCGCTGAGCACGACCATCAGCTCGGCCCCGGGCTCGATCGCCCTGGCCGTTGCGGGCGCCGCAGCCTGCGCGTTCCTGACCCTGGGTGCCTGCGTGGCGGCCGACCGCGGGCTCCCGGGCGTCCTGCGGTCCGGCGCCGCTGGTGCACCGACTTGTGAGGAGACACGATGACATCTGGAATCACGACCGCCCCGACGTGCGCGCGCAGGTGGCGCGTCCTGGAGGTCAGCGGTTCGGCGGCCGGGGGGGTGCGGGCCCACCTGGGCGACTGCGCGCGGCTGCTGGCCCGAGCGGGGCACGACGTTCTCGTCGAGGCGCCGGCCGCCGTTCTGGCCGGCCTCGACCTCGGCGGCGCCAGGGGGCGGGCCCTTGAGATCGGCACTGCGCCCGCTGCGGGCGATGCGGCCGCCGTCGCCCGGCTGCGGCTCCTGGGGCGACGCGCCGATGTCGTCCACGCCCATGGGCTGCGCGCCGGCGCCGCCGCCGCTCTGGCGCTCGGGCGGCGGCGCGATAGCCGCACCCGCCTGGTCGTCACTCTCCACAATCTCACCGTCGGCGGCTGGATCACTCGTGCGGTCGGCGCGCGCCTGGAGCGGCTGATCGCCGCCCGGGCGGACCTGGTGCTGGCCGTCAGCCCGGATCTGGCCGAGCGAGCTCTGGAGTGCGGCGCGGCGCGGGCCGAGATCGCCGTCGTCCCCGCACCGCGTCGGCCCGGCACCGATTCGCCCCCCCGCGCCTCCCCGGCGGAATCGGCGTGGCGGGGCGGAGGCGGACGCGTGCTGACGGCGGCCAGACTGGCCCCGCAGAAGGGCATTGATCTGCTGCTGGAGGCTGCGGCCCTGCTGCAGGAACGGGTGAACGCCGGCGGGCTGGGCGGCGTCGTATGGGCGCTGGCGGGAGAAGGGCCGCAGGCCCCGGCCGTGCAGGAGCGCGTGCGCGCCTCGGGCCTGCCCGTGCGGCTGCTGGGCAGGCGCGAGGACATCGCCGTGCTCCTGGAGGAGGCTGACGTCGTCGTCCAGACGAGCCTGTGGGAGGGGCAGCCCCTGATCATCCAAGAGGCGCTGCGCGCCGGCGCCGCCGTTGTCGCCACTGATGTGGGGGGCACGGCCCTGACGGCTCGGGGCGGGGCCGTGCTCGTCGAGCCGCGAGCGCGGGCCGTCGCCGATGCCATCGCCGCTCTGCTGACCGACGACTCCGCGCTCTCCGACGCCCGCGGGCGCGCTTGCGCGGCGGCGAACGACCTGCCGACCGACGACGATCTCGCCGACCAACTCGCCGGGATCCTGCCGCCCCCGGACAGGGCGAGTCGGGTTGATGCCGCTGACGGCCGCTGACGGCCGGTGGCAGCGCGGTTCCGCCCTCGCTCCCGGCACTCATCGGCGGGCCGCGCCGAGGCGGGAGACGGGCGTGTTGCATCGGACCTGCTAGGTTGAAGGTCCGTGAACAGCAACCGTGCGCGCCTGAGTGGAAGCCTGTCCGACGTCCCCCGCCACATTTTCGTCACCGGGGGAGTCGTCTCCTCCCTGGGCAAGGGACTGACCGCCTCCAGTCTGGGCCGTCTCCTGAGGGCCCGCGGCTTGAGCGTCGTCATGCAGAAGCTCGACCCGTACATCAACGTCGACCCCGGCACGATGAACCCCTTCCAGCACGGGGAGGTCTTCGTGACCGAGGACGGCGCCGAAACCGATCTCGACATCGGCCACTACGAGCGCTTTCTGGATGTCAACCTCACCGGTGCAGCCAATGCGACCACCGGCCAGGTCTACTCCACGGTCATCGCCAAGGAGCGCCGCGGGGAGTACCTGGGGAACACTGTTCAGGTCATCCCGCACATCACCGACGAGATCAAACGCGTCATGCGAGCCCAGGCCGCTCCCGGCGCCGACGGCGAGGTGCCCGATGTCATCATCACCGAGATCGGGGGGACGGTGGGGGACATCGAGTCCCAGCCGTTCCTCGAGGCGGCCCGCCAGGTGCGTGCGGACCTGGGGCGGGAGAACGTCGCGTTCGTGCACGTCTCGCTCATCCCCTTCCTTCCGGCGGCCGGTGAGCTCAAGACCAAGCCGACCCAGCACTCGGTGGCGACCCTGCGTTCCATCGGCATCCAGCCCGACGCCCTGGTTCTGCGCACCGACCGGCCGCTGCCGGACGGCGTTAAGAGCAAGGTTGCTCTCATGTGCGACGTCGAGGCCTCGGCTGTCGTGGAGTGCAGGGACGCCGCCAGCATCTACGAGGTGCCCCCGACGCTGCACCACGAGGGGCTCGACGCCTTTCTCGTCCAGCGTCTGGCCCTGCCATTCCGGGACGTGGACTGGACCGAGTGGAATGGTCTGCTCGGGCGCGTCCACGACCCCCGTTACCGGGTGGAGGTCGCCCTCGTGGGCAAGTACGTCGACCTGCACGACGCCTACCTGTCGGTTTCCGAGGCCATCCGCCACGGCGGCTTCGCGTGCAACGCGCGCGTCGACATCCGCTGGGTCGCCTCCGACACCTGCGAGAGCCTCGAGGGCGCGCAGCGGGCCCTGGCGGGGGTGGACGCCGTCGTGGTGCCCGGCGGCTTCGGGGTGCGGGGCATCGAGGGCAAGCTCGGTGCGCTGCGCTGGGCCCGCGAGCACGAGGTCCCCACCCTGGGTCTGTGTTTGGGATTGCAGTGCATGGTGATCGAGGCCGCGCGCGACCTGCTGGGTCTGACGGCGGCCTCGTCGACCGAGATGGAGCCCGAGACCCCCGACCCGGTGGTCACCACCATGGACTCTCAGCAGCAGTTCGTCACCGGTGGCGGAGATCTGGGCGGCACCATGCGCCTGGGCGCCTACCCTGCGGTTCTCACCCCCGGTTCGATCGTGGCCGAGGCCTACGGCGCCACCGAGGTCCGCGAGCGCCACCGTCACCGCTTCGAGGTCAACAACGCCTACCGCGATGCCCTGGCCTCTGTCGGGCTGAGGGTCACGGGCGCCTCACCCGATGGGCGCCTGGCTGAGTTCGTCGAGCTGGACCGCGAGCTGCATCCCTACTTCGTGGCCACTCAGGCCCACCCCGAGTTCAAATCCCGGCCGACTCGGGCGCATCCGCTCTTCGCCGCGTTGGTGCGGGCCGGGCTGGAGCGTCGCCGGGATGTCTACGCCTCCCACCGTCCCGGAGATCCGGAGGCCGAGGCGTCGCAGACGGGCGAGGAGGGGCGGTGAGCCCCGTCGGGCCGGCTGACGCCCGTGAAACCGGCCGGGCGGTTCGTGCGCACGAACGGGTCTGGAGCGGACCGATCTGCGCCGTTGATGATGAGGAGCTCGTCCTGGCCGAGGGACAAGAGCCGGTGCGCCGCCAGACCGTGGTTCACCACGACGCCGTGTCGATCGTGGCGCTGCGCGAGGGGGAGGACTCCTCCCGGGACGACGGCGCCGTCGAGATCCTCATGGTGCGCCAGTACCGTCATCCTGTGCGCGCCATGCTGTGGGAGGTGCCGGCGGGCCTGCTCGATGTGCCCGGCGAGGCGCCGCTCGCCGCGGCCCGGCGCGAGCTCGCCGAGGAGACCGATTACGTCGCGGCCCGGTGGGACGTCCTCGTCGACTTCTACGCCTCTCCCGGATTCACAACGGAGGGCTCGCGCGTCTTCCTCGCCCGCTGTCTGCATCCGCTGCCGGTCGACCAGCGCATACGGCGCGAGGCCGAGGAGGCCGAGTTCGTGCCCACCTGGTTCCTCCTGGATGACGTGGTCCACGCCGTCGCGGGTGGACGGCTGCACAATCCGTCGACCGTTGTGGGGGTCCTGGCCGCCGCCCGGGCGCGGGCTCACAGCTGGGAGGGTCTGCGCCCGGCGGACGCCCCGTGGCTGAGAAGCCCGCGCAGCCTGTAGGCCACTGAGGCCGTACTCCGCGGCGCCGTGCGACGTTAAACGCTTGACGTTCGACGGTGGTGCGGTTATCGTCACACCGTGACGAGCGGGCGCGAGGGTATGTCGTTGCTCGTCTGAGCGCTTCCTCCCCGGTTCCGCCGGTGCGCAGCCTCCGGGGCCTAGACGGCGATCCTCGGGGAGTGCCGCCCTCTCGTCCCGCGACGATCCAGGACGGGAGAGGAACGTGTCCTTCATCGCATCGATGCCCCCGCTGTCCCGCCGAGCCGTGCTCGTGGTGACGGGCCTGGGCGCCGTGGCCGGACTCGTCGAGGGTGTCAGCCGGCTCTCGGCTCCGGCGTCGTCGGCGTCCGCGGCGTCGCCGGGACCGTCGGCCCTCCCGGCCGCGTCGACCTCGTCGGTGTCCTCGGTGTCATCATCGACCCAGAGCCTGCGCGCCCGCTTCCACATGACGCCGCCGTCGGGCTGGCTGTGCGACGGGCAGCGGCCGCTGCGCTATGACGGGACAACCTTCTTCTACTACCTGCACGCCGACGACAACGCCGGTGCTGGAGGCTGGAACCTGGCCACGACGGACGACCTGGTCACCTTCGTCGACCACCAGCAGGTCATTGAGCCCCGCGGCGACGAGCCGGTGTGGACGGGATCGGCCGTCGTCGACGAGGACGACACGGCGGGCCTGGGCGCGGGAACGCTGGTCGTCCTGGCCACGCGGCTGCCCGACGGCCAGCCCATCCGCCAGCAGCAGTACATGTACTTCTCCCGCGACGGCGAGAGTTTCTCGCTCAGGCCCGACCCCGTCATCGCCAACCCGGACGCGGACACGGCCGTCACCGCGGAGGAGGTCGACAATGCCGAGTGGTTCCGCGACCCGAAGGTCACCTGGGACCCCGACCGCTCGCAATGGATCTGCGTCATCGGTCGGCGCAAGTACCTCTCGCTCTACGTCTCGGCCGATCTGACCGACTGGACCTGGGCGTCGAACTTCGACTATTTGCGCGGGGACGTGCCCGACCTGGGCGGAATGGAGTGCCCCGACATCTTCAGGATCGTCGCCGATGACGGCTCCGCCCACTGGGTGCTGGGGGCCAGCATGGACGCCTACGACGCCGGGCTGCCGACCGGTTACGCCTACTGGGTGGGGCGGTGGGACGGCGCGAACTTCACGACCGACACCCTTATGCCCCAGTGGCTCGATCGGGGCTGGGATTGGTACTCGGCCGTCACATGGCCCTCGCCTGATGATCCGGAGGGCCTGCGGTACGCCATCGCCTGGATGAACAACTGGCGCTACGCCGCGCGCGATGTGCCCACGGACGCCTCCGACGGTTACAACGGGCAGATGTCGGTGGTCAGACGGATCCGCCTGGTTCGCCAGCCCGAGGGCTGGTACTCCCTTCAGAGCGATCCCGTCCCGGCGCTGCGCGATGTGATGGATGAACCGTGCGAGCTCTCCGCGCAGCGGGTCAGCGGCTGGCAGGCGCTGGCGTGGAGCGGGCGCGCCTACGAGCTCGAGCTGGACATCGAATGGGACGCGGCGACGGACGTCGGGGTCGCCGTCGGGTGCTCCGAGGACGACTCGCGCTACACGAGCATCGGAGTGACCGACGGGACGATCTACGTCGACCGCGGCCCCTGCGACCTCGAGTGGTGCTCCTTCCTGCCCTACTGGCGGGCCGAGGCCCCCATCGACCCGTCCTCCCGCTGGGTTCACCTGAGGGTCCTCGTCGACATGCAGAGCGTCGAAGTGTTCGTCGACGCCGGGCACACGGTGCTCTCCCAGCAGGTGTACTTCATGGACGGGGACGAGGGTCTGCGGCTGTACTCCTACGAGGGCGAGGCGACCTTCTCCAACATCGTCTGGCGCGCGACCGACTGCGACTGACCCGCCCGCCTTGGAAGCCGGTGCTCAGGCTTCTGAACACAAGGGGTTAATCGGTTGACGTATATGAGCTCGATGGGGCATTCTTGCATCGTCCGGGCCGACTCTGCTCGTGTCCTGCCCGTGGAAGGAGGGATGATGACGACTCTTGTCGAGGTGGCCGCCGCCGCGGGCGTGTCCACGGCCACGGCTTCGCTCGTCCTGTCCGGGAAGGACAAGGGGCGGGTTTCCCGCAAGACGGCCGAGCGCGTGCGCGCCGCCGCGGACTCCATGGCCTACGTGCGCGACGCTCTGGCCGGCGGCATGCGCAACCGGCGCACCCGCACCATCGGCGTACTCGGCGAACGGGTTCTGTCCACGCCCTACGCCGTGGCTATGATCGACGCCGTCCTGACGACCAGTCGGCAGCTGGGATGGTCGGTCCTGCTGACCGACTCCGGCGGGGACGAGGAGCAGACCCGCCGCGCGGTTCGCGAGCTCCAGTCCCGCCGGGTCGACGCCATCGTTCATGCGGCCATGTACCACCAGGAGGTGCATGTCGCACCCGAGCTCGAGACCGTTGCCGTTCTCAACGGCTTCGCCGACCGGGAGGACGTGGTCGGCGTCGTGCCCGACGAGGTCGCAGCGGCCCGCGAGGCCACGGCCCACCTGATCGGGCTCGGCCACAGGCGCATCGCGCACGTCACGGCCGTCTCCCCGGGCGTCATCGCCGTTGGACTGCGCCGCACGGGCTACGAGCAGGCGCTCACCGAGGCCGGCCTCGAGGCCGATGACGGCCTCGTCGTCTACGGCGAGGACGACCCGGCCGGTGCCGATGCCGCGGCTCGGACCGTCCTGGAGCGGCCCGATCGGCCCACCGCCGTCTTCTGCTTCAAGGACGCGATCGCCGCGGGCGTCTACCGTCAGGCCGCCCGACTGGGCCTGCGCATTCCCGAGGATCTGTCGGTCGTTGGATTCGACGATCTGGCCCTCATCTCCACCAACCTGGAGCCGCCGCTGACGACCATGCGCCTGCCCCATTACGCCATGGCCGACTGGCTCGTACGGGGCCTGGTCGCCGGGGACCTGCCGGATCCTCCCCGCACGGTGCGCTTCCACTGCCGATTGGTCGGGCGGGGATCGACCGCCCCGCCCCCTGCGCCCTGATCCGCGCTCCCCAGATTCCCGGGATCCCTTCCCGGCCAACCCCTACGGAAGACACACAAAGGAGTGCCCCATGCCCACCACTCGTCGCACTTTTCTCGGCCTCGGCGCCGCCGCGGCCGCGACCGTCACCCTTGCCGCGTGCTCGTCCCAGGGGGGCGAGAGCTCCGGGGGCTCCGGCGGCATCTCGCTGTGGACCCACAACGGCGGTAACGAGGACGAGCTCGCCGTCGTCCAGAGCGCCGTCGACGCTTTCAACGAGGCCAATCCCGACACCTCCGTCGACCTCAAGTCCTTCCCCCAGGCCTCCTACAACGACTCCATCGCCGCTGCCGCCGTCTCCGGCGACCTGCCCGACATCCTCGACCTCGACGGTCCGATCATGCCGAACTGGGCCTGGGCCGGTTACCTGTCTCCGCTGAGCGTCTCCTCCGACCTGGAGGGCAGGATCATTGACTCCGCCAAGGGCTACTGGAATGACACCCTCTACTCCATCGGCCCCTACGACACCTCCCTGTGCTTCCTGGGCCGCAAGTCCGCCTTCGACGCCGCGGGCGTGCCCGTGCCCGCGGTCGATAAGCCCTGGACCAAGGACGAGTTCAATGACGCCCTGAGCAAGCTCGGTCAGCTGCCCGACTACGACGTCGCCGTCGACATGGGCGTGTGGGACACCGCCGAGTGGTGGCCTTACGCCTACGCCCCCATGCTTCAGTCCTTCGGCGGCGACCTCATCGACCGCGAGACCTATCGGACGGCCGAGGGCTTCCTCAACGGCACCGCGGCCGTCGAGTGGGGCACCTGGTTCCGCAGCCTGTTCGCCGACGGGTACGCCTCCCAGACCCCGGGCACCGACGGCACCGACTTCCTCCAGAGCAAGGTCCCGCTCGTCTACACCGGCGGCTGGAAGGTGCTCAAGGCCCAGGAGGCCCTCGGCGAGGACGAGGTCCTCATTCTGCCGCCGGTCGACTTCGGCAAGGGCGCGCACGTGGGCGGCGGGTCCTGGCAGTGGGGCGTCTCGGCGACTTCGAAGAACTCCGAGATCGCCAACAAGTTCATCGAGTTCCTCATGCAGGACGAGTACCTCGTCAAGTACTCCAACGCGATCGGCAATTTCCCGTCGGTGGCCTCCGCCACTGCGCAGACCGATAACTACGGCGAGGGCAAACCACTCGAGCCCGTCTACGAGATCGGTACGACGTACGCGCTGCTGCGTCCCGCCACACCCGGATACAAGGTGATCTCCTCCGTCTTCGACAAGGCCGCTCGCGACATCGTCTCGGGCTCCGACGTCCAATCCGCTCTCGACCAGGCCGTCAAGGACATCGATGCCGACATCGCGTCCAACAACGGTTATCAGGCGATGTGACCGTCTGACGCCCATCGTCCCAGCTACCCGCTATCCGGTGGGGCGCCGCGGCGTCCCACCGGGAAGGAGACCTCATGCCGTCGGTCACCGGGCGCCGATCCAAGCCCCTGCGCAAGGAGGCGCGGATGGCCTGGCTCATGTCCTCGCCCGCCCTCATCCTCCTGCTGCTGTTCATGGGCATTCCCATTCTGCTGACATTCGCCCTGTCCTTCACCAACGCCCGCCTCATCTCCCCGAACCCTCCGAGCTTCATCGGCTTGAGCAACTTCGTGCGCGCCTTCACCGGCGATCCGGCCTTCCTGCGATCGTTGACGAACACTGCGTTCTTCGCCCTGATCGTCGTGCCCTGCCAGTCGGGCCTGGCCCTCGCCCTGGCGGTTCTCGTCAACGCCAAGGTCAAGGGCGTGACCGCGTTCCGAACCATGATCTTCATGCCCGTGGTCACCTCGATGGTCGTGGTCTCCATCCTGTGGAGCTTCTTCTACGAGGACGACGGTCTGATCAATTCCATGCTCACGACCGTCACCGGGGGAGCCTGGACCGCCGTCGCCTGGCTCAACAACCCCGGCACGGCCATGCCCGCCATCATCGCCTTGTCCATCTGGCAGGCCGTCGGGCTGCACATGATCATCTGGCTGTCGGGCCTCCAGGGGATCGACCCGGTCCTCTACGAGGCGGCCGACCTCGACGGCGCGAACGCCTGGCAGCGGTTCCGCTACGTCACCTGGCCCGGTCTGCACTCGACGATGGTCTTCATCCTTGTGACGATCACCATCGCCGCCCTCGGACTGTTCGTTCAGGTCGACGTCATGACCTCCGGCGGGCCCCAGGACGCCACCTCCACACTCGTCTATCACGCCGTGCGCAAGGGCTATCGCGAGCAGGACATGGGTTACGGCAGCGCCATCTCGCTGATCTTCTTCGTCGTCGTGCTCCTCATCTCACTTATCCAGCGCTGGCTCACCAGGGAGAAGGACTGATATGACCGCCGCGACATCCGGGAACGCCCCGCAGGTCGAGAAGGGCCGCGGCCGTGCCGCCAGCAGGGCGCGGGTCAGGGCGTTGACGTACATCGGACTCACCGTCGCCGCCTGCGTCGCCGTCCTCCCCCTGGTGTTCATGATCTTCTCCTCCCTGAAGACCGACGACCGGATCTTCGCCGATCTGGGCACCATCAAGGCCTTCCTGCCCGTAGGGCATCTGAGCCTGGACAACTACTCGGGAGTCTTCGAGCGCGTGCCCGCCGCACGCTTCCTGCTCAACTCCGTCGTCGTCACCGCGGCGATCGTCGGGCTCGGCCTGGTCGTCAATTCGATGATCGGCTTCGCCATCGCGCGCATGCGGTGGAGGGGCAGGAGCATCATCTTGTCGTTCGTGCTGGCCACCCTCATGGTCCCCTTCGAGACCGTCGCCGTGCCGCTGGTCTTCTGGGTCGCCAAGCTTCCCTCCATGCAATGGGTCGTCGACGGCTTCCTGATCAAGCAGGGAATGCTCAACACCTATCAGGTCCAGATCCTGCCCTTCATCGCCAACGCCCTGGCGATCTTCCTGTTCGCCCAGCACTTCGGCGATATCCCCAGGGAGATCGATGAGGCCGCCCGGGTCGATGGCGCATCGTGGTGGACCATCTACCGCAGGATCGTCGTTCCCCTGTCCGGCCCGACCTTCGCCACGGTGGCCATCATCACCATGCTTCCGGCCTGGAATTCCTACCTGTGGCCTCTCATGGTGGTCCAGGAGGAGTCAATGCGGCCCGTGAGTGTGGGCATGCAGTACTTCTTCCAGCTCAACCCGGTGTGGGGGCAGATCATGGCCTACGGCACGCTGATCACTCTGCCCGTTCTCATCATCTTCGTTGTCTTCCAGCGCTCGTTCGTCCAGTCGCTGGCCGGCACCGCCGTCAAGGGGTGAGCCATGGCGCTGTCTCTGCCCGACCACTGGCTGTGGGACCATTGGATCGCCGACGACGGCGAGCGCTACCACCTGTTCTTCCTGCGCGCCTCGCGCGCGCTGCACAACCCTCAGCGGCGGCATTGGCGGGCCTCGCTGGGGCACGCGGTCTCCGAGGACGCCCGCACCTGGGAGCTGCTCCCGGACGCCCTGGTGCACAGTGACGGGCCGGCCTTCGACGACCAGGCGATCTGGACCGGCTCGACCGTCGTCGGGGCCGACGGGCGCCTGCGGGTCTTCTACACCGGGATCTCCCGGGCCGAGGGCGGCATGGTGCAACGCATCGGCTGGGCCGATTCGGCCGATGGCGTCACCTTCCGCAGGACGTGCGCCGAGCCGCTCGTGGCGGACGACCGTTGGTATGAGACGTGGAATCCCTCCTATCCCTGGGACGAGGCCTGGCGCGACCCTTTCGTCTTCAAGCACGACGATGGGCGCTGGCACATGCTCATCACCGCCAGGGCCAGGGGAGTGGACCGGCTGCACGGCGGAGTCATCGGCCATGCGGTCTCCGACGACCTCGACCACTGGGAGGTCCTGGCGCCGCTGACCGAGCCGTCCGTCTTCGGGCACCTGGAGGTCAGCCAATCGCGCACCATCGGTGAGCAGCATTTGCTGGTCTTCTCCTGCGGCGCCGACATGCAGGCCGAGCCGGGGCCGGGCGGCGTCTGGGTCGCCGAAGGGGGCGGGCCGCTCGGCCCCTGGGACATGGGCCGAGCCCGGTACGTTCGCCCCGAGCACCTCTACGCGGGACAGGTCCTGCCCCTGCGCGAGGGGCGGTGGGTCTTCACCGGTTTCGACCAGGGCGTTGACGGACGCTTCGTGGGCGTCGCCCCGGACCCCGTCCCCTGGGAGAGGGTCGAACTCGTCGCCCGGTGATGGCCGGGATGCTGACCGGAGTGCCGTAGCCGGGGCCGATGTCGCCCGCCGATGCGGGTGGAGTCGGACCGCGGACCCGCGCGTCGGGGTCGTGCACGCGGTGCACGACCCCGACGCGTCCTAACCCGCGAATGTTATTATTAGGTAAGGCAAGCCTACATGACGATGCTTTTCGCGACAGTGCGTGCTCCATACCACGTCGGGACCAAGGTCCAAAGCTTGCTTATGATGAATATGGGAACGAAGATCTTGGTTAAAGTTGGACGGCGGCGCCGACCGGCCCCCGGGCCCCTCGGCGGCCGGCCTGACCACTCAGGACAGGACCGGAGGCCCGCCGCCATCATCGAGGCCACCGCGGCGATGGAGAGGAGCAAGCATGAGCCACAACGACGACGACTCCACCCGCGCCAGGGTCCTCGACCTCATCGTCGAGAAGGGGCCGGTCTCCGCCGCGCAGCTCGCGGCGGTCCTCGATCTGACTCCGGCTGCGGTCCGCCGTCACATCACCGCTCTGGAGGAGGCCGGTGAGATCCAGGTGCACACGGCGGCCTCGCCGGGCAAGCGCGGACGGGGCAGGCCCGCGCGCCACTACGTCGCCACCCGGTCCGCCCGCACCACCTTCGCCGAGGGCTACTCCGAGATCGCCAATCGGGCTCTGTCATATCTTCAGCAGGTGGCGGGGGACAAGGCCCTCGACTCCTTCGCCGCCTCACGTGGCCGAGACCTCGAGCGCCGCTACATGGGGGTCGTCGAGGCGGCCGGCAAGGAGCCGTCCGAACGGGCCCGCGCTCTGGCCGACGCCCTGACCCTCGACGGCTACGCGGCGACCATACGCGACGTCGGCGACGGCACCTACGCTGTTCAGCTGTGCCAGGGCCACTGCCCCGTGCGCGACGTCGCCGGTCAGTTCCACACGCTGTGCGATGCCGAGACCCAGGCCTTCTCACGGCTCCTGGGCGTGCCCGTCCAGCGCCTGGCCACGCTGGCCGGAGGCGAGCACGTGTGCACCACGCACATTCCCATCGCCATGCCGGCCCTGCGCAAACGCGCGGCCCGAGCGGCTGCAGACACGCGGAGCCACCGGCCCCGGAGAACGGAAGGAACCCGATGACATCACCCACGACCGACACCGCTCGCGTCAGCGACGACGAGATCATCGACTCGATCTCGGCGAGCTACGAGTTCGGCTGGCACGACTCGGATGAGGCGGGCGCCAACGCCAGACGGGGTCTCGATGAGCAGGTCGTCCGGGAGATCTCGACGACCAAGGGCGAGCCGGAGTGGATGCTGGCCAGGCGCCTGAAGGCCTACGAGATCTTCGAGCGCAAACCCATGCCGACCTGGGGGGTCGACCTCACCCAGCTGGACATGGACGCCGTGAAGTACTATGTGCGCTCGACCGACAGGCCCGCCAATTCCTGGGACGACCTGCCCGGGGATATCAAAGCCACCTATGACCGTATCGGGATTCCGGAGGCCGAGCGCGAGCGTCTCGTCTCCGGTGTCGCCGCCCAGTACGAGTCCGAGGTTGTCTACCACCAGATCCGCGGTGATCTGGAGGAGCAGGGAGTCGTCTTCCTCGACACGGACACCGCCCTCAAGGAGCAGCCGGAGCTCATGCGCGAGTACTTCGGCACGGTCATTCCCGCCGGCGACAACAAGTTCGCCGCGCTCAACACGGCCGTGTGGTCCGGGGGATCGTTCATTTACGTTCCCAAGGGGGTCCATGTCGAGATCCCGCTGCAGGCCTATTTCCGTATCAATACTGAGAATATGGGCCAGTTCGAGCGTACTCTGATCATCGCCGACGAGGATTCCTATGTGCACTACGTCGAGGGCTGCACGGCACCGATCTACTCCACTGATTCCCTGCACTCGGCCATCGTGGAGATTGTGGTGAAGAGAAACGCCCGCGTGCGTTACACCACGATCCAGAACTGGTCCAACAACGTCTACAACCTCGTCACTCAGCGCGCCACCTGCGCCGAGGGCGCCACCATGGAATGGGTCGACGGCAATATCGGCTCCAAACGCAACATGAAGTACCCCTCCGTCCTCCTCATGGGCCCCCACGCTCGCGGAGAGGCCCTGTCCATCGCCTTCGCCGGCGCTGATCAGCATCAGGACACCGGAGCCAAGATGATCCACATGGCGCCGCGAACCTCCAGTCACATCGTCTCGAAGTCCATCGCTCGTCATGGCGGCCGTTCAGCCTACCGCGGTCTGGTCAAGATTCTGAAGAACGCCCGGCACTCGAAGTCCAACGTGCTGTGCGACGCTCTGCTGGTCGACGAGATCTCCCGCTCCGACACCTACCCCTACGTCGACGTGCGCACCGACGACGTCGAGATGGGGCACGAGGCCACCGTCTCCAAGGTGAGCGCGGATCAGCTCTTCTACCTCATGCAGCGCGGGTTGACCGAAACCGAGGCCATGGCCACCATCGTGCGCGGCTTCGTCGAGCCCATCGCCCGTGAGCTGCCCATGGAGTACGCCCTCGAACTCAATCGCCTCATCGAGCTGCAGATGGAGAACTCGGTCGGCTGAGGCCCCCGCAAACGGCCGTTCGTCGGATTCGTCCCGGCCGGCGCCGTTCCCATCGCAGCACGCTCCTCACCCATCACCAGCCGGCACAGGAAGCACTCATGCCTGATCCGTCCACCACCAGCCACTCGCAGGCGGCGTCCGAGGCCGCCGCCCCCGAGCCCGCCCGCTACGTCTCCTCACGGGCCGACCGGCCCACGTCCTTCAACCCGGCGGATATCCCTACCCCGCACGGACGAGAGGAGGAGTGGCGCTTCACTCCGATGAAACGCTTCGCCCCCCTGTTCGACCTCGACGCCGTCGCCGCCGGCACGGCGGAGGGGGGATCGCCCGCCGTCCACGTGGACGCCCCCGAGGGCGTGAGCGTGGAGACCGCCGCCCGCGACGACGCCCGTCTGGGAGTCGCCGGCGAGCCCGTCGACCGCACCGGCGTCGTCGCCTGGGCTGGCTTCCGGGAGTCCACCGTCATCACTCTCGCCGCCGGTGAGCGTCCCGAGCGCGCCGTGCGCATGAGCGTCTGCGGCACCGGAGGATCCGATGACAGTGAGCGCACCAGCGACGCCCCGGCCCTCCCCGCCGCCCAGCACATCCTCGTCAGGGCCCAGAAGGGGGCCAGGGGCACGGTCGTGCTCGATCACGCGGGCACGGCCGCCCTCGCCCAGACCGTCGAGATCGCGGTCGGCGAGGACGCGGAGCTCACCCTCGTGACCATCCAGGGCTGGCAGGACGACGCCGTCCACGCCTCCAGTCACCGTGCGCGGGTCGCCGGCCGGGGGACCCTCAAGCACGTGGTCGTCTCGCTGGGCGGGGACGTGCGCATCACCTCCGACTTCGCTTTCGACAGCGAGGGCGGTCACATCGATTCCTTCGGCGTTTATTTCACCGACGCCGGCCAGCATCAGGAGCATCGCCCCTACGTCGCCCACACCGAGCCGCACTGCTACTCGCGCGTGACCTATAAGGGCGCCCTCCAGGGCAGGGACGCTCACGCGGTGTGGGTCGGCGACTGCCTCATCGGACACGCCGCCCGCGGCACCGACACCTACGAGCTCAATCGCAATCTCGTCCTGACCGAGGGGGCCAGAGCTGATTCCATCCCCAATCTCGAGATCGAGAACGGCAACATCGAGGGCGCCGGCCATGCCAGTGCCACCGGCCGTTTCGACGACGAGCAACTGTTCTACCTGCGCGCGCGCGGCATCCCCGAGACCGAGGCCCGCCGCCTGGTGGTCCTGGGCTTCTTCAACGAGATCGTCGCCGAGATCGGCGTGAACGAGGTTGAGGAGCGCCTCCTGATGGAGATTGAGAAGGAGCTCGCGCTCACCGGCCTCATCAACGCCCGGCAGGGGGAGGGCGCCTGCGCCGTGCAATCCACCGGCGCCCGGGCCTGAGCAGGCTACCCCGAGCGGGACCAACAACCCAGCAGACTTCGGAGAAGAGCACTCATGAGTACCTTGAAGATCAAGAACCTTCACGTCCAGGTCGCCACCAATGACGGCCCCAAGCCCATTCTCAAAGGCGTCGATCTCGAGGTCGACTCCCATGAGGTGCACGCCATCATGGGGCCCAACGGCTCGGGCAAGTCGACACTGGCCTATTCCATCGCCGGCCACCCCGAGTACGAGATCACCGACGGCGAGGTCCTCCTCGACGGCGCCAACCTCCTCGACCTGACCGTCGATGAGCGCGCCCGCGCCGGTCTCTTCCTGGCCATGCAGTACCCCGTCGAGGTTCCCGGCGTCACTGTGGCCAACTTCCTACGCACCGCCAAAACTGCCGTCGACGGCCATGCTCCCAAGGTTCGTCAGTGGATCTCCGAGGTCAACGAGACCATGACGAACCTGCGCATGGACCCCGCCTTCGCTCAGCGCGATGTCAACGCCGGCTTCTCCGGAGGCGAGAAGAAGCGTTTCGAAATTCTCCAGATGGAACTGCTGAAGCCGCGTTTCGCCGTTCTGGACGAGACCGACTCGGGCCTGGACGTCGACGCCCTGCGCGTGGTCTCCGAGGGCGTCAACCGCCTCCACGACTCCTCCGACGCCGGCTTCCTCCTCATTACCCACTACACGCGGATCCTGCGTTACATCAAACCGGACCACGTCCACGTCTTCGTCGACGGGCGCGTCGCAGAGGAGGGCGGCCCCGGCCTGGCCGACCGCCTGGAGGAGGAGGGCTACGACCGCTTCCTCGCCTGAGACACTCGGGCCGGCGTCGACGTCCGCCGGCCGCGGGTCCGAGCACTGCGGCCGGCCAGCACCGCATCACCAACCGAATCACCGCACCGAAAGCCGCCAGGAGGCGCACCCCCATGACATCGCACGAGTCCGCGTCGGCGCGGCCGCTGACCGCGGCCGAGATCGATGCTGTCCGCACCGACTTCCCCTACTTGAAGCGCCCCGCGCGCAACGGCGAGCCGTTGGCCTACCTCGATTGGGCCGCCACCAGCCAGAAGCCCGCCGACGTCATCGAGCGCGAGGCGTCCTTCTACCGCATGACCAACGGGGCCGCTGGACGCTCGACCTACCAGATCGCCGATGAGGCCACCCGGGTGTGGGAGGACGCCCGAGAGGCCGTCGCCGGCTTCGTGGGGGCCCGAGGCTCTCAGCTCGTCTTCACCAAGAACGCCACGGAGGCGATCAATCTCGTCGCCCTGGCCGTCGGGCACGCCAGCGCGGGCCGGCCCGCCGCGCGCGGAGGGGCGGGCGCCGACGACGCGGACCCGGCCCGTCGCCTGGTCATCGCCCCCGGCGATGAGATCGTCGTCACTCGCGCCGAGCATCACGCCAACCTCGTGCCCTGGCAGGAGCTCGCGGCGCGCACCGGGGCGAGCCTGCGCTGGCTCGACCTGACCGAGGACGGGCGCATCGACCCGACCACCGTCCGCGTCATCACCGAGCGCACCCGCTTGCTCGCCCTTACCCACGCCTCCAACGTCACCGGGGCGATCACTCCACTGGTCGATATCCTGCCGGCGGCCCGGGCGGTCGGTGCGCTCGTCGTACTGGACACGTGCCAGTCCGCAGCCCACCTGCCGCTGGATTTCGCCGCTCTGCATGCCGCCGGCGTGGATGCCATGGTCCTCTCCAGCCACAAGATGCTCGGCCCCACGGGCATCGGCGCGCTCGTGGCCGCCGAAGAGCTGCTGGAGGCCATGCCGCCGGTGCTGACCGGCGGCTCCATGATCGAGGTCGTGCGCATGGAGTCCTCGACCTACATGTCCGGCCCCGCCCGCTTCGAGGCGGGCAGTCAGCCGTTGGCGCAGGCCGCCGGGTGGCGCACGGCTGTGGACTACCTGTCCGGGCTGGGCATGGACCGCCTCCACGCCGGGGAGTTGGACCTCATGCAGCGGGTGCTGGACGGTCTGGCGGCCCTCGACGGGGTGCGCGTTCTCGGCCCGGCCGACACGCGCGAGCGGCTCGGTGTCGTGGCTTTCACGGTCGACGGCGTCCACCCCCATGACGTCGGACAGGTCCTCGACGCCTCCGGTGTGGCCGTGCGCACCGGCCACCACTGCGCCCAGCCGATCCACGCCCACTTCTCGGTGTCCTCCTCCGCCCGGGTATCCTTCGGGGTGACTACCACGGCCGGTGAGGTTGACCGCTTCCTGGAGGCCGCCGCCGGCGTTCGCGCCTACTTCCAGAGGTGAGTATGAACGAACTCGACCAGCTCTACCAGCAGGTCATCCTCGATCACTCCCGTGAGCGGCACGGCTCCGGCGCGCTGATCGACCCCGACGGGCAGTCGCACCAGGTCAACCCCACCTGCGGGGACGAGGTGACCCTCGGCGTCAGGGTCGTTGACGGGCGCCTGCGCCTGGCCGGCTGGCAGGGAGAGGGCTGCTCGATCTCGCAGGCCTCCATCTCCGTCATGCACGACCTCGTCGACGGGGCCGACCTGGCCACCGTCTCCCGCCTGGAGAAGGACTTCGACGCCCTCATGCACTCGCGCGGCCGCGGCGTCGATGCCGTCGTGCTGGACGATTTGGAGGACGGTGCCGCATTCGAGGGCGTCTCGCAGTACCCCAACCGCGTCAAGTGCGCCCTCCTGGGGTGGATGGCGCTCAGGGATGCCCTGGCCAAGGCCGGCGTGGCGCTGCCCGCCGAGCAGACCTGACCGATGGACGTTCACCACCCGTGCGCCATCGCCACCATCCATCGTCCAGTTCATCACTGCCACGACCACTATGACCGGCATTGACCGACATGACCGACGTGAAGAAACGCGAGGAGGAGCCATGAGCGAGAGCAACGCTCCCGGTACCATCCAGGGCGAGGCCGTCAATCCGATGGCCGCCCAGCACGCCCCCGCAGCCGGGGGTGAGGCCGACGTCGCCGCCATCGAGGAGGCCCTGCGCGACGTCATCGATCCCGAGCTCGGCATCAACGTCGTCGACCTCGGGCTGCTCTACGGGGTGTCTGTCGAACCGGACGGCACGATCGTGCTCGACATGACGCTGACCACCGCGGCCTGCCCACTGACCGACGTCATTGAGGAACAGGCCCAGCAGGCGCTCGGCCTCATCGCCGACAGGGTCCGCATCCAGTGGGTGTGGCTGCCGCCGTGGGGCCCGGACAAGATCACCCCCGAGGGTCGGGAACAGCTGCGGGCTCTCGGCTTCAATGTCTGAGCCGCCACCGGCCATCAAAGACTTTCGACAGGGGCTCCCCTCGGGCGGTACTGCGTGTTGCTGCGCTCTCAGCGCTTTTGCTAGGGTCCTGTCGCAGTAGGCGCCTGCCTGTGAGCGCGAGGTGTCCTCGCCGTGCCGTGAAGTCTGATCGGTTTCGACGGGGTTGAGCGGACATCGGGAGCGTGCCTGGCGGAGCCGCCCGAAGTTGCGATGCGTCTACGACGAAGGCCACGACGGTGCCGGCGAATGACGAGAGAGAAAGATATGCTGCAGTTCATTGGCGGTTCTACTGACCTCATCGACACGGACGAAGCGTCACTCGTGGCGACCCACGGCCTTGACGCGCTCACGCTGCTGAGCACCGTGGTGTACGCGGTTCTGGGCGTGTTGCTGCTCATGCTGTTCAGCTGGGTCGTCAACAAGGTGTTCAAGCTGGATCTTCGGCGGGAGCTGCTCGAGGATCAGAATCCCGGTCTCGGTGTGGCCTTCGCGGGGACGGCGATCGCCATCGCGATCATTGTCGCCGCGACCATCAGCGGCTGAGTGTCAGCGTCGATGAGGTCGGCGGTGGGAGAGGCGGCGAGGCCCACGACGGCAGGAGGCGGTGAGCGCTGCCGCTGACCGCCGTCGGCCGCGGCTCTGCTCCGCTTCTGCCGCGTCATCGCCTTCGGAACCCGGTGGTCAGCCAGACGGCGAGACCGGCAACCGGGATGCAGCCGATGAGGCTCACGATCGTGTCCATTCCAAGGGAGAAGAGGTAGGCCGTCGTTGCCAGCGCCGCCAGCCAGATGGCGGCGATCGGGCAGATGGACGGCAGGCCGGGGACCAGGTGGGCCCCGGCCGCCAGCAGAACCAGGCCGTCGGTGGCGAACGACATGAAGTCGGGGCTTGTGAGGCTGACGGGCACCACCGCGCCTCCCCAGATCAGGGTGAGGAGGCCTCATATTGCAAGGCAGATGCCGGCAATACCGAATCCGCCCATTCTTGTTCTGCCGCCCCAATTCCTTGTTTTCCTCGTTCTGTCCTCATCTTCTTTTCCGCTCCTCGTCGTCACTCATTTCTTATTCCTTCTTCCTCATCGACGAACCGCGCCCTCACCGGCCAGCTCGCACCCCCAGGCGCGGGCGGCCGTCTCCTCCCCGTCGGCCAGGAGACCCCGGTCCGAGCTGACAAGGAAACTCGTGACGGCCGACTCGTTCCGCCCCGCACGGCGCAGGGTCTTGGCGATCGCCTTAGCGGCCGAACCGGCCAACCAGTTCTTCGCGGTGACCGTGTCGAAGGCGGCCACACGGGGCGAGGCCGGGATCGACGCCGTCGCCAGCCATTCGCGCACGCCCCGGGCTGGTGTCGCCGCTCCCCGCTTGCGGGCCGTCGCCCGCGTACTGGTGGTCGGCAGACCCCGGTTGTGGGTGGGAGCGCCCAGGATGAGCAGGTCGAGGTCCGCGGGCGGGGCGTCGGGCGCCCGGTCGACGTCGAGGACGCGGGCCCTCACTCCGGCGTCGGTCAGCCCGGCGGCGACGGCCTCGGCGACGGTGCGGGTCGCGCCGAAGTACGACTCGACGATTACGAGTGCTGCTGCGGTCGTCATAGCGTTTTCCTTTCGACGGAGAGTGAGGGCGGATGCCGCAGGCGCGATCGAGTCGGGCACTCGCGACCGCTCGGGCGCGGATTCCGCCGACCCGGACGAGATCCGGGCCGGCGGGAACCGGCGCCCGAGGCTCGTGGCCGGGTCCCACTTCGAGGACAGGGAGAGCCGAGGCCGTCGTGATGGGCTGTCATGGCCCCAGGCTCGGGTGCGACGCCGCGTCGTACTCAAGCCCGGCGGTAGCAACCGCTCATCACCCGCTCCGCGGCCGCTCGCCCGCCCCGCTCATACGGAGCGCCAGCGCTCGATGGTGCGCACAAGACGCTGTTCGACAAGTGGGGCGAGCCGAGCGGAGCGCGGATCGACATCGGCGATCAGGCGGTAGAGTGATCTGACGGCGCCGATATCGGTCTGACGCGCCAGGCGCTGGGCCCGATCGGGGGTGAGCCGGCCCTCCAGACGGGAGACGACCCAGTCGGCGTGCTCGGTCAGCTCACCCTGCGTGGCTGCATCCAGATCTCTGCCGTAGCCGACCAGAGTGGCGGCGTCCTCGGTTTTGTCCGGCTCGGGGAAGAGATCCTCGGCCTCAGGCGGCATCCGCCCGCAGTAGCAGGCCAGGTCGACGACGTCGCGGTCGTGACGCACGGCGCTACGAGTACGCTCGTCGGGTGCCGCGCGTTCCAGCCGATCGAAGAAGGCCACCATGCGCGCGGACATGGGACAGACCGTCAGCCCCTCCTCGGCCCGTTGCAGCAGGCCGGCGAGCATATCGCGCTGACGGGCGACCTCGGCCAGGCGGCCTTCGACGGCGCGCAGCGCCGCGCTCAGATCGGTGACGACCTCCGGCGCGGGGGCGGCATCGTCGGTGCGGTCCCGCGCACGGGCGTCCTGCTCGAGGTTCTCGTCGTCGGCCTCGTCGCCGGGATCGGTGGCAGGCTCGGCATCCAGTACCCGCGCGATGGTCTCCAGCGGGATCCCGGCCCGGGTCAGCCAGCGGATGCGAGAGAGCCGGGCCGCGTGCGACAGCTCGTAGTCCCGCCATCCGCCGCGCTCGGCCGGCACGGGCAGCAGACCCAGGCGATGGTAGTAGCGCACGGTCCTCACAGTTGTGCCCGTGAGCCGGGCGATCTGGGCGACGCGCATGCAGTGAGTCTGCATCATGAGGGGAGTCCTCTCGAAATCCGAGGAGAGCACCCACTACGACCTGTGGCGGTTCCGGTCGCCTCGGCGCGGAACTCCAGGTTTCGGCGACGCTCGTGTGGAAGGAGGCAGGAGCCGTAGCAGAACCGATATTGACAACAGCGACACGGTGTCTAGACTACTGACTGCAGCTGAGGCCTTGGCCTGATCTTCGCAGCACCTCGTAAGGAACGACGATGGTTTTCTGGAAGTCCTACTCGAATCGATGTCGCGTTCAGTGAAGATGCGCTGACATGAGCCATCAGGGCGGTCCTGCGTTGATGATGGCTATCGGAAGGGCCCTGACGAAGCACTGTTTGCACCGTATTCTTCTGCCTTTCTCCGTAGAACTGCCTCAATGTTCTTCGGTACGAGTGTCATGTCTGACGACGGTTATTCGTGTCTCTCCGCGACTATCTAGCCGGGATGTGCCGATGCCGGATTAACCGGCACCAGGAGAAGAACGGTTCTACGAATTCTACGAGCACGGGGCCACTGGGTTTGTTTGCCGTACGACTCTGCCACGCCCGCCTCGTGAGTGGGTGTCATAGGACGGCGTGGACGACTAGTCCTGACTAGTCGATCGGTAGGTGGGTGGCAGGGCCACCAGATGAGTGGAAAGAGAGGAATAGACGTGATTGGTCGGCTTTGGCCGTTCATTATCGGAGGCGTCGCGCTCGGATTGGACGCCTATATGATCGCAGGGCTGCTACCCGCGATAGCGGAGAACCTGGCCGCCACCGAGGGCGTGACCGGGCTCGGGGTGACCGCCTTCACCGGGGCCTATGCGATCGCGGGGCCTCTGCTCGCCGGCGCCGCGGGCCGTCGGTCCAAACGAGGACTCGCGATCGCCCTGTCGATGTTCACTGTGGGCAACCTTGTCACGGCGGGCGCGCCCACCATCGTCGTATTCCTCATCGCCCGGGTGATCGCCGGCGCCGCCGCGGGCGTGTACTCGCCCCTGTCCTCGGCCGTCGCGGCGGCATCCGTATCGGAGGAACGTCGCGGCCGGGCCCTCGGCCTCGTCCTGGCCGGGCTGGCGATGGGAACCGTGTTCGGCGTTCCGCTGGGCCTCCTGCTCGGAGAGCTGACATCGTGGCGGGTGAGCATCCTGCTCATCACGATCGTCGGGGCGCTGGCCCTGATCGGTATCTTCTCCTCCCGGAGGCGTGAGCTGCCCGGTGTGGACGCCCCTTCCCTGGGTGCGCGCCTGCGCTCGATCGGATCCGGACCGAACCTCATGACCGTCACCGTCACCCTGTTCACCGGGATCGCCTCCCTGGGCCTGTACACCTACATCACCTCGCTCCTGGGTGATACCGGCCTCGCCTCCCATCCCACGGCCGGCATCTGGGTGTGGGGCGTGGGCGGAGCCGTCGGCGTCATGCTCATCGGCCGCCTGGTCGATCGGGTCGGTGACTCGCTCCGCATCACCGCTGTGATCCTGGCGCTCTTGACGATCGTTCTGTTCGTGCTCGGCACCGGCCCGGCCGTGTGGCTGCTGGCGGCCGCGTTGTTCGCCTGGGGCGCCCTGGGATGGTCCTCCCTGGCCCCTCAGCAGGACACGCTGCTGGAGACCAATCCGCGGGACGGGGCGACCGCGGTCGCCGCGAACGCCTCGGCGAACTACCTCGGCTCCGCGATCGGATCCGCCCTCGGCGCGGGCGTGCTCGCCATTGGAGTGACCGGCACGAACCTGGCCCTGCTCGCCGCCATCCCGGCCCTGCTGGCACTCGCTCTGCAGCTGCTGCGCATTCGCATGCATCGCACGACACCGGTCGCGAACGGCGACCACGACGAGAAAAAATGAGAAGAAAGAGAATTCTTCATGTACGCAGATACGGCCCTTGAGCGTCTTGACAACCTTAAGCAGGACGGCAGTTACCGGATCTTCGTGACCCTCAATCGATATGCTGGACGATACCCCATGGCTTACGGTCAAGCGCGATGGCGGCGTATATGAAGATGTGCAGATCTGGTGCAGTAACGACTATCTGGCCATGTCCCAGCACCCGACGGTCATCGCAGCGATGCAGGACACCGCCGTCCGCTACGGCGCAGGAGCCGGCGGCTCCCGTAACATCGGGGGCACCCACGAGAAGGTGCTCTTCTCGAGGCGGAGATCGCGGACTGGTTCCACAAAGAACGAGCCTTGGCCTTCCCGATGGGCTACGGCTCCAATGATGCTGCGTTAGAGGCTTTCAGCATGATATATCCAGATCTGCTGATCTATAGCGACGCGCTCGATCATGCGTCTATGATATCGAGGATCCTTCGTAACAAGAATGCTCATCGCGTGTAGCGCCACAACGATCTGAATCACCTCGAGGAGCTTCTCTCCGCCGACGATCCGTCTACACCCAAACTCATCGCGTTGGAATCTGTGTACTCCATGGACGGAGATACGGCCGACCTGCCCGGAGTCGTCGACCTGGCTCAGCAGTACAACGCTCTGACCTATCTTGACGAAGTCCATGCCATCGGGCTCTACAGGGAGCAAGGGCGCGGGATCGCCGATCGAGAAGGCATTCTGGACCGGATCGATGTGATCCAGGGGACAATGGCGAAGGCCGTTGGTGTGATAGGCGGGTTCATCGCGGGTCCTGACTGGCTCGTCGACGCCGTGCGCAGTTTCGCTCCGGGCTTCATCTTCACAACCTCCATGCCCCCGGCGGTGGCCGCCGCCTGCCGGGCGAGTATTCAGATCGTCCGTGCCGACGATCACGCACGTGATCTGCTGCAGAGCCGAACCGCGCAACTGCGACATGAACTGGGCGTTCGGGGCATCGAGATCATGCCCTCCTCGACGACGCATGCGCTTCCGGTTCTCATCGGCAGCGCCCGCAACTGCCGGACCGCTGCGGCGATGCTGCTCGATGAATACGGGATCTACATCCAGCCGATCAATCCGCCGATCGTGCCGTCGGGCACAAGTCGATTCCGCATCAACGCCACACCTGCTCACACGGCGGAGCAGGTTACCCGCCTCGCCGACTCCCTCGATGAGGTCTTCAGCCGCTTGGGAATTTCCGAGAACAAGAAAAATGCCCGATAATTCAACGACGCGCGTCGCTCGCTCGACGATCGCGGTACGACGGACGACCCGTACCGATGTCGAGGCCGTGCTGGCATTGCGTCGGAATCTTCTTACCACCGGTGAGGCTCACTGGGCCCGAGGCGATGCTGGCGATTGGGAGGCGATCTATCGCACGCAGTTGGAGGAGGAGATCGACGGAATCGTGTCGACGCAGGCGACTTTCCTCGCAGTCGCGGTCGCCGCGCCCGTGGGCACGGCGACCGCGATCATCGATCGACGCCTGGCCAATCCTGCCAATCCGAACGGCCTTGAAGGCTGGATTCAGGGCGTCTATGTCGACGGGTCCGCCCGAGGGCTCGGAGTCGGTACCGCCCTGACTCGAGCGGCCGAGGATTGGCTCGTCGACCGTGGTGCAGATTCCATCTACTTGGATTCCACTCCGAGTGCACTGCGGATGTACACACGCCTGGGCTACGTCATCAACGATGAGCCGCATTTGCGGAAGGAACTGCATTGACCGTGAGAATCGACCTCATTGGCGCCGGTTATGTCGGAACCCGACTCGCCCGATCCTTTGAGTACGTTGCCGCAGGAAGAGAGGAGGACGTCGATGTGCGCACTTACTCACGTGCGGACACTGCCTCGTTGGCCGATGATCCTGCACGGATTCGTCTGATGTCCGAGGGTTCCGATGTCATCGTTAACGCCACCAATGACGATCAGCATCTCAATGTCCTCAATATTCTTCAACACGTCGACGGATTCATCCTCTCGGAGAAGCCTCTCGTTGCGCCTCAGGATTCCATTCCTGATCGTTGGACGGAGGCGTGTGGGAGCGGCGATAGATTTGCGATGAACTGTATCGAACGTTATTCTCCGGCAGTCGACTACGTCCTCGCGCAGACACATCGCCGCGATCTGCGGATCGCACGAATCGACTTCACCTGGGCGAAGAACCGCTTCGATGATCCGCGGCCCACCGCGGGTGTCGTCAGCGAGGTCGTGCATCCCCTCGACTTGTGCTGCTACCTCACCGGCGCATCGGCTGAGGATGTTCATCTGCACAATGCTGCGATCATTAACTCCGATTACACCAGTTTTACGGACGACACTCCCGAGTCCGTGCAGATCATGGCGAGTATGAATGGCGTCGCCGTCACGGGATACTCAAGTTTCGCCCACCCCGACCGGCGACGCGCCTTTGACATCATTCTCGTCGGTGACGACGGTATCCGCGAATACGTGGAGCTTATTTTTGACGACCCCGGTTGGGATCACGATCGTCTTCGGCACTGGGGCGCCGATGGTGCCCGACTGCGCCAGGACACCGATACCGCCTTCATCACCGGTGGAACGGCTCCGAAGACATGCGGGAGCTCTCTCTATTCGCCGAGGATATCCTGTGGGGTGATCATGGTCGCCGTTACACCACCTTCGTTGAAGCTGTTGGTCTGCAGCGTCTTCTCGCCAGCATTCGTCGTTTCTCCGGGGAGGCGTTCTCCTTGCGATATGGCCGAGGGCCGCGTCGAACGACTCCCGATAGGAACAATCTTGAGCGGCTCGGCTGACGACCCACTGAGCCGCCGAGTGACGGTGCCGACCCGGGACGCCAACGGCCTCCTGCGCCGGTGTCGGGGGAGTGCCGTCGCGCTCGGGGATTCTCGGAGGGTTCTCAGAGCCTTCAGAGTTCTTCACAGGCTCTGCCCGGGCTCCTCGAAGATGTCGTCGAGGCGTAGTGCACCCATACGCCCGCGTAACAGTCGGCCCGCAGTTCCAGATGCACCGAGTCAGCACCGAGTCAGAGGTGAGACCCCGTCCCGACGGTCGGCGCCGCGCCTCCCGTCAAGGCGGAGATGCGATTCGGATCGATCGTGATATCGCGATTGAAGCTCGTGGTGTCCTCGGGGGAGGGGCGGCGTCAGCGTAGCGTCGCGCAGGCGCTGGTCCGAGTACGCTGGCGGCGTGCTCTACGACCTGCTGTACAAGACCGTCCTGACGCGTACCGACCCCGAGCTGATCCATGACGCATGCGTCAAGGCCATCGAGGTCACCAGCGGGATTCCGCTCGTGCGCGACGCGGTGAGGCAGATGTGGGGGCGCCGCCCCATCCTCCCCGTGCCCAGCGCCAACCAGGGCGGTCCTTTCGCGCGTCCCGTGCCGGGTCTGCTCGGCCTGGCGGCCGGCATGGACAAGGAGGGGCGGGCCGTCGAGGGCATGGATATGCTCGGCTTCGGCTTCGTCGAGGTCGGCACCTTCACGGCCCGCGCCCAGGCGGGTAACGACAGGCCCCGTATGTGGCGCCATCCGCGTATTCGTGCGATCCGCAATCGCATGGGATTCAACAACCCGGGCGCCGACGAGGCCGCTCGGCGTCTGCGAGCCCTGCGGGCGACCGCGCGCGGCCGCTCCATCGTCGTGGGCGCCAATATCGGCAAGACGAGAACCACGGCGCTGGTCGATGCCGTCGAGGACTACCGCTATTCGGCAGCGCGGGTGGCCAGGTGGGTCGACTACCTCGTCGTCAACGTCTCCAGCCCGAACACACCCGGCCTGCGCACCCTGCAGAGCGTTGAGGCGCTGCGCCCCATCCTCGTCGCCGTGAGCGAGGCCGGCGACGCCGCCGCGGGTCGGCACGTGCCGCTCCTGGTCAAGATCGCCCCCGATCTGGCCGACGAGGACGTCGACGCCGTAGCGGATCTGGTCACCGGCATGGGACTGGACGGTGTCGTGGCCACCAACACCACGATCGACCACGACCTGGGCGAAGGCGGTCTGTCCGGGGCCCCGCTGCTGCCGCGCTCACTGGAGGTCGTGCGCCGTCTGCGCGCCCGGCTGGGGGAAGGGCCCACCGTCATCGGGGTCGGCGGCATCTCCTCCATCATGGACGCCGAGCTCATGCTCGACGCGGGCGCCGATCTGCTTCAGGCCTACACGGCCTTCGTCTACAACGGTCCGGCCTGGCCGGGCCGTCTCAACCGGACCCTGGCCACCGCCCGCCGCCGGTGACGGGGAACGCGCAGGACCCGGAGAATACGACGGGTGACGAGGGGAGCAAGGCACGTGGGCGCCCGGCCCCGCGCTACGACGCATCCGGTGGCCTGCACGGCAGAGGGAGGAGAGGCCGCCTGCGGGGACGGGCGGGCGGCCCGAGGCCGTCGCCCCCCTCGCCGCCCGTGATCGCATCCACCGCCTCCGCCCCCCGTACTCTCCTGGACACCGCCGGAGCGGGCTTCCTCGTCACCGCCTACCTGGGGCGCCTGCCTGCCGCCATGAACCAGCTCGGCCTACTTCTGGTCGTCTCGGCCTCCGGGCGAGGCCTGACGCTCGCGGGCGCCATGGTCGCCGCCGTCGGAGCGGGCACCGCGCTCGGAGCGCCGGGCATCGGCCGACTGCACGACCGTGTCGGAGCCTGGCGGGTCACCGTCTGCGCTCTCGCGGTTCAGACGGGCGCCCTGGCCGTCATCCGGTGGGCGACCGACTGCGGTGCGGCCGATGGGATCGTCCTGGCGGCGGGAGCCGTCACGGGCATGGCCAATCCGCAGGTCGGGTCCGTGGCCCGCGCCGCCTGGTCCCACCTGGCGCGGGCAAGCGGCCAGCGGGACCGCGCCCTGAGAGTCGCCCGTCTGGGCATGGGGTGGGAGACCGCTGCCGACGAGACGAGCTTCGTCATCGGACCCGCCGCGGCGGGCGGGCTCGTCGCCCTCCTGGGCGCTCGCGGGGCCGTCGTCGCTCTGGCGGCGGTGACCCTGGCCGGCGAAGGCGTGTTCGTTCTCTGGCTGCTGGGACACCGCGAAATTGCTCGTCCGTGCGCGGATGGGCCTGGCGATCCCGCCCGCCGGGACCGCCGCGCGCGGACCGCTGCGGCATCGATGCGCCCACTGGCGCCCGTTCTGACCGTCGTCGTGTGCGTCGGCGTCGTCTTCGGCACGACCCAGACGGCCCTGACCGCCGTCCACGCCGCTCACGGCACGCCCGGCCTGACCGGCCCCGTCTACGGCTCCATGGGGCTGACCTCCGCGGCGGCCGGCCTCGTAAGCCCAGGCCTGCGGGCCGGGCGCCTGGGGAAAACCGCCGTCGGCGGACTCGCCGTTCTCCTGTGCTCCACGGCGTTGACGAGCGTGCCGCCCACCGTGCTCACCGAAATCGTCATCCTCTGCCTGGGTGCGGCAGTGGGAATGATGCTGGTGACCTGCTATTCGCGCGTGGAGGAGCTCTCTCCCGCCGACCAGGTCACCGGCGTCATGACCGTGGCATCCACGTGCAACGTTCTGGGGGTCTCGCTGGGGAGCGTGATCACCGGCGCGATCGGCGAGAACCTCCACCTGGGCAACGCGCCCGCCGCCATCGCCGGCGGATGCGTCACGGCCCTGGCCCTGGGAGAGGCGGCGGTGCGCCGCCATGGCCGGCGCGCACGACGGCACGGCCGCTCACGGCACCCGGATCAAGACGGGTAGTGACGGCGCGCCACCTGCGGAGCGGGCTGGCGCATGCGGCGCAGGCTGAAGCACCGGGTAAGGATGTACCAGAAGATCATGCCCTGGGATCTGACCGTGTCCTGGCCGAACTTGGCGTAGAGCCTGCGGCGCACCAGCCACCAGCACACGACGGCGTCGACAACGGCCAGGATGAGCACCGCGTACAGACCCATCATGAGCAGCAGGCCGGTCTGGGCCAGGCGCGTCTGGATGCCGAAGGCCACGATCATGAGCACGAAGGCCAGCGGGATGAAGACCTCGCCCAGGCTGAAGCGCGCGTCCACGTAGTCGCGGATGTACCGCTTGATCGGCCCCTTGTCGCGGACCGGAAGGTAGCGTTCGTCACCGGTCTTCATCGCCTCGCTCCGGAGCCTCCAGGCCTCGTCCCGCTTGGCGCGAGCCTCGGCCTTGGCGGCCTTGCGGTCGGTGGGGACGACCGGGTGCAGGCGGCGCGCCTCGGCGTCCTTGCGCCTGGGGGTGGCGCGGCCCTTGCCCTCGATCTTGACGGGGGCCGCGGCGGGCTCGAGATCAGGCGCAGCATCGCGCTTCTTGAACAGCTTCACGCAGCACAGAGTAGCGGCTCACTCGCGATACCCTGCAATCCATGATCACCGTCGACGCCGTGCGCTCCGCCGTCCATGACTCCTTCGAGTCGGTCGTCTCCGACCTGGTCGAGCTCGTCTCCATCCCGTCGGTATCCGCCTCCAGTCACGACCAGGTCCAGGTGCTCCGCAGCGCCGAGCACGTCGCCGGCCTCCTGACCGGCGCCGGTCTGAGCGCGCAGGTGCTCAGCCTCGTCGGGGCCGACGGCGTCTCCGGTCGGCCCGCCGTCCTGGCCCACCGCGACGGTCCCGCCGGGGCGCCTCGCGTGCTCCTCTACGCTCACCACGACGTCCAGCCCGTCGGCGATCCGGCCGCCTGGGCGCAGGCCGACCCCTTCGCCGCCGAGCGCCGCGGGGAGCGCCTGTTCGGCCGGGGCACCGCCGACGACGGCGCCGGCGTCATCGCTCACGTCCACGCCCTGCGCACTCTCGCCGCGCTCGGAGGAGGCGAGCTGCCGTGCTCGGTGAGCGTGTTCGTCGAGGGGGAAGAGGAGGTCGGCTCTCCCACCTTCGAGTCCTTCCTGACGGCCCACCGGGACCACTTGGACTGCGACGTCATCGTCGTCGCCGACTCCTCGAATTGGAAAGTCGGGGTTCCGGCCTTGACGACGTCGCTGCGCGGCGTTGTCAAGGCCGACGTGCGCCTGGACATCCTCGACCACGCCCTGCACTCGGGCCAGTACGGTGGCCCGATCATCGACGCCGTCACCGCCATGTGCCGGCTGATCGCCACCCTCCACGACGAGACGGGGGATGTTGCCGTTCCCGGGCTGGTCCGCCGTTCGCAGGCCTCCCCGGACGCCCCCGACTACTCCGAGCCCGACTTCCGAGCCGACGCCGGCGTTCTGGACGGGGTCGAGTTGGCGGGCACCGGCGATCTGACCGCGCGGTTGTGGACCGGGCCCGCCCTGGCCGTCATCGGCATGGACGTCACACCGCTTCAAGTGTCCGGCAACGTCCTCGCCCCCGCCTGCACGGCCCGCCTGTCCATGCGCGTCGCCCCCGGACAGGATCCGGTCGAGGCCTTCGAGGCTCTGCGCGCCCACCTGGAGGCGCACGCTCCCTTCGGCGCCCGTGTGGCCATCACCCGGGGCGAGACCGGCCCCGCCTTCGACGGCTCCTCGGACAACCCGGTCGGCCGTGCCGCCCGCTGGGCCCTGACGACGGCCTTCGGCCACGAGTGCGTCGAGATCGGCCAGGGCGGCTCCATCCCCTTCGTCTCCACCCTCACAGAAACGTTCCCGGGCGCCCAGGTACTCGTCACCGGTATCGAGGACCCCGACACCCGCGCTCACAGCGAGGACGAATCCATGCACCTGGGCGATCTCGAGCGCATCGTCACCGGCGAGGCGCTCCTGCTGGCCCGGCTGGGCGGGACGATCCTCGACGAGGGCGATCGGTGAGGGCGGCGAAGCGCTCGTGAGGATCCTGCTGGCGCCCGGGGGGATGTATCCCGAACCGGGCGGAGTCCCCCTCGTCGACTCGCGCACCGGCTTGGCGGCCGGCGACGTCGCGCTCGCACTCGCGGACGGCTGGAGGATGCGCCGCCCGGGCGACGAACTGACTCTTCTACCGCTGCCCGACGGGGGCCCGGGCACGGCTCAGACCGTCGATGCCCGGCGCGTGGCGGCACGCCGCGCTCTTCAGGCGTGCAGCCCGCTCGGGCAGGTCCGCGAGGTCGATCTGCTACGCCTGCGCGAGCCGAGCGGGGCCTGGACCCGCGACAAGCACGCGCGCACGTGGCTCCTGGACGCCGCCCGGCTGACGGCCCTGCCCGCCGACGCCGAGCTGGCGGCCCGGGAGGCGCGCGAGGGCACCACCGACGGGCTGGGGGAAGCTCTGGCTCAGGCACTGGCGCTCGTCGGCGCCCGCGACACCCTCGTCGTGGGCCTGGCGCGCTCGGCCGTCCATGACGGCGGCCGCGGGATGCTCGACGGCCTCGGCGGGCTGAAGGCGGCTCGCACGCTCATGGAAGGACGCGACGTGCTGCTCGCGCTCGCCGACGACGTCGCCCTGGGCGGCCTGGCGGGGGCCGGCCAGGCTCTGACGAGCCTCACCGCTCTGGAACCCGCCCAGGTTCAGGAGCGCGACCGCCTGGCGTGCACGGCGGCGTCGCGGGTGATCGACCTCGTGGGCACGCCGCACCCGGGCGCGCTCGACCTGGTTGGCGACTCCCTCGCCGTCAGCGGGCGACTGTCGGTGACCTCCTGGGGAACCGGCGCGGCCGGGGGCGGCGCGGCCGTGCTGCGGGCGCTGGGCGCCCGGGCCATGCCGGGACCGCGGGTGATGGCTCATCTGCTCGGCCTGGACGAGGCGGTGGGCGAGCAGGACCTGGTCGTCACCAGCGTCGGAGAGGCCTACGGCGTGCTCGCCGATTCCGTCATCGCCGTCGTCGGAACGGCGGCGGCCTCTCTCGCGCTGCCGGCCGTGCTCGTCGCGGGACGCACTGCGATCCCGCACGGTGAGCTCGCCGAGGTCGGCATCGTCAGTGCCTACGCCCTGGAGTCTGCGGGAGCGCCGCGGGATGCGACCGCCCGGCCGGTCGCCTGGAACGCCGGCGGGAGACGGGCCGTGCGCGGGCGCCTGGTCGAGATGGGTGCGAGGTTGGCCAGCTCCTGGTCGCGCTGAGGCGCCGGACGCTGCCGACCGATCCGGGGTCGTTGCGTCGGCCGTTCGGGCCGGGCCCCGGAGGCCGGGAACGGCGTGGTCGGGGTTCGGGAAGGCGATGCCGCCCGCCGGGCGGAGCACGGAAGGAGACCGGGCGTCACTCGGCGCTCGCCGATCGGGGGGCGGGCGTCGTCGACCCGCGCACGATGAGATCGGGGGCGAAGAGCATCTCCGCGTCGGGCGTCTCCTCGCCGCCGATCATGGACATGAGCGTGGTCACGGCGGCTCGGCAGATGGCGGCTACGGGCTGGCGCACGGTGGTCAGGGGCGGGTTGGTCATGGGAATAAGAGCCGTGTCGTCGTAGCCGATGATCGACAGGTCGTCCGGCACGCGCAGCCCTCGGCTCCGCGCACCGCTGATAGCGCCCAGAGCCATGATGTCGGAGCCGCAGATGATGCCCGTGCAGCCCTCATCGACGAGCCGGTCCGCGGCGGTGGCGCCGCCTTCATAGGTGTAGAGCGTCTCGAGGATCCGCAGCGGCTGGTCGGGCAGTCCGGAGCGCATGGCGTCCGCGTACCCGGCTCGCTTGCGCTGGGCCGGCACCATGCGCAGAGGACCGGTCGCCAGGCCGATGCGGCGGTGCCCCAGGCTGATGAGGTGCTCCACCGCGACGCGGGCGGCGGCGCGGTCGTCGGTGGTGAAACCGGGGACCCTGATCGTCAGGGCGTTGCCGTTGATGGTCACCAGAGGAACGCCCTGCTCGCGCAACCTCTGGTAGCGGGTCACGTCACCGCCGGTGTCGGCGTGACGACCGGAGACGAAGATGATTCCCGACACCCCGCGGTCGACGAGCATCTCGATGTACTCGTCCTCGCTGGTGCCGCCGGGGGTCTGGGTGCACAGCAGCGGGGTGCGCCCGCTGGCGGCCAGGAGCTGCTCGATCTGCTGGGCGTAGGCCGGGAAGATCGGGTTGCTCAGCTCGGGCACGACCAGACCGACCAGGCCCCGCGAGCTGCGTCGTAGGGATTCGGGGCGCTCATAGCCCAGAAGGTCGAGTGCGACCAGGACCTGCTGGCGGGTCACGTCGGCGACGTTCGACTTTCCGTTGAGCACGCGCGAGACCGTGGCGGTGGACACCCCCGCCTGGTCCGCGATGTCGGCGAGAGTGGGGCGCTGCTGCACGGTGGTCATCTCCTAGGTGTCGGTCCGGGCGGCTGTGCACCGGCGCACCCGGGTCGGCGCGGACGCGACGTGCCGCGGCATGGCACGTCCGCGCCGATGTCCACTTCATGACCGTACCGGTCGCGGACGACGCGGTCCACCGGCCCGGGGCGCGGCGGCGGGCACCGGTGAAGGGGAGGACGACGTCCGATCAGCCCTATCAGTCAGGAAGGTCGAACCCAGGATGAACTCGGAGATCACGCCCGTGAGGGCCAGCAGGAAAGTCGTGGCGATAATCGGCCTGAGTGTGGACAGCAGGACGATACGGGGAACCGCCAGTGGGTGAACCGTTCCTTCTAATGGCCTCTTCGACGTCGGCGGGGATCAATTGGAGGGCATCGGTGCACACGATGAACATGTAGAGGAAGCCCATCCACAGGTTGGTCAGCAACACCACGACCTTTGCTCAGGGGGGGGCGCCGCGCCAGTTGATGTGCAGATGCAGTATCTCATTGACCGACCCGTAGTCGCGATTGTAAAAATTTGCCGCACGGACCAGGTATCCGCCTGCTGAGGAGTAGAAGGACTGCATGAAGTAGCCGTTGCCGGTCTGTCCCACGGGTAGGCCGGGACCTGCTCGGCGCCGGCGGTCCCGCGCACCTGGATCAGCTCTTCGACGGTTGCGGGGGAGGCCGTGCCGGTTAGCACTTTGTTGGTGTAGAGCCTTCTTCTCATCGGCCCAGATCAGCAGGTCGGCATTGGCGTTGCGGGCGACCGACTCGCCCAGTCCTCGTCCCCTGCGGAGGATGAGGACTGGGAGGCGGCGGAGCCTGAGCCGTTGGAGCTGCAGACCGCTGCGGCTGCCGAAGTGGTGGTGAAAGCGGTGAGAGACAGAAAAGACCGGCGATTGACAGTCACCGTGATTCTGCTTCGAATCTGAAAGAGAGGAGGAGACCCGTTGTGAAACACGGGTAACGCATACATACAACAATTACGAACGTTGACTGCGGGCGCCGATGAAAGAACGGACTCGGACGCGCCGGCGGCGGAGGTGCAGATGGGGGCGAACAACTTAGAGGGAACGGCACGTTGTCCGGATGCGGGCGGGTCGGTCGATCGCGGGGAAGAGACGGGGATGGGGAGGGGGCGGTGTCGGGCTCAGGCGACGGTCGAGGCCTGAAGCCAGACCGTCGTCGTGGGCGGGACGAGCAGGTGCCCGCCCTCCTGACGCAGGATCGCGGAGGCCAGGAGGACCTGGGCCTGTTCGGGCAGCACCACGTCGTTCGCGGAAGTGTTGACCAGCACCAGGATGTCGCGGGTCAGGAAGGTCAGGACACCCGGAGGGCACCAGTCGAGACCGACGACGAAGGCGAAGGGCCCGGTCGACAGGGCGTGCTCCCGTCGGACGTAGGTGGCCCGGCGCACCGTGGCCAGAGGGGAGCCGAACCGGTCACCCTGCTCGGCCGAGCGCTCGTTGATCAACCTGGCGAGATCCTGCGTGTCACTTGGCTTGTCCTTGTCGGGGAGATTGATCTCATCCCCCTGGCGCAGATAGACCGCCCCGGGCAGGGAGAGTGTGAGCGCCTGCAGTGCCAATGAGCGGCGAACGCGCTCCTCATCGCTCGTCTCGAACCAGCGACGTCCGTCACCGGGATCGGTGTGCTCCATGAGCCGGTAGCTGGGCAGGTAGCGCCACACGGGCGGAGCGCCGAACCGATCGTGCTCGTCGAGGGAGTGCGTGATGTGACGGGTCAGAGAATCCGCATCCCAACAGACGAGCATGAGTGCGTCATCGCGCAGGTGGTGCAGCCAGTCGTCCTCCAGGTGGTGGCGCAGCGCCTCGGGATAGACGGCCGAGACGTCGGCTCCGATCAGGCCCTCGTCGACGTGCTCGGCCACGAGGGCCTGAAGGATGGCGAAGTAGTCGCTGAGCCGGTTCAGGTCGGTTTGCCGATCGACCTCCGGCGGCACGATGGTGCCCAGATCGACGCCGTCGGCGCCCTCGGCCAGGAAGGCGGCCGCGCGCTCCAGAAGTCTTTTCTCACCGCGCTCCTGACCGGTGAAGATCGGATTGGCATCGCCGGCGTGCATCCCGGTGACCGGCCCCAGCGCCCCCGAGATCCTGGTGATCACGCGCAGGTCGAGCTCGTGGGCCCGCTGCGCGAAGGAACGGAACGAGGACAGGTCCCCGCGGGTGGGGACCTGGGAGGGGCGCACGAGGATGACGTTGAACCCGAGCGAGCTGATGTGGTCCAGGATACTGTGAGCCGCGTCGAGATCGGCGGCGCCGACCTCGCTGGAGCCGATCTCGTAGACGAGCCCGTCCCTCCACCATTCCAGTGGCCCGTTGTAAACGCGGTGGACGAGCGTCGTCGTGGTAGTCACGGCTGCTTGCTCCCTTCCGCCGGGTCGGGCCCGGACAATCGGTTCGCGCGCACGCCACCCGTGTTCTTACGGGTGAACAGGACAATCGCACACGTGCGTCGTCATCCTAACGCGTTGTTGCGATACCTTGTGACCATGTCCAACCACCAGGCGCCGGTTCGCGGTTTCGACTCTGGTGATGTCGGCGACGCCCTCGGGCCCGCGGGCGGGAGGTACGGCGGATCGGACGAGTACGGGCGCTACGGGCGTGCGGACGTCGCCCGTTTCATGCCCGAACCCGCGAAGAATCCTCAGCGCACCCCCTTCGAACGCGATCGGGCTCGCGTCCTCCACTCCTCCGCTCTGCGGCGTCTTGGCGCCAAGACGCAGGTTCTGGGGCCTTCCAGCGATGACTTCGCGCGCACCCGTCTGACCCACTCCCTGGAGGTCGCCCAGGTGGGGCGCGCACTCGGACAGGCCCTGGGCTGCGACCCCGACGTCGTCGACACCGCTTGCCTGTCCCACGACCTGGGGCACCCGCCCTACGGGCACAATGGTGAGAAGGCTCTCGATATCATCGCCCAGTCCGTCGGCGGCTTCGAGGGCAACGCCCAGACCTTTCGCATCCTGACCCGTCTGGAGCCCAAGACTCTGGACTGCTCGGGACGGTCCGTGGGCGTCAACCTCACGCGCGCCAGCCTGGACGCCGTCGCCAAGTACCCGTGGGCCCGGGGTGAGGGGCCGGGCGGTCCGCAGGGCCGCAGCGCACGCAAGTACTGCTGCTACGAGGCCGACCGGGAGATCTTCGACTGGATGCGTCAGGGCGCCCCCGGCGGGCGCCGTTGCCTGGAAGCTCAGGTCATGGACCTGGCCGACGACGTCGGCTACTCGGTCCACGACGTCGAGGATGCCATCGCCCTGTTCCGCATGGATCCCGCCCGGCTGCGCGAGGACGGCGAGGTCGCCTCCATCATCGAGGACGCCCGCGCCTGGTACGGCGCCGACATCGACCCGGGTCGACTCGGTGCGGCATGGGAGCGACTGGTCCGCCTGCCCAGCTGGATACCGTCCTATTGCGGTGCGCTTGCGGACGCCGCCGCACTGAAGAACCTGACCAGCCAGCTCATTGGCCGCTTCGTCTCCGCCGTCGCCGCGGCTACCCGCGACGTGTTCGGCTCCGGCGCCCTGACCCGCTACGGCGCCGACCTGATCATCCCCGACGAGACCGCGGCCGAGATCCTGGTCCTCAAGGGCGCCGCGGTGCACTACGTCATGGCCCCGCGTGAGCATGAGCCGGTCTACCTGCGTCAGCGCACCGAACTGTTCGACCTGGCTGACATTCTGCTGTCGAGCGGGAGCGGGCACCTCGAGCCGATCTTCGCCGCGGCCTGGCGCCGGGCCGGTGACGAGGCGGGGCGCACCCGCGCGGTCGTCGACCAGATCGCCTCATTGACGGACACCTCGGCGCGCGCCTGGCACGCGCGCCTGTGCGGCCTGCTCTCGCGAGTCTGACCCGGGTCCGTTCCGATGCCGGCGGGCTGTGGAAGAGCGGGTCGGCCATGTCGGAGTCCTCGCCTAGGATGAGGCCATGGCGGGGCTGATCAAGCGCGAGGACATCGACGCGGTGCGCGAGCGCGCGAAGATCGAGGATATCGTCGGCGAGCACGTCACTCTCAAGAGCGGGGGGGTGGGGTCGCTCAAGGGGCTGTGCCCGTTCCACGACGAGCGCACCCCCTCCTTCAACATCCGCCCCCAGCTGGGGCTGTGGCACTGCTTCGGCTGCGGCGAGGGCGGGGACGTCATCTCCTTCGTCCAGAGGATCAACCAGCTGTCCTTCACCGAGGCCGTCGAGTACCTGGCCGACCGAGTCGGCGTCCGGCTGCGCTACGAGGAGGGGGACGGGCGCGTCACTCGCGGCATCGAGCCCGGGACGCGCCAGCGGCTCCTGGAGGCCAACCGGCTCGCCGAGGCGTGGTTCCGTGAGCAGCTTGCTACTCCCGCCGCGCGCGCGGGCCGCACCTTCCTGGGCGGGCGCGCCTTCGGACCCGAGGAGGCCGACCATTTCGGGATCGGCTACGCACCCGCCGGCTGGGACGACCTGGCCAACATGCTGCGCTCTAACGGCTTCACCGAGGACGAGCTGGTTGCCTCGGGCCTGTGCGGTCGCGGTGGCGCCGGAGGGTCGCGGGTCTACGACCGGTTCCGCGACCGGCTCATGTGGCCCATCCGCGACGTCACCGGTGCCACCGTCGGCTTCGGCGGCAGGCGCCTGAGCGAGGAGGACGCCACCGTCCCCAAGTACCTCAACACCCCCGAGACCGCCATTTATCACAAAGGCCAGGTGCTTTACGGCCTGGACCTGGCCAAGCGGGACATCGCTCGTGATCATCGCATCGTCGTCGTCGAGGGATACACCGATGTCATGGCCGCCCACCTGTCGGGGGTGACCACGGCTGTGGCCACCTGCGGCACCTCCTTCGGCGCGGACCATGTGCGCATCGTGCGCCGCCTGCTGGGGGATGTCGCTGACCCGTCGGCCGGCGTCATCACCGGGCGCCGCGCCCGCGGCGGAGAGGTCGTCTTCACCTTCGACGGTGACGCCGCCGGTCAGAAAGCCGCCCTGCGCGCCTACGGGGAGGACCAGCACTTCGCGGCGCAGACCTTCGTCGCCGTCGATCCGCACGGCTACGATCCTTGCGATCTGCGCATGACTGAAGGCAACGACGCGATCCCTCGGCTGCTTCAACGGCGCGTGCCGCTGTTCGAGTTCGTCATCCGCACCTGCCTGGCCGACCTCGACCTGGACACCGCCGAGGGACGTGTGCGCGGGTTACGTTCGGCCGCGCCGGTCGTCGCCGGCATCCGCGATCGGGCGCTGCGCCGGGAGTACACCCGTCGTCTGGCCGGCTGGCTGGGTATGCCCGAGAGCGAGGCCGTGGGGGCCGTGCGCGCGGCCGAGCGGCGCGGCGCGGACGCAGGTCCTTCCGGGTCCGAACCGGCGGGAGGGGCCGCCAGACAGTCAGCGGGTCCTCCCGCCCGAGCCGGGCTGCCGCCTGTCAACGATCCGGTGGCCAGGCTCGAGCGCCAGGCGCTGGAGATCATCGTCCAGATGCCGGTGGCGGCCGCGCAGGTCGGCGCCGACGACATCAGTCCGGCGGCCTTCGCCGTGCCCGTCCACCGAGCCGTGTTCGAAGCTGTCGAGGCGGCCGGAGGGACCGGCGAGGTCTCCGACCTCATCTCCCGCGCCGAGTCTCCCGGTCTGACTCGCGCCGACGCCGTCGACCGCGCCACCGTTCACTGGATCGAGCAGGTGCGCGCCGGGGCGATCGGACCGGTCGGCGCCGCCATCACCGAACTGGCCGTGGCGCCCCTGCCCCTGGCGCCGCCACGGGGCGGGGGCGCTGAGCCCGATCCGGACGCGGTCGAGCGCTACGCCCGAGGAGTCCTGTCGGCCCTGGCCCGCACCGGGATCAATCGTCAGCTCGCCGAGCTGCGCGCCCGGCAGCGCCGCATGAGCTCAGACGACGAGGGCTACCGCGAGCTCTTCGAGCAGATCGTGGGCCTGGAGAACCGGCGCATGCAGATCGCCCAGCTCTCCTAGGCGGATGATCGCGCCGGTGCCGACCCGACGTCCCATGCGAACGCGCTCGGGAGCGGAGCTACCCTTGAGGCCATGACCCTCGCCGTCGTCACGGACTCCGCCGCCTGCCTGCCGCCCGAGCTCGCGCGCAACCACGGCATCGACGTCGTGCCACTCCACGTGATCGACGATGATGTGGCTCCCACCACCGCGCGTCCCAGCGTCGCCGAGCTCGCGGCGGCGTACACGGCAGCGTTGAACCGTGCCGACGAAGTCCTGGCCGTCCACATCGCCTCGGTCCTGTCAGGCACGATCGACAACGCCCGCCTCGCCGCCCAGGAGCTCGCCGCCGGGGGGCGCTCGATCACCGTCCTCGACTCGGGGGTCTCCGGTGGAGCGCTCGGTCTGGCCGTCCTGGCCGCCCGGGAGGCCGGAGACGCGCGCCGCGGGGCCGCCCGCGCCCGCGAGTGCGCGGCGCGCTCGCACACATTCTTCCTCGTCGACGACTTGGCCGGTCTGCGGCGCGGCGGGCGCGTGGACCGCACCACCGCCCTGATGGGCGGGGCCCTCGGGATACGCCCGGTGCTCGCTATGTCCGCTGCGGGCATCACCGTCGCCGAGACCGTGCGCGGCGCCGCACGGGCCCGCCGCCACCTCGTGGCCCAGGCCGTGCGCGCGGCGGGCGGGACGCGGCTGAGCGGGCCGCGCCCCCCGCTCGAGCCCGTGCGGCTGGCCGTCCACTACGGGGATGACCCCGCCCGGGGCCGTCAGCTCGAGAACGACGTGACGGAGGCGATGGCGCGGGCCGGGGCCCTCGTCGAGTCGGTCATGCGCTCGCCGGTGGACGCCGCCCACCGCGTCCACCTGGGACCGGGCGCCCTGGGCGTCGCCGTCGTCCCGTGGCCGGGACGCGGCCGGTGAGCGGGAGCCGTTCCGGCGGGCAACGGACCGGGCAGGCGTCGCGGGGCTCCACAGGCGGGCCCGTGCGCCCCGGCGGGGGAGCGAGTCCACAGGATCCGGGCGCCGGCGGCGGCCGTGAGCCCGCATGGACCTACCGTCGTGATCATGAGCGGACGACGGACGGCGCGGCGCAGCGGACGAACCCTGGATGACCTGGTTCGTCTGGCCTGCTCCACCGACCCCGATGAACCGGTCCGCCGGCCCCGACGTGCGGCCGTAGCACCGCGTGCGGCCATCCTTCTGGGAGCGGTCCTCATCGGACTCGCTCTCCTTCTCGCGCTGCGCACAGTGCTGGCCGCACCCGGCGGCCCGGCCGCGGCGGGCCCGGTCACCTCGGCGGGGGCGTCGGGGAGCGGGGGATCGACGGTCGCGGCGTCCGCGCCGGCAGAACCGGGCGGCGGCCCCGGATCGGCCGCGGCCCACCCCTCCGCCGAACTCGTGAGCGGCCCCTCCGCCGGCTCCTCCGGCACCGGCGGGCTCCTCGTGCACGTCGCCGGAGCCGTTGGCGCTCCGGGCGTCGTCAGCCTGCCGGAGGGCGCCCGCGTCGTCGACGCCATCGAGGCCGCGGGCGGTGCGCGCGAGGACGCCGACACCGATCAGCTCAATCTGGCCAGGCCGGTGGTCGACGGCGAGCAGGTGCGCGTGCCTGTCGTCGGCGAGGTGCTCGAAGCCGCTTCACCCGGACCGCAGGCCTCGTCGACCGCCTCCGGCGGCAGCGGTGCGGGCCCGATCAACGTCAATACGGCCACCGCCTCCGAACTTGAGGCGCTGCCCGGCATTGGACCCGCCCTGGCCGAGAGGATCGTCAGTCACCGTGAGGCCAACGGTCCCTTCAAAAGCCTTGACGACCTCACAGACGTGCCCGGCATAGGGAAGGCCAAGCTCGAGGCCCTCAGGACGGAGGCGACCGTATGAACCGCGCGAGTGGTTCGGCTCTCCCGCCGGGAAGGGGAGGCCGGCGGACCGCCGCGGGCACGACGCCTCGGGGCGAGCAGGGGGAGCCGCCCCGTCGTCCGCGTCATCACCGCTCGCGCGACGCCGCGCCCGCCCCGTTGGACGTGCGCCTGCTCCCGCCGGCGCTGGCCTCCTGGGTGGGCGCCGCCTGGGCCGTCGGCCTGCCTGGACGGCGGGCCTGGTGCACCATTCTGCTCGGGGTCCTGGCCCTGACCGGGTCGGCCATCCCGCTGAGTCTGGCGGCCCGACGTTTCCGGCCGCCGCGCCACCGCTACGACCCGCGTCCCGGAGCGGAGGCGCCGGACGGGTCCGCCCTCGGGTCGGTGATCGCGAGCATCCTGCTGGCCGTGCTCGCGATGGCTGCGGTGCTCGCCGTGTCCGCCGCCGGTTCGTGGAGCCGGGCCGAAGATCCCCTGACCCGCGCTGCGGCCGACGGGCGCACCGTCACACTCCTGGGCACTGTGCAGACCGAGCCGCGGGTGGTGGCCGGGCCCCGCCGTACAGTGGTACTCACGGACCTGGCCGTCACCGACGTCGACGGGAGCGCCTCGCGCCTGAGCGCCCTGGTCCTGGGTAACGAGGACTGGTACGACCTGCCCATGGGCGCCGTCGTGCGCGTGCGGGCGACGCCCCGTCCCGGTGAGGCGGGCGACGCCCGGGCGGTCGTCCTGGGATCCGACGCCGCCGTACGGCTCGAGGCGCCCGCCGACGGCGTGCTGGGAACGGTCGGATCCCTGCGAGCGGGACTGGCCGACGTCGTGGGAGCACCAACGACGGCGTCGGGCCGGTGGCACTGGCCCGAGGGCGCGCGCGAACTGGTGAGCGGGGTGGCCCTGGGCGACGACCATGCCCTGCCCGCCGACGTCCGTTCCGACATGCGGGTGGTATCCATGACCCACCTCACGGCGGTCTCCGGCCAGCATGTGGCTATCGTCCTAGGGCTGATCATGAGTGGGCTCGGCGTGCTGCCCAGGCGGTGCCGGGCCGCCGCCGGCGTCGTGGTCCTAGCGGCACTCGTCGCTCTGGTCAGGCCCGGCGGCTCCGTCCTGCGCGCGGCGGCCATGGGCGGAGTTCTCCTCGCGGGCGTGGCGGCGGGACGGCGCTCCGCCTCCTTCCCGGCGCTGTGCGCCGCCGTCACCGTCCTGCTCCTCATCGACCCCTGGCAGGCGCGCTCCTACGGCTTCGCCTTATCCGTGGTGGCGACTGCGGGCATCCTTCTGGGCTCCGAACCCGTGCGGGCGGCCCTGACCCGTCGGCTGCCCCGGTGGCTGGCCGGCGCTCTGGCCGTGCCGTTGGTCGCTCAGGCAGCCTGCGGGCCCGTCCTCGTGCTCCTCCAGCCCCAGGTGAGCACCTGGGCTGTGCCCGCCAACGTTCTGGCCGCCCCGCTCGTGCCCCTGGCGACGGTCGCCGGCCTCCTCGCCGCGCTGCTGGCGCCGTGGTGGCCCGCCCTGGCGGCGGTTGTCGCCTGGCCGGCGACAGCCGCCTGCGCCTGGCTGGTAGGCGTCGCCGAATTCTTCGCCTCCCTGCCGGGGGCGAACCCGGGATGGCCGGGCGGGGCCGCCGGCGCACTCGCCCTGGCCGGCCTCGAAGCCGCCGGCGCGGTCCTCGCCTCGCGACGGGGACGCGCGCGCCTGCGCGCTGCGCCTCGTGTCCTCGCCGCGGTGGCGGGCATGAGCGCGGCGACGGTACGTGGCAGGCTTGCTCCATGGCACCGACCCGACCCCCCCGAGGCTCTCGGCGCGCACCGGCGGGACCCGCCTGGGACCAGGTCGATCTCGCGCCGGTCGTCCTCATCCGTGCGGGCGAGGAGATCCTCGCCGATCGAGCCGTCGCCCGACTCCTGGACCAGGCGCGTCGGAAGGACGCGTCGACTGAGATCAGCACCGTCGAGGCCGCCGCCTACGAGCCCCACCAGCTCGACACCTTCGTGTCCCCCTCCCTGTTCGGTGAGCCCAAGCTGGTCCTCGTGCCGGATCTGGAACGGATGACCGACGCGCTGGCCAGTGACCTGCTGGCCTACACGGCCGCCCCCGATCCCGACGTCGTCCTCCTTCTGCGTCACAACGGCGGACGGCGCGGAAAGAAGCTCCTCGACTCCCTGGCGCGATCGCCCCACCCAGTGGTCACCATCGACGCGGTCAAGTCTCCCAAGGATAAGGCCGCCCTGGTCTCCGCCGATGTGCGCAGGGCCGGCCGCCGCATAGAGCCGCAGGCCGTCGGGGCGCTCGTCGACGCCCTCGGATCGGATCTGCGCGAGCTGTGCTCGGCTGTCGAGCAGCTGATCGCCGACACTCGAGGCACCATCACCCTAGCCGCCGTCAACACCTACTACGCGGGACGTTTCGAAGCCACCGGTTTCACCGTCGCCGACGCCGCCGTCGCGGGTGACGTCGCCAAGGCCATCACCTCCCTGCGTCACGCCATCGCCACCGGCACGCAGCCGGTGCCGATCGTCGCCGCTCTGGCGATGAAGGTCCGCCAGCTCGCCCGCGTGGCCGCGCTGGGGGGCAGACGGGGCGTCAGTCCCAAGAAGCTGGGAATGGCGCCCTGGCAGGTCGATCGGGCCCGCCGTGAACTGTCCGGATGGTCGGACGACGCCCTGGCCGCGGCCATCGTGGCCGTCGCCCGCGCCGACGTTGAGGTCAAGGGCGAGGCCCGGGACTCGGTGCATGCGGTCGAACGGGCGGTGCTCGCCATCTGCACGGCCCGGCGCGCCCGTCCCCGCCCGCGCCGGTGAACGGCGGCGCACCCGCCCGCTTCGCAGCGGCGTCGGCGGTCCGGCCCCTCAGCCGCGCAGGGACGCCAGCGCCGCCGCCGTCTCCATGGCCGCGCACGCCGCCTCATGGCCCTTGTCCTCGTTCGCCCCGGGGCCGCCGCAGCGGGCGAGGGCCTGCGCCTCGTCTTCGCAGGTCAGCAGCCCGAAGCCTACGGGCACGCCGCTGTCGAGAGCAACCCGAGCGAGGCCGTCGGTCGCGGCGCGGCACACGTAGTCGAAATGCGGCGTGCCCCCGCGGATGATCACGCCCAGCGCCACCACCGCGTCCGCCCGTTCGGCCGCGGCTGCGGCGAGCACCGGCAGCTCGAAAGAGCCCACTGCCCGCACTACCTCGGCTTCGGCGCCCGCCTCGCGGGCCGCGCGCAGGGCGCCGGACAGCAGACCGTCCATGACCCGCTCGTGCCATCGGGCGGCGATGATCACCACCGTCATCCCGTGGGCCGCCGGCGCGACCTGCCCGGGTGCCCCTGATCCGCTCATCGTTCCCGTCCTTCGTCGCGTCCGTTGTGTCCCGGCCGCCCCGGGGTGTCGAGCCCCGCCAGCAGATGACCCATGCGATCGCGTTTGGCGCGTAGATAGGCCAGATTCTCACCGGTGGTGAAGGTCGGGGTCGGCACACGCCGGGCGACGCTCACACCGTAGCGCTCCAGACCGGCGACCTTGTCCGGGTTGTTCGTCATCAGCCGCACCGAGCGCACACCCAGGTGGCGCAGAACCTGGGCCGCCGTGGCGTAGCTGCGGGCGTCGGCCGGCAGTCCCAGGGCGACGTTGGCGTCGAGGGTGTCCAAGCCCTCCTCCTGCAGGGCGTAGCTGCGCAGCTTGGCCAGCAGACCGATGCCCCGTCCTTCGTGGTCGCTGGCGTAGACGAGTACGCCGCGGCCTTCGGAGCTGATCGCCTCCAGGGCGGCGCCCAGCTGAGGACCGCAGTCGCACCGTCGGGAGGCCAGGACGTCCCCGGTCAGGCACATGGAGTGAACACGTGCGAGCACGTCGGTTCCGTCGCCGATCTCACCGTGCACCAGCGCCAGATACTCGGCGCCGTCGACCCGGCTGCGCAGGCCGTGCACGACGAAATCGCCGTGGGCCGTGGGCAGGCGCGTACTCACGACCTCCTCGACGAGCGATTCGGTGAGCCATCGGTGGCGCTCCACGTCGGAGATGGAGATCATGGGCAGGCCGTAGGCGTCGGCGAAAGCCCGCAATTGAGGACGGCGCGCCATGGTGCCGTCGTCGTTGACGACCTCGACGAGCACTCCGACCGGACGGTGCCCGGCTAGACGCATGAGATCGACGGCGGCCTCGGTGTGGCCCCTCCGGGCCAGAACCCCGCCCTCGCGGGCCCGCAGCGGGAAGACGTGACCGGGGTGCACGAGGTCGGCCGGTGAGGACGCGGGGTCGGCCAGCACGTGGAGGGTGCGGGCCCGATCCGCCGCGCTGACCCCGGTCGACACTCCCGTACGCGCATCCGCGCTCAGAGTGAAGGCGGTGCGCTTGGGGTCGGTGTTGCGCTCGGTCATCATGGGGATGGCGAGCCGGTCCAACTCTCGGCCGCTCATGGGCGCGCAGATGATGCCCGAGGAGTAGCGGATGGAGAAGGCGAGCCGGTCGACGGTCGCCGTGGCCGCCGGGAAGATGAGGTCGCCCTCGTTCTCCCTGCTCACGTCGTCCACGACAATGAGAGCGCCCCCGTCGCGCAGGGCGGCCAGAGCCCGGTCGATTGTATCCAGGCGGGTGTCCGGGCGACTCACCGCTGCTCCGTCCGAATGCCCGCGCCCATGAGGCGCTCGATGTACTTGGCCATGATATCGACCTCCAGGTTGACACTCCGCCCGGCCTGCTTCGCGCCCAGCGTCGTGCGGTTGAGCGTCTCGGGGATCAGGGAGACGGTCAATGATCCGGGGGAGTCGGTGACTTCGACGACGGTCAGGGACACCCCGTCGACGGCGACTGAACCTTTGACTGCGACGTAGCGGATTAGATCGTCGGGCACGCCGATCCGGACGAGGTCCCACCGTTCGGCGTGGTGACGCTCCAGGATCCGGGTGGCGGCGTCGACGTGACCCTGGACGATGTGACCGCCCATGCGGTCGCTCGGGCGCAGCGCCCGCTCCAGATTGACGAGGCTGCCGGCGGCCAGCTCGCCCAGACACGTCCGCCTCAGGGTCTCGGCCATGAGGTCGGCGGTGAAGGCGTCGGCGCGGACCTCGACGACCGTCAGACAGCACCCGTTGACACCGATGGAATCCCCGCTTCGGGTCCCCTCGATGACCAGGGGGGCGTGGATCGTCAGCCGGGCCGAGTCCTCGGCGCGCTCGACGCGCTCGACGTCTCCGAGCTCCTCAATGATTCCGGTGAACATCGGTGATCCTCCTGCGCATGTCCGATGGTGCGGGTGGCGAAGGACGGCCGCCGTCGGGCGGCTCGCCCCCCTCGCCGCCGGGCGGGCCGGCGGGGACGTCGGCGACGATCCGCACGGCCAGGTCGTCGCCCTCGCCCAGGAGGCGGGCCCGGGGGCGGGTCAGACGCAGGGCGGCGGCGATGGTGCCCGCCCCGAAGTCGTCGACGGCAGCGGGGCCGGCCCCCAGCAGAACAGGGGCCAGATAGGCGACGACCTCGTCGATCAGGCCTCGCGACAGGAAGGCGGCGGCCAGCGTCGGCCCGCCTTCGAGCAGCACGTGGCGGACCTCCCGGCCGGCCAGGACCGCCAGGACCGAGCGCGGATCATGGTCGGCCACCAGCAGGTGCCGGTCGTCGACGAGCACCCGTGCGCCCTCGGGCACCGTCCGGCGTCCGACGACGACGCGCAGCGGTTGAAGGGCGCGCGGCAGCGGCCGGTCGTCCTCGTCGCGCACGGTCAGGGCGGGATCGTCGGCCAGGACGGTGCCGGTGCCCACCATGATGGCGTCGCACTCGTGGCGCAAGCTGTGGGCATCGCGACGTGCGACCGACGGGGTGATCCATCGGCTGGTGGAATCGGCGGCGGCCACGCGCCCGTCCAGGCTCGCCGCCAGCTTCCAGGTCACCAGTGGCCTTCCGCGGGTCACAGCGAAGGTCCACGCGCGATTGAGGCGCTCGGCCTCCCGACGGCACAGCCCGGAGCGCACTCGCACGCCGGCCTTTCGCAGCCTCGCCGCTCCACCCGCGGCGAGCGGATTGGGGTCGTCCTGGGCGTAAACGACCTCGGCGATGCCGGCGTCGAGGAGCGCTCGGGTGCACGGCCCGGTGCGTCCTCGGTGGTCGCAGGGCTCGAGAGTGATGACGGCGACGGCGCCTCGCGCGCGCTCGCCGGCGCGGGTCAGCGCGTCGACCTCGGCATGGGCGGTGCCCGCCCCCCGGTGGTGCCCTTCGGCCAGGATGCGCCCCTCGGCGCTCACGATGACGCAGCCGACCCGCGGATTGGGACCGGGCGGGGCATCGGGTGAAGCGGCGAGACGAAGAGCGCGCCTCATCGCCGCCGTCTCGGCGGCTGTGAACAAGGCCATCGGGTCCTTTCCCCCGGGCTCCGGGGGAGACACCCGTACGCCGCCCCGAGCCCGGGGACCCATGACGGCGTCGTATGCCTCGTGCGCGCTTCCCATCCGGACTCTCACCGTCGGTCCAGGATTTCCACCTGGTCAACCGGTCGCTTGCGACCGGGTCGCGGACTCATCACCGCCGGTTCGGACTTCCACCGACCCCAGAACACACGAGTTCTACTCGGGGGATGAATCTACCCCGTCGGTGCGCGGGAACTGAGCCCCGCACGCGGATGTGAGGAGCATCTCGTCGTATGCATCTGCGAGAGGACGTTGTCCGCAAGCCGCGTACCGGCCCCGGTCGCTGGTCTCACGAGTGCCGGTGGCGTCGGAGCGTGTGCTCGCAGACTGCTCGGTGCCCACGGCGTCGGGCTCGCCGAGCCTCGTCAGAGGGCGGCGACGCGCTTGGCCAGCTTGGACTTGCGGTTCGCGGCCTGATTCTTGTGGATGACGCCTTTGGAGACGGCCTTGTCCAGCTTGCGGCAGGCCTTGCGCAGATGCTCCTCGGCCGCCGCTTTGTCACCCGCGTCGATTGCCTCGCGTACGCGGCGCACGTAGGTCTTGAGCTCGGATTTGACGGATTGGTTGCGCAGGCGGGCCTTCTCGTTGGTCTTGATACGCTTGATTTGGGACTTGATGTTCGCCACGGTTGGTGAAGCCTTCTTGATTCGAGTGCGGACAGTGGCCGGAAAGAGGGTTCGCGCACGCGGGCCGACACAAGAAGGTGGTGGAAGCACCCGGCGGAGCCCGGTCGCCGGACCCCGAAGCCGACCAGGCCGGAGGTCCGAGCTAGCACTCTAGCATCCGGCGACGCGGGGGCGCTGGACCGGACCGGGTGCGACGCGTGAGGTGCGTCGCCCCCGAGGGTCTCGCCTCGGGCGGCGGGCGCCCGAAGCGGGGGGAGCCGCCAGGGTCACAGGGTGCGCACCGGTACCCGATTCCGGCGTCGGACGGTTCACCGGAGGGTGGCGGCCTTCATCGCGGCGACGAACTCGCGCAGCCCGGCCGTCAGCGACCGCCGTTCGGCGTCCCAGGCGGCTGAATCCTCGCCCGTTCGCGCCGCCAGGCGGGCGAGGGCCGGTGCGTGTCCCTCGACGATCGCGACCGTAGCCGACCCGCAGATCGCGCCGTCGGCGCCCGCCGCGATCGCCGCGGCCACCTGCTCTGGACGGGAGATGCCGAATCCCAGCATGACGGGCGCGGCGGCGGCAGCGCGCAGTCGGGCCACCGATTCGGCCAGGCCGACGGTGGAGGACGCCTGCTCGGCCCCGGTCACACCGGCGCGCGAGACCGCGTAGACGTAACCGCGTGAGGAGGCCGCCACAGCGTCCAGGGTCCGGGCCGTCGACGACGGGGGGGCGATGTAGACCGCATCGATCCCGGCAGCCCGCGCGGCGGAGGAGAAGGCCGGCGACTCGCGCACGGGCACGTCCGGCAGCAGCACAGAGTCGACGCCCGCATCCGCGCACCGGCAGTAGAACTCCCCGACTCCCACGGCGAAGGGCACGTTGCCGTAGACGAGCATGCCGATGGGCAGCTCGGCGTGCCGCTCGCGCACCCGGGAGATCACCCCCAGGCAGGCGGCGAAGTCGGCCCCGGCCTCGAGCGCCCGGATGTGGGCGCGCTGGATCGTGGGGCCGTCGGCGACCGGATCGGAGAAGGGGAGGCCCAGCTCCAGGGCATCGGCGCCCCCGTCGACGAGTGCCTCGATGACGGTCTCGGACAGCGCCGGAGTCGGATCCCCCACCATGACGAAGGGGACGAAGGCTCCCTGGCCGCGGACGGCCAGGCGGGCGAACATCTCGGGGTAGCTGGACATCTCAACCCTCCTGCTTCCTCGTCAGCGACAGGTACTCGGTGCGCTTGCCCATCTCCCCGACCATGAGAGCAGCCCGCCTGACGGCCGAATCGGTCGAGAACGACCCGCCCAGGCGCGCGCGCACCTGGTCCAGGTCCTTGTCGCCGCGGCCCGACAGGCACACGAGCAGGTGCGGAACCGGGTCGTGCGGCGGTGTGGCGCGGGCGATCTTGAGGGCCTGCGCCAGCGCGTGGGCCGACTCCAGAGCCGGGATGATGCCCTCCCAGCGGCTGAGCAGCCGGAAGGCCTCGATCGCCTCGTCGTCGGTGACGCCGACGTAGCGGGCCCGTCCGGTGTCGGCCAGCCACGCGTGCTCCGGCCCCACGCCCGGATAGTCCAGTCCCGCCGAGACGGAGAAGGACTCCTCGACCTGCCCCTGCGGCGTGCGCATGAGATAGGAGCGCGCCCCGTGCAGGATGCCGACCGTGCCGTTGGAGATCGGCGCTCCGTTGCGGGGCGTGTCAAGGCCCTCGCCGGCCGGCTCGACGCCGATGAGCCCGACGCCCTCGTCCTCCACGAACTGGCTGAACATGCCGATCGCGTTGGAGCCGCCGCCCACGCAGGCGATGACCTCATCGGGCAGCCGACCCGTCATGGCGAGCACCTGGGCGCGCGCCTCCCGTGAAATGCAGCGATGGAATTCGTGGACAATGGTGGGGAAGGGGTGAGCCCCCGCCGCCGTGCCCAGCAGATAGTGGGTCGTGGCGAAGGAGGCCGTCCAGTCGCGCAGCGCCTCGTTGACGGCGTCCTTGAGCGTGCCCGCGCCGGAGGCCACCGGCACGACCCTCGCCCCCATGAGCTCCATGCGCTCGACGTTGGGCTCCTGGCGCACGACATCGGTGGCCCCCATGTAGATCGTGCACTCCAGGCCCAGCAGCGCGCATACCATGGCGGTGGCGGTGCCGTGCTGCCCGGCACCGGTCTCGGCGATGATGCGGGTCTTGCCCATGCGTCTGGCCAGGAGCGCCTGGCCCATCACCTGGTTGCCCTTGTGCGCTCCGCCGTGAACGAGATCCTCGCGCTTGAGGAAGATCCGTGCGCTGCCCTCGCGCGGCAGGTTGCGCAACTCGGTGACCGGAGTAGGACGTCCCAGATACCGGGTGAGGAGCTCATCGAGCTCGGCGTGGAAGGAGGGGTCGGCCTGCGCCTCGATGAAGGCGTCCTCGAGCTGGTCGAGGGCCGGCACCAACAGCTCGGGCACGAACTGCCCACCGTAGGAACCGAAGTAGGGATTCAGCCGCGGGTGGTCGCGACCGGAGCCTTCCGCGCCCCCGGCACGGTCGCACGAGGCGTTCCGCTGCTCCGCGGAACCGGGCCGGATTCCGCCGCCCGGGCCGCAATCCCCCCGGGGGGAGGACGGGCCGTCGGGGACCGGCACCGCCGTGGCGAGGGACTCGGCGACCGCCGCCGGATCGGAGGCCGCCGACAGTGAGGATCCGACGAGCAGCGCATCAACCGCCCCGGCCAGGCGTCGCACATCATCGGCGGTCCCGATTCCGGACTCCCCGACCAGCACGACGCCCGGGGGCGCCAGCGGCGCGTACTCCTCGGTGCGGGCCAGGTCGGTGGTCAGGGTCCGCAGGTCCCGGTTGTTGATCCCGATGACGCCCGCCCCCAGGTTCGCCGCTCTGTGCATCTCTTCGGGGGTGGACACCTCCGTGAGCACCTCCATGCCCAGCCGGTGAGCCAATCCCGCCAGCTCGGCGTAGACGTCGTCAGGCACCACCGAGAGCATGAGCAGGATCGCGTCGGCCCCCAGCGACCGGGCGGCTAGCACCTGCACCTCGTCGACGATGAAGTCCTTGCACAGCACCGGCACGTCCACCGTCGCGCGCACCGCCGCCAGGTCCTCGAAGGAGCCGTTGAAACGGTCGGGTTCGGTGAGCACCGAGACAGCCGAGGCCCAGGGCGCGTAGGCGCGGGCCAGTTGTGCCGGATCATAGGCGGCGCGAATCGTCCCGCGCGAGGGCGAGGCCGACTTGCACTCCATGATCAAGGCCGGACGCGGGGTCGCCGCCGGGCCGCACCGGGTGCGCAGGGCCTGGGCGAAGGAGAGCTCCGAACGGGGCGGAGCGACTCGGCGCACATGCTCGAAGCGCCTGCGCAGCTCGGGGATGCGGGCACGACGCGCCTCGATGATGGCGTCCAGGACCGTGCCGGTGGCGATAAGCCGCTCGTCCACCGGCCGCCTGCGAGGGCGCTCGTCCACGGGGCCCTCCCCGCTCATCGGGTCGGCCTCTCGGCATCGCGGAGGGGCCGACCCCGGGACGGGTCCTGTCTCCGATCCTGCCGGCCCTCGGAATCGTCGGGATTCGTCGGGCCCTGCGAGTCCTTGGTCATCGACTCCAGATGCTCGGCCACGCGGCCGCTAGCCAACTGCTCCAGAGCCATGCGGGTACCATCCGTCAGATTGTCGGCCGGCCCCGCCAGGTACAGCAGCGCACCGGCGTTGACGGCGACCGCGTCACGATGGGCCGGCCGCCCTCGGCCGGCGAACACCTCCCGCAGCAGGCGAGCATTCTCCTTCGGCGCCCCGCCGAGCACGTCGGACAGCTCCCAGCGGCCCACGCCCAGCTCCTCGGGAGTCACCTCGTAGGCTTTGACACCCCGCGGGGTCGCCTCGCGTACGAGCGTCGTGCCGTGCACGGCGATCTCGTCGGTGCCGGCGCCGTGGACGATAAGGGCACGCTTGCGGCCCAGCTGCGACATCGCCTCGGCGATCATGTCGAGCATGTCCGGGTCGGCCACGCCCATGAGCTGATAGGTCAGGCGGGCTGGGTTGAGCAGGGGGCCGAGCACGTTGAAGATCGTCGGCGTCGCCAGCGCCCTGCGGATCGGCGCCACATGCCGCATGGCCGGATGGTAGGCCTGAGCGAACAGGAAGGTGAAGTGGTCGCGCGCCAGAACCTTCACCGCCTCCTGCGGGCCCAGATCCAGGGGCAGGCCCAGGGCGGACACGACGTCGGCGGCGCCGGTTCTGGATGACACCGCCCGGTTGCCATGCTTGGCCACTGAGATCCCCATGGAGGCGGCCACGATTCCGGCGGCTGTGGAGATGTTGATGGTGCCCGCGCCGTCCCCGCCGGTGCCCACGACATCGACCAGTGGGAAGGCGACCTCCGGGAAGGGGCGGGCCGCGGCGCGGAAGGCGCTCGCGGCCCCGGCGACCTCTTCGGCCGTCTCGCCGCGCGAGTGCAGAGCGGCCAGGAGGGCGGCGGTCTCCGCCTCGGACAGGTCGCCGGCGCCCAGGGCCGCGAAGACGACACCCGTCTCCTCCTGGGTCAGCCGGCTGCCCTGGATGACCGAGCGCAGCAGGCGGTGGGCGTCCTCGGCGTCGGCGACCGGGAGGCCGGTGGTACTCATGGCGTTGTTCTCAGCGGGGGCGGGGGTCATGTGCGTCTCCTGTTGTGTCTGTTGTGTCTGTTGCGCTGTGCGTCGTGGGCGGGACGACTGCGCGGATGCCGGATGCGTCGATTCGGTCGGGTCGGCCGGGGGCGGCGAGGTCCTCGATAAGGGAGAGCAGGATGCCCGGCCCGTGAGGGGTGAGCACCGACTCGGGATGGAACTGCACCCCGACCACCGGGGCGGTGATGTGGCGGGCGGCCATGACGATGCCCGCCCCGTCCCCCTCGACGGTTCGGGCCAGGCAGGTCAGCGACGGCGGCAGCTCGCGCGTTCCCAGGGAGTGGTAGCGGGCGACGTCCAGCGGGCCACCAGTCAGGACGGCGAAGGCGGGGTCGGCGCGCCCCGCGGGGGTGACCCGAACCCGCACCGAGCGGCCGTGGACCGGACCGACCTCCTCGATGTCGCCCCCGCACGCCTCGACGATCGCCTGGAAGCCCAGGCAGATGCCGAGCGTCGGAACGCGCTCGGCGAGTGCCGCCGCGACCAGTTCCATGAGGCACCCGCTGGTGCGCGGGTGACCCGGCCCCGGGGATAGAGCCAGCACAGGGCGCTGCCCGTGCGAGGCTTCCCGGCTCGTCGGCTCCAGGGCCGAGCGGACCGTGGCCGCGGGCGCCGTGTTGCGGTAGACCTCGATGTCCGCGCCCAGAGCGGCGAACTGGTCGACGAGGTTGTAGACGAACGAGTCGCGGTTGTCGAGTAGAACGACGCGCATCTCAGCTCTCCTCACCGGTCTCGGGGGCGGGCGTCCCCGGGGTGGAGTCCGCGGGGTCCGGGTCGATGATGAGGTCCGCGCCCTGCGCGGCCGCGATCGCGGTGAGGACGGCGCTGGCCTTGTGGACGGTCTCGGCCGTCTCCATAGCGGGCACGGAGTCCGCGACGACGCCGGCTCCCGCCTGGACGAGGGCCCGCCCGCCGGTTACGAAGGCCGAGCGGATGACGATGCACGTGTCGAGTTCGCCGTCGCCCCTGAGGTAACCGACGTAGCCGCCGTAGGCGCCCCGGCGGGCCCCCTCGGCGGAGCGGATGAGCTCGGCGGCGCGCAGCTTGGGGGCACCGGTCAGCGTGCCCATGGTCATCGAGGCGCGGAAGGCGTCCAGAGCGTCCAGGTCCGGGGCGAGTCGGCCGGAGACCTCGGAGACCAGGTGCATGACACGGCTATAGCGGTCCACCCGCAGCAGGTCGCCGACCCTGCGGGTACCGGGCACGCTCACTCGGGCGACGTCGTTGCGGGCCAGATCGAGAAGCATGACGTGCTCAGCGACTTCCTTGGCGTCGGTGCGCAGCTCCAGCTCCAGACGGGTGTCGCGCTCGTGGTCCACGGTCCCGTCCGGTTTCAGGCCGCGCGGTCGGGTTCCGGCGATGGGGCGGATGGCGACCTCTCCGGTGCGCGCCGAGTGGAGAAGCGCCGATTCGGGGGAGGCGCCGAGCAGTTCGAAGTCCGGGGCGCTGACGTAGAACATGTAGGGGCTGGGGTTCGCCTCCCGCAGCCGGTGGTAGGCGGCCAGGGCGTCCGGGCAGGGCATGGTGAAGCCGCGCGAGGGCACCACCTGATAGACCTCCCCGGCCGTGATGGCCTTCTTCATGCGCTCCACGACCGCGGCGTAGTCGGCGTCGGAGACAGTGGGGACGGCGTGCACGACGGGGGCAGGCCTCCCCGATGGGTGCGTCGTGGGCGCGGGTGCGGATGCGGCCGCGTCCCGGGCGGCGTCGGCACCGTCGTCATGATCCGCATGGGCGGCGTCGAAAGCATTGATGGCGGTTGAGAGCTCGTCCATGCGGGCGGCCAGTCCGGCGGCGTCGACGGACGCGCCCACGAGGGTCGCTTCGGCAGTGGAGTGGTCGATGACGAGGATGATGCGGGCGTCGTAGAAGAGGTAGTCGGGACAGGTGTTGGCGCCCGTCGGCACTGGCGGGAGGGCCTCGAAGGTCGCCAGGTAGTCGAAGGCGACGACGCCGGCCTCCAGCGGCAGGTGGGGGTGGTCGATCTCGGCGGTGGCGAGCACGCGCAGCGGTTCGACCGTGGACAGCGAGGTGAGCCGCTCGCGCTCCTCCAGGGCGCCGTCGTCGGGGGCTGTGGGGATGGTGAGCGTGAGGGAGGCCGGGGTACCCGGGCCGGCGGCGGCCTGCGCAGTGATGTACTCGCCCAGAGCGGCGCGCAGGCGGTCCAGCACGGCCTCGCCGTCGTCGGCGGCCTGCGGGAGGACCTCGACGGCAACGGCGTCCCCGGTGCAGGTCAGCCGAGCGGAGGCGTCGAGAACGGTGATGGTAGTACGTGAGGCCCCGGTGGCGATGTCGACGCTCTCCAGCAGGACGGTATCGGCGGGGCGCATCCGGCCGGCCCCGGCGTCGTCGGCGGGGATGAGGCCGGCGGCGGTGAGGTGCTCGAGCAGCAGGCCGCTATCGCCCTGGTAGCGCACTGGGCGCGTCAGCACGGTCGGCGGGGAGGATGTCATGGGGTGCCTTCCTGTCGGTGCCGCTAAGACGCGCCTGCGAATACGCGAAGAGCCCGCCTGGCGGCGAGCTCTCGGTTCCTGGTTTCCATTCACAGTTTCCGCTCACACAGAGCGGGAGGCTCGCCTGCTGGGGAGCCACCACCACTGGCGGGCGTGGAACGCTGTCATGGCATCGAGAGTAGAACGCGGTCATGAAGCGACCAAATCGGTGGCGGGGGCTGAGACGGGGCGTCCGCACTGCCTGGTCGGGAGGCCTCCATCCTCCAGGGCGCCGGCTCCTCAGCCCAGGACATGGCGCAGTCCAGGCTCGTGAGCGCAACCGCCGTGGCGGTTGCGCTCCCGTGCTGGCCCGCCCCGGTCTCGGCGATGAGCCGCGTTTTGCCCATGCGCTTGGCCAGCAGCGTCTCGGGGCGTTGGTGCCCTTGTGGGCGCCGCCGTGGACGGGTTCTCGCGTTTGAGGACTGTGAGGACGATGCGCGCTCCGTCGCCCGACGGAAGGTTGCGGCACTGGTAGATGAGGGTGAGACAGCTCGGGTGGTCGATTTGCAGCTTCTCGAGCTCCGCCAGAAGACGGGATCGGCGACGTCCGGGTGAAGGCCGCTTCGAGCTCGTCGAGGCCGGCAGAAGGGGGTCGGGACCTCCTGGCCGCCGAAGCGCCCGCGAAGAAGGCCGGCAGGATCGTCTCGCGGGGGCATCGTCAACGCGGGCGGGCATGGTGCTGCCGGAGCGTTCGGGCCCGAGCGGACCGCTGGGGACGCGGGTGGCGGTGGGTGCGAAGCCGGGGGAGCGCTGGTCGTCGCCGTGTGAACGTTAGGGACGTGCGACGCGGAGCGCAAACGCGCATTGTCGGGTGGGTGGTTTGTTGGGCGGGCGGTGGCGCACGCCGTCGTCGGGGCCTCGCCACTCGTGGGACACTGGCCCCGGATTCAGACCAGACCCACGCACCGGAAGAGACAGAGACTCACGTGTCACCGATCCCCACGCCCGAGCAGGCGGCCGCCGTCACGCCTGCTTCGACGCCGTCGGCTCAGCTGCGCAACTTCTGCATCATCGCGCATATAGACCACGGCAAGTCCACCCTGGCAGACCGCATGCTTCAGGCCACCGGCGTGGTGCAGCCCCGCGACATGCGCGCCCAGTACCTGGACCGCATGGACATCGAACGCGAGCGGGGCATCACCATCAAGTCGCAGGCCGTGCGCATGTCCTGGACCGTGACCGGGCCCGACGACACCCCGACCACCTACGCCCTCAACATGATCGACACCCCCGGTCACGTTGATTTCTCCTACGAGGTCAACCGTTCACTAGCCGCCTGCGAGGGTGCCGTCCTCCTGGTCGATGCCGCCCAGGGCGTCCAGGCCCAGACTCTGGCCAACCTCTACATGGCCATCGAGGGTGACCTGGTCATCATCCCGGTCCTGAACAAGATCGATCTTCCGGCCGCCGAACCGGAGCGCCACGCGGAGGAGATCGCCTCTCTCATCGGCTGCGATGTCGATGACGTCCTCAAGGTCTCCGGCAAGACCGGCCAGGGCGTGCCCGAACTTCTCGACCGCATCGTCGAGGCGGTCCCGGCCCCGCATGGAGATCCGGCCGCCCCGGCCCGCGCCATGATCTTCGACTCCGTCTACGACACCTACCGGGGCGTGGTCACCTACGTGCGCGTCGTCGACGGCGCCCTCAAGCCCCGCGAGCGCATCGAGATGCTGTCCACCGGGGCCGTGCACGACCTGCTGGAGATCGGCGTCATCAGCCCCGAGCCCGCGCCGTCGGCCGGCCTGGGAGCCGGCGAGGTCGGGTACCTCATCACCGGGGTCAAGGACGTGCGCCACTCCAGGGTCGGGGACACCGTCACAGCGGCCGCCTCCCCGGCCGCCGAGCCGCTGGCCGGCTACCAGGATCCCAAGCCGATGGTCTTCTCCGGCCTGTTCCCCGTGGACGGCTCCGACTTCCCGGCTTTGCGCGACGCCCTGGACAAGCTCAAGCTCAACGACGCCTCCTTGACCTACGAGCCGGAGACCTCGGCCGCTCTCGGTTTCGGCTTCCGCTGCGGCTACCTGGGTCTGCTGCACCTGGAGATCATCCGCGAGCGCCTGGAGCGCGAGTTCGGTCTCGACATCATCTCCACCGCCCCCTCCGTGGTTTACGAGGTCACCCTGGAGGATGGCAGCGTTCACGCGGTGACCAATCCGAGCGAGTTCCCCTCGGGGAAGGTCGCGCAGGTCAGCGAACCGGTCGTGCGGGCCACGATCCTTACGCCCAGCGAGTTCGTCGGCACCGTCATGGAGCTGTGCGTCTCGCGGCGCGGCACCATGGCGGGAATGGACTACCTGTCGCCCTCGCGCGTGGAGATGCGCTACGTACTGCCGCTGGCGGAGATCGTCTTCGACTTCTTCGACGCTCTGAAGTCGCGCACCCGCGGCTATGCGTCCCTGGACTACGAGATGGACGGGCGGCAGAGCGCGGATCTGGTCAAGGTCGACATTCTGCTCAACGGTGAGCGGGTCGACGCCTTTAGCGCCGTCGTCCACAGGGACGCCGCTTATTCCTACGGCGTCATGATGGCCAAGCGTCTGAAGGACCTCATTCCGCGCCAGCAGTTCGAGGTGCCCGTGCAGGCGGCGGTGGGCGCGCGCATCATCGCTCGCGAGACGATCCGCGCCCTGCGCAAGGATATGCTCGCCAAGTGCTACGGCGGCGACATTTCCCGCAAGCGCAAGTTGCTGGAGAAGCAGAAGGAGGGCAAGAAGCGCATGAAGGCCATCGGCCGTGTGGATGTGCCCCAGGAGGCCTTCATCGCTGCGCTGGGGGCGGACCGGCCCGCCACCAGGAGCAAGTGAGACGGAGTCCGGTGAGCGCTCGCCGCCATCGGCCCGCGTCATTCCGACGCGTTATTGGAGGAATCATGAAGCAGATCGACGGCGCCCCCACGACCCGGGGGATCTTGGATGCCGCTATGAGCGAGGACGGCGCCGCTTTGGGCGCTCTGCCGCTGGCGCGGGACCTCGCCCGTCCGCACGCCGGGGCGGACGGGCGGCATCGCGGGGAGCCCTCGCCCTTCCACGACGGCGATCTTGTGGGGACCGTCGGCCCGATCTGCGTGGGTTCGCGTATGCGCCCTGACGCCGGTGAGGCAGGCGAGTCGGCTATCGGCAAGACCGCGGTCGACGGCCCGGTTCGGGTCACGCGCACCGGTCTGGTCGGTGACGCCCACGGGGACAAGACGCATCACGGCGGGGAGGCCAAGGCTCTCTATGTCATGGACGCCGCCGAGCAGGCGCACTGGAACGGAGTGCTGGGCGGGGTCGCGCCGGGCCGGCTGGGGGAGAACATGCTCGTCGTGCCCGGCGAGCGCGGCGGCATCGATGACGTCGAGCTCGGTGCGATCCTCTCGCTCGGCGATCCGACGGCCGGCGGCGTGCGGGTGCGCGTGACCGGTGTGCGCAACCCCTGCCCGACCTTCGCCCGCGGGGTGGGGCGCGCGGATTGGGTCGAGGTCTTCTCGGCGCGCGTCCGTGTGGGCGTCTACCTGTCGGTTCTCACCGAGGGCGTGGTGCGCACCGGGGACGAGGTCCGTGTCATCTCCTCCCCGGGGCATCGCGTGACCTGCACCCGATGGTTCGCCCACCACGACCCGCGCGACGCCCAGGCGCTGCTGAACTCCGAGATCTTCGGCAACTGCGTCATCGCCCCCTTCACCAGGAAATATGTCCGGGCGGCTGCCCACGAGCAGGTCGGCTGAGGTCCGACGGGACGCCCCATGCCTCAGCACCATCCGCCCCGCTCCCACGCCATCCGCTCCCGCGTGCGCTCCTTCTCCCGCGCTGGTGGTCGCCTGTCTGACGGCCAGGCGCGCGCTCTGGCCCGCTACGGCGACCGCTACGTCCTCGACGTCCCCCGTGCCGACGCCGTGCGGACGGTCGACGCCGGCTTCGATCTCGACCCGCGGGCGGCCTTCGCTCACCCGGGTCGTACGCGGCCGCTGGTCGTCGAGGTCGGTTCCGGCGGCGGGGAGGCGATACTCGCCCACGCCGCCAAGCACTCGGATGTCGATCACCTGGCCGTCGAGGTGTGGCAGACCGCCATCGCCAAGATCGTGCGCGGCGCGGCGGAGCGGGATCTGCGCAACGTGCGGGTCGCCCCCGCCGACGCTTCCCAGTTGCTAGCCACGGCTCTGCCGGTGGGCTCGGTCGACGAGGTGTGGGTCTTCTTCCCCGACCCGTGGCGCAAGCCCCGCCATCGCAAGCGGCGCCTGGTCGATGTCGCCTTCGCCGACTGCGTCGCCCGGGTGCTGCGCACCGGCGGCGTATGGAGGCTCGCCACCGATTGGGCGGACTACGCCTGGCAGATGCGCGACGTTCTCGAGGCGGTCTCCGTCCCGCCTGCGGGAGCCGCGCCGCCCGTCCCGGCCACGGGGGGGGACGGGGCTGGCCCAGCGGACGTCTACTTCCGGTACGACGACGCCGGGGAGCGCCCCGACCTGGGAGCTGGAAGCGCCGTGGAAGGGAGTCCCGGCAACGGACCGGATCCCGGGTCCCCGGCGGGCGTGCGCGGTGGCTGGTCGGAGCGCTTCGCCGGTCGGGTGACGACTCGCTTCGAAGACAGGGGCGTGCGGGCCGGCCGCACCGTACGCGATCTGAGCGTCGTGCGCACCAGTACGCCGTGGCGCGCCGGTCGGTGCGACCGGCGCGGGCCGCTGCCCGAGGACCCGGGGCGTGGGGCCGCCGGGCGGGCTACTGCGCAGGAGGACATCCGTGTCTAGCGTCGGTCTTCTCGAGGGCGGGTTCTCACCGCTGCACTGCGGCCATGTCGCGGCCATCGTGCGCGCCTCGACCATGGTTGATGTGCTGCACGTCGTCGTGGCCACCGACGACGCCTGGGAGTGGGAGCACCTCTACCGCGGCGCACGCATCCCCTTTTTCCCCTCCCGCTACCGCGAGCGGTGGTTGCGCACGGTCTTCCGCGACCATCCGCACGTGCTGGTGCACGCCGTGCACCAGCCTCGCACGGGGGATGACGAAGCCGATCGAACGGCGGGCGTCGAGGCGATCACCCAGTGCATCGGCGCACCGATCACGCACGTGTTCTCCTCGCAACAGGGGGCCGCCGTCGATGCGTTCGGCCCCGACGCGGAGCACGTTCTCATCGAACCGGACTGGAACCCCTATCCGGTCTCCTCGGCCCGGATCCGTACCGAGGGCGCCCTGCTCTACTGGGCGATGATCCCCGCCGTCGTACGCGCCTTCCTGGTCAAGAAGGTCGTGCTGGTGGGGCCGGAGTCCACTGGGAAGACGGTGCTGGCCCGCAACCTCGCCCTGTACTACAACACCGAGTGCGTCACCGAGTCCGGGCGGGCCCTGCTGCGGGAGGCCGGGGACAACGACATGATCCTCGAGGACTACCCGCGTATCGCCATGGCCCACCACCTGGCCGTCGATCGGGCGCGGGCGCGGGCCAGCAGAGTCCTGTTCGTGGACACCGAGGCACTGGTCGTCCAGAACTACTCCCGGCTCTACGAGGGGTTCAATCAGCGTCTCATCGACGAGATCGCCCGCCTGCAGGATTACGACTTGGTTCTCTACCTGCCGCCCGATGTGCCGTGGGTGGACGACGGCACCCGACTGCTGGGCGATGAGCGCGAGGAGGCCGATGCGGGACTGCGCACTTTGCTGGCCGAGCACGGTGTGGAGATCGTCGAGGTCGGCGGAGGCTTCGAGCAGCGGCTGATCACCGCCGTCGACGCCGTCGACCGGCTTCTTGAGGGCGAGGGGCAGTGAGCGTAGCGGCGGTCGGCGACCCGGCTCCCGGCCGGGGCCGGCGGGAGGGGGCATGAGTCCGGCTCCGCCGGAGGGGGCGTCCCTGCCGGGCGGGGACGTGCTGCCCGACCGGGTGCGGACGGCGACATCCCGGTCGAACGCCGGGTCGTTCTCGGTTTACTTGCACGTGCCGTACTGCCGGGTGCGGTGCGGCTACTGCGACTTCAACACGTATACGAATCTGGCCATGGGGCGGGGGGCGTCGGCGGGCGACTACGTGGACACACTGGCGGGCGAGCTGCGCCTGGCGCGGGCGGCCATGGACACCGCCGGCCTGCAGCAGCGGGCGGTGCGAACGGTGTTCGTCGGTGGCGGGACGCCGACGATGCTTCCGGTCGGCGACTTGGCTCGGATGGTCGATCTCGTACGCGGTACGTGGGGGCTGGCCGAGGCTGCCGAGGTGACGACGGAGGCGAACCCGGAGACAGTCGACGAACGCTACCTGGCGGGACTGGCGCGAGCCGGATTCACGCGGGTGTCCTTCGGCATGCAGTCGACGGTACCGCGGGTGCTGGCCGTGCTGGACCGCGTGCACACGCCCGAGCGGGTGCCGAAGGTGGTCCGGTGGGCACGGCGTGCGGGATTGAGCACGAGTCTGGATCTCATCTACGGGGCGCCGGGGGAGTCCGCGGGGGATTGGGCTCGCAGCCTGGATGAGGCGATCGCCATTGGAGCGGACCATGTGAGTGCCTACGCGCTGGTGATCGAGGAGGGCACGAGGATGTGGGCCAGGGTGCGCCGCGGCGAGCTGGAGATGCCCGGAGACGACGATGAGGCCGCCAAGTACGAGATGGCGGATGCGATTCTGGCGGCGGCCGGGTATGAGTGGTATGAGATCTCGAACTGGGCGAGGCCGGGGCGCGAATGCCGGCACAATGAGGCGTATTGGCGTGACTGGGACTGGTGGGGTGCTGGTCCGGGGGCGCATTCGCACCTGGGGGATGTGCGCATGTGGAATGTCAAGCATCCGGTGGCCTGGGCCGGTCGGGTGCGGTCCGGGCGTCTGCCGGTGGCCGGGCACGAGGTGGTCGACACCGGGGCGCGTGAGCTGGAGCGGGTCATGCTCGGAATCCGCATGCGTGAGGGCCTGGAGCTGGCGCGTCTGGTGCGCATCGGGCGGGACGGAGCCGAGCCGACGATGTCGGACGGGACGCCGAGGCGGCTTGTGCCCGTGGTGAGCCGGCTTGTGGATGATGGCCTGCTCGACGACGCCGCTCCGGCTGGTCGTGCGGTGCTCACTCTGCGCGGCCGGCTCATGGCCGACCATGTCACCCGGGAGCTCGTGGGGTGAGACCGGTCTTCCTGCTCCGGTCGCCCTCCGGGGTGGATGTCACGATGCTGGAGGCGACGCCCGGTTCGGCCCTTCGGCGGCGCCCGCACCGCCGTCGGGCACGAGTCTGGAGATGCCGTAGCCGAGCCAGAACAGGATGAGCCCGGTCAGAAGCGTCCCCAGGTAGTAGGCGGGCTGACCGAGCGAGCCGAGCACCGGCATGCTCCGCTGGAAGAAGTAGTCGCCGTCCGTGATCGCATTGACCGCCACCGCTACGAGCGAGAAAACAACCATCCACGCGAAGGCTCGTCCCAGGGCGCGCCTGCTCGGCCTCCAGTCGGTCGTCACCCATGCCAGCACCGGCATGAGCAGGGTGATGACGTGGTTGATCAGGAAGCTCCAGCCGAACAGATTGGTGATCGGTGAGATGTCCTGCGGGTAGGAGAAGCTGAACCACGCCCACAGGCTGAAGTAGAACAGCACGTCCATGACGCGCTCGGACCCGGTCGCCAGATAGACGACGCACAGGAGTGCCGACACCCGTGAGATGTGCAGGGGCAGCACCTGCGCCCAGCCCCACCCTGTCGCCACGTATACGCCGTACATCAGCATCTGCTGCATCACTGAGACGATGAGCACCCCTGCGCGCACCTGCCGGGCGTGCTCGCGCACCCAGCGCCGGCAGCCGATGAGGAGAGCCGCGGCGAGCACGAGCAGCGCGACGTACATGAGGTGGTCCGGGCCACCGATGGGGATCGGCTCCGCCGTCAGGGAGAAGAAGCGCTTCACGCTGCCATGCTACTGAGCGCCCTGAGAGCCGTCGAAGGAACGCTGCCGCCCTTACAGTCCCTGGGCGCGAAGCTCCTTCATCGCCATGACGCGGTTCTTGCGGTCCAGACGGTCGATGTACAGGCGCCCCTCGAGATGGTCGCACTCGTGCTGGATGCAGCGCCCCATGAGCTCCTCGCCCTCGACGATCACTTCCTTGCCGTCCAGGTCGGTGCCCACGGCACGGGCGTACCATGCGCGCTTGGTCGGATACCACAGGCCCGGCACGGACAGGCAGCCCTCCTCCCCGTCCTGGTACTCCTCGAAGTTCAACTCGTCGATCCTCGGGTTGAGGATGTAGCCGATCCGGTCATCGATGTTCCATGAGAAGGCGCGCATGCCCACGCCGATCTGATTGGCCGCCAGCCCCGCGCGCCCGTCCTCGTCGACTGTTTCGAGCAGATCCTCGACGAGCGCCTTGACACTCTCGTCGATGTCCGTGATCCACTCGCACTGCGTGCGCAGGACGGGATCGCCGATGATGCGGATGTCGCGGTAAGCCATGGGCGCATCCTCGCACGAACGCTCACGGCCGAGCTCATCGCGCGCCCGGCGCCGCTGCGCGCGCCGACGCATGCCGGCCCGGTGGGCCGATAGCATGGCCGCATGCGTCTGCCTCGCCGTCGTTCATCCGCCGCCCTGCCGTCCCGTCTGGCGCGAATGGCCGCCGCCTCCGAACCGGTCCTGGGCGCCGTCCCCCTCGACGAGGCCGGGGGACGATGGGCCGTTGCCGCTCCGAGCGGCGTCATCATTCTCGATGAGGACGGCATCGACGTCCGCCATGCCTGGGATCGGATCAACCGCGGGACCTGGGACGCCCGGGAGCGCACCTTCACACTCGAACTCCTCGATGAGGCCGAGCCGCTGGTCCTGGTCGTGCCCGACCGCGTCTCGACCGCGACGGAGGACGGGCGCGACGGCGAGCGCGCTGTCGAGGAGAAGATGTTCGCCCTGGCCCTGCGTCAGCGCGTCAACGCGGCGATCATCCACCACGCGTCCGCCACTCTGCCCGATGGGCGGCGGATCACGGCCAGTGTGCGCCGCCGTCCCGACGGCGTTCTCTATTCGGTCACCGATCCGCCCGTCGGCGGTGGGGATGCGGACCGGGAACTCGGCCTCGACGACATCGACGCTCTCACCTCCCTGGAGGATCGTGTCCGCGACGCTGTGGGGCTGCCCACAACGTGACATGCACGCGTCATCACAACGGTTCCGGCCCGAGAAGGGATTCGACGTCAGCGGCGCCGGTTGCTAAAGTTCACTGCGCGTCGAGCGCCATTCCCGCGTAGCTCAATGGCAGAGCATCCGACTGTTAATCGGACGGTTATTGGTTCGAGTCCAATCGCGGGAGCCGGCAGGGGTCCGACCGGGTACGGTCGGACCCCTTCGTCGGTCGGCCCGCGATGGCCCCGCGGGCTGTGCGACGCGCGTGTCGTGAACCGGTCTGTTCGTGCCATCAGCGTGCTCTAACCGTTACGATCTGGGTGATGACCGATACGCCAGCACCTGAAGCCCCCGCCGCCCCGATCACCGAGGACTCGGCCCATGCGGGTCACGACCGCCCCGTGCCAACAGGCGGCCGCGACAGCACCGACGAGGGCCGCAAGCTCGTCATCGCCTCCGCCTACGGGGCGCCGGACGCGGACGAGTGGGTCGCCGACGCCCGCCGGATGGGCGTGACCGTCATGCGTCTGACCGACATCGTTGAGACCGGCCTCGAGGATTGCCTGAACGACCCCGAGGGCAAGTACGAGGAGATGGACCTCAAGGCTCGAACGGCCGCCGATGCCGGCATGGGCGTCGTCCTGGACCTGTCGTTCATACGGAACGCGGCGATCAGGGCGGGACGCAACCCTTACAAGGAGGATTTCGACTGGAGCACCTACGTCGCGCCGCTGCTCGCACGCCCTTTCCCCACTGGTGGCACCTACGGCACCAGCGAGCACATCGTCTACGTCTCCCTGCCCGGCGAGCCCCACGTCGATTGGGGCGATGACCCCAATGAGAAAGCCGACACAGCCGAGGACCTCATCGCCTTCTACCAGCGTCTGGCCCGCGTGGTGCGCCGCGCCGGCGTGGACCGGCCTGTGGCGGCGGGGGGTTTCATTCACCATACGGCCGATGGCAACGGCACTGACGCCGGTTTGGACATCACCGCCGTCTACAGCCTGATCGAGATCGACGTGTGCACCACCCACGCCTACGACCAGGACTCCCTTGACGCCCTGCCCATGCTGACGCGCTACGCCCACGCGTTGGGCAAGCCCTTCATCCTGGAGGAGACCGGACGCAATGCCGAGGGGTACTCCGACGCCGGGCGGGCCGACTGGTTCGCTCGCGTTCGGGAGGCCTGCGCCGACGCCGGCGTCGACGGCGTCGGCGTGTGGAACGTGGGTCAGGGCGGCGGCTTCGATGTCCGGCCCCCGAGGCACCCGCTGGCCGCCGCCGCCATGCGGCGCATGGCCGATGTCGTGATCCCGGAGGCTCTCGTCGCCCAGGAGGAGGAGGGACTGGAGCCGCACGGGCAGCACGCCGCGACCGCTGACAGCGCGGCCAGTGCCGTAAGCGCGGCCAGTGCGGGCACACCCGACGAAGGGACCTCAGGGGACGCCGCCGTGGCGGAGGGCGGGGCTGCGACCGCTCGTGCCGCCGTGGCGGAGGGCACGCCCGGCGGGGCGGCGGGGCGGCGGGATGTCGTGGCGCCCGGGGAGGTTGCGAGCGCGCCGGGCGAGCCGGATGCGTCGGATGCGCGACCCGATCCCGCGACAGCCGATTCCGCCGACGGGTTCGGCGCGGGCGCTGCAGCGGGAGTCGCCCTCACCGATGGCGACCAGCCCGGCGCGGTGAGGGCCGAGGATGTCACTGCTCACACGTCCCCCTCCCGCCTCGACGCCGCGGGAGTGCCCGAGTCCGCGAGCTCCGGGGAAGCGCCCCGGGCGGCCACGGCTGACGAGCCCGACGACGATGGCGCACGCGTGCAGGGAGTTCTGGCGAGCGATGCCGATCCCGGCGAGGGTGATGAGGCCGGCGATGCCGGCACCGGCGAACCGTCTGATACCTCCGACGCTGCTGGTGCCTCATCGGCCGATGCCGAGCCGCCGGAAGAGCCGGCGGGCGGCGCGGCGGTGGCCGGCTCCGTCTCCGTCGATCGAGGGTCTCCCGCTGCTGAGGGGGAGGCCGCCGCCCCCGCGCTGAGCAGCGGGGCTCCGGCTCCGACCGAGCCTGCGCCGAGTTCCGATGCCCCCACGTCCGCGCCTGTTGGGGGAACCTTCGCCCGCGGCGGGGAGGAAGCCGCCATTTGGCGAAGCGTTATGGCTGCACGGAACGCGGAGGCGGCTCATGGCGTCCGGAGCGGGCGCGCGGCGGTCGCCGATGAGGGCGGGTCGGCCGAGGACTCCACCGTCCGGGGCGCCGTCGCACGTGAGAATGCCGACACCGACGGCGGTGATGGCAGGGCCGCCGCACGCCGCGTTGCCGCGACGGCCGACGAACCGGTCGACGAGGACGAGAGCGAGTCCGCCGACGCCGATCGGCGGGAGAACACCACTGCGCACGAGGACGGCGGGAACTGAGGCACCTTTGCGAGGACCGGGCCGCCGCGGGATCTGCGCTCCTGCGGGCCGGCCCGCGGGTGCGCAGATCCCGCTGCTCTGGACGACGCCTGTGCTCCGCGCTCTGCGGGAGCTTCGAACCCGCCTGGACCTGGCCGCCGCTGTCTGGCACGATAGTGGCGCACGCCGCGTGCTTCACATTGAACGCCCGGTACGAGTCGAGACCGTTGGGGAAGGCGAATCTCGAAACGACCAGGAGGCGATCCATGGTGAACGGTGCCTACACCCGCGGTGTACTTTTCGTGCACTCCGCGCCCCGTGCGCTGTGCCCGCACATCGAGTGGGCGGGTGCCGAGGTTCTCGGCTCCCGTATCCACCTCGACTGGACAGAGCAGCCTGCTGCTCCCGGGATGATGCGCGCCGAGACGAGCTGGGTCGGCCAGGTCGGGACCGGCGCGCGACTCACCAGTGCCCTGCGCGGCTGGGCGAACCTGCGTTACGAGGTCACCGAGGAGGCCTCGCCCGGTAACGACGGCGGCCGTTGGTCGCACACCCCCGATCTGGGGATCTTCCACGCCCAGACGGACGTGCACGGCAACGTCGTCGTCCCCGAGGACCGCATCCGTGCTGCCCTGCTTCACGCTGAGGAGCCGGCGGCCATGCGCCGTCAGCTCGACCTGGCGCTGGGGCAGGCCTGGGACGATGAGCTCGAGCCGTTCCGCTACGCCGGCGCCGGCGCGCCGGTCCGCTGGCTTCACCGGGTGGGGTGAAGCGCACGACGCTCATGGCTCTGCGGGGTGCAGCGGGGGCGGGCCCCACTCGCATCTCAGCGGGAGAGGACCAGGACGACGTTGTGACCGCCGAAGCCGAAGGATGTGCTCACCGCCGTCGTGAGTCCGGGGGCCCGGCGCCCGTGCGGCCCCACGATATCGAGACCGAGCCGGCTGATCTCGGGGTCGATTCCGCCGGGCAGGAGCGTCGGGGGCAGCCACTCCTCGTTCAGAGCCATGACCGTCAGAACCGCTTCCAGGCCGCCCGCTCCCCCCAGAAGGTGGCCGGTGAGCGACTTGGTGGCCGAGACCGCTGCGCCCGGCATCGTACGCGCCAGGACCTCGGCCTCGACTCGGTCCCCGACAGGGGTGGACGTCGCGTGCGCGTTGACGTGCCCGACGCGCCCGGAGGGAATGCCCGAGCGCTCCAGGGCCAGGTGCAGCGCGCGCTCCTGCTGAGCCCCTCCCGGTTCGGGTCGGGCGACGTCGAAGGCGTCCGCCGTGACCGCGGCGCCGGCCAGGACGGCGAGAACTCGGGCTCCCCGGGCCTTCGCGTGGGCCGCGGACTCGAGGACGAGCACGCCCGCGCCTTCCCCGAGCACGAAGCCGTCGCGGTCGGGAGCGAAGGGGCGACTGGCGGTGGACGGGTCGTCGTTGCGCCTCGAGAGCGCTCGCATGGAGGCGAAGGCCGCCACGGCCATGGGATGCAGCGCCGCGTCGGTTCCGCCGGCTACGACGATGTCGGCGCGTCCCAGCGCGATGAGATCCGCGCCGTAGGCGATGGCCTCGGCCCCCGAGGCGCAGGCCGACACGGGGGAGTGGACGCCGCCTCGAGCTCCGAGCTCGATGCCGATGGCAGCGGCGGGCGCGTTGGGCATAAGGGCGGGCATCGCCGTGGGCGGAACCCGACGCGGCCCATGTTCGCGCGCGGTGTCCCAGGCCTCCATGACGGAGCGGACCGGCCCCATTCCGGGTGAGAGCGATACGGCCAGCCGCTCACTGTCGACTTCGGGGCTGCCGGCCCGCTCCCATGCCTCGCGGGAGGCCAGCAGGGCGCATTGGCTGGCACGGTCCAGGCGTCGGCGCTCCCGAGGCGTCAGCAGAGGCGTCGGTTCGACGCTCAGCGGAGCCGCGAGCCTGACCGGCAGTTGCGGGTCCAGCGTCGGCGATGCGTCGAACCTACGGACCGCGCACTGTGATGCGCGCAGGGCTGCCCATGTGGAGGCGACGTCACCGCCCAGGGGGTTGGTGGTGCCCAGCCCGGTCACAACGACTGCGCGGTCGGGCCGGCCGCCGATCCCGGGACCTCTCGGGAGGGCCGTAGGAGTCACCTCACGCCTTCTGCTCGGCCACGAGGTCGACCAGCGCGCCCACCGTCGGCAGGGTGGTGATCAGGGAGTCGTCCAGGGTCACTCCCAGACGCTCCTCGACCTGAGTGGCGATGGTGAGCAGGCCGAGGGAGTCGATGTCGAGGTCGTCGACGAAGCGCGACTCCCGGTCGACGAGCGCGGCCTCCACTCCGGCCTCCTCGGCGGTGATCTCGGTGACGACGGTGAGGATGTCGATGGGCATGTCAGCCATGAGGGCCTCCTTCGGCTCGGTCCGAACGGCACGGCGCCGCTGCGGGCACCATTGTCGCCCACCGTCGGGGCCCGCTGACCGGCGGGATCCGACGGACGGTTGCGACCCGGTCGACACGGCGGCGTCCTCAGTCGTCCGAGTCCGCGTCCAGGCGGCTGATAATGACGGCCATGTGGAGCATGAGTCCATCGCGCGGGTCGGTGGCGTCCCAGCCGACCTGTTCGCTGACGCGTCCCAGCCGATAGCGGACGGTGTTGGCGTGCACGAACAGGGTGCGGGCGGTGGCCTCCAGACTCCCGCCCAGCGCCAGGTAGGTCGCCACTGTTTCCTCGAAGGGCGAACCCATGACGTGCAGAGGTCGACCGACCAGGGCGGTGATCTGTTCGGCGGCCAGTTCGTCGCCGGCCAGGAGCCGTTCGGGCAGCAGATCGTCGGCGTGGACGGGGTTGGGCGCCTCGGCCCACCCGGGGAGCGCCCGCAGGCCCGCCAGCGCCGATCGCAGGGAGCGGCCGGCCTGGCTGATACCGGCGACGACGGGGCCGATGACGGCGGCGGCATCGAGTTTTCCCGCCACTTCGAGCGCCACCTTGTCGATGGCCTGATCAGGATCGGCCCTCCTGCTCTTCAGAGGACGCACACTCGGCGGTGTGGGCGGCCCTCCCAGGACCACGATGACGGAGTCCCCGCGCACCGAGACCAGGCTGTCGGTGGTGATCTGACGGCAAGTGTGGCGCAGGTGAGAGGTCGCCATGGCGTCCAGTCCCGTACGGGCCGCGATGGCGACCACGGGGCCGGTGCCGCGCCAGCCGGCGGTGCCGGCCCTGCTAGCGGCGTCCGAGGGGGAGTCGTGAAGCATCGCGTCCACGGCGACGGATTCCAGGCGCGCGTCCCAGGCTCCGCGGGCCTCGGCGGCGTGCGCATACACCTCGGCGGCGGCGAAGCCGACGTCGCGTCCGAATGTCAGCACCAGAATACGGACCGCATTGTGGTCCTGGGCGGGGACCACCTGGGGCGCCTCGTCGACGACGACGTCCAGGACGGTGCGCACCAGCGCCAGGGTCTGCTCGAGCGTGATGGTGCCGGTCAGCGCGGCGGGCGCCACGTTGAAGATGCGCGACGGCATGACGGCAGCGTCGGGCGTCTCCACGGAGTCCACGAACATCGTCACGCCCAGGCGTGCGACGGACTCGATCTGGCGTCTGGGCGCCTCGGGTAGCGTGCGGTACCACGGGTGCGCGGCGCTGATGCGATCGAGGGAGTGTTCGATAATGATGTTCTGTGCCTGCCTCAGGGAAGCCACTGCAGGGGTGCTGAGCTCATCCATACTGTGGATGGTACAGAGCACTCTTTGCGGAAGCGGGCTTCCCTACCCTCGGGCAGGATGCTGCTGCCCGAGCGCCGGGGCGCGCGCCGCGGCCTAAGGCGTCACGGCATCTTATCGGTGCCTCCTCGCCTTCTGGGGGCGGGTAGTGTGGCCCACGGCATGGATGCGGGGCGGCGTGCCCGCCCGGTCCGCCGGGTCCGGTTGAGACGACGCGCGGTACATTCGCAGAAGCAGGAGCAGGAGCAACGATGACACGAGCCACTCGCACCGAGGAGGACCTTCTCGGAGCGCGTCAGGTCCCCCTGGAGGCCTACTGGGGCGTCCACACGCTGCGGGCCACGGAGAATTACCGCATCTCCGGATCGACCGTCGGCGAGGAGCCGGCCTTTGTGCGCGGCATGGTTCAGGTCAAGAAGGCCTCAGCCCTGGCCAACCGGGAACTGGGCACCCTCACCTCCGAAGTGGCGGAGGCCATCGTGTGGGCATGCGATCAGATCCTGGAAGCCGACCGGTGCCTCGACCAGTTCCCCATCGACGTCTTCCAAGGCGGCGCGGGAACGAGTCTCAACATGAACACTAACGAGGTTGTCGCCAACCTCGCCCTGGAGCACCTGGGCTATGCCAAGGGCCGTTACGACATCGTCCACCCCAACGACCACGTCAACAAGTCCCAGTCGACCAACGACGCCTACCCCACGGGCTTCCGGCTGGGCCTGTACGCGGCGGTGCAGGCCCTGGAGGCGGAGCTGTGCGAACTCATCGACGCCATTCTGGGCAAGTCACGGCAGTTCGCTGACGTGCTCAAAATGGGGCGCACCCAGCTGCAGGATGCGGTGCCGATGAGCCTGGGGCAGGAGTTCAAGGCCTTCGCCGTGCTCCTGGATGAGGAGGTCGAGCGTCTCATCCACAACTCCGACCTGCTTCTGGAGGTCAACCTGGGTGCCACGGCCATCGGTACGGGGCTCAATACCCCTCCGGGGTACCAGGAGGCGGCGGTGCGTCACCTGCGCGAGATCACGGGCCTGGATATCAAGGGGGCCGCGAATCTCCTCGAGGCCACGAGTGACACCGGCGCCTACGTCTCCATGCACGCCGCGATCAAGCGCCTGGCGGTCAAGCTCTCCAAGATCTGCAACGACCTGCGTCTGCTGTCATCCGGCCCGCGGGCGGGCCTGGGAGAGATCCGCCTGCCGGAGAGGGCGGCCGGCTCCTCGATCATGCCGGCGAAGGTCAACCCCGTGATTCCCGAGGTCGTCAACCAGGTGTGCTTCAAGGTCATCGGCAACGACGTCGCGCTGACCTTCGCCGCCGAGGCGGGGCAGCTCCAGCTCAATGTCATGGAGCCGGTCATCGGTCAGACGAGCTTCGAGTCGATCAGTCTTCTGCGCAATGCGATGCGTACGCTGCGCGAGCTGTGCATCATCGGTATCGAGGCGAACGAAGCGGTGTGCCGTGATAACGTGCTGGGTTCCATCGGCATCGTCACCTACCTCAATGAGGTCATCGGCCACCACAACGGCGACCTGGTGGGACGCGAGTGCGCATGCTCGGGCCGTAGCGTGCGGGAGGTGGTTCTGGAGATGGGGTTGCTGGACGAGGACGTCCTCGACGAGCTGCTCAGTGTGGAGAACCTTTTACGGCCCCGCTACCGGGACACGAGCCACTACTCCGGCTCCGATCCGTCGGTGCCGGTGGACGGGACGCCACCGGAGCAGGATCGGTAGCCCGGAGCGGTGGAGGCCGTCGCGCGTCGCATCTGGCGGGGCGACGGCCTCGGACGGGGGGGTGCCGCGCAGCCGCACGCTCGTATTGCGCGGGTGCGATGCGGCCCCTGCCCGTGGCCGGCGGGACAGGGCCCAGAGCCCCTGCCCGCCCGCACGAGTCGTACGGAGACGTTCTGCGGTTCAGGAGTCGCCGCCCTGGGCGCCCGAGCGTCCCGCGTTCACGTTGCCCAGGTCGTAGCGCTCCACGGCTCGCCGTACCGTGCTGCGGTCGAACCGACCCTCGTCGGCGAGGGCCCGAAGCGCCTTGACGACGACTGATTCGGCATCGATGAGGTAGTGACGACGGGCAGCGGCCCGCGTGTCGGAGAATCCGTAGCCGTCGGCCCCCAGGACGTCATAGCGGCCGGGAACCCAGGGGCGGATGAGGTCGGGCAGAGCGTGGTCGAAGTCGCTGGTGGCGATGAAGGGCCCCTGCGCTCCGGTGAGCTTGTCGACCAGGTAGGGCACGCGCTGAGCACCCGACAGGAGATTCTCCCGCTCCACTGCGAGCGCCTCGCGGCGCAGCTCGCCCCAGGAGGTCACCGACCACACCGAGGCGCGCACGTTCCAGTCCTCGACCAGGAGGCGGCGGGCCTCGAGGACCCACGGCACGGCCACGCCGGAGGCGAGCAACTGGACCTCGGGTCCATCGCCCTCGGGAGCGTCGGCGATCTTGTGGATACCCTTGATGATGCCCTCGACGTCGACCCCGGCCGGCTCGGCGGGCTGGACCATCGGCTCGTTGTAAACCGTCAGGTAGTACATGACGTCGCGATTGCGGTTCGTCTCCGGGCCGTACCAGCGTTCCAGAGCGTCGCGCACGATGTGCCGGATCTCGTAGGCGTAGGCCGGATCGTAGGAGACGAACGCATCGTTCGTCCAGGCCAGGAGCGGGGAGTGGCCATCCATGTGCTGGGTGCCCTCACCGGTCAGGGTCGTGCGTCCCGCCGTCGCGCCGATGACGAAGCCGCGGGTCAGCTGGTCCCCTGCGGCCCACAGCTGGTCGCCGGTGCGCTGGAAGCCGAACATGGAGTAGAAGATGTAGACGGGGATCATCGGCTGGCCGTGGGTGGCATAGCTCGTGCCCGCGACCTGGAATAGCGAGGCGCTTCCGGCCTCGTTGATGCCGGTGTGCATGATCTGTCCGGATTCGGATTCACGGTAGGACAGCATCATGTCGGCGTCCACCGGCGTGTAACTCTGCCCCTGGGTGTTGAAGATCTTCTTGGTGGGGAAGAGGGATTCCAGGCCGAAGGTGCGCGACTCGTCGGGGACGATCGGCACGATGCGTCGTCCGATGTTCTTATCCTTGATGAGTTCCTTGAGCAGACGCACGAAGGCCATTGTCGAGGCGACCTCCTGCTTGCCCGAACCGCCCTTGAGAATGCTGTAGGTCTTGTCTCCGGGCAGCTCGAGACGGGAGCCGACGTCACGGCGCTCGGGCAGAAAACCGCCGAGCTGCTGGCGACGCTCGAGCATGTAGAGCAGCGCCGGGTCATCGGGGTCGGGCCGGTAGTAGGGGGGCATGTAGGGGTCGGCCTCGAGCGCCTCGTCCGTAATCGGGATGTGCAGACGGTCCCGCAGACCCTTGAGGTCGTCAACCTTGAGCTTCTTCATCTGGTGGGTGGCATTGCGCCCGGCGAAGTGGGAACCCAGGAGGTAGCCCTTGACGGTGTGGGCAAGGATGACCGTGGGCTGCCCCTTGTGCTCGGTGGCGGCCTTGTAGGCGGCGTACATCTTGCGGTAGTCGTTGCCGCCGCGTTGAAGGGCCCAAATCTCGTCGTCGGTCCAGTCCTTGACCAGCTCGGCCGTGCGCGGGTCCCGGCCGAAGAAGTGCTTGCGCACGTAGGCGCCGTCATTGGCCTTGAAGGTCTGGTAGTCGCCGTCGAGGGTCTCCATCATGAGGTGCTCGAGGGCGTGGTCCTTGTCGGCGGCCAGCAGCTGGTCCCAGCCGCGGCCCCAGATCACCTTGATGACATTCCAGCCGGCACCCTTGAAGAAGGCCTCGAGCTCCTGAATGATCTTGCCGTTGCCACGCACGGGGCCGTCGAGGCGCTGCAGATTGCAGTTGATGACGAAGGTGAGATTGTCCAACTGCTGGGAGGCGGCCAGCTGGAGCATGCCGCGAGATTCGGGCTCGTCCATCTCGCCGTCGCCCAGGAATGCCCAAGTGCGCTGGGCGGAGGTGTCCTTGATGCCCGCGCCGGCGAGATACCTGTCGAACCAGGCCTGGTAGATGGCCTCGGAGGGGCCCAGACCCATGGAGACGGTGGGGTACTCCCAGAAATCGTTCATGCGGCGCGGGTGCGGGTAGGAGGGCAGTCCGCGGCCGCCGGCGGGCCTGGAGTACTCCTGACGGAAACCATCCAGGTCGGCCTCGCTCAGACGTCCCTCGAGGAAGGCTCGGGCGTAATTGCCGGGAGAGGCGTGGCCCTGGAAGAAGATGTGATCCCCGCCCCCGGGATGGTTTTTGCCGCGGAAGAAGTGGTTCATGCCGACTTCGTAGAGCGTGGCGGTCGAGGCGTAGGAGGAGATGTGCCCGCCCACGCCCACTCCGGGGCGCTGGGCGCGCGTGACCATGACGGCCGCGTTCCAGCGCAACCAGCGGCGGTAGGTGCGCTCGGCATCCTCATCGCCAGGGAAGTAGGGCTCGTTCTCCACCGAGATCGTGTTGACGTAGGGAGTGGCGATCTGCACGGGAAGAACGACGTTCTTCTTGCGGGCCTCCGCGAGCATCGACAGGAGGATGTAGCGAGCCCGCGGCCCACCCTTCTCCTGGATGAGGGCGTCGAGAGACTCGTGCCACTCCCTGGTCTCCTCCGGGTCGTTGTCGGTGACTTTGGTCAGAAGGCCGTCGATCAGCGGTGTGGAGTCACTGGTGGGGCTCACGGGTTCCTCTTTCCTCGCGTCTGTGCGGTCCGAGTGCTCGGCGGACGGTGGACCGGCGGCGACGGGCCGGGTACCGGGCGCACCATCGGAAACCGCTCTTGACTGACGGTTCTAAATCTAGGACCTCCGAGTGGACGAGGTCTCCTCCTGACGGGAAGAAAGTCCCACTTCACGTGTGAGGTGAAACACCTGCGACTCGACGACGGACGCGCACCGCCCCGTGCAGCCCGTATCCGCCACAGCCGAAGGCGCGTGTGCGCTTGCGCATGGCGGCCTTCGTGGGGTGAGCTAGGCCTCACGGCTCGACAGGGCCGCGAAGGGGCGTACGCCCAGGAAGGGAGCAGACGATAGTGACGAGCACAGCGGGCGGGGCATTCGGCTTCGCCTCGGGCCTCACCATTCAGGAGTTCGGGTACGACGATGATGTCGATGAGAAGCTCCGCCGGGCGGCGGAGGCCGAGACCGACACCGAGCTCGTTGGTGAGGATTACGAGGACGTGGTCGATTCCGCACTCATCTGGTGGCGCCACGACGACGGTGACGTGGACGACCTGACCGACCTGCTCGTGGACGCGCAGGCCAATCTCGACGGCGACGGCGTGCTGTGGGTGCTCACGCCCAAGGCGCGGACCACGGGTGCTGTTCCGGCCTCCGAGATCGAGGAGGCGGCGGGAACCGCCGGCATGCACGCGACGTCAGCGGCCTCGATGGGGGAGCGCTGGAGCGGCATCCGCATCTCCAGCCGACGACGTTGAGGTATTCGTCTGACTGCACGGGCCCGGTGCGCAGCCGGGCCTGGTAGCCTCGCTCGCACTCGGCCTCGAGAGGCCGTGGACCTGTAGCTCAGCTGGTAGAGCAACGCGTTTACACCGCGTCGGTCGTCGGTTCGAATCCGGCCGGGTCCACCACACGTTCTTGTACGAACCGTCGGCTCGCAAGGCGGACGTGGACCCGATTCAAGCCGGTATCGCTGAGCCGCTCCTTCCCCGCTCGTAGTCCGGTAGGGCGGGACCCGCCGCCGTGCTGCGCCTCCGCCTGCGAGGAGTCGGACGTACTCTGACGTTCCGGGGGCGGTGCGCGCGGGCGCCGAGAGCCTCGGCTCTTCCCGGGCCCGACGGTCGGCTCCGCGACGATGGGCCCCGTGCGCGAGGATGACGGAATCGCGCCGCGATGCGCACCACGACTGAAACTAGAACTTTGTATTGCGCACGATATCAGGATTACCCTTGAGTATGGTTGTTCGCTACGCCATCATCGCTGACATCGTCGGCTCACGCCGCCTCCCCGACCGCGAGGCCGCGCAGCGCATCTTCCTCGATGTCCTCGTCCGCGCCGGGAAGGGACTCGACCTGCCCGGGGCTCCGTACGCGACCGTGGGCGACGAGTTCCAGGCGGTCGCCTCCGATCTCGCCACGGCGCTCACCCTCACACTGCGCACCCAGCTGCTGCTCCCCAGCAGGCTGTCCTTGCGCTTCGGCGTCGGGCGAGGCGAGGTCCGAGAGGTGGGTGTCGGCGAGGACGCTCCCATCCGGGACGGTCCCGCCTGGTGGCTGGCGCGCGAAGCTATCGACGCCGCCCATGCCGCCCAGGACGCGGGAGTCGACTTCGTCCGTACCCGGGCGCGGCTTGACGCGGAGGAGACCGGCGGCGTCCGAGGCGGCCACGAGGACGAGGGGCCGGCCGCGACGTGCGGGATCCGTGAGCACGAGCAAGTCGTCAACGCGATGCTCACGCTCAGGGATCAGGCCGTCCAACGGATGCGCGAGCGTCCGCGTCGGCTGATGGGGCGTCTCCTCATGGGAGCCACGCAGGCGGAGGCAGCCGGCGCCGAAGGAGTCACCCAGTCGGCCGTCTCAGCGCTGGTGCGGGGAACGGGGGCGGGAGTGCTCCAGGCGCAGACCCTGCTCGCCGACTCGAACGGCGGACGGGGACGGGAGGGGCTCCGATGACGGCTCTGCTGACCCTCCTGCTCGGGGCGACGGCGGTTCTCGTTCCGCCGGGAGCCTCCAGCGATCCGCGCCGCGGGGCCGGGACCCGTTCGGCGCTCGCCCAGAGCGCCGCTCTGGTTCTCGGAGTGCTGCTCGGGATCACTATCCTCCACCTGCCGTGGTGGCAGATCGCCGTGGTCGCGCTGACGGCCGGCCTCTGGACCGCTCTGGCCCGATTCGCCCCCGGTCCCCGCGCCACCCTCGGCCGCTGGATCGCGGCGATCGCCGTCGTCGCCCTGTGCGCAGCGATTCAGGACGGGCGGGCGGGGGCCGGGGTGCAGCGCCTGGCTGACCTGTGCCGGGCTGCGGGCTGCTTCCTCCTGCTCACAACACCCGCCAATCGCGTCGTTACCGACCTTCTCGGCATCGCCCGCGGGAAGGCTCGGACGCAGAGTACCGACGTGCTCGAACCGGAGCCGGCCCTGCGCGGCGGGCGCTGGATCGGTCCGCTGGAACGCGTTCTCATGCTCCTGCTTGCGAGCACCGGGGCCCACCAGGCAGTCGCCGCCCTCATCGCCGCCAAGGGTGCTATCCGCTTCCCCGAGATCTCCAAGGACAGCACCGAGACCAAGGCCGAGGAGTTCCTCGTCGGCTCCCTCGCCTCGTGGACCCTCGCCGCTCTGGCCGCGGTGCTTCTGACCCGCTGAGCGGCGGACTATCAGGGCGGGCTCTCAGCTCAGTCCCGTCCGAGCTCCGCCGTCGCCGGATCCACCCCTGGGGCCCGGGTCACCAGCTTGTGCCCCCACCACAGGGCGAAGAACACCGGCACACCCGCATAGGACATGAGGATGTCACCCGTAGAGGACCCGGAGGTTGCCGGCCCGTAGGCCTGTCCCACGATGATCGCCACGCAGGCGACCAGGGCGATGACCGTGCCGGCGGGAAAGAACCGCGCCCGGTAGGGCAGCTCGCTCAAGGGTCGCCCCTGAGCCCGCAGGGCCCCGCGGAACTTCCAATGGCACCAGGAGATCCCGGCCCAGGTGATGAAACCCGCCAGGGCTGAGACCGTCAGCAGCAGCTCGTAGGCCCTCCCATCGCCCACCAAGGAGGTCAAGAATCCGGCTAGACCCACCAGCGTTGTCGCCATCAGGGCGTTGAGCGGCACCTGGTGGCGGCTCAACCGCATTAGGAAGCGCGGGGCGTGACCGTGCTCGGCCAAGGCGAAAAGCATGCGGGTCGAGGAGTACAGGCCTGAGGTCCCCGCTGAGAGCACCGAGGTCAGGATGACTGCGTTCATGACGCTGGCCGCCCCCAGCACGCCCGCCCGCTCGAAGACGAGCGTGAAGGGGCTGATCGAGACGTTCTCCTCCGAGGTGTTGAGCAGATTCGGGTCGGTGTAGGGGATGAGGAAGCCGATGACGGCGATCGCCCCGACGTAGAACAATAGGATGCGCCAGAAGATCGTGCGGATCGCCCTGGGTATCGTTGTTTGCGGACGCTCGGCCTCGCCGGCGGCTGTGCCGATGAGCTCGGTGCCCTGGAAGGAGTAACCGGCCACTAGGAGCACGAGCAGGATTCCCTCCCCGCCGCCCACGAAGGGCGCCTCGTCCCCCGTCCAATTGCCGGTACCCGGGGCCTCGCCCATGATGCCGACGATCATGGCTGTGCCTAGGACGAGGAAGGCGACCACTGCCACGACCTTGATGGTTGCGAACCAGAACTCGCTCTCCCCGTAGGCGCGTGTGGACAGTGCATTGATCCCGAACAGGACGAGCAGGAACAGACCCGACCATACGATCGAGGGGACCTCCGGCAGCCAGTACTTCATCACCAGCGCGGCCGCCACCAGCTCCGCGGCCACCGTGATCGCCCAGTTGAACCAGTAGTTCCAGCCGATGGCGAAGCCGAAGGACGGTGAGACGAAGCGCGTCCCGTACTCGCCGAAGGACCCGGCCACCGGCAGATAGGCGGCCATCTCCCCCAATGACTGCATGATGAGCCACACCATGATGCCGATCGCCGCGTAGGCGACCAGCGCACCGCCGGGGCCGGCCTGGGAGATCGTGGCGCCCGAGGCCACGAACAGGCCGGTGCCGATCGCCCCGCCGATGGAGATCATCGTCAGGTGGCGGCTGCGCAGCGAACGGCGCAGGCCTTCGGCGGAAGCGGGCTCCGGCGTCGCGGACGGCTCCGTGCGAGCAGTGGGTGTGGGCATGATACGTCCCGGGATCGAGGTCGGTGGGCGGAGCGGGGGCGCGCGCCCGAAGCGGCCTCACCCTAGTCTTCTCCGCGGCCAGGCCGGTATTCGGGCCTGCCGCGTCCGGATCCGGCGACGCCGCCGGCCCCGACGCCTTGGCTGCCGCTGTCTTGAAGTCCTGAAGGGCATCGCTTCGCCCGACGGTCGCGGCTGGTGCCGACGGCCGAGGCGCCGCCGGTCCCCTCAGCCCTCCTTTCCACCGGAGTAGGCGGGAAGCTCGCCCACCACCGGGGCGTCCTTGACGTGCAGCTCCGAGTAGACCGACCACAGCACGCTGATCAGCGGCACGGCGACGACCGCCCCGAGCAGTCCCACGGCGTACGTGCCTACCGCCACGCCGATGATGACGACGACCGGGTGGAGGGAAACCTGACGACCCATGATGAGCGGCTGGAGGATGTGCCCCTCGATCTGGCCGATTCCGGCCACCCCCAGACCCACGACGATCATCGTGACGAAACCCTTGGAGGCCAGAGCCACCACCATCGCGATGATCATGGCGGCGGGCGCGCCGATGATGGGGATGAAGGCTCCGATGAACACCAGCACGGCCAGCGGCGCCGCGAGCGGGACGCCCACGATCTGCAGGAAGACGCCCGCCATGACGGCGTCGGTCAAGGCGACGATCACCGTGCCTCGCGCGTAGCCGGCGAAGGTGTACCACCCCGCCCCGGCCGCCCGGTGCACGGACTCGCGCATGGGAGCGGGCAGCTCGTTGAGGAACCAGCGCCACATGCGTCCGCCCGAGGCGAGGAAGAAGATCGTGGAGAAGATCGCCAGCGCCAGTACCGCGAAGACGTCGACGACCGTGCCCGCATTCGAGAGCACCTCGGTGGCCAGGGCCGGTGCGTTGGACTGCACGTAGTCCTGTCCCTGCTCGACCAGGCGCTGGACCTGCCCCATGACCTCCGCCTCCGTCAGGTGCAGGGGGAGCGGTCCGTTCTCCACGAAATCCAGGATCGTGTCCACACCGTTGGAGAACTGCGTGGCCAGAGTGCTCCATTGGCTGGTGACCGAGGTGACCACGTAGAAGACGAGTCCGGCCACCGCGCCCACGGCCGTGAGCAGTCCCAGGAAGGTGGCGGGCAAGCGCGGCATGATCCGGGTGAACAGGGTGACCAGCGGCTGGAGGATGGCGGTGAAGACCAGAGCCATGAACACCCCGATGAACACCGGGATGATTCGGGAGGTGGCGAAGAAGACCAGCCCGATGACGATGATCAGGCCGAGCAGCAGCCAGGCTCCGATCCCTCCGCGCACCAGCCATGAAGGCAGCGTCTCCAGGGTCGCGGCGCGCGCGCTGGCGCTGGCGGTCTTTGACGGCGACCCGCCGCGGGTGGTGGATGACTCCTCACCCACGTAGCGCAACTGCTCCGCTCGTGCGGTCCGTCTCGCCTCCTCGGCCCGGTCGATGGTGCGCGACAGGGCCGCGCGACTGTTGCGCAGACGCGCCCCCACCCCGAGTCGGGGGGGCTGATGGGGGCCCGCCTTCCGGCCGGTCGGGCTCGGGGCCGTACCGCCGGAGGTCTCTGGCCCTTCGGTCGGGGCCGGAGCGGGGGACGGGGTATTCCGCTGCGGTTCGTCCTGCCTCAAGCCTCAGACCTCCGCCCCCAGGAGCCGGGCCAGCTCGCGGGTATCGGCGGCGAGCCATTGCGCCCCCGCCAGCTCCGCGGCATCGCCGTATCCCCATAGCGCGCCGATGCATTGCGCGCCGGCCTGCCGGGCGCCGTCGACATCGTAGCGGCGGTCGCCGACGTGCACCGCCCGCCGCGTACTGGCTCCGGCCTCGGCCAGCAGTTCGAGCGCACGGGTGATGACGAGGGCCTTCGCTCCGCCGCGGTCGTCGTCGGTCGCCCCCGCTATGACGGTGAAGCACGGGCCGAGCCCCGTGTGTTCGATGATCTGCCGGGCCAGATGCTCCTGCTTGGATGTGGCCAGCGCCAACGGCACTCCGGCCTGGCTCAGGGACCGCACCAGGTCGGGCACTCCCTGGTAAACGGGAGCTTCGTGCATGCGCTCGCAGTAATGGGACCGGTACATTGCCACGGCGCGGGCGTTCGTCTCGCCGGTGAGCCCGGCGTAGTCCCTGAAGGAGGACGCCAGGGGCGGCCCGACGAAGCTCAGGAGGGTCTTGCGGTCGGGCACGGGGATGCCCAGATCGGTCAGGGTCGCGCGGAAGGAGGCGAGGATGACGGGAGCCGAGTCCGTGAGAGTACCGTCCAGGTCGAGCAGGACGGAGGAGAATTCTCCCGCTGAGCCTCGCGCGGGACGGAAGGGGGGACTCATGGTCGCGAATGCTCACTTTCAACGGGTGCTCGAACTCGGGGAGCGGACGGTGCAAGCCTACTAGCGTGGGCCCATGACTATTGAAGCCGCTCACCCCCGCCTTCCGCGCACCGCCGCCCTGAGTGCGGGCCGAGGAGGCCAGCCGCGTCTGCTAGTCGACGCGCCCGCTGGCAGCGCCGAGCTCTACCTCTTCGGCGCGCACGTGACCGCCTGGACGCCTCAGGGCGGCAGGCCGGTCCTGTTCACCTCTCGGCGGGCCCGCTTCGACGGGGAGACCAGCATCCGCGGCGGAGTCCCCCTGTGCCTGCCGTGGTTCAGCGTGGGACCCCGGGGCGTCTCCCGCCCCAAGCACGGCTGGGCACGGATCATGAGCTGGACGCTGCGCTCGGTCGAGACCACGCGCGCCGGCGGCGTGCGCGCGCTGTTGAGTCTGGAGCACGACGCCGTTTCGGTGCTCTACGAGGTGACGGTGGGGCGGACCTTGACCATGACCCTGTCTCTGCGCAACACGGGGGCCGAGCCGCGGCTGGTGGAGGCGGCGCTGCACACCTATGTGGCCGTGCACGATGTCACCGCCTGCGTTCTGACCGGTCTCGAGGGCGCCGACTACACCGAGGCCGGCGCCTCGGGGCGGCAGACGGGTCCGGTCAGGGTCACCGGCCCCATCGATCGCATGTACCGCTCCCAGGCGCCGGTGCGCGTGACCGATCCCGGTAACGACCGCACGATCGTGGTGACGGGGACGGGCTCGCCGACGACGGTGGTGTGGAACCCGTGGTCGCGGGGCGCCGCAGAGCTCGCCGACCTCGCCGACGACGAGTTCGCCTCCTTCGTGTGCGTCGAGACCGCGGCGGCGCGCCGAGATGCACCCGTGATCGAGCCGGGGGCGTCGTGGTCGATGAGCGCCGCCATCGCAGTCGAGGCCCTGTGACGGACCGCACCGGGGGGTGAGTTGTTCCGCTGCGCCGGAGGCGTGCTAGATTTCTCTGCGTCGCTGCGGCGAGTGCGCCTTCCAAGGATGGCGATAGCAGTGTCCGAGTGGCGGAATAGGTAGACGCGCTAGCTTGAGGTGCTAGTGCCTAATGAAACGGGCGTGGGGGTTCAAGTCCCCCCTCGGACACCGGGTGCGAAGGCTCCGATCGAGAGATCGGAGCCTTCGTCATCAATCGCCGTCGTGTGCAACAGCAAGGACCGCCCTATCGTGACACGCCCCGACTCCGTCCTCGTCACGAGGCGCCCGCCTCCCCTCATCAAGGCGCGGATCGCCGTCTGCCTCACCTTCCTGGCCAACGGTCTGGGGTTCTCCAACCTGGTGCCCCGCTACCCCGAGGTGCTCGCGCATCTGGGCATCGACAAGGCCGCTTTCGGTCAGGCCGTCATGTTCTCCGCGATCGGCGCGATCCTGGCCGGACCGGCGGCCTCGTGGTGCATCGCCCGGTTCACCTCCGCGCGGGTGGCCTCGGTGGGGATGATCGTCCTCGGCCTGGGTCTGCTCGGCGCCGGCCTGGCCGGTTCATGGGCGGTCTTCGCTCTATGCATGGCCTGGGTCGGGGGCACCGATGCCGTCGTCGACGTCGCCCAGAACGCGCACGGCCTGCGTGTGGAGCGCCGGTGGGGCTCCAGTATCATCACGAGCTTCCATGCGGCCTGGAGCCTGGGCGCCGTGCTCGGGGCCGCGATGGGGCAGGCCGTGGCCGGTGCGGGCGTTCCCATTGGGCTGCACATGGCCGGCGTCCTCGTGCTGCTAACCGTCGTTTGCGCGGCCGCCCTGCCGTGGACGATCCCGGGGCCCGACTCCCGGGACCGAGCGGGGACCGTGCGCGAGCCCGACCCCGCCGGTCCCGTCGGGGCGCGGTCCGCGCGACCGGGAGACCGGTACCCCCGCCCGCTGGCCGTCGGCGTCGTCATCGTGCTGGGTCTCATGTGCGCCGCTGCCATGTTCCCCGAGGATGTCGCCGGCAACTGGTCCTCGCTGCTGCTGGCCGAGCGGGGGGCGGCGCCCGGCGCCATGGGCATGGGCATGGTCTGCCTGCAAACGATTATGATCCTCGGACGCCTGGTGGGCGATGCGGTCGTCGACCGGCTCGGGGCGCGCGCGGTGATCGGCGGGGGCGGCGCGTTGGTGGTCGCGGGCATGGCCCTGGCTCTCGTCACGTCCGGCGTGCCCGGCACCCTCGCGGGCATGGGGGTCGCCGGTGCGGGCTGCGCCGTCGCCGTTCCCGTGGCCTATGCGGCCGCCGACGACGTCCCCGGCCTGCGCCCGGGCCGGGGTCTGACGATCGTGTCGTGGCTGTCACGGCTCATCATGGTGATCTGTCCACCAATCGTCGGCCGGCTCGCTGACGCCCATGGAACCCGGGCGGCTCTGGTCTACGGGCTTCTGGGCGGTGCGGTCCTTCTGGTGAGCTGGCCGGTGCTGCGCGGGGCCGGACGCGCACGGGCGCATGCGGGTGAAGGTGCGCTCTCCTGACGTCTCGCAGCAGTGCAAACCGGTTCCACGGCGGCACGCCTGCGCCTTCGCGTCGGCGGCCTCGCACCAGGAGGGCGGGGCGGAGCGGGCGGTGCTCACTCATCCGCGACTTCCCGGCCGAGAAACCGCCGCCCGTACCGGGCGGGCTATGATCGCCGGGCATGGAACCCTTCGAGATCCGCATCCCCGCCGACGAACGGGGTGGCGAGCCCTCGCCCGCGCTCCTGCTGTCCGTCCCCACCGAGGCCGATATCGACCGGATCGCCGTGATCTGCCGGGACCCCGATATCCAGGAGTGGACCACCCTCCCGCGCGGCTACGCCCGCTCCGACGCCGAGAGTTTCGTGACCGGAGCAGTCGTCAGGGGCTGGGAGAGCGGCAGGGACCTGAACTGGGCCGTGCGCGAGGAGCGTCCGCACGGCACCGTCCTCGTGGGCATGATGGGAGCTGCCGGGCAGGCGGAGGGCACCTGGGAGATCGGCTACTGGCTGGCTCCCGAGGCCCGGGGACGGGGGATCGTCTCCCGTGCCGTTCGCGCTCTGATCGAGATGGCCTTCGACCCCGACGGCCCGCTGCGCGCCGTCGCCCTGCGGTGGCGCTGCGACATCCACGCCGGCGTGCCCAATTGGGCGTCCTGGCGCGTGGCCTGGGGGCTGGGCTTCCGCCGGGAGGGGCGGGTGCGCTCCTTCCTCGCCAACGACGGCGCTTTTCACGACGGCTGGGTCGGCACGCTCCTCCCCGGCGACCCGCGCCGGCCAGTGGCCCCCTGGGACGGTCCAGTCACCGTCGGCGGGCGAGCGGCCGGCTCCTCCCACACCCGGGGCGCCGCCACCCCGCTCGTGGACGCGGACGGCGTCGGCGAACGGGAGGGGGACGACCCCGAGGCCCTCGTGCGCCGCTTCCACCACGTCTACGGACTGCCCGTGCGCACCGACGGCCCCGGTCTGGAGCGGGAGAGCCTCACGATGCGCATGAGCCTGATCGCCGAGGAGTTCGCCGAGCTCGTCGGCGCCGTCTACGGGGAGGCCGCCCGCGGCGAGGTGGAGGCCGCTTACGAGCGGGCCGCAGCCGCCGATGACGGCAGACGCGACACCGTGGAAGCCGCGGACGCCCTGGCCGATCTCGTCTACGTCGTCTACGGCATGGCATTGGAGACCGGCATTGATCTGGCAGCGGTCCTGGCCGAGGTCCAGCGCTCCAACATGTCCAAGCTGGGCGCCGACGGCAAACCGATCTACCGCGAAGACGGCAAGGTCCTCAAGGGGCCGGGCTACTTCCCTCCGGACATCGTCGGCGTGCTGGGGATCTCCTCCGGGGCCCGGGAGCGCTGACATGCGAGACCGCGTGTCGACGCCTCCGCGTCCGCGCGACTGGGCCGCCCTGGCCGTCCTCACTCTGGCGGTCTCTCTTCTCGCCGTCGATTCCACCGTTCTCGCCCTGGCGATACCTTCGTTCAGCGCCGATCTGAGTCCTACTGCCAGTCAGCTGCTGTGGATCGGCGACATCTACTCCTTCACCCTGGCCGGCCTGCTGATCACCATGGGCAACGTCGCCGACCGCATCGGGCGGCGACGTCTTCTGCTCATCGGCACCACCGGATTCGGGATCTCCAGCGTCCTGGCCGCCTTCGCGCCGAACGCCGGCGCTCTCATCGCCGTACGGGCCCTGCTGGGCGTCGGCGGCGCCACGATCATGCCCTCCACCCTCTCCCTTATCCGCAGCATCTTCCCCGATGCCCGCCGCCGCGCCGCCGCCGTCGCCATTTGGTCGGCCGGCAGCTCGGGCGGTACAGCTCTGGGGCCGCTGGTGGGCGGGGCCCTGCTGGAGCACTTCTGGTGGGGCAGCGTCTTCCTCATCAATGTCCCCGTCTGTCCCCGTCATGGTGTTCGTGGTGCTCGGCGGGCTGTGGCTCCTGCCCGAGTCCCGCAGTGACAAGGGCATACCGATTGATCTGGTTTCCGCCGTCCTGTCCGTCACCGCGATCATGTCCGTCATCTACGCCATCAAGGTCTTCGCCCACGACGGCCCGACGGTTCTCTCCTCCGTCTCCCTGCTCGCAGGGATCGCCGCCGGAGGGGTCTTCCTGCGGCGTCAGCGCGCATTGACAGCCCCTCTCATCGACATCGACCTTTTCAAGCGCCCGGCGTTCACATGGGCCATTGTCGCCACTGTTCTGGCGGTCTTCGCCCTGTCCGGACTGCTGTACTTCTTCTCCCAGTACCTTCAGTTGGTGCGGGGCTATTCCACTCTTCGGGCGGGCATGACCGAGATACCGGCGTCTCTGGCCTCCATCGCCGTCGTCGCGGTTGTGGCCACGACGGTGCGGCGTCTCGGCAACGGCCGAGCGCTCGGGGAGGGGCTCATCATGGCCGCCGCAGGGCTCATCGTCGTGGCGGTGGCAGAATCCTGGGGAGGAATCGTCCTCATCTGCGTCGGCCTGCTCGTCATCGGCGCCGGGCTCGGGCTGGCCTTCACGGTCTCCACCGGCGCGGTTCTCGGCTCGGTGCCGGCGGACCGGGCCGGAGCCGCTTCCGCTATCTCCGAGACGGGTCTCGAACTCGGTGTCGCTCTGGGGATCGCGGTTCTGGGCACGATTCAGGACGTCGGCTACCGCGTTCTGATCGGCCGGAGCTTCGCGGACGTTCCGGACCGTGTCGCCGACGCCGCGCGTCAGTCCCTGGCGAACCTGTCCGGGGCTGTGGACGCGTTCGCGCCCGACCAGGCGCAGCTGCTGTCCCAGGCGCGGGACGCCTTCACCCAGGCCATGCAGATGACGGCGGTCGTCGCCGCAGCGATCCTCCTGCTGGCCGGCGCCATGGCTTGGCGGTATGTGCCCGCCGCAGACCCGCTCGACCCGGTCGAGGAGCGCTGAGCGCCGCGTGTCGGTCCAACCGGGAGCCCGTCGTGTCGGGGCCCGGGCCGCCATCGGGCGCGTGGGCGAGCCGACTGGGGGCTGACCTTCGAGGCCGCCGCCGAGCAGCGCAGGTTCACGCGCAGCGGCATCGTCTGCCACGTCCGCGCGCGAGGATCCCATCGGGACGATCGCGTAGGATCCGCTGCTGATGTGGTGGAAGGCCGTGGACGCCCGGACGCGCGCCCGGAGGTGTGCTCGACCCCGTCTTAGAAGCGCGGGATGTTGCGCATGTTGGAGGTCGCCATGCTCACGGCCTCGCCCGCGCCGCGATTGAGGACGATCTTGCTCATCGCTGTGGCGAAACCGATCAACTGCTCACCCGTGATCTCCGGCGGCAGCGACAGGGCATTGGGGTCGGTGATGATCTCCACCAGTGCCGGGCCGTCGACGTCGAAGGCCTTCTGGAAGGCCTCGCGCAGGTTCCTCGGGTCGTCAACGCGCTCGGAATGGAAACCGATGGATTCGGCTACGCCCGCGTAGTTGACGTCGTGGACGTCGGTGCCGAAATCAGGCAGGCCGCCCACGAGCATCTCGAGCTTGACCATGCCCAGCGTCGAATTGTTGAAAACAATGACTTTCAGCGGCAGGTTGTGCATGCGGGCGGTCACCAGTTCGCCCAGGAGCATCGACAGGCCGCCGTCGCCGGACACCGAGATGACCTGACGATGCGGATGGGAGACCTGCGCGCCGATCGCGTGAGACAGGGCGTTGGCCATGGAGCCGTGCAGGAAGGAACCGATGAGCCGTCGGGTGCCCAGGGGGTCGATGTAACGGGCGGTCCACACATTGCACATGCCGGTGTCCGCGGTGAAGATCGCGTCATCGGCGGCGACCTCGTTGAGCACATGGGCGGCGTACTCGGGGTGGATGGGCTTGAGCCTGTCGGCCTTGCGCGTGTAGGAGCCCACGGTCGCCTTCATGATCTTGGCGTGCTTCTTCAGCTGCGCCTTGAGGAATGCGTCGGAGCGGTTCGCCTCGATGCGGGGCAGGAGCGCCTTGACGAAGGGAGCGACATCGGAGTGGACCGCGTAGGACACGTCGGTGCGCCGTCCCAGCTTCTGCGCGCGGTTGTCCACCTGGACGGTCGCAGTCCGCGGCAGGAACTGGTCGTAGGGGAAATCGGTGCCGAGCAGGAGCAGGACGTCGGCGTCCTTCATCCCCTCGGCGGCGGCACCGTAGCCCAGCAGGCCCGTCATGCCCACGTCGAAGGGGTTGTCGTACTGGATGAAGTCCTTGCCGCGCAGCGAGTGGCCGATCGGCGCCTTGAGCGTATCGGCCAGGGAGACGACTTCGTCGTGCGCGCCCCTGACGCCGGCGCCGGCGAAGATCGCGGCCTTCTTGGACCTGTTGAGCAGCTCGGCGACCTCCTCGACATCCGCCGGGTTGGGGACGAGGGTCGCGCGGCGGGCGGGGGAGTACTCCGGGGCGTGAGCCACGGCCTTCTCGTTGGAGACGTCGCCCGGCAGTGTGATGACGCTGACGCCCTCCAGCGCGACCGCGTGGCGAATGGCGGAGGTCACGACGCGGGGAGCCTGCTGGGGGGTGGAGATGAGCTCGCAGTACACGGAGCATTCGTTGAACAGGCGGTCCGGGTGGGTCTCCTGGAAGTAGGACTCGCCGACCTGGACGCTGGGGATGTGCGAAGCGATGGCCAGGACCGGAGCGCCCGTGCGCTGGGCGTCGTACAGACCGTTGATGAGGTGGAGATTGCCCGGGCCGCAGGAGCCCGCGCACACCGCGAGCTTCCCGGTCAGCTGGGCCTCGGCCGCCGCGGCGAAGGCGGCAGCCTCCTCGTGGCGCACGTGGACCCAGTCGATCCCGCCCTTGGCGGAACCGCCGGTCTTGCGCACGGCGTCGACGACAGGGTTGAGAGAGTCCCCGACGATGCCGTAGATGCGGTGGACACCGGCATTGACGAGCTGGGCGACGAGTTGTTCGGCGACGTTCATGCGTGTGCTTCTCCCTGGGATGCGTGACGGCGGATCGAGGGGCCGCCGACGTTAGCGAGGACGCCACACTACGTCATGTAGGACTATGGACCTAGGAAGTGTGATCCATTGTCACTGATGAGACTGTCCGTTCATGGCACGATGGCCCCAGCGCCTCGACCGCATCGCGCACCATCTTGCGCACCCCGCCTTGCACACCTCGTACCGCGAACCGGAAGGACACACATATGACTCGCGTCACCATTATTGGGGGCGGATATGGCGGTATCGCCGTCGCCAAGGCTCTCGACGACGCCTGCGAGGTCGCCCTCGTCGAGCAGAAGGACACCTTCGTCAACCACGCAGCCGCCTTGCGTGCCACCGTCGACCGCGAGTGGGCCGAGAGGCTCTTCCTGCCCTACGACGCACTTCTGAAACGCGGACGCGTCGTGCACGGCACCGCGCTGGGAGTGGGGGGCACCACGGTCTCGGTGACGGGGCACGGTGATCTCGAGGCCGACCACCTCGTGCTCGCCACCGGGACCGCCTACCCGTTTCCCGCCAAGCACCTGGAGTCCTCCTCGGTCATCGCCAAGGCCCGTATCGAGCGCGCCCACGTCAACCTCGAGCACTCCGAGCAGGTCCTGATCGCCGGCGCCGGAGAGGTCGGCATCGAGCTGGCCGGGGAGATCACCTCCGCATTCCCGACGATCGCCGTCACACTCCTGGAGTCCGGTCCCGACATCCTTCACGGTCGGGACTACAAGCCCGAGCTGCGTGAGGCCATCCGTTTCCAGCTCCTTCAGCGCGACGTCGAGATCATCACCGGCGACGCCCTGGCCTCCCTGCCGCCGGTGGATCCGGGAGTCCTCTCGCCGTTCCGGGTGATGACCGCCGCCGGCCGCCAGCTCGAAGCGGACCTGTGGTTCCGCGCCTACGGCGCCTCGGCGGCCACGGGCTTCCTGGGGGAGGACTACGACGAGATCCGCCACCACGACGGCACCATCCGGGTCGACGATCATCTGCGAGTCGTCGACCACCCCGGCGTGTGGGCCATTGGAGACGTCACGGACGTGCGCGAGACCAAGCGCGCTGATGCGGCCCTGGCCCACGCCGGGGTCGTCGCGGCCAACATCCGCTCGCTCATCGAGGGCGGATCCCCCGAGGCGACCTATACGCCCAAGCCCGAGCACGTCGTGCTCCCGCTGGGACCCGACGGGGGAGCGGCCCAGGTGCTGCGTGACGGCGTACGCGTCGTCGTCGGCCCCGAGGAGACGGCGCGCATGAAGGGCGAGGACCTCTTCCTCGGCTACGTCGCCAAGGCTCTGGGGAGACCACCGGTGCGCCGACCTCGTCCGGGCCGGTAGTGTGGACTGCATGACGAACGACCCGCGGTCTGCGCTCAACCGACTCATCGCCGCCTTCGAGGCGCACCTGGACGCGGCCGCCACCGGCGACGAGCTGTCGCCGGCCGTGATCGCCTCCGAGAACGCCCTCCAGAACGCCTTCTTCACCTACGATGACGCCCTGTTCACCGCCTACGACATCGAGCTGCCCTTCGACATCGTCGACTCCGAGGGGGACGACGACCTGGACGGCGATGAGGACGATGACGAGGACGACTACGACGATGAGGGCGATGACGAGGGCGAGTTCGACGACGGTGACGGCGACGACGATGAGAACGAGTACGAGAATTGATCCCCGCTCGCGGGCGTGCGGTTGCTGTAGTGGACGGCGGGAGCCCGCGCGCACCTGCTCGGGCAGGGGCGCTCTCAGCCATCTTGTGAGACATCTGGTGGCGGCGACGCGAATTTAGTTTAGGCTTGCCTTTCATAAACTCTGTTGCCTGACCAGGATCGGAGCCCAGGTGTCTTTGCTCTCCCGCCGTCGGATGTGTCCTCGGGCGGCGTCCCCACCATCGACATGAGCGTCACGGCGTCGGCCTCCTCCGCGTCCGCGACTGACGCCGCGACCCACCAGGCGGCGGGCGGTGGCTGGTCCTCGGCCACCGTGACCGACACCCTCACCAGCCGCGTCACGATCCTGGCACCTCCTTCAACACCGCTGCGCAGGCCCGGGCCAACGCGAGCCAGACCGTGGCGGAGGAGATCCTGGGGTAGGTGGATGGACCTGCCTGACCGACCGCCATCTCGACGAGGAGATCGGGGCCGCCGCGTCGCCCTGGTGTGGAGGTGAGCGGTTCCCGCCCGGTCGTTCGGGCGCCCGCCGGATCGGCGCCGCACCCGCACTGTCGCGCCCGGTGCGCGGGTCAGAACCGTTCAGGGTATCCCGTGCGGATCGCCGTGATCTCGTCCAGGGCGTGACGGATCTGCGCGGGCAGGACGAGGTCGTCGCTCGATAGAGCCCCCCGCAGTTGGGAGGGTGTGCGTGCGCCCACGATCGCGGCCGTCACGCCCGGGGCGTCCCGGGCCCAGGCCAGGGCCACCTCCACCGGCTTGCGGTCCAGCCCCGTGGCGGCCGTGGCTACTGCCTCCACGACGCCGACGTAGGGCTCCCCGAGGTACGGCGCCACATAGGACCGCAGATGCGGAGACGCGCCGCGCGAATCCGGAGGCGTGGTGGCCCGATAGCGGCCTGTCAGCACTCCCCGCCCCAGCGGGGCGTAGCCGAGCACCCCGAAGCCCAGCGCGTCGGCCGCCGGGACGAGCTCGCGCTCGATACCGCGGCACACCAGGGAGTACTCGACCTCGACCGCGGCCAGCCCCGGGCCTGCGCAGGACAGCAGGTCGGCTGCGCGCACCGAGGCCCATGCCGGGTGGTTCGACACGCCGACGTAGCGGGTGCGGCCGGAGACCACCGCCGCACGCAGGGCGTCGGCGGTCTCCTCCAGAGGAGTGGTGGGGTCGGGGACCTGCACCAGCCACAGGTCGAGATGGTCGGTTCCCAGACGCGCCAGAGAGTCGTCGAGGGTGTCGAGCAGCGCGCCCCGTGAGGCGTCCGCGACGGTGGCACGAGCTCCGGTGCGCCACGTGCGCACCCCGGCCTTGGAGACCAGCACGAGCTCGCGCCTGTCGACATGGTCGGTCATCAGAGCGCCCACGACCTCCTCGGCGGAGCCCTCGCAGTAGGAGGCGGCGGTATCCACCAGGGTGCCGCCGGCGTCGAGGAAGACGTCGAGCTGGTCCCTGGCCTCGAGCTCGTCGGTGTCGCGTCCCCAGGTCATCGTGCCGAGCCCCACCGACGACACCCGCAGCCCTGTGCTGCCGAGCTTCCTGTGTTCCATGGGGACAACCGTAAACGGTCCCGCGGTCCACTGCGCTTGCGCGTGTCCCTACTTGCGCACGGTGATGGACCAGCTGGCCTCGCCGGTCCTGACGAAGTCGGTGACCGTGTAGCCGTTGTCGGTCGCCCACGCGGGCAGCGACTGGGTGCCCTGGGTGCAATCGAAGCCGATGACGAGCTCGTCGCCGTCGACCAGGTCGGCCATCGCCTCCTCGGCCTCGATGACGGGGAAGGGGCATACGAGCCCCTCGGTGCGAAGAACAGTGCGCATGATCGCCTCCTGGACTGGTTGGTGGGTCGGAATTGGGTCGGAATATTGACTGACGCGTCGCCGGGTGACGGCGTCAGCGAGCGCGGGCGGGGGAGACCGGGCGCGCCGGGAGGGCGGGGGCGCCGGTGAGGGCGGACGAGGCCGCGGACGCCTCCTGGGGCTCCTCCCGCCGGAGGGCCCGGGCCCTCCGGCGGCGCTCGCGCGGTCGGATGATCGTGACCCACGCGGCCGCCCCGACCCCGAGGATCTGGAACGCGAGTGCGATCCAGCCCTGCCAGGACAGCAGGGATGTCTGGACCAGCGCGTTGCCGATCGAGCAGCCGCCCGCCCACGCCGCGCCGACGCCCATGAGGACGCCGCCGACGATCGAGCGCTGGATCACCTGCGCCGAGGGGACTCGCACGCGGAATTCGCCCGAGGCCCTGGCCGCCAGATAGGAGCCGACCAGGATGCCCACGACGAGCAGGACGCCCCAGTCCAGGCGCGAGCGGTCACCGGTGACCAGGAGACCCACGAGGTTCGACGACGGCGTGGTGATGCCCAGCCCGTCATGCCGCCCGCTCGCCCAGGAGGCCGGCCAGGCGATGACTGCGACGATCCCGACCAGGACGCCCGTCGTCAGGGGATTCCATGCGCGTTCGAACAGCAGACGGCTCACCCCCGTGCGCTGCGCCGGCAGCGCCATGGCCGGCCGGCGGGCCGATTCACGGCGCAGCTGGGCGTGCACGGCGAACACCGCCACGACGCCCAGGACGATGGCCCCGACCCAGTCGGGCAGCCCGACGGCGGCGGGCAGCGTCGTCAGTCCGGTGGTCCACGCACGCCTCAGATGCTGCGTTACGGGTGCCAGGACCCCGCTCTTGGCCGCGGCCGCGGACAGGGCGTAGGCGGCGAGGGCGAACCAGGAACCGACGAGCCCCTCGCCGGCGCGGTAGTACGTGCCGGTGGCGCACCCGCCCGCCAGCACCATGCCCGCCCCGAACAGGAAGGAGCCGAGCGCCGTCGCAATGACGGACAGGCGCGGGACTTCAGGAGCGATCACGCCCAGAGCGGTCAGAAGCGCGACGCCGAGAGCCTGGACGGCGATCGCGAGCAGGAAGGCGATGAACCAGCGTGGGGAGTGCGAGACCCACAGGTCCCGGAACGCGCCGGTGATGCAGAAACGTCCGCGTTGGAGGACGAGGCCGAGTGCGGCCCCGACGAGAAGTCCGGTAAAGAGCATGAATGGTCCTGTTCCGGTCATTGAGACCTGGAGCGGTCACGGACTCGTGGGCCCAGTGGGCCGGCGGGCGCATCGGATCCGGGGAGAGGATGAGGCGCAGACCGCTTCTGAGCCCGGGTGCGCCTAACGCGCCCGCGCCCGTGACGAGGGGATGGGGCGGGGGCCTGGTCGAAGACGGCTGATCGACGCACGCCATTGCGCCGTATCGCCGGAAGGGGGAGGGATGCCGTAGATGTTCGGCAGCCTCAGCGCCCGCCGACCAGGCTGCGCGTACAGCACGACGCTCCGCGCATGATGCGACGGGGCGTGATCAGCGGCTGACGGCTCATGAGAATCTCCGATGGACTAAGGACGTGAAGCGGCCGTACGGTCCGGACGCGGTCCTGACGACCGCGGAACACGTCGGGCAGTTCCGTCAGCACCATAGAATCGCGATCGGTGCGACGGCCAGAGGATTCCACCGGGTGAGACGGTGCGTGGGAACCCGAGATGCAGTGGGAGCGCAGAGTGCACAGGAGATGGCGCGGGCGGGGGACGGCCTCGGATGGCGTCTGCATGGTTCCAAATGGTTCCAACGGCATCACCGGAAGCCGCCCTGTTCGGGTTTCGCGTCGAGTTCGCGGCGCCTCAGGCCGCTGTGCACCGGCGGGCGGTGAGCAGCCGCTCCAGCCCCTCTCGCGGCAGCGGCGGGGTGGTGCCGCCGAAGATCGGGCACTGAGTCTGGTAGGCGCACCAGTCGCACAGTCGCGAGCGTCTAGGGACGAACTCGCCAGTGGTGGCGCACTCCTCGACCTCATCCCAGATCCGGGCGACCTTGGTCTCGGTCGCCTCGAGCTCGGGCGGGCGCGGATCATGGGTCAGAGTACGGCCGTCCCTGAGGTAGAGCAGCTGCAGGCGCCGCGGCGCACGGCCGCGCGCACGCCACAGCGCCAGGGCGTAGAAGCGCATCTGGAATAACGCCTCGGACTGAAACCTCGGCCCCGGGGAGCGGCCCGTCTTGTAATCGACCACGCGCATCGCCCCATCGGGGGCCACGTCGAGGCGGTCGATGAATCCGCGTAGCAGCAGACCGTCGCCAGTCTCGGTCTGGATGAAGAGTTCGCGCTCGGCCGGTTCCAAACGCATGGGGTTCTCCATCCGGAAGTAGGAGTCGATGAGGCTCTCCGCCTCGCCGAGCCACGGACCGACCGCGGCCGGGTCCTCGAACAGGCTCATGACGACGGGGTTCTTCTCCCGATGCGCCTCCCATTGGGAGGGGAGCATGGAGAGGGCCGCCCGCCGGGTGCGCTCGCGGGCGGGCAGGTCGTACAGTCGTTCCAGGATGCCGTGGACGAGGGTGCCCTTGTGCGTGGCCAGCGAACCCGGTTCGGGGAGGCGATCCACCGTGCGCAGACGAAACATGAGCGGGCACTGCATGAAGTCCTTGGCGCGCGACGGCGACAGCGCCGCTCGGCCGGAGCGGCGAGCGCGGCCCGCTGCGGGCCCGGTGGTGCGGGGCCGGGCGGCCCGCTCCGATATCCCGGGTACCTCGGCCGACGAGGCGGCCGAGACGGTCGAGGGCGCTGATGTGATGTTCTCGCTCACGGAACGAACCTACCCCGCTCGGTCGATGTGCCCGTGCAGCTGTCCACAGGTAGCCGTCATCGGTGCGTCCTGCGGGCGTTCGTGCGCTTCCCGCCGCCCGTTCCGATGGCTTCGCGTCTCGAGGCGGTGGCGTCTCGGAGTCGTCGACCGGAGGTTGCCCCGCCCTCCCCTCCAGGCCGGTTAGGCTCACGGACATGTCGCCTGCCTCCACGCCCCAAGGCTGGGTGCTCGGGCGGATTGGCGCCGCACCCGTCGTCGTCTCCCCGACCTCGCTCCTGCTGGGCCTGCTCATCGCCGCATCCTGGTATCCCCCGGTGTCCTCCACCCTGGCGCGTTTGGGCCTGGGCGCCCCTGTGGTCCTGGTGACCGTGGCGGGCACGGTGCTGGGCGTGGGGCTCAGCGTCCTCGTCCACGAGTTGTCCCACGGCCTGGCGGGCACCGTTCTGGGGCGACGGCCCGTGCGCTACGAGCTCTACCTGTGGGGCGGGCGCACGACCTTCGGGTCGTCTCGGGCCTGGGCGCCGTGGAAGGACGTCGTCACCTCGCTGGCCGGGCCGGCGGCGAATCTCGCCCTGTGGGCGGCCGGCCGTGCACTGCTGGGCGGCGGAGGCATCGTCTCGGCCCCGGTGCACGTGGCCGTCTCGGCACTGACCTGGGTGAACTTCGCTCTTGCCGTCTTCAATGCTCTGCCGGCGCTGCCGCTGGATGGAGGGCACGCCCTGGCATCCCTCATCGCCCAGCTCACCGGGCGGCCGCAGGCGGGCCGGCGGGTCGCCGCCGTCGGAGGCCTGCTCCTGGTCGCCGGCATCCTCTGGCGCTGGGTTCTGGAGCCGCTGGTGGCTCACGGCTCGCAACCCGATTCCTTCTCCCTGATCCTGGTCGTCATGGTCGCCTGGCCGATCGCCTCGACGTCGTGGCGGGTTCTCGGGCTCGCGGGCGGGGATCGAGCGGCGGAGCGGTTCGACCTGCGTCCACTCATGCGCCCGGTGGCAGTGGTTGAGGCGGCGGCGACCGTCGATCGCGTCCGTGTCGAACTCAGCGGGCGGGCCGCCGTCGTGCTGGTCGTGGATGGCCCCGTGCTGTTGGGCGTCATCGACGAGGTCGGCCTGGGCGAGCTCGCCCTGCCGCAGGGGTCCCAAGGGTCTGCAGCCGCGAGCGAGGTCTGCACCGCGCTTCCAGCGGCCGCCGTCAGCGACGAGCTCACCGGTCGGCCCGCTGCCGACGCCCTCAAGCGTGCACGTTCTGTGTCTCGCTGGCTGATCGTTATCGAGGACGGCCGCATGACCGGCGCCGTGCCCACCGGGGCGCGGTGACGGCCGCCCCTGCCTCGGGGCCGGGACGGGATGAAGCCATGTCGGCCGTCCCGGCCTACGCTTGCGCCGTGCCCACGTCCGTACCCGCCGCCGATCCGCCGGAGAGCACCGGCCGGCGCGGTCTTCTGCGCGTGGGGTTGACGGGCGCGGCGGCGCTCGCCGTCGGCGGCGGGGCCGGAGCGGGCGCCGTCCGCTATTCCGACACCCACTTGTCGCCCACGGCGCGCGTGGCGCCGCGGCCCGATGAACCGGGCCGGTATGCGGTCCGCGTCCTCTTCCAGGGCGCGTCCGATTGCGCCCGGGCCTGCGTCACCTTCGATGATGGCCCCGACCCGCGCTGGACGCCGCTCGTTCTCGACATTCTCGCCGACCTGGGCGTGCCCGCGACCTTCTTCGTGCTAGGCGAGGCGGTGACCGCTCACCCCGAGCTCGTCGCCCGTGAGGCGGAGGCCGGGCACGAGGTCGCGATTCACAACTGGGCGCACACCGATGTCTACGGGGTGGAGGTCGGCGAGCTGCGGGACTCGGTGGACTGGACTATCGCGGCGATCGAGGACGCCGGGGCGTCAGCACCACGCCTGTGGCGTCCGCCCTACGGCCGCGTCGACGCTCCCGCTCTCATGGTGGCGGCCGAACGAGGGCTGGACGTCCTGCTGTGGAGCGAGCACACGCCGACGGCGCAGGCTGCGGCGGACGCGGCCGGCGCGGCTCATGCTGGTTCGGTGATCCTGTGCCACGACGGGCGCAGCCAGCCCAGCGAAGAGCTGCTGCGCACCCTGGGCGAGTCGATCGCCGCGCTGCAGGCGCGAGGACTGGCCTTCGTGACCGGCAGTCGAATGCTGGAGGGCGCCGCAGGCGGCATCGGCACCGTGATCGAACCGTGACCACGCCATGACCACGCCATGACCACGCCATGATTGCACCGTGGTCGCCGGCTCCTGCCGGCCCGCGCCGGGCGGTCGGTCGGAGGAGGCCGCCCGGTCACCGCGCCGTCACCGCGCCGGACGCCGGAGCGCGCCCGCGCGGCCGCGTCCGTATAGGCTTCCTTCATGATGGGCAGTCGGCGCCCACGACGGCATCCTCCGCGGCGCCATTCATGACATCGCAGTCTGATCAGGCCATTCGTTTCGCGGAGAACCGCGCCAACTGGGATGACCGCGCGGCTCTTCACGAGGCCAGCGGCTACGGCATCGCCGAGCTCCTCGCCTCGCCCGGTGCCATCACCCGGGAGGTCGCCCGGGACACCGAGCTCCTCGGCGACCTGACCGGTCTCGACGTCATCCACCTCCAGTGCCACCTGGGCCTGGACACCATCTCTCTGTCACGGCTGGGGGCGGCCCGTGTCGTCGGCCTCGACTTCTCCCCGGAGTCGCTGCGCCGCGCCCGGGCCCTGGCCGCGCGCGCCGGAGCCGGCATCGAGCTGGTCGAGGCCAACGTCTACGACGCCCGCGCCGTCGTCACGGGCTCCTTCGACCTCGTCTACACCACTCTCGGCGTTCTGTGCTGGTTGCCGGACGTCGAGGCGTGGGCGAGCGTCATCGCCTCCCTCCTGCGCCCGGGCGGTCGCCTGCTGCTGCGTGACGATCACCCCGTTCTCATGGCCGTGGGGGACGACACCGCCCACGGGCTCACCCTCCACGAGCCCTATTTCCAGCAGCCCGAGCCCATGACCTGGGAGGACGACGGCTCCTACGTCGCCGCGCCCGATGGGACCCCGCCGATCGCCCATACCCGGAACCACCAGTGGAACCACGCGGTGGGGGAGGTCCTCACGGCTCTCCTCCGCGCCGGACTCGTCCTGGACGAGGTCGCCGAGTCGCGCGTCTCCGCCTGGTGCCGCTGGCCGGATCTCATGGAGCCCTGTCGGGAGGGCTACCGCCTCACCGACCCGGTGATGCGCGAGATGCTCCCGCTCCAGCTGCTCGTCGTCGCGCGCCGGGGCGGCGGGGAGGCCGTCCCGGCACCGTCGTCGGAGGGCGCCGACGAGCCGGCCTGAGCGCCCCCGGGGACTCGAGCCGTGGACGACGGACCCGTGCCCCACCCCGTCCGACGGGTCTCAGGAGGGCCGTCGCTCCGATGAACGGCCGAGCGATCCGCCGGGAGGACTCATTAGACTCGCCGTGATGAGTGAGCAGCGCAGTCCGGGACCCGTCGGGGCCGATGGCTCCGGAGCCATCGGCCCCGGTTCGACGATCACGGGTGCCGATGAGCCCGTGGAGCCGACGAGGACCGCACCGTCCGCGTCGGAGCACCCCCCGAGGTCCGGCGTCCAGGAGACCCTCGGGCAGGCCGGTCGCCGTGGTCCCTTCCGCTACGGTGAGCGCGTCCAGGTCACCGACACCAAGGGCACCAGGAACACCTTTCGACTCGACCCGCACGGCTGCTTCCGCTCCCGTCGCGGCGGCTTCCGCCACTGCGACGTCGTCGGCCTGGACGAGGGCACCGTCATCACCACCGAATCCGGCCATGAGCTGCTCCTGCTGCGTCCGCTGCTGGCCGACTACGTCCTGTCCATGCCCCGGGGCGCCCAGGTCGTCTACGCCAAGGACTCCGGCCAGGTGGTCGCTATGGGGGACATCTTCCCCGGCGCCCGCGTCCTGGAGGCCGGGGTCGGCTCCGGAGCGCTGACCATGAGTCTCCTATCGGCCATCGGGGAAACCGGCCGCCTGCTGTCCATCGAGCGGCGCGAGGACTTCGCCCGGATCGCCGCGTCCAACGTCGACTCCTGGTTCGGGGGCCATCATCCCGCCTGGGAGCTGCGCACCGGTGATTTCGCCGACGTCACCGCCGCTCGCGTTCCCGACGCCGACGTCGACCGCATCGTGCTGGACATGCTCGCCCCCTGGGAGAACATCGTCGAAGCGGCGCGCGTACTCATCCCCGGTGGGGTACTGGTCGTCTACTCCGCCACGACGACCCAGCTCTCCCGCACTGTCGAGGCCCTGCGCCACTCTGGGATGTTCACCGAGCCCGAATCCTGGGAGTCGATGGTGCGCACCTGGAACGTCGACGGCCTGTCCGTGCGCCCCGACCACCGCATGGTCGCCCATACCGGCTTCCTCCTGACCGCCCGTCGCCTGGCTGCCGGCTCCCGCCCGCTGACCCGTCGGCGCCCGCCCGCCCGCGGCGCCTACGACGACGGCGGATACTGGACGCCCGAGGAGGTGGGGGAGCGCACAAGCACCGACCGCAAGGTCCGACGAGTCCTGCGTGACAGTCTCGCCAAGCAGCCCGAGGATGCCACCCCCGTTCTGCCCGGCGTTTGCGGATCGGCCGACGACGAGCGGGTGCGGTCCGATGTCTGAGCGCCGGAGCCCGGGCACGTCCTCACGCGACTTCACCAGTCACCAGCTGCGCGAGGCCCGCGCCGAGGCGGTGAGCCTGGCCGCGAAGAACGAGCGCCTCGTCGCCGCGCTCACCGAGGCCCGCGAACGCATCGTCGAGCTGGGTACCCAGCTCGACTCCGTCACACTGCCGCCGGTCACCTTCGCACTCCTGACCGGCATTCCCGCCGGGGGGAGGCGGCACGGCGCCGACCGGCCGAGCGAGGACCGGGCGCGTCTGGACAGCCCCGGCCGGGCGGGTGGGTACGACACCCATGAGCGCACCATTTCTCATCCACGCGTCGACGTCGAGATCGAAGACGTCGACCGGCCCGCGGAGGTCGACGTCATGCTCTCCGGACGACCTATGCGTCTGGGTCTGCACGCGAGCATCGACGTCCGGGATCTGGCAGTGGGGCAGCTGGTGGCCGTCAACGACCGGATGCTGGTCGTCGACGCCCTGCCCGCTCCCGACACCGGCGAGGCCGTCACCGTGGAGGAGGTCCTCGTCTCGTCCGGCTCCCGCGCTCCCCGAGCCCTAGTCACGACCGGCAGCGGAGCCACCCGCATCCTCCACCTGGCCGGCCGCCTGGACGCCGAGGCCCTCAGCCCCGGCGACACGCTGGCCGCGGACCTGAGGGCCGGCCTGGCCACGGCCTTGGTCGAACGCACGAGTGTCGAGCAGCTCGTCGTCACCGAAGCCCCCAACGTCTCCTGGGACGACATCGGGGGCCTCGGCTCCCAGATCGAGCAGGTCCGCGACGCTCTCGAGTTGCCCTTCACCCATCCCGACCTCTACCGCTCCTACGGCCTGCGCGCCCCCAAGGGACTTCTCCTGTACGGCCCTCCCGGCTGCGGGAAGACGCTCATCGCCAAAGCCGTGGCCACGTCCCTGGCCGGTTCGTCGGCGTCCGCCGGGGCGCGGAGAACGCCGTCCGCCGCGTTCTTGAACATCAAGGGTCCCGAACTGCTCAGCAGATTCGTCGGCGAGACCGAGCGGCAGATCCGCGCTATCTTCGAGCAGGCCCGCAAGGTCGCCGCCGAAGACCGACCCGTCGTCATCTTCTTCGACGAGATGGAGGCGCTCTTCCGCACCCGCGGCACGGGGGTGTCCTCCGACGTCGAGACCATGATCGTTCCGCAGGTCCTGGCGGAGATCGATGGTGTGGAGTCGCTGCGCAACGTCGTCATCATCGGGGCCTCCAACCGGGAGGACATGATCGACCCGGCCGTGCTACGCCCCGGACGCCTCGATATCAAGATCCGGATCGGCAGACCCGACGCCGAGGGCGCCCGACAAGTCCTGGCCAAGCACCTGACGGCCGACTTGCCGCTCGACCCGTCCGAGCTGGCCGCCGCCGGTGGAGATCGCGAGACCGCCGCCGAGACCATGCGCCGGGCCACCGTTCGAGCCCTGTACGCCCGCACTCCCGCCACCGAAGTGCTGGAGGTCGCCTACGCCTCCGGTGGGCGGGAGATTCTTCACCTCGCCGACCTGGTCAGCGGCGCCATGCTCGCCGCCGTCGTCGCACGCGCCAAGACTGCTGCCATCAAAGATGAGCTGGACGGCGGGAGCGGAGGAATCTCGACTCCTCGTCTGCTGGAGGCCATCGCCGTGGAGTCCCGGCAGAACGAGGAGATCACCGGCGCCACCGGCCCGAGGGATTGGGCCCGGCTCATAGGCCGTCGCGACGAGACAGTCCGTTCGGTGCGGAATTTGACTGCCGCGTCCGCCCGGATGCCGCGGGAGAACATGAGGGAGGACGTATGAGTCAGACGCGCACGCCACCGGTGCAGGGCCCGGTTGTGCGGCCCGTCGGCATCGAGACGGAGCTCGGAGTCCTCGAGCCCGGCAACCCGTACGCCAATGCGGTCGTCATGGCCAGCCGGATCGTCGAGGCTTACGGAGCCGTCTCACGGCCCGGCGTCAACGGGCCTGACGGCTCCCCCGCAGGGGCGGTGCGCTGGGACTACGAGGGCGAGGACCCTCTCGCCGACCTGCGCGGGGGTCGCCTCGACCGCGCCGTCGCTCATCCGAGCCTGCTCACCGATGATCCGAACCGCCTCGCTCCGGCCGGCGACATCCCTGAGGCCGAGCGGCCTGTGGACCCTCCGCCCGCGCCGTGGGGGACCAGGCCCCGCCCCAGCGCGGCCGAGGCGGCCCTCCCGCGCGCCTCCACCGTGGTCCTGACCAACGGGGCCCGCCTGTACGTCGACCACGCCCACCCCGAGTACTCCTCGCCGGAGGTGCTCACGCCTCGTGACGCCGTCGTGTGGGACCGCGCCGGTGAGCTGATCGCGCGCCGTGCTATGAGCGCTCTGGCCGACGGCCCCGGGGGCGCGGCGAACGGCGAAGTCGTCCTGTACAAGAACAATGTCGACGGCAAGGGCGCGGCCTACGGCTGTCACGAGAACTACCTCGTGCGCCGCGACCTGGCCTTCGACGACCTGGTGCAGGCCCTCATCCCCTTCCTCGTCACGCGCCCCGTCCTCGTCGGAGCCGGCCGCGTCGGCATCGGTCAGCGCTCCCAGCGTCCCGGCTTCCAGATCAGCCAGCGCGCCGACTACGTGGAGACCGATATCGGTCTGCAGACCACCTTCAACCGTCCGATCGTCAACACCCGCGACGAGCCCCATGCGGACGCGTCCCGTTTCCGCCGCCTCCACGTCATCAACGGCGACGCCAACCGCTTCGATGTGCCCGACTACCTCAAGATCGCCACCACCGACCTTCTCCTGTGGTATCTCGAGCGCGCCTCGGCGCGGGGTCGGCGTCTCGGCGCGCTGGGACGCGTGCGCCTGACGGGCGACCCGGTGGAGGAGCACTGGGCGGTCTCCCACGACACCGCCCTGGCTCACGCCCTGGCCACGGCCTGCGGCCCGATGACTGCCCTGGAGATCCAGCGCGCCCATCTGGCGGCGGTCGTCGGGGCCCTCTGTGAGGACTACGGAGGCGTAGAGCCCGGGCACGTGGGGGAGGAGACCGCCGCCGCCATCGCCCTGTGGGACGAGACGCTGTCGGTCCTGGAGGGCTACGCAGCCGCGCAGGGCACGCTTGGCGGGCCGGGGGCCACTGCGCGCGCTGCCGCACTCGTGGAGTGGATCGCCAAAAAGCAACTGTGCGACGCTCTGCGGATGAGAACGAACGCCGGCTGGGACGACCCGCGCCTGACGGCCCTCGACATCCGGTGGGCGGACTTGCGCGCAGGTCGTGGCATCGCCGATAGGCTCATCGCAGCCGGTCGCACTCGCAGGCTCATCGCGGACGCCGAGGCCGAGGCCGCCGCGGGCGACCCGCCGCCCGGCACGCGCGCCGCCATCCGCGGGGCCGCCGTGGCCCGTGACGGCGCCGTCGTCGCCGCGTCCTGGACGAGCCTCGTGCTCGACCTGCCTGACCGCGAGCGCTTGCTGCGCCTTGCCCTGCCCGACGACGTGCGCGCCGATCCCGAGCAGGTCGCCGACATGCTCGACCAGATCACGATAACGATTGGGACACGTCGCCGCTCGGGGGGAGACTGAGCTCATCGGGGCGTCGGAGGGCGCCCTCCACCAGTCAGGAGGCACTATGAGCATCCACGAGCAGATCCAGCCTACCGGGGGGTCCGCCGACGACGGGGCCGCCGACACGAGCGGCCAGGAGCGGGTCGCCGGTGGCGTCGACGACATCCTCGACCAGATCGACACCGTCCTGGAGACCGATGCGGCGGCCTTCGTGCAGGGGTTCGTCCAGAAGGGCGGTCAGTGACGGTGCCGCCCCCGCGGCGGCCGGCGCGGCGGATCATCGGCGTCGAGACGGAGTACGGCATCACCTGCGCCTCGACCACGGGCGGTGCGCCGCCCCTGGACGCCGACCACGCCGCTCGCGAGCTCTTCGATCCCGTCGTGCAGCTGGGACGTTCCTCCAATATTTTTACCCGCGGAGGGGCCCGCCTCTATCTCGACGTCGGCAGCCACCCGGAGTTCGCCACCGCCGAGTGTGATGGCTTGGCCGATCTCCTGGCCCAGGACCGGGCCGGGGAGCTGATCATGGCCGATCTCGCCGAGCGGGCCACCGACCGCCTGGCCGCCCGGGGGGTGCCCGGTCGCATCCACATGTTCAAGAACAACCTCGATGCCGGAGGTGCCGGTTTCGGCTGCCACGAGAACTATCTCGTGCGCCGCCGCGGCGGCTTCTGGAACGACGCGCGCACCCTCGTGCCCCATCTGGTCACCCGCCAGATCCTCATTGGCGCCGGGCATGTCCTCCCCGGTGATGCGGTCCACGGGCCCCGGTACGTCTTCTCCCAGCGCGCCGACCAGATGGAGGACGCCGTCTCCTCGGCGACCACCCGCTCGCGTCCCCTGATCAACACCCGTGACGAGCCGCATGCCGACGCTGAGCTTTATCGGCGCATGCACGTCATCGTCGGGGATTCCAATATCGCTCAGAGCTCCACTCTGCTCAAGGTCGGCGCCATGGATCTTCTTCTGGACTACCTGGAGGAGGGCGGCCGCCTCGTCGATCTTCAACTCGCCAACCCTATGAAGGCCATCCGCGATACCTGTCACGATCTGACCGGTGCGGTCGCCCTGGAGCTGGCCGACGGCCGCACCATCACCCCGGTGGACCTGCAGGCCGAGCATCTGGCCCGGGTGAGCGAGCACGCGCGGAATCTGGATCTGACCGACCTGCAGCGTCGGGTCCTCGACCTGTGGGAGCGGGGCTTGAACGCCGTACGCGCGGGCACGCCCCAGGACGTGGCCGCGGACCTGGACTGGGCGGCCAAGCACCAGCTCCTGGCCCGTTACGCAGAGCGCACGGGCGCCGAGTTGGACGACCCGCGCCTGACGCGCCTGGCCCTGGCCTACCACGACGTGAGTCCGAGTCGGGGATTGCGCCTCAGGCTGGAGGGGGCCGGGCTGATGCGACGCCTTGTCGGGGAGGAGACCTGCCGTGCCGCCGTGACCACTGCGCCGGCCACGACCCGCGCTCATCTGCGCGGCGCCGTGATAGGACGTGCCCGGGATCTGCGCCGCGACCTGTCGGCGGACTGGGTGAATCTGCGTTTGGACGACGGACGCACGCCGCCCGTCGCCCTGCGTGATCCCTTCAGCGCCGTCGACGAACGCGTCGACGCCCTCATCGCGGCCATGGAGGACGCCGACGGGGGCCCACTCGTCGGCACCTGAGATACTGCACCCACGCATCCGGCACACTGGAGAGTCCGATGACCACCTTCTCGCCCTTCTCCGACGAGACGACCCGTCTGCCCCGGCTGGGAGCTGACGGGCGGCCCCTGACGCGTCGTCAAAGGCGCGAGTTGGAGCGTGCCCGCGACGCTGCCGACGAATCCCGTGACCCCCATGATTCCGGGTCCGCCCATGCATCCGCCGATGCGGCGGACGCTGCGGATCGGACCGGACCGGATCCTGCGCAGGGCCTGCGGGTCCGCCCCGCGCCGGTCGAGATCCGCCCGAGCGGGCCCGCCCCGGCGGCGGGCGCGCATACGCCGGGCCCCCGAGCGCCGGACTCGGGCGAGGTCGCGTCGACGCCGGACTCAGCGCCGCCCGAGCCGTCTGCCTCGACACAGCGGGGTTCTGACGGGGGGGCCGAAGCCGCGGCAGCGCCGCCCGGGCCGTCGGAGCCGTCGGCCTCTTCGCCCTGCGCGGCCGAGCCCCCCGCCTCCACGGGCGCCCAGCGCGCCATCGGCGCGGCCCTGGGCCGACCCCGACCCAGGGGGAGCGTCGCCGTCGTTCTGGCCGTTCTCGCGGCGGTCGCCATCGTCGCGGTGCCCCTGGTCGTGACCCACATGGCCGGCGGAGGATCGGGCCGCGCCAGCACCAGCGGGGCCGCCTCCGCCGGAACCGTCAGTGCCGATGGACCGCTGGACACGGTCCTGGAAGTCGCCGGACGCGTCGGCGCCGTCCCCGTCGTCTCCCTCAAAGGGAGTCTCACGCCCGCCACCACGATCAGCACCGACGAGGTCATCACCGGCCAGGGCCGCTCCCTGCGGCTCGGCGACGCGGTCCTGCTGTCGGTGGCCACCTTCAGCGGCGCCAACGGCACGAACACCACCGGGACTGGAACCGGCACGAGGCTGTACAGGGGGACGCTCGACTCCGACGCTCTGGGGTCCGACCTTGCCAATGCAGTCTCGGGCGTCACCGAGGGATCGCGGATCGTTCTGCGCGCCCCCCTGACGACGGAGAACGGGGCGCTGACCACCGAGATCACCGTGGTTGACGTGCTGCCCACCACCGCGACCGGGTCCTCCCAGTCGCCGTCCGACGGCATGCCGTCGGTCACGGTCAACGATGACGGCACCATCGCGATGTCCGTGCAGGGGCTGCCTGCGCCCACTCGCTCCACCGCCGCCGTCCTCGTCCAGGGCGACGGGTCCCAGGTCCAGTCCGAGAGCGTCGTCCTGGCCCGGTACGCCATCGTGAACTGGTCCGATGGCGAGCAGCGCACCAGCACCTACGGCACCACGACGCCGCCCGGCATTATCGACATGTCCCACACTCTCGCGGGCATCAGGGAGCACCTGGTCGACGCCCAGGTGGGCAGTCGCGTCGTCATCTCCATCCCGACGGACCAGGCGGCCGGCGAGGGGGCGGTGGCCGTCGTCGTCGATGTCCTGGCCATCGCGGACGCCGATGAGCTCACCGACGCCACCGTCTCGCCGTCCCCGCCTTCCGACGCCAGCTCCGGGATCGTGCACGTTACTCCCGGCGCGACTCAGTAGGCGTTCCGAGCGCAGTGGCGGGTCCGTCCCGGGAGTCGACGACCAGGTCCGGTCCCAGGCCGGCCCGGTTCCGCCAGGCGCGGGCGAGTGAGCGCTCCTGGACCTCCCAGGCGGACACGTCCCACCCGTAGGCGTCGCGGGCGGCGATGCGGGCGCGGCGGGTGCGCGGCGGGGCGGTGACCCAGACGCGCACCGCCACCAGTCCCCTCAGGGGCTGCGCCGCTGCGGCGAGCGCACCGCAGCCCTCGAGCACGAGAAGCCCTCCGGCCAGCGGGGGCAGGGACACCCGGCCGCCCGGCCTCATGGAATGCCAGTTCCACCGGGGGGCGTGCGCCGGCCGCCCGCAGTCGAGATCGGCCAGAAGCCCGGCGCACCGGCGCACCCCCTCCGCCAGCCCGTCCCAGCCGGGCACGACCGCTTCCAGTTCGAGCACGCGCGCGCCGTATGAGGCGTTCCCTCGCGCGAGGGCTCCGACGAGAGAGTGCGCGAGGGTCGTCTTGCCCGCCCCCGTAGGGCCGTCCACCACCACGAGTGCTCCCTGCCTGCGCCACCGGTCGGATGAGCCGTCCTCGCGGCGGCGCAGGAGGTCCATGAGCGCGCTCACGGCCTCATCGAACGGGACGCTACGGTCGACATCGGGTACGGGGGCGGACATGTCGGCAGGATATGAGCCGATGCTGGCCGAGGGCAGCGGAACGGCGCGGGGCTCGCGGCGGCACGGCCGCGCTACTCTGGCACGGTGCCCGCCGCCGATCCGTCCAGCCGATCCGTCCAGGAGCCGCCATGAGCGTCGCCGTCCGCGTCATCCCGTGCCTCGACGTCAAGGACGGGCGTGTCGTCAAGGGCGTCAACTTCACCGGGCTTCGGGATGCCGGCGACCCGGTCGAGCTCGCCCGGCGCTACGACGTTCAGGGCGCCGACGAGATCACCTTCCTGGACGTCTCCGCCTCCGCCGAGGGACGTTCGACCATGCTGGAGGTCGTGGCCGCCGCCGCCGAGCAGGTCTTCGTCCCGTTGACCGTGGGCGGGGGAGTGCGCAGCGTCGATGACGTCGATCGCCTCCTGCGCGCGGGGGCGGACAAGGTCGGCATCAACACTGCCGCCATCGACCGTCCCGCGCTGCTGAGCGAGGTCGCCGAGCGCTTCGGCAACCAGGTCCTGGTCCTATCGGTGGACGCCCGTCGCTGCCCGCGGGGCGTGAGCACCGAGTCGGGCTACGAGGTGACAACTCACGGGGGCCGGCGCTCCACCGGCATCGACGCCGTCCGGTGGGCCGTGCGCGCCGTCGGGCTGGGGGCCGGTGAGATCCTGCTCAATTCGATGGACGCCGACGGCGTCACAGCGGGTTTCGACCTGCGTATGCTTGACGACGTCCGCCGCGAGGTGAGCGTCCCGCTCATCGCCTCGGGGGGTGCGGGGCGGCCGGAGGACTTCGCCGACGCCGCGGACCACGGCGCGGACGCGGTGCTGGCGGCGAGCGTTTTCCACTACGGGGTCCTCACCATCGGCGCCGTGAAGCAGGCTCTGCGTCGGGCGGGTCATCCCGTGCGGTGAGAACTCCCCACGCCGCGCCGTGCAACGAGGTTGCATCAGAACCGTACCGGCCCGCTACCCTTCAGTGACGACCCCCGTCACCCTTACCCACTTGGAGACTCTTATGACGCAGTACGATCCGAACCACGATCCGAACCAGCCCGGCTTCGGCCAGGGCAACGATCACAACAACTCCTCGAGCGCCCCGGGCGGCCCGTCCCAGGGGGGCGGATACGACCCGAACCAGTCCTACTCGGACCCGTACGGGAACCCGACGTCCTACGGGGACCAGTCCCAGCAGTACCCCCAGGAGCCGACGCCCTACCCCGCGGGCGGCGCCTACGGCCCCGGCATGAGTCCTTACGGGGCCGGCACTGAGAAGAACGCTCTGGGGGGCTGGGCCCTCGGACTGGGGATCGCCTCGGTGTGCTGTTCATGGTTCACGGGCATCCCCGCCATCATCTGCGGCGCGATGGGCATCAGCGCCGCCAACCGCGGGCAGGCGAGTAACAAGACCATGGCCATTGTCGGCCTGTCGCTGGGGATCGCCTTCTCCGTACTCAACACGATCGGGGTCATCGTCAATTACTCGAACGGGCTCTACCAGTTCTCCCACTGACCCCGACGAGAGGACTTTGTCGATGGCGCTGTCGGCATTGCTCACCAGTACGTCTGCGCAGCACCTTCCTGCGTGGTGGCCGGGCTCCAACACGTGCCTTCTTCATGTCGTCACCGGTCTGTGGTGTCCGCTGTGCGGTGGCACCCGGGCGACCCGGGCGCTCCTGGACGGGAGTCTGACGGAGGCGCTCGGCTGGAACCCCTTCGCCCTCATGCTGGAGTGCGTCCTGGTGGCGGCCCTCCTGCGCTATGCGGCGGCCCGGGCGCAGGGGCGCACGCGGATGCTCCTGACCGGGCGGGAGGGGATCGCCCTGGGTGTCACGGCGGTGGTCTTCTTCGCGGCCCGTAATACGCCGTGGCTCCAGCCCTGGCTGGCCCGCCTCCTCGGCCCGCCCGGATACGGGGCCTGATACGCCGTCGGGCGGTGAGGGTTCGGACACCATGGGACAATCCGGCCGTGAACGACTCCCACTGCCCGGCCCCATTCGCGTCCTCCTTGCCCGCCGGGCTCGCCTCCCGTCTCAAGCGCGACGCGGGCGGGCTCGTCGCCGCCGTCGTCCAGCAGTACGACACGCGCGAGGTCCTCATGGTCGGGTGGATGGACGATGAGGCACTGCACCGCACGCTGACCGAAGGGCGCGTGACGTTCTGGTCCCGGTCCCGTCGGGAGTACTGGCGCAAGGGTGACACCTCAGGGCACTGCCAGTACGTCAAGGCCGTCCACCTCGACTGCGACGGCGACGCTCTGCTGGTCGAGGTCGACCAGGTCGGGGCCGCCTGCCACACCGGTGAGCGCACGTGCTTCCTGGCCGGGGGCGACCTGGGCGCCCTCGTAGGGAGGCGTCCCCTCGGCTGAGCGGATTTGCCTCAGCAGCCCGCCCCCGGGGACGATTGCCCGAGGAGGGCGCCGCCGGCGCACCTGCTGGCTGCGCACGGCGCAGTCCCGGTCTCGCGCATGCAGGAGGTGGTGCCGCTGATTCAGCAGATGCAGACGGCGGGACAGCCCGGTCTCGCGCATGCAGGAGGTGGTGTCTCGTGATGGCCTTCGACGACCTCGTCGCAGCCGCCCGGGCCGCCGTCGCCTCCCGGCAGCGACGCGCTCCATTGGAGGAGCTGCGCGGGCGGGTCCGCTCGGCCCCCACCGCGCGCGACGTCACCTCGGCGCTGCGCTCGCCGGGGCGCGCCGTCTCCGTGATCGCCGAGGTCAAGCGCGCCACCGCGACCTTCGCGGACCTGTCGGGAGTGGGGGACGTGGCCGTTCTCGCCCGCTTCTACGAGGCCGGCGGGGCCGCCTGCGTCTCCGTGGTCACCGAGCCGGTGCGCTCCCACGGGCGCCTGGCCGATCTCGACGCGGTGCGCGGGGCCGTAGAGGTGCCGGTGCTGGCCAACGACGTCATCGTCACCCCCTACCAGGTCCACGAGGCCAGGGCTCACGGGGCCGACATGCTCGTCGTGGACGCCCGCCTCGAGCCGCTCGTTCTGGAGTCGCTCATCGAGCGCACCCATTCTCTGGGCATGGCGGCGGTCGTCGAGGCGCACTCGCGGCACGAGGCGCTGGCCGCCGTGACCGCCGGAGCGCGTTACGTGTCGGTCGACGCTCGTGATCCGGACACGCTGGCCGTCGATCGCTCGCGTTTCGAGCAGGTCGCGGATGTGCTGCCCGCCTCGGTGACCCGTGTCGCCACCGGCGGCGTCTGCGGCCCCCACGACGTAATGAGCTACGCGCGCGCCGGGGCCGATGTCGTCATCGTGGGAGAGGCCGTCATCCGCTCGGCCGACCCCCAGCAGTTCGTCGCCGAGCTGGTCGCCGCCGGCAGCCACCCGGCGCTCCTTCCCGCCACCCACCGAGAGGTTTTCTGAATGCTCGCCTCCATACCCAGCCCCGCCCGGGGAGTGTGGCACCTCGGGCCGTTTCCCGTTCGCGCCTACGCACTGTGCACCCTCGCTGGTATCTTCGCGGCGGCGTGGTGGACCTCGCGGCGTTATCGGGCGCGGGGAGGCGATGAGGATACGACCTTCGACATCGCCATCCTGGCCGTGCCGGTGGGCATCGTGGGCGCGCGACTCTACCATGTGCTGACCTCTCCATCGGCCTACTTCGGGCCCAACGGCGACCCCTGGGAGATCCCCCAGATCTGGCACGGCGGGCAGGGGCTGTGGGGTTCCATCGCCGCCGGGATCGCCGCCGGCGCCTGGCTGCTGCACCGGCGGGGGCTGCGCCTGTCGCCCTTCGCCGACGCCGTCGCACCGGCGCTCTTGGTCGCCCAGGCGATCGGTCGCCTGGGGAACTGGTTCAACCAGGAGATCTTCGGTTTGCCCACCACCCTGCCGTGGGGTCTGGAGATCGACGCCGCGCACCTTCCGCCCGGCTACGCCGACGGGACCCTGTTCCACCCGGCCTTCCTCTACGAAGCGCTGTGGGATCTTGTCGGGGCGGCCCTGATCGTGGGACTCGAGCGGCGCTGGCGCCGGCGCGGTCAGAGCGTGGGCGGTCGGCTCATTTGGGTCTACCTCATGGTCTACACAGTCGGGCGGGCTTGGATCGAATGTCTGCGCATCGACGAGGCGCACCACCTGCTCGGGCTGCGTCTCAACGTGTGGACTTCACTCGTCGTCTTCCTACTCGGTCTGGCCGGCTACATTGTCGTGTCGCGTCGTCACCTCAGTGATGCGATCACCAGCGAGGCGATCACTGCCCAAGGCGACGAACCACAGCCCCGGACGGAAGATGCGCAAGGAGAATATGGCGAAATAGAGGGGTAATGGAGTGCTGCGATCGTTCGCATGAACGAGACGCGGCAGTCCCGCATCCAGGGCTGCGAGTCTACGGCGCGGGGCGCCGGGACTGACCCACCGAAGGACGGTCGGCATGCAGCACACCCCTCCTACCCCTCCCATCGCGACAGCTCCCCGCCGCCGGGGACTCTACGACCCGGCCCAGGAGCACGATGCCTGTGGCATGGGCTTCGTCGCCCGCCTCGGCGGAGTCCCGACTCACTCCGTGGTCGTCGACGCACTGCACGTCCTTGAGCGTCTGGACCACCGCGGCGCCGTGGGCGCCGAGGAGAGCTCGGGAGACGGAGCGGGCCTGCTCATGGCGGTGCCCGACGCCTTCCTCCGTGAGGAGATCGCCTCCCTGCCCGCTGCCGGCGCCTACGCCGTCGGCCTGGTCTTCCTCCCCGGCGCGTACGACGGCGCCCAGGCGCGCTCCCGAGCGGTCGCCGCCATCGAGCGCATCGCCCGGCAGGAGGGCCTGCGCGTCGTGGCCTGGCGGGACGTGCCCACCGACGACTCCATGATCGGCCCGACGGCCCGCGGTTGCATGCCGATCTTCCGCCACCTGGTCGTCACCGACCGGGCCGGCCGCCTGAGCGGGCTCGCCCTGGACCGGCTGGCCTACCGACTGCGGCGACGCGCCCAGAACGAGGCCGACGTCTACATGGCCTCGCTGTCCAGCCGGACTCTGGTCTACAAGGGCATGCTCACCACCAACCAGCTGGCCCCCTTCTTCCCCGACCTGACCGATGAGCGCATGGCCACCCGCGTCGCCCTGGTCCACTCTCGCTTCTCGACCAATACCTTCCCTTCCTGGCCGCTGGCCCAGCCTTTCCGGATGATCGCCCACAACGGCGAGATCAACACCGTGCGCGGCAATCGCAACTGGATGGCTGCTCGCGAGGGACTCATGAAGTCGTCCCTCCTGGGGGACCTTGCGCCGCTGCTGCCGGTGTGCACGCCGGGCTCGTCGGACTCCGCCTCCCTGGACGAAGTCTTCGAGCTGCTGACACTGGCCGGCCGCTCCATGCCGCACGCCATGGCGATGCTCGTGCCGCAGGCCTGGGAGAAGGACACGACCATGGACCCGGCGCTACGCGCCTTCTACCGCTACAGCGCGGGCATCGTCGAACCGTGGGACGGACCGGCGGCCATGGTCTTCACCGACGGGAGCCAGGTGGGGGCGGTCATGGACCGCAACGGTCTGCGACCCGGCCGCTGGACCGTCACCAGGGACGGCACTGTCGTGCTGGCCTCCGAGACCGGCGTCCTGCCCATCGCCGAGCCGGACATCGTTGCCCGCGGGCGCCTGGAGCCCGGCACCATGTTCCTGGTCGATCTGGAGAGCGGACGAGTCGTGCCCGACGCGGAGATCAAGGGGGCGCTGGCCCGCCGGGCGCCCTACGATCAATGGCTGGCCGAGCACATGGTCCACCTGGAGGATCTGCCCCGCCGCGAGCACGTGGGCCACTCCGCCGCCTCGGTCCTGCGCCGTCAGCAGACCTTCGGCTACACCCACGAGGAGCTGTCCATGCTGCTGACCCCCATGGCGGTGGACGGTGCGGAGGCCATCGGGTCGATGGGAACCGACACGCCCATCGCGGTCCTCTCCTCACGGCCCCGGCTCGTCTTCGACTACTTCACTCAGTTGTTCGCCCAGGTCACCAACCCGCCGCTGGACTCTTATCGCGAGGAGCTCGTCACGTCCCTGTCGACGGCGATCGGGCCCGAGCCGAACTTTCTGGCCGACGAGCCCGAGCACGCCCGCAAGCTCGTCATCCCCTTCCCGGTGCTCACCTCCGACCAGCTCGCTCAGATCGCCCACATCGGGCGCGCCCGGGCCGGTAAGGGCTTCACCGCGGTCAAGATCACGGGACTGTTCCGGGTCAGCGGCGGCGAGGGGGCGCTGCGGAAACGCCTGAAAGAGATTTGCGCCGAGATCGATGAGGCCGTCGAGCGGGGCACCTCCTTCATCATCCTGTCGGACCGCGAGTCCACCGCCGAGATGGCGCCGATCCCCTCGCTGCTGCTGACCAGCGCCGTGCACCACCATCTGCTGCGCGCTCACACGCGGACCGAGGTCGGGCTAGTCGTCGAGGCCGGCGACGTGCGCGAGGTCCACCACGTCGCCCTGCTCATCGGCTACGGCGCCGCTGCCGTTAACCCCTATCTCGCTATGGAGTCCGTAGAGGATCTGGCGCGCTCGGGCGCGATCGCGGTCGAACCCGACCGGGCCGTCGCCAACCTCGTGCGCGCCCTCGGCACGGGGGTGCTCAAGGTCATGTCCAAGATGGGCATCTCGACGGTTGCCTCCTACCGCGGCGCCCAGGTCTTCCAGGCCGTGGGCCTGTCCGCCGAGCTGGTCGACGAGTACTTCGCCGGCACTCCCACGCCCGTGGGCGGCGTCGGTCTGGACGTCATCGCCGCCGAAGTCCTGGCGCGCCACCTGGTCGCCTATCCACCCTCGGGCGTCTCCCCGGCCCACCGCACTCTGGCGACCGGAGGAGACTACCAATGGCGCCGCGAGGGTGAGGAGCACCTGTTCAACCCGGACACCGTTTCGCGCCTCCAGTACGCCACACGCACCGGCCGGCGCGACGTCTTCCGCCGCTACACCGACGAGATCAATGACCAGTCGGAGCGTTTGATGACCCTGCGCGGACTCATGCGTTTGCGCACCGAGGACGTCGACCCGGTGCCGCTGGAGGAGGTCGAGCCCGTCGAGTCGATCGTCACGCGCTTCGCCACCGGAGCGATGAGTTACGGCTCCATCTCCGAGGAGGCTCACGAGACCCTGGCCATCGCCATGAACCGGCTCGGCGCCAAGTCGAATACGGGGGAGGGCGGCGAGATGCGCGAACGCCTGCACGATCCGGAGCGCTGTTCGAAGATCAAGCAGGTCGCCTCCGGCCGCTTCGGGGTCACGGCCGAATACCTCACCTGCGCCGAGGACATCCAGATCAAGATGGCCCAGGGCGCCAAGCCCGGTGAGGGCGGCCAGCTGCCCGCTCACAAGGTCTACCCGTGGGTCGCTCGGGCCCGCCGCTCCACTCCGGGTGTCGGGCTCGTCTCGCCGCCGCCCCACCACGACATCTACTCCATTGAGGACCTGGCCCAGCTCATCAGCGACCTGAAGAACGCCAACGAGGACGCCCGCGTCCATGTCAAGCTCGTCTCCGAGATCGGAGTGGGCACGGTCGCCGCGGGGGTTGCCAAGGCCAAGGCCGACGTCGTTCTCATCTCCGGATACGACGGCGGCACCGGCGCGGCGCCTCTGACCAGTGTCAAGCACGCCGGCGCCCCCTGGGAGATCGGCCTGGCCGAGGCCCAGCAGACGCTCGTACTCAACGATCTGCGCGACCGCATCGTCGTCCAGTGCGACGGGCAGCTCAAGACCGGCCGCGACGTGGTGGTCGCCGCGCTTCTGGGCGCCGAAGAATTCGGCTTCGCCACCACCGCCCTGGTCGTCTCAGGGTGCGTCATGATGCGCAAGTGCCACCTGGACACCTGCCCGGTGGGCGTGGCCACGCAGAATCCGTTGCTGCGCGAGCGTTTCTCCGCACGTCCCGAGTTCATCATCGCCTTCTTCCGCTACATCGCCGAGGAGGTGCGCGAGCTCCTCGCCGGCCTGGGGCTGCGCAGCATCGAGGAGGCGGTCGGCCGCGCCGACCTGCTCGACGCCCGTCGTGCCGTCGAGCATTGGAAGGCTCGCGGTCTGGACCTGACCGACACGCTCATGATGGCCCAGCCGCGGCCCGGCTCGGCCCTTCACCGCGTGCGCGCCCAGGAGCACGGACTGGACCACGTCCTGGATCGCACCCTCATCAAGCAGGCCGCCCCCGCGCTGACCCGCGGGGACCATGTGGCCATCGCTCACTCGGTGCGGAACACGGACCGTTCGGTGGGCACCATGCTCGGCCATGAGATCGCCAAGGTCTACGGAGACGAGGGTCTGGCCGACGGAACCGTGGAGATCGCCCTGACCGGCTCCGCCGGCCAGTCCCTGGGCGCTTTCATGCCGCACGGGGTGACCATCCGTCTGACCGGCGACGCCAACGATTACGTGGGCAAGTCGCTGTGCGGCGGGCGGGTGAGCGTGCGCCCCGCCGAGGACGCCGGCTTCGTGGCCGAGGACAACGTCGTCGCCGGCAACGTCATCGGCTACGGCGCCACCGCCGGCGAGCTGTTCATCCGCGGGCGCGTCGGCGAGCGCTTCGGCGTGCGCGGCTCGGGGGCCACCCTCGTGGCCGAGGGCACCGGCGACCATGCCCTGGAGTACATGACCGGCGGCACCGTCGTCATCCTGGGGCCCACGGGCCGCAACGTCGCCGCGGGAATGAGCGGGGGCACCGCCTACGTGATGGACCTGGACCGCGCCAAGGTGAACGCCGAGGCTCTCGCTTCGGGCGCGCTCGAGCTGGCCGCTCCGAGTGCCTCCGACCGCGAAGTGCTCACGACGATCCTGCACCGGCACGCGGCCGAAACCGGCTCCGCCGTCGCCGCCGCTCTGCTGGAGAATCCCAGTGCCCTGTCCGAGCGCTTCACACGCATCCTGCCGCGCCACTACGCCAACGTGCGCCGGATCCTGGCCGAGACGCGCGGTAACGGCCAGGCCCCGTCCGATGCCACTGTGTGGAAGAGAATCCTGGAGGTGTCCCGTGGCTGATCCCCGCGGCTTCCTGACCGTCACCGAGCGCGAACTGCCCGCCCGCCGACCCGTTGAAGTCCGCATCCTCGATTACAAGGAGATCGAAGACCGCACCGGCTGGGACGGGGCCGTGCTGCGCCGTCAGGCCTCGCGCTGCATGAACTGCGGCATTCCCTTCTGCCACTCGGGCTGCCCGTTGGGCAACCTGATCCCCGAGTGGAACGACCTGACCTGGAGGGGTGACACGGCCGGCGCCGTCGAGCGCCTCCACGCCACCAACAACTTCCCGGATTTCACCGGCAGGCTGTGCCCGGCGCCCTGCGAGTACGCCTGCACCCTGGGCATCAATCAGCCGCCCATCACCATCAGGAGCATCGAGCACTCCCTGGCCGACACCGGCTTCGATGACGACCTGATCACCCCGCAGGTGCCCGCCGTCCTGACCGGCTCCACGGTCGCCGTCGTCGGCTCGGGGCCTGCGGGCCTGGCCGCCGCCCAGCAGCTGACGCGGGCCGGGCACACTGTGGCCGTCTTCGAGAAGGATGATCGCCCCGGGGGGCTGCTGCGCTACGGCATCCCCGAGTTCAAACTGGAGAAGGCGATCCTGGACCGGCGTCTGGCCCAGATGGAGGCGGAGGGCACCCGCTTCCGCACCGGGGTCGATGTCGGCGCCGACGTCACCGGCCCGGAGCTCCTGGAGTCCTACGACGCCGTCGTCATCGCCATGGGCACGCCGCAGCGCCGCGACCTGGGCGTACCCGGACGCGAGCTTCGAGGCATTCACCAGGCCTTGGACTACCTGACCGCCGCGACTCGCGAAGTCCATGGGGGCGGCTCGACTCCCATCAGCGCCGAGGGCAGGGACGTCATCATCATCGGCGGCGGCGATACCGGCGCGGACTGTCTGGGCACGGCGATCCGGCAGGGCGCGGCGTCAGTGACCTCCATTGAAATCATGCCCGCTCCTCCCTCCGAGCGGCCCGCGGATCAGCCCTGGCCCGCTTACCCGCGCCTGTACAAGGTCGCATCCGCCCACGAGGAGGGTGGTGAGCGTATCTGGGCCGCGTCCACGCTCGAGATGCTTGACGACGGCGAGGGGCGGGTCGGTTCTCTGCGGATCTCCGAGGTTCGTTTCGAGGGCGGCCGTCCGGTACCCGTGGAGGGCGCCGAGCGCATCATTCCCGCCGAGCTCGTACTGCTGGCCATGGGCTTCACGGGCGTGGCCCCGACCGGTCTGGTCGAGCAGCTGGGGCTGACCCTGGACGCCCGCGGGCGCATCGAACGCGATAACGACTGGAGCGCGGGCGTGCCCGGGGTCTTCGTGGCGGGCGACTCGGGTCGCGGCCAGAGCCTCATCGTGTGGGCGATCGCTGAAGGCCGTTCAGCCGCAGCCTCCGTGGACCGCTACCTGTGCGGGACCACCGGGCTTCCCAGTCCGATCACGCCTTCCCAAGTGCAGTACCGACCGTGACGAAGCTCCCAACAGGTGGGTCAGTGGTTCCCGGCCTCGTCGTAAAGGGCGGGCGTCCTCTACGCTTGCCCCATGCGCAGAGCAAAGATCGTATGCACCCTGGGACCCGCCACTGACTCTCCCGAGCAGGTGCAGGCGCTCGTGGACGCAGGCATGAACGTTGCACGCATCAACCGCTCCCACGGGCGCGCCGAGGACCAGGAGGAGGTCATCGCCCGCGTGCGCGCGGCCTCCGAGGCCTCCGGACGCCCCGTCGCCATCCTCGTCGACCTCCAGGGGCCCAAGATCCGTCTGGGCAGCTTCGTCAACGACCAGAAGGTCATGCTCAACAAGGGCGACGAGTTCACGATCACCACTGACGATATCCTCGGCACGGTCAAGCGCGTCTCCACAACCTTCAAAGGTCTACCGGGTGACTGCCGGCCCGGGGATCGCCTTCTCATTGACGACGGTAACGTCGCCGTGCGCGTCACCGCGGTCACGGATACCGATGTCATCACCAAGGTCGAGGTGCCCGGCTACGTCTCCAACCACAAGGGGCTCAACCTGCCCGGCGTGGCCGTCTCGGTGCCGGCCCTAAGCGAGAAGGACCGCGACGACCTGCGCTGGGCCATCACGATCGGCGCCGACCTCATCGCCCTGTCCTTCGTGCGCACTGCGGACGACATCAAGGACGTTCACGACATCATGGACGAGGCCGGGGTCCGCATCCCCGTCATCGCCAAGATCGAGAAGCCCCAGGCGGTGGAGAACCTCTTCGACATCGTTTCCGCCTTCGACGGCATTATGGTCGCTCGCGGGGACCTGGGCGTCGAGATGCCGCTGGAGGCCGTCCCGCTGGTTCAGAAGCGCGCTATTGAACTGGCCCGCCGCCAGGCCAAACCCGTCATCGTCGCCACGCAGGTGCTGGAGTCCATGATTCAGAACCCGCGTCCCACCCGTGCCGAGGCCTCCGACTGCGCCAACGCGATCCTCGACGGGGCCGACGCCGTCATGCTCTCCGGCGAGACCTCCGTAGGCGCCTACCCCATCGAGGCCGTGCGCACCATGGCCAACATCATCGAGAATGTCGAGCAGCACGGTGGCGAGCGCATCGCGCCGCTCGGGTCCTACCCGCAGACCCGCGGGGGGGCGCTCACGCGCGCGGCCGCGGAGATGGGCGAGCAGCTCGACATCACCTATCTGGTGACCTTCACCCAGTCGGGGGACACCGCCCGGCGGCTGTCCCGTCTGCGTTCGCCCCTCCCGCTGCTGGCGTTCACCCCTCTGCACTCCACGCGCAACCAGCTGGCGGTGTCCTGGGGCGTGCAGACCTACGAGGTGCCCGAGGTCAAGCACACCGACGACATGGTCGTCCAGGTCGACGAGTTGCTCCAGTCCAAGCATTTGGCGCGGCCCGGCGACGGCGTCATCATCGTGGCGGGCATGCCCCCGGGCACGCCCGGGTCGACCAACTCGATCCGCCTTCACACGGTCGGCGAGACTGACTGACTCGACGGAGCCGCGGACGGATTCGTGGCGGGGAGGGTCGAGCCCGATGATCGACCTCCCCCCCGACTTCGTGTGCTGACGAGGCCGGCCGATCTCATCACCGAGCCCCTGCCGTACGCGTTCTTCGGCTCCGTCCGGTGAGAGGAGCTCGTCACTCCTCCGGTCATGAGCGAGGGTCGGCTGGCATCGGCGGCCCTGGGAGAAGGTTGGCGAGGTCGACCGTCGCGGTGCCCTCTCAAGGAGGAGGAGAAGCGGGCGTGCGGTTCCGCCGTCCCAGAGCCCGGAACTTTCGGTACCTCCAGTGGGATTCGAACCCACAACACTCCGATTTTGAGTCGGATGCCTCTGCCAGTTGGGCTATGGAGGCGTGGCCGCGCTCACAGGAACGGGTGCCGCTCGCGCGTCGACGTGGCCCACCATACTAGGATTCAGCGCGTGAGCAACGAGTCAAGTTCTTCCCGCACCCGCAGGGTCCTGGTCGCCGAGGACGAGACCTTGATCCGCCTGGATATCGTCGAGACCCTCACCGACGCCGGTTACGAGGTCGTCGCCGAGGCCGCCGATGGTGAGGAGGCCGTGCGGCTCGCCGACGAGCACGTGGTCGACCTGTGCGTCATGGACGTCAAGATGCCGGTTCTGGATGGCATCACCGCTGCCGAGCGCATCCTGGACAAGCACAACTGCGCTGTTGTCATGCTCACGGCGTTCTCGCAGACCGAGCTCGTCGAGCGCGCCTCCGCCGCCGGTGCCATGGCCTACGTGGTCAAGCCCTTCACCCCGGCCGATCTGATCCCCGCCCTGGAGATCGCCTTCAGCCGCCACGAGGAGATCCAGTCCTTGGAGACCGAGATCTCCGACCTGCAGGAGCGTTTCGAGACCCGCAAGCGCGTCGACCGCGCCAAGGGGCTGCTCATGGAGAAGATGGGCCTGAGCGAGCCCGAGGCCTTCAGGTGGCTGCAGAAGACCTCCATGAACCGCCGCCTGACCATGCGCGAGGTGGCTGAGGCCGTCATCGAGCAGGTCGGCCCGGGAACCAAGGACAACAAGGAGAGCTGACCGCGGAGGGCTCGAGCAGCCCTTTATTCCCCATTCGGACGCCGGCTACCACTGCCGCCCCGGCGGCCCCCTCAGTCCTCGTTGCGTTTGTCGGGATCCGTCGGCGTCGTGTAGAGGCTGCGCAGCGAGCCCCGGGCGACGGTGCGTCCATCCTCGTCGCTGATCCGCACCTCGTAGACCGTCGTGCGCCGACCCCGATGGACCGGGGTCGCGACCGCCGTCACCCAGCCGCGCCGAGCGGGGCGCAGATGGCTGACCTGAAGCTCGGCGCCCACCGGCACCGTCGAGTCCGGGGCGGCTTCGCGTGCCGCCACCGAGGCGGTCGTTTCGATAAGTGCGGCGCTCGCGCCCCCGTGCAGGATCCCGATGACCTGGCGGGCCCCGTCGACCGGCATGCGCACGACCGTCCGCTCGGCGGAGCGCTCCAGCACCTGCATGCGCAGCGTCGCCATGAGGGTGCCGCGCTCGGGATCGGCCAGGCCCGCTGCGCCGACGGCGCTCACCGCGCTGACGGCGGAGCCCGCGGGCCGCGGATCGGGGAACGGGCGCACCGCCTTGGCGGGGAAGGCGACTGGCGCGTCGGCGGATCGGGAGTCCTGGAACTGGTCGGAGGTCATACCCGTAGGCTGGCATGGTGAGCACTACCGCGACCAGCCCCGCACCCGCCCCCGCCGGAGGACGCCTTCTCCTCGTTGACGGCCACTCCATGGCCTTCCGAGCCTTCTACGCTCTGCCGGTGGACAGCTTCACGACCTCCACCGGACAGACCACCAATGCCGTCCACGGCTTCGTCTCCATGTTCCTGTCCCTGCTGGAGCGCGAGGAGCCGACCCACGTCGCGGTCGCCTTCGATTTGCCCGGCGGGACCTTCCGCACCGAGGAGTACGCCGGATACAAGGCCACGCGCGACGAGACCCCGGCCCCCTTTGTCGGTCAGGTCGAGCTCATCGAGGAGGTGCTGGCCGCGATGAACGTGCGCTCCCTGACCGCCCCCGGTTTCGAGGCCGATGACATCCTGGCTACGCTGGCCGCCTCCGCCCAGGCTCAGGGCATGGAGGTCCTCCTGTGCTCCGGAGACCGGGACGCCTTCCAGACGGTCACCGATCGCTGCACCGTGCTCTACCCCGTCAAGGGCGTGTCCACCCTGCGCCGCATGACGCCGGCCGAGGTCGAGGAGCGCTACGGCGTGCCGCCGCAGCGCTACCCCCACCTGGCCGCCCTGGTGGGCGAGACCAGCGACAACCTGCCGGGCGTGCCCGGAGTCGGCCCCAAGACCGCGGCGAAGTGGATCACCCTTTACGACGGGCTCGAGGGCGTCATCGCCAACGCCGACGAGATCAAGGGGAAAGCGGGCCAGTCCCTGCGCGACCACCTGTCCGACGTCGTGCGCAACCGCCGTCTCAACCACCTGCTGACGGACCTCGACCTGGGCGTGTCCCCGACTGCCGACCTGGCCGTGCGCTGCGCCGACCGGGACGAGCTCACCCGGGTCATGGACACCCTGGAGTTCCGTACCCTTCACCAGCGCGCTCAGAGGGTCCTGACTTTCCGCGAGGCCGACAACGGCGCCGACCATGCCGCCGCGCTCACCGGCGGGGACTGCCCGGCCTCCCGCCTCGAGGGGCTCGAGGTCGCCGTACTCGGCCGCGACCTGGCCCCCGGGGGGCTGGGAGAGTGGCTGACGGACCACGTCGGAGCCCGCGCGAGCAGCGTCCACGGGAAGGCCCACGGTTCTGGCCTCGGTCTCGATGTCGTCGGGGTTCTGGCTCCCGGCCGGGCCGATGCCACCACCGTGTCGCTGTCGGATGCGCACGTCGCCGTCGTCGTCGACCTGGCGATGGCCTCGCCTGAGGACGAGAAGACCTTGGAGAACGTGCTCGCCGATCCCCGCACGCCTCTGATCGTCACCGACGCCAAGGGCGCCTGGCACGCTCTGCGGGCCCGGGGCTTCACCCTGGACGGCGTCGTCTTCGACCCCGCCCTGGCCGGGTACCTGTGCCGCCCCGAGCAGCGCGGCTACGACGTGGCGTCCCTGGCGCAGCGTTGGCTGGGCGTCGATCTGGAGGCGCTCGACGACGATGATGTCACCGCCCAGAGCGCCTTCGACCTGGAGGCTCTCACCGCCTGTGAGGATCGCGGCACCATCTCGGCCGGGGCCGTGGCCGCCGCCCGCCGCGCCGCCGTCCAGGGTGACCTCGCCGCGGCCCTGTGCGATGAGTTGCGGGATCGGGACGCCGAGATGCTTTTCACCGAGCTGGAGATGCCCGTGGCCGCGACCCTGGCGGAGATGGAGGACACCGGCATCGCCGTCGAGGATGCGGTGCTCGCGGCCCGCGAGGTGGAGCTCGATGCTCGCGTCACCCACGCCGCCGAGGCCGCCTGGGCCGCCGCTGGCCACGAGCTCAACCTGTCCAGCCCCAAACAGCTTCAGACGGTTCTGTTCGACGAGCTCGACATGCCTAGGACTCGACGGACCAAGACCGGCTACACCACCGACGCGGGCGCCCTGGCCGACCTGTACGTCAAGACCGGGCATCCGTTCCTGGAGAATCTGCTCGAGCATCGCGACGCCATCAAGCTGCGCCAGACCGTCGAGGGTCTGCGCAAAGCGATCCTGCCCGACGGGCGCATCCACACCACCTTCCAGCAGACGATCACCGCCACCGGCAGGCTCTCCTCGACCGACCCCAACCTGCAGAACATTCCGGCGCGGACCGAGGAGGGCAGGCGCATCCGTGAGGCCTTCACCGTCGGCGCGGGCTACGAGTGCCTGCTGACGGCCGACTACTCGCAGATCGAGATGCGCATCATGGCGCACCTGTCGGGGGATGAGGCTCTTATCGAGGCCTTCCGGAGCGGAGAGGACCTGCACCGCTACGTCGCCGCCATGGTCCACGACATCGACGTCTCCGCTGTCACCGGTGAGCAGCGCGGTCGTGTCAAGGCCATGAGCTACGGGCTCGCCTACGGCTTGTCCACCTACGGACTGGCCAGGCAACTGGGCATCGATAACACCGAGGCGGCCGCTCTGCGCGACGCCTACTTCGCCCGTTTCGGCCGCGTCCACGACTATCTCGAGGGAGTTGTCGAGCAGGCCCGCCGCGACGGCTACACCCAGACCATGTTCGGACGGCGCCGCTACCTTCCGGACCTGACCAGCGACAACCGGCAGCGCCGGGAGATGGCGGAGCGGGCCGCCCTCAACGCACCGATCCAGGGCAGTGCGGCGGACATCGTCAAGAAGGCGATGATCGACGTGGCTCAATGCCTGGACGATGCCGGGCTGACCTCGCGGCTGCTGCTGCAGATCCACGATGAGCTGCTCGTCGAAGTCTCGCCGGGGGAGTCGGCGGCCGTCGAGGATGTTGTGCGCGAGCGAATGGCCGGCGCGGCCGAGCTGCTGGTGCCCCTGGACGTCTCGGTCGGTCGGGGCGCGACCTGGCGGGAGGCCGCGCACTGACAATGAATGACTGATAGTGAGGGATTGCACGGGATCTGCGGTCCTCTTTGGTGATCTCGAACGGGTTACGCGCTGGGCGTGTCCTGATAGAGTCCGAGATGTGCGACCCTGGGTGTCTTCCTGACATGCCGCCGCGCCAAGGGACCAGTCCGGGCTGGCCCGAGGATCGGGGGACGCATGGTTCCTATCAACCCGACCTATCTGTCCGTATTCGGAGCAACCACTCAATGACCACAACCACGCCCAGCCCTGCCCCGGTCGCCGTCAACGACATCGGCTCGACCGAGGAGATCCTCGCCGCCGTCGACGAGACCATCAAGTACTTCGATGACGGCGACATCGTCGAGGGCACCGTTGTCAAGGTCGACCGCGATGAGGTCCTCCTCGACATCGGCTACAAGACCGAGGGCGTCATCCTCGCTCGCGAGCTGTCCATCAAGCACGACGTCGACCCCGACGAGATCGTCTCCGTCGGCGACGAGATCGAGGCCCTCGTCCTCCAGAAGGAGGACAAGGAGGGGCGCCTGCTCCTGAGCAAGAAGCGCGCCCAGTACGAGCGCGCCTGGGGCACCATCGAGCGCATCAAGGAGGAGGACGGCGTCGTCACCGGCTCCGTCATCGAGGTCGTCAAGGGCGGTCTCATCCTCGATATCGGCCTGCGCGGCTTCCTGCCCGCCTCCCTGGTCGAGATGCGCCGCGTCCGCGATCTCCAGCCCTATGTCGGCCGTGAGCTCGAGGCCAAGATCATCGAGCTGGACAAGAACCGCAACAATGTGGTTCTCTCCCGCCGGGCCTACCTTGAGCAGACCCAGTCGGAAGTGCGCACCAGTTTCCTCCAGACCCTCCAGAAGGGGCAGATCCGCACCGGTGTGGTCTCCTCCATCGTCAACTTCGGCGCTTTCGTGGATCTGGGCGGCGTTGACGGGCTCGTCCACGTCTCCGAGCTGTCCTGGAAGCACATCGATCACCCCTCCGAGGTCGTCGAGGTCGGCCAGGAGGTGACCGTCGAGGTCCTCGACGTCGATTTCGATCGCGAGCGCGTCTCCCTGTCGCTCAAGGCGACGCAGGAGGACCCGTGGCAGGCCTTCGCCCGTACCCACGCCATCGGCCAGGTCGTCCCCGGCAAGGTCACCAAGCTCGTTCCCTTCGGCGCCTTCGTCCGCGTCGAAGACGGCATCGAGGGGCTCGTCCACATCTCCGAGCTCGCCCAGCGCCACGTCGAGGTGCCCGAGCAGGTCGCCAAGGTCGGCGACGAGGTCTTCGTCAAGGTCATCGACATCGATCTCGATCGTCGTCGCATCTCCCTGTCGCTCAAGCAGGCCAACGAGGGCGTCGACCCCAACTCCGAGGACTTCGACCCCTCGCTGTACGGCATGGCGGCCGAATACGACGAGAACGGCAACTACAAGTACCCCGAGGGCTTCGATCCGGAGACCAATGAGTGGCTCGAGGGCTTCGATGCCCAGCGCGAGGCCTGGGAGGCCGAGTACGCGGCCGCCCACGCCCGGTGGGAGGCCCACAAGGCTCAGGTCGCTCGGGCCATGGAGGAGGACACGGAGACCAGCGGGACCCCGTCCTCATCGGGCGGCACCTCCTACTCCTCGTCCGCTTCGGAGTCGACCGGCACTCTGGCCTCCGACGAGGCCCTGGCCGCTCTGCGCGAGAAGTTGACCGGCAACTGAGTCGGCGGGCTCATGACGGGATCCGCCCCGGCCTCGCGAGGGCTCGTTCACTGGCAGGTGGGCGGGCCCTCGCCCGTGTCGGGCGCGGTTGGTCGCATCACGGTCGCTGGTGTGCGAGGCTGGCGGGGGAGCAGGGCCGGGTACGGCGGACACGACTGATGAGCCGGGAGGGACGATGACCGCGTGGGACGAGCTCGCCGACCTGCTCGCCGACCCGGGGGATGTGTGCTCGCCCGCCGGTCAGACCCGCCTGTACGATGCGCTCGTCATCAGTCCGTCGGGAGATGAGCCGCAGGGGGAGCGCGCCGCCCGCCTCGCTGCGGCTCTCGCGACTGTGGACCGGGCCTGGCTCGCCGGTCTGGGGGAGGACCCCGTGCGCTCGCGCGAGGACATCGACCGGGCTGTTGACCGGTGCAGTCGGCTGCGGGCGGCGGGGGGACATTCCATCCTGCCCCTGCGGTACGCGCGCGTGGAGTTGTGCACCTTCTTCGGGGAGCGCACCGATGCGCTCGAACAACTGCGCGTCGCCCGGCTGTTCTCCTTCGACGGCGTCGACGTTGGCGCGGCTCTGGCGGCGGCCCGAATGCACGACGACTTCTCCGGCATCATCCGCACCACGTCCGGGGTGGCCAGACGGCCCGAGGCCGACCCGGTGGGAACCGCCCGCAAACTGGCCGCCTCTCTTCTGCCTCTTCTCGCCCAGCGGCGCAGAGTCGAAGCCGAGGACGCGTTCATGTCGCTTCACTGGCTTGAGGTGCCGGGTTCGCTGCGTGCACGGGTCTGGGGCGACGAATTGGAGTACCTGGGGCTGTCCGGCCAGTGGGAGCGGGGGCTGGCGCTGCTGCGGCACACCGACCTGACCGGCGCAGGGGAGGAACTCACCGCTTGGGGGATGCTGAGCACGGCGATCGGGGCCAGCCTCGTCCTGCGCGAGGCCAACCGGGCCGGCTACGGATCGAACGCTCTGGGGTCGTCCATCAGCTGGTCCACCTCCTGGGGGGCGTCGCTGAGCGTCACCGGCTGGGACACGGTGGTTCACGCCTATGACGCCGTGACGGCCTTCGCCCGTGCGATCGGTGTGCGCTTCGACAAGCGCAACGGCAACAACGGCGTCTCCTACCGGGTGGAGTCGCGTATGGCCGGCGAGGCCGCCGGGCTGGCTGGCCGCTCTTACGGCACGGTGACCGGCACTGCGGTCGACGAGGACCGCTTGGATAAACGCGGAGCCCTGCTGGCCGAAGTTGACGAGCTGCTGGTCCTCGCCCGCGGGTACGGGCTGAGCTCGGTGCACGAGCGAGCCATGAGGACGGCCGAGACCGTCAGCCGGTCGCTTGAGCTCGCCACCGACGACACCCAGCTGGAGAGCGTCGTCGACTTGCGGATCGCCTTCGCCAGACTCCTGCTGGCGCTGGGTGCGGTCGAGCGTGCCGAACGCGAGTCCCTCGACACCGCCGAGCTGTGCCTGTCGCAGGGGTGGATCGAACTGGCGTGCGCGAGCCTGGCCACCGCCGCGCGGGCGGCGGACGCCCGCGGCGACCATGAGACAGCGCGGAATCACTGGCTCCGCGTGCGCGGGCAGATGGGGGATTGGGGGACGTCGCGGATCAGCCAGCGACTCACCGTCCTGACCGACGCCATCGCGGACCCCGAGACGAGCTGTTTCGCCCTGACGCTGCTGGCCGAGGTCACCGCCGAGACCGTCGCCGCGGAGCCCGCTCGCGCTTCTGCCGCGAAGGAGGCGTGCAGACGGGGTCGGGCCGAGCTCGACCGATGCAAGTCAGCTCCCGGTGGTCTCGTCGACCGGATCGCCGCAGTCGAGTGGGCTATCGCCCCCTATGGACGAGGGCGGTCCGGCCGACGACGCACCGGTGGCGATGAGACGATGGCCACCCCCGCCGCTGGTGACCAGGACAGAGCCGTCAACGGGTGAACGGCGCGCCCGGGCCCCGCGCCGCGTACGCCGCCACTGCCTCTCATGAAGAGGGCTCCATCACGGCGTGGATCATTCTCATCGTCTTCGGCTTGTTCGAGGCCGTCTGGGTCACGGCCATGAGCCGTTCGGAGGGTTTCACCCGCCTGCCCAGTTTCGTCTTCGCCGTGTCCTGCCTTATTTCCATGGGCGGCCTGGCGATCGCTCTCAAGGATATTCCGGTGGGTACCCGCTATGCCGTGCGGACCGCCGTCGGGGCCGCCACGACCGTCGCCTGGTGGCCACCGGGGCCGAGCTCGTCTTGCTCCCGTGGGCCCTCCTGCTCGCCGAACTCATGGCCCGCGTCGTGGGACTCAAGCTCACGCAGCCCCGTTGACGTCGACGGGCAAGCTCTGCTCGTGCGCCATGCATGTGACTGGCAGATGTCCGTAGGGCTAATCTCACCGCATGACGCGCATGCATGACGACCCGGGCGCGTGTGGCCGTGCCATGGCGGTCCAGGACGTAACCGGTGCGCCGGTGACGGTTCACATCACGGGTTTCGAACCTTTCGATGGAGCCGCGTCCAATGCCTCCTGGGATGCCGTGCGGTTCCTGCCCGAGATCATCGAGCTGGTGGGCGGCGGCGCCATCGTGACCCGGGAGCTCCTCCCGGTGACCTTCGCCGGAGCGGCCGCGGCCGGGTGCAGGGTTATTGAGCATGCGTGCCCCGACATCGTCGTGCACGTCGGACTCGGGACGCGGGCCCGCGAGGTGAGGCTGGAGACCACCGCTCGCAATACGAACGCTGCGCGCGCTGCCGACAACGCCGGGCGCACGCCCGCTGGGCGGCTCGTCCCCGGCGGCCCGTCGGAGCTGCGCGCCACGTGGCCGGCGGCGGCACTGGTGGGGCGACTGGGCGCGGCGGGCCTGCCGGTGGCCCGTTCGGATGACGCCGGCGACTACGTCTGCAATGCCACGTTCTACGCCTCCCTCGCCGCCGCCGCGAAAGTGCCCGCGAAGGACCGGCCCGTCATCGGTTTCGTGCATGTGCCGCCCGAGGAGGTTGTGCCCGCGCCGGCGGCCGCGCAAGTGCTCCGCGCGCTCATCGTCGAGCTCGCCGACCTGATCCGTCGCCGCCGCGCCTCCCGCGCCGGCCTGGGGCGATTGGCGGTGCCGCGCGGCAACCGGGTCCTGCGCGTGGGCCTGACCGGCGGCATCGGCGCGGGCAAGTCCGCGGCGGCGCGGCTGCTCGCGGCTCGCGGGGCTCGCGTCGTCGACGCCGACGTCATCGCCCGCGAGGTGGTGGAGCCGGGCACCCCCGGTCTGTCCGAAGTCGTCGAAGCCTTCGGGACCGCAGTCCTCACCGCGGACGGGGGCCTGGATCGGGCCGCGCTGGCCGCGCGGGTCTTCACCGACCCCCGCGCCCGCGCCGAGCTGGAGGCCATCACTCTGCCGAGGATCGCCCAGGCGGCGGCCCGGCGCATGGAGGAAGCGGGACCCGACGGCGTGGCCGTCTACGACGTTCCCCTCCTGATCGAGACGGGGATGGAGGACCTCTTCGACTGCGTCCTGGTTGTCGAAGCTCCCCTCACGGCCAGGCTGTCGCGGCTGGAGGAGCGGGGGCTATCGCGCCGGGAGGCCGGCAGTCGCATGGCCGGCCAGGTCGGTGATGAGGAGCGCCGGCGGGCGGCCGACGTCGTGCTCGTCAACAACGGCACCGAGCAGGACCTGGCCGATGGCGTGGACTGGCTGTGGGAGCATCGCGTCCGCGCCAACATCTCCGCCGGCGTTTTCGCCGGCATTGCATGAGCGTCGCGGGATCATTGCCGGCCGCGGGCACCGATCTGCTACCGTTACCCGCGGCTGTTCCATGAGGTCGGTCCCGTGCGACGGCCGGGTCACGGCGGCCCTCGCCGCCGGCTGTTCACCGGAGATCTTCGGAGGTCATCGTGCGCTATGTTCGAGATGTCTCCCGCCGGTCAGTACTCGCCCTCGGCTCCCTGACCTCGGCGGGCGCTCTGGCGGCCTGCGGCAACGGCCGCGGGGACAACGGCCGCGGAGGCGGCGGCTGGCGCCGGAACGGCAGGGCTTATAAGCCGGTCCTCTCCATCTACCCGGAAGCGGAGGCCGCCCTGGACGTCGCCCTGGCCTACGACGGGCAGCTGACCTACTGCTACCCGCAGCCCCGGCAGGAGGGGACCAGCGCGGTCTGGTCGGTCACCGCGGCCCCCGACGGCACGCTGACGGATCCGTCGGGGCGCACCTACCCGTCCCTGTTCTGGGAGGGCATCGCCGCCAAACCGTTCGAGCAGACCGAGGGCTTCGTCGTGACGCGGGATCGGGTCACGGGGCTGCTGGAGGACATGCTGGGCCTGCTGGGGCTCACGGACCGGGAGGCCGCTGAGTTCATCACCTTCTGGGCGCCGCGCATCGAGCAGCACGAGCGGTCCCTGCTCACCTTCGCCGCCGACCAGCATTCTCAAGTCGCCCGGTATACCTTCACCGACCCGGGCTCCGGCGCCTCGATCGTGCCGGACGTCTTCGTGCGCGTCTACCTCCTGGTCGGGGAGGTCCCCGACCAGGAGGTGCCTGAGCAGACGCTCGCCTCGGCCCCGCCGCGCACCGGCCTGACGGCCGTCGAATGGGGAGGCTCCGACCTGCGCGGCACCTGAGGTCTCGTGCTCTCCCCGACGCGGCCGAGACGGGCCGTTTCGCGCTCAGCCTCCCTATCTCGAGCAGGCGCGGACGGCCCGGATCCGGAATGCGGTGCCCGCGTCCCGGATGCGGAACGTCCGGCATGATCCTCAGTGAGCCGTCTGCGGACTCACCGTTGCCGTGACGACGCCTGACCGCATCCGACCGTCGGGGCCTCCGCCGCGTAGCCTTGGCGCATGCGTCCCGTCACCGATCTGCGCCGCGCCGACAAGCCGTTCGAGGTCATCAGCCCCTACCAGCCGTCCGGCGACCAGCCCACCGCGATTCGCGAGCTCGCCGAGCGGTTGGATGGGGGGGAGAAGGACGTCGTCCTGCTCGGGGCCACCGGCACCGGCAAGTCCGCCACCGCCGCCTGGCTGGTCGAGAAGGTGCAGCGCCCTACCCTCGTCATGGAGCCCAACAAGACTCTGGCTGCGCAGATGGCCGCCGAGTTCCGTGAGCTGCTGCCGAATAACGCGGTTGAGTACTTCGTGTCCTATTACGACTACTACCAGCCCGAGGCCTACGTTCCGCAGACGGACACCTTCATCGAGAAGGACTCTTCCATCAACGACGAGGTCGAGCGCCTGCGCCACTCCGCCACCAACTCCCTGCTGACCCGCCGTGACGTCGTCGTCGTCTCCTCGGTCTCGTGCATCTACGGCCTGGGTACGCCCCAGGAGTACGTCGACCGCATGACGCCGCTGTCCGTGGGCGAGCGGATCGACCGCGATGAACTCCTGCGCCGTTTCGTGGCCATGCAATACACGCGCAACGACGTCGATTTCACCCGCGGGACCTTCCGAGTACGGGGCGACACCGTCGAGATCATCCCCATGTACGAAGAGCTGGCCATCCGCATTGAGTTCTTCGGCGATGAGATCGAGTCCCTGGCGTCCCTGCATCCGGTGACCGGTGATGTCATCGACGCCACCGATCAGGTCTTCGTCTTCCCCGCCTCCCACTACGTCGCCGGCCCTGAACGCCTGGAGCGGGCCATCAGGGGTATCGAGGCGGAGCTGGCCGAGCGTCTGGCCGTCCTCGAGCGCGACGGCAAGCTGCTGGAGGCCCAGCGCCTGCGCATGCGCACAACCTACGACCTGGAGATGCTCGGCCAGATCGGCACGTGCTCGGGCGTGGAGAACTACTCCATGCATATCGATGGACGTTCCCCGGGCACCCCGCCCAACACGCTGCTCGACTACTTCCCAGAGGACTTCCTCCTGGTCATCGACGAGTCCCATGTCACCGTCCCGCAGATCGGCGCCATGCACGAGGGCGACGCCTCGCGCAAGCGCACGCTGATCGACCACGGCTTCCGCCTGCCCTCCGCCCTGGACAATCGTCCTCTGACCTTCGCCGAGTTCGAGGACCGGGTGGGTCAGACCGTCTACCTGTCCGCCACGCCCGGGGACTATGAGACGCAGCGCTCCGATGGCGTCGTCGAGCAGATCATTCGGCCCACCGGCCTGGTCGACCCCAAGATCGTCGTCAAGCCCACGCAGGGGCAGATCGACGATCTGCTGGAGGAGGTGCGCACTCGAGCGGACAAGGGCGAGAGGGTCCTCGTCACCACGCTGACCAAGCGCATGGCCGAGGATCTGACCACCTACTTGGTCGATCGCGGCGTGCGCGTGGAATACCTCCATTCCGACGTCGACACCCTGCGCCGCGTCGAGCTTCTGCGCGAGCTGCGGCTGGGCCGGTTCGACGTGCTGGTCGGCATCAATCTTCTGCGCGAGGGACTGGATCTTCCCGAAGTCTCGCTGGTGGCGATCCTCGATGCGGATAAGGAGGGCTTCCTGCGCTCATCGACCTCGCTCATTCAGACTGTCGGACGCGCCGCCCGCAATGTCTCCGGAGAGGTGCACATGTACGCCGACATCATCACCCCCGCCATGACCGAGGCCATCGAGGAGACCGAACGGCGTCGCGCCAAGCAGCTGGCCTATAACGATGCCCACGGGATCGACCCTCGGCCTCTGCGCAAGAAGATCGCCGATGTCACCGACATGCTGGCGCGCGAGGACGTAGACACCGCCGAGCTGTTGGCCGGCGGCTACCGCGGTCACGAGGAGCGGTCCGTGACCTCCCGCCGTAAGAAGGCGGCCGAGGCCACAGTCCGCTCCAGGCTCGCCGGAGCCGCCGAGAGCGATCTCGCCTCCCTCGTCGACGAGCTCACCGCTCAGATGCACGCGGCCGCTGAGGACCTTCACTTCGAACTCGCGGCCCGCCTGCGCGACGAGATCCAGGACCTGAAGAAGGAGCTGCGCGATATGCGCGCTACCGCCTGAACGAGTCGCTGCCGGCGGGGCCGGCGTGCGGGCCGCCGTAACGTGATCCATCTCCCGACGACGTGCCGACGCGGATCACAGCGCAACCCCCGTGCGTGTGCCACCATACGCTGTGAGCCCTGGTGGTCCTGATCGCCGGGGCGTTGATTCTGTTCCCTGACGGCGCCCGTCCCCTGGTGGGCTCGCCGTGGAGAGGAGACGCCGGTGAGCGCCTCGTCCTTGACCACCTCGCAGGTTTCGGCCCCCGCACGCGCCGGGGTACCCGTCGCCTCCCAGCATCTCGCCGTACTCGGTGCGATCTGCCTGCTGTGCACCGCCGTACTCGTGCCCGATCGACCACCGGGCGCGTGGCTGTGGGATGCGGGTGCCGTTGTGCTGGCGTGCGCGCTCGTCTTCTCCCGCCGCCGTCAGCCCCATATCGACGACCGCGATCTCGACCGGATTCTCGGCGCCGGCGGACTGGCGAGCGCCGGCTGGATCGTGGCCCAGTGGGACGTCGCGTTCCACCCCGCGGCGGCCGTTCTCGCTGCGGTCTGCCTCGCGGCGGGAGTCCTGTTCTGGATGGTCGGCACTCGGGAGACCGGCTGGTTGGCCCCCTCCGTCCTGCCCGTCCTGCTGGGAACCAGACCGGCCCTGGCGGCTCCGATCCCCGGGGCGGTCGGCCTGACCCTCTGCCTGCTCGTGAGCATCGTCATAGCGTGGCGATGGGGACCCGCTCCCGTCGGGCAGCTCGATGCCCTGCCGCCTCTCAGGCTGGTCGTCCCCGCGGCCGCCGCCGTCGCCGTGCTCGTGGCCGCCAGGGGGTGGATCGCATGACGCTGACCGTCCAGCGCGCGGGGTCTCTGACCCTGCCGACGCCCGTGGAGGTCCGCGGCGACCGCGACCAGCTCATCGGCCTGTCCTGCTTCGGCCTGTCGGCGGCCGCGCCGGAGTACTCGGCCCGCGGCACGCTCGTGCGCTGGCAGAGGGTCCTTCTGGCTGGTGCGACCGCGGTCGTCCTGGCCGGGCTCGTACTGCGCCCCCGGGTCGCGGGGATCGTGCTCGTCGCCGTGGCGACGCTCGCCTACGTCACCGCCCTGACCTACCGGCTCATCCTCTTCCGTCTCGGCGCCCGCGGGGGCCGCATGGTGGCGGTTACCGATGAGGAGGCGCGCGCGGTGCCCGACGCTGCCCTGCCCGTCTACACCGTTCTCGTGCCGGTTTTCCACGAGCCGCTTCTGGCGGACCTCGTCGAGCGCCTGGAGACGCTGGACTACCCGCGCCACCTACTCGACATCCAGCTCCTCCTGGAGGCGGACGACGACGAGACCGCCGAAGCCGTTAAGACCCTTCAACCGCGTGATCACCTGGGGATTGTCTACGTGCCCTCCCGCGAGCCGCGCACCAAGCCCAAGGCGTGCAACTACGGCTTCTTGACCTCCGAAGGGCAGATGTGCACCATCTACGACGCTGAGGACGCCCCCGACCCGTTGCAGCTGCGGCGCGCCGTCGTAGCGATGAGGCGCCTGGGACCCGATTACGCCTGCGTGCAGGCCCGGCTCGGCTTCTACAACTCCGACCAGAATCTCCTGACCCGATGGTTCGCACTGGATTACGGCTCATGGTTCGCCAATATGCTCCCCGGGCTCGTCGCTCTGGGCGCCCCCGTGCCCCTGGGCGGGACCTCCAATCATTTCCGCGCCGACGTGCTGCGCGCGACGGGAGCCTGGGACCCGTGGAACGTCACCGAGGACGCCGATCTGGGCCTGCGGTTGCATCGCGCCGGCTACAAGGTCGGGGTGCTCGACTCGGTGACGCGGGAGGAGGCCAACTCCGATGCAATCAACTGGGTGCGTCAGCGCAGCCGCTGGTACAAGGGCTATGTCCAGACCTTTCTGGTGCATGCGCGCCGGCCTCGGCTCGTGACCGGCCAGCTGGGATGGCGCGGCATCGTCGGACTGGTCGTCTTCATCGCGGGGACGCCGCTGCTGTCCGCGCTCAACGGCTTCTTCTGGGCCCTGACTGTCATGTGGTTCACCTCCCACGACCCGATGCTTGCGGCCCTGTTCCCATCGGTCGTCTACTACCTCGGCATGATCTGCCTGGTGCTGGGTAACCTCGCCGTACTCTACATGGGCGTCTTCACCGCCCGGCAGATGGAGCGCCCCGACCTTCTGCTGGCGGCCTTCCTTATGCCCCTGTACTGGGCGCTCATGTGGCTGGCGGCCCTCAAAGCCGTCATCCAGCTTGTGACCGCGCCCTCCTACTGGGAGAAGACCGCTCACGGTCTGAATCGGGCGCGGGTTCCGGCGGCCCCGATGGCGGGGCGAGTCGCATGACCGCCGCCGCCCTCCCCACAGGATCCGTCCTCACGACCTCGAGCGCCGGAGCACGAGCCGTCGCCGCCAGGCACGCGGCCCGCGACCGGGACGGTCGCGTCCAGCAGGTGCTCGCTCTGAGCGCACTCATGATGTACCTGACCGTGGCGGCGTGGCTGAGCGCTCACGACCTCGTCTTCCCCGATGCCATGAGCCGTGTCGCTAACGGCTACTATGTGCTGTTCAGCCGGGACCCGCACCTGGCCGCTATCGGCTTCGTGTGGAATCCTCTGCCGTCACTGCTCACCATGCCCCTGCTGCTGGCGACGCCGCTGTGGCCGGCGCTGGCCGGCCATGCCCTGGCCGGATGCATCGTCTCGTCGTTGTGCGGGGCCTACACCGTGGGCCGCTTCCACGGACTGACCCGTGATCTGGGGGCGGGGCCCGCGACCGCTGCCGCCCTGACGGTGCTCATGGCCGTTCACCCGTTGGTTCTGCTGTCGGCGGCGACCGGGGCCAGTGAGGCGATGCTGCTCGCCGTGTGCGTCTACACCGCACGTCATCTCCTGCGTTGGCTGCAGACGGACGACCCCTGGGCGCTGGTGCACGTGGGCCTGGGCACCGGGCTGGCCTATCTGGTGCGTTACGAGGCACTGGCCATCGGCGTGTCCGTCGGTCTGCTAGTGCTGTGCGTTTCGCTTCTGCGCGCCCGCCGTCGCAGCCGGCCGTGGACGGTGTCCCTGCTCGACGTGACTCTGGCGGTCACGCCGCTGGCCGCGACCTTCGCCCTGTGGTCCTTGGCGAGCAGGATCATCATGGGCTCGTGGCTGGAGACCTTCACCTCCCAGTACGGCAACTCCGCCCAGGTGGGGACGGCGCGGGAGACCATCGACGCCGTCACCGGCGGCACCGGCATGGGGCACGCCGCCGCTTATCTCCTGGCACAGCTGGTCCACACAGCGCCGCTGGCCCCGCCGCTGCTCCTCTTCGCCCTGGTGGCGGCCTGGGTGCGCGCGGACGCCCGGATCCTGGCTCCCACAGTCGTGCTGGGCGCCGTTCTGGGCTTTCAGGAGCTGACCTTCCTGTTCGGCATGTCCTTCGGATGGATGCGGTTCCAGATCGCCGCCGTGCCCCTGGGCCTGCTCGCGGCCGCCTGCCTGTGCGGGGCGGTGCGGTCGGCCGGGCTCCGTTCCGACGGGCACCGCCTCCCGGCCGCATTCGTCACGCTCCTGCTGGTCGTGGGTCTCACCATCGCCATGCCTCTGGCGTGGATCGGGGAGGCGGACCCCCTTCTGGCGCGCGAGGAGACGCTGGCGCGCGAGTCGGCCAGCGCGGGGCAGTACGTCATGACGGACCGTATCGCGTCGGATATCGACGCGATGAGCCTGCCCGACGGTTCGGTCGTCACCGACGTGGCCTACTCCTTCGCCGTCGTTCTGGCCAGTGACAGGCCCAAGCAATTCGTCATCACCCCCGACCGGGACTTCACCGTGGCCTTGAACGATCCAGGCGGGTACGGGGTCCGGTTCGCCCTGGTCACCTCCAGACAGGACTCCTCAGCGGACGCCGTGGCGACCCGCTACCCGGGCATCTTCGACGACGGCGGGGGTGTGGCCACCCTGGCCCGGCAGTGGCAGGACGACTCAGGATTCACCTGGCGTCTCTACCGATTCGACGACGAGACCCCGTCCGACTGATGGGCGGGGAGGCCCGTCCGGGGCGGGCTCGCGTCACGGCCCTGCTCCCCGGATTCGGCCGACGAGTAGCCGATGCCACAGCATTTGTTCTCGTCGGTCGAGTCCGGGGAGCGCTTGGGACGTTACACTCGCTATACACGTCATTATGCGGAGGGGAGTACTCCCACCAACGGCGACGTCGTCACCACGGCGGACCGGGTTTGTGAACGCCGGCCCCCGGCGTCGCAGGCCAGTATGACGGCCGCTACGGCGGCAGGAATTACGCGGCGGGAGGAGACCTCCGGTACCCGAGTCGTACCGGAGGTATCACCAGTGGATGCTGACGTCCTGAGATGGCCGGCCCCCGACGCCGTCATGCGAGGCGCTCCCGCGCCCGTCCCGCCCACGAGCGGGCGAGACGCTCGGCGCATTCGCTGTCGTGCCGAGCGCACCATGACGGCATTCCCGTTCCCGTGCGTCGGCGGCGCAGACGGCGTCCCCGCCGCCGACGGAGGGCCGCCCACCGGGGCCCGGCCGGTGCGGAACATCGCAGTCGCTCTCATTGCCGTTCCGCTGGTCCTGCGGCGACCGCGAGTCAAGCCCGGGCCGGCCCGGATCGGAGCCCCACCAGCACCCGGGTACGGTGCGGTCCCGTCAAGGAGCACGAGAACATGAGCGTCAGCCCCCTGGCCTGGCTCGCCCTGGCCATCATCGTCATGAGCCTGCTGACGATCGACTTCGTCGGCCATGCCCGCAATCCCCATCCGCCGTCCATGCGCGAGGCCACCGGCTGGACCATCGGGTACACCGCCCTGGCGACCGTCTACGGCCTGGCCATCTGGGCGAGCGCGGGAGGCATCTACGCGGCGGAGTTCTACGCCGGCTGGTTGACCGAGTGGTCCCTGAGCGTCGACAACCTCTTCGTCTTCATCCTCATCCTGTCCACCTTCCGTGTGCCGCGGAATTTCCAGCAGAAGGCGCTGCTGCTGGGCATCGCCACCGCCCTGGTTCTGCGCCTGGTCTTCATCCTGCTCGGCGCGGCCCTCATCGAACACTTCAGCTGGGTCTTCTACCTCTTCGGCGCGTTCCTCGTCTACACCGCCGTCAAACAGGTTGTCGACGCGCGCAAGGACGAGGACGAGGAGGAGGACGCCACCGCCTACGTCGACAACTCCGTGACTCGCTTCGTGCGAAGGCTGTTGCCCACGACCGACGGTTTCGTGGGCAACAGACTCATACACCGGCACGCCGGACGCACCATGATCACGCCCCTGCTCATCGTCATCGTCGCCCTGGGCAGCGCCGATCTCATGTTCGCCTTCGACTCCATCCCCGCCATCTTCGGCCTGACCAGCCAGCCCTTCCTCGTCTTCAGCGCCACCGCCTTCTCATTACTGGGCCTGCGACAGCTCTTCTTCCTCATCGACGGCCTGCTCGAGCGGCTCGTCTACCTGCCCTACGGCCTGGCCGTCATCCTGGGCTTCATCGGCTTCAAGCTCGTCAACCACGCCCTGCATGAGAACACGCTGCCCTTCGTCGCCGGTGGACGCCCCGTCACCGCCGTCCCCGAGCCTCCCACCGCGGTCTCGCTGGGACTGATCGTCGTCACACTCCTCCTCGTGGCCGTGGCCTCGCTCATCCGCACCCGGAGGCGTTCGTGAGCGCCCCGCGGGGGCGCGTCGAACGCCCCGGTCCCGCAGGCTCCGAAACGCCGGCGTCCAACGAGCTCCCGGGGCTCTCATCCGCGCAGGTCGCCGCACGCGTGCGCGAGGGGCGCACCAATGCCTATCGGGTGCGCACCTCCCGTTCCGTGATCGCGATCCTGCGCGCCAACGTCTTCACGGTCTTCAACGCCATCCTGGCGACCGCGCTCGTCCTCGTGCTCCTCGTGGGCAAGTGGCCCGACGCCCTGTTCGGCTTCGTGATGGTTCTCAACACCGCCACGGGCACGCTCGCCGAGGTGCGCTCCAAGCGCGCGCTCGACCGTCTCGCCGTCCTTCAGGCGCCTACTGCGTGCGCCGTGCGCGATGGGAGGGACATCGAGATCGACGTGGCCGACATCGTCCTCGATGACGTCCTGCGTCTGCGCAGCGGGGATCAGGTGCCGGCCGACGCCACCGTCGTACAGGCTGACGGCCTGGAAGTCGACGAGTCCATCCTCACCGGCGAGTCGGTTCCCGTCCGGCCCCGTGCGGGCGAGCGGGTGATGTCGGGGACCACTGTGATCGCGGGCACCGCCCTCGTGCGTGCCATGGCTGTGGGCGCCGACGCTTACGCCAACCGCTTGGCGAGCGAGGCCCGCCGCTACTCGGTGGTGACCTCCGAACTGCAGGCGGGTACCGACCGCGTTCTGCAGTGGATCTCCTGGGTGATCGTGCCCGTCGCTCTACTGCTGTTCTGGTCGCAGATGCGCGGGACGGCCATCAGCGCCGCCGCCGTCCCCGCGGGCCAGTGGCGCGCCGCCCTGGTCGCCTCCATCGCCGGGGTGGTCAGCATGGTGCCCCAGGGGCTCGTCCTGCTCACGAGCGTCAATTTCGCCACCGCTTCCCTGACTCTGGCCCGCCGTCGGGTGCTCGTTCAGGAGCTGCCCGCCGTCGAGGTCCTCGCGCGCGTCGACACCCTCTGCCTGGACAAGACCGGCACGCTCACCACCGGCCGGATCGCCCTGAGTGAAGTCCTCGCCGATGACGGCGATGGAGCTCTCATCGACGCTACCGCAGCACTGCGTGAGCCGTTGCTGGCTCTCACCGCGGTCGCCGACCCGAACGCGACCGCCGAGGCGATCCTCGAAGGACTCACGGAAGGGTCCGCGACTCCCGGCGCCGACGCGAGCGGTCCTCTCCCCGGGGCGCAGGACGTCGCATCGCGCGTCAGCGGCGCCATCGCCTTCTCCTCCCGACGCAAATGGTCGGCCGCCGTCCTGGACCACCAGACCTGGATCATGGGCGCCCCCGAGATCGTCTTGGCCCAGGCGCAGGCGGGCCCCGGCCTGCTCGCCCACGCCCAGCGGTTGACGGCCACGGGAGTGCGCGTTCTCGCCGTGGTCAGCGCGCCCCAGCCCTGCGCTCGGGGCACCGACGACGAACCCTGCCTGCCGGCGACTAGGCGGGCGGCCGGTCTCGTGGTGCTGGCCGAGCAGATCCGCTCCGACGCGGCCCGGACCCTGGCCTACTTCCGCTCCCAGGGCGTCGACGTCAAGATCATCAGCGGTGACAATCCGACGACCGTTGCCGCCGTCGCCGCCGGCGCTGCGATCACATCTCCCGACGGGGGCGGACCTGTGGCCCTCGACGCCCGCGAATTGCCAGCCGAGGCCACAGACCCGGCGACCCTGGACGCGCTCGCCGGGGCGCTCGAGGGGGCCCAGGTCCTCGGCCGCGTCACCCCCGAGCAGAAGCGCTCCTTCGTCCGGGCGCTGCGCAGTCGCGGACGCACCGTGGCCATGACGGGCGATGGTGTCAACGACTCCCTGGCTCTCAAGGACGCTGACCTGGGCATCGCCATGGGCAACGGGGCGCCGGCCACCAGGGCGGTGGCCCGCATGGTCCTGCTGGGCGGGGAATTCTCGGCGCTGCCTGCGGTGGTCGCCGAGGGGCGCCGGGTCATGGCCAACACCGAACGCATCGCCTCGTTGTTCCTGTCCAAGACGGTCTACGCCTCGCTCATCGCCGTCATCGTGGCGGTGAGCGCGATCAGTTACCCGTTCCTGCCCCGCCAGTTGACCATCGTGTCCTCCCTGACGATCGGCATCCCCGCTTTCGTGCTGGCCCTGGCCCCTAACAGCCGGCGCTACCGCCCCGGCTTCCTGCGCCGGGTGCTCACGCTCTGCGTCCCGGCCGGCCTCGTCGCCGGGGCGGCGACGCTCACGGCCCGCCAGTGGCTCGCCCACGGGTCCGCAGACCAGGGCCAAGTCACCACCGGCGCCACGTTGGTCCTGGTCGTCTCGGGGCTGTGGCTTCTCACGCTGACTGCCAGGCCCCTGCTGGGCTGGCGGCTCGGTTTGATCGTCCTCATGGGCGGCACCGCAGTGCTGGGAGTGCTGATCGCACCGGTACGGAGTTTCTTCCTCCTGGCGTGGCCGGCTCCGGCCACTTGGCTGGTCGTCGCGGTGTGCGGCGGGGCCGCCGCAGCCGGGATCGAGGCGGTCCGCCTCGTGCGCGCCGCCTGCCGGCCCGCGGATGAGGGCGAATGCGGTCGTTGGGCGCGGGGCGGCTGACGCGGGCCGCACCGACGGCATAGGTTGGGCGCGTCCCCGGATTCAGACCAGGAGAAGACCCGTGAGCTACCAGACCACGAACCCGTACACCGGGGAGGTCGTCAAGACCTTCCCCACGGCCACCGAGGCCGAGATCGATGCCGCCGTCGCCAAGGCCGATGCCGCTTTCCGCACGTGGCGCAGCACACCGGTCGCCGAGCGCTTGGTGGTTCTGGACCGTGTCGCCGACCGGCTGGAGGCCGACGGACGCGAGTGCGCCCGGACCATCACCCTGGAGATGGGCAAGCTCATCGGCGAGGCGGAGGCCGAGGTGGCTCTGTGCGTCGACATGCTGCGCTACTACGTGCGCAGCGCCGCCGAGCAGCTCGCGCCTCGGTTCCTGCCGGCCGCCGGGTACGGCGACACCGACGTTCAGTTGATCGCCGAGCCGCAGGGCGTCCTGTACGCCGTCGAACCGTGGAACTTTCCCTTCTACCAGGTCGTCCGCATTGGTGCGCCCCAGCTCGCGGCGGGTAACACCCTGGTCCTCAAGCACGCCTCGAACGTACCCCAATCGGCGCTGCTGATGGAGAGACTGTTCGCCGAGGCCGGCGGGCCCGAGGGGCTCATCGTCAACGTCTTCGCCGCCCATGACGCCTCCGAGCAGATCCTCGGTGACGATCGCGTGCGGGCGGTGGCGCTTACCGGCTCCGAGGCGGCCGGCGCCTCGGTGGCCGTGATCGCCGCGAAAAACCTCAAGAAGTCTACCCTCGAGCTCGGCGGTGCGGACGCCTTCATCGTCCTGGAGGATGCCGAGCTGGACAAGGCCGTGGCCTGGGCGGTCTTCGGTCGTCACTGGAACTGCGGCCAGGTCTGCTGCTCGTCCAAGCGGATCATCGTCGTCGACTCCCTCTACGAGGAGTTCGTTGAAAGGTACCGCGCCGGGGTCGCTCGTCTCGTCCCGGGCGACCCGATGAACCCTGACACCACTTTGGCCCCGCTGTCCTCTCAGTCTGCGGTCGACGAGCTGGCCGGGAAGGTTCGGGCGGCGCGGGAGGCGGGGGTCGCCGTCGAAGAGGTGGGGGCCCCGGTTCCGGCACAGGGCGCCTTCTTCCAGCCGACTCTCATGACCGGCATTCCCGTCGGCTCTCCGACCGCGAGCACGGAGTTCTTCGGGCCCGTCTCCTCGATCTTCCGGGTGGAGGATGAGGACGACGCCGTCCGCGTGGCCAATTCCTCACCCTTCGGCCTGGGCGGTTCGGTCTTCTCAACCGACGTCCGCCGTGCGCAGCGCGTGGCGCGACGCTTGGACACCGGGATGGTGTATATCAACCAGCCCACCGGTGTGGCCGCGGACATCCCCTTCGGCGGGGTCAAACGATCCGGGTACGGTCGGGAGCTCGTTGACTTGGGACTCAAGGAGTTCGTCAACGAGAAGGTCATCGCCGTTGCGGACATCAACGGACGGTTCTGAGCACGGGGATTCCCCGCCCGCCGGCCGCGGGAGCCTTCCGATGCCGGGGCGGCGGGCCGGAGCTCAGGACAGACGACCGACGACGGGATTCCACTCGCGCGGGACGCGCTCGGCGATGAACCCGGCCCTGTTGAAGGGGTCCTCCTCCACGAGGGCCAGGGCGCCGGCCGCATCCTCGGCGCGCACGACGATGAGGGCGTCGTGGGTGCCTGTGTACGGACCCGCGGCCAGCAGCAGGTCCTTGTCGGCCAGGGCGCTGTTGAAAGCGCGGTGGGAGGGTCTGACCTCGGCCATCTCCTCGTCGTGGTCGGTGACGTAGCGGTACTCGATGGCGTAGATCCTGCTCATGAGCCCAGCGTAGGTGATCTCCGCATGTCCGTTTCACCGGGGCGTTAGCCCGTCATGCCGAGTGCGGTCTTCGTGCCGGGGTCGCGGGGTCGCTGGCGCAGCGGTGTCGGAAGGACGTCGAGTGGCCAATCCCTCGCCGACCTGAGTCGAACACGTGTTTGACTCGATCTGCGCCCCTCCTAGACTCGACCTCCGTGAACGACTCCCTCATCATCCGCGGCGCACGTGAGCATAACCTCAAGGGCGTCGATCTCGACCTTCCGCGCGAGACGATGATCGTCTTCACCGGCCTGTCCGGATCGGGTAAGTCCTCATTGGCCTTCGACACGATATTCGCCGAGGGCCAGCGCCGCTACGTCGAATCCCTGTCCTCTTACGCCCGACAATTCCTCGGACAGATGGACAAGCCCGATGTCGACTTCCTCGAGGGCCTGTCGCCAGCGGTGTCGATCGACCAGAAGTCCACCTCCCGCAACCCGCGTTCGACCGTGGGTACGGTCACCGAGGTCTACGACTACCTGCGTCTGCTTTACGCTCGCGCCGGTGTTCAGCACTGTCCCGTGTGCGACGCCGTCATCTCCCCCCAGACGCCCCAGCAGATCGTCGACCAGGTGCGAACCATGGACGAGGGCACCCGTTTCCAGGTCCTCGCTCCGGTCGTGCGTGGCCGGAAGGGGGAGTACTCCGAGCTGCTGAACGAGCTGCGGGGGCGGGGCTTCAGCCGGGTGAGGGTCGACGGCCGGGTCCATCGGCTCGGCGAGGTCCCCGAGCTGAACAAGAAACTCAGGCACGACATCGACGTCATCGTCGATCGGCTGGTCGTGCGCGAGGGCATCCGTCAGCGCCTGACCGACTCGATCGAGACGGCCCTGGGCCTGGCCGATGGGCTGGTCCTCATCGACCTGGTTGATCTGGACGAGGACGATCCGGCGCGGGTGCGCCGCTTCTCGGAGAAGCGCGCCTGCCCCAACGAGCATCCTCTGACGCTGGAGGAGATCGAGCCGCGCACTTTCTCCTTCAACGCTCCCTACGGCGCCTGCCCGCAGTGCACTGGCATCGGCTCCCGATTGGAGGTCGATCCCGAGCTCGTCGTCCCCGACGAGGAGCTCACCCTGGCCGAGGGCGCCATCGCGCCGTGGGCCGGCCACCAGAAGTACTTCACTCGTCAGCTGAGGGCCCTAGGCGAGGAGCTGTCGTTCGACGTTAACACGCCCTGGCGGGCCCTGCCTCGACGCGCCAGGGAGGCGATCCTGCGCGGCAAGGACTACGAGGTCAAGGTCAGGTACCGCAATCGGTGGGGCCGCGAGCGAATCTACTCCACCGGCTTCGAGGGGGTGCTCGACTACATCATGCGCAAGCATGATGAGACCGAGTCGGAGCGGTCGAAGGAGCGCTACGAGGGTTATATGCGCGAGGTGCCCTGCCCCGCCTGCCGTGGTACCCGTCTCAAGCCTGAGGTGCTGGCGGTGCGCGTAGGCGAGCGCTCCATCGCCGAGCTGTGCGACCTGCCCGTCGGGGAGGCTCGCGCCGCCCTGAAGGCTCTCGACCTGACCGGTCAGGCCAGACGGATCGCCGGCGGCGTGCTCACCGAGATCGATGCCCGCCTCGGCTTCCTCGTGGACGTGGGCCTCGACTACCTCAGCCTGTCGCGCGGGGCCGCCACCCTCTCGGGCGGGGAGGCTCAGCGCATCCGGTTAGCCACCCAGATCGGCTCGGGCCTGGTCGGCGTCCTCTACGTCCTCGACGAGCCCAGCATCGGGCTGCACCAGCGTGACAACGCCCGTCTCATCGAGACCCTGGAGCGTCTACGGGACCTGGGCAACACGCTCATCGTCGTCGAGCACGACGAGGAGACCATTCGAGCCGCCGATTGGGTCGTGGATATCGGCCCGGGCGCGGGGGAGAAGGGCGGCGAGATCGTCTACTGCGGGGACGTGAGCGGACTGCTCGACGCCCCGGCCTCGGTCACCGGCGACTACCTCGCCGGCCGGCGCGCCATCGAACTCCCCGCCGCCCGTCGCAAGCCGGTCAGGGGCCGGGCGGTGACGGTTGTGGGCGCGCGTGAGAACAATCTCAAGGACGTCACCGCCACCTTTCCTCTCGGTGTACTCACCGCCGTCACCGGGGTCTCCGGCTCGGGCAAGTCTTCCCTGGTCAATGCCGTCCTCTACCAGGTGCTGGCCAACCGGCTCAACGGGGCCCGGGGCGTGCCGGGGCGTCATAAGACGGTGCGCGGTCTGGACAACCTCGACAAGGTCGTCCACGTCGACCAGTCGCCCATCGGACGCACGCCGCGCTCCAACCCCGCGACCTACACGGGCGTGTGGGACCACATCCGCAAGATCTTCGCCGCCGTGCCGGAGTCCAGGGTCCGCGGTTACGGGCCCGGCCGCTTCTCCTTCAATGTCAAGGGCGGGCGTTGCGAGGCCTGCAGAGGCGACGGCACACTCAAGATCGAGATGAACTTCCTGCCCGACGTCTACGTGCCCTGCGAGGACTGCGACGGGGCTCGCTACAACCGTGAAACCTTGGAGATCCGCTACAAGGACAAGACGGTCGCCGATGTCCTGAACATGACGATCCGTCAGGCCGCCGATTTCTTCGCAGCCACCCCGGTCATCGCTCGTCACTTGAACACCTTGGTGGAGGTGGGGCTGGGGTACGTGCGCCTGGGCCAGGCGGCGACCACCCTCTCCGGCGGCGAGGCGCAGCGCGTCAAGCTGGCCACCGAGCTCCAGCGCCGCTCCACCGGGCGAACCATCTACGTGCTGGACGAGCCGACCACCGGCCTGCACTTCGAGGACATCCGCAAGCTGCTCGGCGTGCTTCAGGGACTTGTCGACAAAGGCAATTCGGTGGTCGTCATCGAGCACAATCTGGACGTCATCGCCAACGCCGACTGGGTCATCGACATGGGGCCGGAGGGCGGCAGAGAAGGCGGCACCATCGTGGCCACGGGCACGCCTGAGAAGATCGCCGCGGTCGAGGACTCCTACACGGGACGCTTCCTCGCCCCCATGCTGGAGCGGGCGCGGTCCTGAGGCGGTCTTCTCAGCTCCCGTCGACGGTGCGCCGCAGCACGGCGAGCCGCTCCCGCAGACGGTCGAGTGGACCAGTCCCCAGACCCAGGACGATACCTGGGGCTCGGGGGCCGCGGGCCGACCAGTAGCCGGACATTCCCTCCACTGCCAGGCCCTGGGCCCGACAGCGGGCGACGACGCCGTCCTCGTCGACGCCGGCGCGCAGTGGGACGACGGCGCGCAGCCCGCTCTCCATGGGGACGCCTTCGGGGAAGATCTCGACGAAGGCAGTGCGGCGCCGACGGTACTCCCGGCGCACGCGCGCGGTGTGCCGTCGCAGGCCGTCGGCCTCCATGTAGGCGGCCACGGCGTCCTGGACGAGTCCGGAGGTTGGCAGGCACAGGTCGGCGACTCGCTCGCGCAGGAGCGGCGGCACGATGAGGTAGCCCAGGGCGAGGGCGGGCGTGAGGGTCGTGGAGAAGGAGCCGAGCATAGCGACACGCCCCTCGGCGTCCAGAGCGAGCAGCGGGGGATGGGTCTGCCGCAGCGCCGAGTCGTAGTCGTCCTCGACGATGAGGGCGTCCGCGCGCCGGGCCGCCTCCAGCAGTGCGAAGCGGCGTGCGGCGGGCATTTGCGCACCGGTGGGGAACTGGTGGTTGGGCGTGACCAGGATGGCGTCGGCGTGCCGGTCGGGCGTCGCGCGGGGGCCCGTGCCCGCGGCGCGCGTGTCGACCGGCTGGAGTCGCCACCCCATCGCCCGGGGCACGTGGCGCAGCGAGGGGTAGCCGGGGTCCTCCACGGCGAGGGTTCCCCGACGGCCACGGGCGGCCAGAACCAGGCGCAGGCCGTCGCGGGCACCGGCGGTGATGACAATGTCGTGCGCCTCGACGCGCACGGAGCGGGTCAGGCGCACGTGCTCGGCGACGAGGGCTCGCAGGCGTTCGGAGCCCGCAGCCGGATGCGCGGTGGGCCGGGCGGCCGCCGCCCGCCAGGCGCTGCGCCACAGTGCGCCCGTCAGCAGGCCCGTAGCCGGCTCGCCCGGTTTCAGATCCCCTCGGGGCGGGGCGGGTCGCGGTCCGGGTGCCGGCGCGGCGGCCGGTCCGCCGGGAACGCGCAGTGAGGGGTCGACCCGGGTGCCGCCGGGACTGGTGATGAGAAGGCCCTCGCCCACGAGCTGTTCGTAGGCGCTCACCACGCTGCCTCTGGAGATTCCCAGTTGACGGGCCAGGACGCGCGTGGAGGGCAGTGGATCGCCCGGTGCGAGGCGGGAGTCGGTGATCCTGCCGCGCACGTCCTCGACGATCTGGGCGGGGAGGGGACGGCTGCGATCGATCTGCACGTGCGTCACCTCCGTCGAGCGTGCCGGGATCCTCTCTCCGATCCGGCATGTGGTCCAAAAGAGTGCTCCCGAACTGGACTTCACCATAGTCCACCCGCGGAGGCAGCATCACTCGCATGAGTGACACCACTGAGAACAGCACCGCCGACGCCGTGGGGACGAGCGTCGGGAGCGCAGCCTCCTCGCAGGCGCCGGAGACCGGGTCCCCGCTCGTCAAGCGCGGTCTGGCCGACATGCTCAAGGGCGGCGTCATCATGGACGTCGTCACTCCCGAGCAGGCCCGTATCGCCGAGGATGCCGGAGCCGTCGCCGTCATGGCCCTCGAGCGCGTTCCGGCCGACATCCGCGCTCAGGGCGGTGTGGCCCGTATGAGCGACCCCGACCTCATCGCGGGTATCATTGAGGCGGTCTCCATTCCCGTCATGGCCAAGGCCCGCATCGGACACTTCGTCGAGGCCCAGGTCCTTCAGGAACTGCGGGTCGATTTCATCGACGAGTCCGAGGTCCTCTCGCCCGCCGACTACGTCCACCACATCAACAAGCATCCTTTCACCGTCCCCTTCGTGTGCGGGGCCACCAACCTCGGCGAGGCGCTGCGCCGGGTGAGCGAGGGCGCCGCGATGATCCGTTCTAAAGGCGAGGCCGGCACCGGCGACGTCTCCGAGGCCACCCGTCACATCCGCGCCATCACCAAGGAGATCGCGGCGCTGCGCGGCCTCGGCGAGGACGAGCTCTACGTCGCCGCCAAAGAGCTTGGCGCCTCCTACGAGCTAGTGCGCGGGGTCGCCGAGCGCGGTGCGCTGCCCGTCGTGCTGTTCACCGCCGGGGGAGTGGCCACGCCTGCCGATGCGGCCATGATGATGCAGCTGGGCGCGGACGGGGTCTTCGTGGGCTCGGGCGTCTTCAAGTCCGCGGACCCGGTCCGGCGGGCCGCCGCCATCGTGCGGGCCACGGCCGGCTACGACGACCCCGCCGTGGTCCTACGGGCCTCGCGCGCTCTGGGCGAGGCCATGGTCGGCATCAACGTCGCCGACCTGCCGGCGCCCCACCGCCTGGCGGAGCGGGGCTGGTGAGAGTCGGCATCCTCGCGCTCCAGGGAGGCGTCGTCGAGCACGCCCGTCTTGTCGATGCGCTGGGCCATGACGCTGTGCTCGTGCGGCGCCCCGAGCAGCTGGCCGACGTGGGTGCCCTGATTCTGCCCGGGGGCGAGTCGACCGCCCTGCTGCGGCTGGCGGATCTGACCGGGCTGCGCGAGCCTTTGAAACGGGCAGCCGGACGCCTGCCCACATTGGGCACCTGCGCGGGGCTCATCATGCTGGCGGCCCTGGGGGTGCTCGATGTCGATGTCGAGCGCAACGCCTTCGGCCCCCAGGTCGACTCGGCGAGCGCGGACCTGCAGTGGAGGGGGCGCGAGCTGAGGGCGGCCTTTATCCGCGCTCCCGCCATCACACGGGTCGGGCCGGGCGTGACCGTATGCTCGACCTACGCCGATCCTGCTCGCCCCGGCCGACCGCCGTACGTCGTCGGAGTGGAGGAGGGGGGTGTCATGGCCGTCTCCTACCATCCCGAGCTGACGGGGGACGCGACGCTGCACCGGCTGCTGCTCGCTCGGGGCCCGCGGGAGGCGGCGCTGGGGCGGTCTGAAACGGCACGGCCTGGCCTCGCCGGGGCGGGCAGCACCGCCTGCGCGGAGGCGCCTTCATTCTCAGCGGGCGCTTTAACGGATACCCTCCTGCCATGAGCGAGAACGGACTTACCGCTGCCCGGCACAAGATGCGCGACGCCGGCATCGCCGAGCAGGCCATTGACGTCTTCAGCCACTACTACAGGGCCCTGGACAACGGCGCCACTTGTCTGATTCCCGAGGATTCGATCGAACCGCTCACGCGGATCGACTCCATCGAGGATGTCGAGATTGACGAGGCCGGTGCCCGCGAGGCGCTGTCGCGAACCGTCCTGATCAAGCTCAACGGCGGCCTGGGCACGTCGATGGGGATGGACAGGACCAAGTCGCTGCTACCCGTGCGCGAGGGCAAGTCGTTCCTCGACCTGCTGGTCGATCAGGTGATGGCAGCGCGGCGGATCTACGACGTCACCCTGCCGCTGATCTTCATGAATTCCTTCCGCACCCGTCGGGACACGCTCGCGGCGCTCGCCGCCCACCCCGGCATCGGGGTCGACGGGCTTCCTCTGGACTTCCTGCAGAACCGCGAGCCCAAGCTGCGCGCCGACGACCTCACTCCGGTGACGTGGGCGGCGGACCCCGATCTCGAATGGTGCCCGCCCGGACACGGCGATATCTACACGGCTCTGACCGCCTCCGGTGTGCTCGATGCTCTGCTGGAGAGCGGATACAAATACGCCATGACCTCGAACTCGGACAACCTCGGGGCGGCGCCGTCGGCCCGCGTCGCCGGTTGGTTCGCCGCCTCGGGCGCGCCCTACGCGCCCGAACTGTGCCGTCGCACCCCGGCGGACGTCAAGGGCGGCCACCTGGCGGTGCGCAAGAGTGATGGCCGCATCATCCTGCGCGAGACCGCCCAGACCCCGGCCGATGAGATGCACTTCTTCACCGACCAGTACCGCCACCCCTTCTTCCACACCAACAACCTCTGGTTCGACTTGGAAGTCCTGCGCGATACGCTGGCCGAGCGCAGAGGGATCCTCGGACTGCCGCTGATCAAGAACGCCAAGACGGTCGATCCGGCGGATGCCTCCTCGGTACCGGTGATCCAGCTCGAGACGGCCATGGGTACAGCCGTGGAGGCCTTCGAGGGCGCCACCGCCATCGAAGTGCCGCGCAGTCGCTTCCTGCCGGTCAAGACCACCAACGACCTGCTTCTGCTGCGTTCGGACGTCTACGAGGTCGATGATGCCGGTCTGCTCCAGATGGTGCCCGAGCGCGCCTGCACGGTGAACCTCGACCCGCGCTACTACAAGAAGATCAGGGACTTCGAGGCGCGATTCCCCCACGGCGTCCCTTCCGTTCGACAGGCCAAGTCACTGACGGTCGAGGGCGACTGGACCTTCGGGGCCGACGTTGTCGCCATCGGGGACGCCCGTGTCGGCGAGGCGGGCTCGCCGGGCGAGGTGGCCTCCGGCACCCGGCTCTGAGCCGGGCATCCAGTGCGCAAGAGGACCGGAGCATGCCGGCCCAGCCCTCTTGCGCACGATGGGTGGGCGATACTGGAATCGAACCAGTGACCTCCTCGGTGTGAACGAGGCGCTCTAACCCCTGAGCCAATCGCCCGGCGCGGGGGACAGGCTAACCAGCGGCGGGTGAGTGGAGCAAATACGGGTCCGGTGAGGTGGATCACCGTGGTGTCGTTTGCCGTCGATGGTTGTCGGGGTGCTATGGTTTCTCAGCACCGACCGGTTCGGATGGGCCGTGTGGAACATGCGCGGATGTGGCTCAGTTGGTAGAGCATCACCTTGCCAAGGTGAGGGTCGCGGGTTCGAGTCCCGTCATCCGCTCCGAGGAGCTGGGGAGCCTCCCCGCCCCCGGCATCTCGTTGGTGGGTTGGCCGAGAGGTTAGGCACCGGCCTGCAAAGCCGTTGACACCGGTTCGAATCCGGTACCCACCTCGGGCGATTGGCGCAGCGGGAGCGCGCTTCCCTGACACGGAAGAGGTCACTGGTTCGATCCCAGTATCGCCCACCAGCAGGGCCCGGAACCACACGGTTCCGGGCCCTTATTTCTCACCGCCAGCGGCGCACGGTCCCACAGCCCTGAAGCGGGGCGGCATCACGACCGGTCGCTGCGCAACACCTTATGCGCAACAAATCGTGCACACTGCGTGTTGCGCGGAATCTTCGTGCTGTCTAGGGTCGGAACATGCCCCGCAAAAGCGTCGATCCCGCTGTCATGAGGGCTGTTGCGCACCCGCTGCGCCTGGCGATTCTCGCCGAGATGTGGGACGCCGACAGACCATTGCGGGCGGCGGACCTCGCTGAGGCTCTCGGTGAGCCCGCCAATTCCGTCAGCTACCACATCCGCAGGCTGCGGGACGCCGGCTATGTGGTCGACGTCGAAGGACCCGAGGGCGGTACCGCGCGTGATCACTGGTACGCCTCACCCCAGCGTGCGGCCTCCGACGCCGCGCAGTCCGCCTCCGACCCGGCCGCCGGGGCCGCCGACGCCGATGATGACGATGATGAGATCGTGAACGCCGCCCTGCGCACACGCGCCAACCAGGTCATCGAGCACGTCATCCGCGCTCGGGCGGCCGAGGAGGGCCCGCTGGTCCACGTCAACGGCATGATCTGGATGCCGACGGATCTGGCCCGTACTTACGTCCGCCGTCTGGCCGACTTGGCCCGTGAGATGCGGCGGGCCGCCGAGGCCGCTCGGCGGAGCGCCGAACCCGGCACGGCTTTCACCCGCTACGCCTTCGCCACCGATCTCGTGCCCGAGACTCGACGGGGCGCGCGCCTGGAGGTCCCGGTCGAGCGCACGCCCGGGCGCGACGACGAGGAGGAGACCCCGGAAGCGGTGTGAGGCTCGGACCGTGCGGATCATCCGTCTCCTGAGCGACGGCTGGACGTGGGCGAGGCGGTTCGCGCGGGCGACCTGCCTGTGCGAGATCGCTTACGGCGGCCCTCCGCACGGCTCATCTAGGCTGCCCTCTATGGCCGACCCCTCGACGTACCGCCCCGCGCCCGGCGAGGTCCCCACCTCGCCCGGCGTCTACCGGTTCCTCGACTCCGAGGGCCGCGTCATCTACGTCGGCAAGGCCAAGAACCTCAGGGCCCGCCTGTCCACGTACTTCCAGGATGTGGCGGCCCTCCACCCGCGCACCCAGAGGATGGTGACCACGGCCTGCGCCGTGGAATGGACGATCGTGGGCACCGAGGTGGAGTCTCTAGCCCTGGAGTACTCCTGGATCAAGGAGTTCAATCCGCGCTTCAACGTCATGTACAAGGACGACAAGTCCTACCCCTACCTGGCCGTCACCATGCAGGAGACCTACCCGCGCGCTCAGGTGGTCCGCGGCGCTCGCAGACCCGCAGTCCGCTACTTCGGCCCATTCGTCCAGGTGTGGTCCATCCGCGAGACTCTCGACCAGCTCCTGCGCGTCTTCCCCATCCGCTCCTGTTCGCCCGGCGTGTTCAAGCGCGCCCGCGCCTCGGGGCGCCCCTGCCTGCTGGGCTACATCGACAAATGCTCGGCCCCCTGCGTGGGCCGCATCAGCGAGGCGGATCATCGCGCGCTCGCCGAGGACTTCTGCTCTTTCATGGCCGGACGCACCGACCCCTACGTGCGCGAGCTGGAGGACCGCATGCGTCTGGCCGCCGGGAATCTGGAGTTCGAGAGAGCCGCACGTCTGCGCGACGATGCCGAGGCGCTGCACAGGGTCATCGAACGCAACGCCGTCGTCCTGCCCGATGCCACTGACGCGGACGTCTTCGCCCTCGTGCGCGACGAGCTGACCGCCGCCGTCCAGGTCTTCCACGTGCGCGGCGGGCGCGTGCGCGGCCAACGCGGCTGGGTCATCGACCTGGTCGAGGACGCCACCGACACCGAGCTTATCGAACGGCTTCTTCAACAGGTCTACGGCGATCTCCTCGACCCCTCCGGGGCCGGTGCGCCCGGACGCTCGGGTCCCACGACCTCACTCGGTGTGGGCGCTCGCGCCCCCGCCGCGCCCCTGGCCCGCTCCGGCCCCCAGGGAGTATGCCGGGGGTCCGGCGGGGCCGCGGCCACCAGCGTTGACGACGTCGCTCACACCGCCACCACCGCCGTTCCGCGCGAGGTCCTTGTTCCGGTCCTGCCCGCCGACGCCGCCGCCGTGCGCACCTGGCTCGCCGGCCTGCGCGGTGCCAGGGTCGATGTGCGCGTGCCGGCCCGCGGCGACAAAGCGGCTCTCATGGGCACTGTGCGCAAGAACGCCGAGGAGTCGCTGCGCCTGCACAAGACGCGCCGTGCCAGCGACCTCACTCAGCGCTCGGCCGCTCTGGAGGAGCTCGCCGAGGCCCTCGACCTTCCCGAGGCGCCCCTGCGCATCGAATGCTACGACATTTCCCACACTCAGGGCACCCACCAGGTCGGCTCCATGGTCGTCTTCGAGGACGGGGCGCCGCGGAAGTCCGACTACCGGCGCTTCACCGTCCGCGGAACCGACGGCGGGGGCGCCGCCGACGACACGGCCGCCATGCACGAGGTCCTCACTCGTCGCTTCAAGCGATTGCTGGCCGAGCAGGGCGCCGCTCTCACCGCCGCTGACGCCGAGCTCATCGGAGCCGACGGCGACGGCGTCCCCGTTTCCTCGGGACCCATCGACCCGGCCACCGGCCGTGCCAAGCGCTTCTCCTACGCCCCCAGCCTCGTCGTCGTCGACGGCGGGCTGCCCCAGGTGGGCGCCGCCCGCGCCGTCCTCGACGACCTCGGCATCGACGTGCCCCTCGTCGGCCTGGCCAAGCGTCTGGAGGAGGTATGGGTGCCGGACGATGACTTCCCCGTGGTCCTGCCACGCACCTCGCCCGCGCTCTACCTGCTGCAGTACCTGCGCGACGAGTCCCACCGCTTCGCCATTGCCCACCACCGCAAGAAGCGCTCGGCCGGCATGACCCGCTCCGTGCTCGATGACGTTCCCGGGCTCGGCCCCGCGCGGCAGGCCGCCTTACTCAAGAAGTTCGGCTCCGTCAAGCGGATCCGCACCGCCACACCCGAGCAGATTGCTTCGGTGCGGGGCATCGGCCCGGCTCTGGCAGATACGATCCTCACGCACCTCAAGCCGGCCCCGAAGACGCTTCAGGGCGTCGCCGGCGAGAACGAAGGGAAGGAACACGCATGAGGCTCTCCGCGCGCAATCAGCTCCCGGGCACCGTCGTCGCGATCGACAAAGGCGCCGTCAACGGCATCGTCAAGATCGAGGTCGCTCCCGGTCTGGTCATCACCTCCACTATCACCAACGCCGCCATCGATGCGCTCGGCCTGACCGAGGGCGCTGCGGCCACCGCTGTCATCAAGGCTTCCTCCGTCATGGTGGGCGTGACGGATTGACCGCGCCACCGTGCCGTCCCCGGGCCTGGCCCCGCCGGGACGGGACGGTGCGACCCGCTGCCGCCGGCGGCTCCTGAGTGAGACAATCCGGCGTGTGCGCGTACTGCGGGTCTTTAACAACAATGTCGTCCTGGCCCGTGACGAGCTCGGCCGCGAGGCGGTGCTGACCGGCCGGGGCCTGGGCTTCCAACGGCGGGCGGGAGATGCCGTCGACACCTCCCGAATCGCGCGCCGCTTCATCCCCGTCGACAACGCCGCCTCCGTCGGCGAGGTCATCGCCGGCATACCTCTGGAACGCCTGGCGCTGATAGAACGGACCTTCCGGCGGGCCGTTCGTGAGCTCGGCGTGAGCGTGCCCTCCTCGACCGTCATCGCCGTCGTCGACCACGTCAACCAGGCCATGGAACGTGTCGGCCGCGGCGAGGTCATGGACTACCCCCTGCGCGCCGAGGCGGCCCATCTCCACCCCGACGAGCTGCGCCTGGCCGAGCAGATGGTCCGCGAGCTCAACGCCTCCCAGAAGCTCCAGCTGCCGGCGGGCGAGGCCGTCGCGCTGGCGCTCCACCTGTTCACCGCCGTCGTCGGGGTCCCCTCGACACGGGAGGCCGTGCGCCAGTCGCGCCTCATCGGCCAGGTCATGAGCGTCCTGGCGGCTGCCTACGGCCCGGCCTTCGACCCCGACGCTATCGACGCCGCCCGCTTCGCCACCCATCTGCGGTACTTCCTGACTCGCACCCGCACCGGCGCCCAGGTGGTGGACTCCACCGCCGACGTCATCGGAGCCGCTCTGCGGGACGCACGTCCCCACGCCTACCAGGTCGCCCTGCGGGTCCAGGAGCTCCTCGAACTAAGGCTGGGCACAACGGTCTGCGAGGACGAGACCGCCTACCTGACCATGCACGTCGCCCGTTTCGAACAGTCCCTCGGCCCCGCGCCTCCGGGCTGCAACGACGGATGACGGACGAGAGTGAGCGGTGAGAGCTAGGACACCATGACGGGGCCTAGTCGAGAAAGATGATCATCACTAGCCTAGATGCGGGCCCAATGGGCCCGCAGGATTGTGACCCGCCAGGGGCAAGACCTGAGACGTATGCGCATGCGAGCGCACGGCGTCTCAGGTCTTTTTTCGTCTCCGCTCCGGCTGGCCCTGGATCGAGGAGGATCTGACAATGCCCGGCACCGACTACGCGGCACTCGCGTCCGATCTGCTGACCCGGGTCGGGGGCGCGGGCAACGTCCGCGCCCTGTCTCACTGCGCCACCCGCCTTCGCTTCGCCCTCAAAGACGAGTCCAAGGCCGCCACCGACGCTATCAAGAACACTGGCGGTGTCGTCACCGTCGTCCAGTCCGGCGGACAGTACCAGGTGGTCATCGGCAACGACGTCCCCGAGGTCTACGCCGAGTTGATGAAGCTCCTCCCAGACCTCGCAGATGACTCCGACGACGACCCCGCCTCCGGGCGCAATCTCCTGGATGCCTTCATCGCTCTGATCTCCGGCATCTTCTCCCCGATGTTGTGGACCCTGGCGGGAACCGGCCTGTTCAAGGCCTTCACGGCCATGTTCGCCTCATTCGGATGGCTGAGCCAGACCAGCGACACCTACACGGTCCTGTACGCGGCCTCCGATGCCTTCATGAACTTCCTGCCCCTCGTGCTGGCCGTGACCGCAGCACGCCATTTCAAGGCCAACCAGTTCACATCCATGGCCATCGCCGGAGCCCTGGTCTACCCCTCCGTCGTCGCGATGAACGACGGCGCTCCCCATACCTTCTTCGGCATCCCCCTGGTCGTCATGAGCTACACGAGCTCAGTACTGCCCATCATCGTGGCCGTATGGGTCCAGAGCTACATCGAACGCGCCTGCATGAGGCTCGTCCCCAGCTCCTTCCGCAACTTCATGACTCCGTGGATCACTGTCCTCATCATGGTCCCACTGACTCTGCTCACCATCGGACCGGCCACCACGCTCATCGCCGACGGCATCGCCTCAAGCGTCCAGTGGCTCTTCGCGACCGTTCCGCTGATCGGCGGCATCGTCATCGGGGGCTTTTGGCAGGTCTTCGTCATGTTCGGTCTGCACTGGGGTCTGGTGCCGATCATGACCCAGGAGATCACCACCAACGGCTACTCCCTCATCTATGGACCCATCGAGGCCGCTGTCCTGGCCCAGGCCGCCGCCACCGCGGCCGTCATGCTGCGTACCCGCGACAAGAGAACCCGCGAGCTCGCTGGCCCCGCCTCCCTGTCCGGCTTCCTCGCCGGCGTCACCGAGCCGGCGATCTACGGCGTCAACCTGCCCCGCAAACTGCCCTTCTACTTCGGCATCGTCGGCGGGGCGATCGGCGGCGCTCTGGGCGCCCTCGCAGGTGGACGCGTCGGGCAGGCCGGCATCTTCCCCTCACTCATCGGCCTGCCCGCCTACCTGCTGGATACACCCAACGTTGCGCTGTGGCTCATCGGCGTCATTCTGGCGGTCGTTATCTCCTTCACGCTGACCTTCTTCTTCGGCGTCAGAGACGAGGACACCACCGGCAGCGCCGGGCCGGCCGACGATGTCGAGGGCGCGCAGACTGCTGGCGGCGCCGACAACCAGACGCAGACCACCGGCCCCGAGCCGGCGACCGCGCCCGACGGGGACGAGGGGGACGGGAAAACGGCCGGCCGGCCCGGCGCTCCCGCCGACATCAGCGTCGTCAGCCCGATCGCCGGCAGGGTCATCGACCTCCAGGAGGTGCCCGACCCCGTCTTCTCCTCCGGCGTCATGGGCGAGGGCGCCGGCATTGTCCCCGCCGACGGCACGGTCGTGGCCCCGATAACCGGGGACGTCGTCGTGGCCACCGACACCGGCCACGCCTTCGGCATCAAGTCCGACGACGACGTCGAGATCCTCGTCCACGTCGGCATCGACACGGTCACCATGAAAGGCGACGGCTTCACGGCCGCTGTCGTCAAAGGACAGCGCGTCCAGGCCGGTGATGTCCTCGTGCACGTCGACCTCGAGCGCATCAAGGCCGCCGGCTACTCGCCGATCACCGTCCTGCTCGTCACCAACGCCGCCTCCTACACCGCCGTCACCTCCACCCGCACGGGCCAGGACGTCCAAGCGGGTCAGGACGCACTCGTCATCAGCCGATAACCGCGCCTCCGGCAGACCGACGCTCCCCATGAAAGGACCAGCCATGACAAACACCACCGCTCTCACCTTCCCCACCGGATTTCTGTGGGGAGGCGCCACCGCCGCCAACCAGATCGAGGGCGCCTACGCCGAAGGGGGCAAGGGACTGAGTGTCCAGGACGTCACCCCCAAGGGCATCACCGCACCGCCCACCGAAACCCCGACCCCGGACAACCTCAAGCTCGAAGGCATCGACTTCTACCACCGCTACGCCGAGGACATCGCCCTGCTCGCCCAGATGGGCTTCAAGGTCTTCCGCTTCTCCATCGCCTGGTCGCGCATCTTCCCACGCGGAGACGAGGCCGAGCCCAATGAGGAGGGCCTGGCCTTCTACGACCGTGTCCTCAACGAACTGGAGAGGCACGGCATCGAGCCTTTGATCACCATCAGCCACTACGAGACCCCGCTGCACCTGGCGCGCACGTACAACGGCTGGACCGACCGGAGGCTCATCGGCCTCTACGAACGCTATGCCCGGGTTCTCTTCGAGCGCTACGGGAAGCGCGTGCGCTACTGGCTCACCTTCAACGAGATCAACTCGCTGGGCTTCCACCCCCTGACCTCCGGCGCCATCGCTACGCCCCGCGGCGAGCTGAGCGATCAGGATCTCTACCGGGCCATGCATCACGAGCTCGTCGCATCGGCGGCCGCTACGCGAGCCGCACGGGAGATCAACCCGGACATGCGGGTCGGCTGCATGATCCTGGCGGCGCCCTTCTACCCGCTGACCCCCGATCCGCGGGACGTATGGGCGGCCAAGCAGGCCGAACGCGAGAACTACGCCTTCGGGGACGTGCACGTGCGCGGGGAGTACCCGGGCTACTTCCTGCGCGTGCTCAGGGACAAGGGCGTCGAGCTCGACATCACCGAGGACGATCGCAGGCTCCTGAAGAACAACACCGTCGACTTCGTTTCCTTCAGCTACTACATGTCCATGTGCTCGACCGTCACCCAGTCGGTCGAACCGGGACCGGGCAATCTCATGGGCGGGGTGCCCAATCCGACTCTCGAGGCCTCCGAGTGGGGATGGCAGATCGACCCGGTGGGCCTGCGCATCATCATGAACGATTACTGGGACCGTTGGCGCAAGCCCCTGTTCATCGTGGAGAACGGCCTGGGCGCCGAGGACGTCCTCGTCGACGGCGGCCCCGACGGGCGAACCGTCGAGGACGACTACCGCATCGCCTACCTCAACGATCACCTCGTCCAGGTCCGCGAGGCCATCGCCGACGGCGTCGAGGTCCTCGGCTACACCGCCTGGGGCTGCATCGACCTCGTCTCCGCCTCCACGGCCCAACTGTCCAAGCGCTACGGCTTCATCTACGTCGACCGCAACGACGACGGCACCGGCACGCTCGCCCGCTACCGCAAGAAGTCTTTCGACTGGTACAGGAACCTTATCGCCTCCAACGGGGCCACTGCACGTCCATAAGAACCTGAGGGGCCGACCGGTCACCCCGCACTGACAGCCGCCGCGGCCGCCCGCGCCCGCTCGCGGGCGGCCGCCACACTGTCAGCGCTCGCCACGGCCACCGCCATGCGCCGACCCGGACGCGCTTCGGGCTTGCCGAAGACGCGCAGATCCGTCCCGGGAACCGCCAGTGCCTCGGCCACCCCCTGTACTCGGGGACCGTGCTCGCGTCCGATCTCCCGATCGGCTCTGACTACGGCGGAGGCGGCGGGAAGGCGCAGCGCCGTGTCCACCGGTAGGCCCAGCAGGGCTCGGGCGTGAAGCTCGAACTCGCTGAGGCGCTGGCTGGCTAGCGTCACCAGCCCGGTGTCGTGGGGCCTGGGCGAGACCTCCGAGAAGAGCACCTCGTCGCCGCACACGAACAGTTCGACGCCGAAGACGCCCCAGCCGCCGAGAGCTCCGGTCACCGTGGCCGCCACCTGCCGGGCGCGCTTCAGCGCCGCGGTCGCCAGCGCCTGCGGCTGCCAGGACTCCACGTAGTCGCCGTCCTCCTGACGGTGGCCGATCGGCTCGCAGAAGTCCGTAACGGTCCCGCCGGTCCCCTCCCTGCGCGAGCGCACCGTGAGCAGTGTGATCTCGGTGTCGAAGTCTATCAGGCCCTCGACAATGACGCGCCCACGGTCCACTCGCCCGTCGGTGGCCGCGCGCCGCCACGCGGTCGCCACGTCGTCGGGGGAGCGGATCACCGTCTGACCGTGCCCGGAGGAGGACATGACCGGCTTGACCAGGCAGGGAGGGCCGACCTTCTCAACGCCGGCCGCCAACTCGGCCTGACTCGCGGCGAAGACGTAGGGGCTCGTGGGCACGCCGAGCTCCTCGGCGGCCAGACGGCGGATGCCCTCGCGATCCATCGTCAGGTGGACGGCCCTCGCCGTCGGCACGACGCGCACCTGGCCGCTGCCTTCCATGGCGAGGAGCGCGTCGGTGGCCAGGGCCTCGATTTCGGGCACGACGATGCTCGCGCCGGTGGAGCGGATCGCGGCGGTGAGTTCGGCCGGGTTGGACATGTCCACCGTCAGGGCGTTGTGCGCCACCTGCTGGGCGGGGGCGCCGTCGTAGCGGTCGATCGCCGTGACCTCCACTCCGAGACGGGCCAGCGCGATGGCGATTTCTTTGCCGATCTCTCCCGAGCCCAGGAGCGCGACACGGGTGGCGGACGGCGTTCCCGGCGTCCCGATGACGGGGGGGTCTGGATAACGGCGGGCGGTCACGGGCGCCTCCGTAGACGTGCGGAACGAGGACGGATCACCGACACACGCTACCCAACGCAACCCGTAACGCACCCCGTTTGCGTCGGCGAGGCGTGCCATGCTAGGCCCATGGATCCACAGGACCGCTCGCAGCCCGCCGCCGACTCCGCTCGCGACCCCCTGCGGGACACCGTGCCGTCCTTCATTCCCGCGATCGACGAGGCGACTCCGCCGGTTGCACCGGCTCAGCGTCCCGAGATGATCATCGTCACCGGGCTGTCGGGAGCCGGGCGCTCGCGCGCCGCCAACGCGCTGGAGGATCTCGACTGGTACGTCGTCGACAACCTTCCGCCCCAGCTCCTGCCCGCCATGGCGGGGATGATGACGACGGTCGGTGCGGGCGTTCACCGCTTGGCCGCTGTCGTGGACGTGCGCAGCCGCGAGTTCTTCGCCTCTTTCATGCGGTATCTCGGCGAGCTGCGCACATCCGGGGTGACGCTGCGCCTGATCTTCCTGGATGCCTCGGACTCCGCTCTCATCCGCCGCTTCGAGTCTTCCCGGCGCCCTCACCCGCTGCAGGGCACCGGCTCGATTCTCGATGGCATCCAGCACGAGCGCACCCTCCTGGGAGGCCTCAAGGCGCAGGCGGACGACGTCATCGACACCACCGACTACTCGGTTCACGACTTGGCGCGGCACGTGCGAGAGCTGGTCGCCACCGAGTCCGAGCTGGCACTGCGGGTGACGGTGATGTCCTTCGGCTTCAAGTACGGCCTGCCCATGGACGCGGACCATGTCCTGGACGTGCGTTTCATACCCAACCCCTACTGGATCGCCGAGCTGCGCCACCTGACAGGGCGGGATGCGCCGGTGGCCGAGTACGTCTTCAGGCAGAAGGGCGCGGAGGCGTTCGTCGACGGTTACGCGGCCCTGCTCATCCCGGCCCTGCCCTCCTATATTGAGGAGCTCAAGCCGAACGTGACGATCGCCGTGGGGTGCACGGGCGGCAAGCACCGCTCGGTGGCATCGGCCGAGCGGATATCCGCCCACCTGCGTACCGCCGGCTTTAAGGTCTCCACCCAGCACCGGGACCTGGGACGGGAGTGAGAGGCCATGGGCGCGCATACGATGCTCGACTCCGCGGGCTGGCCACGACGCGGTGAGGACGGCCCCGCGGTCGTGGCCCTCGGCGGCGGGCACGGCCTGTCCGCGACGCTGCGGGCCCTGCGCCACGTCACCCACCGGCTCACGGCGGTCGTGACCGTGGCCGACGACGGCGGTTCCTCGGGCCGCCTGCGCCGGGAGTTCGACTGCCTGCCGCCCGGGGACCTGCGCATGGCGCTGGCGGCTCTAACCGACGACTCCGAATGGGGACTGACCTGGCGCGACGTGCTCCAGCACCGTTTCGCCGGTGAGGGCGAGTTGGACAATCACGCCTTGGGCAATCTGCTCATCCTGGCGCTGTGGCAGCTGCTCGACGACGAGGTCGAGGGCCTGGACTGGGTAGGACGGCTCCTGGGGATCCACGGCCGGGTGGTCCCGATGAGCTCCTCGCCGCTGGTTATCGAGGCCGATATCGTCGACGGGGTCGATCGCAGGCGGGTAAGCGGGCAGGTGGCGGTGGCCACCGAGCGTGGCCGCATGGAGAACGTGGGCGTCGTCCCCGCCGATGCGCGGGCCCACCCCGAGGCGCTGCGGGCCATCGGCGAGGCCGACTGGGTGGTGCTGGGTCCCGGCTCCTGGTACACCTCGGTCCTGCCCCACCTGGTCCTGCCCTCGATGCGACAAGCCCTGGAGAGCACGAAGGCGCTCAAGGCCGTCGTGCTCAACCTATCCGCCCAGCGTGGGGAGACCGACGGGATGACCTCGGCGGACCACCTGCGTGTGCTGGCCGAGTACGCACCGGGCCTGCGGCTGGACGTCGTGATCGCGGACCCGAGCGTCGTGGAGGATATTGACGACCTGGAGACCGTTGCGGGCCAGCTCGGAGCCGCTGTTGTCCTGCGTCAGGTGCGCACGGGCGACACCGTGTGCAACCATGACCCTTTGCGTCTGGCTGCGGCCTTCCGCGACGCTTTCGACGGCGTCATGGGGGACGTCACCCAGACCGTGGCGGACTGACTGCCCGCCCCCACCGATCGAGGAGGTTCCTGCCATGTCACTGACGGTGACCGTCAAGGACGAGCTCGCACACGCAACCACCCAGAACGCTGCTCAGAGGCGCGCCGAGGTCGCCGCCATGCTGCGCTTCTCCGGGGGACTGCATCTTGTCTCGGGCAAAATCGTCGTCGAGGCCGAGCTCGACCACGGGGGAGCGGTGCGGCGTCTTCACCGCGAGCTGCGCGATCTGTTTTCCATGGACCCCGAGGTCATGATCGTCCAGTCCGGATCCCTGCACCGGGGCAACCGCTACGTGCTGCGGGTGACCGAGCGCGGCAGGGATCTGGCGCGACTGACCGGGCTCGTGGACGGGCGCGGCCGCCCCGTGCGCGGCATGCCGGTGGCCGTTGTTCAGGGCGGTCGCAACGCCTCGGCGGCCGCTTGGCGCGGGGCCTTCCTGGCTCGTGGCTCGCTGACGGAGCCCGGACGCTCCTCTTCCCTGGAGGTCACCTGTCCCGGCAGCGAGGCCGCGCTGGCGTTGGTGGGTGCGGCACGGCGTTTCGACGTCGCCGCCAAGGCTCGCGAAGTGCGCGGGGCCGATCGGGTCGTCGTGCGCGACGGGGAGGCCATCGGCATCCTGCTGAACCGCATGGGTGCGGCGGAGGCCTTTGCCGCTTGGGGGGAGCGCCGATCCCGTCGTGAGACCCGCGGGACGGCCAACCGCCTGGCCAACTTCGACGACGCCAACCTGCGCCGCTCAGCGCGGGCGGCCGTTGCATCCGGCGCACGCGTCGAGAGGGCCTTCGAGATCCTGGGCGACGACGTTCCCGACCACCTGGTGCAGGCCGGTCGTCTGCGCGTCGACCACAAGCAGGCCAGCTTGGAGGAGCTCGGTCGGCTCTCCGATCCACAGCTGACCAAGGATGCGGTCGCGGGTCGCATCCGACGTCTGCTGGCCATGGCGGACAAACGGGCCCATGAGATGGGCGTTCCCGATACCGAGTCCGTCCTCACTCAGGACATGCTCGACATGTGAGGACATATGAGGCCATGCGAGGTGGGGTTTTACAGCCGTGCATCGAGGTCGCACGAGTCGCGCAGGGCGCCCGTCGGTATCGACGCGGTGCGGCGGCGGTGCGCTCGTCAGCGGGTCTTCCCCCGCGCTATGGGACATCAGTCCCATCTCAGGATGCCGGACGTCTATCAGGTCACGTCCAGAGCTTGTTCCGTCACCGATCTGTTCGCCCGTGGCGTGGAGGGTGCTCGCGTGCGGTCAGTGGCAAAGGCTAGACTCGCCGTGTCGGAGCGAGGAGGCGGTTGCCTCACCGGTCCGGGGCACACCGAGGTGTGCGAAGACCTACGAATAGCGTGTGCCGCACTGGTGCACTAGGAGGACCCAAAGTGACCACCCGCGTTGGTATCAACGGCTTCGGTCGTATCGGCCGCAACTTCTTCCGCGCCGCCCTCGAGCAGAAGGCGGACCTTGAAGTCGTCGCCGTCAACGACCTGACGGACAACAAGACTCTCGCTCACCTGCTCAAGTACGACTCCATCCTTGGCCGTTTCAACGGTGAGGTTTCCTACGATGATGAGGGCATCGTCGTCGACGGCAAGCACATCAAGGTCCTCGCTCACCGTGACCCCGCCGACCTGCCCTGGGGCAAGCTGGGCGTCGAGGTCGTCGTGGAGTCCACCGGCTTCTTCACCGATGGGGAGAAGGCCAAGGCCCACCTCGACGGCGGTGCCAAGAAGGTTATCATCTCCGCCCCGGCGAAGAACGTCGACGGCACCTTCGTCATCGGCGTCAACGAGGCCGACTACGACTCCGCCACGATGAACATCGTATCCAACGCCTCCTGCACCACCAACTGCCTCGCCCCGCTGGCCAAGGTCCTTAACGACAAGTTCGGCATCGTGCGCGGCATCATGACCACGATCCACTCCTACACGGGCGATCAGCGCATTCTCGACGCCCCCCACAAGGATCTGCGTCGCGCCCGCGCCGCCGCCCTGTCCATGATCCCGACTAAGACCGGCGCCGCCCAGGCCGTGGCTCTGGTCATTCCCGAGCTCAAGGGCAAGTTCGACGGTCTGGCCGTGCGTGTCCCCACCCCCACCGGTTCCCTGACCGATCTCACCTTCCAGGCTGAGAAAGAGGTATCCGTCGAGTCCGTCAAGTCCGCCGTCAAGGAGGCCGCCGAGGGCCCGCTCAAGGGCATCCTGGCCTACACCGAGGACCCGATCGTCTCCGCCGACATCGCGGGCGACTCGCACTCCTCGATCTTCGACGCCACAGAGACCAAGGTCATCGGCGATCTCGTCAAGGTCCTGTCCTGGTACGACAACGAGTGGGGCTATTCCAACCGCCTGGTCGACCTCACCGAGTACGTCAGCGAGCGCCTCTGACTCCCACGAAGACCACGCTGAGTACCATGCTCATCTGAGATTGCGCCCGCGCACGCGACTGCGTGCGCGGGCGCAATCGCGTGAACGAACCGGTGCATGCAATCAGCCGCACGCCGGTTCTCATCTCGGCCGCCTGCGGACGGCGCACGGACGAGGCGGCCGGGACTCCCGCCAGTCATCACCACCACCGATGAGAGGTTTTATGAAGACCATCGAATCCTTGGGCGATCTCAAGGGCAAGCGCGTCCTGGTTCGCTCAGACTTCAACGTACCGCTGGACGCCGATAAGAACATCACCGACGACGGCCGCATCCAGGCGGCCCTCCCCACCCTCAAGACCCTGCTCGACGCCGGCGCGAGGGTTGTCATCGTCGCCCACCTGGGCCGTCCCAAGGGCAAGGTCAACCCCGACTACTCCCTGGCCCCTGTCGCCAAGCGCCTGGCCGAGGTCACCGGCGCCAAGGTCACCTTGGCCGCAGACACCGTCGGCGAGAGCGCCAGGAAGGCCGTCGACGCTCTGGAGCCCGGTAGCATCGTCCTGTTGGAGAACGTCCGATTCAATGCCGCCGAGACCTCCAAGGACGACGCCGAGCGCGAGGCCTTCGCCGCTCAGCTTGCCTCGCTGGCCGACGTCTTCGTCTCCGACGGCTTCGGCGTCGTACACCGCAAGCAGGCCTCCGTCTACGACGTCGCCAAGGTACTGCCCTCAGCCGCCGGCCTGCTGGTCCTCAAGGAGATCGAGTCCCTGGGACGCGCTGTCAACAACCCCGAGCGCCCCTACACCGTGGTGCTCGGCGGCTCCAAGGTCTCCGACAAGCTCGGCGTCATTTCCAACCTGCTGGGTAAGGCCGATCGCCTTCTCATCGGTGGCGGCATGGCCTACACCTTCCTGGCCGCCCAGGGTTACGAGGTGGGCACCTCCCTGTTGGAGAAGGATCAGATCGACACCGTCAAGGGCTATTTGGAGACCGCCAAGGCCAACGGCGTCGAGCTTCTCCTGCCCGTCGACGCCGTTGTCGCACCTGAATTCAAGGCGGACGCCCCCGCCACCGTCGTGGCCGCCGACGCCATTCCGCCCGACCAGATGGGCCTGGACATCGGCCCCGAGACGCGCAAGCTCTTCGGAAAAGCCATCGCCTCGTCCAAGACCGTCGTGTGGAACGGCCCCATGGGCGTTTTCGAGTTCCCGGCCTTCGCCGAGGGCACCAAGGCCGTCGCGCAGGCCATCTCCTCCTCCAACGCCTTCAGCGTCATCGGAGGCGGTGATTCCGCCGCCGCTGTACGCACGCTCGGCTTCGACGAGTCCACGTTCTCGCACATCTCCACCGGTGGCGGCGCTTCCCTCGAGCTTCTCGAGGGCAAGACTCTGCCCGGTATCGCTGTCCTGGAAGGCTGATCGCAATGACGAATCGCGTCCCGCTCATGGCGGGCAACTGGAAGATGAACCTCGACCATCTCGAGGCCAACCACCTGGTGCAGGGCCTGGCCATGGCCCTGCAGGACGACAACCACGACTACACCGCGTGCGAGGTTCTCGTCCTCCCGCCCTTCACCGACATCCGCACTGTCCAGACGATCGTCGACGCCGACGACCTCGACATCAAGTACGGCGCGCAGGACGTCTCCGTGCACGACAACGGCGCCTACACCGGCGAGGTCTCCGCCTCGATGCTCACCAAGCTCGGGTGCACTTACGTCGTCGTGGGCCACTCCGAGCGCCGCGAGTACCACGGCGAGTCCGATGCCCTTGTGGGCGCCAAGGCCCGCAAGACGCTGGACACGGGAATGATCCCGATCATGTGCTGCGGCGAGGCCCTGGAGGTCCGCAGGGCCGGCACCCACGTTGAGTTCGTGCTCGGACAGATCCGCGCCGCCCTGAAGGGCTGGAGCGCCGGGGATGTTGCCAGGATCGTCATCGCCTATGAGCCCATCTGGGCCATCGGCACCGGCGAGACGGCTACCGCCGCCGACGCCCAGGAGGTGTGCAGCGCCATCCGCGAGGCTCTGCGCATCGACTACGGCGACACCACCGCCGACGCCGTCCGCATCCTGTACGGCGGATCGGCCAAGCCCGGCAACATCAAAGAGCTCATGGCTCAGGCCGACGTCGACGGCGCCCTTGTCGGCGGTGCCTCGCTCAAGGCCGATTCCTTCGCCGCCATGGCGAACTTCTACGCCTGAGCGCATCCGACGCGCCGGTCCTCGTCCGAGCGCCGCGTCCCGGTGCCGTTGCCGTGGCCCGGTCATCTCGCGCCGGGATGGCCGGGCCACGACACTCGCGGCCAGTTATCGCGGCTCTTGCCTGCACCGTCCAGTACGGAGTCGTATCGCACCGGGCCGGACTGCTGATCGGGTCGCTTATCGGGTAGAGTCCGGCAGGAACCGGGCAGATTCTGTCCCGCACGAGCGCCGACCGGCCCGCGGAGGCGCAATGACGAAGGGAACTACAGCGTGACCGCGCTGACCATCATCCTCCAAGTGCTCCTCGTACTGTCAAGCTTCTTCCTGATCATGTCGATCCTCCTGCACAAGGGCAAGGGGGGTGGACTGTCGGACATGTTCGGCGGCGGCATCTCGTCGTCCGCCGGCTCCTCCGGTGTCGCCGAACGCAACCTCAACCGCATCACGGTCGGTGTCGCACTGGTGTGGGCGGTGACGATCGTGGGTCTTGGCCTCGTCAGCAGGTTCGCCTCCTGACCATCCGCGGAGCACGATCACGACGTCCACGAATACCGCGCATGAGGCAGATCCCCGCGGGGACGCGCTGCAGCGCTCCTTGCGCGGGTATCTGGCGCATCTGCGCGTCGAACGCGGTCTGAGCTCCAACACCCTGGCCGCCTACGAACGAGACCTCGATCGTTACGTCGACTTCCTGCGCTCACGCCACGCCACTGCGCCCGCCGACGCGCAGGAGGCGGACGTGACCGCTTTCCTCGAGGCGCTGCGCACCGGTGCGGACGGGGGACGGCCGTTGGCCGCCTCCTCGACGTCACGCACCGTCACGGCTGTGCGCGGCTGGCATCGGTTCCTCCTGGGAGAGGGACTCACCGAGACCGATCCCGCCGCTCAGGTCCGTCCGCCCCGGGTGGGGCGGCGTCTGCCCAAGGCGCTGACCATCGACGAGGTGACTCGCCTGCTCGAGGCCGCTTCGAGCGATGACGATGCCGTCAGCCTGCGCGATCGGGCGCTTCTGGAAGTCCTTTACGCCACGGGGGCTCGGATATCGGAGGCGGTGAGTCTGACCGTGGACGACCTCGACGCGGACGGCGGATGCTTGCGCTTGTTCGGCAAGGGGCGCAAGGAGAGGATCGTGCCCATGGGTCAGTACGCCTGGAGCGCCCTGGACTCCTATTTGGTCCGAGGCAGGCCTGAACTCGCCGCCCGAGGCAGAGGAGTGCCGCAGGTCTTCCTCAACACTCTGGGCAGGCCGCTGTCGCGCCAGTCCGCCTGGGGCTCTCTCCAGCAGGCCGCCGATCGCGCCGGCCTGACCGGTCGCGGTCGGCACGTTTCGCCCCACATCCTGCGCCACTCCTTCGCCACGCACCTGCTGGCCGGAGGCGCCGACGTCCGTGTGGTCCAGGAGATGCTCGGTCACGCCTCGGTGACCACCACCCAGATCTACACCAAAGTCACCGTCGATCACCTTCGCGAGGTCTACGCCACCAGCCATCCGCGCGCTCGTGGGTGAGCCGTCGGCACCGGGCCGCTGAGCGCCGATGCGCCCGGGACGCACCTGCCACACCTATCGCCCTTAGCAGGGCCTGCAAGGGGATATCGGCTAGGCTGCTAATGTGAGTGACTCCGACCAGCCTGGCCTGATAGACCCGTACTCCTCGGCCGACCGGACCGACCAGCCCGAGGAGGAGAAGGTTTTCCCTGTTCCTGCGCCGCTGGAGTCCCACGGCCCCGCACGCGTGATCTCCATGTGCAACCAGAAGGGCGGCGTCGGTAAGACAACAACGACCATCAACCTGGGGGCGGCCCTGGCCGAATACGGGCGTCGGGTTCTCATCGTCGACTTCGATCCTCAGGGGGCGGCCAGCGCCGGCCTGGGCGTCAACGCCCACGAACTGGACTCCACCATCTACAATCTGTTGGTCTCCGCCCACCCGGATGTGCGCACCATCATCCACTCGACGCCGACGCAGGATCTCGACATCGTCCCGGCCAACATCGATCTGTCCGCCGCCGAAGTCCAGCTGGTCAATGAGGTTGCCCGCGAGCAGGCTCTTTCCCGCGTCATCCGCCCGGTTCTGGACGACTACGATGTCGTTGTGGTGGACTGCCAGCCGTCGTTGGGTCTGCTGACCGTCAATGCGCTGACCGCCTCGCACGGCGTCATCATCCCGCTAGAAACGGAGTTCTTCGCCCTGCGCGGCGTCGCCCTGCTGGTTGAGACCGTCGACCGGGTTCGGGACCGCCTCAACCCGCGGCTGCAGATCGATGGGATTCTGGCCACCATGGTCGATCCGCGTACACTTCACTCCCGAGAAGTCCTGGAACGACTCGAGGACGCCTTCGGCGACCAGCTCTACAGCACGCGAATTCGTCGCACTGTCAAGTTCCCCGACGCCACCGTCGCCAACGAGCCGATCACCAGCTACGCTCCGACTCACCCGGGTGCGGAGGCCTACCGGCGGCTCGCCCGGGAGATCATCGCCCGCGGCGATGTCGCCTGAGGCGGCTTCTCAGATGCCTCTCGGGGCGTCCGCCGAGGCCGGGGCGGCGGATGAGAGGGGGATGACCCGGGTTTCCGGCTTTCGCGTCAGCCTGCCTCAGTTCGAGGGCCCCCTCGACCTGCTTCTGGCCCTCATCACTCGTCGGAGTCTGGACGTCACCGAGCTCGCACTGGCGGACGTTACCGATGAGTTCATCGCCCACATGCGCGCCGACTGGGATCTGGGGAGGGCCAGCGAGTTCCTCGTCGTCGCCTCCACCCTCCTGGCCCTCAAGGCGCATCGCCTTCTGCCCCACGACCCGGATGACGAGGAGGAGGACCTCGAGCTCCTCGAGGCCCGCGACATCCTGTTCGCCCGGCTCCTGCAATACCGCGCCTACAAGCAGGCCGCCCGGTGGCTGTCTGACATGGCGTCTACTGCTTCGCGCAGCCACCCGCGCATCGTCGGCCTGAGCCCGGAGCTCACCGCGCTGCTGCCCCCGCTCGTAGCCACCGTCGATGCCGACGGGCTCGCCCGACTGGCGGTGCAGGCCCTCACCCGGCCTGCGGACCCCGGAGTCCAGACCGTCCACCTCCACGAACGGGTGCCCGTGAGTGAGCAGCTGACCCTGATCACCCTGCGCCTGCGTCGTCACGGCGCGCTCACTTTCACCCGACTCATCGCCGACGCCGATCACACGGCTGTGGTTGTCGCTCGTTTCCTCGCCCTGCTCATCCTGCACCGCCAAGGCGGCGTGGACCTCGACCAGGCCGAGCCGATGGGGGAGATCACCGTGGCGTGGTGCGGCGGTGACGACGACCCGGTGGGCGTTACGAGTTCCGACATCGAGGAGGAATTCGAATGAGTGAGAGCGCCTCCGCCCGGCAGGGCGAGATGAATCATGTACCGGAGGAGCGCCTGCGAGCCGCAGCCGAGGCAGTTCTCATTGTCGCCGACGAACCCGTGACCGCTGCGGCGCTCGCCGAGGCCCTCGGGCTGGGGGAGAGGGCCGCTGAGGAGCTCCTGGGGTCCCTGGAGGCGGAGTACGCGGCCGGGGACATCGGACAGGACGATTCCGGCGCCGGGCGCACCCGCGGTTTCGTGCTGCGTCGGGCCGCCGGGGGGTGGAGGTTCGCCTCGGCACCGGAGTTCTCCGACCTGGTTGAGCGCTTCGTCGTCGGCGGGGCGAGGACCCGACTGTCCCAGGCGGCCCTGGAGACCCTCGCCGTCATCGCCTACCGCCAGCCCGTCACCCGCGGACGCGTCGGCGCGATCCGCGGAGTCAATGTCGACGGCGTCGTGCGCACCCTGCGTGCGCGCGGGCTCGTCGAGGAGGCCGGCAGCGAGCCCGGCGGAGCGATCCTGTACCGCACGACTGCCGAATTCTTGGAGTACCTGGGTCTGGACTCGCTGGAGGACCTGCCGCCCCTGGCCCCCTATCTGCCAGATACCGCAGCCCTGGCCGGCATCGAGGATGAGATGAGCGAGAGGAGCCACTGATGGGCAGCGATGAACTCGACCCGGGCGGGCGGGACTTCTATGACGAGGATGACATCGAAGCTCTCGACGAGGATGCGGAGTGGACGGGCCGCCGCCTGGTCCGCGGGGGAAACGATGACCCATATGTGGCCGGCGGCGAGCGCCTGCAGAAGGTCCTTGCCCATGCCGGAGTCGCCTCGCGACGCGCCTGCGAGAGCCTCATCGCCTCGGGACGAGTCAGCGTCGACGGTATGACCGTCACCGAGACCGGCCTGCGGGTCGACCCTGCGACGCAGGAGATCCGTCTCGACGGCACCCGGGTCCTGACCGATCCCGACATCGTCACCGTCATGGTGCACAAACCGGCGGGCGTCGTCACCACCATGGAGGATCCCCAGGGCCGGCCCACCGTCGCCGACCTGGCCGATGAGTGGGTGGTGGAGCACGCCGATGAGCTGAACAACCCCGCTCGCGTCAGGCTTGTGCATGTCGGGCGTCTGGATACCGAGACCGAGGGCCTGCTGCTGGTGTCCAACGACGGCGAGCTTTCGCACCGCCTGATGCACCCCAGCTACGAGATCGCCAAGACCTACGTGGCCATCGTCGAGGGGCGGGCTGAGCACTGGGTTCCCAGCAGGCTGAGGCGAGGCGTCGAGCTGGGCGACGGGATCGCGAAGGCCGATCGCGTCATCATCAAGGACTCCGGGCCGGCCGGCTCGATCATCGAGATCACGCTGCATTCGGGACGCAACCGCGTTGTGCGCCGCATGCTGGCCGCCGTGGGCCATCCCGTGACGCGGCTGGCGCGCACGAGGATCGGACCGCTGACACTCGGCTCCCTGCGCTCCGGCCGGGCGCGACGGCTGACGGGCGCCGAGGTCTCCGCCCTGCAGAACGAGGTTGGACTGTGACCGCGCCCATCACGTCGGATTCCGTCTCTCCTGTGACGGAGGATTCGGCGGCGCCGAGCTTCTCGACTCGGGGCCCGGTGCTCATCGTGGGCACTGGCTTGTTGGGCACGTCCCTGGCCCTGGCCCTGGTCGCCGCTGGTGTCGAGGTCCAATTGTCCGACACTTCACCCACCTCACTCGCTTTGGCGCGCGATATGGGGGCCGGACGTGTACGCATCGACGGTGACGTCGAGCCACGCATCGTCGTGGTCGCCACGCCGCCGGACGTCACCGCGAGCGTCGTCCTGCACGAGCTCGAGGCCCACCCCGGCGCTGTGGTGACCGATGTCGCCTCGGTGAAGGATCGCATCGCCGCCGAGGTCCGTGCTCATGGGGGTCGGGCCGCGCGCCGTTACGTGGGCGGTCACCCCATGGCCGGGCGCGAGCGCTCGGGAGCGGGCGCCGCCGACTCCGACCTGTTCGCCGGCAGACCCTGGGTGGTCGTGGGGCGGGAGGCGGATCCGGACGCCGCCCTGGTGGTGCGCAATCTCGCCGTTGATGTGGGTGCGACGCCGGTGCGCATGGGCGCGGCCGAGCACGATGCCGCGGTCGCGGCCGTCTCCCATCTGCCTCAACTGCTCAGCTCGCTTCTGGCGGCGCGTTTGGAGACTCTGCCCGAGGCGGCTCTGGCCTTGGCCGGTCAGGGACTGCGTGACACGACCCGGATCGCCGCGTCAGACCCGAGGCTGTGGTCCGCGATCGTCGTGGGCAATGCCGGACCGGTAGTGGAACTGCTGCGCGCTGTGCGCGGGGACCTGGACCTGCTCATCGACGGCATCGCCCTCGCGGCGCCGCCGCCCGACTCCCCGCAGGACACCGCTTCCGGTGGGGCCGAGGGCATCGCCCCGGGAGCGGTAGGCGCCGTCACAGACGTCATGAGTCGCGGTAGCGCCGGGCGCTCGCGTATTCCCGGCAAGCACGGCGGTGCCCCGCGCCGCTACGCCGAGGTGCAGGTTCTGGTCCCCGACTCCGCCGGCGAGCTCGGACGCCTCTTCTCCGACGTCGGCGCCGCCGGGGTCAATATCGAGGACTTCGTCATGGAGCATTCCGCCGGGCAACGCGCGGGCCTGGCCACGCTCTCCGTGCTACCCGGTGCCGCCCAGCCCCTGGAGGAGGCGCTCGACGCGCGCGGCTGGCGCGTGGTCGGAGCCTGAGGCGGTGAAGGTGCGGGCGGCGTCGTGCGCCATCTCATGGAAACGATGCGTTTGCGGATATGCGGTGTATGGGACCCTTGGACGGGTTCATCGAAGGCTGGAGGAAGTGCATGGGAATCGTCGTCGCGATCGACGGGCCGAGTGGATCGGGGAAGTCGACCGTCTCGAAGCGAGTCGCCGGTGAACTCGGCCTGGCCTATCTCGACACCGGGGCCATGTACCGCGCTGCGGCCTGGTGGTGCGAGCACGAGGGCGTCGACCTCGCCGACGCCGCCAGTGTGGCGCGCACGGTGGCGAGCATGCCTGTCGTGATGGGGACGGACCCGCGATCCCCCGAGGTCATATGCGCGGGTGCGGATATCACGGCGGCGATCCGCGAACCTTATATCGCGTCCGTGGTGTCCACGGTCGCCACCAACCTCGACGTCCGCGCCGAGCTGGCCCGTCGCCAAAGAGAAATCATCCGCCTCGAGGCCGCCGGGGGCTCCCGCTCCGAGGGGGCGGGAATCGTGGCGGAGGGGCGTGACGTCACCACTGTCATCGCTCCCGACGCGAACGTGCGTCTGCTCATCACCGCCAGCGAGGAGGCCAGACTCGCCCGCCGCGCCGGCGAGCTCGAGGCCGCCGGCAAGAGCGTCGACGCCGCCGCCCTGCGCGATCAGGTGGTCCGCCGCGACCGGGATGACGCCGCCGTCTCCCAGTTCCTCACCGCCCCCGAGGGCGTCACCCTCGTCGACACCACTGATATGAGCCTGGACGAGACCGTCGAGCACGTCATCACGCTCATCGAGCGATCCCTCGACGAGGCCGCCGAGCTCAACCGGCATGACGTCCTGCGCGCGCAGGCGCTGCGTGAGGGTCTGGCGGACTACGAGCTCGACGAGACGGACTTCGCGCTGCTGGAGGGCCGGGACGCTCCCGCCGCCGAGGCGGGGCTGCCCGTTCTCGCCGTGGTCGGGCGGCCCAATGTCGGAAAATCCACCCTCGTCAACCGGGTCCTGGGGCACCGTGAGGCCGTGGTCCAGGACGTCCCGGGTGTGACCCGCGACCGCGTCTCCTACGCCGCCGAGTGGGCCGGACGCCGTTTCACCATTGTGGACACCGGCGGTTGGGAGGTGGATGCGGCGGGGCTGGACGCCGCCGTTGCCGCTCAGGCGGAGGTCGCCGTCGAGATGTCCGACGCCGTGCTGCTCGTCGTCGATGCCCGGGTCGGTATCACCGAGGCCGACGCGCGCATCGTGCGCGTGCTGCGCAGGTCGGGCAGACCTGTCGTGCTGGCGGCCAACAAGGTTGATTCTCCGGCCCAGGAGGGTGATGCCGCCGTCCTGTGGAACCTGGGACTCGGCCAGCCGCATGCGGTCTCCGCACTGCACGGGCGGGGGTCGGGCGACGTCCTTCAGGCCGCTGTAGCCGCGTTGCCGGAGGTATCCGCCGTCGCCGGCCCCTCGCCCGACGACGGCCTGCACCGCGTCGCCCTGGTGGGGCGGCCCAATGTCGGCAAGTCCTCCCTTCTCAACACTATCGCCGGATCGGCTCGCGTTGTCGTCAACGAGGCGGCCGGCACGACTCGCGATCCTGTCGACGAGGTTCTCGCACTCGACGGCCGCCAATGGGTCTTCATCGACACCGCCGGTATTCGCCGTCGTGTGCGCCAGGCGCGCGGCGCCGACTACTACGCCGTCCTGCGCACACAGGGAGCCATCGAGAAGGCTGAAGTGGCCGTCGTCCTTCTCGACGCCTCGCAGCCGATCACCGAGCAGGACGTGCGCGTCATCCAGCAGGTGGTGGACGCCGGTCGCGCTCTCGTCCTGGTCAACAACAAATGGGACCTGGTCGACGAGGAGCGCCGGATCATGCTGGCCCGGGAGACCGAGCATGACCTGGCGCATGTCGCTTGGGCGCCGCACATCAACCTGGCGGCCCGCACCGGGTGGCACACCAATCGTCTCGCACGAGCCCTGGACGCCGCTGTAGAGGGCTGGACGACGCGCATCCCGACCGGCCGCCTTAACGCCTTCATGGGTGAGCTCCAGTCGGCGACCCCCCACCCGGTGCGCGGCGGCAGGCAGCCCCGAATCCTGTTCACCACCCAGGTGCAAACGGCGCCGCCGCGCATCGTCGTGTTCACCACCGGCTTCCTCGATGCCGGCTACCGCCGGTTCATTGAGCGCCGCCTGCGCGAGGAGTTTGGCTTCATCGGATCCCCGATCCAGATCGGGGTGCGGGTGCGTGACAGGCGCCGACGGCGCTGAGATCAGGAGCGGGTCCCGGGCCCGGTCCGTCAGCAGTAGTAGGGTCGGGACATGATCGATCACATCAGTCTGAATGTCAGTGACCCGGCCGTATCGCGCGCCTTCTACGTCAAGGCTCTTGCTCCGCTGGGTTACGAGGTCGCGGCCGAGTACGGGCCCGTCGTCGGACTCAAGGCCGCAGATGCCGAAGGCGGACCCGGCGCCGATCTCTGGTTGGCGCCGGCGATGGACCCGGCCCCGGTCCACCTGGCTCTGACAGCCGCCACCGCCGAGCAGGTCGATGCCTTCCACACCGCCGCCCTCGCCGCCGGGGGCCGGGACAACGGAGTTCCGGGGGAGCGACCCCACTATCACCCCGGCTACTACGCGGCCTTCGTTCTCGACCCGGACGGCAACAACCTCGAGGTCGTCTGCCATGACGGCCCGCGGGCGGGGGAGCCGGCCCGATGATTCCCGCCCCCCGGTAGCCTCTCTCCAGTGACGGTGTTTCCGCCTCGAGGGTGAGGATGGGAGCATGAGCATCTCATTCCTCACCCGGGTCCTGTCCGTCTCGACGGCTTCGGACCTGCTGACCATGTCGGTATCCGCCGCAGACAAGATTGTGCGCACGATCGCCGTGTATCTCGCTATTCTGCTGCTCATGCGGCTGGCCGGGAAGCGGCTGCTGGCGCAGATGAACAACCTTGATCTCGTTGTCGTGCTCCTACTGAGCAACGTCGTCCAGAACGCGATCATCGGCCCGGACAACTCTGTGACCGGGGGATTGCTGGGCGCTGTCGTCCTACTCGTCATCAACACGGTTCTCGACCGGCTCACTCAGCGCTCGCCCGTTCTGCAGAGGATTTTCGAGGGAACGGGGACACAGGTCGTCAAGGACGGGAGGCTCATCGAGCCGGCCCTGGCCCGCTTGGGAACGAGCCGTCGTGAGCTCGCCGGTGCACTGCACCAGCAGGGTGCGGACTCGGTCGAGGAGGTGGACTCGGCCGTCGTCGAGCCGGGAGGTGGGATCTTCATCCGCCTCAAGCGTGAAGAGCAGAACGTCTCCAGGGCCGAGCTCGACGCCGCCGTCGAGCGGATCACCGCCGAGATCAAGGACGCGGTCGCGGCTGACACCGGTTCGACGTCGAATAGCCGCTGAGGACTTGAGGGGACGTGCCGGCGCGGTCGCGACGGGGACCGCGGGTCGACCGTTGAAGACTTGTTGGAGGCCTGAAGGTGCTGCTCGATCAGGGCTCCGTGACCTGGCTGCGGGAGGCGGTTCGAACCGTCCGGGAGCGGTAGTGGGCGCGCACTGCGGGGTCGAACCGCTCAATGGCGCAGCGCAGCATGGTGCGCGGCATGACGGGGGCGTACTCATCGAGGAAGGCGACCAGCGCCCGCTCGTCGACGCGCTTGCCGGCCTCGCGCAGCATCCAGCCGATTGCCTTGCGGATGAGATCGTGGGGGTCATCCAGCAGCCGCCGGGCGACGGCGTAAGCGGGCCAGTCGACGCCCGCGCGAGTGGTGGCGAAGGTGGACAGCACCGCGACGCGGCGCTCCCAGACGCTGTCACTCGAGATGAGCGTCGTCATACGGTCGGGTAGGACCTGAGGCCGGGCAACGGTATCGTCACCGGCCTCCTGCACCAGGGGGAGGAGGAGCCAGGCGCCCACGAGGTGCTCGGCGGAGATGTCGACGAGGTCCCAGTTGTTCACCAGGCCCCGACCGACCCAGTCCAGGTATCGGAGTCCCATTTCCTCACGCCCGGTCAGAGCATCCTGGACGGCCGGTGAGTTGGAATCGCGCTGGGAGCGGGCCGAGTCCAGGAGCCGTCTGATCCGCTTCGCTCGTCCAACGGCAACGCACAGCGCGACCATCCGCTCCTCGTGCCAGGGGCTGGCCGCGAGCCGTTCGAGCTCGTCGTGGTCAAGACGGGTCCGTTTCGCAAGGGCCCGGATCCGCGGCACCGCTACGCCCATGAAGCGGTCGCCTTCGCCGTAGCCGCCGGGGACAGCGCGCAGATAGCGGGCGACCTGACTCGCCCTCGACTCGTCGGACAGGTCGACCAGGGCGGCGTGAACAACGGCTGCGGTGGTGAGGGCGGCTGGCGCAACGGGGGTCAAAAGGACTCCTGTATGAGTTGTCATCGGACGGAGGCGTGCATGTGCGGTTGAAGGCCCAATAGTCTCATCGGCGGGTCGGATGGGCAGTCCGAACGGTCCAGAAGGGTCCGACCGCGGCCGTTGCGAACCCATTGTCCCGCCGGGTTGCTGCGGCACCGGGAGGCGATCGTCCGGCTCGATCGCGCATCGCCGGCGCTGTCACGGGGCAGGACAGCCGACCTGCGCAAACGGCGGTCGAACCGGGCCCCGTCCCGGCGGTCCCCAGGGCCTCACGCTCCCCATACCTCGATACTTCCCGTTTAGACTGGGTTCATGATTACGCCCGTCGACGCCACCGCCACACCCGCCTGGATCAAGCTCGCCGAGCTTCATGAGGACCTCCGCCCCGACCTGCGCGCCTGGTTCGCCGAGGACCCCGGCCGTGCCCGGCGCTACTCCTACGAGCTGGGGGATCTCTTCGTGGACCTGTCGAAGAACTTTCTGACCGATGAGGTGCGCGACGCCCTGGCCGAGCTGGCCGAGGAGGTCGACGTGCCCGGTCGCCGTGACGCCATGTTCGCCGGGGAGCACATCAACGTCACGGAGGACCGCGCCGTCCTGCATACCGCGCTGCGCCGGCCCGAGGGCGACCGGCTGACGGTCGACGGTCAGGATGTCGTCGCCGACGTCCATGCCACCTTGGGCAGGATTTACGCCTTCGCCGAGCGCGTGCGCTCCGGGAAGTGGACGGGGGTGAGCGGCAAGCGCATCGAGACGGTTGTCAACATCGGCATTGGCGGTTCGGATCTCGGCCCCGTCATGGTTTACGAGGCGCTCAGGCCCTATGTTCAGAAGGGGCTGAGCGCCCGGTTCATCTCCAACATCGACCCCGACGACTGCGCCGAGAAGGTGAAGGACCTCGACCCGGAGACGACCCTGTTCATCATCGCCTCCAAGACCTTCACCACCCTGGAGACGCTGACCAACGCCCGCATGGCGCGCGACTGGCTCCTCGGCGCACTCGCCGAGCGCGGCATCGCCACCGAGGGCGCTGTCGCCAGGCACTTCGCGGCCGTATCCACCGCGCTGGACGAGGTCGAGGCCTTCGGCATCGATCCAGCCAACGCCTTCGGCTTCTGGAACTGGGTGGGCGGCCGCTATTCGGTGGACTCCGCCGTGGGTACCGTGCTCGCCGTGACCATCGGTCCGGAGAACTTCGCCGACTTCCTGTCCGGCTTCCACGCCGTCGACGAGCACTTCGCCACCAGGGCTCCCGCCCAGAACGTCCCCATGCTCATGGGCCTGCTCAATGTGTGGTACGTCAACTTCTTCGGGGCCGACTCCCACGCCGTGCTGCCCTACGCCCAGTACCTGCATCGCTTCCCGGCCTACCTTCAGCAGCTGACAATGGAGTCCAACGGCAAGTCGGTGCGCTGGGACGGGACCCCGGTGACCACGCAGACCGGTGAGATCTTCTGGGGCGAGCCTGGTACGAACGGGCAGCACGCCTTCTACCAGCTCATCCACCAGGGCACCCGGCTCATTCCCGCCGACTTCATCGCGGTGGCCGACCCGGCCCATCCGGTCGAGGATTCCGGTGCGGACGTCCACGAGCTGCTCCTGTCCAACTACCTGGCCCAGACTGCGGCCCTGGCCTTCGGCAAGACCGCCGAGGAGGTGCGGGCCGAGGGGACCCCCGAGGCGATCGTGCCGGCACGCGTCTTCGCGGGCAACAAGCCGACGACGTCGATTCTCGCTCCGGCCCTGACTCCGGCCGTCGTCGGTCAGCTCATTGCCCTGTACGAGCACATCACCTTCACCGAGGGGGTCGTGTGGGGCATCGACTCCTTCGATCAGTGGGGCGTGGAGCTCGGTAAGAAGCTGGCTCTGGAGATCGCTCCCGCGGTTCATGGCGATGAGGCCGCCCTTCAGGCGCAGGATTCCTCGACTCGGCAGCTCATCCGCCGTTACCGGGAGCTGCGGCACTGAGCGCGGCGGCGGTGGAGGAACCCGTGGGCTCGAGCGGGCCGGCCCCGAGCGGGTCCGTGATCCCCGAGGATCGCTTACGGCCGCTGTCGGCGGCGGACAGGCGTCGCTACTCGCGTAATATCCTCGTTCCCGAGGTGGGGTTCGTAGGGCAGCAGCGGCTTCGCGCGGCCCGGGTCATGCTCGTGGGGGCGGGGGCCCTCGGGTCCCCGGCGGCCCTCTACCTGGCGGCTGCCGGCGTCGGGTGTCTAGGCATCGTCGACGACGACGTAGTGGATGTGACCAATCTGCAGCGTCAGGTTCTCCACACGACTCCGGAGGCGGGTCAAGCGAAAGTCGACTCGGCCCGCCGCGCCGTCGAGGCCCTCAATCCCGATGTCGAGGTGGTCGCGCATCGGGTGGCGCTCACGAGCGAGAACGCGCTGGATGCGCTCGCCGGGTGGGACGTCGTCATCGACGGAACCGACAACTTCCCGACCCGCTACCTGGTCAACGACGCCTGCGTCATGCTCGGCGTCCCTCTCGTGCACGGGGCGGTCTTCCGCTCCGACGGGCAGGTGACCGTCTTCGATGCCAGGCGCGGTCCGTGCTACCGGTGCGTGCACCCGATGCCTCCGGAGCCGGGGACCGTGCCCACGTGCGCTGAGGGCGGGGTGCTGGGCGTCATGCCGGGGATCATCGGGACCATGCAGGCCACGGAGGCGCTCAAGCTCATCATCGGGGGGGCACGTCCGCTCGTCGGGAGGATGGTGCTGCTCAACGCCTGGAGCGGCCGGGGCGGGGAACTGCCGGTGGACAAGAATCCGGCGTGCCCCGTGTGCGGTGATAATCCGAGCATCACCGAGCTCATCGACTACGAGGCCTTCTGCGGCACGAGACCGTTGGGGGCGGAAAGCGAAACCGACAGAGGGGAGAGCACCATGGATGAGATAACCGCAGCGGATCTGCGCAGGCGTATCGCCGCGGGTCACGATCCGGGGAGCACGTATACGCTGCTGGATGTGCGCGAGCCGAACGAGGTTGAACTCGATGCCATCGACGGGTCCCTGAGGATCCCGTTGGGGGAGGTCGTGGACCGGATGGGCGAGCTGGACCCGAGCCGGGAGACAGTGGTGCACTGCGCCGTCGGAGTGCGTTCGGCGCGCGCGATCGAAGCGCTGACGGCAGCCGGGTACACGGGGACGCTGACGAACCTCGTCGGCGGTATGAGGGCCTGGAACGAGAGCGGGATCACCTGACCGCGGGACCGGGTGCCCGTCGTTCGGCATAGTCAGCTTCCCTCGGAGCCGGGCGGACCGGCGCGCACCGGAGATGAGAACTGAGGGGACCGCGGGGAATCGTTGGTGAGCGGCGTCACCGCTGGTTGATTTCGGCTCGGCGGTCCCCATGAGCTAGGGTTCTATTCGTCTTCGGCGGCGGGCCGCTGCGAGGCGACGGGCTGTGGCGCAGCTTGGTAGCGCACTTGACTGGGGGTCAAGGGGTCGTGGGTTCAAATCCCGCCAGCCCGACCGCGAGGGCGAGGCTCCCTGATCGGATTCCGTCCTCATCTTCATCGTCGGTGCGGGTCCGGATCGCCCACTGGCCCGCATGGAAGCGAATCTCGCTACGGCGGCGCGGTGGATGCCCGCTGCAACCGTAACTCTCAGAGACATTAAGGCGTTGTGGCATTCGACTCCCTGACGTAATCTTCATGCAGGCTCGACTCGGTGAGAGGCTTGCTCACCGTAGTTCGCACGCACGACGGAGGTGGGTCATGGGCGAGCTGCAAGGGGTACCCGACACACTGTTCGTTCCGCTGGCGGCGCGAATCCGTGTCTCCAGGCGCTTTCCGGAGTACTTCCACGATCAGACCGCGCTATCGCGCGAGGGAAGCATCCCCGGCGATGCCGCCCTGACGGCGTCGGAGTACGGTCGAATCGCCTCCGTCGCGCGGTACCGCAGCGTGGATAGGATGACACGCGCGTTCGTCGCTGAACGGGGCAGGTGCCATATCATCAACCTCGGGGCCGGGTTGGAGACCGCGGCTTTCCGACTCGCGGACCTGGATGCGAAGTTCTACGAGGTCGACCTGCCGGAGGTCATCGCCGCCAGAAGCACCGTCATCCCGCAGGGGCCCAACGAGGTTCTTGTCGGTGGGGACGTGCTCACGCTCGGCTGGACCTCCTACCTCGACCCGGCGACGCCCAGCTTGTTCGTCGCTCTGGGCCTGCTCCAGTACTTCCACCGGGAGGAGGTCATCGGTCTCATCAGTGGCCTGCACGACCGCCTGCCCGGCAGTGAGCTCATCTTCGACGCAACCAGCAGGGCTGGCCTTCGGCGGGCCAACAGGCGCGGACGCATGACCAGCGGCACGGCGGCGCCGATGCATTTCTACGTCAATGACGCCGAAGCCCTGGCCCGTGCCTGTGGCGGCGAGCTGGTCGAGCAGCGCTCATTCCTCGGTGAGGCTCGTACGATCCTCGGCAAGAGGCTGAGGCTAAGCACCCGTCTCGCGCTGACGGTTGCGGATCGTTGCCGACATGCGACCATCATCCACCTCACGCTCTGATCCCCGAGGATCTCGACCCGCAACTCGCTTGCCGAGCATGTCCGCGTACACCCGCCGCGGGTCGTCCCTGCGCTCCGATCGGGTTCGTTGCGATTCGCTTCGAGGATCGGACGGATTCGTGCGGGCCATCGCCAGCGGAGGAGATGAGCAGCCCGTAGAATTGGCGGAGCGTCGCATTCCGCGTTCTCCTCTGCCGCCGCCGATCGCAGTGGGCGGCCATGCGGGGCGGGATGCGCCGCTTCACGGTAGAATTTCGTTCTGACAACAGGAGGGAGCCCCGTGATCTGGTTCCATCTCCTCATCGTTCTCCTCTTCATCGTCATCGGTGCCAGACTCGGCGGTATCGGTATTGGGCTCGCCGGCGCGGCTGGTGTCGTCGTCCTGGCCGTCACCGGCATTCACGCGGCGATCGATGACGCCCCCTGGGATGTCATCGGCATCATCATGGCGGTCATCTGCACTGTTGCCGCGCTTCAGGTGGCCGGCTCCATGGACTACCTGGTTCATCTGACCGAGGTGCTGCTGCGCAGGCATCCCAGGCAGATCACCTACCTGGCCCCGTTCGTCACCTTCGTCATGTCGGTTATGTGCGGCACCGGGCACACCGCCTATTCCGTCATCCCCGTCATCGTCGACGTCGCTAAGGAGCACGGCATTCGCCCCTCGCGGCCGCTGTCCATCGCCGTGGTCGCATCCCAGGTCGGCGTGGCCGCCTCGCCGATCTCGGCGGCCATGGTCGCCCTGGTCGCCGCTCTCGAACCGCTGCACGTCGGCTACCTCCAATGCCTGGCCATCGTCATTCCCACAACTTTCATCGGCTGTGCAGCGGGCGCCATCGTCGCCTCCCGTCAGGGCAAGGAGCTGGAGGACGACCCGGTCTATCAGCAGCGCAGGAGTGACGGCCTCGTCAGACCGAGCGTCGCCGGCTCGGACTCCTATACTCCGCCGCGCAGCGCGGTTCCCAGCCTCCTCATCTTCCTGGGCGCCCTGCTGCTCGTCGTGGTCTATGCGACGCTGACCTCCGAGGAGGTCGGAGTCATTGCGGATCCCCCCATGAAATCAACACCGGCGATCATGGCGATCATGCTGACCACGGCCGCCATCATCTGCCTCGTCGCGCGCAAGCCCACGGCGTCGATCGCCGGTCAGGACACCTTCCGCTCCGGCATGACGGCCGCCATCTGCGTCATGGGTCTGGCCTGGCTCGGCAACACCTTCGTCAACCACTACAAGGGCACGATCTCGGACGCGCTCTCCGGGCCGCTCCAGGCGGCGCCCTGGCTGGCCGCCGTGTTCTTCTACTTCGCAGCCCCGCTCATGTTCTCCCACGCCGCCACCACCAAGGCATTCATGCCCCTCATGGTGACTCTGGGACTCCCGTCGGGTGCGCTGGTCGCCAGCTACCCGGCGGTGGCGAATTACTACCTGCTGCCGAACTACCCGACGACGGTCGCCGCCATGGAGATGGATGACACCGGGTCGACGCGCGTGGGCGGCAATGTCCTCGCCCATCCCTTCGTCCTGCCCGGCACCGTCTCGATCATCGTGTGCATCGTACTCGGCTTCCTTATGGCGCCTTTCGTCCTTTGAGGTCCTCGCCTGATCGCACCCGGTCCTGAGCGCGCCGGCGTAGGCTCCTGGCATGAGCAAGACTCTGAGCCGATCCGGCGACGACTCGACCTTGCCGGCGATCGGCCTCGGCACATATCGCCTGCGCGGTCGGCGCGGGGCCGACGCCGTCGTCTCCGCCGTCCGAACCGGTTACCGCCTCATCGACTCGGCCTTCTCCTACGAGAACGAGGGGAGCGTATCCGATGGCGTGGCGCGCGCGATTGCCGAAGGCCTCGCATCGCGCGCCGAACTCATCGTGACCTCGAAGGTGCCCGGGCGACACTTCGGATACGAGCAGACGCTAGCGGCTGTGGAGGAGTCGGCCGCCCGCATGCGATCCATCGGGGCGATCGACCTGTACCTTATTCACTGGCCCAATCCGGAGCAGAACAAGTACGTGGATACGTGGCGGGCTCTCATCGAAGCACGCGAACGGGCCCTTGTGCGGCATATCGGGGTGTCGAATTTCCTGCCCGAGCACATTGACAGGATCGAGGCCGCTACCGGGGTGCTGCCGGCGGTCAACCAGATCGAGAGTCATCCGCGTTTTCCCAATACCGAGCAGATCGCCTACGATGCCGAACGCGGTATCACCACCGAAGCGTGGAGCCCGATCGGGCGGGGCTCGGACCTGCTGGCCGACCCGCTCATCGGCGAGGTGGCAGCCGCTCATGGCGTGACGGCGGCGCAGGCCGTCCTGGCATGGCATATGGCCCGAGGGGTGGTGCCGATTCCGAAGTCGTCCAGTGCGGGGCGTCAGGCGGAGAACCTGGCCGCCGCCGCCATCATTCTGGACCCCGCCGAGGTCGAGACGATCTCCTCCCTCGGTCGGCCCGACGGCCGTCTCGCGGGCCAGGACCCGGCCGTCTACGAGGAGATGTGACAACGGAAAGGGGGGCGACCCGTGCCGGCGGAATTTCACCGGCACGGGCTCCGGGGAGCACCGTGCGGGTAGCGCGGCGTCATGTCACATGCGCCCTCACAGGATGCGCGTTTGGCGGTGGTCGATGATCCTGGCGCCGCATGTGCCTCCTGCGCCGAGCTCGGCGTGCGCGCGGGCGACTCCGTCCGGGCCGTAGCGTCGTCCGACAACGGGCACGAGGTCGCCTCGGGCGATTCTGCGCGCCAGCCAAGTCAGTTCCTCGCTACCGTGGCCGGCCGCGACCGGCACGCTACGCACCCCAGTACGCAGCGCGGTCGGAATGGATCCCGGCCAGGCGCCCCCGTCGGTGATGGCGGCTCTGCCGCCCCGTCGGACGGCGGGCAACCATTCCGACGGCTTTCCGCCCGCTACGACCAGGGCGTCGTAACGCTGAGAGGCGCGCAGCTCCGACATTTCGGTGCCGCGATGGTCCCAGGCCTCGGCAGCGCCCAGAGTCAGACAGCTGTGAAGAGCCGCACGACCGGCGACGGCGTCGACTCCGGCCCCGCAGGCTCGGGCCATTTGGATCGCAGCGAGTCCCACCGGGCCACCCGCCCCCACGACGAGCATCCGCTCGCCGGGTCGGATCCTCACCCCGTCGCGCAGTGCCCTCAGGGCAGTCAGGCCGCCCAGGACCAGGGCGCAGTCCTCGACCCGGGGCGTGTAACCGTGCGGGAAGAGCCCGCAGCGCGAGGGCTCGACGGCGAGCAGTTCGACCGTCGTTCCTCGGCTGCGCAGCGGCTCGAGGCCGAGGACGACGGCGACCCACGTGCCAGGGACGATAGCTTCGGTGCGGCTGTCGACTACCTGCCCGACGGCGTCGAAGCCGGTCTGCTTCGGGAAGAGCCCGTGAGGAAGCCGGCCGCGTCGGTACATGACATCGATCCGACTCACTGCGCTGGCGAGGGTGCGCACGAGGACCTGTCCCTCACGCAGGCGAGGCGCGGGCACATCCTCGACCCGGAGAACCTCGGGTCCGCCACAGCGGTGGTATTGCACGGCCCACATTTCAGCACTCCTCGTCCCCGGGCCCGCCGAGCACGGCGCCGCTCAGGGCGTCGTGTGCCCGAAGGAGGATGTCAGCCCCGGCGTGGGCGGCCACGAGCACCGGCAGAGACGCGGCTACGCCGCCGATCGACACTCGGCGGGGCACCGCCTCCTGGCGAAGAATCCGCCATGCCCAGGCCCCGTAGCCGATGACCAGCGGAGCGGTTACGGCACCGGACACATAGCCTCCACGGATCGCGCACAGCCCGAGATGGATGAATCCGTGCAGTCCCCAGGCGGCCGTCGCGTTCTGGAACCACGCAGAGCGTCCGCCGCTGCGACGCCCGGCGAGGGAGGCGCCCACCCAGTGGATGCCGATGAGAGCGACGGCGGCATTGACGTGCGCCTGGCTCCATCCGTTCTTGCGGACCTCATCAGGCAGCGGCACCCACGCGGGCAGCCGGCTGAAGGCCCATCGGGAGGAGCTGCGGTAGGTGAACAGTTCCTCGCCATCGTTGACGAGATAGCACAGGGCGAGTCCACCGGTCGCCAGATCGATCTTGTTCATGCGACCACCTCATAGTTTCGATACTCGAAGTTGCGCAACTTATGGTAGCGGATCGTGGATCCGTTTGGAAGAATGCTCGGCGAGCGACGGAGGCGACCAGGAGGTGGCGGTGGCTGCGAGGGCGGCGGGGCCCGCGAAGACTGCGGGCGGTGAACGGCGCGGCGGACGTCCCCGGGACGTCGGCCTGGACGAGAGAATCCTCAGGCAGACTTACGCACTCATGGTCTCCAACGGTTATCGGGGGTTGCGCATCGACGAGATTGCCCGCCGCTCGGGCGTGCCGAAGTCGACGATCTACCGCAGGTGGTCGTCTGTGGCGGAGCTGGCCGTCGACGCCGTCGACACGGCGCTGGGACCGCGCGAGTGCGAATCGAGCCCGGATCCCCTGGCGGATCTGAGTGCCATCATTATGCGGGCCCATTCCCATGTGGCGGCCTCGCCGATCGCCGACGCTCTGCCCCGACTCGCTCTCGAACTCGCCGGACATCCCGAGGCAGCCGAGGCCTACCGGGAGCGAGTGATCGCACCGTTGCGCAACGGTGCGATCGACGCCGTGACCCGAGCTGCCGCCGCGGGGCAGTGGCCGGGTCCCGACCCTGAGACGTCGGTCGACATGATGATCGGCACCATTGCGTACCGACTCAATTACCTCGGTCGCATCACGAGCTTGGAGGAGACCTTCAGGATCGCCGAGGCGGTGGCGCGTCGGCGCCTTCCGCGGGCGACGCCGGCCTCATGACACGCACCGGCCGTCACGCACCGCATGCGACGTGAGCGTTACGGGCTGCTGGCCTCCGGGTACCGGCTCGTGAGTCGACAGCCTCATTTGGAGGATTCCAACATCGTGTCCGCATATACTCAGGATAAAAACACATAGTGAACAAGCGCGAGACTGTGCATATCCTGTTATTGAGAACTTCACCCGATGTGCCCGATGTGTTTACAGCACCCTGATGCAGACCAATCCGGCTGGGCGCTATATCTTACTCGCCGTACGCTCCGTGGACACGCTCCGTGGGCGTCGCCGGGGGCGCTCTGCCGCCGAGGAGAATAACAATGACAGACGACTCTCTGCCCCTGACAGGAGCGTCCTACCAGATGCTCCAAGCCCCGACCCCGTTATGGCAACGGCAGACGGTGGTGTCCGACATGCAGGATCCCGAAGCATGGGTCCTGTCCTCCAGGGCGGGCTCGATCCAGCCCGACACGAGCACTTACGCACGTGGGACGCAATCGCTGGCGTTCAGCACCACCGGCGACCCCTCCCGCCCGACCTTCGCGGATCTCGCTCTGCCGGGCGCCGATATGACCGACTCCCAGTGGGACCTCTGGCTTCGAGCCGAGGATTATCGTCAGATCGACGGGGTCTGGCTCGAACTCGGTGAGGACGACGACAACTACATCCGCCTCGACGCCACCCCGGACGTGCGCACTCTGCGCACCGGTACGTGGTGCCGAGTGACCGTCAACCGCGCCAGCACACGCAGCGTCACCGGACGCCCCTCGCTCGCCCGCATCACCCGCGTGCGGGTACGCGTCAACCCGGCCGCCCGGTCGGTCGCGAGCCGGGTCTGGCTCGGCTACGTGGGGCTCATCCCCACCACGGACTCCGGCGTCGTGTCGGTCGCCTTCGACGACGGCTACAACAGCGACTACGACACGGCACGTGTGATCATGCAGCGTCATGGCATCCCCACCGGTACGTCCTACATCATCGCGGACAAGGTCGGTAAGCCCGGTCGAATGACTCTGGACCAGCTGGTCGAGATGCGTGATATCCACAACTGGGAGATCGCCGCTCACGCGTCAACCGACCTCACCACGCTCGACGAGGCAGGGGTGCGCAGTGAGTTCACGACGATCCGCTCCTTCCTCATCGATCACGGTTACCGTGCGTCGGCCAACCATTTCGCCCTGCCCATGGGGCGCTACAACGAGCTCGTCCTGCGTGTGGCCCGCGACTACTTTGACTCGGTGCGCACCATCGACGTCGCCCAGGAGACCGTTACCCCCGGCGACCCCTTCAGGCTGCGCGTTTTCTACTGCGGCAGCTACACCACTGAGATCCAGGTCGCGCGGGCCCTGGCCCAGTGCAAGGAGTACGCCTCCTGGATGCACATGGTCTTCCACCGTGTCGACGCCACTCCCGATGGCGCGCCCGAGTCCGTCAGCGCGGACAACTTCGAACGCTTCATGGGCCACCTGGCCGACTCCGGTCTGCCCGTGAAGAAGATCTCCGAAATCATACGCGGAGACTGAGCCCCGCGGGTCCGACCGTCCCGTCTTTTCTCCCCACTCTCCCATTCCTCGGCCTTCCCTGACACTCCCTGACATCGAATGGATTGAACTGCATGAACATCACTGTCATTGGTTGCGGATACCTCGGCGCCGTCCACGCCTCGGCCATGGCCGAGCTCGGCCACCGCGTCGTGGGCGTCGACGTCGATCCGGACAAGGTCGCGACTCTGTCCGAGGGACGGCCTCCGTTCCACGAGCCGGGTTTCACCGAGATCCTGCAACGGAACATTGGCAGTGGACGACTGACCTTCACCACCGACTTCGCGACCATCGGCGGCGCCCAGGTGCACTTCATCACCGTAGGCACCCCGCAGGGGCCAAGCGGGGCGGCGGACCTCACCTATGTCCATGCCGCCATCGAGGCGATGCTGCCTCACCTGGGTCAGTGCACCGACGGTGCCGAGGTGGTCGCAGGCAAGTCGACGGTTCCCGTCGGCACGGCCGCGCGCCTGGAGCCCGTCATCGCCTCCACCGGGGCTCTCCTGGTGTGGAATCCCGAGTTCCTGCGGGAGGGATTCGCCGTCGAGGACACCCTGCACCCCGATCGCATGGTCTACGGGCTGCCGGGGGAGCCGGATGGCGCCGAGCGGGCTCGCGCCGTACTGGACGAGCTCTACGCCCCTATCCTGGCCGAAGGCATTCCACGTCTGCTCATGGACTACCCTACGGCCGAGCTGGTCAAGATCAGCGCGAACGCCTTCCTCGCCACGAAGATCTCCTTCATCAACGCCATGGCGAGCATCTGCGACGCGGCGGGCGGTGACGTCACGTCGCTAGCCCGGGCCATCGGCATGGACACCCGTATCGGGCACCGTTTCCTGCGCGCCGGGATCGGCTTCGGTGGCGGCTGCCTGCCCAAGGATATACGCGCCTTCCAGGCCCGGGCTGAGGAGCTCGGCGTCGGCGAGGCGCTGGAATTCCTGGCCGAAGTCGATCAGATCAACGAGGAGACCCGCCACCACGCCCTGGTCAAGGCCCGTAGCATGCTGGGCGGGTCCCTGAACCGGGCGCGCGTGGCGGTGCTGGGCGCTGCGTTCAAGCCTGATAGCGACGACATGCGGTGCTCGCCGGGCCTGGCCATCGCCTCCGAACTGGTCGATGAGGGCGCTCAGGTCGTCGTCACAGACCCCGCCGCCGCCCCGATCCTCGCCCGCGACGTCGACCTGCCCTACGACGTCGCCGACGACCTCGAGGATGCGCTCACAGCGGCCGACCTCATTGTCCTGGCGACGGAGTGGACCCAGTACACCCATTGCGACCCCGTCTGGGCGGCCACACTGGTTAACGGACGCAACATCGTCGATGGCCGCAACGCTCTGAATCCGAAGGCCTGGCGCGAGGCGGGCTTCACCTACGCTGCGATCGGCAGGCAGTGACTCGCCCAAAGCCCACTGATGTGGGCACCGGCCGGTCCGTTTCCACGTGCTCCCACCCGGCAGCGCCCGCTCTCACTCCCTGAAAGCCGCGATATGTCTTGGTCATTCGGACTCTTCGTTGTCCTTGTCTGCTTCCTCATCGTCCTCGCCTGCCTCGCGGTCAAGGTCTTCTTCAAGCCCGGCCTCGCCCTCACAACGGTACGGGTCCGTCGCGCCAGAGCTCGTCGATTGACCACGACCCGGACGCCCGTGGCCGGTCGCGAGGAGGCACGGCGCGCCGCGCTGGCCACCGGGCTGCCTAGGGCTCTCGCGGGCACAACCGGCCTTTCGCCCGCCGTCCTCGTCACCTTCGGTCTGGCCGGATGGCTGTACTGGCGCATCCTCGTCAGCCACAGGCACGCCCTGGATACCTGGCTCGTGTGGACTTTCAACGTCGTCTTCATCATCGTCGCCGCTCAACTCGTCCTCGCCTGTTTCGAGGGACGCATGATCGGGCAGCGTGACGACCACCGCATTGCCGTGCTTATCCCGCTGTACAACGAGGACCCCGACGTCGTGCGTCGAATGCTCAGGGCGCTGCTGCACCAGAGCACCCCGCCGGCTGAGATCCATGTCGTCGATGACGGGTCGAGCCAGGGCGCCTACCCCGAACAGCGCGACTGGTTCCTCCGGGACGCAGCGGTTGCCGGTATTTACGCCACCTGGCAGCGGACTCGCAACCGGGGCAAGCGTCACGCCCAGAGCCAGGCTTTTCAGCAGATCCGTGATGCGGACCTGTTCGTGACCGTCGACTCTGACTCCATGCTCGATTCCGAGGCTCTCCACGAGATCGTGCAGCCTTTCAGCGACCCGAGGGTCATGTCGGTTGCCGGCATCATCCTGGCCATCAACAACAAGGAGAACCTGCTGGCCCGTGTCACCGACATGATCTTCGTGGGTCAGCAGCTCATCGACCGGTCCTCGATGTCGCGGCTCGGCTCGGTGCTGGTCAACTCTGGCGGTCTAGCCGCCTACCGGTACCAGGTGCTGGCGGGGAACATCGATACGTACATGAGCGAGAGCTATCTGGGTCGGCACGTGGAATTCTCCGACGATTCCATGCTCACCCTCTTCGCCCTGCTGAGCGGCAGGACCGTCCAGCAGCCGTCGGCCTTCGCCTTCGCGTGGATGCCCGACCGCTGGAGTCATCACTACCGTCAGCAGGTGCGCTGGTTCCGCGGTTCCTTCATCCGCGGTCTGTGGCGCATTCGCTTCCTGCCGGTCGCCTCCTGGGGGTGGTGGCGGCAGGCCACCGGGTGGATGCAGATGTCGGTGGTGACATCAGTCTTCTTCTACCTGGTTATCTGGCGTCCGCTCGCCACTGAGCACGGCATCCCCATCGCAGTGGTCCTCGTTCCGCTTCTCATCGGACTCGCGCAGAACTCCCGGTACGTCGGTGTATGGCGCTCGGACACCAGCGACCGCGAACGCCACGTCTGTCTCCTCCTGTCCCCGCTGGCGACGGTGTGGACAGCGGTGATCCTGCGTCCACTGCGTTTCTGGGGCATGGTGACCAGTGCCAAGATGGGATGGAACACCCGCCAGCAGGTCGAGGTCACTACCCAGTGAGTCAGGGCTCCTGTTCTCCGCGCTGCGCCGACGGCGGGCCTCGGCGACGACGGCCTGCGCGGCGGCGTCCGGCTGGAGGAGGCACGTGTCGATCACGAGGTGCTCTCGCTTCCAGGGTTCGTAGTCCCGGTCGACGACATCCTGCCAGCGCGGGGCGGTCAGAGCCGTGAAATCGAACCGCCGCGTCATGAGACGACGGCGATGCTCGTTCCTATCGGAGCAGGTGAGTTCGACTTCCACGACCTGGGCCCGGGTCCGGTCGCCCACGGCGAGCCAGGCGTCACGGGTGACTGCGATGGGATTCACGCATTCCACGACGACATCGAGTCCCAGCGCGAGCTGATCGGCGGCGAGCCCGTACCCGACGACGTACCCCTCATCCCCGGATATCAGCTCGCAGCGGCCTTCGCTACGCGAGATCGCGTCCTCGACCGTGTCGATGCGGAGGAAGGCGGCTCTCATCTCGTGGGCGACCAGTCGGGCGACGGCGGTCTTGCCTGTTGCCGGCAGACCGCCTACCACAACGAGCACCGATGACACCATGCGCCGATGGTACCGGTGGGAGGCGCGATCCCATCTGAACGTCGATGGCTCTCAGCACCACACTCCCGAGGAGCCGCGGCGGTGGGAGCCGACCAAATGGGTGTCGATAATGCCGATGGCCTCCATGAGGGAGAAGCAGGTTGTCGGCCCCACGAATCGGAAGCCACGCCGTTTGAGATCCCGGGCTAATGCGGCCGATTCCGCCGAGTGAGTGGGGATATCGGCGGCGAGATGCGGCTCGGGGGTACGAGAGGGCCGGTGGGACCACACCAGCCCGGCCAGCCCGCCCGTGTCGGACTCGCGGCGCAGTGCCACCGCGGCTCGCGCATTGCCGAGTGTCGCCAGGATCTTGGCACGATTGCGCACGATGGACGGGTCGTTGAGCAGCCGGACCGCATCGCCGTCGTCGAAAGCGGCAACGGCGTCCGGATCGAAATTCGCGAAGGCTGCCCGGAAGCCCGGCCGCTTGCGCAGGATCGTGACCCATGACAGTCCCGCCTGGAAGGCCTCGAGGCTCAAGCGCTCGAAGACACCGCGTTCATCGCGCACCGGCATACCCCACTCGGCATCGTAGTACTCTCGCAGGAGCGGATCCGAAGCGGCCCAGACGGGCCGGGCGAGGCCGTCATCACCCACAACGAGGTCGGGGGAGAGCGTCCCCGAGCGGTTCATCCCGCTCATGGTCGACGTTCGTTGAGGACAATCGGTACCCGTTCCCAGCCGCCCAGGGGCCATTCGGCTCGTTGGGCCCGACCGCAGGGCGCTGCAGACACGGTGAAGCGGGCGAGCAGTGCTCTTAAGAGCACTCGTAGCTCCAGCGTGGCCAACGGACGGCCCGGACACGCGTGCGGGCCCGTCCCGTAGACGAGGTTGCGCTCGGCGTTGCCCGCAGGATTGTAGACATCCGGGTCGTCGAACACGTCAGGATCGCGGTTGGCGCTCGTCCAGTCGATGACGACGTGGACGCCCGCCGCCACTGGGCGGCCGGCCAGTGTCGTCGGGGCCGTGACCAGGCGACGGCTGAAGGTGAAGGGGTCGTCGATGCGCAGCACCTCGTCAATCGCTCGATCCAAGGCGGTATCGTCCAAAGAGGGCCACGCCGCCTGGTGCTCGGGGTGCTCGATGAGCCAGTGAAGCAGGACACCCGTGCACAGCGCCAGTGAACTGAGGTCGCCACCGGTCCAGTTGCGCAGGATCGAGACGATCTCGTCGTCGCTGACGGGCGTGCCGTTCGGACGCCGTAGCCGTGTCAGTCTCCACGTGACGTCGTGGGCGACGTCCGTCTGACGGCGCTGAGCGATTAGGTCTCGCATGATGCGATCGAACCACCGGGCGACCTCCCGGGTGCGCTCGAGCGCGCCCGAGCGCGTCGCCTCGTGATTCGCCTCCACCCATTCGACGAGCTCGTCCTCGATCTCGGGACACCACCCCAGCCAGGTCGACTGGGCGTGCACCGCATAGAGCGATCCGAGCTCGTGCACCGCGCACAGGGCGCGCTCGGGCCGGCGAGTCTCGATGAGTCGGGCGGCCGTCTTCTCGAGCCGGGGCTGAAGCTCCTTCAGGGCGGCGGGGGAGAAGAAGGGAGCGAGCAGGCCGCGCATCATGCGGTGCTCCTCGCCGTCCAATCCATTGGGGACCTGCAGGAAGCGGGAGACCCGGCTGGAGAACAGCGTTGTGTCCGAGGCCACGGCGACGGCCTCCGCATGCGAGCGGACCGCGGGTCTGCCGGCCGGATCGGTGGCCGGGGCCCGGGCCTGAGTGGAATCTTGCGAATACGCGGCATCGCAGGCGCAGATGCGCCGGGCGGAGCGGCGGGTCGTGTCGGACATATAACGTGGCTCATTCAATGCTCTGCGGATCGGGCGGCCCGCTCGCGGGCCGCCTTAAGAGTACGTCGCGCCCGCTTCAGCGCGCGGTCTTGCGTCTTATTCGCCTCGAGCCGAGGCGCGCACTCGACTATCGGAGGGGATCTCCGACTCTCCGGGCGCTGCAGATGAGTGGCCGCGACGAGCTGCGAGAATCGCGACCATGACGACTCCTTCATCTTCCTCGGCCGCTTCCGCTGGCCGCACCGCGCTCGATGCCCCGCTCGATCGTCTTCCGGATGACATTGACCTAAGACTCGTGGTCGCCGACATGGACGGCACTTTGCTCGACGGCGAAGGACGCGTCCCGCCCCGCCTGGAGTCCGTCGTGGTCCGCATGCGAAGGCACGGTGTCATCTTCGCGCCCGCCTCGGGCCGTCAGCTCGCCAACCTCCGCGCCACGCTGGGAGCTGCGATCACCGACAGTCCGATTATCGCCGAGAACGGCACGATCGTCATCCAGGGCGGCGACGAGCTCTACCGGCAGACCGTCACCCGCGTCGAAGCCGCCACGGCGGTGCGCGTGACGCGCACTCTGCGCGAGCACGGAGCCGACGTCGGCGCCGTCGTCGCCACACGGGACCGAGCTTACATCGACCGCACCGACAAGCGTTTCGTCGACCAGTGCGCCCGATACTACGAGGAGCTCGAGACGGTCGATGACGTGCTCGAGCTCGCCCTGGACGACGTCCTCAAGATCGCCGTCTACACTTTCGGCGATGCCGAGTTCGAGTGCCACCGGCCGTTGTCGACCGCCGTTCCCGGTGTGCAGACCGTAGTTTCGGGCGCGCACTGGGTCGACATGATGGCGCGGACCGCTTCCAAGGGGCGAGCCCTGAAGGCCGTCCAGGAGCGACTCGGAATCAGCGCGGCGCAGACCGCCGTCTTTGGTGATTACCTCAACGACGCCGAACTCTACGACCACGCCGAGCTGTCCTTCGCTGTGGCCAATGCCCATCCCGCCATCCTGGCCCGTGCTCGCTGCACCGCTCCGGCCAACACCGAGGACGGAGTGCTGCGCACCATTGAGATGCTCTTGAACCGTTTGCGGCGCTGAGCGACGGTGCGCGAGTTCCAGTGAGCGGTCGTCAGGGACGGTCGTCATCGAGGATGTGCTCGATGTCGATCTCGCCCGACGTGGTGCGCAGAGCCTCGAGCTGACGACGCTCCTTCTTCGTGGGGCGGCCTGCGCCGCGATCGCGGATGACGGCGGCGGGGACGTCCATGGGGGAGGGACGCGGCGCCGAAACGTCGGCGTAGGCGGTTTGCGCGATCGGCGCCCCGACACGCTTGACTAGGATCCGGGAGACGATGAAACGCCGGTCGAATCCATGGACCCGGTAGCGGACCTCGTCGCCGATCCTGACGCGCTGGGAGGGCTTGGCGGGCTCGTCGTTGACGCGAACGTGCCCGGCGCGGCACGCGGTCGTCGCTGCGGAGCGGGTTTTGGCTTGGCGTACGCTCCACAGCCACACATCGACCCTCGCCGAAGCGGGGTCGGCGGGCTCGGCTGCGGTGTGCGCCCGCCCCTCTCGCGTCCGCCTGCTGCTCATCATGGCCCGATTCTAGCGGCGACGGCTCATGCCCGACCGCCCGGCACGATGCCCCGCCGATAGGGCGCGCCTGCCCCGGGCGGCGAGACCCGATCCAATCAGGGCCAATCCGACGAGCGCCACCAGCCTGTAGACCGGATTGCCGTGGAGGGCCTCGGCGGTGCTGTAAGCGGTACCGGTGACGCGTTCCAGGGCAGAGGGAGCTCCATCGCCCCCAGCTGCGCAGTCTGACAGGACCGCGCGCAGCGCGTCGACATCGGCCTGCGGAAGTCCCAGTTCGTAGGCGGAGGCCACCGAGACGAAACGGGCGGCATAGGCGCACCGGTAGGAATCATCGGGAGGCCACCAACCCCGGCCCGTTTCGGTGTCCCAGGAGTCGGTCTCGCTCGAGCCCGCCGGACAGGTCGCGGGCCCGCAGGCCGACTTGTCCTGGTTGGCCTTGCCATCGACCGCGAGCAGGTTGAGAGGGTCGTTCGCCACCAGCAGACGCGTGCGATCGTCCCAGGCCCAGGCTCCATGCGCGTAGAGGTAATTCAGAGGGATCACGTGGTCGATCTGAACCGCTTCGGAGGTGCCCTTCCCGCGCTGGAAGGCGATGGTGGAGCCCGTGTAGGGATCGCGAAGCGTGCCGAACCACACCGTGGCGTCGGGGCACGAGGACGCCCCCTGTCCAACGCCCTGGCCACGGTCCTGCACGCCCTCGGCCCGCGAGTAGTCCACGTCGGTCAGGTCCCGGGCGAGAATCTCGTTGCGAGTATCGCAGCCGTCACCGTCAACGTCCTCCCATGCCTCGCCGAACCAGCCCGTGCGCGCCCCGCCCTCGCTCCAGGAGGCGGCGGCCGGGGCATCCGGTGGAAGGGAGTCGAGGGCGCTCAGGGCGTCGGCCGGACTCAGAACCAGATCGCCGCGGGCATCCCAGTCGCCGGACGAGGCGGGACTCGTCGCGCTCGGCGCCGCCACGAGGGCGATGGCTGCGGTGATACGCAGCAGGTACGGCATCGACGTGAGCATGTCAGAAGGCGACGGCGGAGGAAGTCGAGACGGGCAGGCCGAGCGGTTGGGTTGTCATAGTCTTAAGTTACGCGGTGCGCAGCAGTCTGACTGGGTTCGTCCACAGCCCACCGGCGGCTCCTGCGGGCCCAGCAGCTGCGCGCAGCCGACGTGCCACTCCGGGCAGCGGCTGATCAGGCGTCGCTACCGGCTTCCCGCCTCCGATCCCCGGAGCCGGTGGTCTCGATCATGCGTGGTCGAAGGTTTTCACCAGAAGACTTCTTCGCGAGCGGGGCAGTTCTGCGCGATGAAGGACGCCAGAACCTCCTCGAAGACAAGATCGGGGGTGAGTCGGCGCAGCTCCTCATTCATGGTCGTGATCGGCTCGCGCCTGGGCATGGTGACGATCTGCGGCTCACCGCCCCCGGGACGGGTGATGGCGACGCGTTCCTGGTCTTTGCGGGTAATGATGATCTCGCCGTCGGGCGTGGTCACGGTGATCGAGGCGATACCGCTGAATCCGGGGACGTCGACATGGGCCACCGGTACGCCGGTGCGCACGGCCAGCCATTGGACCATCAGAGCCATGGAGGCGTTCTCGGGCTCACCGGCGATGACGATGCTACGTACTGCTCCCTCGCGCAGGACCGAATCGAGGGTCGAGGCGACCATGGCCCTCCACAGCGTGATTCTCGTCCAGGCCAGGTCGATGTCGCCACGGGTGAAGGACGGTGCCAGCGCTCTGAGGGCCGTCACCGGGTCGTCCAGCGCGGGGGTGTTGGTGATGCGGGTGGAGGCCAGGCGTCCCAGGGGGCTCTCCGCCGGGACGTCGGGCGGAGTCGTCGGCCACCAGGTCACCACCGGAACGTCGGGCAGCAGGAAGGGCACCACGAGCGTGTCGATGTGCTCGACGGCCTCGCCCCACGGGTGCAGGACCAGCGTTTGACCGGCCCCGGCATCGTGACCGACTCGGATCTCGGCGTCCAGGTGCCCCACGTCGGAGGTGACGTGCCCGTCGCGGGGCCCGGTTGTCGCGTCGTCGCCCACGTCGGGGCGGACCACCGCGATAATGCGGCACGGGTGGTCCCGGCTCGCACCGTGCGCCGCCTCCAGGGCGTCCTCGAGACCGGCGGGGCCGGTGTCGATGATGAGCGTCAGCACGTGGGAGCCGCCCAGACTCCCTTCCTCGGCGAGCAGCGCGGCGACGATGTGGTCGGTGGTCGTGGCGGTCAGGGTGGTGATCATGAGCGCCTCCAGGTGCGGCCGTCGCGGGCGATGAGCTGATGAGCGGTCCCAGGTCCCCACGATCCGGGCCGATATCCGGCGGGTGCCCCGGACGCGGCCCAGTGCTCGATCACGGGATCCAGGATCCGCCAGGACAGGTCGACCTCCCGTTGATGAGGGAACAACGGAGCGTCACCGAGCAGGGCGTCGAGAATCAGCCGTTCGTAGGCCTCGGGGGAGTCCTCGTTGAACGCGCCTCCGTAGCCGAAATCCATGGTCACGTCGCGCAACTCCATGTGCGCGCCCGGGACCTTGGACGCCAGACGCATGGTGACGCCTTCATCGGGCTGAATCCGCAAGATGACTGCATTGGCGCCCACGCCCGCGGTGGCCGCGTCGTCGAAGGGCAGGAAAGGCGGCCGTTTGAAGACGACGGCGACCTCAGTCACACGCCGGGTCAGACGCTTGCCGGTGCGCAGGTAAAAAGGCACGCTCGCCCAACGCCGATTGGCGATCTCCAGACGCACGGCTGCGAAGGTCTCTGTACGCGAGTCGGAGGAGACTCCGTCCTCTTCCAGGTAGCCCTTGACGGGAAGGCCGCCTTGGAATCCGGCGTCGTAGCGACCGCGGGCCGTCGTCGCGTCCAAGTCGAGGACGCCGTGGCGCTCCAGGCGCACAGAGGCCAGGACCTTCTCCTTCTCGGCGCGCACGGCCGGAGCCGTCAGCGACGTCGGTTCCTCCATGGCGGTCAGCGCCAGAAGCTGGAGCAAGTGGTTCTGGATGACGTCGCGGGCCGAGCCGATGGTGTCGTAATAGCCCGCGCGGGTGCCGATGCCGATGTCCTCGGCCATGGTGATCTGAACGTGGTCGACGTAGCTCTGGTTCCACAGCGGTTCGAACATGGTGTTGGCGAAGCGCAGCGCCAGGATGTTCTGGACCGTCTCTTTGCCCAGATAGTGGTCAACGCGGAAGACGTCGTCAGCACGCACGATTCGTGACACGAGGGAGTCGAGTTCGGCGGCGCTGGCCCGGTCGTGGCCGAAGGGCTTCTCGATGATCACGCGCCGCCACGAGCCCGGCGCCTCGTCGACCAGTCCGGAGGCCGCGATGCGTTCGGTGACCGCCGGGAACCAGCCCGGCGGGATCGACAGGTAGAAGGCTCGATTGCCGCTGGTCCCGCGCGTGGCGTCCAGATCCGTCACGACATCGGTCAGCCGGGAGTAGGCGGCACCGTCCTCGAAGGAGGAGAACTCCACGAAGCGCATGCCCGCGGCCAGCTGGTCCCAGATAGCCTGATGCCACGGGGTGCGGGCACCCGCACGAGCCGTTTTGCCCACGTAGTCGCGCAGATCGTCGTCGTCCCATGAACGGCGTCCCACCCCCACCAGGGAGAAACTGGGCGAGAGCAGGCCGCGGTTGGCCAGATCGTAGATGGCCGGCAGTAGCTTGTGGCGCGCCAGATCACCGGTGATGCCAAACATGACGAGCACGCACGGATCAGCGATACGGGGCATGCGCAGGTCGCGAGGGTCCAGCAGGGGGTTGGGTCCGCCGACCGGCGCGCCGCGACCGGAGGCCGACGTCGAAGAATCGTCCACGGGTATCTTTCCTCCAGTGGTGCACGGCTCGGGTGGGACGTCCACCTCACTCACTGTAGTAGACGTGTCGGGACCGCATAGGAACCGAGTCGCGGCTGTGGGCAAACGCCGTCTTCTCCGGCGCGGGCCGCCCGACGTCTTCGAGCTCGGAGACCGTCGCGATAAGCTCTCTTATCAGGCGCCGCTGGCGCACCCACCACTCGCCCGCCGCTTTCGACGCGGGCAGGAAGGCAACACATGAGCGATTTCACTCCGCCCCCCTCCGTTGCTGACATCGGCGTCTACGGTCTGGGAGTGATGGGCACGAACCTGGCTCGTAACCTGGCCCGGCACGGACACGACGTAGCCGTGTTCAACCGCACTCTCGCTCGCACCGAACATCTCATGGCCCGCTACGCTGATGAGGGCGACTTCGTGCCCGCGGCGCGGCTGACCGACTTCGTGGCTTCACTGCGGCGCCCGCGCGTCGTCATCATCATGGTCCAGGCGGGCGCCGCTACCGAGGCGGTCATCGACCAGCTCCGTGAACTCCTCGGGCCCGGAGACATCATCGTCGACGCCGGCAACACCTTCTACAAAGACACTCAGCGTCGACAGGCGGTTCTGAAGGATACCGGCATCCATTTCGTGGGCATGGGCGTGTCCGGCGGGGAGGAGGGGGCCCTGCTCGGGCCCTCGATCATGCCCGGCGGTACCGCGGAGTCCTACGATCGGCTCGGCCCGATGCTCGAATCCATCTCCGCTCATGTCGACGGCTCCCCGTGCTGCACGTATGTGGGCTCCGACGGCGCCGGCCACTTTGTCAAGATGGTTCACAACGGCATTGAGTACGCCGACATGCAGCTCATCGCCGAGGCCTACGACCTGCTGCGCCATGTAGCGGGGCTGAGCGTGCCGCTCATCGCCGGGGTGTTCCGCTCCTGGAAGGACTCTGAGCTCGATTCCTACCTGGTTGACATCACCGCCGAGGTTCTCGACCGCGTTGATCCGGCGACCGACGAGCCCTTCGTCGACGTCGTCCTCGACGCCGCCGGACAGAAGGGCACCGGGGTGTGGGCCACCCAGACCGCTCTCGAACTCGGGGTGGCGGTTCCCGCGATCGCTGAAGCGACCTTCGCACGAGCCGCCTCCTCTTCGACGGCGATCCGCGCCGCGGTGCGCGGCGCGGACATGAACGCCGGGGCCGGGGGGAGTGGTTTCAAGTCCGATGAGGACCGCACGGCCTTCATCGAGTCGGTCAAGCAGGCCCTCTACGGTTCGAAGATTGCCGCTTACGCCCAGGGCTTCGACGAGATCTCCACCGCCAGCACCAAGAATGATTGGAATGTGGACCTGGGCGCCATGGCGCGCATCTGGCGTGGCGGATGCATCATCCGCGCCCGCTTCCTAGACGACATCACCCGCGCTTATCAGGAGGATCCGGGACTCGCCAGCCTGCTGACGGCCCCCGTCTTCACTCGAGCCCTGGAGACCGCTCTGCCCTCCTGGCGCAAGGTCGTGGCGACCTCCGCACTGGCCGGTGTTCCGGCTCCGGCCTTCGCCTCCTCACTGGCCTACGTCGATCAATTGCGCGCTCCGAGGCTGCCGGCAGCCCTCATCCAGGGGCAGCGCGACTTCTTCGGCTCCCACACTTACCACCGTACTGACGATCCGCGGGGCGTGTACCACGTGCTGTGGGCGCAGGACGGTCGCCCTGAGGAGAAGTGGGACTGATCCCAATCTGGATGACGACTCGCGGTGGTGGTTGTGATGTGAACGGTGTTCGCACGGCTTGAGGAGACTGAACGCTCGAGCGCTGATCGCCCGCGCATCGTGGTGGGATTTCTTCCGGCTGCGAGCCGAACCCGGAGGCTCGCGCAGGTCGGGACTCGGCCGGCGGGCCGCCCCGGTTCGCCGGGCTTCTTGCCGGGCCCCAATCAGCGGGTAACACGACCGGGAGCGCGCTGTGAGCGTACGCGACTGCGGTGACGTTGCCAGTGGTGCGCACGGCAACGGTATGGTGTGACCACACCGGCGCGACCCGCGCCGCCCGACCCGAGGGGAACAGATGTCGAGCACGCCGATCGAGCCGGACCCCAGCACGACCCAGTCCTTCGGAGCTATGGACTTCAATACGGAGTCCGCCGGCCCGCTCATCGGGCTGTCCCAGCAGGACCGTGCTGCGATCAACGCGCTGCCCGCCGGGACGGCTCTTCTTCTGGTTCAGCAGGGACCGACCACCGGTGCGCGTTTTCTGCTCGATGCGGCCGAGACGACCGTGGGCCGGCATCCGCGTGCCGATATCTTCCTCGACGACGTCACCGTCTCGCGTAAGCATGCGATCTTCGTCGCTCTACCGGAGGGCGGTTTCGCTGTGCGCGACTCGGGATCGCTCAACGGCACCTATGTCAATCGCCAGCGCGTCGAGCAGGCGACTCTGCGACTGGGTGATGAGGTGCAGATCGGCAAGTACCGTATGACCTATCACCCCGGTCCGATCGCGGGTGCGGCTGCGCAGTGAGCGCTGCCTCCGCGCGCCGCCGTCCTGTTGAGCACGAGACGGTCGATGTCGACGACGACGATGCCGAGCCCTGGCCACGGGGCGTCTCCCGCGATCCGAAGATGAAGATCTCAGAGGTCGTTGATCGCCTCAAGACGGAGTTTCCCGCCCTGTCTCTGTCGAAGGTGCGCTACCTCGAGGGGGAGGGGCTCATCGCCCCCTACAGGGTGGGTAACGGTTATCGGCGGTATTCCGAGGCCGACATGGAGCGGCTGCGGTACACCCTGACCGCTCAACGCGACGAGTATCTGCCGCTGTCGGTCATCCGGCAGCGACTCGCCGAGTTGGATGCCTCCCCTCAGGCCCCTCCGCCTCAGCCGTCACCGATCGCGCGTGTGGTAGCGGCCGACGGGCGCACTGTGACAGGGGCGACCCTGGATGCCGCCTCGCTCGCGCGCCATGCCGGCGCCTCCGTGGCCCAGCTCGAGGAGCTGATCTCCATCGGTGTCGTTGCCCCTGACACTCGTGGCCGTTTCGATGCGCGCGCCCTGGGCACGGTGACCCTGGCACTGCGCGCTCACCGGCTCGGCATTCCTCTTCGCAATCTGCGTCCGGTGCGGACCGCCGCGGAGCGAGAGGCCGATGTCATCGATGCAGCCGTTCAGCACAAGCGGCAGCGTTCGAGCACGGCTGCTGAAGATGCCGCCACCGAGATCGCCGCCGTGCTGGCCGAGCTGCACTCGGCGCTGCTGCATCAGGCGATCTCGGCGCTGGAGTGAGCCAGCGGGAGGGCACGAGTGCGGGCCGCCGAGATGGCGACTCCGTTTCCCGGACACGGTGCCCGACGCACCCGTAGATTGCTCCTGTGAGCACTATGACGCTGGTGGGGGTCCGTTCTACGGCGCCTTCAAGGGGTCTGGTCGCCATTCTCGTGGAGAATGGCGGCCCCGCAGTGCTCGCCGTACCCGTCAACGCCCGCGAGGGTTTGCTGCTCAGCGCGGGTCGGTCGGCGCGGTCCCCGAGCTGGACGGCCCTGCTGGAACAGACGTGTCGGGCGTTGGACGGCAGGATCCGCTCCGCCGAGCTCGACGTCGACGCCGATGCGGCACTGCGCGCCTGCCTGGTCGTCAGCCGGGACGAGCGGGAGCACCGTGTGCTCTGCACCCCGGGTGAGGCGCTGGTGGTGGCTCAGCGCCTGAATCGGCCGGTGGTTGCGAGTCCGACCCTTCTGAGGCTGCGAGATCTGGACCTGGCCGGAGACGACCTCCGCCTGCAGTTGACGCGGTGGAGGGGGGAGCTGACTGTTGTGGCGGCTGACGAGGGCGCACCTCCGAGTTGAGCACTCGGCACGCGAAACAGGAGTGACTCATGTGACTTATGATGTGAACTACGTCATATATTTGGGGAGGATGGTCGAGGCTGGACCCCTGACGTCAGGCGGGAAACCCTGCTGTGACCGGACTATTCTCGACCTTGCCTTGAGATTGAGGCGTCGACGACACGAGATGGCGGCGTGCCCTTCATTGAGCCCCGCGGGAGGTGGCCCTATCGTGGTCACTGGTCGGAGGAACCGATCCGACCCATCAGCACGGCACGTGTCCAGCACGCACGTCCCCATTCCGACAGGAGCAGGTCAGTGAGCGCGAACGAAGCCAGTCTTCACGCCCCCGTACCCCAGCGCAGCCAGGGGATGCTGTTCGGCGATCCGCTCCCTGAGCTTGACATCAACACCGGCTACCGTGGCCCGGTGGCCTGCCGCATCGCCGGCATCACCTACCGGCAGCTGGACTACTGGGCCCGTACCGGGCTGGTCGAACCCTCCGTCAGGGCCGCCAAGGGCTCCGGTTCCCAACGCCTGTACGCTTTTCGAGACATCCTGCTGCTCAAGATCGTCAAACGCCTGCTTGACACGGGCGTCTCGCTCCAGCAGATCCGCACCGCCGTCAAGGCCCTTCATGAACGAGGTGTGGAGGACCTGACCTCCATGACTCTTATGAGCGATGGTGCTTCCGTCTATGAGTGCACCAGTGCCGACGAGGTCGTCGACCTCGTCCAGGGCGGTCAGGGCGTCTTCGGCATCGCCGTGGGACGCGTATGGCATGAAATCGAAGGATCCTTGGCCGAGCTGCCCGTCGATCATGCGGGTCAGGCCCCCGTGGTCGAGGACGAATTGGCCAAACGTCGTGCAGCTAAGAGGCGTCAGCTCGGCTAACCCCGCTGACGGACGAGCGGTTTACGAGTGGGGAGCTGTGACGTAGCCTCGAGGTCTCCGTTCCATTCCTCGCAGGAAGGCATTCATCGTGAAACTGGGGGCCTCGGATCTCGACGTCAGCCGCATGGGACTAGGAGGCAACGTCTTCGGCTGGACGGCCGATGACGCGGCATCGCGCCGTATCCTGGACGCCTATGTTGATGCGGGCGGCACCTTCATCGATACCGCCGACGGCTATTCCGCCTGGGTGGACGGCAATGCCGGAGGAGAGTCGGAGGCAGTCATCGGCTCGTGGCTGCGCAGGCGCAGGAGACGCGATGATGTCGTCATCGCCACCAAGGTTTCCACCAAGCCCGACAGGACGGGACTGGCGGCCGACAACGTGCGAGAGGCCCTGGACGAGTCCCTCACTCGCCTGAAAACCGATCACGTCGACCTCTATTACGCGCATTTCGACGATCCGGACACGCCCCTAGAGGAGACCGTGGCCGTCTTCGAGGAGCTCCGCGCAGCCGGCAAGACCCGCTACGTGGCACTGTCCAACTACACCCCCGAACGTATTGAGCAGTGGTGTGCCATCGCGGATGCGATGGGGGCCCAGGCGCCCGTGGCGCTTCAGCCGCATTACAATCTCCTTCACCGCGGTGACGTCGAGGGTGCCGGGAATCGCGGCGAGGTAGCTGCGGCGCACGGCATGGGACTCGTTCCGTACTTCTCGTTGGCAGCAGGCTTCCTGACCGGCAAGTACCACCCGGGCCAGACGGTCACGGCAGCCCGTTCATCCATGGTGGCCGGCTATCTGCGGCCCGAGTGCTTCGCCGTCGTCGAGGTACTGCGTGAGATCGCCGCGGCGCATGGGACAGAACCCGCTGCGATCGCGCTGACATGGTTACGCGACCGCCCCGGCGTTGTCGCCCCGCTGGCGTCGGCCCGCACCACCGACCAGCTGGATCCCATCCTGACGGCGTTGACTCTTCATCTCGCGCCGGAGGAGATAGACCGTCTCACACGAGTATCAGACGCCGCCTGAGACAGCGGAATGCCCCCGCCTCTGAGGGGAGGGGACACCGCGTCGGTGACCGATCGGACGCTCCGGAGTGGATTCCCCAGGCGGTTCAGGCGGTGCGGTGCCCCAGCACGTAGGTGCGGCTGTAGTCGTCACTGAGATCGGTCAGGGTCACCCGCACCAGACCGGTCTCATCGGCTTCGTAGTGCTCCTCCACCTCGGGCCCGTAGCCCGTGCGGGTCACGGGCACCGAGGTGAGGTCGTCGACGGTACGCAGGGAGGCGTCGAAGGGGAAGAGAACATCCTTGCTGTAGGGTGCGAGCTCGCCGCGGGGCTCCCCGTCATCATCCACTCCGGCGCACTCCACGAAACGGTAGCGACCGACATTGTGGACTACCCGGTAGCGGCGCGTGGCCACGGTGGCGCTGATCCCACCGCCTTTCTGCACGGAGTCCTCAGTCAGAATCGCGTCGAAGGTGGTCCGTGTCCCGCCATCTGCCTCGCGGAACACGCCGAAACCGCGTGAGAGACGATCGGTCAACCGGACGTCGGCGTCGCGGTCAGCGGCGATGGCCAGCCCTATGGCAGTGGAGGCTCCCGGGTAAGGGGAACGGTGAACGCGCCGTCCGAACCTCTCGCGCAGAAGTCTCGGCACGAGGGGAAGGCCCGAGGCACCCCCCACCAGGTAGATTCCGGCGATGTCGGTCAAGTCGGGGGCTCCGTCCTCAAGACGCCCGACCAGAGGCGCCATCATCTCCACAGAACGCTGAATCAAGGGGGTGACGGCCTCGTACAGGTCGGCCACGGGCAGCACCACGTCGGTGTCGAGCACGGGGATCACCATGCGACGGGACTGCGGGGCCAGGGCCTCCTTGACGTCGCGGCACTGGTCGAGCAGGTCGTCGAGCTGGGTCGTATCCAGGTCAGCCTCGTTCATGGACGTGCGCGCCAGCGCCATTTGAGCCAGGATGAGGTCGACGTCGTCGCCGCCGAGATCTCCCAGGCCGCGCGAAGCCAGAACCTCGTGCGCGGCACCGTTGACGTCCACCAGGGAGGTGTCGAAGGTCCCTCCTCCCAAGTCGTAGACGAGTACGCGTGTGCGCCGGGATGAGACGGTGGAGGCTTTACGGTGGGTGTACTCGAAGCCGGCGGCACTGGGCTCGTTGAGCATGGCGGTCACATGGAAGCCCGCCGCCCGGAAGGCGTCGAGCGTGAGCAGCCGCTGCGCCCCGTAGGCATGGGCGGGCACTGCGACCACGACATTTGCATCCTCGCCACCCGGGTCAGCGCCGTCGAGAACCCCTGAGGCGGCCAGTTCCTGACGCAGATCGGTCAGGAAGGAGACGAGCACCTCCCCGATGCCCAGCGTACGGTCGCCCAGCGCTACTGGACTGGCCGCGCTGACCGAGGGAGCCGCCAGGGTGCGCTTGAGGCTGCGCAGCAGCGGGGCACCCTGACGGGCGGCCCGCCGCGCGCGGAAGCCGTGCACCAGACCGTCGTCGGTCAGCGCCGTCAACGACGGGTAGTAGTCATGAGAGTCTCCGTTCGTGTCGGTGAAGGACAGGACGGGGTAGTTGCCCCTGTCGGCGCGGGCGACCACCGTCCTGGTCGTCCCCAGATCGATGCCGAGGTCCAGGGCGGAGAGAGGTGGGGTACTGCCCTTTCGGGGCTTGGAAGAGCGTGCGCTTCCGCTTCGGGCTGCCATGGTGTGACCTTATCGTTGCTGACCCTCGGATCATACTCAGGATCCAGGATACGACAGGCGTCCCCGCCCTTCTGCGGCGGTGAGCGCCTGCCCGCGCAGGTCGATGCCGATGCGAGCGTAGGCGCGCGGCATGGCGATCCACGCCCACGTCCCGCCGCCGACGCCCAGGAGCGCAGTCGCCCACATGCCGGCAGCCAGTCCGAATGTCGCGGTCAGCGCCGAGACGACGAAGGGTCCGGCTGCGGCGCCGATGTTCCCGATGCCCTGCCACCAGCCCAGGAAGCGCTCACGCCCGACGACGGGGGCTAGGTCGGCCCCCATGGTCATGACGATGCCCGATCCGAACCCATTGCCGAAGCCCATGAGACAGGTCCCCACCACGAAACCGACCGGAGAGGTCCACACGATGATCACCACGAGGGAAGCCCCCATGATGAACAGGGACGGCAGGATGCCGGCCAGACGCCCGTAACGGTCCATCCATCTGCCCGAGGGCAGGAACATGGCGACGTCGAGCAGGGCTCCGGCCGCGAAGGTGGCCGAGATCAGAGCGTCGCTCAGCCCCAGATGCGCGCCCCACAGGGGCACGAGCACGGTTCGATTCGTCCGCAGCAGCTGGAGGCACGTCATAGCCACAGCGACGGCGGCTGTCGCTCGCAGGTCCGTACGCGTGCGATTCGCTCCGCCCTGCGCACGGTCATCACCCGAGACGACTTGGGAGCCGGAAGCCCGCGCCCGCGTGGTCTCGGCGTCGTGACGTGCACGATGGAGCGCTTCGGCGGGCAGAGCCCTCGCCAGCACGAACCACAGCGATCCCAGGGCCATGAGGATCTGAAGGACGAAGGGCCCGCGACGTCCGGCCACGAGGATGGCGAGCGAGCCGATCGCCGGGCCGACGAGCACACCCAGACGCATCATGCCGCCCAGGAACGACAGTGCTCGGGCCCGAGCCCATGACGGGACGGCGTCGGCCACATAGCCCTGCCGTGCAAGCGCCCACAGGTTCGCCGCCACCGCCTGCAGAATGACACCGACGACGAAGACGACCACCGCCGCGACCGACGGGGCGCTCACCGCGATCAGGATGCCGGTGACCGCTGTGACCGCCACGGCCGTGCCCAGGGCCATCGCCCGCCGGCCGCCCAGCCGGGCGACGATGCCTCCCGCCAGAGGCGCCGAGATGACTCCGGCGACTCCCAGCAACCCGACGACCGAGGCCGCGGCGGACCGGGACATTCCGACGTCGATGGCGGCTAACACGAGGACGGGCTGAACCGCGCCTGAGCCGATCGCGAAAATCGCCGTGGGCGCGTAGACGCTCGCGGCCAGCGCCCGCAGGATCGGCCCGGCGTCGTCATAACGCGCGGGCAAGGCGGATGAAGAGCGGGGACGAATCGATGGCACGCATCCATCATCCTCGTATCTCCCTGAGGGACGGGTCTGGACGCGGCACGAGTCATCTGACCGCCCACGGTCCTCCATGATGGCCCGACAGCGGACGGGCGCCCCGGACGCACCAGATGAACAGTCGGTGAACAGTCGGAATCTCCCTGTTGGAGGCGGACGGCCGCGGGTAAGAATGATCCCAGGCCGTCTCCGTGCGGTCCGGATTCTGCGCCCGCCCGGCATCCGTCCGCGGTCGGGCTCCCGATCCGCTCACCTGACCGAGAATGGTATGAGTACATCTCTTTTCATCGTGGTCGTCGTGGTCGTCACGGCGCTGGTCTTCGACTTCACCAACGGGTTCCACGACTCCTCCAACGCGATGGCGACCTCCGTCGCCACTGGGGCCTTCACCCCCCGACGCGCCGTCGTCGTCGCGGCCATGCTCAACGTGCTGGGCGCCATGCTCTCCACGGAGGTCGCCAGAACGATCTCTCACGGCATGTTCAACGATGCCCTGATCGAAGCGGCTCCCGAGATGGTCTTCGCCGGGCTCGCCGGCGCGATCCTGTGGAACCTGGCCACGTGGCTCTTCGGGCTGCCGTCCTCATCCTCGCATGCGCTCTTCGGCGGGTTGATCGGCGCTGTCATCATGGCCGCGGGCATCCAGGGCGTGCACTGGGGCACAGTGATCTCCAAAATCATTCTCCCCGCCGTGGTCGCTCCGTGCGTGGCGGGGACGGCTTCGGCCCTGGCCACCTGGATCGCCTACCGCATCGCCCGCCCCACCGATCGTTTCGGTCAAACGATCTTCCGCAACGGGCAGCGGATATCCGCTTCCATGGTGGCGCTAGCCCACGGGACCTCGGACGGGCAGAAGACCATGGGGGTCATCACGCTGGTGCTGGTCGCCGCCGGCTACCAGGAGGCGGGCACAGGGCCGCACTGGTGGGTGATCGGCGCTGCAGGCCTGGCCATCGGTCTGGGCACCTACTCTGGAGGCTGGCGCATCATGCGCACGATGGGCAAGGGGCTGGTCCACATCGACCCGCCTCAGGGTTTCGCCTCCGAGACGGCCTCGACCGTAGCCATCCTGGCCTCCTCCCACCTGGGTTTCGCTCTGTCGACCACCCACATCTGCACCGGCTCCATCCTCGGCACCGGCGTGGGTCGGGGGGCGAAGGTCTCCTGGGGGACCTTCGGAAAGATGGGGATCGCGTGGCTCATCACGCTTCCCTGCGCCGGTATCGTGGGGGCCGTGACCTCCTTGATCGCGGTCGAGGGCGGCGCCGTGGGCACGGCCGCCGTCATCGTCCTGCTGCTGGTCGGGGCGTGGGTCATCATCCGCCAGGCCGGGCACAACCGGGTCGACTTCTCCAACGTCAACGACGCCGACTCCGTGGTTGTGGCAAAGCAGCACGACCCCGAGCTCGGGCGGGCGCCTAAGACCTTCAATGAGGTCAAGAAGGAGTTTGTCGGCACGGCCGCCACGACTTCTACGTCAGCAGCGACAACCGCAACGACGACGTCGGTTCCGCTGAGGAAGGAGACCGTCGCATGAGCGTCGATTGGGCATCTCTCGCACTGGTCACCGTGGTGACCGTGCTCGCCACCGCCTTTATTCTGACCATCATCGCCGCAGCCGCGCGCATGCTCGACGAGGTCCATCTCAAGCGGCTGGCGGGGGAGGTCAAGGGGCTGCACGCCGCCGAGCTGGCGGCCGGGTTCTTCCTGACCGTGGCCATCGGCATCCTCCTGTTCGGCCTGTGGCTCATCATCCCCTATTCCCATTGAGCCGCCGCTGCCGCCGCAGAGACGAGTCCGTCGAGCCGGACTCGCAGAGCGCCTGCACCGCGCCGGCTTCGCAGGCGCCGGTCCGTGGTCGGCGGGCAGACACGGCCCGGATGACCGGACACGATGCTTGCGATGAGCACGATCACGACGGTACCGTGACGGCCGATTGACGCACGTCTGGACGTCCGGGTCTCATCCACTGTTTCCCCGCGGCTCGTCCCCTTGAGCTCACCGTTGAGCGCCCAGGCCGGAAAGGAGACCTGGGGGTCATGGACCATCTCCGAGTGGCTAGAGACGTCCTGGCGTACGTCGGCGGCGCCGAGAACATCAACGCAGCGGCGCACTGCGCCACCCGGCTGCGGCTCGTCCTCGATGACATGGAGCGAGTCGATCGGGCGGCTTTCGACAGGGACCCCGTCATCAAAGGCACCTTCATCGCCGGCGGCATGTTCCAGATCATCGTCGGTCCCGGCGACGTCGACCGCGTCTTCGACGCGATGGTGACCACGGGAGGGGTCAAAGAGGTCTCGAAGGAGAAGGTCAAGCAGGAGGCCGCCCGGAGCGGCAACCCCCTGTCCCGTTTCATCAAGACGATCGCGGATGTTTTCGTCCCCATTCTGCCCGCTCTCATTGCCGGCGGTCTCATGATGGCCATCGACAACGTTCTGACCGCCGAAGGGCTCTTCGGCGGTCAGAACGCCCCGGCACTGACCGAACGCTGGGCCTGGCTGGCCGACTACGCCGACCTCATCAATCTCATCTCTTCGGCCGCCTTCGCCTTCCTGCCGGTCCTCATCGGCTTCTCTGCGGCCAAGCGCTTCGGCGGCAACGCCTACCTGGGTGCGGCCATGGGGGCGGCCATGGTCTCGAGCTCGCTGACCAGCTCCTATACCGCCATTCAAGCTCAGACCGCCGGTACGATCGGTATCTGGCGGCTCTTCGGTTTGACGATCGACAAGATCGGCTACCAGGCCATGGTCATTCCGGTGCTGTGCGTCGCCTGGGTCCTCGCGGCGATCGAGAAGCGGCTCCACAAGCGTCTGTCAGGCACGACGGACTTCCTGCTGACCCCGCTCATCACAATGCTCGCCACCGGCTTCCTGACCTTCGTCGTCGTCGGCCCCGTCACTCGCGTCCTGTCCAACGGCGTCACTAACGGTCTGGCCTGGACCTACAACGCCCTCGGCCCGATCGGCGGCGCGCTCTTCGGCCTGGCCTACTCGCCGATCGTCGTCACCGGTCTGCACCAGTCGTTCCCCGCCGTCGAGATACCACTGATCGAGGGCATCAAGGCCGGGGGAGCGGGCTCCTTCATCTTCCCGATCGCCTCCATGGCGAACGTCGCCCAGGGGGCGGCGGCGCTCGCTGTCTTCTTCAAGACCGCGGACGCCAGGATGAGAGGGCTGGCCGGCGCAGGCGGAGCGTCTGCGCTCTTCGGCATCACCGAGCCCGCCATCTTCGGCGTCAACCTTCGTCTGCGCTGGCCCTTCTTCATAGGCATGGCGGCCGCCGGTGTTGGCGGCGCGGGCGTCGCGCTGCTTGACGTCCGGTCCCAGGCACTGGGGGCCGCCGGCCTCGTCGGGCTGGTCTCTATAGTCCCGACGAGTATCCCGAGGTATCTCGCCCTGGAAGGGCTCGTCTTCATCCTGGCCTTCGTCGGGGTCTTCGCCTACGCCACAGCCAGAAGCCGCAGTCTGACCGACGACGTCGATGATGCCGGGACGGCGGTCTCGAAAGCCGACGCACAGCTCGACTCGGGCACGACGAGTGCGGTCGAGTTTCCGCGGAACGCCGGCGCCGACCTGTCCGTGACCGCTCCGATCCACGGCACCGCCATCTCTCTGTCGGAAGTCGGGGACCGGACCTTCGCCTCTGGCGTGCTCGGTCCGGGGGCCGCTATTGATCCGGTGGAAGGACCCGTCATCTCCCCGGTTGATGGCGAGGTGCTCGTCGCCTTCCCAACCGGACACGCCTATGGCCTTCGCTCGGCCAGCGGTATCGAGCTGCTCATCCACGTCGGTATGGATACCGTCGAGCTCGACGGCAAGTACTTCACTCCCAGGGTCGCAGCAGGGAAGAGAGTCCATCGCGGCCAGGTGCTCGTCGAGGTCGACTGGGCCGCCGTCACGAGGGCGGGCTACAGGACGACGACGCCCGTGGTCGTGTCCAACGCCGCCTCCTTCGCCGGCATTGTCGACGAGCACGTCGGTCGCATCGTCGAGCGCGGCGACGCGCTCTACACCGTCGAAGCCATCGAACCGGTCGCGGCACGGCCCCCGGCATCCGCTTGAGTCTGTGAGTGAACCCCCGTACCGCTCGGGACCTGTCGTCCCAGACGTTTCAGCTTGTGACGCCGACCAGAAGTTTGACAGGCAGGGGGGCGGGAGCGGCGAATTCCGGCGAATGCGGGTCACCGCTCTCGCGGCTGGCGCTGATCTGCCTGAGGAGAACGTCCACTGCCTGCGCAGCGAGGTCGGCGATGGGTTGTTGGATCGTGGTGAGATTCGGCAGGGCCCGACGCACCGCGGACGTGCCGTCGAAGCCGACGACCTTGAAATCCTCTGGCACGCGACGTCCGCGCGCCCGAGCCCACTCCAGCACCGCCGCTGCCGTCAGGTCGTCGGTGGCGAACACGGCATCGACGTCGGCGGGCATGGAATCCAGGGCCGCCTCGGTGAGTCCGGCCCGCTCAGGATCCGGCGTGTGGAAGTCGACCGTTCTCACGACCGGCTCGATCCCGGCGTCGTGCAGTACGGCGAGGTACCCCGCCTCCCGGCGGTTGTGGGGACCCGAGCGGGAAGTGAGCAGCGCGGGCCGGTGCGCTCCGCGCGTGCGCAGGTGCCTGGTCGCCAGACGCCCTCCCTTCTCATTGTCGCAGCAGACATTGGGGATCCTGGGGGACAGGAGCCGGTCGACGGTGACCAGAGGCATACGCACGGTGCCGTACTCCGATAGATTCTCGTTGTGACCGCCGGAGATGATGCCATCCACACGGTGGGAGACGAGCAGATCGAGATACTCTCGCTCCCGCTCGGCCCGCCCCATGGAATTGCACACGAGGATGCGGTACCCGTGGTCGGTCAGCGCGTTCTCGATCTCGGCCGCCATCTCACCGAAGAAGGGCAGAGCGACTGTGGGCACGATGACGCCGATCGTGTGCGTCGACTTTCCGTGCAGCGCTCGTGCGACCTGGTTGGGACGATAGTTGAGCTCGGTTATCGCCTCGGCGACCCGGTCCTTGACCTCTTGGCTCAGGTAGCCCCGGTTGTTGAGCACACGTGAGACCGTCGTCAGGGAGACACCCGCAACCCGGGCAACGTCGGCGAGGGTCGGCTCTCGGCGCGCGCTCATCATCATCTCTTCCGGCTGCCGGATAAGTGCTGCCCAAGCCTATGCCAGGGACGGCATCGCGTGCTGCACGCTATCATCACACGCGTCTGCGGGGGCGGGTGCTCATGCCGGTGCACTGCGGTGACGGCACACGGCCGGCACGTATTCCTCGTAGTAGCCGATCATGGTGCGGGCGATGGCAGCATGTCCGGCATCGTCGGGGTGGATGCCGTCCACGGACAGCTTGCCCTCGTCGCCGTCGATCGCCGTGCTCATGATGTCGGTCGAGACCAGCCCGAGCTCCGTGGCGCGCTCGTGCACCAGGTGTCGGACGACCCCGAAACGAGGACCGACACCGAGCGCCGGGAAATAGGGCGCAACGATGACGGGAACCCCTCGTAGACGGGCGGCGAGGAAAGAGAGGTCGTGGTCGACCGCCTGCGAGACGAGTTCGAGCTGAGAGGGTAGGAAGGCCGCGTCGTTGAGGCCCAGGCAGACGGTCACGACATCGGGCTCGGCGCGCAGGACCGTTTCGAGCCACGTGGTGTCGCAGCAGGAGGGGGAGCGCCCGCCTCCGGGCAGGTGCCCGCCACGGCGGGCGAAGAAGCCCAGACCGTCGGCGGCGAGCGACACCTCCCGCCATCGCAGATGCTCGCAGACCAGAGAGCTCCACCGGTTACGGGGGTGAGTAATGGCCTGCCACCCGGTGGTGACCGAGTCTCCGAGGAAGACTGCGGTGGGGAAGGGCTGTGAACGGGGAACAGAAGACACGGCCCGACTTTAGAACGGTGCTGCTGGTGCGAACGGTGTCGAGCATCCGCGCGGCGGTCGGTCAGCGAGCAGTGAAACGTGCTCTGGTTCCGCATCGCTTCGGGGTGTGAGCGTCATGGGGGAGTCCAGTTCTTGAGTTTCTTGAGTGCGGAGGGTCTGCGGGGTCGGAGACGGCGACTCGATCCGGCTTCCAGCAAAGCCGGTATCTCAGTGGACTCACAGGTTCTGCGAGGGCGCGGCGAAGGTCGAACATCTATCGTCATATTTATGACAATGCGGAACGAGGCAGACGAGGCATCGGTGACCTACATCGACGCCGACGGGACACCGATCGAGGCGCCGAGCGGTCTGGATGCCGATGCCGGCAGGACCGGTTCAGGTGCGCGAACATCGATGTTCGCGCACCCGAACGACGCCGTCGAGGAGCCTTCGCTCGCCGAGGCGATGAAGGCCATGTGGCGCGCCGGGATGGCGTGGGCGACGTTCGTCTTCGTTATCGGGTTGTTGATGGTGGTGCTGAGCAGTGGGCTCGTCGCGGTCGTACTGTGGCCGCTGGGAACTTTCACGATGATCGTCGCGGCGAGCGTGCTGTGGGCGACGATCACGGCGCGCCGGATGGCGCGCGATGCCGGAGCCCGGCGGCCATGAGCGTCTCAGACCACTCAGACCACCCTGTCGCGCCGCGTGGGGTGGGGGTATCAACGGGTCGAAGAGCGGGCGCAACGGATAACTGAAATGACATAATGTACATTATCGGCGTTGCCTGAGCGGAGTGACGGTGAAATAGCGTTGCGCCATGAGTGATCTCGACGCCGTCGCCGCTGCGATTCGGCCCGCCACCGCAGCCGATGCCCCCGGCATCCGGGCCATCCGCAACGCCGCTATCCGAGACTCGCTGGCCATCTGGACCTCCCGGGAGCAGACGGAGGCTGAGGCGCTCGCCTGGCTCACCCCGCAGATCACCCGTGGCACCGCCCTCGTGGCTGAGAGGGTCGATGGCGAGATACTCGGCTTCGCCGTCGCTTCCGCCTGGCAGGCTTACGAGGGGTACGCCCGTACTGTGGAGGATTCGATCTACCTCTCGCCCGCCGCGCGAGGGTGCGGTCTCGGCGGACGCTTGCTCGCGACGCTCGTCGAGGCTGCGCAGCGCGCCGGTGACCGCACGATGGTGGCTCAGATCGAAGCCAGTACCACAACCTCGGTGCGTCTTCACGAGCGCGCGGGCTTCGTCGTCGTCGGCACTATCGAGGCCGCCGGCGAGAAGCACGGACGGGTCCTCGACCTCGTGCTCATGTCGCGCCGTCTGTGAGCGACACCCAACGTCCCACCGGATACTGCGCCAGGAACGGCGCCGTCGGACTCGAGCCGCCCACTCCGAGCGTGTGGCAGAGATGCATCAGAGCCACGCTCTCGATGCCTCTATAAGCATATAAGGTACTATGGCCATAGTAGTCTCTATGCATGTGGAGTATTCTGCGGGTGTAGAGAGAAAGATGGAGGCAGAGAGGCAGATATGAGTGCAGTGGGACGCAGGGAACAGGTCGGGGACGCGGGGATCCGCCTCGTCGCACGCGACGGGATCCGCGCGCTGACGCATCTGCGTGTCGATGCTGAGGCGGATCTCCCCCGCGGCTCGACCTCCTACTACGCACGTACCCGCCACGACCTCCTGCGACTGGTCGTCAACCGCCTCTCCGAGCGTTCGCGGGACGACGCGCAGATCGACGTTCCTGCAGGCATGACGCGGATCGAAGCAGCCGATTTTCTGACACGTCTCGTCGATCGGCTGGCGCGTCGGCCGATCGACCTCACTGCTCGCACGGCTCTCGTGGTCGAGCTGCGCGATGACGCCGAGTTGCGCGATGTGCTAACTGTCGACGCTCCGTGGCGCAAGCGCCTGGCGACCGTCTGCGAACAGGCGCTCGCCTCGTGCGCGGTGGCGCAGGCGCACAAGCGGGTGTCCGACCTGGTGAGTCTGATCGATGCGATGCTCATGTACCGGACCTGCCGCGTCGCCCAGCTCAGCGCCAGGACGACCCTTCGGGCTTACTTCGCCGGACTCGGCTGAGGCGCGCAGCTGCCGGATCGGCTTCGCGCCCAGGGCTAACTAACCCAAGGGGCTCGCTCACTCAGATGGCGACGGCTCTGAGCAGGTAGATCGCTCCTCTGATGGCGGTATCGAAGGGCGCCGTCTCGCCCTGGGCCCGAGCCAGGACGTAGCCTCCCTGGACGACGGCGACAACTACCGAGGCGAGCTCTGGCGGTCTCACCGTCCGGGAGAGTTCACCCGCCGCCACGCCGTCGGCGATGATGCGTGTCAGCGCGTCGATGAGCCAGGTGAAGGTCTCGGAGACCGGCGCGCGCAGGGCCGTCGACACCACCACCTCGGCATCGGAGGTCATCCTCCCTATCCGGCAGCCGCGCAGGCAGTCACGTTGGTACGTCAGATATCGCTCCAGGCGCTCAGGAGCGGTCCACGGTCCGGAGAGCAGTTGCTCGAGATCGTGACGCACCGAAGCCGCGGTCTGCTCCATGGCAGTGACGGCGAGGTCCTCTTTGCCGGAGAAGTGATGGTACATGCTTCCCTGCCCGGCACCCGCAGCGCGTTGGATGTCCTTGGGGCTCGTAGCCGCATACCCCTTCTCCCACATCAGCTCACGGGTGGCGGCGACAAGACGGTCTCTCGTATTCACTCTCCCATTGTACCTACTAGTATGTACTACGTCATGCGTCAGAGACCCCGCCCCCCTCCGCTGAGGCATCTGAGCGAGCGCGACTAATGCGGTGAGGAAGGGGAAGGATTCTTCCCAGCGTGGCTCCTCCGATCCGGCGTTAGTCGCCCAGGGCGGTCCCCACGGCGCGCGCCGCCCGGATCCACTCATGGTCGCGCGGGACGAACTTGATCTTCCCCGCCACGTTCTTCAGCGGCACCAGTTCCGTACCGTTGCCTCGGTCTCCCACCATGACACCGAACGTCCCCTCGGCGATTGCGTTGGCCCCCGCGACTCCCAGTCTGGTGGCGAGCAGCCGATCGGCGGCATTGGGGGTGCCGCCGCGCTGGACGTAACCGAGAATGGACACGCGGGCCTCCAGGCCGGTGGCCGCCTCGAGCTGCTCGGCCAGGGTGAAGGTATTGGCACGATGGGAGGCCTCCAGGGTCTTAACGTTCTTCTTGGCCAGAGCCTTGAGGTCCGAGGAGGAGGCGTCCTTGACCAGGGCCCGCGCATGCGCCAGCTCCTGGGCGTCGGTCTGGTTGAGCGCCCCCTCGGCGACCGCGACCACGGAGAAGGCCGAGCCGTGGGAACGACGTCGCTCGATCTTCTCAGCGATCGCCCCGACGTCGTAGGGGATCTCGGGCAGCAAGATGACATCCGCTCCCCCGGCGATGCCGGCGCCCAGCGCCAGCCACCCGGCGCGGTGCCCCATAATCTCGGTGAGAATGATCCGATGATGCGAGTGCGCGGTGGAGTGAAGACGGTCCACCGCCTCCGTGGCGATCTCCAGGGCCGTGGCGAAGCCGAAGGACGTATCCGTCTCAACGATGTCGTTGTCAATGGTCTTGGGCAGATGCAAAATGTTGAGGCCCGCGTCCATCAGACGTCGCGCGTTCTTGGCGGTGCCTCCCCCGCCGAGGCATACCAGGGCGTCCAGCTCGTCCTTGGCGTAGTTCTCCACGATCGTGGGGATCATGTCGCGGGTCTCGCCGTCGACGACCATGCGGTGGACCTTGTCCCTGCTCGTGCCTAGCAGGGTGCCGCCGGTGGTGAGGATGCCCGACAGCGAGGCGGCGTCCAACTCGGTGAAACGGTTCTCCGCCAACCCGCGCATGCCGTCACGGAAGCCGATCAGTCTCCATCCGTAGTCGGCGATCGCCGCCTTTCCGAGCCCGCGGATCGCGGCGTTGAGTCCAGGGGCGTCTCCGCCGGCGGTCAGGATTCCGATGCGCTTGATAGCCATGGCACCAGTATGCCGCCCGAGCGGCATCCGGGCAGGGTCTGCGGCACCGTTAGCTCGTCCTCGACGGACGGACGTCCCACCGCCGCCCCACTGGTCGAGCACCCAGTGGCCTCCGCCTCGGACACTCTCGATGCCGCCCCGGCCGGCGGGGACTGGGGAATGTGGGGTAATTACGGGAATGCTGAGGGGCCAGTCAGTGTTGACGTCCGTGGGCCGAAGCGTCGACACGCTTGGCATGAACGAGTATCGAGTGAAGGAGACAGCAGCATGGCAGACCGCGCGCTGCGGGGCATGACCATCGGTGCGAAATCGATGGAGTCCGAGGAGGGCGTCGAATTCGCCGAGCGGCAGATGATCACTTATGAGTGCCCGCTCGCGCACGTCGTCGTCATCCCCATGGCGCTGGAGGCCGAGATCCCCCAGACCTGGGAGTGTCCGGAGTGCGGTCAGGTGGCCGCGTTGCGCGGCGAGGACGAGCCGGAGTCCGACGAACCGAAGAAGACTCCTCGCACTCACTGGGACATGCTGCTCGAACGCCGCGAGATGGATGATCTCAAGATCCTCCTCGACGAGCGGCTAGAGATGCTGCGCTCGGGGGAGATCTACCGCGAGCGCTTCTGACCGTCGGCACCGCGCCGTCGCTCCCCCGCCCGCTCGGTTGGTGGGCGTTGGTGGGCGGAAGCGATCATCGATTCAGCGCCGGCTGAAGGAGCCCCGTCGAGCAGCCCGTGCGGCACTGATGCGGTCGCCCAGCCTCCGGGTCGCGTCAGCCAGCTGCCCGCTGCGCTTGGTCAGACCCCACTTAGTCACCAGGTTCAGCTCCTCGGTGAAGATCCCCCCTGAGAGCTTGGACTGTCCCGCCTCGCGTTCTAGGAAGGTGATGGGCATTTCGACGATACGGCCACCGGCGTCGTCGACGAGCTTGGTCATATTGACCTGGAAACCGTACCCGAGGGCCTCGATCCTACTCAGATCCAGACGGCGCAGGATAGAGGCCCGGTAGACGCGGAAACCGGCCGTGGCATCCTTGACCCTCAGGCCGAGCATCGCGTTGATGTAGAGGTTGCCGCCGCGGGAGAGCATGACGCGTTTAGCGTCCCATCCCCTGGTGACGCCGCCGGATACCCAGCGCGAGCCGATGACGAGATCGGGCTCATCGGCCATCTGTGCGCGTTGGATGAGCAGGGCGAGGTCTTCGGCGCGGTGGGAGCCGTCGGCGTCCATCTCGCAGATCAACTCGTAGGCGGCGTCCAACCCCCAGGAGAAGCCGGCGAGATAGGCAGGGCCTAGGCCGTTCTTCTCGGTGCGGTGCAGGACGTGGACGCGATCGTCGACCTGTGCGCGCGCATCGGCGAGCCTGCCTGTGCCGTCGGGCGAACCGTCGTCGACCACCAGGATGTGGGCCTCGGGGGCCGCGTTACGCACGCGATCCAGCGCCCGGGGCAAAGAATCGATCTCGTTGTAGGTGGGGATGATGACGAGGGTTTTCACAGCTCTTCTCCGATTCAGGGCGGGCTTCACTGGTGCCGGTCGGCTCGAACGGATCGAAAGAGCCTCCTGACGGCCGACACGATACCGGCTGCAGTCAGCAGGGCCGCGGACCCACGCAGAACGAGTCCCGGCCAGTCCCCCAGGGCGTCCGCCACGGTGATGGAGGTGCGCAGACCGACGTCGGCCACGAGACTGCCCTGCGTGTAGGGCGGGATCTCCTGCTCGACGACGCCTCTCGGGCTGATGATCGCTGTGATGCCGACGGTGGAGACCTGGACGACGCCGCGCCCGTGGACGACGGCCTGAACTCTGCCCTGGGCGAGCTGCTGGTCGGCCTCGGAGGAGGACAGGAAGCTGGCGTTGTTGGTGGGAATGACGATGAGTTCGCCGCCCTGCCTGATACCTTCGCGCATAGCACTGTCGTAGGCGACCTCGAAGCAGATGCCCATGGCGAGGTTGACGTCACGGTCCTGCGTGGCGGCGTGGACGACGAGGGTCTGGGGTCCGGTTCCCGAAGCCATGTCCGTGCCGATGCGATCGGCCTGATCGGTCACTCGCTCGATCAGGCCGCGTAAGGGGACGTACTCGGCGAAGGGGACGGGACGGTGCTTGCGGTAGTAGGGGCCCGGTCCCTCGCCGGGCGTCCATACGAGCATGTCGTTGTAGCGCACTCGCTCGTCATTCCGGTCCGCATACAGGACGGTGCCCACGACGATCTGGGTGCCGACCGCCCGAGCGGAGGCGTCAATGAGATCGGCCGCGGCCGGGTAGATGCGCGGATCGAGATCCGCGGCGTTCTCGGGCCAGATGACGACGTCAAGGCCGCCGCGACCCGCATCGTCCGCCAGCTGCTTGGTGGCCTGAGCATGGTTGCCGGTGACCTCCATGGCCCGACCGAAGGCGTCCTCGACATCGTCGGCAACGTTTCCCTGGACGGCGCCCACCTTCAGGCCGCCTTTCTCGGCGACGCTGTCAACGGGCAGTGTCAGCGGGAGGACGAGAGCGAGGCCGGCGCAGGTGACGGCGGCGAGAGTGTGGAGGACAGCCCGGGCCCTCATCGCCCAGATGATTTCGGCCAGGCAGGCGCCGATGAGCGCCACCAGAAGTGTCAGGCCGATGGAGCCCGTGTAGGCGGCGAAGGGCAGGAGGGGGGCATCGGCCATGGCGAATGCGAGACGACCGAAGGGGAACCCGCCCCATGGCCAGCTCGAGCGCAGCTCCTCCACGCCGCACCACAGCACGGTGAAGGAGACGATTCGTGCTGTGACCGCATGCCCGGCTCCGGGTCCGACGTCGGTCAGGGCGGACACCCGGCTCACCAACGCCCATGCTGCGCCCAGGACGACCATGTAGAGGGCTTGGACGAGGGTGAGCGCCGCCCAGCCGATCGGGTTTCCCATGGCGACAGCAGTGAAGTGCAGCAGGGGAGCGAAGAAGGCGAGCCCGAAAACGAGGCCCAGTCCGGCTCCCGTCCACATGCTGCGTCCTCGAACCGCACCCATGAACAGTGCCAGGCCGAGCGGTGCCGCCCACCACACATCCGTGGGAGGGAAGGCGACGGTCACGGCCAGGCCCGCCAGTGCGGCGGCCAGGACGGGAGCATAGCGGCGCAGTGCGACCCGATCCTGCGGGCGGGGCCATTCGTCGCCGTCGTCTGCGACCGGGTGTTCGGTACCCGGGTCGGAGGGTGTGCGGTCGAACGGTGTCACGCCCTGAAGCATAGGGCCGGGGGCGCTTCGGTCCCCGTCCGGATCACCACCCGGCGACGGCAGGCGGCCCGCGGGCGCGGTAGAAGGATGTCAGTCGTTGTGCCGCTCCTTGACGCCGAGCAGTCGGTGGTGTAGGGGATGGCACGCCCTCAGGGCGAGGGCGGTCAGGATCAGTCCGACGACGATGACACCGAGCACCACAGGGACGCCGGATGCGGGAGGCAGCCCGCTCAGGAACGAGGAGGACATGAGGGTACCGAGGCCCGCACCGCCGACAACGGCAAGAAGGAGTGGTACATAGGCCTCCATCCACATGACGCGCAGGCAGTAGCTCGCAGGGGCGCCCATGCGGTGCAGGCAGCGGGACTGCTCCGCGCGCTCGATCGTGCCCGAGGCCTGGGTGATGAAAATCGACGTGGCCGTCAGAACGAACCCGAAAGCGAGGGTGATGACGGCTCCCTTGTTGAAATCCCACAGCATGCTGTAGACGAAGGCCTCGACCGACCCGGCCTCTGCGGCCGTTCCGGTGTCGGAATCCAGAGGCATGAGCGACATGAAGCCGCCGATGAAGGCCAGCAGTCCCATGGCGGAGACCCGGTGCCACGTCGCCGCCGGCCCCGCCTGGATCCGGCGAGCGGTCCAGCGCATGACCGGGCCGCGCAGAAGGGCGAGTCCTCGGGCGAGCAGCTGGACGAACCAAGAACCGGCTAGGTCGAAGACCGCGATCACAGCCACGATCATGGCGCATATGGCAAAGGCTCGGTACTGGAGGGGAACCGAGCTGATGATCCAGGGAGCTCCGAACAGAGTCAGGAGGAACACGATGACGCGCCAGACGCGCGCACGCGGGCCGTTGGCCCGTCGGGACACACCCAACGGGGAGATTCGGATCTGGCGCAGGCCCCGCCAGGCGGAGGCCTGGCCGACCGCGACGACGCCCATCAGGACGGCGGCGAGGAGCCTCAGCGGCAGCAACATCTCGCCAGCGGTGATCCGCGCGCCCATCACCGTGAGGGCGCTCCATGCCGGAAGGGCGACCAGGTAGACGATCGTGCCGATGACGGCGCCCGCCACCGACTGGACCAGGGCATCCAGCAGGGACATGCGGGTGACGTCTCCCCCGGACAGGCCCACCAGGCGCAGAACGGCCAGACGCCTCTCCCGGCCGCGCGCCCCCAGGACGGCCGCACTGGATGCCAAGCTCACCATGGCCGGGACCAGCATGGCGCAGGCGAGAAGGGACAGGACGACGTACTGGCTCGCGGCGAAGTCGAAGTCCCAGCCGGTGTTCTGGGCCTCCGCCTCCCACACGGGGACGCGCTCCGGGTGCCGCCCGCGGCTGTAGAGCATCCACGTGCCTCCGGCCACGCTCAGGGCCGCGCAGGTCGTAACGGTATGGGCCAGGACGCTGGCCAGGTACAGGAGTCCCTCCCCCTCGCGAGCGGCGAGGCGCGCGCGGGTGAGGCGAGCGGTGAGGCGGACGAGGGTCAGGGGGGCGGCCGAGGATGCCGTGCCCCGGGACGAGCCTGCTGCGGGCACGGTGACTGTGGCGACGGTGTCCATCGAGTCGCTCATCGAATCGCCTCCGCCTCACGGGAACGGTCGACGGCGAGAGGACGATCGGAATGGATCAGTCCGTCGCGGATCTCAATGAGGCGTGAGCACCAGCGCGCGACGTTGAGGTCGTGCGTCACCACGACCAGCGCGGTGCCCGCCATGGAGACGGCGGCTGTCAGCAGCTGCATCATCTCGTGACCGGTCGCCTGGTCCAGTGCACCGGAGGGCTCATCGGCGAAGATGGCTCGGGGGCTGCCCACCAGCGCCCGGGCGATCGCCGCGCGCTGGGCCTGGCCACCGGACATCTCGGCGGGACGACGGTCCCGGAGCTCGGCCAGACCGAGCCGGGCGAGCGTCTCGTCGGCGGCGCGCAGCGCCGATCGCGTTGGTGTCCCCGTGAGCATGAGAGGAAGCGCCACGTTCTCCCGGGCCGGCAGCTCGGGGATGAGCTGGCTGTCCTGGAAGACGAATCCCAGTTCGCGCAAGCGACGATGGGAGCGTTGAGCGTCAGGGAGACGGGACAGTGCGGTGCCCGCGAAGGTCACCGTCCCGTGATCCGGAACAAGGACGCCGGACAGGCAGTGCAGCAGTGTTGATTTACCGGAGCCCGAGGGACCCATGATCGCAACGGTCTCACCCTCGGCGATGTCGATGCTCACGCCGGCCAGAGCCGTCACCGCACCGAAGCGCTTGACGATGTCGCCGGTGGTGATCAGTGATGTGTTCATGCCCCTCATTCCATCGTGTCTCCGATGCGGTCTCGATAGTGCCCGCACTCCGGAAGGAGTAGTGCTGGGTATACCTTCGTCGGGTCCCGGCGCCGCGGGCACGGGCTGACGAGGCACGGTACCTTGGGCGCGTGCAATTCCCCTTTCCGCAGCGATGGTTCCACAGGGCCGCGACCTCGCACGAGGCCCTCGCCTCCCGGAGGATCGCTGAGCTCACGGCCTCGCGACGGGAGATCGTCACGGCCTATGAGGTCGAGCGCCGGCGGATCGAACGCGACCTCCACGACGGCGCCCAGCAGCGGCTCGTCGTCGGACTCATGAAGCTCGGGGAGGCGCAGCTCTCCCCGGCCGTGACGGCGGATCCCGCCCTCGCCAACCTCCTGGGAGAGGCCAAGGCGGCCATCGCCGGCGGACTCGACTCGCTGCGCACCACGGTGCACGGCATCCACCCCCGGGTGCTCACCGACCTCGGCCTGGAGGCGGCCCTGCGGGATGCAGTGGACCGAGCCGACGGGATCGGCGGCACCGTGAGAGTCGTCTGCCCCCACCCTTTGCCGGTGCTGCCCGAGGGAGTCCTCGCCGCGGCCTACTTCTTCGCCCTGGAAGCGATGACCAATGCGCTCAAGCACGCCCCCGGTGCCCAGGTCACGGTCCTGCTGACCGTGGATGAGAGCCTGCGGGTCTGCGTCGTCGACACCGGATCCGGTGGGGCCCGTCTGCGGCCGGGGCATGGTCTGGCGGGCATGAGGGAGCGGCTCGCGGCCTTCGGCGGAGATCTCTTGCTGTCCAGTCCCCCGGGAGGGCCGACGCGAGTGGCCGCGCGCCTGCCCCTGCTCCTGGCCCGCGGGGAGAGCGGCATCAGGATGAACGGTTCAGGCGGCATCGGCAGCACAGATAACGTGGATGACACCATCGACAGGAAGAAGTCATGAGCACGACCCCTTCACTGGTGCTTGCCGATGACTCAGCCCTGCTGCGGGAGGGGCTGGCGGGACTGCTCGAGCGTCAGGGCTACGACGTCGTCGCCCGGGAGAGCGATGCGCACGCGCTCGTCGACCGCGTTGAGCTCATGGACGCCCGGGCGTGTCTGCCGGATGCGGTCATCGCCGACGTCCGTATGCCGCCGACCATGAGGAACGACGGGCTGGAGGCTGCGCTGACCATCCGACGCCGCCATCCGGCAGTGGCGATCATGGTCCTCAGCCAGTACGTATCGGCGGCCTACGCCCGACGGCTCTTCTCCGCCGATGCACCGGCCGACGCCGGCGGGACCGGCTACCTGCTCAAGGACCGGGTCTCGGAGGTCGCTGATTTCCTGGGGTCCTTGCGGGTGATTCTGTCCGGAGGCATGGTGACCGATCCCGAGGTGGCCCGAGCCATGGTGCGCAGCTCGCGCTCGGGGCTCGCGAACCTGACACCGCGTGAGCTCGAGGTTCTCGAGCTCATGGCGCGGGGGCTGTCGAACAGTCAGATCGCGGTGCGGATGGTCGTGTCGGGAGCGGCGGTCGCCAAGCACGTCTCGGCCATCTTCCTCAAGCTCGGTCTGGACCCGTCCGAGGAGAACCGGCGGGTGCGCGCCATTCTCGCCTTCCTCGGGGATGGTGCCAGTCAGTAGGCGCGCGGTTCCGGCTCGCCCCTGCTCCCCGTCGCCTCCGATCTACCGGGAGCGAGGCGCCCCCGTCAGAGTCCGCGACGGCCTGCCAGGGCGCTATGCACGGGCCGCCAGGCCAGTGCCAGCAGCGTGCCGATGGCTGCCCCGATAAAGCAGGACATGGCGGTCCCGGTGACCCAGGACAGGACGGAGTTGTGAGCGAGCTCCCCGGCCCACTCGATGGCTCGGTGCAACGGGTCGAAGCCGACCTTGGCGAGATTGACCGCCAGGATGTGGCCACCGACCCACAGCATCGCCACGGTGCCCACGACCCCGATACCGGTGAAGAGCGACGGAGCGCTGGACACCACGGCGCGGCCGAGGGAGCGCAAGGCCCTCGTGCGGCCTCTCCCGGCCAGGTGAGCCCCGGCGTCGTCAATCTTAATGAGCGCCCCAACCAGCCCGTAGACCGCGAAAGTGATGAGCAGGGCGGTCGTGACCAGGACGACAACGCGTCTGACGGACGACTCCTCCTGCACTTCGGCGAGAGCGAGCAGCATGATCTCCGTGGACAAGACGAAGTCGGTGGTGACGGCGCGCTTGACGATCGCGGCCTCGTCCACCGGCGTCTCCTCGGTGGGGTGGTCAGGGCCGAGGACGCGCTCCAGGATCTTCTCCCCGCCCTCGAAGCACAGGTAGGTGCCGCCGATGACGAGCGCCACGGGCAGAAGAACGGGCGCCACCGCCGTCAGCAGCAGTCCGATCGGCAGGATGATGAGAAGCTTGTTGCGGAGCGAGCCCAGCGTGATCCTCTTAATGATCGGCAGCTCGCGGTCCGGAGTGATGCCGGTGACGTACTGGGGCGTCGCAGCGACATCGTCCACTGCGGCGGCCGAGACTTTCGCGGACGCCTTGACGGCCACGGCGGCCGTGTCGTCGATGGTCGATACCGTCAGCTTGGCGAGCGTGGCGATGTCGTCGAGAAGAGCGAAGAAGCCTGACATGGGGTCCGGAGGTCCTGTCGTCGTGCTGCGGCTCCGAGCGGGAGCCCGGCCGGAGATGAGACTATCCGCCGTGGGCGGCCGGCGGGCGCTCCGCCCATGGGCGGAGCGCTACGACAAATCACACCGGGGACCAGCCCACCACTCCCCTATTGACATCGAGACTCGCCCGGGCGGCGCTCACGGACAGCGTCTTAATGGCGCGACGCCGATCGGGCGCGCTCTCCTCGGTCATTGTGAGACGGGCCAGCTGCCCGAGCACGTCGAGGAGCTGCTTGGACCAGCGCACGAAATCACCCGCGGTCAGCTCGCAATCCTGAAGGACCTCGGCCAGGTCGGCGCCCTCCGCCCATGCTCTCACGGCACCCGCCAGAGCCGGCTCGGCGCCGCTGGAGGACTCGATCCGCACCAGAGACTCCAGATTATTGATGGCACGGGACAGACGGATCTCCTCACGTAGCACCGCTCCCAGGCGGGAGCTCGGCGCCACGGGCAGACCAATGGACTGCACCGCCAGACGCGGCTCGTACACGCACGCCGACACCGCTGCGGCCAGGTCGGCGGAGGCGAGCCCATCCCACAGTTCGTGGCGCAGGCACTCCGAGACGAGCAGGTCCCGTTCGGCGTAGACGCGCGCCAGCATCCGTCCGGCGTCGGTGACTCTCAGATCGCGCTCCGGATGCCCGCGATCGACGGGCTGAAGATAGCCCAGCTCGATGAGCACCTCGCACACGGCATCGAAAAGACGGGCGATCGTGCCGGTGCGGCTCTCCACCCGGGCCTGGAGGCGCTCCGCCTCGGCACAGGCGCGCAGCCATCTGCGTCCCGTGCGGGCGTGCTCCTCGCGATCGGGACATGCGTGGCAGGGGTGCGCGCGCATTCGGTGGCGCAACTCCTCCACGCGTGCGACGCCGCCTTGCTCACCATCGCCTCCGCGTCCCCGATGTCGTCCGGGTCGGGCGTGCTCCAGGTCCCCCGAGCGCAGGGCGCTGACCAGACGCTCCGTCAGGCGCTTGCGATCCCGGGGCCTGCGCACGTTGACGCCGGGCGCGACTTTCAGAGAACCGACTCGGACGACGCCCTCGGGAGCGGTGTCCGGCGACAGGGTCAGGACCCGGGAGTCCTCCCCCAGGACCGTCAGGATGGGAGCGCCAGTGCGATCCACGCCCTGATCCAGAACAACGGCGTGCTTGTGACGGCGTCCTCGACGATGGATGATGATATCGCCTCGGCTCAGCGAGGTCATGGCGCGTGCGGCCTCCTCGCGGCGCGCGGTGCGACCGGTCCGGGAGAGATCGGCCTCGGCATCGGCGACGCGCTGACGCAGGCGCGCGTACTCGCGGAAGTCTCCGAGGTGACAGGTCATCTGCTCCTCCATGGCGGTGAGGCTCCGGCGCATCCTGCGGGCCTCGGCGGCGAGCTCGACGACACCGCGGTCGGCCTGGTACTGGGCGAAGGAGGACTCGAGCACTTCGCGAGCCCGGGCCCTCGAGGCGCGCCCGAGCAGGTTGACCGCCATGTTGTACGTGGGCCGGAAGGCCGAGACGAGCGGGTAGGTGCGCCGCGACGCCAGCGAGGAGACGAAGGCGGGGTCGACCCCGCCGGCGGCCAGGACGACGGCATGCCCCTCCGTGTCGATGCCGCGTCTGCCGGCTCGTCCGGTCAGCTGGGTGTACTCGCCCGGGCTCAGGGTCGCGTGGGCCGACCCGTTCCACTTGCGCAGGGACTCCAGGACCACGGTGCGGGCGGGCATATTGATACCGAGGGCCAGAGTCTCGGTGGCGTAGACGACCTTGACCAGGCCCGCGCTGAAGAGCTCCTCAACGGTTTCCTTGAAGACGGGAAGAAGGCCGGCGTGATGGGCGGCCACGCCCTGCTCCAGGGCATGCGCCCAGCCGTGGAATCCCAGCACGCCCAGATCTGTTGCGGGGATCTCGCTCATGTGCCGGTCGACGACCTGACGGATTCGGGCCGCCTCGGCATCAGTGGTCAGGCTGACCCCGGCGCCCACGGCCTGGTGGACGGCCTGCTCGCAGCCGGCGCGCGAGAACACGAAGACGATCGCCGGGAGAAGGTCGGCCTCCTCGAGCGCCGTGACGACCGTGACCCGTGAGGGCGGGCGCAGGTCCGCGGCACGGGCTCCGGCATCGCCGCGGCGCGGCGCCCGGCCTCCTCGCCGGTCCCGCCCTCGCCGCCATGACCGGGATGACGGACCTCCGGCTGGACTGCGGCCGGACGCGGACGGAGCCGCCTCCCCCGCCGCCGCGCGGCGGGCCCTGGCCAGGGCCTTGAGCAGGTCGGGGTTGAGCGGGGGCCGGACCGTCGACGCGCTGCCGCCGGATTCGGGCGCCGAGGTCGATGACGGCGATGACGGCGTCGTGTGGAGGTCGAGCAGTCGCCGGCCAACCATCATGTGCTGGATCAGGGGCACCGGCCGGTGCTCGCAGACGACGACAGCCGTGCTGCCGCGCACCTGCCCGAGCCAGTCGCCGAACTCCTCGGCGTTCGAGACGGTCGCCGACAGGGACACCACCTGCACCTCGGGCGCCAGGTGGATGATGACCTCCTCCCACACCGGGCCGCGGAACCGGTCGGCGAGATAGTGGACCTCGTCCATGACTACGAAGCCGAGGCGGTCCAGATCGCGCGAGCCCGAGTAGAGCATGTTGCGCAGGACCTCGGTCGTCATGACGATGATGTCGGCGTATGGGTTGACAGAGGTGTCACCGGTCAGCAGACCGACGCGCTCCGCTCCGTGGCGCGCCAGCAGATCGAGGTACTTCTGGTTGGACAGGGCCTTGATGGGGGCGGTGTAGAAGGCCTTGAGACCCTTGGCCAGCGCCAGGTGGATGGCGAACTCGCCCACGACGGTCTTGCCGGCCCCTGTGGGCGCGGCCACCAGGACGCCCTCGCCGCGCTCGAGCGCCTCGCACCCGCGGACCTGGAAGTCGTCGAAAGGGAAATCGTAGCCGGCCATGAAGCGGGCGAGCTCGCTGCGGGAGGCCGCCTGTCGGCGTCGGGCGGCGGCGTAGCGTTCGGCGGGCGAGCTCATGACAACAGCCTACGATCACTATCGGCCGACTCCGGCGCCTGCCGCCCGTGCGCACGCCGCGGAGCCCGGCGCCTAGCACGGCAGAAGTACGGGAACGACGCCGCGCACGGCCTCCAGTCGCAGCGGCAGCCGCACGAGGGCCTCGCCGTCGGCCATGGGGCACGGGAGCGTACGCCGGTCGGCCCGGACCGGCAGGGTCTCGATGGTGAGCACTCGGGTGCGCTCGAGGCGGACGAAAGGGTCCGTCAGGTGGGACCCGGCGAAAACCCTGGCCAAGCAGGCCCAGGAGCCCGACGCGCCCGACCGGGTCCAGGCGGAGTACATCCAGCAGGCCGTCGGCGGCGTCCGCACCGGGCGACAGGTTCATGCCGCCGACGTAGCGAGTGTTGCCGCTGCGACCAGCAGGGCCCGTCCCTGCCAGATCCCGGTGTCGGTGGTCAGCCGGTAGCCGTAGGGAGCCGGGGCGGTGAGCTCGCCGAGGACCGCGCGCAGGTAGTGGCCTTGACCCGAGGGCCAGGCCAGCGTGTTCGCCCTGGCATTGACAGCCGCGTCCACCCCCGCCGAGACGACGGCCAATGACCATTCGTGCTCGTTGTGCACGGGCGAGCTGTCAGGACGCACGCGTGGCGCGGATGGCGTCGAGACGGGCGATGCGCCCCGCCTCGCGCAGGGCGGCGTCAGTGACCCGGACCGAGGCGCTCGCATCCCGTAGAGGCAGGCCCAGGTGACGGGCGATGTCATTACCGGCCCTTACAGCGACAATGCTCAGCGGTACGCCCGTGGTGGCCACCGTGTCCAGACCGAGGTGGACGGTGCCGTCCCCGCCGACCGCAACAAGGGCATCAGGACCGCCGTCGCAGTCGAGGGCGCCGTGGCGCTGACGCGCGACTCCTCATAGGTGGAGCCGCAGGCGACAGTGACGTCGTAGCCGGCCGTGACCAGCGCCGTGACGGTCGCATGCGCGGCGCCGCCGTGACGACCGCGTCCCGAGGTCGAGTTGGCGACCAGGACGATGCGCATGAGGGTGCAGGGCTGAGAGACGGGCGCCGGCCAGAGGCGGATCAGGCCTCGTCGCCAGCCGCGGGAAGCTCCCGAGACGAAGCAGGTGCCGACAGGCTCGCCGAGTCCGCGACCGGTTGCCCCGCCAGGGCGGCATCGAGCTCGGCTTCCTCCCGGGCGCGCCTGCGCGCTACCCGTTTGTCATGCTGGATCGACATGAAGCAGGCCAGGAAGTACAGACCGGTGATCGGTACCGCCATGAAGATCATGGACCAGGGGTCGGGCAGCGGGTTGGCGAAGGCCATGAAGATGAAGATGGCCACGACCGCCCAGCGCCAGCCCTTGAGCATCGTCCTGCCTTTCATCAGGCCCAGGCGATTGAGAGCTACGAGGATCTCAGGCAGGAGGAAGGCGGCACCGAAGACGAGAACGAGACGCAGGTAGAAGGACAGGTAGGTCGACGCGTCGATGATCCCGGTGGATGAGCCCCAGTCGGGAATAAAGCCGGTCAGGATCTGCACGGCGTGGGGCATGATCCACATGCCCAGGGCGCACCCGCAGGCGAACAGCGCCAGGCCCGCCATCCCGAAGGCCCACGTGTAGGCCTTCTCCCTGCGGGTCATCCCCGGACCGACGTAGGCCCAGAACTCGTACATCCACAGCGGGGAGGACAGGAGCACTCCGGTCCACAGCGACATGCGCAGACGCAGGTCGAAGGAGGACAAGATCGTGGGGAAATTCACCTTCAGATCCCCACCGTTCGCGTTAGCCTGAGTGATCGGCAGGGTGATGAGGTTGTACACCGGCTTGTAGATCACATAGCCGACGACGGCCCCGATCAGGATCCCGAGAGCGGAGATGACCAGACGGTTGCGCAGCTCGCGCAAGTGATCCCCAATCGACATGACCGCCTCGGGATTGTCCTTGCGACGGGTCACGGAGATCCTGGGCATGCTCGGCATGACCTTGTTCCCCTCCTCACCGGATCGGTGACGTGCGCGGAAGTGCCGGAGCGCTCGTGGTGCGCAGCCCGTCGGTCACTGCTGGACGGTGCCGTCCGTCTGAGGGGCGGTCTGACCGGGCTGGGTCGGCTGCGTGTAGTAGGTTCCCTGCTGCGGCTGCTGGATCTGGGCCTGGGGCTGCTGGGCGGAGGAGGCGTCATCGTCCTGCAACTCCTTGACCTCCTTCTTGAAGACCTTCATCGACTTGCCGACGCTGCCCGCAAGCTCGGGCAGTTTGTTGCCTCCGAAGATGAGGAGGACGACGAGGAGGACGACGATCCAGTGCCAAGGCCTCATGGCTCCCATGTGCGTACCTGCTTCCAAGATGATGGTCCTGATCGGAACACGACGATTCTAGCGGTTCACAGGGTGCGCGCCGCGCACAGGCCCATGACGTTCCACCCATGGCGTACCGCCGCAGTGGGCCGGACCCCGCCGGCACCCGGCGCACAGCCATCGGCCTTCATAATCCATCCTCGTAACCGGAAGCCATCCTCATAAGCGGGTGTACGGGTGACGTTATGAGCCTTCGACGGAAGCATTGAGGGCGAGGGCGCGCTGCGCCGCTCCACGGGCCCGCAATGCCAGGCTCCGGGGAAGAACCCCTCTGATGTGTCGGCCCGCCGACAGCACGAGGCCGACGAGCCAGTCCTCATCGCGACCTCGCACCTGAGCGCGTATCGCACCCTCGGGCAGGATCTCGATCTTCTCGGCGTCGACCTGCTCCACCAGCCAGCGTCCGCCCGGGGCCAGGGTGAGCACCGCCGTCCGGGACCGGGACGAGCGGGGCTCCCCGTGACGACGACGCGCGCGATGGGTCGTCGCGGTCGCGTCAAGGAGCTCGACGTTCAGGATCCGGTCGAGGCGGAAGGAGCGCTCGTCCCGGGCGCTCAGGCACCATGCGCGCACGGTCAGGTGCGAACCGTCGGTGATCAGCTCGAGCGGGTCGACCTCGCGCACCGAGCGGGTGTCAGTGGCCGACACGTAGGTCAACCGCAGGCGCCGCCGCTCGGCCATAGCACGTCGGACGGTCCGCAGCACCGCCGTGCCCGACCCGCTGGCGGGGTCGTCCGCCCCCGCAGGCGGCGCGACCGGTCTCGCACCGCCGCGCATTGCGGCGGTCAGCGCGGCCTGCGCCCCGTGCAGGGCCGCGGCGGAGGCGGGGTCGTCCGCCAGGACGTCGCCGAGCACCCGCAAGGACAGGAGCAGGGCAACGGCCTCCTGGCGGGACAGCCGCACCGGCCGGTCGAGCCCGAGCGGTTCGGTCAGGCGCAGCCGACCGGCCTCGAAGTCGTCGGCGCTGAAGTCGACGAGATCCCCGGGCATGCCGCCGGGCAGGCCCGAGACCCACAGGGTCTCCACATCGCTTCGGATCATCGCAGCAGTGACGCCGAAATGAGCGGCGGCCTCCTCGAAGGACGCGCCCTCATGCTCGGCGACCCAGGCCGGCAGGGCCAGGAGTCGAACGAGTCGGTCGATCGAGCGCCGTGCCATGTTCACCGATCCTCCGTCGGAAGACCCAGGGCGGCGACGCCGGTCAGGTGGGCTACGACATCGGCGCGCAACTGCGGCGGGTCCACGACCACCGCGGCGTCGGCCAGCGCCGCCAGTGAGCCCGCGAAGGCGACGCGGTCGGTGTAGGTGACTTTCAGCACGTCCCAGCCGACGGGCACCGGGCGTGAGTCGGTGCCCGGGTCCGCCGCGGTCGCCCGGGACCGCAGGTGCAGGGCCCGGCCCGGGGCGACGGCGACGAGCGCCTCACGGGCGAGCGGCTCGCCGTCCTCGGGCGGGGCGAAGGCGCCCGGATCGGAGCGCACCGAGACTTTCCCCGCGATCCGGGTCAGGCGGAAGGTCCGGGTGGCTTGAGAGCCCAGGTCGAAGGCGTCGAGGTACCAGGCGCCCTCGCTCATCCGCAGCCGATGGGGGTCAACGACGCGAGTGCGAGTCGTGCCCGAGGCGGCCGAGGTGTAATCGAAGGAGACTACGCGCCGCTCGTCGACGGCCGCCGCCAGCAGCGGCGGGACTTCCCGGCCGGCGAGGTCGACGGTCAGATCCGCCAGAGCCCGGGAACGGTCCACCCCAGTGTCCTCCTCCCCCATAGTGACGGCCCGAATCTTGGTCAGCGCATGCCGGGCCGTGGACGTCAGGGCGCCCGAGCGCCAAGCTGAAGCGGCTAGGTCGATGGCCGCCGCCTCCTCGGCGGTCAGGCTCACGTCGGGCAGGGCGTAGTCCTCCTCCGCGACCCAATAGCGGCTGCCCTCGTCCTGACCGGTGGTCGTGATCACGATGCCCAGCTCGCGCAGAATCCGCTTGTCGCGTTCGAACATGCGTCGGGCGGTCTCACCCCCGCTCCGGTCGTATCCGGCCACTGTGTCCACCACCTCCGCCGCCGTCATGCCGGTAGCGGTGTTGCGCAGGGCCAACAGCAGGTTGACCTGACGCTCCTCGGCTGGGATCGTCTGGCTGGGCGTGCGTGTCACGCATCTCAGCGTAGGCTCGTTGCCGGCCCCGAGCATCGAACCACAGAGATGAGACACGAGCATGCTGACCGCCCCCGAGAAGAACCCCGATCAGAACCCGGAGCCCCGGCGAGCGCAGCGGCCGCACGCTCTGGAGGCCTATCTGGAGGACGAGGTTCTCGCGCTGGGCGGCCCCCTGAGTCTGAAAAGGGCGCGCGTCTTCCTGCTGGAGGCTTCCGACCTCATCGGGGCGCCGCCCGCCTGTGCGATCGGCCCAGGCGTGCGATTCCAGTGGCTCATCGGGGAACGCATCATTGAGCTGTCCCCGAACGCGGGCGCCGATGACGAGGACATCGGCCTCCGATTCAGGGCTTTCGACATGGGCACGGTACCGGCCGGCACCTGGCGCACCAGCTTCAAATGGGGAGGCGATCCCGCCGATCAGCCCTACCACTGGTACCGGCAGATCTCCGGGGCGCCCGCCGGAGTCGACACCTGGTGGCAGCCCCGCTACGTTATGGTCGCCTCGACCTGGGAGGACTTCGACTGCGCCTTCCCGGACATTATCGGAAGCATGGCCGACGACGTGGCGCTCACACCGCCGGCCTGGCGCGATCGGTCTCCGTCTCTGACCTGGGCCCTCGGCAAGGGCTCCCCCTGGGAGACGGTGACCTTCGCCGCCGATGAGAACGGCCTCGACGTCATCGCTGTCGGTCATGGAGGACGTGCGAGCGTCCGTTTCCCCCGCGGCCGGTGGTTGTACGGGGATCGGCGGCGCGGATCGACCCTGACGGCCTTCGTGGCGGGGCTCGCCCGCGGTGGCGCCCCGGCGCTGGTCACCGATCTGCAAATGCGCGATGTGACCGGAATGGACATGTGCGTCTTCACGCCGGGCCCCGTCGCCGATATCGGCGTCCTGTTCGACGGGGACGAAACGAACCCCGACGACAAGCCGATTACGGGCTGCACGTGGGAGGAGTACGTGCGTGCAGTCGAGCGATCCGCGGTGCGCGCGCCCCGACGACGCGTCGGGACCCCCGGTCGCACTCCCCTCGATGTCAGGCTCGCTCCGCAGGGCGCCGGCGATCTCGTGGAGGCCCTCGCCGCGGCGCTCGCGGCGGGCGGGCGGTTCACGGACGTGCTCTCGCGCTTCGGTGCCGTGGTCGCGACGGAGCAGGACGCCGGAGAGTCCCGGTTCGTCTCCGGACGGGGCTGGTCCGCCGTCATCAAAGAGCACCGCCGTGGTCGGACGGTCACGGTCGAACCGTGCCGCGAGTCGGGCCCGTCCGACCGGAAGCAGAGGCTCGCCTGCGCCCGGGCGCTGTCCACCGAGCTGGAGCGGCGTCACGGCGCTCCAGTGGCCCGGAGCAGTGGGAGCCGCGGCCGCCTCACGCACGTCTTCGACGTGGGCGGATGCGGTGTCGAACTGAGTACCAGCCCCCGTGTCGAACTGGAAGTCGGGGACCTGCGCACGATTCTCGCCACGAGCTTCTGACCCGGCCCCGGAGGCGAGAGCTCCGGCAGTCTGCTCCAGCAGTCTCAGGGACCTTGCTCCGGGCGGCTTTGGCGGGACCCGCCCGCGGTACGGTTCGTCCATGATGTGGCGCGATGGCGAGATCCTGACACTGCGGCGCAATTGGGGCCCGCCGGGCCGTCGCTGCGCTGAACTGGTGGTGCGCGTCACCGCCGCGCCGTCGCGCGCCGATTCGCTGCAGGTCGACCGTCGACTGCGCGCCATCGCCTATGAGACCGTCACCGGCATCCCGGGCGTCGGGGAGGAAGTGCGCATGGATGTCTCCGCCCTCGACCGGGGTCTGGGCACCGGCGGGCACGCCATGGTGGTGGCGCGGCCCGGCGTCCTGCCCGAGGATCCAGTTCGTGAGGGACACCTGGTCAAGGCCCGCTACATGCCGGACCAGGTCATGGTCGCCGGCGTCGACGAGCAGGGCGCTGTGCACCACGAGCTGCTCTGCGCCCCCATCGACGATCTGACACTGGAAGGGACTCCGGTCGTGATCGCCGACCTGCACTCCGCCCTACCGGCCATCCTCGCCGGTGCTCGCGCAACGCGCGGTGCGCATGATCAGGTGCGCGCCGTCTACGTCATGACCGACGGCGGCGCCTTGCCCCTGGCTTACTCGCGCACCGTCGCCGCCCTGCGCCGGGTCGGCTGGTTGGCTGGCACGGTGACCTCCGGGCAGGCGTGGGGCGGCGACGTCGAGGCCGTGTCCGTGTACAACGCGCTGCTAGCGGCCAGACACGTGCTGGGCGCAGACCTCGTCGTCCTCGCCCAAGGACCCGGGAACCTCGGCACGGACACGCCATGGGGCTTCTCGGGTGTGGCCTGCGGCGACGCCGTTAACGCGGTGGCGGTTCTCGGCGGGCGGGCCATCGCCTGTCTGCGAGTTTCCCAGGCCGATGCGCGTGAGCGCCACCGCGGCATCTCCCACCACTCGATGACCGCCTACGGGCGGGTGGCCCTCACCGCCGCGGACATCGTCGTACCGGGGCTGCCGGGTGCGCTGGGCGAGCAGATCGACGCCCAGGCGCGCGAGTTGTGCGGCCCCCGCCCGCGGGGCGCTCGGCATCATCGCGTGGACACGGGTGTCGACGGGCTCACCGAGGTACTGGAAGAGGCCCAGAACGCCACAGGAATCCGCCTGTCCACCATGGGCCGCGGCCTGCACGAGGATACCGCGGCCTTCCTCGCCGCCGCTGCGGCCGGCCGGTACGCGGAGACCCTCCTGCACGAGCAGGCTCCCGAGGCCGCTTGAGCCGTCGCTACGGGCCAGGCGGGTCGGCCCATGGGTCGACGCGGATCTCCGCCGGGGCCGGTATGACTGGCTGGGCCGCAGCAGACGGGAATCGATCGGATCCCAGGCACTACCCTGACGCCATGAAGACCTTCGAGGACCTATTCGCCGAGCTTCAGGACAAGGCCGCCGCCCGCCCCGCGGGGTCCGGAACCGTGACCGAGTTGGATCGGGGTGTCCATTTCATCGGCAAGAAGCTGGTGGAGGAGGCCGCCGAATCGTGGATGGCCTGCGAGCACGAGTCCGATGAAGCGGCCTGCGAGGAGATCAGCCAGCTGCTCTACCACGCCCAGGTCATGATGATCGCCAAGGGCTACACCCTCGCCGACGTTTACGAGCGCCTGTGAGCGACCGCTCCGCTCCGTCGCCCGATACCACTGACCCATCTGTGAGGACCGCCGTGCTGCGCATCGCCGTGCCCAACAAGGGCTCCCTGTCCGAACCGGCCACCACTATGCTCGCCGAGGCCGGGTACCGCACTCGCCGCACGGGGCGCGAACTCGTGCTCCGCGATGAGGCGGGTGGAATCGAGTTGTTCTTCCTACGCCCCCGCGATATCGCCGTCTACGTCGGTCAGGGCGCAGTCCACGCCGGTATCACGGGACGTGACCTGCTGCTGGATTCAGGGGTGGACGCCGTCGAGCATCTGCCCTTGGGATTCGCCCGCTCCACTTTCCGGTTCGCAGCACCGGCGGGGACGATGAGCTCGCTGGAGGACATCGCGGGCAGGCGCGTGGCCACCTCCTACGACGTGCTGGTGCGCGACTACGTGAAGAGCCGGGGCGTGGAGGCGGTGACCGTGCATCTGGACGGCGCAGTAGAGTCCTCGGTCCGACTCGGGGTGGCGGATCTGATCGCCGATGTCGTGGAGACTGGAACGACGCTGCGGGCGGCAGGCCTGGAAACCTTCGGCGAGCCGATCCTGACCAGTGAGGCGGTGCTCATTACGACGGAACGATACCTGGGCGCACCCGGCCTGGTCACGCTCGTGCGGCGTCTGGAGGGGGTACTGCGGGCGCGCTCCTACGTACTGGTGGACTACGACGTGCCCATGAGTAGGCTGCATCTGGCGGCGGCGCTGACTCCGGGCATCGAGTCGCCGACGGTCTCACCGCTGCAGAACCCCGACTGGGTGGCGGTGCGCGCCATGGTGCCGCGAGCGGACGTCAACCGCGTCATGGACGAGCTCTACGAGGTGGGCGCACGCGCGATTCTCGTGTCCTCACTCCTAGCCTGCCGGCTGTGAGCCGGCGGCGCACCGCCCCTTGCTCACGGCCGAGCGGCACGTCACCGGCGGGCAGTGGAACCCCGCCCGTCTCACCGGGCGGCACTCACCGCCCATCGTCGACTTCGTCGCGGGGCATGGCCGCGACGAGCACGGTCGCCGCGGCCAGCAGGAGCGTGCAGGCCCCCAGGGCCGGAACCAGTCCAGCCGTGAAGCGCTCGCCGGGGGCGTAGGCGCCGTAGGCGGTGAAGATGGCGGTGCACAGGGCAATGCCCATTGCGGTTCCCAACTGACGCGCCGTCTGGTTGACTCCTGAAACCACGGCCCGGTCCCTGGGAGCAACTCCGATGAGGACGGCTGTCGCCAGAGGGGAGAAAGTCAGTCCCATTCCGGTCCCTGCGATCATCATGGGAATGACGTAGGCGATGTAGGCAGCGTTCTGATGGGATAGGAACGCGAAGCAGGCGATCGCCATGGTCTGCAGCACCATGCCGACAAGCAGCACCTGTTTCGGGCCGCGGCGCCCGACGATGACACCGGCCAGGGGCGCCGCCGCCATAGGGACCACGGTCCAGGGGGCGGCGCGCAGACCCGATTCGAGCGGATCGAATCCCATTCCGATCTGGAGGTACTGGCTCACCAGGAACACCGAGCCGAAGATGCCCGCGGAGAAGAGCACGGCGACGGCGTTGACGAGGCTGAAGCGCCGGTCGGCGAACAGGCGCATGGGCACGTACGCCTCCCGCTCGCGGCGTTCGTGACGGATGAAGCAGAGCAGCGAGACCGCGGCGATACCCAGGCAACTCACGACCAGAGGGCTGGTCCATCCGCGGCTGCCGCCCTCTGACAGCGCCCAGGTCAGCGGGAACACGAAGGCCGTTCCAGCCACCAGCCCCAGCAGGTCCGTCCGGGCGCCCGCCGACGCAGGAGACGCCTGCGAGGCGGCGGAGCCGAGGCTCCAGCGCACGAGGGCCAACGACAGGACGCCCACAGGGATGTTGATCCAGAAGATGACACTCCAGTGGAGATCCTCGACGACGGCGCCTCCGATGATCGGCCCCGCGGCCACGCCCAGGCCGTTGACGCTGCCCCATACGCCGATGGCCAGCTCGCGCAGGCGCCTAGGAACGGCGTCGGCCATCAGCGCCAGGGACAGGGAGCCGATAGCTGCCCCGCCGGCGCCCTGGACGACTCTGGCGGCGATCAGTGCGGACGGCGTGGACGCCAGCGCCGCTACGGCCGAGGCGAGGGTGAACAGGAGGATCGCCCACAGGAACAGCCGGCGGCGACCGATTCTGTCGCCCGCAGCGGCGGTCGGCAGGATGAGGGCGGCGTAGGTGAGCGTGTAGGCGTTGACGAACCACTGGAGCTCGGTGACCGAGGCGTTCAGGTCCTGATGGATCTGAGGCAGAGCGATGGTGACGACGAGTGAGTCCAGTGAGGTCATGAGCGTGGGCAGGGAAATGGCGACGATGACCCGGGCCGCGCGGTGCGTGCGTGGTGTCGGCAATGGAGGCTCCTGTTTGGATAGTTTTAGTATCCATTAGATTAGATACTAAAGCTATCTTCTAGTCAACTCGAGTCGCCCGGCCTCATCACGATGCTGGAGCAGCGCCGGTAGCCATTGACCGGCGTCCGTGACGCCCCCGTATCCTCCTCATGACGGCCCGCGACGGCGGGGCGTGCCGCCCCGCAGCGGTGCTGACAGGAGGGACATGCGCATCTCGGAGCTCGCCCGGGAATCGGGGATCCCGGTGGCGACCATCAAGTACTACATCCGTCAGGGGCTTCTCCCTGCTGGCGCCCCCGTCAACGCCCGCCAGTGCGACTACAGCTCCCGGCACCTCGACCGCCTGCGGCTCATCCGCGGCCTCCTCCACGTGCTGGGGGCCTCGATCGAGCAGGTGCGGGAGGTGGTGGCGGTCATCGACGGGCCCGCCCGAGAACCGTGGGAGGTGATGAAGTTCGCAACCGAGGCGATTCCCTCACCGCACCGGCATGAGGAGCCCGAGCACGGCAGGGCCCGAGAGGTCCTCGAGGAGTTCGGACTCCCCCACGCCCCCGAGCATCCCGCGGTCAGGCAGCTCGACGCCGCGCTGTTCTTCGCCGAGGAGATCGGGATGCCGATGAGCCGGGAGCAACTGGCCGTCTACGTCCGGGCGGCGCGGCGCACGGCCCGGGCCGATGTTGAACGCATCTCATGGGAACCGGACGAGGAGTCGGTCGAGCGGGCCGTTCTGGGCACGGCTGTCTACGAGCCCGTGCTTCTGGCACTGCGTCGCATCGCGCATCGCGAGCTGGGCATCGCCCACTACGGCCAGCTCGACGCCAGCCCGACGGCTGACGAGCGGAAGCGCCCCGACGGGGACGGGGCGACGTGAGGACGCAACGACTCGTCGGCGCTGCGCTCGCCTCGCCCGGCCCTCTTCCCGCTACCCGTCCTCGGATTCTTCCTCGGATCCCTCCGGAGTCCTCCCGCCGTTCCTACTGCTCAAGGGGCACGCACACGTCGGAGGCCCGGGGAACCTCGTCCCCCAGGATCCCGTAGGAGGACAGGAAGTCGATCATGGGGGCGAAGTCCTCAACCCGCACCGAGCCGACCGCCCGCGTCCCGTCCCCCTCGATGAGCTCGCCGGTGGCCACGGCGACCTCCCGGGCATGCGCGGCCTGGGTCGCGTCGGCCAGGTCGCTCACGTACTCCCCAGTGGCTTCGACGGCGGCGTCGGGGTCATCGATAAAGGACGCCATACCCGCGACCGAGTCCGCGACAGCCTCGGCGAGCGCGTCGCGACGGGCCGCCAGAACATCGGTCGTGGTGACCAGGGAGGCGCCCAGCAGCGGGGCGTCCTCACTGATGGCCAGAGTGCGCACCGGTGTGCCGTTCTGCGCGAGCTGAACGGCATCGTTGTTCGCGTACCCGGACACGGCATCGACCTTGCCCGAGGCGAGGGCGGCCTGCTGGGTGTAACCGATCTCCTGGATCGTGACCTCGTCCTGGCCGAGCCCGGCCGTGGACAGCGCCACGAGGAGGGAGTACCAGGTCTCCCCCGTCTTGCCGGGGGTGCCGATGCTGCGGCCCTTCAGATCGGCCAAGTCGGTGATATCGGAATCCTCGGGCACGATGATGCAGCCGGGGTAGCGCTGGTAGAAACCGCCGATGACGCTCAGGCCTCCTCCGTTGGAGGCGGCGACGACCGCCTCGTCCGCGCCGGCCACGACGATCTGCTCGGTGCCGGCCAGAAGGGCGTCGAACTGCCCTTCCTGCTCGCCGTGGTGGCGAAGCGAGACCCGCGGAGCGTACCGCCCGTTCTTCAGCGCCAGGTAGAAGGGGGCGAACTGGACGTTGGGCGTGTAGGTCAGGCCGATGACCAGATCCCCGGCGGCGCCGGAGGCGGCGGATGCTTTCCGGGCGGCGGTACCCGAGCCGCAGGCGCCGAGAAGGCCCGTCAGAGCCGTGACGGAGGCGGTGGACAGGACTGAGCGGCGGGAGAGGAAGGTCATTATGCGTCTTTCCGGTCGATGGGACGGGTGCGGGTGGAGGGAAGGGGGCTGCTATGCCGCGGTCGGCGTGCGCTCTCAGGTCGCTCGGCGTCCGCGCATGGAGTTCACGACGCGGCTGCGGCGCTCGAGCTCATACAGGCACCAGTGGATGCTCGTCGCCATGACGCACAGGACGACGATGGTGGAGAACAGCCCGGTGGTGTCGACGCTCTGACGCTGAGAGGCCAGAACCATGCCCAGGCCCCGGCCTCCCATGGTCATCTCCCCGATGACCGCCCCGGTGACCGACAGGGTGAAACCGGTGCGCAGCCCGGAGATGATGGCCGGTAGCGCCATGGGCAGTTCCATGTGCACGATCATGGAAGTTCCGTGGGCGCCGTCGAGCCGGGCGGCGTCGATGATGTCGGAGTCCAGGCCGCGCAGGCCGAGCAGGACGGTCACGGTGATGGGGAAGAAGACCATCAGGACGCACAGGACCACGGTTGGCACGGTGCCGTAGCCGATCCACACGACGAGCAGCGGGGCGATGGCGATGGCGGGCACCGCTTGGGAGGCAGCCACGTAGGGCAGAACGGCGCGGGAGAACGAACGCCAGTGGAACAGCGCCCACGCCAGAGGCAGGGATAATGCGGTCGCGGCCAGGCAGCCCAGCGCGGCCTCGATGAGCGTGATGCGGGTGTAGCCGAGTAGGCCGCCCCGACTCACCCCCAGCCACAGGCGGCGGGCGACGTCGAGAGGATCGGGCAGGAAGACGGGCAGGATGAGTCCGGCGCGAGTCACGGTCCACCACAGAGCCAGGACGGCCAGGCCCAGACCGGCGGCGGGGCCAGGACCCCGGTGCGGGTGGTACCGCACACTGGTTGTGCGGGCGGCGGCGGTGCCTTCGCGCCGCATCGGTGAGGCGGTGCGGAGGCCGGCCGGCTGGCCGTCGGCCGGCAGCGGGGACGCAGGGCGCCCGGCGGTGGCGGTGCTCACGCAGTATCCTCTCCGGTTGCCCGGGACGGTGATGTCCCGGGGACTCCGAGGTGACGGGCAGCGGACCGCGTCGACGCGATGCCCGGCGGGCAGCCCGGGCACCGCCCGAGCGCGCCCGGCAGGCGCCTCGTGCTTCCTCCCATCCGGACTCTCACCGTCGGTGCTGGGCTTCCACCAGCTCAACCGGCCGCGCCGCCCCGACGGGTTGGCGTGACCGGGTCGCGGACTATTACCGCCGGCTCGGACTTCCACCGACCCCGGAGCACGTGATTGCCCGTGAGAGTAGTCGACGACCACGAGCGCTACAACATGCTGCGATGACCGGCCGATCACACGGGGCGGGTACCGGCGTCCTCCGGAGTTGCCCCGTCCGAGCCCCGCCATCGGGCCGCGGCGACGGCCGAGCGGAACTCGGCCTCGACCGCCGGGGCGGGCCGTCCCGCGCGTGAAACGGCCCAGGCGACCAGCAGGTTAGCGGAGAAACCCGGGATGAGCTCGTACAAATCAAAGATCCCTCCCGGACCGCCGTCAACGTTGCCCCAGATCATGACGACGACCGCACCGGTGACCATACCGGCGACCGCGCCGACGGCAGTCAGGCGGCGCCAGTACAGGCACAGCAGGACGGTCGGTCCGAAGGAGGCCCCGAAACCGGCCCAGGCGAAAGCCACCAGGGCCAGAATGGTGTCACTGGGAGACCAGGCCATAGCGGCGGCCACAACCGCCACGGTCAAGACCGCGAATCGCGAGTACATGACCAGGCGCGTCTGTGAGATGCTCCTGCCACCGACCTGCTTGTACAGGTCCTCGATGAGTGCTGAGGAGGTCACCAGCAGCTGGCTGGAGACGGTCGACATGATCGCCGCCAGGATTGCGGCCAGCATGAAACCGGCGGCGAAAGGATGGAACAAGAGCTGTCCCAGGCTGATGAACACAGTCTCGGGGTCGTCCAGGCGCCCGGTGTCGCGCTGGAAGACGGCCACACCGACGATGGCGGTCGCCGCGGCGCCGGCAACGGCAAAGAGCATCCATCCGATGCCGATGCGCCGCCCGGAAACGGCCTCCCCCGGGGATCGCAGCGCCATGAAACGCACGATGATGTGGGGTTGGCCGAAATAGCCCAAGCCCCAGCCCAGTGAGCTGATGACGCTGATCACCGAGGTCGTCGGCCCGAGCACCGCCCAGTAGTGGGGGTCGACCGCGGTGACGGCGTCGACGGTGGCGCCGATACCGCCGAGATGGATGACGCCGATGACCGGCACGGCGATCAGGGCGGCGACCATCATAAGACCCTGAACGAGGTCGGTGTAGGACACGGCGAGAAAGCCGCCCACGAGCGTGTACATGACGGTGATGCAGGCTACGAGAGTCAGGCCCAGCCGGTAGTCCAGCCCGAAGGAGGAATGGAAAAAGATGCCCCCCGAGACCATGCCGGAGGAGACGTAGAACGTGAAGAAAACGAGGATGATCAGGCCGCTGGCCCAGCGCAGCAGGTGCGCCGAGTCGTGGAGGCGGTTGTCCAGGAAACTCGGGATGGTGATCGAGTTGGAGGCGACCTCGGTGTAGGTGCGCAGCCTTGAGGCGACATAGCGCCAGTTGAGCCACGCCCCCGCAGTCAGGCCGACGGCGATCCACCCCTCGACCAGGCCGGAGGCGTACAGGGCGCCGGGCAGGCCCATCAGGAGCCAGCCGGACATGTCGGAGGCTCCGGCGGACAGCGCCGTCACCATGGGTCCCAAACCTCGGCCGGCCAGCATGTAGTCGTCGAGCGAATCGTTGTGGCCGTAGGCCCACCAGCCGATGACGACCATGCCGACGAAATATATGATCATCGAGATGGCGGCGAAGGTAGTTGGTGACATGGCTCTCCTCATCTCAGGGGTGGGTCTGTCCCGTACCTTAGCCCGGGGCCGTACCCCACACGGTCCCCCCTCACGGGAGGACCGCACCGAACAGCACAGTGGACGATCGGCGCGCTCAACGCACCATCTGGGTGTCTTTGAATTCGAGGGCCCGTTCCGCCTCCTCAGCGACAGTGTTGAGCGTTCTGCCGATGCCAGCGGCGGCGTAGGCGCTCACGAAGCCCTCGACCAGGGGCGCGCACGACACGCGTACGCGCCCCCGCACAGCGGGATTCACCAGGTCCAGGGCGGTTTCGGCGCTCATCACCCCACTGCCGAGGTCGGTCAGCACGAGTACGCCGTCGCCGTCATCGGCCCTCCCGATAGCGGCGGCGACTTCGGTGGCATCGGTTCCCAGCTCGCCCCCGGGCATTCCCGCGGCGATCTCGACGCGCACATCCAGGCCGGGCACCAGCCCCCGGCCGAGGGCCGCCGTGGCGCGGGCAAGCTCCAAGGAGTGCGAGACCACGACGATGCCGATCATGATGCTCTCCCGCCCATGACCTCGGCCAGAGCCCGCAGGAGCAGCGCGGTCGAAGCGGCGCCGGGGTCGATGTGCCCGACCGAGCGCTCACCCAGATAGGAGGCCCGCCCCTTGGTGGCGAGCATGGGGCCGGTGGCCGTGCGTCCGGCGTCGGCGGCGGCAGCCGCCTTCTCCAGGGCCGGGACCAGGTCAGTACTGGCGCGCAGGGCGTCGAGGGCGGGGTACCAGGCATCGAGCATGGTCTTCTCCCCCGCCTCGGCTCTGCCACGCCGAGCGATGCCGCTGACCCCCGCCCCGATGGCGTCGGTCAGGGTCCTCAGATCGAGGCTGTCGCGCCCCCTCGTCGCGTCGGCCATGGACAGGAAGAAAGTTCCGTACAGGACTCCCGATGCGCCGCCGACCCTGGAGATCAGCGTCATGGCGAGCGTCCTCAGGACTGCGTCGGGCGTATCGGCGCTCGCTGCGAGGGCCTCGACAGCGGCTGCCATCCCCCGCTTGAGATTGGCGCCGTGGTCGGCGTCCCCGATAGCGGCATCCAGCTCGGTCAGGGCGCGGGCCTGCTCAGCTACTAGGTCGCCGCAGCGCCGGACCCAGGCGCGCAGGTCGTCGGCGGTCACCGTTGTGCGTCCCACGGGAGCCACGATCACTCGCCCCACCTCAGGCCGGGGGAGGCCACCGGGGCGTCCCAGAGCCGGAGGATCTCCTCGTCGGCGCGCACCAGAGTCAGTGAGCAGCCGGCCATGTCCAAGCTGGTGACGTAGTTGCCGACCAGGCTGCGGGCGACGGCGATCCCCGCTTCGCGCAGCAGTCCCACCACCTGCCCGTACATGATGTAGAGCTCCAGCAGCGGGGTGGCACCCATTCCGTTGAGGAGGACGATGACGTCGCCGTCCGCCGACGGCAGGTCGGCCGCGATCGGCTCGACCAGGCGACGCGCCACCTCACGAGCCCCGGTGGCCTTCTCCCGACTCCGGCCCGGCTCGCCGTGGATGCCGATACCGATCTCCATTTCATCGTCGGGCAGATCGAAGGAGGGCTTGCCGTTGGCGGGCACCGTGCACGAGGTTAGCGCCACGCCCATGGAGCGGCCGCCCTGCGCGACCCGCTCGGCTAGGGCGGCGACCTGTTCAAGGCTCCGACCCTCCTCGGCTGCGGCGCCCGCGACCTTCTCGACGACGAGGGTCGCGCCCACGCCCCGGCGTCCGGCCGTGTACAGGGAATCCTCCACGGCGACGTCGTCGGCGACCACGACGGTGGCGATCCGGATGCCGGAGCTGGCTGCCAGCTCGGCGGCCATCTCGAAATTCATGACGTCGCCGGTGTAGTTCTTCACGACATGGAGAACACCGGCGCCCCGATCGACCGCAACGGTGGCGGACACGATCTGGTCGGGCACGGGAGAAGTGAAGACCTCGCCCGCGCAGGCGGCGTCGAGCATACCCGATCCCACGAACCCGGAGTGGAGGGGCTCGTGCCCGCTGCCGCCGCCCGAGACGATGGCGACCCTGCCGGCGTCCTTGGGGATCGCACGGTAGACGACGCGCTGGTCGACGTCGACGCGCAGCGCACCCGGGTGGGCCGCCGCCATGCCCACCAGCGCATCCGTGACGACGGTGTCGGCGGAGTTGATGAGCTTCTTCATACCCCCACCCTATGTCGGAAGAGGGTCCGGTCACAGACCGATGGACTCCTCAGAGGGAAACGACCTCGGTCGCGAGAACGACAGCCGCGGCCCAGCCACCATCATGGGTCAGAGAGACGGGCCAGCGCTCGGGCCCGCTCGCCCCCCTGCCCAGACTCGTCTCGACCTCCCGGGCGAGCACACCGCTCACACGCAGAAACGGCCGGCCCCAACGGTCGGTGACGACCTCGACCTCGCGCCAATCGACGTCATCGGAGCCGACGACCGGGGCGACGGGCCGTCCCGCCCGCGCCCCCAGGGCCTGCGACCACGCCTTGACGAAGGCCTCCTTGGCGGCCCAACGGGCGGCCAGGTGCTCGGCCTCATCCGACCCTGTCGCCGCGGACCGGCGACGGGCTTCGCGGCGCTCCCGAGCGGAGAAGACCCGCTCGGCGAAAACGGTGCCCGGGACGGCCAGCTGCTCGGCGATGCCGATGACGTGGACGAGGTCGAGGCCCACCCCCAGCACCCGCGAGCCCGCGGGCGTGGCCGGGAACCCCGGAAGCCGGGGCCCGTTCTCAGCGGTCATGTCGATCGTCGGCGTGTCCGAGGCGCGAGGACGAATCGTTCACGGCCCCGAGCCCGCCCCGCAGGCCCCGAAACCGCCACGGGCCCCGGTCGGTCCGCGTCGCAGCCGCACGGGTGCGGGCGACGGCGCCCCTGGCGGATCGCTGTGGCGGCACGGGGTTCCGCCAGGGGCCGGGCCGATGCCGGACCATCACCGCTCGGCGTGGTAGACGCCGTCGGCGCCCAGCCGCGCCCGGGGATCAAGCAGCATAGCCGCCTCGACCTCGTGCGGGTCGCGGTGCTCGGTCGCCTCGCCCAGGCGCCGTCCCTCGATCTGCTCGAACAGCGGCGCCCGCCCGATCATGCCGGCGCGACGGCGGCGCGTTCCCGCGGCGAGGCGGGCATTAGCCCGCTCGACCCACACGTCCACAGCCTCCTGACCGCCCGACTGACGCAGGGCGGACTCGAAGGCGCCCGGATGCACGAGCGCGATCAGACCACTGACGTGGCCGAAGCCCAGCGAGGTCAGCAGACCCGCGCGCACCACTCCGGCGCCCGAGACGCGACCCGACTCGCCCCCGCGGCCGGCCAGGCGGATGGGCGTGCGCGGCCAGACCCAGAAGGCGTCCCGCTCCAGCGGCGCATCGACCACGTCAAGGCTCGCGTTGCCGGGAGCCACCCCAGTGGCCAGGATCTCTGCCAGACCCGCGACCTGGAACAGCGCGGCACCTCCTTTGGCGTGACCGGTGATCGTCTTCTGCGAGACGGCCACCAGCGGATTGCCCTCCGTTCGTCCCAGCGAGCGCGCCAGGCGGGTGTGCAGTTCGGACTCGTTGGGATCATTGGCGCCCGTCGACGTGTCGTGCTTGGAGACCACGGCGATGTCGTCCGCTTCGACGCCCAGGGCCCTGAGCGAGCGCGCCAGGCGGGAATCCTTTCCGCCGCGGCCGGCCGCCAGGGCGCCCAGACCGGGTGCCGGGATGGAGGTGTGGGCGCCGTCGGCGTAGGAGGAGACGAAGCCGATCACTCCCGCCACCGGCAGCCCCAGGCGAGCGGCCACGCCGGCGCGGGCCAGGATCACAGTACCGCCGCCCTCGGCCTCTACGAAGCCGCCGCGACGACGGTCGTTGGCGCGAGAGAAGTGGCGGGCCGAAATGCCCTTGGCGTACATGGAAGCGGCCTCGGCGGTGGCATTCATATTGCCGAAACCGACGACGGACTCCACCGAGATGTCGTCGATGGCGCCGGCGACGACCACATCCGCCTTGCCCAGTGCGATCTTGTCCCAGCCCTCCTCGATGGACACCGCCGCGGTGGCGCAGGCGCTGACCGGTTGGACCATGGCCCCGTAACCGCCGATGTAGGACTGCATGACGTGAGCGGCCACCACGTTGGGCAGCGCCTCCTGGAGGATGTCGCTGGGACGGTCCTGGCCGAGCAGACGTCCCACGAACATCTTGCGCATCGACTCCATGCCGCCGAAGCCGGTGCCCTGCGTGGAGGCCACGTCAGAAGGGTGGACGGCCGCGAGCAGCTCGGCCGGAGAGAATCCCGCCGACAGGAAGGCGTCGACCGTCGTGACCAGATTCCACGACGCGATCGGGTCCATGCCCTCGACCATGGCCGCCGGGATCCCCCAGCGCTGCGGGTCGAAGTCGATCGGGAACTGACCGCCGACCGTGCGCGTCAAGGCCGCGCGGCGCGGGACGCGCACCAGCGAGCCCGTCAGGCGGGTGACGGTCCACTCCCCCGTTTCGGCATCCGGCGCCACGAGTGTGTGCTCGGGATCCTCGGTCTCCAGGGTCCGAGCGGTCGCCTCGTCAGCAACGGTCAGGGTGATGTCGTGGTCGAGGTAGACGGCCACGTCCTCCTCGGCATCGGGGGCGATGACCCCGTCGTCGACGAACTCGCGGATACCGCAGCGGGCGACCACCTCGTCGCGGTAGCGCTCGAGGATATCGGATTCCTCGACCATCTCGCCGTCGGTGTCGTACCAGCCGGGCCTGGGCGAGTCGTGCCAGGTGAGCAGACCCATGCCCCAGGCGAGCTCGAGCACGCCCGCGGCGGTCAACTCGACGTCGTCGCCCCCGCTCATACCCAGCTCGGCCTCGCGGCGCGTGCGACCCGAACCCCATGTGGAGACCTCCCCGGTGGAGACCACGACGACCATGTCCTCCAAGGAGGCGTCGACCGGGCCCCAGCCGGGAGCGGTCGGCTGGGTCGGCACCACCGGAGTCGGAAGGGCCTTGATGGTGGCGGGAGCGTTCGCCCGCTCCTCGTCCTTTCCGGCCTCGGCCGAGCGCGCCACGGCCCGCTCGCGCAGGGCGACCAGGTCGATGTCGTCGCTCAAGCCCCCGGTCAGGTCGGCCGTCACCGGGGCAGTGGCGGCCCGAGCGCGCACGTCAGCGGTGCACAGGGCCACCAGCTCGGCAGCGATCCCCCGGGTGTCCCAGGTTCGCACGCCGGCCGCCTCGACGGCCTCCACCAGCGGGTCGTTGCCGCCCATCAGTCCGGTGCCGCGCACCCAGCCGATGCGCGGGTGGGCCAGTGTGACGCGCTGGGCCCAGGCGGGTTCGGAGCGCCAGCGGTTGACGATCGCGTCCAGGGCCGACTTAACTTCGCCGTAGGCACCGTCGCCGCCGAAAATACCGCGGTTGGGCGAACCGGGCAGAACCACGTGGAGCCTGTGGTCGACGTGCGTGTCGGTGCCGATGGCGCTCAGTGCCGCGATGGTGCGCTCCACACTCCACAGTAGCAGGCGCGTCTGCGACTCCGCCTCGGGACCGGCGTCGGCCAGCGTCCCGAACACGCGCGGCGCGGCGAAGGGGAATAGAAGGGTCGGGACGAGCGCCTCCTTGACGAGCGTGGACGAGCCGCCCGAGGTGACGACCTGGTCGTGGCCGATCCAGTCAGCCAGGGCATCGATGTCCCGGTAGGAGGCCAGGTTGGCCGGAACCATCCACAGTCGGGCGCCCGCGGAGGCGTGCTCACGGTAGAGCTCCTTGGCGAAGGCCAGACGTTCATGAGTCAGACGCGAGCTGGTCGCCACGACCGTGGCCCCCCCGGCGAGCAGCTCGCCGGCGACCGCCGCGGCGATCGAGCGGGGCGCGAGGCCAGTGACTACGGCCACGTCGTCGGCCCACCGAACCGACTCGGCTCCGGCCGCCGGACGCTGTGCGGCGACGGCCGCGATCGCCCCGGCGAGGTCGGCGCGCTCGGCGGCCTGCGGCGCACCGGACCCGCGCAGGAAGCGGGCCCACCAGGAAGCCTGGTCGGCGACGGCTCGTCCGAGCCCGATGAACCGCTCGGGGGCCAGCAGCTGGCGCGCCCGGCCCATCGGAGTCTCGCCGTTGCCCAGGCGAGCCAGGTCCTCACGAGCCGTCGCCCACCGATCATCGATGAGAACGGCGCGGTCGGCGTCGAATGCGGGGGTCACCGACCGGAGCCAGCCGGTGCCCAGTTCGGCGTCGACGGCCTCGACCAGGGTGCGCGCGGCCGCGGCCCGGTCGCCGGCGTCGGCAGGAACCGTGACCCGTTCGGACAGACCCAGGGCCGCCAGAACCGTGCGGGCGGTCGTGGCCAGAACGCCATCCTCGCCGGTGACCGTGGCGGCAAACGCGTCCAGGGCGGCGGAATCCACCACAGCACCCGCGGCGCCGCCCGCGCTCGGCTTGGCCACAGTAATACCGTGGGCCGAGGCGACGGCCTGCACCGCCTTGTCGATGAGGGCGTCGACGGCGCCGGCGCTGCTCACCGGGGTGGACGTCCCCAGGGAGGCGAGGTCCTCCCCGCGCATGGAGGTGCCCTCACGGGTGCCCAGGAACAGTTCGGCGGTGACATGGGAGATCCACCCCTCGCCCAGGCCCCAGGTGCCGGTCACGCGTTCAGCCACGCGGGTCGCGCGCACGCCCGACGGGCCGAGGAGGCGGCCCAGGCCGGTGCGGACGGCGTCGGCCAGGACCGGGCCGAAAGCCTTGTAGCCCGGTGCCCCCTTGGCGACAGTGTCCGCGAGCGCCGTCATGTCGGCGTCGGCCGCGCCGTCGATGCTGGCGAGCTGAAGCTCGGTGCCCATGTCCATGAGCAGCTGGTTGCGGCGCGAGGACACGCCGTTGGTCAGCGTCTCGGTGGTGTCGGTGGCGCCGATCTGCTCGGGACGGATGCGGGCGGCGTGGGCCAGGAGGACGGTGAGCGCGTCCGTGGCGGTGAAGGGAAGATCGTCGACGGGACCGACCGGCCCGGCCGGTGCCGCGGCGGGGGTCTCAGGTGCCGCGGCGGGGGTCTCAGGTGCTGCGGGTGCCTGAGGGGCGGCTGGCAGCTCGAAGTCCTCCTCGGCCGGCTCGACGGCCGGATCGGTGTCGGTGGCCAGGACGCGGGCCTCGTCGCGGCGGGCGTTGTGGACCGTCACATGGTGTCCGTGGTGGCGGGGCAGTAGGAGCGTTCTGGAGGCGAGGTTGGCTAGCGTCGGGGAGGCGGCCAGGCCGACTTCAACGATGTGCTCAACACCCAGGCCGCCCTCGGCCGGCGGGGACAGCAGAACGTCCTGGGTCTCGATCCAGCGCACCGGGGAGGCGAATTGCCAGGCAAGCAACTCGATGAGCAGCTGGCGGGCCAGTTCGACGGGTCGGCCCTGCCAGGAGACCCAGTCCTCGACGATGGCCCGTACCGGCTCGGACGGCACGACCTCGAGGATCGCGCGGGCGAAATCGGCCGTCAGTTCGAAGGGGCGGGCGACGAGGTTGGGCACGTAGCGTCCCACGAGGCGGTCGGCGTCCAGGTCGGCCGGGATGAGCGCCTCCAGGCGCTCGCGGAACTCGGGCACGCCGGGACGCAGGATCCTGGAGTGGAAGGGCACGTCGATTCCGGGCACGAGCATGAAGGGGTTCTTGCCGCCGCGCGCCGCGGCTCTGGCGCGTGAGTCGGCGGCGAGGGCCTCCAGACCCTTGATGGTGCCGGCGACGGCGTACTGGACGCCGGCCAGGTTGTAGTTGACGATCTGGAGGAACTCGCCCGATTCGCGGGCGATCCGCTCGACGTAGTCCTCGACGTCGGCGGCGGGGATGCCCGCCTGGTTGGGGCGCAGCGCCCCCATGCGGTAGTTCGAGGCGCCGTTCTCGTCGCGCTCGACCAGAGTGTGCATGGTCGAACCGCGCTGGAAGACGATGGAAATGGTCGTCTCCACAGGCATGACCCGTCCGTAGGCGCTCAGGGCCGTGTATTCGCCCAGGGAGTGACCGGCGAAGGCCGCGTCCTCCACGAGGGCGCCGGCTTCGGCGAGCCGGGCGGTGGTGGCCATGGCGACGGTAGCCAGGGCGACCTGGGTGAACTGGGTGAGGTTGAGCAGCCCGTCGGGGTGGCGGTAGGTCACGCCGCGGGCGGTCATCTCGGTGGGGTTGTCACGTACGAGGGCGATGACGGAGAAGCCGAGAGCGGCACGAGTATGGGCGTCAGCGCGTTCCCAGACCCGGCGGGCTGCCTTCGAGGTGCTCATCTCGTCCAGTCCCATGCCGCGGGCCTGGATGCCCTGACCGGGGTAGATGTAGGCGGTCGGCTCGGGCTCGGTGACGGCCGTGCCGCGTGAGACGACCTCGTCGCCGATGCGGCAGGTGACCTCCAAGACGAGGCCGCCGCCGCGCACCAGGCCAGTGCGCTCGACGCTGATCTCGACGCGGTCGCCGAGCTCGACAGTGCCGAGCATGACGTAGGTCCAGCCGGCCAGCACGTTGCGGGTGCCGTCGGCGGCGGTGGAGGCCGCGACCTGCTCGGCGGTGGCGGACAGCCACATGCCGTGGACCAGCGGTGCCTCCATGCCCGCGATCCTGGCCGCGTTGTAGCTAGTGTGGATGGGGTTGAAGTCACCGGTGACGCGCGCGAAGGCGGTCATGTCGGTGGGGGCGGTCACGGTGACCCGGCGCAGCAGACGGCGAGCGGCGGGGGCCGTGGCGCGTCCGGTGCCCCCCGCCAGCTCGGGGGCCGAGGGCACGGTGGTGCCCGAGGCGCGCCCGCGGATGGCGAAGCGTTCGCGCATGAGGGCGATCAGATCCCCGTGCGCCCCCTCGGTGGCGTCGGTCAGCTGGAGGCGCACGTCGACGACGCGACCGGCGCTGGACTCCTCCAGGGAAGCAACCCACCCGTCGACCTGGACGACGGTCCCGGGGCCGGCCTGGGCGCGCAGCTCGGCCAGCGGGCGGTGCAGGTCGATGGTGTGGTCAAGATGGACGGCTCCCAGCAGGCCCTCGATGAGCGGCATACCGTCTTCGACGACGCTTCCCAGGGCCGCGTAGACCACCGGCCAGCACGGGCCGAGCAGGGCGTCGGGGACCAGCGGAGCGGGTGACAGGGTGGTCGGCAGGGCGTTCGCGGTCACGGCGCCGTGGTCGGCACCCAGGTTGTCGGCCAGGGTGAAGCGGGCGTGGACAGTGCCGAAAGGCTGAGAGACAGGACGGCCGAGCGCGTCGACGGCGCCGTCGACAGGGGCGACCACCTGCGGCAGGCGGTCGACGAGGTCGCCGGTGACGGACGTGGAGCCCACCCCGGCCGTGGCGCGCAGGAGGTCGTTCATGGTCTCGCTGATGCGCTCGGGGTCGACCAGAGGAGCGGCCCCGTCCCAGGCGCGGGCCAGACGCAGGGGTACGACCAGGCGGCGCACGGCGTGGATGTCCTGCCCGCCGGGGGTGGCGTCCCAATGGGTGTCGAGGCGGATGTCCAAGTCGTAGGCGTCCTCGGCGACATCGGGGCGGGCGATCACCGTGTAGGCCTCTGACGGCAGGACGCGGGCGGGATTGACGGTCAGGTGTCCGTTCCACAGCACGTGGGGGGTGGTGCGGACCAACTCGGTGGCATCGGTGACCGGCGTCCCCGGAGTGCGGGCGGTCACCTCCGCGCCCAGGCGGCCGGCGGCGGTCTGCTCGCTCACGCCGGCGGACTGGAGCGCTTGGACGGCGGCGGTCTCGAAGCGGCCCAGGAGGTGTCCGACAGGCTCATTGATGGTGGTGATGCCGGCGACGGCGACCGGACCGGGGATGATGCGCACCTGATCGGCGGTGTAGCGCGGGTCCTGGGACTGCCACAGGGAGTCGGTGCCCCACCAGCGCAGGATGTCGGCGTCGAGGACCGGTACGAAGGGCACCGGCTTGGGGTGCTTGCGGCACAGGTCGACGAACCAGGCGGCATCAGCGGGCTCGACGCGGGTGCGCGCGGCGGCCGGGTAGCGTGAGGCCAGAGCGGACAGGGCTGCGTCGGAGTCGAGCACGTCGTTCTCGGTGGCGAACAGGGTCTCGATGCGGCCGTGATCGGCCTCGCTCAGACGGGCCTCGGTGCGGTGGAGCAGATCGAGGAAGCGGTCGTACCAGCCCTCATCGGCCCAATCGGCGCGAGAGGCGGCGCGCCCGGTGTGGGGAGCCACGCACAGCTCGGCGTAACGGGTGGCCCATTCCAGATAGGTCATCGCCTCGACATCGCCGAAGTAGGGCTTGGCGGTCTTGGACAGGGCGGCGATCATCTCGTCGCGGCGGGCGTTCATAGCCTCGTCGTTGCCGGCGATCTCCTGGATGAGGCGTGAGGCCCGTGCCGAGGAATTGTCGATCTCATACAGGTCGGCCCTCAGGTGCGACAGTCCGGAGGTCATACCGCCCTGTGAGGCGCCAGAGGCGACCCAGCCCCCCTCGTGGGCCGGGTCGATCCCGGGCGTGTCGACGAGCAGCTGCTTGACGTCCTCGTTGGTCTTCGCCTCCAGGCAGGTCATGGCGGCGGTACCGACCATGACGCCGTCGACGGGGGCGGCGGCGGTGCCGTAGGCCTCGGCCCAGCGTCCGGTGAGGTAGTCGGCGGCTCGCTCGGGAGTGCCGATGCCGCCGCCGACGCACACGACGAGGTTGTCGACCGCGCGGATGTCGTCGTAGGTGGCCAGGAGCATGGTGTCCAGGTCCTCCCACGAATGGTGGCCGCCGGCGTGCCCGTCTTCGATCTGCATGATGACGGGGCTGTCGGGCACGGCCCGGGCGATGGCGATGACCTGACGGATCTGGTCGACGGTGCCGGGCTTGAAGGCCACGTAGGGGAAGCCCTCGGCATGCAGGCGGGCCAGCAGGGCAACCGCCTCGTCGAGCTCGGGGATGCCGGCGGAGATAACGACGCCGTCCACCGGGGCGCCGGCACCGCGGGCCTTGGACAGCAGGCGCTGAGTGCCCAGGTGCAGGTTCCACAGGTAGCGATCCATGAACATGGCGTTGAAAGCGGCCGTGCGTCCCGGCTCCAGGGCCGCCTCGAGGCCGGCGAGGTTCTCGGTCAGGACCGTGGCGGTGGTCTGGCCACCGCCGGCGAGTTCGGACCAGTAGCCGGCATTGGCGGCGGCGGCGACGATTCCGGGATCGACGGTGGTGGGGGTCATGCCGGCCATCATCACCGCCGAACGGCCGGTCAGACGGGTGAAAGCGGTGTCGAGGGTGAGCCGCCCGTCGGGCAGGCGGCTCAGACGCGGGGCGAAGCGGGCCCGGTCGACGGTCGGGGCGGGGGCGGCGCCGGGACGGTCCAGATCGTCGATTCCGCGGGCGGTGCCCGCGGGAACGACGATGGTGCCGGTGCCGGCGACGACGGCCTCGGTCAGGCGCGCGAGCACGGTGCCGGGTCCCACATCAATCACGAGGCGGGCCCGGGTCGGAGCGAGGGCGCTGGTGACCAGAGCGGGCCAATCGACCGGATCGATGAGGACGGCCACAGCGAGACTGCGGGCGAGGGAGGCGTCCAGACCGGCCCGCTCGGCCCAGGCCACGACCTCCTCGACGGCGGGGGCGAGCAGCGGGGTGTGGAAGGGCACAGAGGTGGTGAGGAACTCAGTGACGGGAGCCAGGACCGCTCCCCCGCGACGGCGCTCCTTGCGGTCGTCGGCGCTACGACGGGCGGCCGCCTCCAGGGCGGAGACGACGGCCTCCAGATCAGCGGGGCGGCCCGACAGAATATGAGCCTGACGGCCGTTGGTCACCCCGACGCTGAGACTCTCGGATCCGGGAACGCGAGCGAGCACGGCGTCCAGGACCTGACGGGTCACGCCGCGCACCGAGAGCATGGGCGTGGACTGCCCCACCGTGCCCAGGTCGAGACGCCGGGTCGTGCGAGCGGCCGCGGCGCCGATGAGACGGGCGATGGCATGGACGTCAACGACCCGTTCGTCGGCGGCCCGTCCGCCGGCGGCGGTCAGCGCCTCCAGCAGAGCGACGCCGAGGACCCCCTGGGAGTGGCCGATGACCGCGGCGGGGACCGCGGCCCCGGTCACGTCGACGCCCGCCGCGGGCAGGGACGCGATGACAGCGTGCTGGGCGAGCAGGATGCCCGGCACTGAGACGTCGGCCGTGTCGGCCGCCGCCCCGCCCGCGGACGCGACGACCGGGTTCACCGGGGCGGCGGCATCGGTCAGCAGGCGGGCGCCCCGAGGGGTGATGGTCAGCAGGTCGGTGGCCACCGGGGCCAGCCGCGCGGCGACGGCGGAATCCAGCTCGACGAGTGCCGCAGCGAGGTCGTGGTCGAGGCCGACGAGCTCATCGAGAGTGGCGCGCCAGGGCGTGGCCTGTCCGCCGAAGGCGAGGACGTAGGGCTCACCGGCGCTTACGCGCTCGGCGGAGGTCGGGGCGCAGGTCTCGACAGTGGTGGGGGTGGTGGGCTGGGTGCTCATGCGGTCCTCGGTCGTGGTGGGCAGATCGTTGTCTGGAATGTCTGAAATACCCGGAGTGTCCGGAGTGCTCGGGGCGGCGCCGGCCGGCGCCGATGAGACGGAGCGGTCGTTCATGCGCGGCGCCTTACAGCGGGACGTTGTCGTGCTTCTTGGTGGGTGTGTGGCGCGAATCGCGCTTGTCGGCCAGAGCTGCCAGGGAGTCGACGATGACGGTGCGGGTCTCTTCCGGGGCGACGACCGCGTCGATCTCCCCGATGGCCACCGCCTTATCGGGGTTGATGACCGTCTCGGTGTACTCCTCAACGAGACGCTCCTGCTCGGCGGCCGCGGCCTGATCGCCGCGCTCGTCGCGCACCCGCTCGAGCTCGCGGCGGTGGATGATCCCCACAGCGCCGGCGGCGCCCAGGACGGCGATCTCGGCGCCGGGCCAGCAGAAGTTCAGGTCCGCCCCGATGGCCTTGGAGCCCATGACGATGTAGGCCCCGCCGTAGGCTTTGCGCAGAACGACGGTCACCAGGGGGACAGTGGCGGTGGCATAGGCGTTGATGACCTTGGCCCCGCGCCGGATGATACCGGCATGCTCCTGCTCGGCCCCCGGTCGGTAGCCGGGCACGTCGACGAAGGTGACCACCGGCAGGCCGAAGGCGTCGCAAAAACGCACGAAGCGGGCCAGTTTCTCAGAGGCGTCCACGTCCAGCGTGCCGGCATCGACCAGCGGCTGATTCGCCGCAATACCGACCGGACGGCCCTCGAAGCAGGCGAAGCCGATGACGACATTAGGGGCGAAGACCTCCTGGACCTGCACGAGCTCACCGTGGTCGACCAGGGCGGTGATCACTTCAGCGACGTCGTAAGCCTGGCGGGAGGAGGCCGGCACGAGCGCGCCGACGCCGGCGGCCGCCGTGGCGTCGGCGGCGCGAGCGGTCGCGTCGTAGTCGTAGCGCGGAGCGTCCTGGTCCGCCGAGGACGGCAGATAGGCGAGCAGCGTGCGCACCTGCTCCAGGGCGTCCATCTCGTCCTCGGCAACGTAGTGCACAACGCCCGACACACTGCCGTGAATCCGGGCGCCGCCGAGCTCCTCGGCGCTGATGGACTCCCCCGTGACGGCGCGCACGACATCGGGGCCGGTGACGAACATGTGGGAAGCCTCGCGAGTGGCGATGACGAAATCGGTCAGGGCGGGGCTGTAAACCGCACCGCCGGCGCAGGGTCCGAGGATAACGCTGATCTGTGGCACCAATCCGCTGGCGGCGCAGGTGCGGTTGAAGATGCGTCCGTACTGACGCAGTGCCCCGACCCCCTCCTGGATCTTGGCGCCGCCGGAGTCGATCAGGCCGATCACGGGAACGCGCAGACGCAGGGCGTCGTCGAGCAGGCGGACAATTTTATCACCCTCGACACGGCCCAACGCCCCGCCGGAGACGGAGAAATCCTGGGAATAGACGGCGACCTGGCGTCCGTCGACCTGTCCGAAGCCGGTGACCACGCCGGAGGGGCGGGCCCCGGCCCCCGCGCCCGAACCGGTGTAGCGGCCGATCTCGAGGAAGGTGTCGGCGTCCAGCAGTGCGTCGATGCGCTCGCGGGCCGTCTGCTTGCCCTTGGCGTGCTGGCGTCGGGCGGCGCGGTCCTCGGCCTGGGCGCCGACCTGGGCGGCGCGCTCGCGAAAGGCCGTCGTAACGGCGCAGTGCGCCATAGTGAGGGCCTCGGAGTCGGGGCCTGCGGCGGTTGCGGGAGAGGCGGTGGTCACGGCTCAGGCCTCCTGAGGAGTCGGGTGCGAGGACGTGGCGCCGGCGGTCGCCTGCACGACCGTATCCCTCATTCGTACGAGCACCTCGCCGGCGGAGACGGTGCGCCCGGCGCTGACGGGGATCTCCGCGACGGTGGCGTCGGCGGGGGCGTGGACGTAATTCTCCATCTTCATCGACTCCAGGACGACGAGAAGCTCACCGGTGCGAACCCTCTGCCCCGGTTCGACGCAGATGCGGGTGACGATCGCCTGCATGGGGGCGGCGATGACCGACGGGTCGGCGCCGGTCGGCTCGGCGGTCCCCCGCGTCCCGGATCGGGAGTTCGGGCGCCCGCGCAGCGGCTGGCGCGTGCGCCGCTGAGTCGACGCACCGGGGTAGCCCACGCCGAGGCGGGGGCCGTGGCCGCCCAAGATGCCGTCGGGAACGGTGAGTTGGACGCGCCGGCCGTTGATCTCGATGACGTAGGAGGAGCGGGTGCGGCGATTCTCGGGCGCGGGCTCGGCCCCCTCCCGCACGGCGGTCGGATCGGCCAGGGCGGGCAGAACATCGTCCTCAATCCACCGGGTGGTCACGCCCAGCAGGCCATCGGCATCGGGCCGGGTTAGCTCCGGACGGGTCAGAACGTGAGCGTGCAGGTCGGTGCACACGGTCACACCTTCCACAACCGTTTCGTCCAGGGCGCGGCGGGCGCGGCGGATGGCCTGGTCGCGGCTGGAGCCGGTGACGACGATCTTGGCGAGCATGGGGTCGAACATGGGGGTGACGACGTCTCCCTCGACGATGCCGGACTCGATGCGCACGCCCGGTCCGGCCGGCCAGCGCAGGCGGGTGATGGCCCCGGTGGACGGCGCCAGGCCGCGAGCGGGATCTTCGCAGGTGACGCGCAGCTCGACGCTGTGACCGCGCGGTTCGGGGATCGGCCCCAGACGACCGCCGGCGGCGATGCGCAGCTGAACTTCGACTAGGTCGACACCGGTGACCTCCTCCGAGACGCAGTGCTCGACCTGCAAGCGGGGGTTGACCTCCAGGAACCACAAGTCTCCGGCCGGGGTCAGCAGGAATTCGCAGGTGGCGACCCCGACGTAGTCGACGGCCCGAAGCAGACGGCGAGACGCCTCGATGAGGCGGTCGTGCACGCCCTCGGGCAGGTAGGGGGCTGGGGCCTCCTCGAGAAGCTTCTGGTTGCGGCGCTGGAGCGTGCAGTCGCGGGTGGACACGACAGCGAAGTCCCCGTGCCGATCGCGGGCGCACTGGGTCTCCACGTGTCGGGCGGCCGTGACGAACTTCTCGAGGATCAGGGTGCCGGCGCCGGCTGCCGCGGACTCGAAGGCGGGGGTGGCTCCGGCCTCCTCGTCCGAGGTCAGGACGGTGATGCCGCGCCCTCCTCCGCCGTCAGTGCGCTTGAGCGCGACCGGGTAGCCATGGGCCGCCGCGAAGGCGGTCACGGTCCCGGCACTGGTGACCGACTCGGTGATTCCGGGGACGGGGGCCACACCGGCGCGCTCGGCGGTGCTTCTGGCGCTCAGCTTGTCGCCCAGGGCCCGCATGGCCGCCGGGCTGGGGCCGACCCAGGTGATGCCGGCGTCGATGACGGCCTGGGCGAAGGCATCGTTCTCGGACAGGAAGCCGTAACCGGGGTGAACGGCGTCGGCGCCGGTGGCGCGGGCCATGGCCAGGATGGCCTCGGCATCGGTGTACGAGGAGCCTTCGGGCAGGGCGTGCGCCTCATCGGCGAGTTCGGCAGCCGGACTCAGGATGTCCTCGGGGGTGTACGGGAGTATGGAGGTGCCTCCCAGATCGCGGACCGTGCGTACCACGCGCAGGGCGATCTCACCGCGGTTGGCGATGAGGATGCGGTCGAGTGTCCGACTGGTCACCAATGTGCTCCTCGCGTTCGACGCCCGCCCGCACGAATCGCAGGGCCCACGACGTGGGCTGGCGAGGACTCGTCCTGAGGCGGCGCACTCATGTGTGCTCAGGCGGGAGACCTGCTCTCCCGCCACGGTGGATCACCTGTTCCCTACAATTCCCTACAATGAAAACTGGGTGGGCGACCCACGGCGCCACGGTATGACGCCGGACAACCATTGCAGCATTGTGGAGATCTCATAAAGACGTGCGATTACGTTGGAACGGCGGGCGTCGTTGCGGTGCGGCCTCGTCATCACGCACCCGGTAGACCAGGAACGAGAGGGAACTCACCCCGGTGAGGCCGGTGCGCGGGCCCGCCGGAGCGGCATCCTCACAGGCGGCGGCGACCGGGAACAACCTCCGGGTCGTGGTTGACGATCAGGCTGCGGCAGCGCGGGTCCGTCCCGACCCGCCGCACCCAGTCGAGAGAGGCGGCCGCCAGATCCGCGTCGACGACGAGGCCCGGACGCAGCCCCTGTCTGAAGGACGGGCGCCCGTATCCGGCGTCGGAGGCCAGCAGCACGAGCTCGCGCGGGTCATCCTCTCCCTGCGCATCGACGCCCTCGACCCACTCGTCGCGGTCCGAGCCGCTCTCGGAGGACGACCGCAGGATCGTCGCGCACAACCCCCAGGAGTGGCCCGGAACGGCGACCATGACGAGGCGGCCGTCTCCGAACGGATCATAGCCGGCACCGTACGGGCCGACCGGGGAGTTCCAGCGGAAGGCGTCGATGCCGGTGTCCGACCACTCATGCGGCAGGTAACGCAGACGGTCCCTGCTCGCGGCCCTCAGCTCGGGAGCGGACACGAGGATCCTCGGGGCCTCCTTGAGGTGATGCAAACCGTCGGCGTGGTCGCAGTGGAGGTGGCTGAGGAGGACGAGATCGAGGTCGCGGGGGCGGATGCCCCGCTCCTCCAGCTGCTCGTCGATGGCCTGCCCCTGCGGCAGGACGGCCCTGTTGACGCAGCACTGCTGGCGCAGGTTGGCGAACCGTCCGGCGCGGCTCCGGTTGACGCTGCCCCACCCGGAGTCGATGAGAATCAGACCGTGCGTCCCCTCGATGAGGTAGCACGACACGGGGGCCGTCATCAGGTGCTCGGGCCCGCGCAGCAGGTGGGCCCAGGCCAGCGGCCGGTCGGTGTCACGATGGTAGGGCAGTGCCTCGTCGATGATGACCGTGCCCGTGTGCAGGACAGTGAGAGTCGTATCAAGAGTCGTACAGGGCATGGAAAAACTGTACTGGCGCCCCGGTCCGCGGACGAGCCCGGTCCCGTCACCGCGCTCGCGTCGCCGCGCATCCGCCGGCGGCGAGAGCACGCAGCCCGTCGATGGCGGCCAGCGCGTCGTCCGCCCCGTAGACCGCGCTGCCGGCGACGAAGACGTCGGCGCCCGCTCGGGCGGCGCGCTCGATGGTCCGGGCGGTGACACCGCCATCGATCTGGATGCGCAACTCCAGGCCCGCCCGGCCGACCATGGTGCGCGCCGCCGCGATCTTGGGCAGCATGGCCCCGATGAAGGATTGGCCGCCGAAGCCCGGCTCCACTGTCATCAGCAGCAACATGTCGAGCTCGCCGAGCACCGATTCGACTGCGGACAGGGGCGTGGCCGGGCGCAGGGCGAGCCCGGCGCCCGCCCCTAGCCGATGCAGCTCGGCGGCCAAGCGGAAGGGGGCCGCAGTGGCCTCCACATGAGTGGTCACCACCGCGCAGCCCATTTCCGCATACAGGGGCGCCCAGCGGTCGGCCTGCTCGATCATGAGGTGGGCGTCCACCGGCAGTGGCGTGTGCGCCAGGACCGCCTCGACGAAGGAGGGCCCGCCGAAGTGGTTGGGCACGAAATGGTTGTCCATGACGTCGACGTGCAGGCCATCCGCACCCGCGACGCGCGCGAGCTCATCGGCCAGATGCGCCTGATCGGCGTTGAGGACGGAGGGGTGGATGGTGGGGGCGGTCATGGGTATCTCCTCGGGGATCGCTGGCGGTTGACGACGAGGGCCGACGGACTCAGTCGACCCGACGCAGCAGGGCGCAGAACATGGCGTCGGTGCCCTCCAGATGCGGCCATAGCTGAAGCATTCGCCGCTCGGCGCCCGCCGGCGGACGCGGGGCCAAACGCGTGGCGGCATTCCCGGCGTGGAGCACCTCGACCCGCTGGCCCCGCCTGTCGAGTCGCCTAGTCACATCGCGCACCACGTACTCGGTCTCCAGCACGTGGGGCGAGCACGTCGTGTACGCCACCACTCCTCCGGGGCGCACGGTGGCGAGCGCACTGGTGAGCAGTTCGCGCTGGAGTTCAGCCAACTCGTTGACATCCTTGGCCGTGCGCCGCCAGCGCGCCTCCGGCCGGCGCCGCAGGGAGCCGAGCCCCGAGCACGGGGCGTCCACGAGGACCCGGTCCCAGGCGGCCGGCTCGTCGTGGCCGAACCGCCGCCCGTCGCCGCGGCGGACGGCGACGACGTCCCGCGGCAGAGCGCGCACGCAGGTCTCGATCAGCCGCGCACGGTGGGGGGCGGTCTCGTTGGCCACCAGCCGTGCCCCGCGCTGGAGGGCTCGGGCGCCCAGCAGCGCGGCCTTACCGCCCGGGCCGGCGCACAGATCGAGCCAGCGCTCGTCCCGGCCCTTCAGCGGCGCGTCGGCGAGCATGAGGGCGACCAGCTGGCTGCCCTCGTCCTCGACACCCGCCCGCGACTCGCGCACCGCCCGGATCCGGCCGGGGTCGCCCCCCGTCAGAACAACGGCACACGGGCTCACGTCGCCTGGGCGCGGTTCGCGGGAGGTGACGGATCCCGCCTCCTTGGCGAGATGCTCGGGGCTGACCAGGCCGGGCCGGGCGCACAACGCAACCTCGGGGTCGGTGTTGTCGGCGTGCAGCAGGTCGGCCAGCTCCTCGACAGGGCGGTCCTGCGCGAGCAGGGCCTGGCGCATGGCCTTGACCACCCACAGCGGGTGGGATTCGACGGCCGCCAGAGCCCCGGCCTCATCGGGGGCGTCGGCCCGCAGCTGGGCGAGCCACGCGTCGAGGTCGCGCTCGCACACGCGGCGCAGGACGGCGTTGACGAAGGCCGCCGCCCCGCGTCCGGCGGCATCGGAGGCCAGATCCACGGTGGAGGAGACCGCGGCGTGGGTCGGCACGCGCATCCCCATCAGCTGGTGGGCGCCCAGTCGCAGGATGTCGAGGACGTCGTCGTCGAGTTGCCCCAGGGGGCGGTCGACGCAATGGGACAGTACGGCGTCGTAGCGGCCTCGCAGCCGCAGCGTCCCGTAGGTCAGCGCGGTTGCGAAGGCGGCGTCCCGCCGCTCCAGGCGGACCCGCTCCAGCAGCGTCGGCAGGACGAGGTTGGCGAAGGCGTCATCCCGCCGGACCTTGGTCAGGGCCTCCAGGGCGAGGCTCCGGGCGTCGCCCGTCGTGCACTGCAGCCGGCCGCGCTCGCGCCCGTCGTGGGACCGGCGGCCGGTTCCGCGGTCCCGCTCGCCGCGACCGGTACGGCGGCGCCGATGCCGCTCGCCACGATTCTCCTGATCGTCTCCGCAGCGCCTGCGCTCACCCCCGCCGCACCCACCGGCCCGCCCACGGCCCTGATCCTGACGGTGAACGCCGCTGGTCTGACCGCGGCGCCCTCCCGCATGCTCGCCGGACGCCCCCATCAGGCCGCACCGCCCCTCATCGTCTCCCCGCCCAAGACGGTGCCGACGCGAGGTCGTGCACCGCGCGCCCAGGCGTCCGCCGCCATCCAACTCCTCCCGGCGGGGGCGAGCAGCCCGAGCCTGAGGGCGCACCCTCCCGTGCCGACGAGCACCTCATGCTTGGAAACGTGCAGCTGGCCCGGCAGGAGATCGGTGACCTCTGGGACCGGCTCGGCCGGTCCCAGACGCAGCCGCCGCCCCTCATAGGCGGTGCTGGCCCCGGGAAGGGGCGTCACCCCACGGATACGCCGGTCGATCGCCCCTGCGGAGTCGGTCCAGTGGATCTCGCCGTCCGCGGGCGTGAGCGTCGGAGCCAGCGTGATGCCGTCAGCGGCCTGCGGCCGGGGAACAGCGGTTCCGGCGGCCAGCGAGTCCAACACCTGCACCACGAGGGGGGCACCCGCCTCGGCGAGCCGGTCCAGGAGATCGCCGCTGGTGTCCCGCGGTCCGATCGTCTCGGTCAGCCTGGCGTAGACCGGACCGGTGTCCAATCCTTCCTCCAGACGGAAGACACTGGCGCCGGTGACCTCGTCGCCGGCGATGATGGCGCGCTGGACCGGTGCGGCCCCGCGCCAGGCGGGCAGGAGGGAGAAGTGGAGGTTGAGCCAGCCGAACCGAGGCGCCTCCAGCAGGGCCGCGGGGACGAGCCGGCCGTAGGCGACGACCACGGCCGCGTCGGCGTCGAGCCCGCGTACCCAGGCCCCGATCCCCTCGTCCTTGAGGGCGACGGGAGTCCGCACCTCCAGGCCGGCCCGGCGGGCCGCCGCAGCAACCGGAGACGGGGACAGGACTCGGCCCCGTCCCCTCCTGGCGTCGGCCCTGGTCAGAACTCCGACCACCTCGTGCTTGACTGAGGACATCAGGGTGTGAAGAGTCGGCAGAGCAACCTCGGGGGTGCCGGCGAAGAGGACGCGCATGGCGGTCAGTCTAGGTGAGCGCGGGCCCGCCGAGCCGTCGCGCGCCCGGTCGCCCCACGACACCGGTCTCCACCAGCGCGTCGACGCCGGTACCATCATCACCCGCGAAGGCCAGGCGACGGCCCGGACATCCCCACCGCAGTCCCGGCGGGTCAACCCACGAGCCCCGCCGCGAGACCGGCACGCATCCCGCGCGCACGAACCCGGCAGGGAGGTGGTCGCATCGTCCCCGTCGCCGGCCCATCGCCGGCGCGGCGGGCCCGCGTCCGTCAACCGCACTCGCCATCTGAGGAACAACCCACGAGGAAGTGAACAATGACGAAGATCGTCAACTCCTGGAACGACTTCGACCCGCTCAAGCACGTGATCGTCGGGCGCGCGGACTTCTCGGTGATCCCGCCGGAGGAGCCCGCCACCTCCGAGAAGGTGCCGATCGACTCCGAGATGCGCGGCATGTGGGGTCCGCGCCCCACCGCCACCGTCGAAGCGGCCAACGAGCAGCTCGACAACTACGTCACGATCCTCCAGGGGCTGGGCGTTACGGTCGATCGGCCCACGCCCCTGCAGTGGAACCAGGCCATCCAGACTCCGGACTTCCGCACCGAATCGGGCATGACTCAGATGCCCCCGCGCGACATCCTGCTCACCATGGGCGGGGAGATCATGTCCGCGGCGAATTCCTTCCGCTGCCGCTACTTCGAGTACCTCGCCTACTGGCCGCTGATGAACCAGTACTTCGAGCAGGACCCCGATTTCAAGTGGACGCAGGCCCCCCGTCCGCGCCTGACCGACGAGTCCTACAAGCACAACTACTACGACGAGCGCATCACGTTGGAGGAGCGCCTGGAGCGCACGGCCGCGAAGGATTTCGTGACCACCGAGGTCGAGCCCATGTGGGACGCCGCCGACGTCATGCGCGTCGGCAAGGACCTGTTCATCCAGCACGGCCTGACCACGAATCGGAAGGCCATGGAGTGGTTCAAGCGGTACTACCCCGACCTGCGCGTGCACGCGGTCAACTTCCCGGGCGACCCCTACCCGATCCACATCGACGCGACCTTCGTGCCGCTGCGTCCCGGACTGATCATCAACAACCCGCATCGGCGCCTGCCCGCCGAGCAGCGAGAGATCTTCGAGGCCAACGACTGGCAGATCGTCGACGCGGCCCCGCCGGCCCACGCCGCACCGCCGCCGCTGTGCTACTCCTCGGTGTGGCTGTCCATGAACTGCCTGGTCATCGACCACAAGACTGTTTGCGTCGAGGCCAGTGAAGTCCACCAGATGGAGCAGATGGACAAGCTGGGCATGAACGTTATCCCCGTTCCCTTCCGAGACGCCTACGCCTTCGGCGGCGGTCTGCACTGCGCGACCGCCGACGTGTTCCGCGAGGGGGGATGCGAAGACTACTTCCCCAACCAGGCCGACGACCCCACCCGCGTGTAACGCCCGGTTCCGTCCAAGAGCCGCGGCCGGCTGGACCCGCCCCGCGGGCATCGGCGCTCGCGGGGCGGATTCGGGGCGCCCGGACGCGGTGAGCGCCGAACGTAGGCGCTCGTTCGTAAGCGGTCGGCCGCGACCCGGCCGTGACCACAGTCCGGTATCATCCACGTGATATAGGCTCCACCGAGCACCGAGTACATCGGCGGAGGTCATCATGAGCCACGAACCAGCGGCCCCGGCGGATCCGGTGGAACGAGCGTCCCCGGCCGCGCACGACCGCGAACACGGCCGTACGCTACGGCGCGCGGCGACGGCGAGCTTCATCGGGAACTTCATCGAGTGGTTCGACTACGCGTCCTACGGCTACCTCGCGGACGTCATCGGAAGAGTCTTCTTCCCCGACACCGACGCCTCGGTGAGGCTGATGTCCACCTTCGCCATCTTCGCCATGTCCTTCATCCTGCGTCCCGTAGGAGCGGTCGTGTGGGGCGTATGGGGGGACCGGAGAGGGCGCCGGTGGGCGCTGTCATGGTCGATCCTCATCATGTCCGGCTCGACATTCCTCATCGGCCTCCTCCCCGGTTACGCGGTGATCGGGGCGGGGAGTGCGGCGGGCCTGCTCGTACTGCGGATGGTTCAGGGATTCTCAGCATCGGGAGAGTACGCCGGCGCCGGCACGTTCCTGGCCGAGTACGCGCCGCGGAGCAGGCGCGGGCTCTACACGTGCCTGGTGCCGGCCTCGACCGCCTGCGGCCTGCTCGCCGGCTCTCTTATGGTGACCGGAATGTTCGGCGTGCTGGCGGACACCTCGATGACGACCTGGGGGTGGCGGCTCCCGTTCCTCCTGGCGGGTCCACTCGGCCTCATCGGCCGCTACATCCGGGTCCACCTGGAGGACTCGCCCGTCTACCGGGCGATGCGCCAAAACCTGTCGCCAAACCCGCGACCCAATCAGCGGACGACGCACTGGTCGGAGCCGCTCAGGCGCCTCCTGCGCCACCACAAGCGGGACACGCTCATCACTTTCGGAGTCTCGTGCCTCAACGCAGTCGCCTTCTACATGCTGCTGAGCTACATGCCGACTTACGTCAAAGAGGAACTAGGGTTCTCCCAGGGAACCGCGACGATGGCGACTTCGGTCACACTGGTGGTCTACATTGCAGCCATCTTCCTCATGGGGCGCCTGTCCGACTTCTTCGGCCGCCGACGGATGCTCGTCTCCGCATGCATGGCGTTCATCGTGCTCTCGATCCCGCTCTTCCTCGCGATGACTCACGCCCCCGGGCTGCCCGCCATCGTCGCGTGCCAGATCATCTTCGCGATCATGCTCACGGCGAACGATGGCACCCTCGCGACATTCCTCGCCGAGTCCTTCCCGACGAGCGTGCGCTACTCGGGGTTCGCCTTGTCGTTCAACGGGGCCAATGCGCTTCTAGGGGGAACGACCCCCTTCATCGTGACCTGGCTCATCGGGGTCTCCGGCTCATCGCTGGCCCCCGCCGTCTACCTCACGGCGGTCTCCGCCATGGCAATGGTTTCGATCCTCGCCTCCCGCGTCCTCCACAGCTCGGACCTGACAGAGCCGTAGGAGCCGGATCCCGCCGACGCCCCCGCGGGACCCCGCGGGGTTCACCGGTGCACGGGCCCCTCGCCGCAGTTCCTCACCACAGCACGGTGGGGTCGAGCTCAATCCTCACCGGCTCCTCCCGCCGAGCCGAGCGCTCGCGTTGGCGCACGCGCAGCGCGGCGGCGAGTTCGCGACCGCGCTCGACGGGAGCCCGGATCAGGGCGCGCACGTCCTGTCCGCCCGGCGCGAGCGGGAATGAGTGCTCATCGCTGCCGGAGACCGGCGCGGCGACCGGGCCCAGGGTTTCGAAGCCCGCTTCCTCCCCCTGGCTCAGCAGCGCCTCCACCGCCTCGCGCGGCCCGTCGAGGCGGGCCGTGCGCCAGGCCGGCGGGAGATGCAGATCAGTGCGCTCGAGGAGATCCCGATGGGCGTAGTCGGCATGGTCCCACCGCACCAGCGCCTGCGCCGCCATGGGGTCGGGGCTGCCCAGGAGGATGACCTGGGCGTCGGTGCGCGCCAACACCGCCGCATTGGTCCAGCGGCGCAGCGCCTCGGCACCCGCACCGAGCTCGGGCCTGGAGGATAGGGCGCCGCCGTCAAGGAGCAGGACGGCGCGATAGCCACCGTCGGCGACGGGCTCGGCCCCGGCCGTGGCCACTACTAGGCGAGGTGAGGCATCCACGGTCTGGATAACGCCGTGCGACTCCCTGGCGCCCGAGACGACCACCGGCGTGCCCGGGAAGGCGCGTCCCAATTCCTCACCGGTGCGGGTGGAGCCCGAGCCCCGCATGCCCAGCTCGCGGTGGCCGCACGCCGGACACCTCCAACCGGCCGGGCGTCGCGCGCACCAGCGGCAGAAGAACCTGCCGGCCCTCTCCACGGCGAGCGGGCCCCCGCAGTGCGGGCAGCGGGCCGTCCGACCGCAGCATCCGCACACCGCGAAGGGGGCGTAGCCGGCACGGGGGACCTGCACCAGGACGGGGCCGTGCGCCAGAGCGCCGCGCACCGCGCGATGGGCGAGCGACGGTATCCGCGCCATTCCGGAAGGGCCCTCGGCCTCCAGCTGAAAGGCGCTGGGAGCCTGCACACGTGCCAGTGCGGCCCGGCGAACCGTCCAGGAGGCGACCAGCTCGGCCGCCCACCCCCGTTCGACGTACGCCTGCGCTTCGACGCTGCGTGAATAACCGGCCACGAGCAGCCCCGCCTCCTCCAACCCCGAACGCAATGCCAGGACCGTACGGGCATGCGCGTAGGGGGCGCGGCGCTCGCCGAGACGGTCGTCGCCATCGTCCCAGACGACCGCCAGACCCAGGTCGGATACGGGTGCGAAAGCGGCTGCGCGCGTGCCCACGACTACGCGCGCCCGGCCGAGCAGCACTCGTAGAAAAGCCCGGTAGCGCCGGGCGGGCCCGCCTTCCGCCGTCAGCACGACGACCGGCTCGCTGCCCCGGCCGCTCACTGCCCCGCCCAGCTCCTCGGCCAATGCCGCGGCCACGTGCTCGGCGCGCGCTGCCGTGGGGACGACGACGAGGACCCCTCTGCCCGAGATCAGAGCGGCCCTGGCCGCGTCGGCGAGCAGTGACGTCCACCCGCGCACCCTTCCCGCTCGGCCGGGCAGGGCCGTCCACACCGCCCGCGGCGCTCCCCTGTCCGCCAGTGAGGTCAGCAGCTCGTCGCCCGAGTAGACGTCCCAACCGGCCTTGGCCGACGGCACGCCGTCCCACCGGGGAAGTGGCGCGGCAGCGCGGTCCCGCTCGGAGAGTTCGGTAGCGGTGTGCCGAGCCGGAACCGCCAGCCGGATGACGTCCGCGCGCACGCCGGCGGTGCGCTCCGCCACAGCCTGGATCAGCGCCATTGTCGGCCCGGTCAAGACGGGCAAATCCGAGACAACCCGACGGACCGGAACCAACCGCCCGGGATGAGTCGTCGTTCCCCCGCGCTCCCAGATCCACCCGCGCGTCTCCTGCCCGCCGAAGCGGACGGTGACGCGCGTCCCCACCGCTGCCGCGGTGTCGAGGTCGGGGGGGACCCGGTAGTCGAACAACCGGTCCAGGTGCGGCAGCGGGGAGTCGAGCAGCACCCTGGCCACCGGCGAGTCGACGCCCCTCCCGTCTACGACGTGCTCCGAGGGCGCCGGAAGCGCCAGCAGCGTCCCCTGGACGGAGGGACCCTCGCGGCTCGCCCTGCTCATATCTGATCCATACCTGACCGTTACTGTTCGCCGGCGGGTCGCCGGGCGCCCTCACAGGGCCGCGCGCAGGGCCTCGATGCGGTCCGTGGCCTCCCAGGAGAAACCGGGCCGCCCGAAGTGCCCGTAGGAGCTGGTGGCGCGGTAAATCGGACGGAGCAGGTCGAGGTCGCGCACGATCGCGGCCGGGCGCAGATCGAAGACCTCCTCGATAGCGGCGGTGATCCGCGGAGTCGGAACCGTTTCGGTGCCGAAGGTCTCGACGTACAAGCCCACCGGGCGGGCCGAACCGATGGCGTAGGCGATCTGGATCTCGCAGCGTCGAGCCAGACCCGCCGCCACCACGTTCTTGGCGACCCATCGCGTGGCGTAGGAGCCGGAGCGGTCGACCTTGGAGGGATCCTTCCCGGAGAAGGCGCCCCCGCCGTGGCGGGCCATGCCGCCGTAGGTGTCGACGATGATCTTACGACCGGTCACCCCCGCGTCCCCGGCGGGACCGCCGATGACGAACTGCCCCGACGGGTTGACGAGGATCTCAGTGTCCGAGGTGACCAGCTCAAGGCCCTTGGCCTCCTCGGCCGCAAGGACGGGGCGGACCACCTCGGCGGTGATCGCGTCGGTCAGCCAGGCCCGGGTGCGGTCGGGGTCGTGCTGGGTGGAGACGACCACATCCGCCAGGCTCACCGCGCGGTCGCCGTCGTAACCGATGGTGACCTGCGTCTTGCCGTCAGGGCGCAACCCTTCCACCATACCCTGCTTGCGCACCGCCGCCAGCCGCTCCGCGAGCCGGTGCGCCAGATGGATGGGCAACGGCATGAGCTCGGCGGTGTCCGTGCAGGCGTAGCCGAACATAAGCCCCTGGTCCCCTGCGCCCTGGAAGTCGAGAGGGTCGAGGTCGCCGGCGTCGTTGCGCACCTCGAGGGCCTTGTCGACGCCGGCGGCGATATCCGGCGACTGCTGACCGATCGACGCAGACACTCCGCAGGAGGCGCCGTCGAAGCAGACGTCCGAGGACGTGTAGCCGATCGAGACGATCTCCGAGCGCACGATTTCGGGGATCTCGACGTAGGCGCTGGTGGTGACCTCTCCGGCGACGTGCACCAGGCCCGTGGTCGCCATGGTCTCCACCGCCACATGAGCGGTCGGGTCCTGGGCCACGATGGCATCGAGTATGGCGTCGGAGATGCGGTCGCAGACCTTGTCCGGATGCCCCTCGGTGACGGACTCGGAGGTGAACATGCGCAGGGAGTTCTGGGGGCTCCGAGAACTCGGCGGGGGATTCGATGGCATTGCGGTCCTTGTCTGGTCGGTGGGTGCGGTGTGGTGCATTGCGCGCATCGCGGGTCACGGTGCGCGGGGTGTGCGGACGGTGGGACTCAGGCGTTCCACCAGGGGCGCAGCGGGTACCAATGGCCGTCCTGCTCGAGTCCGGGGCGCACGGCGAGGAGCTGATGGATCTGAATGGTGTCGCGCTCGAAATTCCATCGGGCGCCCGCCATGTACAGGCCCCACAGCAGTGAGGTCTGCGAGCCGCCGCTGGCGACGGCGGCGTCCCAGTGCTCCTGCAGATTGCGGCACCATCGCTCCAGCGTGAGGGCGTAGTGCTGGCGGAGATTCTCCTCGTGGACAACCTCAAAGCCCGCATCGTGCAGGTGAGTCATGACCACGCCCGGCGCAGCGAGCTCACCGTCGGGGAAGACGTAGCGTCCGATGAAGGCGCCGGCGCGGTTCGGCTGGGTGGAGTCGCGGCGGGTGATCTGGTGGTTGAGGAGCCTGCCTCCAGGGCGCAGGAGAGAGAACATGGTCGAGAAGTACTCGTCGTAATGGCGGACGCCGACGTGCTCCATCATCCCCAGCGAGCAGATGGCGTCGAAGCCGCGCTCGGGTACCTCCCGGTAGTCCATGACGCGGGCCTCGGCCAGGTCGGACAGGCCCTCGCGGGCGATCCATTCGTTGGCCCAGCGGGCCTGCGGTTCGGAGAGCGTGACACCGATGGCGCGGATGCCGCGCTGTGCGGCGGCCACGAGGACAGACCCCCACCCGCAGCCGATGTCGAGCAGACGCTGGCCCGGCTCGAGGTCGAGCTTGTCGAGGACGAGACGGATCTTGTTGTCCTGGGCGTCCTCAAGGGAGTCGTCCGGCCGGGTGAACAAGGCGCAGGTGTAGGTCATCAGCGGGCCGAGGACCATCGAGTAGAAGCGGTTCGAACGGTCGTAGTGGGAGGAGACGGTGTCCCTGTCCCCCCGCGCTGTGTGGGGACGCACGCCCGTCAGCGCGCGCCTCCAGGCGGGTGGGGTCTCAGCGTCCGGAACGTCGGGGCGGCGCAGGCCGCTCCGACCGATCGTAGTGAGGATGCGGCGCAGACTGGTGAGCGAGGGGCGTCGGAGCTGAGCGCGGAGCTGCTCGAGACGGTCGAAGGCCCGGTAGGGGTCGCCTGGCTCGACGCCGCGCGCGACGATCTGTCCCATGATATAAGCGCGGGCAAGGCCGAGCTCCCCAGGAGCGGTGATGATGTAGCTCAGAGCCTTGGGGGAGACGACGTGCAGCTCCAGGTCGCAGGCCCGCGGGCCCACGGCGGAGCCGTCGTAGGCGGTCACGCGCAGGGGCAGCGGCGGTGTGGTCACCGCCTTGACCATGTCCGCCACGGTACAGGTGCTCTCCGAAGTACTCATCATGCATCACTTCCAGGTGCGGTTCGTCACGCGAGAGGCTCTCCTGCGCCGCTCCGCCGGATCAGCCTCCATGGTATGTTCGCTCGTCGCGGCGCCTAAAGAGCGGGCGCCGCGCCGTCCCCGTGATAATTCAGATAGTTCAGACATTCAACGCTCGTCGGCGCCGGAGCCTCATGAGTCCTGGACGCGGGCGTCCAGGACTCGGGCGACCAGATCGACGAGCGTTCGGGCGACTTCGGCTTTCGAACCGGCCGCTCGGACGACCTCTCTTCCGTCGGAATCGAGGACCACGACGGAGTTGGGAACGTCACCGAAGCCGGTGCGCGCTCCGACGGCGTTGACAGCGAGCAGATCTGCGCCCTTGCGGCGCGCCTTGGCGGCTCCATGGGCGAGCACGTCTCCGGCGGCATCCCCGGTCTCGGCGGCGAAACCGACGACGAGCAGGCCCCGTCGAGGTGGGTCGGCCACGAGCCCCGTCAGGACGTCCGGATTCTCCACGAGCTCGATCACACGGCGGGCCGGAGTCGCTCCACAATCAGGGCTCCGACTCATGCCCCGCTTCTTGATCTTGGAGGCGGAGACAGTCGCGGGCCGATAGTCGGCCACGGCCGCGGTCATGATGACGGCATCGGCCTGGGCCGCCTCGCCGCGCACGGCCTCGCCCAGCTCGAGAGCGGTACCGACGGGAATGACACGAACCCCCTCGGGCTCCAGCCCCGCCAGAACATGGGCGTCCACGTTGGCGGCGACCACGACGGTGCGCGCCCCACGACGCGCCGCCTCCGCCGCGATGGCGCAGCCCTGGCGGCCGGAGGAGCGGTTACCGAGGAAGCGGACGGGGTCGAGCGGCTCACGCGTGCCGCCGGCGCTGACGACAAGAGCGCGTCCGGCCAGATCCTGCGGCGGGCGGGACCCCGCCGCAGAGCCGGCCGCATCAGCGATAGGCACCGCATCGCCCGCCGCGCCGAGAATTGCGAGGGCGGCGGAGACGATGCGCCCGGGCTCGGGCAGCCGTCCCGCTCCCGAGTCGCCGCCTGTCAAAGGCCCCGCGTCCGGAGGGATGACGCTGACACCGCGACGGCGCAGCGTGGCCACGTTCTCCTCGGTGGCGGGGCTGGTCCACATCCGGGTGTGCATGGCGGGTGCGAGGACCACGGGGGCGGTCGTCATCAGAATGGTCGCGGTCAGCAGATCATCGGCCCGGCCGGCCGCCAGACGGGCCAGCAGGTCCGCGGACGCCGGCGCTACGACGACGAGCTCGGCCCATTCCCCCATCTCCACGTGCTCGACGGCTGCAGGATCGTCGAAGACACCTGTGCTCACCGGGCGTCCGGTGACGGCGGCGAGGGCCGGGGCCCCGATGAAGCGCAGTGCGGCCTCGGTCGCGACCGTGCGCACCTCATGCCCCTCCCGGCGCAGCAATCGGATGACGGAGGGGGCCTTGTAGGCGGCGATCGATCCGGACACGCCGACGATGACGTTCCGCGCCCCCGTCTGCCGCTCCACTGACCCGGAACGCGAAGTCCCGCCCCGCGCCCGCGGGGCGGCGTCATCCGAGCGGTGCGCGCTCAGAACTGGATCTCGTCGAGGTTCGTAGAGGCGGGGCCCTCGACGGCCTCGTCGCCTCCGGCCGGCGCAGTGTCCAGGGGGATGTCGGAGAACATGTCCTCCTCCGCGGCGCGCCGCGCCTTCTCAGCCTCCGCGCGGCGGGTGCGGGCCTCGTCCCCCGGGATGACCTGGAGCCTGTCCTCGAACACCTCGCGCAGAGCGATGCTCAACGCCTTCTCGCCGGCGTCGGCCTCGATCAGCGGGCCGAAGAATTCGAACTGGTTGTCCTCGAGCTGCTGGGTGTAGGTGTTGATCTGGCGTGCGCGTTTGGCGGCCTCCACCACGAGCCCGTACTTGGAGTCGACCTTCTCGAGCAGGTCGTCGATCGGAGGGTTGGTGATGCCCTCGGGCTGTGCAGAGGTTCCGAGCATGAGCTTCTCCCCGTTTTCCCGTGCGTCGACGTTCAATCGGCGTCCGGATGACGTGATGACTGACGTATCAGTGCTGATGGTAGCCGCGCCAGTCTAACCTTTGAGCCCCAGGAGAGATTCGAGCTCATCCGTGGCACGTGCCACGGTGTCGTTGACGATGAGGTGATCGAACTCCCCGGCGGCGTCCATCTCCATGCGCGCGGTGGCCAGACGGCGCTCCTGCTCGCGAGAGTTCTCCGTGCCGCGACCGGTCAGGCGCGCGACGAGCGCCTCCCAGTTCGGCGGCATGAGGAAGACCAGCTGGGCCGAGGGCATGGACCGGCGGACCTGCCGGGCTCCCGCCAGGTCGATCTCGAGCAGGGCCGGGCGACCGTCGTTCAGCCGGGCCTGAACCGGTTCGCGGGGTGTGCCGTAACGGTGCGCCCCGTGAACCAGGGCCCACTCCAGCATCTGCCCCTCGGCGACCAGCTCGTCGAACTCCGCGTCGGACACGAAGTAGTAGTGCACACCGTCGACCTCACCCGGCCTGGGCGGGCGCGTGGTCACCGAAACCGAAACGAACAGATCGGGGTGACGGCGTCGCAGCTCGGCGACGACCGTGCCCTTGCCCACGGCTGTGGGGCCGGCGAGAACGGTCAGACGGGAGGACGGGACCGGGGAGGCTGCCATGCCCGTATGATGCCCCAAGCGTTCGCGTCGGCGGTCAGCCCCGCAGCGCCAGGAGGGCCTGTTGGGCCGCGACCCGCGCAGCCGCCCGCAAGGCCGGGGCGTGTGGTCCCGCCTGCAGCACGCCGCGCGAGGTGGAGGCGAGCACGTGGCGCCGGGCGTCGCCGAAGACCTCAGCGAGCTCCTTGGCCCCCGCCCCCTGCGCTCCGACGCCCGGCGCCAGTAGCGGGCCCCCCGCCGACCGCAGGTCGATGCCGAGCTCGGCCACGGCGCCACCGACAGTCGCACCGATGACAAGACCGACGCTGCCGAGCACCCCGGCACGCTGGGCCGACTCGTTGAGAGCGCCCACGCCCTCGACGATACCCCGGGCGACGGACCACTCCCCCGCCGTCGTGCGCATGACGGCGTGCTGGACGTCGGAGCCCTCCGGATTCGACGTCAGAGCCAGCACGAACACGCCGCGCCCGTTGCTCTCCGCCAGTTCCAGCGCCGGGGCCAACGAGCCGAGCCCGAGGTAGGGCGAGACCGTGATGGCATCAGCGGCCAGCGGAGAGCCGTCGGTAAGGTAGGCCTGGGCGTAACCGCTCATGGTGGAACCGATATCACCTCGCTTGACGTCGAGGACGCACAGGGTTCCGGTTGCGCGCAGGGCGGCCAGAGTCTCCTCCAGAACCGCGATGCCGGCGGCCCCGTGCCTCTCGAAGAAGGCCGACTGCGGTTTGACGGCCGCGACCCTGCCGCCGAGAGCCTCCACGGTGCGCAGGGCGAACTCCCTCAGTCCCTGCGGCGTGTCCGGCAGGCCCCAGGCCTCCAGCAGCGCACGGTGCGGGTCGATTCCCACGCACAGCGGGCCGTGGGAATCCATGGCCCGGGCCAGGGCAGCTCCGAAGGGCAGCGTGCCCGGGACGTCCCTCGCCCTTTCATCTTCGTCTCGGACTCCTCCGCGGACGTCGGCGGAGCTCATGCCCGAGCCCGCTGCGTCGCAGCGCCCTCAACCGCTCTCCGCAGACGGGAGACCCGCTCGGCGTCGTGCTCCTGAAGGCTGCGCACCCCGAAGGGCCCGCGCAGTTGCGCCTCCAAGGCCTGAACGGCCGCCTGAAGTTCCTGGACGGTGGTGATGATGGGGCGCTCGGCGCTCGTCGTGGCGGCCCGGATCGAGTAGCCGTCGGCGCGAGCCCCCTGCCCCCTGGGGGTGTTGACGACCATGTCGATGGCGCCGGACTCGATGAGCTCGACGATCGTCTGCTCGCCGTGGGCCCCCCGCCCCTCGCTGACCTTGCGCACGCCCGTGGCGGGGATGCCGTTGCGACGCAGCACCTGGGCCGTGCCCGTGGTGGCGAGGATGGTGAAACCCAGCTCGGCCAGGCGGGCCACCGGCAGGATGACGGCCCGCTTGTCCCGATCCGCGACTGAAACGAACAGCGTGCCCTCGCCGGGAAGGCCGCCGTAGGCGCCGGCCTGCGACTTGGCGAAGGCGCGGGGGAAGTCGACGTCGTAGCCCATGACCTCGCCGGTCGAGCGCATCTCCGGGCCCAGGACGGTGTCGACGACCCGGCCGACCGGGGTGCGGAAGCGCTTGAAGGGCAGGACGGCCTCCTTGACCGCGATCGGGTCGTCGGGGTCGGTGCGGCCCGCGTCCGCCCGGGGCAGGTGCCCCGAGGCCCGCAGCGAGGCGATGGAACGGCCCGCCATGAGCAGAGCCGCCGCCTTGGCGAGCTGAACGCCCGTGGCCTTGGAGACGAAGGGCACCGTGCGGCTCGCCCGCGGGTTGGCCTCGATGACGTAGAGCGTATCGCTCATGAGGGCGAACTGGATGTTGATCAAGCCCCGTACGCCCACGCCCTCGGCGATGGCCAGCGTGGAACGGCGGATACGGGCGATCTCCGCATCCGACAGGGTCATCGGCGGCAGCACGCAGGCGGAGTCGCCGGAATGGATGCCCGCCTCCTCGATGTGTTCCATGACACCGCCGAGGAAGAGCTCGGTGCCGTCGTACAGGGCGTCGACGTCGATCTCGACAGCGTCATCGAGGAAGCGGTCGATTAGCAGGGGACCCGCCCCGTAGGCGCCCCCCGGCTCGGCGCCCGCACGACGCAGGTAGTCGTCCAGGCCGTCGGTGTCGTAGACGATCTCCATGCCGCGCCCGCCCAGGACGTAGCTGGGACGCACCAGGACGGGGAAACCGATCTCCCCGGCCACGGCCAGCGTCTGCTCGTCGGAACGGGCGGTTCCGTGGGCGGGCGCGGGCAGGCCGGCCCGCTCCAGCACGACGCCGAAGACCTGCCGGTCCTCCGCGGCGTCGATGGCCTCCGGACTCGTTCCCACGATGGGCACGCCGGCAGCCATGAGCCTGGCGGCCAGCGACAGCGGGGTCTGACCGCCGAGTTGGACGATCATGCCGGCCACCGGCCCGGCCGCTTTCTCCGCCTCGTAGACCTCCATGACGTCCTCGAAGGTCAGAGGCTCGAAGTAGAGCCGGTCGGAAACGTCGTAGTCGGTGGAGACCGTCTCAGGATTGCAGTTGACCATGACGGTCTCGTAGCGCTCGGCGAGCGCCATGGTGGCGTGCACGCAGGAGTAGTCGAACTCGATGCCCTGGCCGATGCGGTTGGGGCCGGACCCCAGGATAATGACGGCCTCGCGCGTGCGCGGTGCGACCTCGGTCTCCAGGTCGTAGGAGGAGTAGTGGTAGGGCGTGCGAGCGGCGAACTCGGCCGCGCAGGTGTCGACCGTCTTGTAAACGGGGCGCAGCCCGTACGCGTGGCGGATCTCGCGGACCGTGTCCTCGCCAATGCCCCGCAGGGCGGCGATCTGGATGTCGGAGAAGCCGTGGCGCTTGGCCCGGACCAGGAGGTCAGCGGTCAGGGCATCGGCGCGGCGGACCTCGAGAGCGATCTCCTCGAGCAGAAGCATCTGGTCGAGGAACCACGGATCGATCCTCGTGGCCTCGAAGAGCTGATCGACCTCGGCGCCGCCGCGGATCGCCTGCTGGAGATCGACCAGTCGATGCTCGGTGGGCGTGCGCAGAGACTCCACGAGGGCGGCGGTCTCCTCGGGGTCGGGAGCCCGACCGTCCCAATGGAAGACGGTGCCCTTCTTGTCGAGCGAGCGCACCGCCTTCTGGAGGGCCTCGGTGAACGACCGGCCGATGGCCATGGCCTCGCCGACCGACTTCATGGTGGTGGTCAGCGTCGGGTCCGCGCCGCGGAACTTCTCGAAGGCGAAACGCGGAACCTTGACGACGACGTAGTCGAGGGCGGGCTCGAAGGAGGACGGCGTCGAACCGGTGATGTCGTTGGGGATCTCATCGAGCGTATAGCCCACGGCCAGACGCGCCGCGATCTTGGCGATCGGGAAGCCGGTGGCCTTGGAGGCCAGAGCGGAGGAGCGCGAGACGCGCGGGTTCATCTCGATGACGATGACGCGTCCGGTGGTCGGATCGACTGCGAACTGAATGTTGCATCCGCCCGTGTCCACCCCGACCTCGCGGATGACGGCGATGCCGATGTCGCGCAGGCGCTGCATCTCACGGTCGGTCAGGGTCAGAGCGGGGGCGACGGTAACCGAGTCGCCGGTGTGGACGCCCACGGGGTCGACGTTCTCGATGGAGCACACGACGACGACGTTGTCCGCCTTGTCGCGCATGAGCTCGAGCTCGTACTCCTTCCAACCCAGGATGGACTCCTCCAAAAGCACCTCGGTGGTGCGCGAAGCCGCCAGACCCTGCCCGCAGATGCGGGTAAGGTCCTCCTCATCGAAGGCGATGCCGGAGCCGAGCCCGCCCATGGTGAAGGAGGGGCGCACGACGACTGGATAACCGCCCAGCGACTCGACGGCCTCGTGGCATTCGACCATCGTGCGGGCGATGATGGAGCGGGCCACCTCGGCGCCGCAGCGCTCGACGACGCTTTTGAACTCGTCGCGGTCCTCGCCGGCGTTGATGGCCCCGGCGCTCGCCCCGATGAGTTCGACGTCATAGCGCTCCAGGACGCCCGCCTCAACCAGGCCCATGGCGGCGTTGAGCGCCGTCTGCCCGCCCAGGGTCGGCAGGAGAGCGTCGGGGCGCTCCTTGGCGATGACGGCGGCGAGCACCTCGGTGGTGATCGGCTCAACGTAGGTGGCATCGGCCATGTCCGGGTCGGTCATGATCGTCGCCGGGTTGGAGTTGACCAGGATGACTCGGATGCCCTCTGCGCGCAGGACACGGCAGGCCTGAGTACCGGAGTAGTCGAACTCGCAGGCCTGGCCGATGACGATCGGCCCGGAGCCGATGACCACGACGGAGCGGATATCGGGACGCAGCGGCATGTCAGTGCGCCTCCTGGGTCGTCTCGGGAGCCGTACCGTCCCGGTGGGAGACCATGAGCTCGATGAACCGGTCGAACAAGTGCTCCCCGTCGTGGGGGCCCGCGGCCGCCTCGGGATGGAACTGCACGGAGAAGGCCGGCATGTTCAGGGCCCGCAGCCCTTCGACGACGTCGTCGTTCAGCCCGACGTGAGAGACCTCGATGGGCCCGTAGCGGCCCGAGTCGTAGGGGGCCGTGCTGGGGGCGTCGATGGGCGCGTCCACGGCGAAGCCGTGATTGTGCGCGGTGATCTCGACACGTCCGGTGGCGCGGTCGAGCACCGGCTGGTTGACGCCGCGGTGGCCGTAGCCGAGCTTATAGGTGCCGTAGCCCAGCGCCCGCCCGAAGATCTGGTTGCCCAGGCAGATGCCGAAGAAGGGGATGCCGGCGTCCAGAACTCCGCGCAGCAGCTCGACCTCACCTGTCGCGGCGCCCGGGTCGCCCGGCCCATTGGAGAAGAAGACGCCGTCAGGACCGAGGGCGAGCACCTGGGCCAGAGACGTGGTCTGCGGCAAAACGTGGACGCGCACGCCCCGCTCTGCCAACTGCCACGGGGTGCGGGCCTTGATGCCCAGGTCGATGGCGGCGACCCGGGCCACGGGTTCGCGCCCCTCGAAGCGTCCCGAGGGCTCGACGACGTAGTGCTCGCGCGTACTGACCTCGCCGGCCAGGGCCTGACCGGCCATGGGGGGCGAGACGCGCACGGCGTCCAGGCAGATGTCGACGGCCGCTGCGGACGGTCCCGCCGGATCATCGGCGCCGGCGGGCAGGGCCGCCCCGGAGAAGATGCCCGCGCGCATGGCGCCGCGCTCGCGCAGATGCCGGGTCAGCGCCCGAGTGTCAACCTCGCAGAGGCCGACCACGCCGGCGTCAGCCAGCTCGTCCTCTAGCTCCCGACGCGACCTCCAGCTCGAGGCGCGCCGCGCCGGATCGCGCACGACGTAGCCAGCGACCCAGATGCGCCCCGACTCGCGATCCTCGTCGTTAACGCCGGTATTGCCGATGTGCGGGGCCGTCATGACGACGATCTGGTGATGGTAGGACGGGTCGGTGAGGGTCTCCTGATAGCCGGTCATGCCGGTGTTGAAGACGATCTCCCCGACGGCGCGCCCCGCGGCGCCGTAAGCCGCGCCCCGCAGGACGTAGCCGTCCTCCAGGACTAGCAGAGCCTTTCCGCGGGTCTGGGAGCGCCGCGATCCCGGCGCCGTGCGCGCAGCGGATGCAATCGGCATCTCAGGCCTCCCGCGTGCGGATCGGGACCCCGTCGAGCACGGTCGCCCGGCCGTGCAGGAAGGTGGCCCGCACCTGACCGGGAAGCCGCATGCCCGCGTAGGGGGTGTTGGCCGAATGCGTCCACTGCGCCCGGCCGTCGACGGTGCGCCGCACGTCGGGGTCGATCAGCGTGAGATTAGCGGGGGCGCCCGCCTCCAGGCCCCGCCCCTGGTCGTCCACCCGCCCGATGAGGGCCGGCGCGCTCGACATGACCCGAGCGAGGTCGCGCCAGCTCATGCGCCCAGTGCTCACCATGGTCTCGATGAGAACCGGCAGGGCCGTCTCCAGCCCCGTCATGCCGAAGGCGCCGGCCTGCCATTCGCAGTCCTTGTCCTCCAGCGGGTGAGGAGCGTGGTCGGTGCCGACGACGTCGATGGTGCCGTCGGCCAGCGCTCGACGCACGGCCTCGACGTCCTCGGCGGTGCGCAGCGGCGGGTTGACCTTGTACAGGGGCGAGTACGTGCGCGCCATCTCGTCGGTCAGCAGCAGGTGGTGCGGAGTGACCTCGGCAGTCACATCGATGCCGCGAGCCTTGGCCCAGCGGACGATGTCGACGCTTCCGGCCGTCGACAGATGGCACACGTGCAGGCGGGATCCCACATGCTGGGCCAGCAGGACGTCGCGGGCGATGATCGACTCCTCGGCCACGGCCGGCCAACCGCGCAACCCCAGTTCGGCGGAGACGACGCCCTCGTGCATCTGGGCGTCCTCGGTCAGGCGGGGATCCTGAGCGTGCTGGGCGACGACCCCGTCGAAGCTCTTGACGTACTCCAGTGCGCGGCGCATGAGGACGGGGTCGGCCACGCACCGCCCGTCGTCGGAGAAGATGCGGACCCGGGCGGCGCAGTGCGCCATGGCGCTCATCTCCGACAGGTGCTGGCCCTCCAGACCGGCGCTCACGGAGCCGATCGGATGAACGTCGACCCAACCCGCCTCGCGGCCCAGCCTCAGAACCTGCTCGACGACGCCAGCGTTGTCCTGGACGGGAGTGGTATTGGCCATGGCGAACACGGCGGTGTACCCGCCCACGGCGGCGGCCCGGGTACCGGTGAAGACGGTTTCAGCACTTTCACCGCCGGGCTCGCGCAGATGGGTGTGGATGTCGACCAGGCCGGGCAGAGCCACCAGGCCATCCGCGTCATAGCGGTGGACGTCGTCCGGAGCCCGGGCGGCGGCGTCGGGGCCGACGGCGGCGATAATGCCGTCAACCAGCAGAATGTCGGCGGCTGACTCGCCGTAGGGGCGAGCTCCGGTCAGCAGGTGCGCGATCACAACTGATTCCCTTCGTCGGCCAGGAGGAGGTAGAGAGCGGCCATGCGCACCGACACACCGTTGCCGACCTGCTCGATGACGCGTGAGCGGGGGTCGTCCGCGGCCTCCGCGGTGATTTCCAGGCCGCGGTTCATCGGACCGGGATGCATGACGATGGCGTGGGACGGCATGGCCGCGCGACGCGCAAGGTTCAGACCGTAGGCCTGCGAGTACTCGGCCGGGCTGGGGAAGAAGCCGCCCCCGGCGGCGCTCATCCGCTCGCGCTGGATGCGCAACATCATGACGGCGTCGGGCTCGACCTCCTCGATGGCCGCGTCGAGGTCGTAGCGCACCCGGCAGGTCCATTCATCCATGCCGACCGGCAGGAGAGTCGGCGGGGCCACGAGGGTGACCCGGGCTCCCAGAGTGGTCAGCAGAGCGACGTTGGAACGGGCCACGCGGGAGTGGAGGACGTCCCCGACGATGACGACCCTCGCCCCGGCGAGATCGCGTCCCTGCGGCGCCGGGGTGCCGTCCCCGGCGCGGGCGGCGCCCGAGTCCGGGCCGCCGGGCGCGTACCAGCGACGCAGGGTCATGGCGTCCAGGAGCGCCTGCGTGGGATGCTGATGAGTGCCGTCGCCCGCGTTGAGGACGGGGACGTCGATCCAACCGGCGTGGGCGAGCAGGTGGGCGGCCCCGCACGCGCGGTGACGCACGACGACGGCGTCGGCCCCCATGGCCATGATCGTCTGGGCCGTGTCCTTGAGCGACTCGCCCTTGGAGACGCTCGACCCCTTGGCGGAGAAGTTGATGACGTCGGCGCTCAAACGCTTGGCGGCGGCTTCAAAGGATAGGCGCGTGCGAGTGGAGTCCTCGAAGAAGAGGTTGACGACGGTCTTGCCGCGCAGGGTGGGCAGCTTCTTGACGGCGTGACGCTGGGTGGCGGCCATGGCCTCGGCGGTATCGAGGATCATGACGGCCTCTTCATGAGTCAGATCCTGTGCGGACAGCAGGTGCTTCACCGGGCGGCCTCCTCGTCCCGGGCGCCGGTGACATCATGGATGGTGACGGCGTCGGCGGGTGCGCCGAGCTCGGTCAGCGAGACGACGACCGTCTCGGTGCGGGAGGTCGGCAGGTTCTTGCCGACGTAGTCGGCGCGGATCGGCAGCTCGCGGTGGCCGCGGTCGACCAGGACCGCGAGCTGGACGGCATCGGCACGCCCGACCGAGCCCAGGGCGTCCAGTGCCGCACGGATGGTGCGTCCGGAGTACAGGACATCGTCGACCAAAATGACGGTGCGTCCCTCGAGCGTGCCGCCGGGGATCCGGGTGGGCTGCGGAACGCGGATGGGGTGGCGACCCAGGTCGTCACGGAACATGGTGATGTCCAGCGTTCCGACGGGGACCGAGGCGGCGGGGGGTCGGCAGCCGGACAGCGCGGCCTCCTCCGTCAGCGCGACGGTCAGGGCTCCGCCGAGGCGGCTGGCCAGGGGGACGCCGCCCGAGGGGATACCCAGGAGGAGGACGTCGTCAACGCCCCGATTGCGTTCGACGATCTCGTGAGCGATGCGGACGAGGGAGCGCTGGATCTCGGCGGCGCCGAGGATCCGCTTCCCGGTGGGCTGCTTGTCGGCCACGGTGACGTGGACCTCCTTCTTCGCCTCACTGGACGAGCTTCAAGGATGTCTGGCAGCGCGATAATAGCGCGCCACCCGCCCGCCGGGTGCGTTCACCGCGTGCCTGTTGAGCGACTGCCGGACGTTCATCAGGCGTAGGGGACCCGCGGGTCGGACGCGTTGTCCGCAAGCGAACGAATCTTGGCGATGAGGACCGCGTGGGTGATGAGGAGGGCGAGAGCGCAGACGAGCCCGATCCCCAATCCGATCACCGCCGGATCGCTCCTGCTCCAGCCCAGGTAGTCGACAGCGTTCATGACGACGACCACTACTGTGACGGCCGGCGCCCCCTGAAGGACGGAAACGGCCAGAAGCGCGCCGGTGACGGACCTGGCCCCGTCCCAGTGGGCGGGTTGCGGGGAGGAGTCTGAATAAACCCGCACGCACGCCGCCAGGGACAAACCGAAGGATGTGGCCCACAAGATGCCGATGAGCCACGGCAGAACCATGATGCTCATGGCCACTATCACGAACCAGAAGGCGACCGCATCGGTGGACCCGGCCCCGGAGGACCTCGACGACCCCGTGCTCACAGAGGCGAAGAACAAGAGCACCGTGAGCAGCTGCACCGTCTCGGAGACGACACCGGTGATCACCCCTCCCAGGGCCAGGCCCCGAGTGGTTCTACGACTCCTGTTCGCAGTCTCCTCGGGACTCGGCGGTGGAATGACGAACACCGGCGGTGGAATGAACGGCGCGCCGCCCGGCCCGTACGGCGGACCCGGTGCATACGGGGGCCGTTGGGATCCGCCGGAGTGCGAGGAGGCGGTCGGATCGGAGTACGGTCCGGGCTGGTAGGGCGGGTACTGGCTCATGCTCTCAGCTCTCCGGAAGCTTCACGGCGGACGGACCGGCAGCGGCGGGCCCGCCGTCGGCGTCAAGCGCAGCCGTGCACCAAAATCCGACGGCCAGCGGACGGCCGCGGACACCCCAAGACATCATCGCATCGGGACGGGCGGTGCGCGGATCGCTGCCAGGACGGCCGCGGACAGGCCGGAACTGAAACGTGGTCACGCCCTCAGCCTAGACGGAGACCTCGTGACGTCGATGGGGCCCACTGCCCGGGCGGCGACCGGCCCTAGTCGGTCATAGGCGATCAGGAGCTCAGCAAAAGTGATCGGCCGGCAATCAGTGAGCCGCCCGACGTCGTCGGTAACGCGGTCCAAGGCGCCGGCGGGACCCCGTCGCCGGGTGCGACGTTCAGCGCAGTGTGTCAGCCAGATCGCCGATGCGGCCGAGCAGACCGTTGAGGAACCTCGGGGAGTCGTCGGTCGACAGCATACGCCCTAGCGTCATGGCCTCGTTGATGGCGACCGGGGCGTCAACCTCGTCGTTCCAGACGATCTCCCAGGTGGCGATCCGGGCGACCGCGCGGTCGACCGCCGGCATGCGCGCCAGCGTCCAGCCCTGAGCGTAGGTCTCGAGGATCTCATCGTCCTCCGCTAGGTGGTCCGCCACCCCGGCGAGGATCGTGCGAGTGTAGGCGGGAGCCTCGGTGTGGTTGGCGGAGTGGACAGCGCGCTCGGCCGCGAACTCGCGCAGGCGCTCGGCGGCCCCAGCCGGGTTGGACGCGCCCGACCCGGCCTCACCGTCGCCGGAGCGCAGCAGGCCGCGCTGGTCAGCCTCGAAGAGGATCTCGACGGCGCGGCGGCGCGCCTTGGTCCGGGCGGTGACAGCGTGCCTACTCCCGCTCCCCGATCCGGAGGCTCCGCCTGCCCGCCCGGTACTAGCCGTATCGTCAGCCATCGTGTCGGTCAGTCAGTAACCCGGCTGATGTAGGAACGCGACCGGGTGTCGACCTTGACCCTGTCCCCCGTGTTGAGGAACAGCGGGACCTGAATTTCGGCACCGGTCTCAAGCGTGGCCGGCTTGGTGCCGGCGCTCGAGCGGTCGCCCTGCAGACCGGGCTCGGTGTGAGAGATCGTCAGGACGACGGCTGCCGGCAGCTCGATGAACAGGACGTCGTCGTCGTGGAAGGCGACGATGACGTCCTGCCCCTCGAGCATGAGGTCAGCGGCGTCGCCGACCGTTTCGGCCGTCACGTAGGTCTGCTCGTAGGAGGTCAGGTCCATGAAGACGAAGCCGTCGCCGTCCCTGTAGGAGTACTGCATGTCGCGACGATCGACGGTGGCGGTCTCAATCTTCAGACCCGCGTTGAAGGTCTTGTCGACGGTCTTGCCCGACATGACGTTCTTGATCTTGGTGCGCACGAACGCGGGACCCTTGCCCGGCTTGACGTGCTGGAACTCGACCACCTGCCACAGCTGGCCCTCGAGGTTGAGCACCAGGCCGTTCTTCAGGTCGTTCGTCGTTGCCACGAGAGGATTCCTCACTGTTGGGGACACTGTTGAGAACTGGAAGAGTCTTGGAACGACGCGAGTCTACCGCGGGCTCCGCGCGCGACCTTCGCGCCCGCCTGCGAGGCCGGTCACGAGGACGAGCTCGTCGGCTGCGGTCGCCAACCGGAAGCCGGGCCGGCGACGATCACCAGTCGTCGGCGATGAGGGCGGCCGCCTCGCGCGGAGTCGTCTGGGTGGTATCGATCTGCGCCGCGGCGAGTCCGCCGCACAGGGTCCGGCGGGCGTGCAGCATCTGGACGAACGCGCGGCGGACGCCTCTCAGCGCTATCGAGCGTGGTGCGTCCAGGCCGTCGCGGGTGGCCAGGCACCGCGTGCTCGCCGTCAAAGCCACAACGCGGCCGCCGGCATCGACCACCTCGTCCAGGGAGCGCCGGACCTCCGGGTCCTCCAGGCAGCCCGAGCCGAGCGCGATCACCATGGGCCGGTTCGCGGCCCGCGCCGCCCCGGCGAGCAGGTCGAGCGCGATAGCCGCCTCAATGCGTCGGTAGCGGACCTCGGGCACCGCGACCAGCGCCACGTCCGGGCTCGTGCCCGCGGCCCGGGCGACCTCCTCGCCCAGGTCCGCGACGGGCACTCCTCGAACCCCGGCCAGGGCCCGGCCCACGGTGGTGCACCCGGCTCCGGGCGGGCCGATCAGGACGACGGAGCCGGTCGGGCCGGATGCGTGCTCACCGCTCGTATCGCTCATACTGTGGATCCGGCGACCGCGTCGTGGGCCCCGCGCAGCACCGCGGCGCCGGGGATGACACCGCGGACGGGGCGAGCGACGTCATCGAGCAGGACCATGCGGATCCGCCCGGCGCGCACCTTCTTGTCCGAGCGCATGATGCCCGCCATCTCTTTGAAGCGGCCGACCCCCTCCGGAAAGGCGATGGGCAGACCGGCGGCAGCGAAGGCCTCGCGGTGCAGGGCCGTCACATCGGCGTTCGCGCGTCCGAGACGATGGGCGACCTCGGCCGCGAAGACGCAGCCGACGGCGACCGCTTCGCCATGCCGCCACCGGTAGCCGGTGGCCGTCTCCACGGCGTGAGCGTAGGTGTGACCATAGTTGAGGATCTCGCGCGAGCCGGACTCGACCGGATCCTCTCCCACGACGGCGGCCTTGACGGCCACAGAACGGGCGACGAGCTCGGTGAGCGCCGGCGAGTCCCACCGGACGACGTCGGCCGGGTCGGCCAGAACGCGGTCGAGGATGACCGGGTCGGCGATGAACCCGCACTTGATGACCTCGCCCAGCCCGGCCCGCAGCTCGTCGGCCGGCAGCGTTCCCAGCGCCATCAGATCGCACACGACGCCTCGCGGCGAATAGAAGGCGCCGACCAGATTCTTGCCCATCGGAGTGTCGATGCCGGTCTTGCCGCCGACGGCCGCGTCGACCATGGCCAGCAGCGTGGTGGGAACATGGACGAGGGCGACGCCCCGCAACCACGTGGCCGCCGCGAAGCCGGCGAGGTCGGTCGTCGCGCCCCCGCCTACGGCGACAACGCAGCCGTCGCGCCCCATGCGCATCCGGCCCAGCCGCTCCCAGAGCGTCTCCAGTACAGCGCTGGTCTTGGACCTCTCCCCGCCGGGGACGAGGATCCGCTCAACCCTCAGCCCCGCGTCGCGCAACCCCTCCTCGTACCTGTCGGCGAACTCCACCAGTTCACGGGCGTGGACGAGCGCCACTCCCCCGGCCCCGCCGCCGGGCGCCTCGATGACGGCGTGAACCGCCTCCGCAGCGAGGTCATGCCCGACGACGACCTCGTAGGGCCGCGCGGCGTTCACCCGCAGGCGCAGACGCCCGTCGGCCCCCGGCCGCAGGCGTTGGGAGGAGGGCTCGAGGGCGCTGGAACCGGTCGGGTCGGCCGGGGTCGGACGCCTCCGGGGGGGCGGGGCGGGCTCGCCCAGATGGGACAGCGCTCGTGCCGTGCCGGACGCCTCCACGCCCAGCCCCACGAGGATGAGCGCCGCCACCTGCTGAGGCGTCAGGCCGTCGGTGGGAACGGCGAGTGTGGCCACCCCGGTGTACAGCGGGGTGCGCTGGGCGTGGAGGGCCTCCATCCGTGTCAGGACGGTGCCGAGCTCGTCCGGTGGGGCCGTCCGCGTCGGCTGGCGGGCAGTGCGCAGCGCGCTCTGCGCGGCGTCGGAGTCCGCGTCCGGGGCGATGAGCGGGCGTCCCCTTCCGTCGCCCACGTGCGCGGCGGCTGTCTCGGGCGAGGCCACTAGGTGAACCACAGTGCGGCCCTCCAGCAGGGATCGGTTCTCCTCGCGCAGGACGGCGCCTCCGCCCAGAGCCACGACGCCCTGCGCTGGCGTCGGGGAGTCCAGCACCGCGCGCAACGCCCGCGCCTCCCGCGCGCGGAACCCCTCCTCGCCTTCTCGAGCGAAGATCTCCGGGATCGTCAGGCGCGCCCGTCGGCGGATCTCGGCATCGGTGTCGGTGACCTGCACGCCGAGGGCGGTGGCGAGCAGACGCGCCACCGTGGTCTTGCCCGCGCCCGGCAGCCCCACCAGAACCAGGGGCAGAAGCGCCTGATCGAGCGTGACGCGAGGGCCGGGGCGACGGATCATCACTCGTCCCCCCGCCACCGGGTGCGCTCGGCGAGACGGGTCAGGTAGCCCTTGAGATTGCGTCTGGCCTCGGCGAGGCTGTCCCCGCCGGTTTTGTCCAGCAGCGCATCCGCCAGGACGAGCGCGACCATGGCCTCGGCGATGACGGCTCCGGGCACGACGGCTGTGGTGTCGGAGCGCTGGTGCAACCCGGTGGCCCGCTCGCCGGTCGCCGTGTCCACGGTGCGCAGCGCCCGGGGAACGGTGGAGATCGGCTTGTAGGCGGCGCGCACGCGGATCGGACTGCCGTTGGACATCCCGCCCTCGATGCCGCCGGCGCGATTCGAGGCGCGGGTGACGGTCCCCGAGACGAGAGCCGTGATCTCGTCGTGGGACCGGCTGCCGCGACGCGCGGCCAGGGCGAAGCCGTCCCCGATCTCAACCCCCTTGACGGCCTGGATGCCCATGAGCGCGCCCGCCAGACGGGCATCGAGACGCCGGTCCGCCTCAGCATGGGTCCCCAGTCCGATGGGCACCCCGAAGGCGATGACCTCGACCGTACCGCCCAGAGTGTCGCCGTCCCTCCTGGCGGCGTCGATCTCGGCAACCATGGCGGCCGACACGGTCGGGTCGGTGCACCGCACGGGGTCGGCGCTCAAACGCTCCTCGTCGTCGGGCCCGGGGCGACGCGCATCATCGGGCAGCTCCACGGCCCCGATTCGTACGACATGGCTGGTCAGGCGAGTCCCCGCCACCTGCCGGAGGACCGCGGCGGCCACCGCGCCGAGCGCGACCCGAGCGGCGGTCTCGCGAGCCGAGGCCCGTTCGAGCACCGGCCTGATGTCCGGCAGGTCGTACTTGAGGACCCCGGCCAGATCCGCATGGCCGGGACGCGGCCGGGTCAACGGCCGGTTTCGGGCGATCTCCCGCTCGTCTCCGGTTCCGGCGTCGACGGCGAGCGCCGCGGGGTCGACGGGGTCGGCGCTCATAACGGTGGACCACTTGGGCCACTCGGAATTGCCGATCTGCACGACGATGGGGCCGCCGATGGTGCGTCCGTGCCGGATGCCGCCGAGCACGGTCAGGCGGTCCTGCTCGAAGGCCTGCCGGGCCCCCCGGCCGTGGCCGAGGCGCCGTCGGGCCAACGCCCGAGCGATCTGTCCGCTCGTGATCTCGACTCCCGCGGGAACGCCCTCGATCAGGGCGGTCAGGGCCTCGCCGTGGGACTCGCCGGCGGTCATCCATCGAAGCATGAGGCTGATCATCCCACATTCGTCCGCCTCCACGGCATCGGCGCCGGCGGGGCGCGGATGCGGGAGGCGCTCTCAGCGGGCGGCGAGCGCCTCGTGAAGGGCCCGGCGCATCGGGGCCGTCGGAGGGGTCCGCCCGGTCATGAGAGTCACCTGCGGGACGGCCTGGTGGAGCAGCATGAGCCAGCCGGGCGCGGTCGCTCCCCCCGCGCCGCTCCACGCCGAGGCGAGCGGAGTGGGCCATGGGGCGTAGACGACATCGAGCATGACGGCTCCAGGGGCCGGCCCCCCCGAGTGCTCCAAGGCGGTCGCGAGCGGCCCGGCGAGTGTGTCGGCGGCGCGCGCGGGCAGTGTGGAGATGACCAGGTCGGAGCGGACGAGCGACTCGGCCACAGCGGTGTCGGAGGAGGCCTGGCCTGGTCGCCAGGTCAGGGTGGCGACCTCCAGGCCCATGCGATGCGCGGCCGTGGCGGCGCGACCGGGGCCCGCATGCCGGCGTGCGGCCACGGTCAGATCGGTGACGCCGAGCTCGCTCAGCGCGGCCAGGGCGGAGCAGGCGGTGGCCCCCGAGCCCAGCACGACGGCGCTCCTCCCACTCGGCGGGGCCTGACCGGGACGGGCCGGTGGCACCGCCGTCTCGCGCAGGGCGCCGACGATCCCGGCCACATCGGTGTTGAAGCCCGTCAGCAGGGCGGGACCCGTCCCCGAACGCTGCGCCACAACGGTGTTGACCACGCCGACGACGGCCGCCAGGGGGTCGACGACGTCGAGCATCGGCAGCAGGGCCCGCTTATGCGGCATGGTCACGCTCAGCCCGGCCCATACCGCCTCCCGCTCGGCTGGGGAGGACACCTCAGTGAGAATCCCCTCGAGCTGCGAGGGCTCCACCGGCATGGTCCCGTAGGTCCAATCCTCCAGGCCCAGACCGCGGTAGGCGGCCCGATGCAGGACCGGGGACAGGGAATGCGCGACCGGCCAGCCGATGACGGCGGCCCGATGCCCGCGCTCTGGAGGGCCGACAGCACTCACTGCCCGTCGCCCGCGCCAGCGCTCGGAGTGGCCGAGCCCGTGGCCCCGCTGCCGTTGCCGCCATCGCAGACCCCCGGGTTCTGGTTGCAGTACTCGGTGAGCTTCTTGGTGTTCTCGTCCTGCTCGGCCTGAGTCGTGGCGAAGAGCGTTTCCCCCGTCTGAAGGTTGACGGTGACGAAGTAGAGCCAGTCCCCCTCGGCGGGCTTCATAACCGCGGAGATCGCCGCCGAGCCCGGACTCCCGATCGGGCTGGGGGGCAGCCCGGGATGGGCGTAGGTGTTGTACTTGTTGCTCCCATCGGCTATCTCCTCCTTGGAGGGGATGCCGCCCGTGCGGTTCAGGCCGTACAGGACCGTGGAGTCCATCTCCAGCTTGCCCTGAGTCTGCGCATCGGTGTTCGTCAACCGATTCTCGATGACTCGAGCGATCTGCGTGTAGTACTGCGGGTTGCCCTCGCGCTCCACGATGGATGCCTTAGTCAGCACGCTTTCGTAGTCGGCGTCGTTCACACCCAGTTTGGCCAGGTTGCCGCGCGTGGTGGACACCATCGAGGTGACGATGTCGGTCGCCGAGGAGCCGTCAGCGACGTCGTAGACGCCCGGTGCGAGCCATCCCTCGACGTTGCCGCCCGCGACGGCCGGCAGTCCGATCGCGTCGGTGGCGCCAAAGGCCTCCTCCACCTCGGTGTCGGTGTAGTGGCCCACGCTCATCAGGCGGTCCTTGACCTGAGTCTTCGTGGCGCCTTCGGGGATCGTCAGGGTGTGGTCGGACCTGGAGGCCGGATCCAGCAGCATGGCGACAGCGTTGGCCGCCGACATATGGGACCGCAAGGTGTAGGTGCCCGGCTGAATATTGCTGGCGTTGGCGTTGTCGGCATAGGCGTTCGCGAAGGCCCCGGCGGTCGCCACCACGTCGGCGTCCACGAGGACCTTGGCAATGTCGTTGCCCGTGGCGCCGTCGGGGATGGTGACGATGACTTCACCCTCGCCCGCGCCCGAGTAGTCGGAGGGGGAGGCACCGATGCTGCTCAACCCGGAGTAGTTGTAGGCCTTGTAGCCGATTCCGCCCACGGCCGCCAGAACCACCACCAGGATGAGCGCCGTGATCAGGCGGCGCTTGCGCTTCCTGCGGCGACGGGCGCGTTCCTCCCGGCGGCGGGCGCGCTCCGCGTCCAGGCGGCGTCCGGTGGTCCGCCTGGTCTCACGCGGTTCGATCCCCAGCTGGGTGAAGAAATCGTCCTGACTCACTATCGGTCTCTCAGCCTCTCCGGGTCGGGGGGACGAGCTCGCCCGCCGGGGCGTTCGTCGTTCGCTCTGTCTCAAGGGCCTGGTCGAGGATAACCACGGCGGCCGCCTGATCGACGACCTGCCGGAAAGTCGCCTCCGTCCGTCCGGACGCGTGAAGCTCGCGGTGAGCGGTCACGGTGGACAGCCGTTCATCGACCAGGCGCACGGGAACCGGCGTGATGAGCTGGGCCAGCCCACGCGCCCATCGACGGGCATCCCTGGTCGAGACCGACGACCCGCCGCTCATGCGACGCGGCAGACCGACAACGACCTGCGCGGCATCATACTCCTCGACGAGATCGGCGGCCTGATCGAGGTCAGCCCCGTAACGATCGCGGCGAAGCGTGGCCAGCGGCACGGAGAGGATGGCCTCGGCGTCGCAACGGGCAACGCCCACCCGCACCGTGCCGACGTCGAAAGCCAGCCGGACACCCGGACGCACGCTTCCTCCCGAACTCAAGCGAGCTCGTCGGTGACCGCGGCCAGGGCGGCGTCGATCCTGCCCGCGTCCTGCCCGCCGCCCTGAGCGACATCATCCTTGCCGCCGCCCCCGCCCCCGAGAACGGTCGCGGCCACGCGCACAAGCGCACCCGCTCTGGTCCCGGCGTCGCGGGCGGCGGCGTTGGTGGCGACGACCACGAGGGGCCGGTCGCCCGCCGTACCGGCCACGGCCACGACGATCGGCTCAGAGTCGGGCAGGCGCCCGCGCACATCCAGGGCGAGGCCGCGCAGCGCATCTGCTGAACCGACATCGCCCGCGTTCGCGGCTACGACGAGGTAGTCACCCGTGCGGGTGGCCGCGGCCGCGAGCTCCGTCGCATGCGAGGCCAGCGCCGCCTGCTGGGCGGCGGAGAGTCTCTTCTCCGTTTCCTTCAGCCGGCCCATGAGGGAGGCCACGCGCTCGGGCAGCTCCTCGGCCCGTCCGCCCACCAGAGCGGACAGCTGGGAGACCAGCGCGTGCTCCTTGTGCTGGAGCCGGTAGGCCGAGTCCGCCACGAGCGCATCGATGCGTCGCACACCCGAGCCGATGGATCCCTCGCCCAGCAGGGTGATCCGGCCGATGTGACCGGTGGAGGGCACGTGGGTGCCGCCGCACAGCTCCTTGTCGAAGTCGTCCCCAATGGTGACCACGCGCACCCGGCTGCCGTATTTCTCACCGAACAGGGCGATCGCACCGGACTGCCGCGCCTCCTCCAGCGACATCACCTCGGTGGTTACTGCGAGGTCATCGGCGACCCTGTCGTTGACAAGGGATTCGATGTCGTCCATCTGAGTGCCGCTGACCGCCGAGGAGTGGCGGAAGTCGAAACGCAGGCGGGCCGGCGAATTCTCGGACCCGGCTTGCGGAGCGTCGGGGGAGACCACCCGGCGCAGCCCAGCGTAAACCATGTGAGTGGAGGTGTGAGCGCGGGCGATGGCCAGGCGGCGTACGACGTCGATCTGCGCATAGGCGCGCTCCCCCACCGCCGCCGTGCCCTCTGTGAGGGTCCCGCGGTGGACGGACAGCCCCTTGACGGGGGCCTGGACATCATGGACCTCGATGACGCCGCCATCGGCCAGGCGGATGGTGCCGTGGTCGGCGAGCTGGCCGCCCATCTCAGCGTAGAAGGGGGTGCGGTCCAGGACGACCTCCACCTCGGCGGGGGCGGTGGCCGCCGGCTCCGGGCGACCGTCGACGAGCAGGCCAGTGACAGTGGCGTCGGCCGCCGACTCGGTGTACCCCAGGAAGACCGAGGGGCCCCCCATGGACTTCTCGATCTCATGGAAGACGCGCACATCCGACAAGCCGGCCTTCTTGGTGCGCGCGTCCCTACGGGCGCGCTCCTTCTGCTGCTCCATGAGGGCGCGGAACTCGGCCTCGTCGACCTCGACCCCCTGTTCGGCGGCCATCTCCAGGGTCAGGTCGATGGGGAACCCGTACGTGTCGTGCAGGGCGAAAGCCCGGTCGCCGCCGAGCACCGGTCTGCCCGGGCGGCTCTTGGCGTCGGCGACCGCCGTGTCGAGAATGGCGGTGCCCGCGGCCAGGGTGCGTCTGAAGGCGTCCTCCTCTGCGTAGGCGACCTGGCGGATCGTCTCCCAGTTCGTCTCGAGTTCGGGGTACGAGGCCTTCATAGCGTCCTTCGACGCGGTGAGCAGGATCGGCAGAGCGGCCTCGTCCACGCCGAGCAGACGCATGGAGCGCACCGCTCGGCGAATGAGACGGCGCAGGACGTAGCCGCGTCCGTCGTTGCCCGGGCGCACTCCGTCCCCGATGAGCATGAGCGAGGAACGGACGTGATCGGCCACCACCCGCATGCGCACGTCGTCGAGGTGGGCCTGCCCGGCCGTCGGCCCCGCGGAGCCGCGCCCGTAGGACTTGCCGGACATCTCCTCGGCGGCGGCGATGACGGGGTAGACCTCGTCGATCTCGTACATATTGGGCTTGTCCTGCATGACGAAGGCGAGGCGCTCCAAGCCGGCGCCGGTGTCGATCGCCGTGCGGTCGAGTTTGCCTACCAGTTCGAAGTCGTGGCCTCGGCCCTCGCCGCGGACGAACTCGTCGAAGACGAGATTCCAGATCTCCAGAAAGCGGTCCCCCTGCGCATCGGTCGCGGGGCCGCCGTCGGGGCCGTAGTCGCTGCCGCGGTCGTAGTGGATCTCGCAGCACGAGCCGGCCGGACCGGGCTGACCGGTGGACCAGGAGATCTCCTCGAAGGGTAGCTTTTGGACGTGCGCCTCGGGTACGCCGATGACGCGGGTCCAGTGGTCGAAGGAGACTCGGTCCTCCTCCCAGATCGTCATCCACAACCGGTCGCCGTCCAACTCGTAGCAGCCCTCGTCCCTGGACCCGGTCAGCAGCCTCCAGGCGTAGTCGATCGCCCCCTCCTTGAAGTAGTCGCCGAAGGAGAAGTTGCCGTTCATCTGGAAGAACGTGCCGTGACGGGTGGTGACGCCGACATTGTCGATGTCGTTGGTGCGGATGCATTTCTGCACGCTGGCGGCCCGCGGCCAGGGAGGGGGCTCCGTGCCCAGGATGTAGGGGATGAACGGGACCATGCCGGCCACGGTGAACAGGATCGAGGGCTCTGGGGAGACCAGAGATACGGAGGGGCGGATCTCGTGCCCGTTCGCGGCGAAGTAGTCGAGCCAGCGGGTGCGGATCTCGGAAGTGCGCATGGAGTTCCTCGGTTCCTCGCGTATGTGCGTGGTGGTCATGGGGCCGCCCGGCGGAGGCGGGGTGCTGCAGGCGGCTGCGGATGTTGAAGCGATCGATGGACAGTGGTCGGCGCAGACGGCGGGTCGGGGTGAGAGTACTCCCCGATCGCCTCCGAACGCGCGAACGCCCCGAACCGACGGGTGGTTCGGGGCGTCCCGAGCGCTGCGTCGCGTGGGGCTCAGCGCGAGTAGTACTCGACGACCATCTGGACGTCGCAGGTCACGGGGACCTCGTCCCGCTTGGGGCGGCGCACGAGTGTGGCGGACAGCTTCTCCAATTCGACGCTCAGGTAGTCAGGCACGGGCGGCAGGACGTCCCGGTGGGTGCCGGCGGCGGCGGCCTGGAAGGGCACCATGACTTGCGAGCGCGGGCGGACCTGGATGGTCTGGCCGGGCTTGACGCGGAAGGAGGGACGGTCCACGATCCTGCCGTCGACGAGGATGTGACGGTGGACGACACTCTGACGGGCCTGGGCGATGGTGCGAGTGAAGCCGGAGCGCAGTACGAGGGCGTCCAGACGCATCTCGAGCAGTTCGACCAGGGACTCACCGGTCAGACCCTTCTCACGGCGCGCCTCTTCGAAGACGCGCTGGAGCTGAGCTTCGCGGATGCCGTACTGGGCGCGCAGACGCTGCTTCTCCTTCAGGCGGACGGCGTAGTCCGATTCGGCTCGCCGACGGGCGCGGCCGTGCTCACCGGGGCCGTAGGGCCGCTTCTCGAAGTAGCGCACGGCCTTGGGGGTCAACGGGATGCCGAGGGCGCGGGAGAGGCGCACCTGACGGCGGGAGCGGGAGGAGCTCATGAATCTGTCGTCTTCCTGTCGGAGTGATCGCACATCGCGGGCGAGTCTGCCGCGACGCGGGGTCAGCCTGCGCGGGCCGGGACCCCAGGAGTGCTGCGTCGTGCGGCGACAACCGCCCGACGACAGCCCGAGAACTTTAGCTGCCTGCGGACCGCCCGCGCATCTGGGAGCGCATCGATGTGAGCGGATCCTCAGGCCCATCGATTCTCGCCGTCCGCATCGGGGACCGTGCTGTTCTCGGCGCCCCGACCCTCTCCGGCGCCTGCGCCGACCAGTCCGGCCGGGAGCCCCGCCGCGGTTCCTGGCCACCAGGCTCGGTGGCATCCGGCCCGGTCTCAGAATCCGCCGGCCCTCGGGGACGTCGGGGCGCACGGGCGGCGCCTCAGCGATCCAGGATGCGGCGAACGGCCTCCAAACGAGAGGCGAGCTGCTTCTCGAAGCCGTTGCCGGTCGGCTCGTAGTAGCGTCGCCCGGCCAGTTCGTCGGGCAGGTAGCGCTGGGCGACGACGCCGTGGGGGAAGTCGTGCGGATAGAGGTAGTCGCGTCCGTGGCCCAGGCGCTCGGCGCCGGCGTAGTGGGCGTCGCGCAGGTGAGCGGGAACCTGGCCAAGACGACCGGCGCGCACGTCCGCCATGGCCTGGCCGATGCCCGTGGTCACCGCGTTCGACTTCGGAGCGGTCGCCACCGCCAGAGCCGCCTCGGCCAGGACCAGTTGTGCCTCGGGCATGCCGATGAGAGCGACCGCCTGCTGGACGGCCACCGCGGTGGACAGCACGGTCGGGTCGGCCAGGCCCACGTCCTCGGCCGCGTGGATCGTGATGCGCCGCGCGATGTAACGAGGATCTTCCCCGGCGGCGATCATGCGGGCCAGGTAGTGGAGTGTGGCGTCGGGGTCGGAGCCCCGCATGGACTTGATGAAGGCGCTGACGACGTCGTAGTGCTGGTCTCCCGCCCGGTCGTAGCGTACGGCGGCGACGTCGGCGGCGTGCTCGACGTCCTCAAGGGTGACGACGGGGGTCTCCTGCTCGTCAGCGGCGCGCCCCGTGCCGACCGGCGGACGTCCGTCCCCGGCCAGCACGGCCCCGGCTGCGACCTCCAGGACGGTCAGGGACTTGCGTGCGTCCGAACCCGCCATGCGCACGATCTGCTCGCGGGCGTCATCGTCGACGGAGACGGTCCCGGCCAGCCCGCGCTCGTCGGCCACTGCTCGGTCGATCAGCCTCCGGACCGCCTCGGCGTCCAGAGGCCGGAGGGTGAGCAGCAGGGAGCGCGACAGCAGCGGGGAGACCACCGAGAAACTCGGGTTCTCCGTGGTGGCGGCCATGAGGGTGACCCAGCGGTTCTCGACGCTGGGCAGCAGGGCGTCCTGCTGGGATCGGGAGAAGCGGTGGACCTCGTCGATGAAGAGGACGGTCTCCTCACCGCCGGCGACCAGACGTCGCCGGGCGTCGGAGACAACCTGACGAATGTCCCCGACACCGGCGGTCACCGCGGACAGCTCGACGAAGCGGCGCTCGCTCCCCCGTGCCACGAGGTAGGCCAGGGTCGTCTTGCCGGTACCCGGGGGGCCCCACAGGATGACGCTGGCCACGCCGGCTCCGCCGGCCCCGCGGTCGCGGGGCGGGTCGACCAGTCGGCGCAGCGGTGATCCCGGGACGAGAAGGTGGTCCTGGCCGACGACCTCGTCTAAGGTGCGCGGACGCATGCGCACGGCCAGCGGGGCGCGGGAGTCCAGCGGCACGCCGACGTCGTCGGTCCCGGCGCTCTCGAACAGGTCCATGTCCCCCATGGGTCGACCTTAGTCGTGCCCGCCTCCTGACGGCCTCGACGGGCCCCTGCGCCTCGCCGGCGTCGACGGCTCGAACGCATCGAGGCCGGTCCGTGACACCGCCGTAACACCGTCCGTCCGCGGGGCGGGCCGGTCCGTCTGCGACAATGCCCCCATGCTCGCCTGGCTCTCCCGTCGCGTCGTCAAGGACGCCTGGTACGTCGTCGGTACGTGGGCGGTGCTCGCCGTCGTCCTCCTGACCGTCTGCCTGGGCGGCCTCGGGGGCGCGGGCCTGTTCGGCCGGCTGGAGACCGGCGATTCATCGGTGCCGAGGGCCCAGAGCGCTCGGGGTGAGCAGGTCTTGCGCACCCTGTCCGGCGACTCGCAGACCGTGAGCCTGCTGGTCACGGGCATCGACATCTCGGATACCGGGACTCAGCAGGAGGTCGCCTCGGCTCTGACCGGGGCGCATGCCGACCTGCGCGCGCTGGTGGGCGAGCAGAACGTGCTCGATCCCTTCGTGGTCCCCGGCATGCTCTCGGAACCCGCGGCGCAGGCCCTGGCCTCCGCCGACCTGGACGGCTTCCTCATGATCGTGACCGTCAATCCCAACGGGAGCAAGGTGGCCCCGGCGGGAGACAGGGCCTATGCGGCCGAGGTCGCGAGCCTGGTCTCCAAGGTCGAGTCCCGTCTGGAGGAGATCCCTGACGAGCTGCGCGCCGTCAGCCCGGCGGCGACTGGCGTGGTCTCGGACGACGCGCTCGTCTCGCGGGCGGTCGACGATCGGGTCGAGAAGGATCTGGTCCGCGGGGGGCTCATCTGCTTGCCTCTGGTTCTCCTGGTTATGACGCTGGTCCTGGACGGCCCCCTCGCCGCCGTCGCCCCCTTGCTCGGCGGGCTGGTCCAGGTCGCCGGCTCGCTGGGGGCGTTCTACGCGCTCGATCTGGTCAACGGGTTGTCGCCCTTCGTCGTCGCCACCGCCTCGGCCCTCGGACTGGCCCTGTCTCTCGGCTACGGGCTGATCGTGACCCGCCGCTACCTCGAGGAGCTGGCCCGCGAGGGCGAGGAGGACTCGGCGGCCCCCGGCCCCCGGCGCCGCCGACGCACCGGTCGCCGCGACCCGCTCGTCGCCGACTGCATGACGACGGCGCTGACCACGGCGGGGCGCACCGCGCTGTTTTCCGGGTTGACGGTGGCCGCGTCATTGGCGGGGCTGACGCTCATGGGTGCCGACGTTCTGTGGTCCGTCGGCGTGGCGGGTACGCTCGCCGCCCTGGTCGCCGTCGCGGCGGCCCTGACGCTGGTCCCGGCGCTGCTGGTGCTCATGGGCAGGCGGCTCCAGCGCCCCTCGCTCCTGCGGCGGGCGATGGGCCGATCCTCGTTCCCGCGCTCCGAGATCGCCTCCGGGCGGATCGGGGGCCCGGCCTGGATCGCCCGCCAGGTGCGACGCATGCCCTGGGTGGCGGCCGTCGCCGGCATTGCCCTCCTGATCGTCCTGGCCTCGCCTCTACATGATCTGCGCATGCTGACCTCCACCACCGAGCTCCTGCCGGCTCACTCCGATCAGCGCACGTATCTCCAGCTCCTGCAGGACGACTATCCGGCGGCCACGCAGGCTGAGGAGGACGCCACCCTCATCGTCGCGTCGACGGGCGAGCGGGTAACGTCCTACATCAACGAGCAGGTCGCCGCCACGAACGGGGTGACCCAGGTGCTCCGGTCGGCGACCGCCGGCAGCTACACGGTGGTCTACCTCGACCTGGAGGGCGAGGCCTCTTCGGTCACCGCTGAGAAGGCGGTCGCTGCGATCCGCTCCCTCCAGGCGCCGGCGGACATGTGGGTCACGGGACAGGCCGCCACTCAGCTCGACTTCCATCAGGCCGTCGTTCACGGGGCGCCGTGGGCGGCGAGTGTGCTCGTGCCGGCGAGCGTGGTGTTCCTGTTCCTGATGAGCGGGTCGGTGATCGCGCCGCTTCGGGCGCTGCTGGTCAACGCCGTCTGCCTGGCGGCCTGCCTGGGGATCACCGTATGGGTCTTCCAGGACGGTCGTCTCAGCGGGCTGCTCGGCTTCACCCCGATCGGTGGGATCGAGGCCGGCGCGGTCGTCGCGGCCGCCGGCGTGGGCCTGGCCCTGACGATGAGCATCGACGTGTTCGTCCTGGACCGGATCAAGGAGTGCCGGGACGCCGGTGACGGCGATGACGCCGCGGTCGAGCGGGGACTGCAGCGCTCGGGGCCCGCCGTGACCGCGGCGGCCCTGGTGATGGCGGTCGTGTTCCTCTGCCTCGTAACGAGCGACCTGCTCATGGTCAAGGAGATCGGCCTGGCGCTGGCCACCGCGGTGACGCTGGAGGCCACCGTGACGCGCATGCTCCTGGTGCCCGCGACCATGAGCCTGCTCGGCCGCTGGAGCTGGTGGGCGCCGCGGCGCCTGAGGCGCATAGACGACGGCCCGCCCCGGTCCCCTACGACGAATGACTCATGACTCATGGGGCGGCGCGTCCGCCCGGGTCCCACGAGCTGCATGAGGTAGAGGCCGCCGACGGCCGAGGTGATGAGTCCCACCGGGATCTGGAAGGAACTGAGCAGACGGCCCGCCACGAGGTCCGACAGCGTCAGCAGCACCGCTCCGCCCCCGAAGGAAGGCAGGACGCCGAGCCCCGAGACACCCGAGAACCTCCGGGCGACCTGCGGGGCGGCCAGAGCGAGGAATCCGATCGGCCCGGTCGCCGTCACGCAGGCGGAGGCGAGAACGACACCGTAGCCGATCAGCACGACTCGTGTGCGTCTGGGCCTCAATCCGAGACCGGCGGCGGTGTCGTCCCCCGTCTCCAGGATGCTTCTGCGAGGGCGCGGGCTCATTGCTCCCTCCTGACGGCGAGCAGGAGGAGGACGGGCGCCCCGACGAACGAAGGACAAGGGCCGACGGCCGCGGTGGCGCCTCCGCACAGCAGCGTGATGGCAAGGGGCCGACGCCCGGGTCGCCATGAGGTTGGCGCCCAGCGCTATGGCCTGCTCCTCGCCGAGGGCCAGTGCGTTCAATCCGCGAGCCGAGCCGACTGCGAGGACTAGACCGACCAGGAGGAGCGGAGCGATGCGCGTCAGCACGAAAGCGTCCCGGCCCTCCAGCGAGCCGACCACCTAGAAACGGTAGGAGTCGAAGGCCCGGGAGTCGTACATGGTAATCGTCCCCGTCACCGAGGACAATGCCGCGCTCAGGGCAACTCCGGCCAGGACGAGGCGAGCGATCCGGTCTCGATCGTGCGGTGGGAGATCGTGTAGACCGCCGCCGCGGCGCAGCCGGCGCCGAGTAGGGCGAAGGGCGTGTACTGCCCGATCTCGGGCAGGCCGAGTGCGCTAATCGCCAGGATCACCCCGAGGGCGGCGCCGGCGTTGACTCCCAGGATCCCGGGGTCGGGGACGGGGACAGCGTCCGCGAGCCCAGCGCCAGACTCATCGCAAGCAGCAGTGCGATGAGAAGGACGGGCACGAGGACGACTGCTGCGCTCCGGACGACGGACCTGAGACGCGTCGCACGACACAGGATACCGGTCTATCTCATATAGAAAAGTTAGCCTCACCATACGTTTATGGCTTCGTCCCCCGTCACACGCTCCTGGTGGGCGGCGCACTGTCCGCCCTGGACGCCCTGTGCGCCTGCTCGTCCTCGGGCGGCGCGTCCACCGACGCGGCCGGCACGGCCTCCTCCGAGCAGCCCGCCGCCACCGTTCCGACGCAAATGGAAGAGGGCATGGGCTCGGACGCGGCCGACGGCGTCTTCCCTCGCACGGTCGTCCACTACCAGGGCGAGAGCATGATCAACGCCGCACCGACGAACGTCGTGGTCATCGGCACCGGACAGGCCGATGCGCTGCTGGCTCTCGGATCCTGTCCGATCGGTGCGGCGGCGCCCTCCGGTGCGGAGGATCCCATCACCCAATACCTTAAGGACGCCCACCCGGACCAGGCCGGGGCTACCGCGACGATCACCTCCGTCGGCTCGCGCAACAGTCCGCACACCGAGGCCATCGGGAACCTGCGCCCTGATCTCATTGCGACCAACGCCTCGGGTAAGGACGACGCCGACACCCTCTACCAGTCCCTGACCCGGATCGCTCCGACCGTCTCGATGCATAGTACCGGCCAGTACTGAAGGACAGACTTCCTCCTGCTCGCCGACGCCCTAGGCAAGCGGGAGGAGACCCAGCGCATGCTCGACGCCTCCACCGCCGAGGCCGCCCGGAGAGGGGCCGCACTGGAGCGAACGGCGACCATCTCCCTGCTGCGCAGCGGTCAGGACAAGCTCCACATCTTCGGCCCTCTGTCCTTCGCCGACTCCGTGGTCGCGGACCTGGGCCTGGCCCGTCTGAAGGCGCAGCAGTTCACCGACGGTGTTTCCCAGGACATCTCCGCGGAAACCCTCGACCAGGCCGACGGCGACTGGCTCTTCTACGGCGTCCAGAGCAGGGACGCCGCCGGCCTGACCGGCGAGAAGCTGTGGCCGTCCCTGTCCGCGGTGGCTGCGGGCCGCGCGGTCAAGGTCGACCACGACCCGTTCTTCCTCAACGCCGGCCCGACAGCCGCGCGCGTCGTGATGGACACGCTCACCTCGGCACTGTCCGCGTGAGTCCCCGCGAGGATGCCATGACGACCGTCCCGCGGGCGGAGAACCCCACCCGTCCGCCCTGGAGGGCCACGACCTGCACCTGGGGTACGCGGCCGGTGAGGATGTGGTGGCCGGCTTGGACATCTCGGTTGATGAGGGCTCCTTCACGGTGATCGTCGGCCCGAAGGCCTGCGGGAAGTCGACCCTCCTGCGGTCCTCGAACAAGGTGCTGCCGCCGCGCTCGGGGACGGTCCTTCTCGACGGGCGCGAGATCTCCTCGATGCACCCCAAGGTCTTCGTGCGTCAGGTTGGATTCCTGGCGCAGCCGCGAATCCTGCTGCTCGACGAGCCGACGACCTACCTCGACCTGGCGCATCAGGTGGAGGTCCTCGAGCTGTGCCGGGAGCTCAATCAGGTCCTGGGCACCACGATTGTGGCCGTCCTGCACGATCTCAACCAGGCCTGTCGATACGCGGACCGCATCGTGGTGATGGGCGCCGGCAGGATCCTCGCCCGGGGACGGCCCGCGCAGGTGATCACGCCGCAGACCATCCACGAGGCTTTCGGGCTCGAAGTCTGCATCACGCCCGATCCGGTGACGGGGACTCCCCTCATCCTGCCGAGTCCGCCGCGCGCCCACGTCCACTTTGAGGGGCCCTGAGTCACAGCAGGCTGACGTCTCCCGAGCCCTCGCGCACGACCTCGGGAGCGTCGTCGGTCAGATCGACGACGGTGGTGGGCTCGGTTGAGCCCACCGGCCCCTCGACGACGACATCGATGAGATGCCCCAGGGTGTCTTCGATCTGCCACCCGGAGCTCTCCGGTTCAGTGCGTCCGGGACGGATGAAGGTCGACGACAGGATAGGGGCGTCGAAGCCCGAGACGAGGGCCTGGGCGATCGCGTGGTCGGGGATGCGCACGCCCAGAGTGTGCTTCTTCGGGTTGAGCGTCATCCGGGGCACCTCCTTGGTCCCCTTGAGGATGAAGGTCCACGGGCCGGGAGTCAGGCGCTTGATGAGGCGAAAGGCGTTGTTCCCCACGATCGCCAGCGGACCGGCCTGAGCGAAGTCCGCGCACACGAAGGTGAAGTTGTGCTTGGAGTCGAGCTGGCGAATGGCCCGGATGCGGTCCATTCCCTCCTTGTTCCTTGGAGCGCAGGCCAGAGCGTAGCCCGAGTCGGTCGGATAGGCGATCAGGCCGCCCTCTTCCAGCACGGCGACGATCTTGTCGACGAGACGAGTCTGAGGGTTGGCGGGGTGGAGTTCGATGTAGCGGGACATGGGCTCATTGTGCTCCAGAAACCGCCGACGCAGGGGACGGTGCAGCGAGTGGCGCTCGAACCGGGTGCGAGCCGGAAATCCTTCCGGGCGCGCGGGTGGACGCCGGCGACGACGCTCGTCCCTCCTTCATCACCACCCGCACCTCGGCAACGCCTCCGGATCGCCCGCAACTCACTCCTCGCGATAACGAGTCGCATTCCTTCATCACATTAACGAAAACGATTATCTTTTATCTCCGTGTCATTGACTGATGAGGATGCGTTCTATAGTTGCGATCACATGTATTCCCCCTTACGATTCTATACGTCAGCAGAATCGCAGCGCGTCAAGCTGCATCGATCCCTGGAGGCACACTATGACCGCAACTCTTGAGCACCGTCCGGCCGAGGCCCACTCCCACACCCACGGCCCCGGCTGCGGCCACCGGGCCATTATCCACGGCGACCACGTCGACTACCTGCACGACGGGCACGTCCACCGCGAGGACAACGGTCACTACGACGAGTGCGACATCTGCAGCTGTCCGCACTGCTCCGACCACTGCGCCACCTGCACGTGCGAGGACTGCAGCTGCCCCACCTGCAACCACAACGTCTGCTCGTGCGAGCACTGCAGCGACTCCTGCGTCTCGTGCAACTGCCAGGACTGCACCTGCCCCACCTGCACGCACGCGGCCTGACGGGCACTCGCCAACCTGCGCCGTAACACGTGCCCGGCGTGTATTCGGCCAGAGCCACCGGTGGTCCTGGCCGAATACACGCCGGGCACCCGTTCCGGGAACTCAGCCGAAAAACGCGAATCTTCGCGGTCACTCATGAATACCAGATTCTTCTTCGAAAGTAGGGCTCTCTCACGGCCCCCCGGGGTCAGGGGAAAATGCACGCGTCATGGACGCGAGATAGATTCTCGAACGTCGGTGGAGTGTGTGGAACGAGAGGACTAGCGGGAAGATTAGGAGCGTCGTTACGAACCGTCCGACGTTGGATCGTCCGTGAGAACATCGGGCCCGGGATCGCACTGCACCGGCGCGATCCCGGGCCCCGCGGGATTCGGACCCGGCGCCCGAGTACGGCTCGTCAGGCCTCGGCGGAGAGTCCGCTCCTCTGCTTTACGCCTTCCCTCTCGGTTCGGCGTCGATACCGGCCTGCCTGCGCTGCTCGGGCGTGATAGGGGCGGGCGCCTCGGTGAGCGGGTCGTAGCCGCCGCCGGACTTAGGGAAGGCGATGACGTCGCGGATGGAATCGGCTCCGGTCAACAGGGAGACGATCCGATCCCAGCCGAAGGCGATGCCGCCGTGCGGCGGGGCGCCGTATGCGAAGGCGTCCAGCAGGAAGCCGAACTTCTCGCGCGCTTCGGTCTCGTCGATGCCCATGACCTTGAACACGCGCTCCTGAACGTCGCGCCGGTGAATACGGATGGATCCTCCGCCGATCTCGTTGCCGTTGCACACGATATCGTAGGCGTAGGCGAGTGCACCCGCGGGATCGGTGTCGAAGGTATTGAGGCAGTCGGGCTTGGGAGAGGTGAAGGCGTGGTGGACGGCGGTCCACGCGGATTCACCCAGCGCAACATCACCCTCAGCCCTGGCTTCGGCCGACGGCTTGAACAGGGGGGCGTCGACGATCCACACGAAGGACCACGCGTCGAAATCGATGAGGCCGCACCGCCTGCCGATCTCCTCGCGCGCGGTGCCCAGGAGCGCACGAGAGGCGTCCACGGGCCCGGCTGCGAAGAAGATGCAGTCGCCGGGTGCCGCGCCCGCGGCAGCGGCCAGTCCCTCGCGCTCAGCGCCGGAGATGTTCTTCGCAACGGGGCCGCCGAGGGATCCGTCCTCGGCCACGGTGACGTAGGCCAGTCCCCTGGCACCGCGCTGCCGGGCCCAGTCCTGCCAGGCATCGAGGGTGCGACGGGACTGGGAGGCGCCGCCGGGCATGACGACGGCACCGACGTACTCGTTGTGGAAGACGCGGAAAGGGGTGTTCTCGAAGAAGTCAGTCAGTTCGACCAGCTCGCAGCCGAAGCGCAGATCGGGCTTGTCGGTGCCGTACCTGCTCATCGCCTCCCCGTAGGTCATGTGCGGAATCGGAGTGGGAAGATCGTGACCGATGAGCGCCCAGACCGATCTCAGGACATCCTCGGCCACCGCGATGACGTCGGCCTGCTCGACGAAGCTCATCTCGACGTCGAGCTGGGTGAACTCGGGCTGGCGGTCGGCGCGGTAGTCCTCGTCCCGGTAGCAGCGGGTGATCTGGTAGTAGCGCTCCATCCCCGCGACCATGAGCAGCTGCTTGAACAGCTGGGGGCTCTGGGGCAGGGCGTACCAGGAACCGGGCGCCAGTCGTGCGGGTACGAGGAAGTCGCGGGCGCCCTCGGGGGTGGATCGGGTGAGGGTCGGGGTCTCGATCTCCACGAAGTCGTGGGAGTCCAGCACCCGGCGCGCAGCCTGGTTGACCTTGGCGCGCAGGCGAATGGCGCGCTGCATCTGCGAGCGGCGCAGATCCAGGTAGCGGTACTTCAGACGCGTCTCCTCACCGACCTGGCCCGCATCTTCGGCGTGATCCGAGACCTGGAAGGGCAGGGGGGCCGCGGGACTGAGGACCTCGACGTCGGTGACGACGACCTCGATCTGACCCGTGGGCAGGTTCGGGTTGTCATTGCCCTCCGGGCGGGCAGTCACCCGCCCGGTCACCGCCAGAACGTACTCGGCGCGCAGGTCGTGAGCGATCTCCTGACGGATGACGACTTGAGCGATGCCCGACGCGTCGCGCAGATCGATGAAGGCGACGCCCCCGTGATCGCGGCGACGATCCACCCATCCGGTGAGGGTGACGACCTGGCCGATATCGGCGGCGCGCAGGGAGCCTGCGGTGCGGGTTCGCAGCACGGTGCTGGGTTCCTTCCGTACGGGGCTGGGCACTGAACCGGTGCTCGTCGGGGCGCACCGCGAAACGGGCGGACGCCGCCGCGATCCTACGCCGGAGTCCGGGACTCGCCGCGCGCACGTGCAGGAGGGTCCGAAGCGGATTCCCCGCACGACGCAGCACACGCGGGCGGGTCCTGTCTGCGGGCGAGCCGCCGTCGGCAGACCACGACGACGACCGCCAGGACGGCCAGGAGGAGGGCGATCGCGAAGATCAACGTCCCCACCAGGGGGAAGGCGCCATTGGAGACCTCGATGGCGGGGGCCTGCGTGTCCTCTCCTTCGGCGACGATATCGACTTGGGTCGTACGGGAGTCATCGGCGGCGTCCTCCGTCCCGAGCCCGGGGGTCGGCTCGGCGGTCGCCGGCGGCCTCGCGGAACCCACCCCGGGTGCTGCGGGTGCGCCTGCGATGATCGTCACATCACCGACCGTGAAATAGGGGCTCTTGTTCGTGTAGTCCAGGGTGCGGATCTTGTTGGTCGGAACGTCCTGCCCGGCGGAGACCTCGAATCGCAGCCAATGAGGGCCCTTGGCGATGTAGTCGGGCAGTTCGACCACTCCTGAGGTTATCCCATCCTCGTCGACAACAGCACCGCCGATGACGTCCTGCTCGGCGGTCTGCCCGCCCGGCACGGGGATTCCGTCGTCGACGAGGATCTGGATGGCGGCGCCGGGCGGGAACCCGGACAGCGTGTAGGTCAGGGTGCCGCCGACCGCCACGATCGAGGGACTGACGGTCGATGCCGTGCCGGTGGTCGACTCGCTCGGCTCCGCGGCGCCCACGACCGGGCATGCCGCGACGGCGCACAGCAGCGCCGCCAGCGTGAGGACCAGCACGACCAAGCAGCGTCCCGAACGGGTGAGAGCCGTCGAGGCGCTGGTTCCTCCCGGGGACGGTTCGTACCGCAGTCCTCGCGATGGTCTGCGCACCGCTGCCTGCGGCACTGGCGGCACTGCCCGCGTCCCGCTCACCGGCTCACTGTCGCCTCGCGCGCTCACGTCGTGCGACCGGTCAGCGCCGACCGCGCGAGGACCAGGAAGGAGGCGGCGCCGACGAGCAGGAGACCGCCCGCTAAGACGAGCATCCAGTCGTCCCGGCCCAGGGCGCGCGCATCGGAGGAGGAGGTCGTCGTCTCCACCATGAGAACCGCTGGGTCGGAGGTGCTGGCGGCGGCGGTCGTGATTTCGAGCTGCGCCCAGCCGAGCAGCAGGGAATCCCTGTCGATGACGGCGAGCTGGTAGGTGCCGGCGCTGAGGTTCGACACATCGATCGACACCGAATTGTCGGCGTCGACCTGGGTCCATCCGGGCGTCGAATCACCCGGGAAGAGGAAGACCGCGACCCAGTCGTCCATCTTCGCCTTGCCCGACGGGAGGATCAGCGAGACGACGTTGCCGTGCCGGGTGCCCGACAGCGAGCCGGCGTTGGAAGCGTTGAGCTCGCTGGCGTCCCTGACCGGGACCGAGGGCTCCTGCGAGGGGCGCCCCGCATCCTCCTGCGCATCCGATGTCATCGCGTCGGTCGGAGCGGTGGGATCCGGGCCTCGACCGGGTTCGGCCGACGTGCCGGTCGGTCGGGGCACGGCGGAGGATCCGCCGCCCGGGGCACCCCCATCTTCCGACGAGCCCGTGGCCGGGGTCGGGGCCGGCGTCGGCTCCGCATCGGGCCGACCGGTGGGCCGGTCGGTCGGTCCGACGTCCTGAACGTCCCGTTGGTCGGTCGGCCGGTCGGTCGGTTCCGCCGTCCCCGAAGACGACGGCGAGGGCGTCTGCCGGTCCTCGCCCGGGTCCGCAGGCCGGTCCCCAGGCGAGGACTCCGCAACGGCGCCGGCAGTGACGTCCGTTCCCGGTCCGGCGGTGGAGCCGGTGGGCCGGTCGGTCGGTCCGACGTCCTGAACGTCCCGTTGGTCGGTCGGCCGGTCGGTCGGTTCCGCCGTCCCCGAAGACGACGGCGAGGGCGTCTGCCGGTCCTCGCCCGGGTCCGCAGGCCGGTCCCCAGGCGAGGACTCCGCAACGGCGCCTGGGTCCGCAGGCCGGTTCCCGGGTTCGGAATCGGATTCCCCACCGGACGCGGGGGCGCCGTTCGCGCCCGAATCCGTTTCCCCCAGACGTGCGTCGGCGTCGGCCGGTTCCGAGGAGGGCTCCGACCAGGGCCCCCGCTCGGAGATCTGGAACTGGTTGCTGCCGACGAAGGCACGCGAATCGAGGGTGACGGACAGGTAGTAATGATCCTCGGCGCCGCGGGGCAGGTGGGCGTAGAGGTCGGCGATCCGAATCGTCGTGTCGAAGGCTCCGTCGGCGAACACGACGGTCTGGGTCGTCTTCTCGTGGGAGACGTAGCCGCCCACGGCGACCAAGCGCGCTCGCAGGACCTGCTCCCCCTGAGCGGGGCGTCCGCCGATGCACCAGCCGCCGCCGGTGACCCGGATCGGCGATCCGGGCCGGTAAACGGGCCCGGCGTCGGAGGCCGTCCCGTCCGCGGCGACGACGGTGGCACTCGGGCCCGGCCCCTCGCAGATCTCGGCCGTCGGCTCCGGGAGAGAAGTCGCCGGTGCGTCTCCGGTTCCGTCCGAGTCCTGGGGAAGGAATTCGCTATCGGCTACGAGCTGCGCGGGCCGCGTCGCGCCGACGGCCGCGGCGGTGCCCGCACCGCCCGCGGCGATGCCGAGCACCACGAGCAGCACGAACGCGACGTGCACGCAAGCCCTGGTCCCAGGGTGCGCTGCGACGTGGCGCGGTGAGCGTGTCATGCGGTGAAACTCGTCGATGGGCTCGAGGGATTAAAGGATCATGTCGCGAGCGCCCAGGGGCCGCTGCGGCGGTCGGGGACGTCGGTCCCGGCCGGCACGGAGATCGTGGCGAGTCGGTCATCCGACGCGGCAGATGGTATCTCCGCCGGTGATGCGGTGAAACCATCCACGAGCCGCTGCGGCGCCCCGGGGCGCCGCTCTCCGAGGCGGATGGGGCCTCCCGCTCGCCGGCGACGAACACCGCATGCTCGTCATTTCAACGATTCCTCCTACTCCTTCTAGGCTCGGCCCGCCCGCGGTCGGGCCGAGCAGCACCAAGGTCTCATCTCGGTAACAACTGCGTAGCTAGACAGCAGAGTGGTCGGAAGCCGCTCGTCGAGCGTGACTCACACCGCAGGCTCGCGTCTTGTGCGCCCCGCACCCGGAGGGCGTAATGTCCGCCCCATGGCACGAATCACGTCGACGACTCACACCGTGTGCGCCGCTCTGACGGCCGCCGCCATGTGCGCTCCTCGTACGTGTCGTCGCTGTCAGGCGCTGTGAACCCCGTCCGCAGAGCGCGGGGGGCCGCGGTGCCGGGGACACCGGTACCGCGCCGCAGCCCGGCTCGTTGAGCGGCCATCGCTCACAGCCCGGCTCCGTCACCCCGACCCGAACCGCACGGCCGTGGCCGATCGGCTCTGGTAGTCCTCTTCCGCGCCCGCGCCTGACAGACCCCCACCACCGGACGAGTCCTCCGTACCGTTCCGCTCAGGAGACCGACGTGCCACCCACCTCCACCACCCCCGACAGCATCGACAGCCCGTCTTCCGACCCGCCCGAAGTCACCGCCGAGAATGCCGCCGAGATCCTCGCCGCCGACGATGAGACCGAGACCGTCCCGGCCACCGGCCGCGTATCGCGTCGTCGACTTCTTATCGGCGGCACAGCCGCCGCGGCCGCCCTCATCGCCGGCGGCGCCTGGCTGACTCTGCGCCGCACCAATCAGGGCGTCGTCGGCGCCGCTCAGGAGCTGCCGCTCGTCATCGGCGGAGACATCTGCGCCGCCCCTCTGTACGCCGCTTACCACAAGGGCTATTTCGACGACGCCGGCCTCAACGTGACCCTGGCCCGTACTCAACGCACGGAGGACACCAAGGACGCCGTCGGCGCGGGCAGATACATCGGCGCCCCCGGCATCTTCTTCGCCTGGCTCGAACCGATCTACAACGGCGTCAACGCCAAGCTCACCGGCGGCTTCCACTCCGGCTGCCTCCAGCTCGTCGTGAACAACGACTCCCCCATCACGCAGATGGCCGATCTCAGGGGCAGGAGAGTCGGCGTGCCCTCGCTGTCCAGCTCCGCCTTCGCCTACTTCGCTATCGGTCTGTCCCGCGCCGGTCTCGATGTCGACCCGAACAAGGGAGACGTCTCGTGGGTGACCGTTGACGAGGACTCCCTGGGCAGGCGTCTGACCAACGGGGACGTCGACGCCATTATGGGGTCGGACCCGGCCCCGCTCCTACCGGTGTTCAACGGCACCGCGAAGGTGCTGGCCTCCAACAGTGCCGAGCCCTTCTGCTGCTCGGTCGCCCTCAACGGGGACTTCGTCGCCAACCAGCCCGACCGCGCCAGGGCCTTGACGGAGGCCTGGTTCAAGGGGTCGGACTACCTGGCGCAGGATCAGGCCAACCGTCGGGAGATCGCCAAGATCGAGGCCGATAACGAGTACGTCGCCGCCGAGCGTAGCGTCATCGAGGACATCCTGGAGACCTACGGCTGGCACGCGTCCGCCACCGAATTCCGCACCGCTATCGCCAGCGGCATCGAAGACTTCAAGGGCACCGGATTCATCTCGGCGGACGCAAGCCCCGATGAATTGGCCGACACGGTGTACGCGGACCTGGGCATCACCCGATGAGCGCCCGCCGCCGGCTCCTGCGTCTATGGGGCGCGATCGCCCTCGCCCTGTGGGGCGCCTATCTCGCCGTCGTTCTTCTTCTGCCCGATACCGCCGGTGCGCGCACCGCCCCCACCGCACCGCTCGCAGCGATCGTCGGGGCGGGGCTGGTGGGCCTCGTCAGCTGGCTCGTCCTCGCTCTGGACCGACCCACGGGGACTGTCGCGCGCGCCCTCGCGCATCGTCTGCCGTGGATCGTCTTCGGCGGCGGATGGTTCCTGGCGTGGCAGCTGTCGACTGTGAAATCGGGTCTGCTCGACCCGCCCTACTTCGTGGCTCCCGAGGTACTCATCGCGGATCTCGTCGACGACTGGACCCTCCTGGCCAGATGCCTGCTGTCCTCCGGACTGCTGTTCATGGCGGGGTATCTCATCGGATCGGTTGCGGGTTTCGCGACTGGACTGCTCATGGGATGGTCGAGGCGGGCCGACTACTGGCTGCACCCCCTCCTGCAGACGGTCGGCCCGGTCCCTGCCAGCGCTCTGTTGCCCCTGGCGGTGCTCGTCGTGCCGACCACATACCTGTCGGCGGCCTTCATCGTGGCCTTCGGGGCGTGGTTCCCAATGGCGACGATGACCCGGGCCGGTGTGCGATCGGTGCCCAAGTCCTTCATCGACGTGGCGCGTACGCTGGGGGCGGGCGAGGGCTTCCTGGTGGCGCGCGTGGCGATCCCCTCGGCGCTGCCCGACATGCTCACCGGACTGTTCACCGGGCTGGGAACGAGCCTGGCGGCACTCATGACGGCCGAGCTCGTCGGCGTCGACCGAGGGCTGGCCTGGTACATCAACTGGGTCAAGGGGTGGGCCGACTACCCGAGGATGTACGTCGGGCTGGTCGTCCTCATCGTCTTCTGCCGTGCTCTGATGGTCCTGCTGTTCAAGCTCCGCTCCTCACTGCTCGCCTGGCAGCAGAATCTCGTCAGGTGGTGACCGATATGATCGAGACGACAACCGATGACTCCGGCAGCGCCCCGAGCTCCTCGGCGCGGGCGCCGCGAGGCGCGCACGTGCGCCTGGACGGCGTCTCGCACCATTACCCTCTCTCCCGCGATCTCGACCACGGTTGGGTGCCCTCGCTGGTGCGCCTGGTCTCTCCCGCCGCCCGCGCCCGCCACGAGGCGGAGGCCGCCAAGCCCTCCGAGCTGGCCGTGCTCGACGGCATCAATCTGGACATCGCACCCGGCGAGTTCGTGGCTCTCGTGGGCCAGTCCGGCTGCGGCAAGTCGACGATCCTGCGGCTGCTCGCCGGACTGGAGAGGCCGAGCGCCGGACGCGTTGACGTCGACGGACGACCGGTGACCGCTCCCGAGCCCGAACGGGCGCTCGCCTTCCAGGATGCGACCCTGCTGCCATGGCGCACAGTGCGGGAGAACGTGGCTCTGGGGCCGCAGGCGCGTAAACGGCTCACCGTCGATGAGCGCCGTATTACCGCCGCACTCCAGATCGTGGGGCTGCGGGACTTCGCCGATGCCTACCCCTCGACCCTGTCGGGCGGCATGGCGCAGCGGGTGGCGCTCGCCCGGGCCCTGGTGAACCGGCCCCGGCTGTTCCTCCTGGATGAGCCCTTCGGCAAGCTCGACGCCCTGACGCGTCTGACCCTGCAGGACGAGGTCGGAAGGCTGTGGATCTCCCAACGGTTCACCGCGGTCCTGGTCACGCATGACGTCGACGAGGCGCTGCGCCTGTCCGGCCGTATCATCGTGCTCTCCGAACGACCCGCGCACGTCGTGGCGGACATCGAAGTGCCCGACGGGGTCGGGCAGGATCAAGCCTCGTCGACGTTCCAGGACCTGCGCACGAGGATCCTGCACCTGCTGGGGCGATGAGACGGCCACCGTGCCGCCTGCACTCACCGCCTCAGGGGCCGCAGTCGTCGTGGAAGTCGAAGCCGACGGCGTCGGCTTCACGCACGAGCGCCGTGACGGCCTCGGCGTCGGTCAGATAAGGCATAAGAGCCTCGGCGAGGGCCTCGATCGGCTGTTGACCGCCGCTGGCGAAGAAGACGCCGGACTCGGCGCCCAGACTCTCCACCTCGGGCGCCTCGCCCCGCTCGATGAGCCGGAGTGCGACGCCCTGCCAGAAGCGTCCCACGCAGGCATGGCCCAAACCCCTGATGGTGCCGGCGGTCGGCGGGTGACCCGCGTAAAGGATCAATGAGGCCGATGGACGGCCCCATCGAGACGTCTCCACGATTCCGATGAGTCTGTCGTCGTGGGCCACGGTCGTCCTCTCGATAGCGGGCGACGGACCAGCGCCGACGTCACCGGTGCGGCACCGGCACTGCCGCCACCCGAAGTAGAAGCACATGAGCACCGTCGCGGCGACGGGGAGTCCTCCCCGTGCACCCGGCCGCGCAGCTTCACGAGACGGGCCTCACGTGTGACGTTCGGCGTTACATCATGCGCCGGCTCCCGCGCGTCGACTCGCGCTCATAGGATGCGGGAAGGAGCGATCCGCAGTGCGAATCCCGTTCGGGGCCGGTCGAACGATCTGCGAGTGCAGGCGGCCGGGGCCATCCCCGTGAGTCTGTGCGTGAAGTCCGTCACTCGTCGTTACCCTCCCGGGGCGAGACGAGGTAAGGACGAGTGTGGTGGGTGCGGTGCGGCAAGAGTGGAGGACGAACCGTCCTCCCCCACACTCCGCAATGGGCCCCTCAGCGGGCCGGATACGGGAAGAACGTCATGACCGCCACCAATACGGGCCCCTCCGAGTCCTCCAAGGGGACCGTGAGCGATTCGCCCAGCCTCAACGACCTCTTCAACGCCGAGGTCGCCGCCTCCGGCCCCCCGACGGGGATCGCCTCCGGGGAGGAGGCGGAGGAGATAGCTGCGCCTCACACGGGCCGGGCGCCCTCGCTCGCTTCCCCCGACGTCTTCGCCACTCCCGCTTCCTCGGACTCCCCGGAGGACCCCGAGGACGTTGAGCACGACGAGGAAGCCGATGATGTCGATCTCGCCCTCCCCGAGGTCGACCCCGAGGACAAGGGGGTCGGCGACGGGGATGAGGAGACGAGCGAGGACGACATCAACGGCCGCACGTCCTTCCTCGAGACCGGCTGCGGGGACGAGGCGGCCGGTGAGGACGCCGATGACGCTCCTGCCGTCAAAGCCCCTGAGGAGATCGCCTTCGCCGATCTCGGGCTGCCGGCGGACCTTCTCAAGGCCGTCACCGACATGGGCTACGAGACCCCCACCGCGATCCAGCGCGAGGCCATTCCGGTACTGCTCGCGGGCCAGGACGTCGTGGGTGTCGCCCAAACCGGCACCGGCAAGACGGCCGCCTTCGGCCTGCCCCTGCTCAACGCCGTCGAGGCGGACGAGCACGACGTCCAAGCCCTAGTTCTGGCTCCCACCCGCGAGCTGGCCCTCCAGAGCGCGGACGCCGTCACCGACATGGCGCACCGGTCCCGCGGCCTCGACGTCGTCGCCGTCTACGGCGGCGCCCCCTACGGCCCGCAGATCGGTGCGCTGAGGGAGGGCGCCCAGGTCGTCGTCGGCACACCCGGACGCGTTATCGACCTCATCGACAAAGGCGCTCTCATTCTGGACGACGTCAAGTACTTCGTGCTCGACGAGGCCGACGAGATGCTGCGCATGGGTTTCGCCGAGGACGTCGAGACGATCGCCGCTTCCCTGCCCGGCCGACGGCGCACCGCCCTGTTCTCCGCGACCATGCCCCCGGCGATCCAGGCGGTCGCCCGCCAGCACCTGCACGAGCCCGTCCAGATCGAGGTCTCCCGTCAGGCCTCGACCGTCGACACGGTCCACCAGACCTATGCAGTCGTGCCCTTCCGCCACAAGATCGGCGCCGTCTGCCGAGTTCTGGCGGTCACCGACGCCGAGGCCGCCATCGTGTTCGTGCGCACCAAGTCGAGCGCCGAGGACGTTGCTATCGAGCTGGCCGGCCGCGGTATCCAAGCCGCCGCCATCTCCGGGGACGTCCCCCAGCGCGAGCGCGAGCGGCTCGTCGAGCGCCTGCGCACTGGCACCCTCGACGTGCTCGTGGCCACCGACGTCGCCGCCCGCGGACTGGACGTGGACCGCATCGGCTTGGTCGTCAACTTCGACGTGCCCCGTGAGGCCGAGGCCTACGTGCACCGTATCGGACGAACCGGCCGGGCCGGGCGGCACGGCGAGGCCGTCACCTTCCTGACCCCCAAGGAGAAGCGCAAGCTCCGCCAGATCGAACGACTCACCGGCACGCGCCTGGAGGAGATCACCCTGCCCTCTCCCGCCGACGTTTCCGAGCACCGCGCCGGCAAGCTCCTGAACAAGGCGGCCGTCCGCCATGAGCGCGGACGCCTGTCTCTGTACCGGGGACTGGTCGCCACCGGGACGCAGAGACTGGGCATCGATGCCGACGAGCTCGCCGCCACCCTGCTGGCTCTGGCCGTGGGCGATGACGGACCTCGCCGTCGCGAGGGCGAGTCCCACCGGCGCACGCGGCGCGAAGAGCATCTCGATGATGAGGGCGCCTTCGTATCCGCCTCCTTCGAGGGGAGCCGCGATCGTGGTGGCCGTCGCTCGAACCGCCCAGAGAACAAGCCCGGTGCCGCCCGCGGGGGTCGCCGAACCTATGACGGCGCCGGCACCGTCTACCGCATCGAGGTCGGACACCGCGACCGGGTCCTGCCCGGCGCGATCGTGGGGGCGCTCGCCAACGAGGGCGGTATCCCGGGGGCTGACATCGGCAAGATCGATATCCTCCAGTCCTTCTCCCTGGTGGAGATCCGCACCCCGTTGAGCGAGGAGCAGCTGGCCACGCTGGGCCGGGCCACCTTCAGCGGTCGCGAGCTGCGCATCCGTCCGGATCAGGGTCCGGGGCGCGGATGGGACGATGACCCGCGTGGCGATGGCGATATCACCCACCGGTCGGACCGGTCTCGACGCTCCGGCCGCGAGGATCGTGGTGGCAACCAGCACGACGATCGTCGCGGTGACCGGCGCTGGGAGAGTCGCGAGCGGCGCGGTGCGGAACGGCGCGAGGTCCGCGATCAGCACGGTCGCGGCCGCAGCGGTGGTCAGCGCAACGGATTCCGGCGCAACGACCGCCGCGGTGCGGGCCGGTGGGAGGATCGGAGCGATCGTGGTGATCGACGCTGGGCGAACCGGCGCGACGACCGTCGCCCGGGACACGGCAGGCGGTGGTGAAGCGGTGGCCCGCTGAGATGGAGAGCCGCACATGGTGGACGCGGGCGCCGCACGCCGAACCGTGCCCACTGGTCCGGGCCCCGATGCTCAGTCCCGCTCGCGAGGCCCCGCATCGTCCTCCTCCCCGCACCCGCGGGCTGGTGGGACCTCGAGGTCCCGGACCGGCTCGCCGGCAATTCCTCTCCCTCGCGCTCGCGGGTCAGCGCGGAATACCGGCCGATACCCGTAGGCAGCCTCCGGTGAGGTTCGACATAACTCTGGTACGAAAGGCTCCCGTGCCCCCGGCCATCTACCTGCTCGCCGTTGTCATCCTCGGTTTCGCGACCACGCTGCTGCGCCTCCCACCGCTCGTCGACTTCCTCGCAGCGGGCTTCGTGCTGGGCGTGTCCAGAATTCCCAATCTCAACCTCATCGGGTCTCTCGGTGATCTCGGTGTCGCAGTGCTGCTGCTCATCATCGGGCTCAAGCCCGACCTCAAAACCTTCGCCCGTCATGAGATTGCGGATACAACACACTCCAAACCCTTGGTCGGGTGCTGGTGATCGTTGATCAGCCGAACACGATCGGCGCATTACCGATCGCAATGGCGCGCTCGGTGGGCATCGAAGTTGCCTACCTGCCCGGCCTTGCCATGCGCCGCGCCGCGTCGACACCGGAGAAAAACCCTCGCCGAACTCAAGATCCTGGTCGGGTTCGACGAAGACCTCACCGCCGAAGCCACCCGACTGTCGAACCACATCCGCGGACTACTCACCCAGATCCACTCCGCACTGAAACGCGTCATCGGACCCCGACTGACCGCCAAACAAGGCCTGGCCGTGATCGAACGACCCGGCGACCCTTGAGGAATGGCTACGGCGTCAAATAGCAAACTGTTGAGAGTCATCACCAAGGCCTCCCCGCGCGGTGCGACCGACTTCGCCGACGCGATCACCGCCGCAATCGTCGTTGCCGGAACGGCCGCCGCCGGACAAGTCCTTCCCAGGTTGGCAGCGTCGTTGCGGCACGTCCTGGACCAGCGGGCCGAACTCGCTGGTCAAGTCGAAAAAATTGTTGATGCTCACCCTCTTGCCGAGGTCCTGACCTCGATGCCAGGCTTCGGAGTCAGGACCGCAGTACGGATCCTCTTCGACGTCAGTGACGCCCTCCAGTTCCTCACAGCCGACACCTCGCCGCCTGCGCCGGCTTGGCGCCGGTCACCCGACGCTCCGACACCAGCATCCGAGGCGAGTTCCCAGCCCGCTCCGGGAACAAGCACCTCAAACGAGCCCTGTTCCTGTCCGCATTCGCCGCGCTGCGCTCCGACCCCGTCACACGATCGCAAAACGGGCCCAGGGCAAGAAACAAACACAACGCCGCACTCATCTGCCTGTCCCGCCGCCGCTGCGACGTCCTGTTCGCCATGCTCCGCAACTAAGAGGCCTACCGCGCGCCCGCCCCTCTCGCGGCTTGACGAGGCACTCTCTGTCGCGGCGTCCGCTGGCGTCGTCTGCACTGACGAGTACTTCCTGCATCCGGATCCTTACCCCACCCGTGAGGACTAGTATCGTGCGCGGCTCGCATACACGCGAAACCGGTTGGCCTGCCTCAACGGGATGTCCACAGTGCTCGTCAATCACTGGCCGCTACACCGCGAACCCACGCAGATTTTGCGTCACCCCGAGTTCGGCCTGTGGTGCGGCACTGACCAAACCGCACGGTGGCGCATCGAGTACAACGCGAAGGTCGTGGTGTACGGACACCTGCACATCCCTCGCGCCATCGAGCTCTCCGGCGTCCACTTGGAGGAAGTGTCGATGGAATACCCGCGGGAGTGGAAATCTCAGCGGGCACGCAGCGACTGGTTGTGTGAAATGCTACCCTGTGTACCGAATCAAAGCTCCGAAGAGGCTTAGAATCTGACGGTAACGACGAGAGGGAACGACATTGATCGAGGTTTCCGCCGAACAGGTGCTCGCATGGCGGCTGCACAGGCAGTACCTGGAACCGTTGACGGACGCAGGCCCTGTTGAGATCGTCGGACGGCTCTGCGGTACGCAGGCGCAGGTGGCTTCCGCTGCTGAGACCGCTATCGCCTTACGGCAACGCAACCCGCGACCTAAAGGGGTCAAGCGTGCGTACTCCGACCGCTCGCTTGTCAAGACTTGGGCGATGCGCGGAACGCTGCACGCGATGCGGTCTGCGGACGTAGCGGAGTACCTATCGCTGCTAGCTAGCGCTCGTACGTGGACCAAGCCCACCTGGTCACGGCACTTCGGCGCTACGCCAGAAGAGATCGAGCAACTGACGGAGTCTGTCGCTGACCTCCTCGACGGTCAGGTACTGTCTCGCGATGAGCTAGTGAGCGAACTGGTTCAGGACAAACGGTTCAAGGGGATGGAAGAACAACTGCGCTCCGGGTGGGGTGCTTTGCTCAAGCCTCTCGCATGGCAGGGTGCCTTGTGCTATGGCCCGAGCCGTTCTTCGAAGGTGACATTTACTAACCCTGCCAGTTTTCTGAAGAACTGGAATGGGCTACCTGATCCTGTGGAGGCAGCACCGGCGGTCATTAAGCGATACCTCTCCGTCTATGGCCCAGCGACCCCTGAAACCTTTGACGCGTGGCTTTCGCGCAACAGCAACAAGAAGTCAACGCTCAAGGGCTGGTTCGCTAGTCTTGGCAAGCAAGTCGTCGAGGTGCGGGTGAAGGATGAGACACGATATCTGCTCGCCGAGCATGAGGACGAGCTCGCGGCCACCCAGCCCAGCCGCGTTACCCGCCTCCTGGGAGCGTTCGACCAGTTCGTCCTTGGTCCTGGGACCAAGGACACTCACATGCTGGCGAACAAGCATCGCTCGCGGGTGAGCAAGGCTGCGGGTTGGATCGCTCCCGTCCTGACCCAGGGAGGGCGGATCACCGGCGTCTGGGAAATGGATGACGGGAATCTTGTCGTCACCCCGTTTCCAGGTGAGCAGGCGCCGCCGTCCAAGGTGCTGGAGGATGCAGCTGCGCGGCTTGCAGCGGTGCATGGTTTGGTGAAGGTGACACCGCGGACGGGATGACCCCCGCAGTGTTACCGCACCATTCCGTCTTGTTGGGACAAGCGCTTCCCCGGTGATTCTGCCGCCCGGGACAGCAGATTCGTGACAGACGCAATTCGCTCCAAACCGGTCTGCTGTGTCCAGAGATCGGTGTTGAGCTCCAGCATGACAGACATATCACCGGGGTAGACCAGCCATGAAACGACACGTCGTAGCGCGCCGTGCCGAGTGAAAGACAGGTCGTAGGTAACGGTGCAATCTGACAGTTCCACCGGCAACCATCCGGAAAGTTGAAGTTCGCATGTAGCCTGATAGATCGGATGCATGGCAGGGAATCGCTCAGGGAGCACCGCATCGACGATTTCTGCGAAGAGCCGCGAAACCGGTGTCGATCAGTTTCGAACAGCGGATGGCCTGGCCCCAGTATGGGAGGACGCGCCGCGCAGCTGCTGCACCAACATTGTCGTCACAACCTGCCGAACAGACCGCAACTTCACCTCAGTCACTAAAGCGGTTTCCCCGTACAAGACCTAGAGACGCCTTGGAGGGACCAGGGACAAGACTACGGAGAGACCTGTCCACGAAGACCCTCCATGATTTTCGCATTGGAAACACGACCCCAGGAAGGACGGAGGGGCTTGGAGGAGTCCATATGGCCCTATGCATGCAAGCGCGCTCCCCACTCTCCCTACCCCCCGCCCTCTGAGTCCCTCTGCGCTCCCCGTCTACGCCACGAGCGCGAAAGAAGTAGCTGCATAATTAAATAAACTTGTCCCCGAGGAGCGTCCGCTCAACATCCTAGGGATGCGAACGGTCGTCTTCGGCATGGGACGCGTAGGGCGCGCCACCTATACCCGCCTGCACGCCGACGGGAAGACCGATGTGCTCGGCATCGATAATGATGACTCCACTGAACGGCCGGCCCGTTGCGGGAACGGAATGTCCGCGAGCCATGGATCGGGCTGCGGCGACCGTCGGCCGCCCGTTTCAGGAGGGCAGGATGCGCGGAGCCAGGTCGGCCTCGTCCGCGGGCGTCCATGTTGATGCGTCCGCATCCGTCTGCTCGCCGGAGCGGATGTCCTTGACCGAGTCGGCGGCGCCCCCGCCCCCCGGGAACCAGACGAAGGGGATGCCCCGCTTGTCCGCGAACCGGATCTGTCTGCCGAACTTCACGGCCGTAGGGGCGACGTCGGCGGCGATACCCCGAGCACGCAGAGAATCGGCCACGGTATCGGAGACGGCGCGGTGGTCCTCGTCCGTCACGGCCACGAGTACGGCGGTGGGCACGGTCCGACTGACCCTGACCGAGCCGGCTCCCAGGACGCGCGAGAGCAGGCGCGACAGGCCGACGGAGATGCCCACGCCCGGAAAAGTGCGCTTGCCGCTGGAAGCGAGCGAGTCATAGCGCCCGCCCGAGCACACCGAGCCGAGGTCCTCGTGGCCAGCCATGAAGGACTCGTAGACGGTGCCGGTGTAGTAGTCCAGACCGCGGGCGATCTTCAGGTCGGCCACGATGGCGCCCGGGCGACGTCGAGCGGCGGCCCGCAGCAGACCGGTCAACTCATCCAGGCCCGTTGTGAGCAGCTCACCGGGCTCGACGCCCTCCAGGGCGGTGGTAACGGCCGCGCGCACGCCGGCGGGGTCGGCGCCCGTGATGGCGGCCAGACGCAGGGCGGCCTCGGCCTGCGACCGCGTAATGCCGACCGCTTCGACGAGTTCGCCGGCCACATTCCCGGGGCCGATCTTGTCGATCTTGTCAACCACGCGCAGAACCTCGACGAGCCGGTCGTCGCCGATGCCCACGGACTGGTAGAAGCCCTGGGCAACTTTGCGATTGGACACGTGGATGGTCACCGGGGGGATGGGCAGCGCGGTCAGAGCCTCGTGCATAACGAGAGGAACCTCGACATCCTGGTGCAGCGGCAAGGAGCCATCGCCGACTACATCGATGTCGACCTGGTAGAACTCGCGGAAACGGCCCTCCTGGGGCCGCTCTCCGCGCCAGACCTTCTGAATCTGGTAGCGCTTGAACGGGAAGTGGAGGATTCCGGCGTTGTCGACAACATAACGGGCGAAAGGAACCGTCAGGTCGAAGTGAAGGCCGAGCCGCCTGGAGGAGTCCGCGTCTTCGGCATCGGTCCCATCAGCCTGCGCCGGGTCGGCCTGGAGGCGGGAGAGCGTATAGACCTCCTTGGAGGTTTCCCCTTTCCGCGTCAGTTCGCTGACGGGCTCGACGGCACGGGTCTCGATGCCGCTGAAGCCGTGAAGCTCGAAGGTGCGGCGCAGAGTGTCGAGGAAGTACTGCTCGACGATGCGGCCCGCCGGGAGCCACTCGGGGAAGCCGGAGATGGATGAGAGGGCCTGTCGTGCCTGTGCGGGGTGCGCCATAGGCGCATCCTCTCACGCCGTCCTGCGCGCCCCACCACCGGTGCGGCGACGCGCAGACTCACGCGTGCCGATCCCCGCCGCGTACTTCTGCCTCCGCCAGGTAGGGGTTAGCCTGATGCTCGTGGGCCATCGTGGTCACAGCCCCATGCCCGGGCAGCAGGACCGTCTCGGGATTGACGACCGAGGAGAGAAAACGCAGCGTGGCCCACATCTGGACCTGGTCGCCGCCGGGCAGATCGGTGCGGCCCACCGAGCCTTTGAAGATGACGTCGCCGTCCAGTGCGACGAGGTAGTCGTGCTCCTCGTCGGCTACGGACGGGTCGTCCTCGACGACCTCGGCCTCGTAGAGCAGGTCGGTCGCCCGCAGGCGGGCGTTGAGGAAAAACAGCGTCGAGCCCTCCGAATGGCCCGGAGCCGGCAGGGCCCTCAGGGCGATTCCCGACACCAACTCGACGGCATCGGTGAAGGCCTCGGCGGGAACCACCCGGATGCCGTCCGGCTCGCGCCAGGGCGTAGCGGCCATGTCGGCGAAGCTCATGCCGCCAGAACGGATGCCCGTGGTGGCATCCGGGTCCCGAAGCCGGTAGCGGTCAGGTTCGGGGATGTAGACGGGTACGGGTGCGGCGCCGTCGGCCCCACTCTCGTCGGCCAGCAGACCCTCGGCACGAGCGGATTCGATGAGGGCCACCGTGTCCCATACGTGGTCGGCATGGCCGTGAGTGAGCAGAACGGCCCCCAACGTCAAGCGGTTGGAGCGCAGCAGCGCCAGCGCCCCGCGCGCCGCCCCGGCCCCGGGGTCGACGACCAGTGCGGGTCGAAGCGGGCCGGGGGCCAGGACGTAACAGTTGGCTGCGAAGACGGGGGCGATCGTGCGCTCGAGGATCATGGGATCAGCCTATGCGCGTCCGGGTCTCATGGACATCGCCACGACGAGGCAGCCTCCGCGGCTCATCGGCTCGGGTCATCGGCCGGTGGTCCTGCAGCGCACTCGTCAGGTGCAACCGGGGCCCGCTCCAGTGGGCGACGAGCCAGCGATCGTGGCTGGCCACGAGCAGCGTGCCGTTCCAGGCCGCCAGCGCCGCCTCCAGCGCCTCCGTGGTGTCGAGGTCGAGGTAGTTGGTGGGCTCGTCGATGATGAGGATCTCGGGATCGGCGGCGACCGCTGCGGCGAACTGGACGCGACGCTGATTCCCCGCGGACAGTTCGGCCACCCGTCGCCCTCAGTAGTGCGGGATGCAGGACACCGGCCCCGACCTCGCCGATACCCGAGTCCCAGGTCTCCTTCCCCAGGCCGGAGTCGCCGGGGCGAGGCAACCGCTGGGGGACAACGGCGATGCGACCGGACGCGGCCAGCGCCCCGCTGGAGTCGGTGGTGGGCGGTGCACCGGTGGCGATCCAGTGCAGCAGGGTCGTCTTGCCGCACCCGTTGAGATCGGTGACGAGCAGAGGCGCGAGCGCGGGCCTTGTTCTCCAGGTAGTCGGTGTAGGCGCCGGAGCAGCGGTGGATGCCGGGCACCCGTCCGCCACCGGAGACGGTCAGGAGCGCCTGCCAGGGGGCGGTGTCGAGGTCGAGGACGCAGGTGGCGGTGTCGTCGATGAAGGCGCGGTCATGACTGGCCAGCAGGACGTGGCCCTCCCACCCGCGGAGAGTCTCGGAGAGGAAAGAGACTGCCCCGTCGTCGAGGTGGTTGGTCGGCTCGTCCAGAAGGAGCGCGGCGGGGCGGATGATCAGAGTAGCGGCCAGAGAGGCGGCCGCGCCGGCCGGGCGACAGGGACGCCAGTTCGCGCGAGCGCGCCGAGGTCTCGGCAAGGCCGCCGAGCCCGAGACCAGCGAGCACCGAGGTGATGCGAATATTCAGGTTCCACACATCGGCCGCGGTCATGGCGGCGAAGAGCTCATCGTCATCGCGGACGAGAGCGGCATCGTCGGGACACGAGACCAATCGTGCGGTGATCGTCTCGAAGCGCGTGGTCATGGATCGCAGAGGCGCGGTAGCGGCATCGAGGTAGTCGCCGATGTCGCCGGTGCGGGTCAGGACGTCGGGGACGGGAGCGACGGCAGGGGCCCTGAGTGTGTCGGAGTCGGGAACGAGGTCACCCGCGACAAGGCGCAGGAGAGTGGTCTTGCCGCAGCCGTTGGGGCCGACGAGGCATGCGCGCTCCCCGTCGCCGACGGTGAAGGTGACGCCGTCGAGGAGCGGCTCCGCAGTGAAGGAGAACGACACGGACTCGAGTCGGACCGCGGCACGGCCCCTTCGGTGAGACGGATCACAGGATATCCGAGCGACCAAGGCGCTCGTCCCCGCGACCGTAGCAGCACTAAGACACTCCCGGCACCGCCGGACGCGAACGGACATGGCCGGAGGCTCCTTCGGAACCGCCCCATCAATTCATATAAGGAGCGCACGTGCTTCGGGGCAGGCTCCGACCCGGCTGAGTCGACCGATTCGGCCGTCGTCGAAGACAGCGGATCCGGGCTCGCGGACGCATGTCACTCGAAGGTGCGCAGGAAGTCGAGCATGGCGGGGTCACGGTGATCGGGGCCGCCGTTGCCGGTCTCCCGGCGGTCCAAGGCGTTGATCGCGTCGATCTGCGCGTGCGTGAGGGCGAAGTCGAAGATGTCGATGTTCTCACGCAGCCGGTCCTCATGGACGGACTTGACGACGACACTCACACCGGTCTGGACGAGCCAGCGCAGGATGACCTGGGGGACGGATTTGCCGTGCTCCCGCGCGATGGAGACCAGAACCGGATCCTTCAGAACGGCACCGCCCTGGCCCAACGGAGACCAGGCCTGCAATACGGTGCCGTACCGGGCGGAGATCTCGCGGGTGTCGCGACGCTGGTCGTAGGGGTTGAGGCGCAGCTGATTGACGGCGGGGACCACCCGGTTGTGGCACACGAGGTCGTAGTAACGGTCGGGGTAGAAGTTGGAGACCCCGATAGCGCGGACGAGCCCGGCGTCGACGAGCTCCTCCATGGCCCGCCACGACCCGTAGTAGTCGTTGAAGGGTTGGTGGACGAGCCACAGATCGAGGTAGTCCAGGCCGAGCTTGTCGAGACTGATCCGGAAGGCGGTCCTCGTGGCCTCGTAGCCGTGATCCTTGAACCAGAGCTTGGTGGTGATGAACAGGTCCTCGCGTGCGACGCAAGACTCGGCGATGGCCGCACCCAGGTCCTCCTCGTTGTAATAACGGGAGGCGGTGTCGAGCAGCCGGTAGCCGGCATCGAGGGCGACCGGGACGGCGGCGCGCACCTGCTCCCCCGTCATCTGGAAGACGCCCAGCCCCAGGGCCGGCATGGTCACGTTGTTGTTCAAAGTGAAGTTCTCCATGCTCCGACCCTGCCACGGGTGCGGCGCCACCTCCAGGCCTCGCTCGAGCTCCGGTGCGGCGAGCGGTCGGACCGACGTCACGACGGCTCTAGCGCGCCGGCGCCTCGAGGTCGCAATATTCGGCGCATGAGCACCGCCTCCTCCGCTGATGCGCCCTCCGGTCGGGCCAGGCCCTCCAACTTCGAGCTGCCCTCCTCCTCACTGCTCGGCCGGCTCACGCTGCGGTCGATGAACCTGGGGCACCGGCGCCTGCATCGGTGGGGGCTGGACGCGGGCTCGATCGGGCCGGACTCGCGGGTCCTGGACGTCGGCTGCGGCGGCGGGGCCGCCGTGCGCCGAATCCTGCGCCTGACGCGCGCCGAGGTGGGCGCCGTCGATCACTCCCCCACTGCGGTCGATCGCACGCGCCGGCTCAACACCGCCGACGTTGCCCGCGGACGTCTGCGAGTGATGGAGGGCTCGGCCGAGGCGCTCCCGTTCCGCTCGGCCTGCTTCGACGTCGTCACCGCCTTCGAGACCGTCTACTTCTGGCCGGATCTGGAGACGGGATTGCGTGAGGCGGTGCGCGTTCTGAGATCGAGAGGCCGCCTCGTGGTGGCGGACGAGTTCGCGGATCGCCGCTCGGCGGGGGCGTGGGCCGAGCGCCTCGCGATGAGGGTGCCCGATGCGCGGGCGCTGACCGCGGCGTGCCGAGCGGCCGGTTTCGCCCGTACCACGGCCGAGCGCCACCCGCGCAGGGGCTGGCTGCGAGTCGTCGCCGAACGCTGAGCCTCCCTGTGCCCCGGGGACATGCGCGGCACGCCGGTCGTTCGTCCCGCAACCGCACGCGCACCCCGCCCCTCCCGGGATGCTCCGAACCTCTGGCGGCAGCCGGTGAGGAACCGGTCGTCGATCCGCCACGAGCACAGTGCGGCCGGCCGTCGCGGATCGCTCAGTCCTCGTGGTGCAGCGCGGTGACAGTCGCCCCGGCCTCGGGCCCTCCGGCGCTAGGAACGTCATCGACGCTTCTCCAGGCGGGGACAAAGGGATCGGTGAGCGGATCGAACCAGTGATCGATGTGGATCATCTCATCCGCCGACGGGATGAGGACGGTGGACGTGAGCCGGTGAGCAGGCTCGGCCGGACCGCTGAGCGCGTTGACCCAGCCCTCCCAGTCCCGCTCGGCGAGGTCCACCCCCAAGGAGGAGGCGACGACGCCTCCCAGAGCGAAGGCGTCGTGGACGACGATCGCCTCGGCGAAGCTGCGTACGAGCGGCTCATCGGGGGCGGGCTCCGCACCGACCAGGCGATGGGTCGTGACCGCTCCGATCTCCTTGAGCTGGAAGAGGAACTCGTAGTCGTAGCGTGTGAGCCATAGAGAAGGAAGCATCTCGCTCATGTGCGAGACGTCGAGCTGGCCGATGTGCGCGTCCCGGGGCATAGCGGCGAGAGCCCCAAGGTCCTCTTCCAGGAGACGGCCGTACAGGTCCGCTCCCAGGGCGTAGCAGCGGGCGGCGCCCTCCCCCAGGGTGGTCGCGAGCAACGGCGAGTAGGCGCCGAGAACGTCGGGGACGCTGTCCCAGGCGGGCGGGCCCAGCGTCTTCGTGGCCCCATCCGCCGGCTCATCGCCCCACAGGTTGCGGAAGCTCTCCATGACGTCGTCGTCCAGTGGGCCGCCGGCCGGTTCGACGACTCTCTCCAACGCGCTGAGGGGCGCCCACCGGCCGGGCTGCTCCCAGCCCAGGACGTCCCACACCCCGTGCTGCTTGTCACCGCGCACCGTGGTCCGCCCGTGCTCGTAATTGCGCCAGGTCTGCGTCGATACTCCGGCCCTCTCGGCGGACTCCTCGACGGTCAGGCCGAGCTCGACGCGCCGATCGCGCATCGCCTCGGCGATGTCGGAGTCGGTGGGCTCGTGGTGCGGCAGTTCGGTGCTCTGGTCGTTCGTGCGGCTCATCCTCGCTCCTCACACATGTTGCTCGAGTGTCCGTCGGATGGCGACCGGTCAGCCGGCCGCCATCCACCGTAACGACTCTCCCCCGTCACCGGGCGGGTGTCAGGACAATGTCCGGCTCTCGGCATCCATCGACGGCCATCAATGCGGTCGGGGCGGCGCAGTCGATATCACCACGCCGTCGGGGTCAGGAACCGGGTGCTTGCCGGTGCCAGGCGGTCCCGCGCACCGCGATGAGCACGTAGAGTGGTGCTCATCTCTGCCGCCCCGCAGCAGGACACTCCCGGCACCGCCGGGCGCGAACGGACATGGCCAGGGCTTCTGCCCGGATCCACCCCGTCAACTTATGAAGGAGCACACGTGACTGAGCAGACGCAGCCCGACACCGAGCTGGATCCCACCGCCACGTCCCAAACGGAGCCCTCCTCCGCCATCGAGACCACCGCCAGCGCCGGGGAGCGCAGCATCGCGTCCGGACCGGCATCACCGGAGCCGCCCGCCACCGGAAAGACTCGGCCCACCGATCCCCCCGCCGGGGATGCACCAGAGCCCAGGCAGCCCGCCGTCTCCCAGGCCCCTGCGGCGGCCGCGTCCGGCGAACCGGAGGTCGACCCTCAGGAGGCCATGGACGCCGCCAAGTGGGGCCGCGTCGACGGTGAGGGCAGGGTCTACGTCCAGGACAAGGGCGCTGAGCGGGAGGTCGGTCAGTTCCCCGACGCTCCTATCGCTGAAGCCATGGCCTTCTACGTACGCCGCTTCCTGGACCTCAAAGCCACGGTCGATCTGTTCGCCACCCGTCTTCCCCAGCTGAGCATCAGGGAGATCGACTCGACTTTGAAGTCGATCGACCAGTCCCTGACCGAGCCGGCCGCCGTCGGAGATCTGGAGGGGCTGCGAGCCCGCTTCACGGCCTTGAAGGCCGTCGCCTCCGAGCGTCGCGCAGCTGTCGCCGCCGAGCGCGCTGCCGCCAAGGAGCAGGCGCTGAAGGACCGCACCGCCATCGTCGAGCGCGCCGAAGCGATCAGTATCCAGGATCCTGCCCGCACCCAGTGGAAGAGTTCGGGCGCCGAGCTGCGCGAGCTGCTGGAGAAGTGGAAGCAGGCCCAGCGCCGTGGCCCGCGTCTGGACCGCCCCACGGAGGACGCCCTGTGGAAGCGGTTCAGCCACGCGCGCACGGCGTTCGACCGCCACCGCCGCCAGTTCTTCAGCGAACTGGACGCCAAGCAGGCGCAGGTCAAGGTCGCCAAGGAGGCCCTGATCAAGCGCGCCGAAGAGCTGTCGGACTCGACCGACTGGGCGGGGACCTCCGCGAAGTACCGCGCCCTGATGGACGAATGGAAGAAAGCGGGCCGAGCCTCCCGCAAGGAGGATGATGCTCTATGGGCTCGCTTCCGCGCGGCCCAGCAGGTGTTCTTCGACGCCCGTCGCGCCAAGGATGCGGCCATCGACGCCCAGTACGCCGAGAATCTCAAGGTCAAGGAGGCCCTCGCCGCCAAGGCCGAGGCGCTCCTCCCGGTCAAGGACGTCAGGTCCGCCAAGAAGGCCTTGCGCCCCATCCAGGACGCCTGGGAGGAGGCGGGTCGTGTCCCACGCTCGGCTCTGCGCCGCATCGAGGGCCGCATGCGCGCCGTCGAGGACGCGATCCGCGAGGCGGAGAACGCCGAATGGCGCCGCACCGACCCGGAGACCAAGGCCCGGGCCGAAGGCCTGGCCGGCCAGCTCGAGGACTCGATCGCCGAGCTGGAGAAGGATCTGGCGACGGCAACGGCTGCGGGCGACACGAAGAAGATCGCCGAGGCCGAGGCCGCGCTCACGGCCCGGCGCGCCTGGCTCGACCAAGTGCGCCGTTCCGCCCGCGCCTGAGAGTCGCCGGCGCGCTCCCGCCGCTCCGTCGGCGCCGTCATCCAGTGGGCCGACGGCGCCGACGGAGCGTCTGTCTTCAACACCCCGCCTCCGCGTGTCGGAGCTCATGGCGTCGCAGACGGGTTTTATCCACAAGGCGCCCGTACTCTGGTGCGGTGCGCGGCAGTGCCATCACCATGGCCCCATGCCTCCTTCCTCCATCGCCGCCGCGTCGGCCCGCCCATCGGACTTCCCACGGGATCTGAGCGCCCGCACGGTGCTCGCCCGTTTCCTGCCCCGCCCCTTCGAGCCCGCGCTGGGACCCCTGTCGGACCGGGAGCTGACTGTGCTGCGCTGCCATCGACTCGACGAGCGGCTCCTCGCGCCCGTCGGCACCATGAGGGTCCCTCGCGATCTGCTGCGCACTCCCGGTGCGCGCGCACGCATCGTCTCCACCGTCGTGCCCGACGGCGGGGTTATCGCGATGGATACGGCAGTGTGGGTTCATCTCGACGGGCAGGCCCCCGCCGCCATTCACGTCGCCCACCCGGCCCGCCGGGGCCGGAACCGGACGGTCGTGTTCTCCCGAGCGCTTATCCCACCCGAGGAGGTCGAACTCGTCGGCGGCGTGCCGTGCAGCACACTCGCACGGGCGGTGGTCGACGTCGCTCGAACAGCACCGCCCGTGCGCGCCGTGGACGCGATGATCCGCGCCCGCGACGCCGGGCTGGACCGGAACCGTCTGGCGTTGGCGCTGATGACCTGCCGGGGTGCGTCGCAGCGCGGCGGACCCCGTGCCCGGCGCATCATCGAAGCGATCGTGCCGGAGCACAGAGCCCGCGAATGAGGCCTCGACTCCTCGCCCGGGGGAAACCTTCGGAACACGGGGCGCGGGTGAGGCGCCCGCGAGCGCGGCTCCTACGCTGTCGAGAGCTCGGGCCTGTGCCGGCGGGCGGCCGTGGACGTGGTGCGTCGCGCCTCGTAGACGCCGTCGATGCGACGCAGCGAGGACAGCGTGTGGTCCAGGTGACCGGCCTCGGCGAGCTCGACGACGAATCGCCCGGTCACGACGCGATCGCGTGAGGTGCCGATGGTGGCGCTGATGAGGTTGACGTGGTTATCGGCCAGGACGCGGGTGATGTCCGCCAGCAGACCCCCGCGGTCCAGGGCCTCGACCTCGAGCTGGACGAGGTAGGCGCTGTGGGCGTGTTCGGCCCAGTGCACCGAGAGCATGCGCTCGGGCTCGCGTCCGAGCTGCTCGACGTTCTGACAGTCGGTCCGGTGCACCGAGATGCCCGAGCCGCGGGTGACGAAGCCGATGATCGGGTCCCCCGGCATGGGCGTGCAGCAGCGGGCGAGCTTGACGTAGACATCGCCCTCGTCCATGCCGTCGACGACGACGCCCGCGTCGGCCGTCCCACCGCGGCGATGATCCGCGGCGGATTTGGTGGGCACGACCCCTTCGGAGAGGGTTTCCTCGGTGCCTGCCTCCCCGCCCAAGGCGGCCACGAGGGTTTCGACGACATGCTGGGCCGAAATGCGTCTCTCCCCCACAGCGGCGTACAGACCGTCGATATCCCCCTTGTCGAGCGAGGTGGCCACATCCATGAGCGAGTCGCGACTCATGAGTCTCTGGATCGGCAGATCTTTCCTGCGCATCGCGCGGGCGATGGCGTCCTTGCCCGCCTCGATCGCCTCCTCACGACGCTCCTTGGAGAACCAGGAACGGATCTTGCTGCGGGCACGCGTGGAGCCCACGAAGGTCAACCAGTCGCGGCTCGGCCCGGCGCCCTGCGCCTTGGAGGTGAAGACCTCGACGGTGTCACCGTTGTCCAGACGCGTGTCCAGGGGGACGAGGCGCCCGTTGACACGGGCCCCCACCGTCCGGTGGCCTACTTCAGTATGCACGGCGTAGGCGAAATCCACCGGTGTGGCCCCGCCGGGGAGCGCCATCACGTCGCCCTTGGGGGTGAAAACGTAGACCTGTGTGCCCGCCATTTCATAGCGCAGCGAGTCCAGGAACTCGGTGGGGTCTTTCGTCTCCTTCTGCCAGTCGACGAGCTGACGCAGCCAGCCCATCTCCCCTGCGTCCGAGTCCCCGGGAGCGCCTCCCAGGGGACTGGGTCCTGTGGCGTTGGGATCCTCCTTGTACTTCCAATGCGCCGCTACCCCGTACTCCGCCATGCGGTGCATCTCATGGGTGCGGATCTGAATCTCCACCGGTTTCCCGCCCGGGCCGACGACAGTAGTGTGCAGGGATTGGTAGAGGTTGAATTTGGGAACGGCGATGTAATCCTTGAAGCGACCGCTCATGGGCGTCCACCGCGAGTGCAGAGAACCGAGGACGGCGTAACAGTCTTGAATAGTGTCCACGATGATGCGCACGGCTACCAGGTCGTAGATGTCATCGAATTCCTTACCCCGTACGATCATTTTCTGATAGATCGAGTAGTAGTGCTTGGGGCGACCGGTGACGACACCCTTGATCTTGTTGACGCGCAAATCCTCCTCGATCTGAAGCCGGACCTGGCGCAGGTACTCCTCACGAGCCGGAGCCCGCTCGGCGACCATATGCTCGATCTCCTCATACACACCGGGGTAGAGGGCCTTGAAGGAGCGGTCCTCCAACTCCCATTTAATGGTGTTCATGCCCAGACGGTGTGCGAGAGGGGCGTATATTTCAAGGGTTTCCTTGGCCTTCCGGGCTGCGTTCTCCGCGGAGACGTACTTCCAGGTGCGCGCATTGTGGAGCCGGTCGCCGAGCTTGATGACGAGCACGCGGATGTCCTTGGACATCGCGACGATCATCTTGCGCACGGTCTCGGCCTGCGCCGCCTCCCCGTATTGAAGCTTGTCGAGCTTGGTGACGCCGTCGACGAGCAGGGCGATCTCACCACCGAAGTCGGCGCGCAGACGATCCAGGGAGTAGTCGGTATCCTCGACGGTGTCGTGCAGCAGAGCGGCCGCCAGAGTCTGCGACGTCATGCCGAGTTCGGCGAGAATGGTCGCCACCGCCACAGGATGGGTGATATACGGCTCACCGGACTTGCGGAACTGCCCGGTGTGGGCCTTCTCAGCGACCTCGTAGGCGCGCACGATGAGACTGGTGTCCGCCTTGGGATGGTTGGCGCGCAGCGCCCGCATGAGCGGCTCAATAGCCGCGGGCGTCGAATGCCCGCGCGAGCCGAACCACGCTAGGCGGCTGCGGACCCGCGACCCTGGGACAACGGTTCGCCCGTCGACGCCGCTGCTCTTCGTCTCCGTCATGTCGGGATCATAGCCGTGAAGCAGGTCATGCCCCGACCCGACGCAGCCTCACAAGTCCCCCGCCCTACGCCTGCTGCGCAGCTTTCGGCCGGCTGCCGGGGGGTGCCTCCGTCGACCCCGCGCCGAGTCCCGTGAACGTCAGGTCGTGGCGAACGTGACGACGGAGTCGATCTCGCGGCCCGGAAGCTTATCCCGACCGCCGAGCCCCGCCAACTCGAGGAGCATGCAAATAGCCTCGACGCTGGCGCCCGCCTGTTCGATCAACTCGATGGAGGCCGAGGCGGTCCCGCCGGTGGCTAGAACATCGTCGATGACGAGAACCCGCTGGCCCGGGACGACCGTCTCGGGGCGGATCTCCATCCGGGCGGTGCCGTACTCCAGCTCGTAGTCCACGCCGACGACCGGTCCCGGCAGCTTGCCTCCCTTGCGAACGGTGATCATGCCGATGCCCAGATGCACGGCCAGGGGCGCTGCCAGAATGAAGCCGCGCGACTCCAGACCCGCGACGGCATCGACCCGTCCACGGTAGTGGGCCGCCAGACCGTTGATAAAGGCGGCGAAGGCGGGCCCGTTGGCCAGCAGAGGAGTGATGTCGCGAAACAGGACACCGGGTTCAGGGAAGTCCGGCACCTCCCGGAGGTTGTCCACAACGAGCCGGGTCAGCTCGGCCGGCAGGACGGACGCGGGTGCGGTCATGACCGCTTTCTCCTTCTCTTGGGCTGCGCGGACACGCCGAGATGGTGGCCGGGGATGAGCGGAGCGGCCGCCGGCGCGGCGGCTACGGCCGCCTGTGCCTCGTCGTCGCCGGCCTGCACTGCACGCCTGGCGACCACTCGTTCCGCCTGGTCGACGACGCTCCGCTCCCGACTGCGCAGGTCCACCAGCAACGGGGTGGCCAGGAAGATGGAGGACAGGGTTCCGGCGATCATGCCGATGAACAGGGTCAGGGCGATATCCCGCAGCGTGCCCGCTCCCAGGATGAAAGCGCCGACCACGAGCAGGGAGGCGACGGGCAGGACACCGACCACCGAGGTGTTGACCGACCGGATGAAGGTCTGATTGACCGCGAGATTGGCCAACTCACTGTAGGTCGAACGCGTCTGAGTATCGAAGTGCGCCGTGTTCTCACGAATCTTATCGAAGACGACCACCGTGTCGTACAGAGAGTACCCCAGGATGGTCAGCACGCCGATGATGGTCGCGGGAGTGACCTCGAAGCCCGAGGCGGCGTAGACGCCGACGGTGATAATGATGTCGTGACCCAGGGCGAGCAGGGCGGCCACGGCCATCTTCCAGGTGCGGAAGTAGATCCAGATGAGGCCGCCCACGAGAAGGAAGAAGATCACCAGGCCTCGGATCGCCTTGCTGGTCACATCCGAGGACCAGGTCGGGCCGATGGTGGTGGCCGACACGTTGCCTGCGTCCACCCGGTAGGCAGTTGCCAAGGCGGAGGCCAGGGCGTCGAGCCGCGACTTGTCGAGTTCGCTGGCCTGAACCCGTACGGAGGAGGAGCCCATGGTCGTCACACTTGAGCCGGCGGACAGGCCCTCATCGTTCAGGATGTCATTCGCAGGGCCCTCTGATGGATCCGCGACCCCGGTGATGGTGATCTCCGAACCACCCTTGAAGTCGATGCCAGGGTTGAGGCCCGGCTTGACCACGAGGACGGCGGAGACGACGATGACGACGACGGCGATGGTGTACCACAGGCGTCGTCTGGGGACGAAGGGCAGGGAGGTCCTGCCCGAGTACAGCTCATTGCCCAGCGCGGCGAGCGAGATCACTGAGTCTCGTCCTTTCCCTCGATGGCCTCGGAGCCGACGGCGCCGTCTCCGTCCGCCTCCTCCGGCTCCTCACGGTCCTGTCGATCCCCCGAGTCGGCGGTCTCCCGTCTGCGGGCCTCGGCCTTGCGGCGGGCCAACGAACCCGCAGCGGCCTCGATGACCGCCTGGCGCCTCGTGCCGTAGGTGGCCAGAGAGCGGGCTCCGAGATGCTCGGGGTCCAGACCCGACAGCCGGTGCCCCTCGCCGAAGAAGGCGAAGCGCAGGATCCAGACCATCATCGGATGGGTGAACAGGACGATGACCGCCAGGTCGACCACCGTGGTCACGCCCAGGGTGAAGGCGAAGCCCTGCACACCGCCCACGGCCAGGAAGTACAGCACGACGGCGGCCACCAGATTGACGGTGTCGGAGACGATGATCGTCTGACGTGCATGCCTCCAGCCCTCATCGACGGCGGCTACCAGGGTGCGACCGTTGCGGACCTCGTCGCGCACCCGTTCGAAGTAGATGATGAAGGAGTCCATCGTGATGCCGATAGAGATGATGAGCCCGGCCACACCCGCCAGAGACAGGCGATAGCCCATACCCCAGCTCAGCAGTGCGATCGCCAGGTAGGTGATGGCGGCAGCCACGATGAGCGAGGCCACGGCGACAGCGCTCAGGCCCCGGTACTGCCAGGCCAGGTAGACGATGATGAGGATAAAGCCGACCAGACCGGCGATCAGCCCGTTGCGCAACTGTTCGGTGCCCAGGGTCGCCGAGATCTGCTGCTCGGACTGGACGGTGAAGCTCAGCGGCAGGGAGCCGAAGGACAGTTGATTGGCCAGCGTCTTGGCCTGCTCCTGAGTGAACCCGCCGGTGATCTGGACGCGGCCGTCGGTGATGGGGCTCGTGACCTCCTGGTTGAAGCCCGAGGACATAATGGTCAGCCCGTCCAGCACGATGGCGAACTGGGCCTTCTGCGCGTCCGTGGACTGCGCTCCGGAGGACCCCTGCGACTGGGAGGCGGCGGCCTGGTCCCGATAGGCGATCAGGCGCTGTGAGACATCGGCGAACTCCTGGGTACCCTCGGAGTCGAATTCGAGGGACACGACCCATTTGTTGGTCGTCGTACCCTGGCTGGTGGTCTCCAGACCGGAGGTGGCACTAGCGATGTCGGTGCCCGCGATATCGGCGGGACCGAGGATGTAGGCCGTGCCGGAGCCGTCCTTGGAGCAGGAGATGACGGCCTTGGCCGGGTCCTGCGTCTCGCCGGTGAGGTTGTCCGGCGCCGTGCAATCGGTCATGTAGGCGTCGTAGATCATCTGCTCGGTGATCCATGAGTCCGAGGAGCTGTCGTCGGAGGTCGAGGCCAGGGGCTCATCGCTGATGATTCCATCGCCGTTGGTGTCGGCGTAGGTCATCGCGACCTGCTCGGGGGTGACGGTCTGCGGGGCGGACGGCTCGGCGGTCCCTCCGGCGGCATCGTCGCCCGTCCCCGAGTCGGGCTGAGCAGCTTGGGAGTCGGCCTCGGGCTGAGCGGTCCCCCCCGACGGGGTCTCGGACGCCCCCTCCTCGGTGTCCGCCTGGCCGGCCTCGTCGGTGGCCGGGGCCTGCTGGGCCAGGTACTGGTTCTGAGAATCCGCGATCGCGCTCGCGCTGCCCTGGATGATTCTGATGACCGGCCGGAAGTAGAGCACGGCCGAGGTCCGCACCAGCTCGAGCGTGTCCTGACTGGGGGTGCCCGGCAGTGAAACCACGATGTTCTGCCCGCCCTGGCGCGAGATCTGCGCTTCGGCGACGCCGGAGGCGTCCACGCGCTGACGAATGATCTCGATGGCCTGGTTGACGTCGTCGTCGGTGATCTCGGAACCGTCCGACGTCGTGGGAGTCAGGATGATCTGAGTACCGCCCTCCAGATCCAGGGCGAGGCCCGGAGTCATGGATGCACGGCCGGTGGCGGCGCCGGCGTAGAGCCCTGCGAAACCGATCACGATGATGAGAAGCAGCACCAGGAGGCGACGTCCCGGATGCTTCGTCTGCTTGGTGGACACGCGGTCCCTTCCTCAGGAGGTGGTGCGGCTCTCGGCCGCTCAGGTGTCTCTGGTGCGCGCGGGGGTGTCAGGTCTCGTCATCGACCTTCTCCGCCTCGGCGTCCTCATCGCCGGGCGCATCGGAAGTCCCGCCCTCGTCCGGGCTGGCGCCGCCGGTGCGCCCGTCGTCCGTGGAACCGTCGTCCTCGGTGGCGAAGGGCGGTTCCTCGGCCCCGATGATCGCGGCCTTGTTCCACAGCGACTCATCGCCCAATGGAGTGGCCAACGTCACGACATCGCCGCTGACCTCGACCACGGTGCCGTAAAAACCGGCACGCGTGCGCACCCAGTTACCCGGCACGAGAGCCTCCTCCGTGCGCCGCTCCTGCTCGGCGACCATTTTCTGCTGCTGCGTGCGTGAGAAGCGCGACATGGCCCACAGGGCCAGCAGCATGAGGCCGACCATGAGAAGCATGGAAATCATGAGGAAGACTCCGTTCGTCTGAGAGATCCTCTTGTCGAGAGGAACAGCGCTGCCGAGTCTAGGCCACCGCCCGACGCTGTCAGCGCGCGAGCGCGTGTGAGACATGACCGTCGCCGTCACGGGCGCTCGGTCCCCGACGCCTCGCGCGGTGTCAGGAGAACAGAAGGCCGTCGTCGGGGACGGCCAGCCCCAAATGCTCGTAGGCGGCCTGCGTCGCCATGCGGCCCCGGGGCGTGCGCACGATCAGGCCCTCGCGGAAGAGATAGGGCTCGGCCACCGTCTCGATGGTCTCGGGCTCCTCCCCGACGCTGACCGCTAGGGTCGTCAGCCCCACCGGGCTGCCCGCGAAACGGGTGCACAGGACGTGCAGGACCGAGCGGTCGAGGCGGTCCAGCCCCAAGACGTCCACTTCGAAGATCGCCAGCGCGTCGCGGGTCGCCCTCAAATCCAACCGTCCCGGTGTGCCGTGCACTTGGGCCCAGTCCTGAACGCGCCGCAGCAGGCGGTTGGCGATGCGAGGGGTGCCGCGCGATCGGCGCGCCAGTTCGTCGGCCGCATCGGGCGCGATGACGACGCCGAGCAGATCGGCGGACCGGGCCACGATGCGGGCCAGATCCGCCGGCCCGTAGTACTCCAGGTGACCGGTGAAGCCGAAGCGGTCGCGCAACGGGGCAGGCAGCAGCCCAGCGCGAGTCGTCGCGCCGACCACCGTGAAGGGCGGCAGCGTCAACGGAATCGAGGTCGCACCGGGCCCCTTGCCCACGACGACATCGACCCGATAGTCCTCCATGGCCAGATAGAGCATCTCCTCGGCGGTGCGGGCCAGGCGGTGGATCTCATCGATGAACAGAACGTCGCTCCTCTCCAAAGAGGAGAGGATGGCCGCCAGGTCGCCGGCGTGCTGGATGGCCGGTCCGGAGGTCAGTCGCAGGGAGCCCTCGACCTCCGCGGCGATGATCATGGCCAGCGTCGTCTTCCCCAGTCCGGGCGGGCCCGACAGCAGGACGTGATCGGGCGTAGCACCGCGGGCCAGGGCGGCGCGCAGCACGACCGACAGCTGACTGCGCACGACCTCCTGGCCGATGAAGTCTTCCAGGCGCCGGGGACGCAGGGCGGCCTCGGCGGCGCGCTCGGTATCATCTGCGCCGCCGGTGACGAGGCGACCGGCCGGGTCCGTCCCCGGCGCCGATGGAACGGCATCAGTCACGGTGACCGCCTCCCAGCCAGCGCAGGGAAGCCCGCAGCAGCTCGGGAACGCTCAGCCCGGCTCCCCCCTCGCCACTCGACTCGACGGCGATCACCGCTCGTGTGGCCGTCGTCTCGTTCCAGCCGAGCTGAATCAGGGCGGCGACGACGTCCGGATTCGGCTCGCCCCCCTCCCCCTGCGTCCCGCCCCCGGCCTCGGCGACGGACTCGACGTCGGTGGCGGGCGCGCCCAGCCCGTCGCCAACGTCGATGATGACGCGCTGCGCCCCTTTGGGGCCCAGACCGGGCACGCGCGTCAGAGCGGCGACGTCCCGGCTCGCGACCGCCCGGCGCAGGGCGTCAGGGGCGTGGACGGCGAGCACGGCCAGCGCCAGCTTGGCGCCGACGCCCTTGGCCGACAGCAGAACGCGAAAGCAGTGGCGCTCGTCGGCGTCGGCGAAACCGAATAGGGTCATGGAGTCCTCCCGGACGACGAGCTCGGTGAGCACGAAGCCCTCCTCGCCGGTGCGCAGCCCGGACAACGTGGCGGGCGTCGCCTGGAAGGCCATGCCGATGCCCCCCGTCTCAATGACCGCTCCGGTCAGGGAGACGTCGAGGACTCTTCCGCGCAGTGACGCGATCATGGGGCAGGCTCCTTGGGTAGAAGGGGGTCGAACACCTGTCCACAGGCTAGCAGCCGGCAACCGGGGAGCCGTACGCGCACGGCGCGCGCCGTCACCGCCGACGCCGGGGGTCGACGGCCCCGGTGCGTCTAACGGCAGCCTGCGCGGCCGCCCACTGCCGCTGTGCGGAGGTGCGCGCCGACACGCGCACCGAACCGCCTGCGGAGACCATCTCAGCGGCCCCGTCCGCACCCGTCCCGCCGCCGCGCCATCCGTGGCAGATGGCCTGGGCGAGGGCATCGGCGGCATCCGACGGCCGGGGCGGCTCGACCAGCCCCAGGATCCGTTGGACCATCACCTGCACCTGAGCCTTGCCCGCCGTGCCCGACCCGGTCACCGCCGCCTTAGCCTCACTGGGGGTGTGCAAGGCGACCTCCAGGCCAGCCCGAGCGCCGACGACCATCGCCACACCCGTCACTTGAGCGACCCCGATGACCGAGCGCAGGTTGTCCTGGGCGAAGACGCGTTCGATCGACACGGCCGTGGGGGCAAGCCCGGCGATCCAGTCCTCGAAGGCCTCGGCGATGGTCAGCAGGCGCTGCTCGGGGGATTGGGACGGCGGGGTGCGCACGACACCCATCCGCACGAGGCGCGCCCGACGCCGGGGATCGATGTCGACGCAGCCCAGACCGCACCGCGTCAGACCCGGATCGACCCCGAGCACCCGCTGCTGGGCGACGACGGCGCTGGCGGAGGCGGGCCGGACGGCGAGGGGGACCAGGGTCGGCTCACTCGTCGTCGAGTCGGGCGGCGACCTCGGGCGAGATATCCGCCGAGGTGAAGACGTTCTGAACGTCGTCGAGGTCCTCCAGGGCGTCGATGAGGCGCAGAACCTTGCGGGCGTCCTCCGGACCGACCTCGATCTTGGTGCCCGCCACGAAGTGGGACTCGGCGGAGTCGTAGTCCATGCCCGCCTCCGTCACGGCGCTGCGCACCGCGATGAGATCGTTGGGCTCGCTGATGACCTCGAAGGAGTCCCGCCCCTCGACGACTTCTTCGGCTCCCGCGTCCAGCACCGCCATGAGGATCGCGTCCTCGTCGATGCCATCGGTCTTGGCGATCTCGACCACGCCCTTGCGGGTGAAGTTGTAAGCCACGCTTCCCGGATCGGCGAGGCTCCCACCGGTTCGGGTGAAGGCGACCCGTACGTCGGAAGCAGCTCGGTTGCGATTGTCGGTCAAGCATTCGACGAGAAAGGCGACACCGGCGGGACCGTAGCCCTCGTACATGATGGTCTGCCAGTCGGCGCCGCCGGCCTCCTCACCGGACCCGCGCTTGACGGCTCGAGTGATGTTATCGGCTGGCACGGAGTTCTTTCTGGCCTTCTGGATGGCGTCGAAGAGGGTGGGGTTGCCGGCAGGGTCGCCTCCCCCGATGCGCGCCGCCACCTCGACATTCTTGATGAGGCGGGCGAAGAGCTTGCCGCGCTTGGCGTCGATCGCGGCCTTCTTGTGCTTGGTTGTGGCCCACTTGGAGTGACCCGACATGTGTTCTCCTGGGTATCGATCCGGATGCGCGTCCCGTGCGGGAGCGCCATGTTTACGACCACGGGCCGCCTCGCGGCTCATGGAAAACCTCGGCCATACTAACGCTGGGCGGCGGTCAGTCCTCCTCGCGGATCACGCGTAGCCTCCCGTCCCAGCCGGCCAGGAGGCTGCGGGCGAGCGCCGGCAGCACAGCGGGGTAGACGGTCATCCCGGCGCCCGCGGCGGCGTCGAGCTCGTCCAGGGGCCACCACCGCAGCGAATCGAGCACCTCGTGCTCCGCAGCGGTCCAGCCGCTGCGGTCCATCTGCCCATCCTCCCCGCGGGCCGCGTCGGCACGTCCGACGCCCCGGGCGTCGAGCCGGGCCAGGTAGAACAGCTCCTCCTGCCTGCAGGTGATGCGGTCGAAATCCAAACGGGCGGAGCGATCAACAACCGGCCCGACCAGATCGCGCGCCGTCAAGTGCACGCCCGTCTCCTCGGCCAGTTCACGCAGCGCCCCCTGCTTCGGGCCCTCCCGGGGCAGGATGCCTCCCCCCGGAGTGAACGCCCACAAGCGCCCCGCGTCGGCAGCGTCGTGCCCGACGGCGAGCAGGATCGCCGGTCGCGGAGTCCGACGCAGCACGATGACACGCGCCGCCCGCCGCGCCGGCAGCCCCTCGCGATTGAGGACCCACTCGTCGGGGTCGACGAACTCGCGCCAGTTCTCGGGCACGCGCCGAGGATCCCGGCCGTCGTCAGCCAGGCCGACCGCGTCGCATCCGGTCATACCGGACCCACACCGGTGAATACGCGACGGGTGGAGGACACCGTGCGCAGCAGAGCCGCCTCCCGTGTCGCGAAGTCGGCCTCGGCATGGCCGTCGAGCGCCTGCTGGCGCAGCTGGGCAAGCGCCGCCGACGTCGTCAAGAACGTCTTCATGGCGCTCAAAGCCTGCGGCCCCCGGCTCCTGGCCCACCGAACGGCCGCCGAACGGCCCGAGCTGGTGGTGAGCATCATGATCTCGGCTGAGCCGTACCAACCAGCGCGCTGGTAATCGGACAGCCGTGCACGTATGTTCATGCGCTCACTCCACCGCAGCCAGACGACCAGGCCGACCCAGCCGATGAAGAAGGGCACCTCGATGAGGAAGTAGAGCACCTGGGCCTGGCCGATGACGCCGTTCCAGAAGGCGTGGAGGACGATCGCGCACACCAGACCCAGCGGCGTCGTCCAAATCCAGGCCAGGGAGGAGCGCATGCGCGAACTCGCGCCGATCGCCAACCCGGTGCAGGCGGTGAAGGTCACATGCGCGAAGGGCGAGAGGATGCCGCGCATGATGAAGATGGAGACGATCTGGTCGGAGTAAGTGGCGAAGTACAGGACGTTCTCAGCGAAGGCGAAACCCGCCGCAACGACGCAAGCGTAGACGATCCCATCCACAGGGCCGCTGAAGGAGCGCCGCCACACCAGGAAGATGAGGAGCACGCCCAGACCTTTGGTCGACTCCTCGGCCAAGGGCGCCGAGACGACCGACGAGAAGAACTCGGCCCCGGAGCTGGACCCGGTGGAGGAGACCACGAGGGAGGAGGTTGAGGTGTTGACCACCAACGAGACCACCGTGGCCACGCCCGCGCCCCACAGGAAGGCGGCGGCCAGGATGCCCACGGGCTCGGGCTCCCACCGATCGATCCAGCGCACGGTGCCCAGGACGATGGTGAGAGGGACGGCCGCCAGCAGCACCGGAGTCAGCAGTCGAGAGGCCTCTCCCGTCGAGAGGTAGACGACGACCAGCATGATGAGCAGCCCCAGTCCCCCCAGTACGCCGAGCACGGCGGTCGCGATGAGGCTGTGACGACGTGCGGAGGCGACCTGTGGTGTCCACTCGGTCAGTGACGACGGGCCCGCGGCCGCTGCGGGGTAGGCCGTGCGCCGGTAGCCGGCGCGCGGAGACCAGCCGTTGGCGGGAGGGGTGTGCATGCTCATACCGTCCCCCCGTCCACAGGGATGCCGTCCGGTCTGGTGACCGGCCCGGACGGAGCCGCGTCGTCGTCGATGTCGAAGGTCCGGGGCATTGGCGCGCGACCGGCCAGATGCAGAAGCCTGACGAGGACGCCAGAACGCAGGTGCCGCGCCTCGGCCACGTGGGTGTTGTGGAACCGCCGGGCCAGGACAAGCCGGTAGCAGGCCTTGTCCAGGCGCGCGAGCGCGTCGTCGGCCAGCGGCTGGTCGGCCAGGGCCGCGCGCGCGCGTGCGTGCAGCACTGCCCGGATGACCCGTGACAGGTCGGACTCGATCAGAGACCGGCTGCGCCCTGCGACGACGCTGCCGCCGGCCTCGGGGTCCAGCCCATCCTCGACCAGCGGACCCTCGCAGTCGAGGACGTCGTGGGCTGCGCGGGACAGCAGAAGGGCCGATGCCGGGTCGAGCGCCCCGGTGGCCGCGAGATCGAGGGCCGCTTGAGCGCGGTGGATCGATTGCGCCTCCAGTGTGGCCCGTGAGCCCAGAACCTGCCGATGGAGCCGATCCACGCGCAGCGCCACGGCATACAGGGTCCACCCCAGGGCCAGCAGGACGAGAGCCGCTGCGAGCACGGCGGCCAGAACGGTCAGCGGGGCATCCACGGGTCAGTCCTCCAGGACATCGCGCAGGCGGCCCACGATGGTGCGCGAGCCCGGTGCGATGGTCACTCGGGTATGGGCAGTGGACAGGGCCATGTCGTAGACGTCGAGCACCGCATCCGTCACCGTGGACCAGTCGTAGCGGCCCACCACGGCGGCGGCTGCAACGCGACGGGCGTCGGAGGCGCGCGTGTCGGTCAGGGTCTCCACGATGGCACGCGCCAAGTCCTGACCGTCCTCGTTGCGGAACAGCGCGCCGTAGGCCCCTTCTCCCAGGACGTCGGAGAAGGCCGTGATGTCCGAGGCGACCACTCGGGTGCCCGCGGCCATGGCCTCCACCAGCACGATTCCGAAGGATTCGCCGCCGGTCTGAGGCGCCACATAGCACGAGGTCGAGGCGAGCATGGCCGCTTTGTCCGCGTCCGAGACCCCGCCCAGGAAGACCACCGCGTCGCCATGGCGGGCCAGGGCGCTGCGCTGCTCCTCGGCCTCACCGCGACCGGCGATCAGGAAGCGGGCTCCGGGAACGCGCTCCAGGACGGCGGGGATGGCCGCCGCCAGCACCTGCAGTCCCTTTCGAGGCTCATCCAGGCGTCCCAGGAACGAAATCGTGGGTGCCTCGGGCGTGCCGGCGAAACGCGGATCGTCCTTAGCGGCCGCCGCGAAGGGGGCGACGTAGACCCCGTTGGGGATGACAACGGCGTCGCCGCCGTGGTACTGGATGAGAGTGCGGCGCGCCTCCTCGGACACAGCGATGCGCGCGCCGATCCGCTCCATGAGCGGTACCGCGGCGGGCGAGAGCAGCTCGCGGGCCAGAGAGCGGTCCATGGCGGCGTGGAAGGTGCCCACCACAGGACAGGCAGCCGCTTGGAGGGCGAGCATGCCGACGCTGGGCGTGATCGGTTCGTGAACGTGAAGCAGGTCGAAGTCGTAGGTCTCCAGCCAACGACGGGCCCGACGCGCCACCGCGGTGCCGAAGTTGAGGCGGGCAATCGAGCCGTTGTAGGGGATGGCGATCGAATCGCCGGCGCTGGTGACCCACTCGGGCAGCTCGACATCGGCCGACGCCGGCGCCAGCACCCGCACGTCATGACCGCGCCCGCGCAACTCCGCGGCCAGGTCCATGACATGGACCTGCACTCCTCCATGCGCATCCAGCGAGTACGGGCAGACGAGGCCGATCCTCATGCGCGCTCCTCCTGCGCCGCGTGGCTACGCGCCAGACGTCTCTGGTCGAGATCGGCGTCGAAGACTGCTTGGAGCATGTGCCAGTCGACGGCGTGCTCGGCGAGCAGCGGCCCCATGACGGCGGCCCAGGCACGGGTGTGGGCCACGACGAGGTCGCGCCCGCTCAGTCCCCAGGGTCGGGGCACCTCGCGCAGCGTCAGCACCTGGCCCCACCGCGATCCCGCCGCCCGCCGACGCCCACCCGTCAGGCGCTCGTAGTGCATGGCGCCAACGTACAGGGGCAGATCCAGACGCGCGGCGAGAGCAGCGGGGCCCGCCGCGAACCGCGCCGTGCACCCGCACAGGTCCACCTTCACGCCGGCGGCAGACAGGTCGCGGTCGGCCAGGAGGGGAATGACGTAGGGGCCGCCGTGCCGAGCGGCGACGACGAGTCGGTCGAAGACTTTCTCGCCGCGTCCCTGGCCGATGATCTTCATGCCCAGGCCCTCGCGGAAGGCGACGAACTGGTCGAACAGGTCGGCCGGCTCCAGGCGTTCGGCCACGGTCAGCACGGTGGCCAGCCGGCGGCACGCCCAGGCGCCCACGAGATCCCAGTTGCCCATGTGGCTCATGGCCAGCACGATCGAGCCCTGCTTCAAGTCGGTGTGCACCTGCGGAGGCAGCTCGGGGCGCACTCGTGCGAGGATCTGCTCCTCTCTTACGCCGGGCAGGGCGAAAGCCTCGTAGAAGTAGCGCATATAGGAGCGCATGCCCGCCCGGGAGGTCCGGCGCACCTGCGCGGCAGTCGCACTGGCCGGCAGGAGGCGCGCCAGGTTCTTCTCGAGCTGATCGACCCCGGTCCGTCCCCTGCGCAGCCGCTGCACGGTCCACACGGCGTCGGCTCCCGCGCGGGAAAGGCCGTAACCCAGTGGTGTTGGCAGCGCGTGCGCATGCCGCCAGGCGATGCGGTACAGGGCGTCGGCACGCGTTCTCATGCGGTCGTCCCCGATGCGGTCCCGCTCGCCCGGCTGGTTTGCCGGTCCACCGTTTGGCGGCGAACGGCGGTGATGCGCTGGACGACGGTGATCGCGGAGGCCAGCGCCACGTAGCCGAGGGCGACGGACAGCACCCACTGGGGGGCCCCGAGCCCGACGGCGAAGGTCGCCACAAGGGCGATCACAAGACGGTCGGTGCGCTCGGCGATCCCGACCGAGGCGGTGGCCCCGATGGATTCGGCGCGGGCGCGAGCATAGGGCACGGTTGCGGCGAGCACGACGCAGCCTAGGGCGAGGACGACCGTGGCAGTGCGCAGCCGGATGTCGTCGGCATCCATCGTCAGGGCCGCCCAGGCGGCCAGAGATCCGAAGACGGCGCCGTCGGCGAGCCGGTCCAATGTGGAGTCGAGGAAGGCGCCGAAGACGGAACCGCTCCCCGTAGCTCGGGCGAGGATGCCGTCGAAGGAGTCCCCGATCAGGACGAGCGCGAGCAGGAGTGGACCGACGACGAAGCGGCCCTGCGGGAGAGTCGCCACGGCCACGCCCGCCGAGGCCACGGCGCCGGTCACGGTGAGCATATTGGGAGTGATCCCGACCCGGGCCATGGCGAGCGCGGGACGGGTGAGAAGTGCCTTGGTCAGGCCTCGGCCGTACTGTCCGAGCATAGGGTCCTCACAGGGTCGTGGGAGCGGTGTCCCAGGCGGCCGCGAGCTGGTCGCGCTGAATGCCCAGGAGTTGAGGGACGGGCTTGGTCTTGCCGATGATCGGCATGAAGTTGGCATCGCCGGTCCATCGCGGGACGATGTGCTGGTGGAGGTGAGCGGCGATGCCGGCGCCGGCGACTTCACCCTGGTTCATGCCCAGATTGAAGCCGTGGGGGTGGGATACGACGCGGACGACCTCCATAGCGCGAGCGGTCAGCCGGCCGATTTCGACGCGCTCGGCGTCAGTGGCCTCGGTCCAGTCCGAGATATGGCGGTAGGGGCATACAAGAAGATGACCCGTGTTGTACGGGTAGAGGTTCATGAGCACGTAGACGGCCTCACCGCGGTGAACGATCAGCGCCTGCTGGTCGGAGCGCCCGGGGGCGGAGCAGAAGGGGCACTGCTCGCGTGAGGAGTCCTTCGGCTTGTCCTGCCCGCCGATGTAGACCATCCGATGCGGTGTCCACAAGCGTCCGAAGGGGTCGGGGGCATCAGCGTGCTGGAAGGACGTCTCAATGCGAACGCCATCGACGACGACGCCCTCCACATGCGCCAGGTCCGTCCGGGAATCCGCGCACGCGTCCGGCTCGACGGCCGCATCCGTGTCCTCGCCCCCGGCTCCGGAGACGAGGACGCCGTCGGACTCGGGGATCTCAGTCACGGGTGAACCTCTCCCCCGCCGGATCGTTGATACGATCGTCGACAACGCGAACGATGTGCGCGACGGCCTCGTCCAAGGGGACGCCGTTGGTCTGCGCACCGTCGCGGAAGCGGAAGGAGACGGCGCCGGCGGCGGCGTCCTCACCGCCGGCGATGAGCGTGAAGGGGACCTTCTCCTTGGAGGCGTTGCGGATCTTCTTGCCGAATCTATCGTCGGAGACGTCGACCTCGACTCGCACCCCGCGTGCGCGCAGGCGGACGGCGACGTCTTCGACGTAATCGTTGAAGGCCTCGGCGACGGGCACGAGCCGCACCTGCACGGGCGCGAGCCAGGCGGGGAACGCGCCCGCGTAGTGCTCGATCAGCACGCCGATGAAGCGCTCGACGGAGCCGAGCTTGGCCGAGTGCAGCATGATCGGCCGCTGACGGCTCCCGTCGGCCGCCGTGTACTCCAGATCGAAGCGCTCGGGCTGGTTGAAGTCGTACTGGATGGTCGACATCTGCCAGGTCCGGCCGATAGCGTCCCTGACCTGGACGGAGACCTTGGGCCCGTAGAAGGCCGCACCGCCCGGATCGGGCACGAAATCGAGCCCGGTGGAGCGACAGACCTCCTCCAGGGTCCGGGTGGCGACCGTCCAGTCCTCCTCGTCCCCGATGAACTTGCCCTTCCCCTCCCCGTCCTCGTCACGCGTGGACAGCTCGAGGTGGAAGTCGGTCAGTCCGAAGGCCGACAGGATCGAGATGAAGAACTCGATCTGCTTCCTGATCTCATCGGGCGCCTGCTCCCGGGTGCAGTAGGTGTGGGAATCGTCCTGGGTGAAGCCGCGCATACGGGTCAGACCGTGGACCACCCCGGACTTCTCGTAGCGGTAGTCGCGCCCCATCTCGAACAGGCGCATCGGGAGCTCCCGGTAGGAGCGTCCGCGGGAGCGGAAGATGAGATTGTGCATCGGACAGTTCATGGCCTTGAGGTAGTACTCCTGGCCTGCCCTGATGACGTTCCCCCCGGCGTCGGTCTCCTCATCGGCGAGCATGGGCGGGAACATGGTGTCCGCGTAATAGGGCAGATGCCCCGAGGTGCGGAACAGGCCCCCCTTGGAGATCTCCGGAGTGTGGACGAAGTCGAAGCCCGCCTCCTCATGCCGGGCGATGACGTAACTCTCGATCTGGTGACGCAGCATTCCCCCTTTGGGGTGGAAGACCACCAGGCCGGGCCCGATCTCCTCGGGGAAGCTGAACAGATCAAGCTCAGCGCCGAGTCTGCGATGATCGCGGCGCTCGGCCTCCTTGATGCGCTCCTGGTGGGCCCTGAGGTCCTCCTTGGAGGCCCAGGCGGTGCCGTAGATGCGCTGCAGGGAGTCCCCCGACTGGTCGCCCTTCCAATAGGCGGCCGAGGATTTGGTCAGGGCGAAACCCGTCCCGATGAATCGGGTGGAGGGCAGGTGGGGACCACGGCACAGGTCCTTCCAGGCAACCTCGCCGTTCCTGCGGACGTTGTCGTACATGGTCAGGCCCGTCTCGCCCACCTCGACGCTGGCCGAGGCCTCGGCCCCCCTGCCCTTGGTGGTGATCAGCTCGAGCTTATAGGGCTGGTCGGCCAGCTCGGTGCGCCCCTCGGCCTCGGTGATGTCCCGACGCACGAATCGCTGCCCCTCCTTGACGATGCGCTTCATGCGCTTCTCGATGTCCTTGAGCAACTCGGGGGTGACGGCGCCGATATTGCCGAAATCGTAATAGAAACCGTCGGTGATGAAAGGGCCGATACCGAGGTTGACATCCGGGAAGATCTCCTGGACCGCCTGCGCCATGACGTGCGTGGCCGAGTGCCTCAGGATGTTCAGGCCGTCCTGGCTGGTCAGCACGATGGGCTCGACGACGGCGCCGTCGGGCAGTTCGCGGTCCAGATCCCAAGGATCGCCGTCGACTTTCATGGCGACGATCCGGCGGTCGTCCCCGAAGAGGGCCGTTCCCGTGGTGCCCGCCTCGATGCTGCGCACGGCGCCGTCGAGAGCGATGTCGATGGTGGGCTGGGATGGCACGGGTCTGCTCCTGTGATTGCGTGGACCGGGCGCTGCACGGGTGCGCCCGCTGACGGCGGGGAGTCTACTCGTCGGGGCAGCCGCCTCAGAGGCCCAGACGATCCCGCAGCAGGTGGCGAGCACGACGCGCGTGGACGAGCCCGGCGTAGATGGCCCTATGCACGGGGACATCCCAGGCGCCATCGACCTCGGTGGCGTGGTGGGCGAAACGCTTCTTGTAGCGTCCGACTCCGTAGAGCTCAGGCACCCGTGCGGAATCCGCGCCCATGAGGTCGAAGGTGTCCTTGCCCTCGGCGGCCATGGTGCAGGCCACGAACCAGTCGAGTGCCTCAGCGCCGCGGAATGTCCGAGACTCATCCGAGGAGGCCCCGTAGTAGGCGACGCTCGCCCTGCCGGCGACCGTGACCAGATCCCAGCAGTGCGGTGCGCCGTCGCGACGCAGCACGAAGAGCCTGGCGTGCTCCGGCCCCAGGGTGCGCAGCATGTCCCAGTAGACCTCGGAGGGATGGGGTCTGAAGCCGTCGCGCTCGGCCGTGTTGACCATAACCGCGTAGACCTCATCGAAGGCCTGACGGCTCAGCCCGGTTTCCTCGGTCAGGACGCACCCGGCCTCGGCGGCGACCCGGGCGGCGCGCTTGACGCCGCGCCGCCCATCCTTGGGCATGGCCGCCGCGATGGCCTCGGGCGTACGAGGTCGCAGATCGATGACGTAGGTACGGTCGTAGGTGATGGTCGACAACAGCTCGCGGGTGTCCGCCGCCCGGTAGCGGGCATGCATGCGTACGAAGATGATGCGGGAATCCTTCATCCTGACCTCCCGCACGAGGAGCGAGCGCAGATGCGCCTCGCGCTCGGGGCTCTGCTCCTTGAGCCAGACGGGCCCGTGCTTGGCCCACAGGAAGCGCTGACCGGCGACCTCGTAGCGGTACAGAGCCACGACGGCGACGGGCTTGCCCTCATTCTCGTAGACATAGCGCCCGAACAGGGGGTGCCCCTGGCTGGCCTCGTAGGCCTCCCACGGCTCCAGCTGCTCGATGGGAGCCGGAGTGCAGCCGATGGCCAGCCGCATGTCCCGCGCGGAGACGGGGCGGAGGCTCTCGGTGCGCGAAGTGGTGCGGAACGCGTGCGTCATGAAGCCTCCAGGTCAATGGAATATCTTCTGGGCTGAGAGTATCGGCCCGTGGGGTCCCTGTGCTCCTCCCCTGGAACGAGATCGTCACTCGCTCGAAAGGAGGACGGGGTGGACGGCCCGGCGAGTAGACGGGTGCCGTGCGGAAAGTATGCCAGAGCGGGAGCGCCGACTCAGCATCGGCTCAACGCCGACTCAGGCCCAGCGGCCGGGGGTGGTAGCGGTGGAACTTCCGGTCGTGGTTGAGCTTCTGAGCGCTGATGAGCAGACGGCGACGCAGCGAGCGCTCGCAGGGGTCGAGCAGCGGGTCCACCGCGCGCGGCGCCAGGCGCAGAACGCGGCGACGCAGGTCCGGATCGTCGACCTGGTGAAGGACGAGGTGACGCGGCAGGAGACTGTAAAGCACCTCTTTGACGGCCTCCCGTCGCGGTCCGGGGCGAGCGTCGACCAGGTCCCGGATCATGACGACCATGGGATTGACACCGGCGGCGCTCATGTAGAAGGAGTTACGGCCGATGCGAGGGTTGAGCTCGAAGTACACCGGGTCTCCGCCGCGCGGGTCGATTTTGATGTCGAAGTTGGCGAAGCCCCGGTAGCCCACGGACGTCAGCAGTCTCTCAACGCCCCGCCACATCTCGGGGAAGGGTTCGGTGATCATGGCCACAGGATTACCGATGAGGGTGGGCGCGTGGTCCTCCAGGAGCACCCGCGCTGACCCGATCATCGTCATCTCGCCGTTGGAGGCCATGTAGGCGGTCACCGACCGCATGGCGTCGTCGTCGCCCGGGATCCGCTCCTGGATGAGGAAAGTGGACCTGTAGCCGGCGCCGCGCAGGTCCTCCCACAGCGCGGCCAGCTCATCGGGGGTGTCGAGGAAGTAGATCTTGCGCTGGCCGGGGAACTCGACGGCGTCCCAGTCGGCTCCAACCGCGGCCTTGCCGACCAGGGGGAAGGGGATGTCGATCCGAGGATCGGCGTCGGCGAGCTCGGAGCAGTCCACGACGACCTGCCGCGGGGTGCGCAGGCCCTGGTCCGCACAGGCGGCGGCGAAGGCGACCTTGTCGCTCAGGGCGTTCATCGCCTCGACGTCGGGGAAGGGGACGACGTACTCGGGTTCGAGCTCATCGCGATGGGCGACGAGGAATTGGGCCGTCGAATCGCGGTTACCGATGATCACGGCGCTGCGCTCGGCCCGTCCCGCCACGAGGCCGCGCAAGCGGGAGACCATACCGGCCTCGTCGCGTGAGTCCTGGTGGATGACGTCGATGTAGCTCGACAGGGAGATCGCCTCGATGGGGCTGGGCGACAGCAGTGTCACCCGCTGTCCGGTGGCGTCATGGAGCTGACGGGCCAGTGCGTATCCGCCGATGTCCCCGCCGATCACCACGGGAAGCAGGTCGGGGCGCGAGGGGCGGCGCGTGGAGGGGGGCATGGATTCTCCGTGTTCTCAGTTCTCGCCGGTCGCCGGGCCCGGGCGGGGGCCGCGGCGACGCAATCGACATGAGCGATGCGATCGGTGTGATTCAGCATGGTTCGATGTGATGCGCTGCGAGCGCACAGCTCGTCCCGAGGGAGAGCGCTCGTAACGAGGGCCCGGAACATGACGTCCCGGACCCGACGATGGTGGGCGATACTGGGATCGAACCAGTGACCTCTTCCGTGTCAGGGAAGCGCGCTCCCGCTGCGCCAATCGCCCGAGCGGATGACGGGACTCGAACCCGCGACCCTCACCTTGGCAAGGTGATGCTCTACCAACTGAGCCACATCCGCGCGCTGCAACCGATGACCGGTGCGGGAGGAAAGGTAGCAGAGCACGAGCACGGGGCCAAATCGTCCCCGATCGGGCGGGCAGTGCCGGCTCTGCCGCGCCGAGGAGGCATGCACGTGGCAAAGTGTCCCCATGCCGTCTGACACGCCTTCCGCCGCGCCCGGCCGGTCCGGGCCCGCAGCAGCCACCGACACCGCTCCCGCGCCGGCGCCCACCACGTGGCCCGGGCAGCCCTACCCGCTGGGCGCAACCTACGACGGCTCGGGCAGCAACTTCGCCGTGTTCTCCTCGGTCGCCGAACGAATCGAGCTGTGCCTGTTCGACGACGCCGGGGCGGAGACCCGGGTCGAGCTGACGGAGGTGGACGCGGACGTGTGGCACACCTACCTGCCCACCGTCCAGCCGGGCCAGCACTACGGGTACCGCGTCCACGGCCCCTACGACCCCGAGCACGGTCCGCGCTGCGACGCCTCCAAGCTGCTTCTGGACCCCTACGCCAAGGCGATCTCCGGACACGTGACGGCGTCCCCGTCGCTGTACTCCTACGATTTCAACGACGTCTCGGTACGCAACACGGAGGACTCGGCGAGCGCCACCATGCGCTCGGTCGTCATCTCCCCGTACTTCGACTGGGGACACGACCGCCCGCCGGCTCACGAGTACCACAACTCCATCATCTACGAGGCCCACGTCAAAGGCATGACGCAGCTCAACCCGCTCGTGCCCGCCGAGCTGCGCGGAACCTATGCGGGCCTGGCCCAGGGCGCCGTTATCGACCATCTCAAGGAATTGGGCATCACCGCCATCGAGCTCATGCCCGTCCACCAGTTCGTCAATGACACCTACCTGCAGGACAAGGGGCTGTCCAACTACTGGGGGTACAACACGATCGGCTTCTTCGCTCCGCACAACGGCTACACCGCCTACGGTGCCGACGGCCAGCAGGTCCAGGAGTTCAAGGCGATGGTCAAAGCCTTCCACGAGGCCGACATAGAGGTCATCCTCGACGTCGTCTACAACCACACCGCCGAAGGCAACCATCTGGGGCCGACGCTGTCCTTCCGGGGGCTCGACAACGCCGCGTACTACAGGCTCGTCGACGGCGACCAGACCCACTACTTCGACACCACGGGCACCGGCAACTCCCTGCTCATGCGCTCCCCCGCGGTTCTCCAACTCATCATGGACTCCCTGCGCTACTGGGTCACCGAGATGCACGTCGACGGCTTCCGCTTCGATCTGGCCTCGACCCTGGCCCGTCAGTTCCACGAGGTCGACAAACTCTCAGCCTTCTTCGACATCATCCACCAGGACCCGATCCTGTCTCAGACCAAGCTCATCGCCGAGCCGTGGGACGTGGGCGACGGCGGCTACAACGTCGGCGGCTTCCCTCCCCTGTGGAGTGAGTGGAACGGCCGGTACCGGGACACGGTGCGTGATTTCTGGCGCGGCACCCCCTCGACCCTCGGAGAGTTCGCTTCGCGCATCACCGGTTCCTCCGACCTCTACCAGCACTCGGGCCGCACGCCGGTGGCTAGCGTCAACTTCGTCACCGCCCACGACGGTTTCACTCTGGCCGACTTGGTGTCCTACGACACCAAGCACAACGAGGCCAACCTGGAGGACAACCAGGACGGGGCGAACGATAACCGCTCGTGGAACTGCGGCGTCGAGGGACCCACCGACGACCCGGTGGTCCTGTCCCTGCGCAAGCGCCAGACGCGCAATTTCCTGGCCACCATCCTGTTCAGCCAGGGCGTGCCCATGATTTGCCACGGCGATGAGATGGGCCGCACCCAGGACGGTAACAACAACGCCTACTGCCAGGACAATGAGATGACATGGGTCCACTGGGACCTGGATGAGGAGGACCGCGAACTCCTCGACTTCACCCGGACCATGGTGTGGTTGCGTCGCAATCACCCCGTGCTGCGCCGGCGTCGTTTCTTCTCCGGCGCCGCCTCGCACGGCGGGGAGTCCGAGCTGGGGGAGATCGAGTGGCTGCGACCCTCTGGCGGGCGTATGACGGACCAGGACTGGGGCACCTGGTACGCCCGCGCTATGACGGTGTTCCTCAACGGCGATGCCATCGCCGAGCCGGATGAGCAGGGGCACCGCGTCACCGACGACTCCTTCCTCGTGCTCATCAACGCTAGCGAGGAGGACATCACGTTCACCCTGCCGGGCCCGGGCCTCGGCAAGCATTGGTCGGAGGCCCTCGACACGGCCCCGGCCGTGGACAGCCAGCCCCATGAGTCGCTCGAGGCGGGCGCCCAGGTCGTCGTCGAGGCCCGTTCCATGCTTTTCCTGACGTCGGCCCCCGTCCCGGTCGTATCCTGACCGCGAGGGACCGCACGGGCACGAGGAGGACGACACGATGACTGCGCAGACCGAGTCGGAGCACACGATCGCGCCCGATGGGTACGCGCCGTGGTCGGGGCACGTGCCCGACCACGGCCGCCGCACCCCCGTCACGACGTACCGGCTCCAGATGGGTGCCGCGCTCACCTTCGACGACGCTCGCCGTCTAGTGCCCTATTTGCACGACCTGGGCATCACCGACGTCTACCTCTCCCCCGTGCTGGCCGCCGCCCCGGGGTCGACGCACGGCTACGACGTCGTCGACCACACCCGCATCAGCGAGGTCATGGGCGGGCGAGCCGGGCTGGAGCGCCTGGCCGATGATGTGCACGCGGCGGGAATGGGCCTGGTTCTGGATATTGTGCCCAACCATATGGCGGTACCCACCCCCGCGTGGCACAACTTACCCCTATGGTCCGTTCTGCGCGACGGACCGGACTCCCCCTACGCCTCCTGGTTCGACGTGTCGGTCGAGGCCCCCATTCTCATGCCGGTGCTCGGCGCGCGCATCGGCAAGGTGCTCGCCGACGAGCAGCTCGTCCTCGATCGTATGACGGTGCCCACTGAACCGGAGCGCGGCGAGCAGTGGGTGCTGCGCTATTTCGACCATGTCTTCCCCGTCGCTGAGGGCACCCAGTCTCTGCCGATGCATGTGCTCGTCGACCGCCAGCACTACCGGCTGGCCTACTGGAAGGTCGGCGACGAGGAGACCAACTATCGGCGCTTCTTCGACGTCGGCACCCTCGCCGCGATCCGCGTGGAGGACCCGGAGGTTTTCGCCGGCTCCCACGAGCTCGTCCTGGATCTGCTGCGCATGGGGGTGGTCGACGCCCTGAGGGTCGACCACCCCGATGGCCTGGCCGATCCCACCGGTTATCTCAACCACCTGGCGCAGGCCACTGACGGAGCCTGGATCGCCGCGGAGAAGATCCTCGCCCCTGATGAGCCCCTGCCGGTCGCCTGGCATGTCGCCGGCACCACGGGGTACGACGCCTCCTGGCGCATCGACCAGCTGCAGGTCGACCCCGGGGGGGCCGCGCGACTCGGCGCTCTCATGCACGAGCTGACCGGGCAGGCGCCGGTCTCCTACGAGCACGTCGTCGAGCAGGCCAAGCGGGAAGTCATCGACGGGTCGCTGGCGGCGGAGGTCGACCGCCTGGCGCACATTCTGGACGAGCTCACCGTTCAGGATGTGCGTTTGCGCGATCACACGCGGCGGGACCTGCGCGCCTGCGTGGTCGAGCTGCTCGTCGCCGCGCAGCGCTACCGAGCCTACGTCCGCCCGGGGCAGCCCGCCGATCCCGAGCAGGCGGCGGTGCTGCACGCGGACGCCGAACGGGCGCGTCTGAGGCTCGAGGCCGACCAGGGCGAGACTCTCGACATGGTCGTCGCGATCCTGCTCGGCGAGCCGGTCGGGTCCGAGGGCTTGGCCGCCTCCCCGCTGCGCGCCGAGGCAGTCATCCGCTTCCAGCAGGTGTGCGGAGCTGTGACCGCCAAGGGTGTGGAGGACACGGCCTTCTATCGGTGGACGCATCTGACCAGTCTGACCGAAGTGGGTGGGAACCCGGGCGGCTTCGCCCTGGGCGCCGATGAGGCCCACGCCTGGGCGGACCGCGTCCAGGACGTGTGGCCCTGCACGATGGTGGCCACGACCACCCACGACACTAAGCGCGGGGAGGACGTGCGCGCCCGTCTCGATGTGCTGGCCTCCTACGCCGAGGAGTGGAACGACCTGGTCCACCGGCTGCGGGACGCCACCGAGGACGCGCGCCCCACCGATCTGGACGGGCGCACCGAGAATCTTCTGTGGCAGACCCTGTGGGGCACGTGGGCCCCGGACACCGACGACCCCATGACCCCCGAGCGGCTGTCCGCCTATCTCGTCAAGGCATCGCGCGAGCAGAAGGGCTGGACCACGTGGTCCGCCCCGGACACCGACCGGGAGCGAGCCCTGGCCGACTACGCGGCTCACCTGCTCGCCGACTCGGACACGGCTCAGGAGATGAACGCCTTCGCCTCCCTCACCGCCCGGGATGTGGCTTCTGTCATCCTGGCGAACAAGGCCATGGCGTTGACCTGGTTCGGAGTGGCAGACATCTACCAGGGCAGTGAGGTCACTCGCACAAGTCTGGTCGATCCGGACAATCGCCGGCCTGTGGCCTACGACGGCGAGGCGGGGCTGCGCGAGATGCTCGCCCAGATCTCCGCCGGCGGGTCGCCTCGCACACTGGACCAGGAGAAGCTGCGGCTGACGCGATGCCTGACCCACCTGCGCGCTGAACGGCCGGACACCTTCGTCGGCCCGCGCTCGGGTTACCGTACGGTCCCGGTGACGACCTCCCACGCCTTCTCCTACGCCCGGCTGCTCGATGAGGAGCCCGATGTCATCGTCATCGTGCGCCGCCTGAGCCGCCGTCTGGCCCGGCTGGGCGGCTGGCGCGAGGAGAGCGTCGTGCTGCCCGAGGGCATCTGGAACGAGGTCCTGTCAGGGCGCCCGGTCGACGGCGGAGCTCGGCGCTTGGCAGACGTGCTCGACGACCTGCCCGTCGTCGTACTGGCGCGTGAGAGGGGGGAGGCCGCGTGAACGCCCGACGACGCTCCCCCGCACTGCCGGTGGGCCCATCTGTGCCGGTGTGGGCGCCGCAGGCCCGCCGCGTCGACCTGCATCTGCCCGAGGCCGACGAGACCTTGACCATGGAGGCCCGTGGGAACGGCTGGTGGGTCAGCCCCCGCCCTCTGCCCGCGGGCACCGACTACGCCTTCCGGCTGGATGGCGGGAATGACGACCTTCCCGACCCGCGCAGCGCCTGGCAGCCCCACGGCGTGCACGGCCCTTCGCGCGTCTTCGACGCCACCGCCCTGCACTGGACGGACGAGAGCTGGCAGGGACGCGATGCCCTGGGCGCCGTCATCTACGAGCTCCACGTCGGCACCTTCACGCCCGAAGGAACCTTGGAGTCGGCCACCGAGAGGCTGGATCACCTCGCCGCCCTCGGAATCGATCTGGTCGAGCTCATGCCGGTGGCGGGCTTCCCCGGCCGGGCGGGCTGGGGCTATGACGGCGTCGACCTGTGGGCGGTGCACGAGGCCTACGGGGGGCCGGCATCGCTGGCCGGGTTCGTCGACGCCGCGCACACCGCCGGCATCGGCGTGTGCCTCGATGTCGTCTACAACCACCTGGGCCCATCGGGCAACTACCTGGGCCGTTTCGGCCCCTACTTCACCCAGGCGCACGAGACGCCATGGGGCTCCGCCGTCAACTATGACCAATCCGGTTCCGAACAGGTGCGCGCCTTCGTCATCGATTCGGCGCTGCGCTGGTTGACGGACTTCCACGTCGACGCCCTGCGCCTGGACGCCATCCACGAGATCCGCGACGACGCCTCTCGCGCCGCCGAGCCCCATCAGCACCTGCTGGCCGAGCTGTCGGACGCCGTCGGAGAGTTGTCCGATGAGCTCGGCAAGCCCCTGTCACTCATAGCCGAATCAGATCTCAATGACGCCGGCGTGATCACACCCACGCGCACCATGCAGCCTTTCCGCACACCCTCGCTCGGCATGACCGCGCAATGGGCAGATGACGTCCACCACGCCCTGCACGCCCGGGTGACCGGCGAGTCCCAGGGCTACTACGCGGATTTCGCCGCGCCGGATGCGCTCAGGCGTGTTTATGAGGGAGCCTTCCTCCACAACGGCGGATGGTCGTCCTTCCGCGGGAGCCGCTGGGGCGCACCCGTCCCGGCCGGGACGGACCCGCGCCGCTTCGTCATTTTCGACTCCAACCACGATCAGGTGGGCAATCGTGCCACCGGCGACCGTCCGGCCGCTTCGTTGACCGACGACGCGGTGGCCGCCGAGGCCGCACTCATCCTCCTGTCCCCATTCACGCCGATGCTGTTCATGGGCGAGGAGTGGGGCACTCGTCGGCCCTTCCAGTTCTTCACCGATCACTCAGAACCCGATCTGGCTCAGGCGGTGACGCAGGGGCGTCTCAGGGAGTTCGCCTCCTTCGGCTGGGGCGCCGATGAAGTGCCCGATCCGCAGGCTCGTTCCACCGTCGAGGCCTCGACCCTGGACTGGAACGAGCCCCGGCGGCCGGCCCACGCCCGCATGCTCGCCTGGTACCGCGACCTCATCGCCCTGCGGCGCCGGCTCGACCTGGGCAGGCGGGGCCTGTGGCCCGGGCTGCGAGATGTCGGCGACGTCATCGTTCTGACCGTCCCAGCGCGTCCGGGCCGCCGCGAGGCGGAACTGGTCGTGGCCACGAGTCTCGCACCCGCCGACCGGCCCGAGGCGACCGCGACCGGACTCGACGGCCTCGTACCGGACGCCGCCGCGCTCGATGTGGCCCTGTCCTGGCGGGGGGCGTCGCCCAACGGCTCGATCCTGCATCCGGGGGAGACCATGGCTCTCCTGCGGTACGCGTGAAGAGCCCCACGGTCACTTCCCTTCGGCGTTCGCCGTCTCGCCTCCGAACGGCCACGAGGAGCCGACGCGGTCACGCAAACCCGCGACGGCTCGACTCGCGTTGTGCTTGAGGTCGAGAGCCCGCACCAGGGCGGCGTAGGTGTGCGGGTGGACGGGCAGGTCCCACGCCCCCGGAACATCGATCGGCCCGCGTGTGACGAACTTGTTCTTGAACTCCCTCACGCCCGCGAGTTCGGGAACCCGCTCGGAATCGACCCCCATGAGATCGTAGCGCCGCACGCCCTCGGCCCTGAGCCAGCAGGCCTCCCTGTACACCAGGGCGTCGGCGGCGCGCATGCGGCGTCCCTCGGCCGATGATCCGGCGTAGTAGCGCATGGCGCAGTCCCCCCAAACGGTCACCAGCGACCACACGAGGGCCCTCCCGCCCCGCCGACGCACAACGTACAGCCGTGCGTGTTGAGGGCCGAGGGTGCGCAGCATGGTGCGGTAGGTGGCCTCGGGAGCTGCGCGGAAACCGTCGCGCTCACCGGTCTCGGCGAGGATTTCGTAGAGTTCGGAGAAGACCTCCTCGGCCCGCGACGTCTCGTCATGGTAGGTGAGGTCTTCGTTGCGCAGCGCCTTACGGACATCGCGCCGCCCGCGCGATTTGAAAGAGGCCAGCACGGCCTCGTCGTCGTCGCTGCGACCCAGGTCGAGGACGACCGTGCGGTCATAGGTCATGGTCTGCAACAGCTCGTGGGACCGGTCGGACCCGTGGTGGAAGTGGGCGCGCACGAACACCACCGACGGGTCGTGGAACCGCACCCCGTCGAGAAGAAGCTCGTACAGGTCGGCCTCCTCACTTCTAGTGGGGGCCCCGTTCAACCAGACCGGAGCGTGCCGAGCCCATAAGTAGGGGAACCCGCGCACGCTCATCCGCGTCAGGGAGAGCAGGGCTCGGGGGCTGCCGTCGGGACGCTCGTAGACAACGCGGCCCCACGGCTCACGACCGCTCATGGCCGCGTCGAAGGAGTCCCACACGATGGTCTGCTCCACAGGCAGGGTAACCGCAGCATTCTGCGCGATCCGCGCGAATGTCTCCCACTCGACGCGCCGCATCGTGCCATGAGGAATGGCCGTCGCCGCCGTCCCGGTCTGGCTCATCTGCTCTCCTTCCGACGCCCATGCACGAGCGCCCGCGGGTCCGACAACGATGAACTAATGGTAACGAAGCCCCTGTCCCCCCAGGATCGTGTCCGCAGCGTGAGTAATTCCCGTCGGTGCTCCCGTCGGCGTGGCAGCGGGCCTCATCGCCTCGCCCCGGTAGCCTGGCGAGGTGACCGACTCCTCCCTCACGGGTTCCCCCCAAGACCCCAAGCCCGCCGTCCCCGATCGCTTCGCCGAGGCGCTGCTGTCCATGCGTCACGCAACCAGGCCCAGAGGCCTCATCCTGGACGAGGTCCCCGCACCGCGCCGGCTGGCCCCCTACGCGGCGGCGCTCACCGCCGAGACGGCCGAGACGTCCTCCGACACCCCGATGGCCTCGGGTAAGTTCATCGTCCTGCACGATCCCGCCGGCCAGGAGGCGTGGGACGGCGACCTCAGGCTGGTGGTCATGACGCGGTCCCGCCTTGACGAGGAAGCGGGCACCGATCCGCTGCTCGGCTCCGCCGCGTGGTCCTGGCTCACCGACGCTCTCCACGGCGCCGGAGCGGGGTACAGGGCGCTCGTCGGGACGGTCACCCGTGTACTGTCCGAGACCTTCGGAGGGCTCGAGCTCGACGATTCGTGCGCCCATGCCGAGGTCCGCGCCTCGTGGAGCCCCACCACCCCCGACCTCACGCCCCACCTGGAGGCGTGGTACGAGCTGATCCACGTCGCCGCCGGTCATGAGCCGGAGATCGCCACGCCCATCGAGCTGGCCAGCGTGGTGCGGTGACGGTGCGCCCATCCGGTCAATCCGCCCCCCGCCCGATCCCGGTACCCGGGACCACCGACTCACCGGTCCCGCCCGACGACGTCGTGGCCTACACGCGCCCGCGCGACGGACTGCCCCCGGTCACGGACTCGCCAGCCGCCCTCCGCAGCGCCTCGGCGGCCCTGGCGAAGGGTGCAGGGCCCGTCGCCGTCGACGCCGAACGAGCCTCGGGCTTCCGATACGGGCAGGACGCCTATCTCATTCAACTGCGGCGCGCCGGCAGCGGCACGCTCCTCATCGACCCGGTCACGGCGGGGCCTCTGGATGCACTCGCGCAGGTGCTCGACGGTCCCGAGTGGATCCTGCACGCCGCCGACCAGGATCTGCCCTGCCTGCACGAGCTCGGACTAAGACCGCGCTCCCTGTTCGATACCGAGCTCGCGGCCCGTCTCCTCGGCCGCACCCATGTGGGTCTCGGCGCGGTCACCGAGGAGACTCTGGGCCTCAGACTCGCCAAGGATCACGCGGCGGCGGACTGGTCCGTCCGCCCGCTACCCGACTCCTGGCTCATCTACGCCGCCCTCGACGTCGAACTGCTCGCCGAACTGCGCGACGCATTGAGCACCGAGCTCCGGGTGGCGGGCAAGGCGCAATGGGCGGCTCAGGAGTTCGAATACGAGCGGACCAGGCCGCCGCGTCCGACGAGAGTCGATCCGTGGCGCAGGACGCCGCACGCGGGCCGCGCCGTGCGTACTCCGCGGTCGCTGGCGGTACTTCGAGAATTGTGGATCGCTCGCGAGAAGCTGGCCGCCGAACTGGATCGCACCCCCTCCAGAGTCCTGTCGCACCAGGCGCTCATCGCTGCTGCGATCACACGGCCGACGTCGCGGCGCAAGCTCGTCGCGATCAAAGAATTCTCCTCTCGTCAGGCCCGGCAGCACCAGGAGGTGTGGTGGGAGGCCGTCGATCGGGCCATGCATCTACCGGAGAGCGACCTGCCTCCCGTGCACGCGCCTCTGCCCGACGGCGAACTCCCGCAACCGCGTTCATGGGGGCGTCATCACCCCGAAGCCGCACGGGCGCTCGAGGTCGTGCGCCTGACCGTGCGCTCTCGGGCCGACGAGCTGCGTCTGCCCCAGGAGCTGCTCCTGTCCCCGGATTCTCAGCGCCATCTCGCTTGGGATCTCGGCAGAGCCCGAGAGGCCGGAGCCCCGGCTGATACCTCCACGCCAGCCGTGGCCGCGCGTCTGACGGAGCTGGAGGCACGCCCCTGGCAGGTCGAGCAGGTGGGTCCGGCCTTGAGCGAGGCTCTCACCACGGCTTTGGCGTGAGCCGGTCAGCGCACGGTGAACCCGTGAGAACGAAAGATGTCTCGAGTCGATTCGACGAGCTTGGGCTCCGGAGGCAGAGTGTTACGCAGGTGGTAATTCAATCCCAGGGACTTCCACTTGTCAGCACCCATTTGATGGAAGGGCAGAACCTCCACGCGGGAGACGGTGCTGCGCCAGCGCTCAACGATACGAGCGACATTCTCAACGTTCTCGGGATCGTCGGTCAGGTCCGGAACAAGAACGAACCGGATCCAGATCTCAATGCCTCGGGCGGCCAGCCGATCGCCGAAAGTGATCGTCGGAGCCAGAGCCCGGCCCGTGACCTTCTTGTAGGTCTCCTCGTCACCACTCTTGACGTCGAGGAGCACCAGGTCGATGTTGCCCAGCATCTCCTCGGTGCAGTTCGCACCGAGGAACCCGGAGGTGTCGATGCACGTATGGATTCCCATCGCTTTGGCACCGGCCAGCAACCGCGCCGCGAAAGCGGGCTGCATGAGGACCTCGCCACCGGACAGCGTGATACCGCCCTTGGAGGCTCGGAACACGCTCCGGTAGCGCCTTATGCGACGCAGAAGCTCGTCGGCCTCGACCGGTTCCCCGTCCCTCATGAGGAAGGTGTCGGGATTGTGGCAGTAGAGGCAGCGCAGCGGGCAGCCGTTGAGGAAAATAGTCATCCTCGTGCCCGGCCCGTCCACCGCGGTCACGAGCTCCCAGGAGTGGATGGATCCGAGCGACCCGTCGCGCATCCGGGCTAGACGTTCCGAGCGCTGGAGGTCGGTCAGTTCCTCGAGCCCGCCGATCCCCGCCCCGTGCAGACGGGCGGCCGGGGCCAGGAAGTCCTGGTCCCGGCCGCCCGGTGCCGCGGGGGTGATGGTCTCAGTCATCTGAGTCCAGCACCGCCCAGCTCAGGCGCCAGCGTGGAAGGTACGGTTGAGGACGTCCAGCTGCTGCTCACGCGTGAGCTTGACGAAGTTGACGGCGTAGCCGGAGACGCGGACCGTGAGGTTCGGGTAGTTCTCCGGGTGCTCCATCGCGTCCTCGAGCGTGTTACGATCCAGGACATTGATGTTGGCGTGGTACAAACCCTTCACGCCGCCGTTGTCCTGACGCTGCGCCTTCATCGAGGCGAGGCGCTCCTCATACGTGGCCATAATCGGCCCCTTTCTAGTGGTGAGAGATATGGTCGACAGAGAGTCGGTGGGTGACCGGTGAGATCAAACCTCGGCGCAGTCATCCGGAACGAAGCCGGCGTCGAGAATACCCACGAGGTTGGACACGCGCTCATCGAGCGTGCGGCCCAAGCCCTGCGGGGTGATCGTATTGGTCAGTGAAATGCCGTCGAGCGCGTCGTTGTAGTCGAGCTTGCCGACGGAAAGCATGGAGGCGACCATGCCGTGCGTGTCCATGCCGTTCTCAGGGTTAGCGCCCGGGGAGAAGGGGGTGCCCTTCTCGTGACCGGATGGGAAGGCTCCGGTCGCCTTGCCGTAGACGACGTTGGAGGTGATCGTCAGCACGGACTGGGTGGGGATCGCGTCGCGGTAGAAGGGCTGCTCCTTGATCTTGGACATAATCGTGTGGACCACGGTGGCGGCGATGTCGTCGGCGCGGTCGTCGTCATTGCCGTAGAGTGGGAAGTCGCCCTCGGTGATGTAGTCGATCACGAGGCCGGTCTCGTCGCGCACGGGGGTGACCGTGGCGTACTTGATCGCGCTCAATGAATCGGCGACGATCGACAGGCCGGCGATGCCGCACCCCATGGTGCGCACGATGTTGGAGTCGTGGAGGGCCATCTCGATGGCCTCGTAGGCGTAACGGTCGTGGCAGTAGTGAATGATGTTGAGGGCCTCGACGTACGTCGCGACGACCCAGTCGAGCATCTTCTCGTACCTGTCCCACACGTCGTCGAAATCGAGCGGCCCGTCGCCCTCGACGCCCGGAAGACCGGTGACGACCTGCTTACCGGTCATCTCATCGCGCCCGCCGTTGATGGCGTAGAGCAGCGCCTTAGCGGAGTTGACACGGGCACCGAAGAACTGCATCTGCTTGCCCACGCGCATCGGGGACACGCAGCAAGCGATCGCGGCATCATCGCCCCAGTGCTCGCGGATCTGCTCATCCGCCTCGTACTGGATGGAGGAGGTCGTAACCGAGATGAGCGCGCAGAAGTCCTTGTAGCCCTGCGGAAGCTTCTCGTCCCAGAAGATCGTGATGTTGGGCTCGGGAGCCGGGCCGAGATTGCGCAGCGTCTGCAGGAGACGGAAGGAGGTCTTGGTGACCATGGCTCGGCCGTCGTCGCCGAATCCTGCATCCGACCACGTGGCCCAATACGGATCTCCGGAGAAGATCTGGTCGTAATCGGTGGTGCGCAGAAAACGGGTGATGCGCAGCTTCATGACGATGTTGTCAATGAGCTCCTGGGCGCGTGACTCGTCAATGAGGCCGGCCTTCAGGTCGCGTTCGAAGTAGATGTCGAGGAACGCCGACAGCCGACCGATCGACATGGCGGCGCCGTCCTGGGACTTCACGGAGGCGAGGTAGGCGAAGTAGGTCCACTGCACGGCCTCATGGGCGTTGCGCGCGGGGCCGGAGATGTCGAACCCGTAGGAGGCCGCCATGTTCTTGAGCTTCTTGAGGGCCTTGATCTGCTCGGCGTGCTCCTCGCGGTAGCGCGCCCAGTGCTCTGAGAAGGGCTCGTCAGCATCGATGTCCTTGGCCTTCTGCTTGAGCTCGATGAGTCGGTCGACCCCGTACAGGGCGACACGGCGGTAATCGCCGATAATACGGCCGCGTCCGTAGGCGTCGGGCAACCCGGTGATGATGTGGCTCGAGCGAGCGGCGCGAATGCGCGGGGTGTAGATGTCGAAGACGGCATCGTTGTGAGTCTTGCGGTAGCGCGTGAAGATCTTCTGAACGTCGGGGTTGACCTCTTTGCCCGCCTCCTTGATCGCCTGGGCGACCATACGCCACCCGCCGTTGGGCATCATGGCCCGCTTGAGCGGGGAGTCGGTCTGAAGCCCAACGATAACGTCATCATCTTCGGAGATGTAGCCGGGCTTGAAGGCGTCGATGTCCGATGGGGTGTCGGTGTCGACGTCGAGGATGCGGACCTTGCGCTCCTCGGAGAGGTAGTTGTTCTCAAGTGTGTCCCACAGGCGAAGGGTCTTCTCGGTAGCGTCGGCGAGGAACGAGGCGTCTCCGTCGTAAGGAGTGTAGTTGCGCTGGATGAAGTCGCGGACGTCGATATCGTCGGTCCACGGACCCGTGGCAAAGCCCTCCCACGCATCGCGGCTGATGGTGTCCTCCGCTGTGGCGGATGCTGTGACCTCAGTGGTCATCCGTGCCCTCCTGTTGGTGAGTGGCCGGTCGGCCACCCGATCGTGTACGCCCTCGTGAGGCGCGGCGGCACATCGTTGCGCCGTCGGTACCAGCGTAGGCCGGTCCTCGACGACTGCGGAGGCCGCCCGTCCAGCAGGCCGGTGGGATCACTCACAAGCAACGGCTGAGCACTCGTCTATAGGGACTTAAGTCCTAATCCTTCGTTCCGGGAATCGTTGTTGCGGACACCGAGTTTCCCGACGGTCATGGCCATCTTCCCGTCTTCGCATAAGCGTCGGTCATCGTGTCGATAGGACGGGCGTCCCACGACCTCGATGCCCGTCACGAGGCGTCCAGCAGACGGCGGGCGGTGTCCACGATGCCCGCCTCGTCCATGCCGAAGTCAGCCAGGAGCTGGGCACGGGCGGCGGTGCCCGGGAACCGACGCGGGACTCCCACGCGAGCCACGGCCGGGCTGCGGCGCCCGCCCCGAACGGCGGCGTCGTCGAGGGCGTCCCTCAGCTGGGAGCCGATGCCGCCGTCGGCCAGACCGTCCTCCACGACGACGACTGCCGCGGCCGACAGCGCCGCCTCCACCAGCGTCCGCGGCACCGGCACGACCCAGCGGGGCGCCACGACGGTCACGGCGCGTCCCTCCCCGGCCAGCGCCCGCCCCGCCGCCAGGACGGTGGACGTCATGGCTCCCACGGCCACCAGGAGCAGGTGCTCATCGCAGGCGAACTCCTGCGACGGCTCCGCCAGCACGTCGACCGCCTCGAAGGGCGCGTCCTGAGGCCCTAGGACGCGCAGGGCGGGGACGGGATCGGGCAGGGCCCCCTTGGGGTAGCGCAGCACGGTGGGGGCGTCGGTGGTCGCCACGGCGGTGCGCAGGCCCTCGCGCAGGCTGACCTCGTCCCGCGGCGCGGCCAGGTGCAGCCCAGGCACGTGGGAGAGCAGCGCCATGTCCCACACGCCGTTGTGACTGGCGCCATCAGTACCGGTCAATCCGGCGCGGTCGAGCACGATCGTGACCGCCTCCCGGTGCAGGCCCACGTCCATGAGGACCTGGTCGAAGGCGCGGTTGAGGAAGGTCGCGTACAGCGCCACCACGGGGTGAAGGCCCGCGAAGGCCATGCCCGCGCTGACGGTCAGAGCGTGCTGCTCGGCGATGCCGACGTCGATGACCCGGTCGGGCAGGGCGTCCGCCATCGGCTGGAGCCCGACCGGTTGCTGCATGGCGGCGGTCACCCCGACGATCCGTTCATCGGCACGCGCGAGGTCCAGCACCTCCTCGGCGAAGACGGAGGTCCAGCCGAAGCGCGAGGGCACGATCGGCAGTCCCGTCTCGGGATGGATGCGTCCGACGGCGTGGAAACGGTCGGCCACATCCTCCTCGGCGGGCGTATAGCCGCGGCCCTTCTGGGTGATGACGTGGACGATGACCGGCTCGGCGTACTCGCGCGCCCGCGTCAGAGCGAACTCCAGAGCCGTCTCGTCGTGCCCATCGACCGGCCCGGTGTACTTGATGCCGAGGTCCTCGAAGAAGGCCGACGGAACGAGAACGTCCTTCAGTCCCCGCTTGAGGCCGTGCAGCGCGTCGAAGGCCGCGCGCCCCGGAGCCCCCTGGGTCAGCAGGACGCGCTTGACCCCGGCGAGCATCCGCTCGTAACCGGGGTTAGTGCGAAGGGCGTCCAGGTGGTGGGCCAGGCCGCCGATGGTGGGGGCGTAGGAGCGCCCGTTGTCATTGACGACGATGACCAGATGCTTGTCCGAGGAGTCGGCGATGTTGTCCAGGGCCTCCCAGGCCATGCCTCCGGTCAGCGCCCCGTCGCCGATGACGGCCACCACATGGCGGTTATCGTGCCCCTGGAACCGGTTGGCTCGGGCGATGCCGTCGGCCCATGACAGGGAGGTCGAGGCGTGGGAGTTCTCCACGACGTCGTGCACGGACTCATCGCGAGCCGGGTACCCCGACAGTCCCCCGCGCTCACGCAGGCGGGTGAAGTCCTGCCTGCCGGTGAGCAGCTTATGGACGTAGGCCTGGTGGCCGGTGTCGAAGACGATCGTGTCGCGCGGAGACCGGAAGATGCGATGCAGCGCCAGGGTCAGCTCGACGACGCCGAGGTTGGGCCCCAGGTGCCCACCGGTGCGGGAAACCGTGGCGACCAGGTATCTACGGATCTCGCCAGCGAGGACGACCAGGTCCTCACTGGTCAGTCGGTCCAGGTCGCCGGGACGGGCGATGGAGGACAGCAGCGGCGTACGGGGCAGTGCGGTATCGGCCACTGCCGTCTTCTCACTCATCAACGCGTTCCTCCCGGTCCTGGTCCTCCCGTGCACCCGCACCGGCCCCGCCCGTGCGACATCGCGGGCCCGCCGCACGTGTGTCGGCGCCCCCAGCATAAGCGTCGGGGTCATGGTCCCGGAGACGTCACCGCACCCGCGCACGAGCACGTAGGGTAGAGGCCCAGAATGCGCGGCACGCCCGCGCTGCGCCCCGCCGCACCCCACTCAGGAGGAACCATGAGCACCACTGCTCCGTTCGGGACCTGGCCCTCTCCCATCACGCCCGGCACCATCACCACCCGGACAGTGCGCCTGTCGCAGGTGCGCGTGGACGGCGCGGACACCTACTGGGTCGAGCAGCGCGCCTCGCAGGCGGGCCGCAACGTGCTGCTGCGCCGCAGCGGGGACGGCTCGGTCGGCGAGATCCTCCCCCTGACCCCCTCCGACGAACTCGTGGACGTGCGCACCCGCGTCCACGAGTACGGCGGGCACGCCTACGCCGTCGACTCGGGGATCGTCGTCGTCTCCCATGCCGGCGACGGGCGCCTGTACCGCTACGACGTCGCCCACCGCATGCGCGGCCTGGTGCCCCTGACGATCTACGGGGACGTGCGGCACGGGGACCTCGAGATCGACACGGCGCGTGGCCTGGTCTACGCGGTGCGCGAGGACCACCGCGGGCGGGGCGAGGCCGTCAACTCCCTAGTGGCGATCCCACTGGACGGATCCGCGGCCCGCGACGACGCCCCGGTGACCACCGTCGTGTCGGGCACGGACTTCGTAACCTCTCCGACCCTGTCACCCGACGGCGAGCACCTCGCGTGGATCACGTGGAACCACCCGAGCATGCCGTGGGAGAGCACGACCATGCATGTGGGCGACCTGCTCTCCGATGGCGGCATCGGGGAGCAGACCGTCATCGACGGCGGCGGCAATGCCGTTTCCGAGCCCCGGTGGACCGAGGAGTGCGAACTGGTTCATATCTCCAACGCCTCGGGCTTCTCCAACCTGTACCGCACCGAGGGCTTCCCCCGCCGCGGCACCAACCACGAGGGATGGACCGCCGATCTGCGCACCCGCCCCCTGCACCCGGCCGAGGCGACCTTCACCTCCCCCGCGTGGGTGCTGGGCCCCCACCACTACGACGTGCTGGACGGCGAGCACCTCATCGCCTCCTGGGCCCGTGACGGCGTGTGGCACCTGGGTACGATCCGGCTGTCCAACGGTGAACTCGAGGAGTGGAACGTGGGCTGGCAGCCGCTGGGCAACGTCGCCTCCTCGGCGGGGCGCGTCGTCCTGCTGGCGAACAATGAGATGGAGCTGCCCGCGATCGTCGAAGTGCGCGACGGCGGCGTCGAGGTGCTGCGAGGCTCGGGCGAGTTCGCGGCCGAGGCCATCGGCGTCTCCCTGCCGACGCCCGTGGCCTGGCCGACCACCGGGGGCGCCACCGCGCACGGCTTCTTCTACCCGCCGGCCTCGGCCATCCGCACCGGCCCCGCCGACGAGCTGCCCCCGTTGATCGTCAACGTCCACGGCGGCCCGACGGCGGCGGCCCGACCCGGCTACGATCTGAACATCCAGTACTGGACCAGCCGCGGATTCGCCTATCTGGACGTCAACTACCGGGGCTCGACCGGCTACGGCACCGACTACCGGCGCGCGCTCGACGGGCACTGGGGCGTCTACGATGCGGACGACGTCATCGCCGGCGCCCGGTTCCTCGCCGACTCCGGTGAGGTCGACCGGGCCCGCATCGCGGTACGCGGCGCTTCGGCCGGCGGCTTTACGGCCCTGGCCGCGCTCACCCGCTCGACGGTTTTCAGCGCCGGAACCTCTCTGTACGGCGTGGCGGACCTGGCCCGACTGACCCGCACTACTCACAAATTTGAGTCCCGCTACATCGGCGCACTGGCGGGGGCGCGAGACGCCGACGACCCGATCCTGGCCGAGCGCTCGCCGCTGCACCACATCGACGACATCCACGCCCCTCTCCTGCTCCTGCAGGGCAGCGAGGATCCGATCGTACCGGCGGACCAGGCGACCGCGATGTACGAGGCCGTCAGAGCCAAGGGTCTGCCGGTCGCTCTCGAGGTCTTCCAGGGCGAGGGTCACGGGCTGCGGCTCGCCTCGAACATCCACCGGGCACTGCGCACGGAACTGAGCTTCTACACCCGGGTGTGGGGCATGGCGTCCTCGGAGGAGGACCCGGTCCTGGTGCAGGTGGAGAATCTGGCCCACTGACCGCAGCCACCGGGGCGGGCCCGCACCGACGGATGCCGCCCCGTCTATGCCCATGACCATCCGACCCGCGTGCGAACGACTGAGCAGCAACATCCTGGGACTGCTGCGTCACCACCGCAGCGGCTTGTTCATGCTGGCCATCGCCGTCGGTCTGGTCTCGGGAGCGGGCGCCGTCCTGTTCCGCCTCGGCATCGATGCCTGGACCAAAACGCTGACTGGTGCGCAGGACTACACGCTGTCCCTGGGTCCCGGCACGGGCGCGCTCTCCTTCCTGGGGCGGTGGTTCATCGTGGCCGCACCCGTGCTGTCGGGACTGGTCATCGGTCCCCTCATGACGTGGCCGGGTCGTGCGCCGACGGGGCACGGTGTAGCAGGCGTGCTGTGGTCGTCGAGGGCTTCCGACGGCGTCATGGCCCCAGGTCCCGCCGCGACGACGGTGGTCTGCGCGGTGCTGACCATCGGCGGCGGAGGGTCGGTGGGGCCCGAGGGCCCGATCGCCGAGCTCGGGGCGAGCAGCGCAAGTCTGTTCGGCCGGCGCCTGGGGTTGCCCCGGCAAGCGGTGCGGCTTCTGGCGGCCGCGGGTACGGCTGCGGGCATCGCCGCGGCTTTCAACGCCCCGCTCGCGGGCGCTTTCTTCGCCATGGAGGTGGTTCTGGTCGATTTCACAGTCGACGCCTTCACGTTCGTGGTGCTCGCCTGTGTGTCCTCGACTGTGCTCTCCCACCACCTGCTGGGCACGTCGCTGTCGTTGTCCCTGCCCGCCCTCAACCTCGCGGGCACCGCCCAGCTCGGGTGGGTCGCCGCGCTCGGCGTTCTAGGTGGTCTGACCGGAGCTGGCTTCTCCCGCTGCCGGTACCTGAGCGCCGACGCCGTGTCCGCGGGAGCCGACCGGCTCCAGCTGCCCCTGTGGGCGCGCCCCGCCGTGGGAGGTTTGCTGGTCGGGGGGCTTCTTCTGGGGATTCCCAGCATGTACGGCGAGTCCTCGGCGGTGCTCAGCCGGGCTCTCGACGGGCGCTACCCGGCGCTGGTCCTGGCCGGCTTGGTCCTGGCGAAGATCGTGGCGACATCAGTGACTCTGGCGGTGGGCATGCCCGGAGGCGTCTTCGCCCCGTCATTGTTCATCGGAGGCATGCTGGGTGCATGCTTCGGCACTTTCGTGGCGCCCGATCGCCCCCATGCGGCCGCCGTTTTCGGAGTGCTGGGGATGGGGGCGGTGTTCTCGGGCGCTGCCCGTGCACCGATCACCGGGATTGTTCTCATCATCGAGATGACCGGAGAGTACAACCTGCTGACCCCGCTCATGCTCGCTGTGGTACTGTCCACGGTGACGGGACGGTTCCTAACCTGCTCGACCATCTACACCGAGGAACTGCGCCGCCGCGGCATGAGCATCGAGGACCCGCAAGCGCCCACCTCGTTCGGCGCCCGTGTGCAAAGGCGCTGGCGGGCTCGTCGGAACTCCACCGGCCGACCATAGGTGCGGACGCGCGTCTGGTGGGTCGCCGACCGTTCCTCTTCCCGTTTGCCGGCGGCCCGTCAGCGGTCCGCCGAGTGTCGGCGCTCTGCCAGGGTGGCGCCCAGCTCGTCCATCCGCTCGGCATTGATGACGATGCGCCGCGGGTTGCTCAACCACATCCAGCCCGCCGCCATCAACGGCAGCAGGAGCGGCAGGTAGCACAGTTGCCGACCGCCGTCGGCCCACACGCTGGCCTCGAGCCCCTCAGCAGCATCGGTCCAGGTCAGCACGCCGATGAGCGCCGCCCCGGTCAGCAGCGCGCTCAGACTCATCCATCCGATGAGCCGCATCCGTCGCCCGTTGTGCGCAACGCACACCGCCAAGAGGATGAACAGAAGGCCGACGGCGACATTAATCGACCCGACCACCGGCGCTGCGGTGGGCGTGCGCACCAGCGCCACAGCGGCGGGTGCGAGGACGGCCAGCCCGAAGACGGCGAAGACGACGACGAGGAGTCGGCCCCAGCCGTGGGCGGGGCGGCGCCGGTCCTCGACACCTCGGACCTCAGGACGGTCGTCCACTGGTGCAGGCATCAGTGCGGCTCTCCTCTCGGGGCGTCGGCCGGGACGACGGTGGACTGGTCCAGGACCCTACCATCGCGACCGCGGCCACTCCTGAACCGCCTCCTCCCCCGCCGGCGTCCTGGGTTCGAACGTCCGCGCCGGCAGCATTCTGGTCGTCGCCGACGCGGGTCCGGGAGGGGAGTCGGACGATGCCGTTGCGTTCACCACGGCTCCGGCGGCGCGTCAGGCGCTGAACGTGCAGGTGGATGCCTGACCGGCGCCGGCGATGCCTTCGGGCCCCTGCCGGCGCTCGAGCATCTGCGCAGTGCTCTTCGGGGCACGGGTGTCGGGCCGCCAGTCTCCTGGGATTTCTTCGGAGCCGATGCTGATCCGGGTCCCTCATCGGCACCGGCGGACGCGTGGGAGACGGGCACCGGTGCCAATAGTGCGTCGGGCGCGGACATCCGCTCTCGTAGGTGAGCAGCCTCACCGTTCTCGCAGGACCCAAGTCCTTCTCACGCAGCGGTTCCGACACGTGCGGAGCGCACCCAGGTGGAACAATGGCAGACGTGCCGAGCCGCTCCACAAGGGCGGAGGACATCAATGAGGAGTTTATTTGTGACAGACACCGTCTACGACATGGTCATACTGGGGGCCGGCTCGGGTGGTTACGCCGCCGCGCTGCGCGGTGCCCAGCTGGGCCTGAAGGTCGCGCTCATCGAGGCGGACAAGGTCGGCGGCACCTGCCTTCATCGCGGCTGCGTTCCGACCAAGGCGATCCTGCACTCGGCGGAGACCGCCAGGACCGTGCGTGAGGCCGCCGCCGTCGGCGTCAGGGCGGCCTTCGAGGGCATCGACATGCCCGCGGTCCAGAAGTACAAGAACGGCGTGGTGGCCCGGATGTACAAGGGTCTCCAGGGGCTGGTCTCGTCCCGCGGCATCGAGGTGATCAGCGGCTGGGGCCGCCTGGTCGCCAAGGACGTCGTCGAAGTCAACGGCAGGCGGTATAGGGGCCGGAACATCGTGCTCGCCTCCGGTTCGTTCTCCAAGACCATCGGCCAGGAGATCTCCGGCCCGGTGATGACCAGCGAGCAGGCCCTCGAGCTCGACCACGTGCCGACGTCGGCCATCATCCTGGGCGGCGGTGTCATCGGCGTCGAGTTCGCCTCCGCCTGGGCCTCCATGGGGTCGCGAGTCACCATCATCGAGGGGCTGCCCCGCCTGGTTCCTAATGAGGACGAGGCCGTCTCCAAACAACTCGAGCGAGCCTTCCGCAAGCGGAAAATCGCCTTCAAGACCAACACCATGTTCGACTCGGTCGAGCGCACGGCCTCGGGCGTAACCGTCCGTACCGCCGATTCCACGACCTACGACGCCGAGATACTCCTCATCGCCGTCGGTCGTGGTCCGGCTACCGCGAATCTCGGCTACGAGGAGGCGGGAGTCGCCATGGACCGCGGTTTCGTCCTGACCGACGACTATGGGCGCACGAACATCGAGAACGTGTGGGCCGTGGGCGACATCGTCCCCGGCGTCCAGCTCGCTCACCGCGGCTTCGCCCAGGGCATCGCGGTCGCCGAGGCGATCGCGGGCCTGGAGCCCCGGCCGATCGACGACGACCTGGTCCCCAAGGTGACCTTCTGCGATCCCGAGATCGCCTCCGTGGGCCTCACCGAGGAACGGGCCGCCGAGGTCCATGGCGCGCAGAACATCGAAACAGCCGAGTTCAACGTGGCCGGCAACGCCAAGAGTCAGATCCTGGGCGCGCAGGGCTTCGTCAAGCTGGTCTCGCTCAAGGACGGTCCCATTCTCGGTTTCCACGCCATCGGTACCCGTATGGGCGAGCAGGTCGGCGAGGGGCAGCTGATCGTCTCGTGGGAGGCCGATGCCGCCGACATCGCTCCGCTCGTGCACGCCCATCCGACCCAGAACGAGACTATTGGAGAGGCCGCCATGGCCCTCGCCGGCAAGCCGCTGCACAATCACGGCTGATCGCGAAGAGATAGAGAGTTTCCACCATGTCCAAGTCCGTGAAGATGCCCGCTCTGGGCGAGTCCGTCACCGAAGGAACCGTCTCGTCGTGGCTCAAGGCTGTCGGCGACACCGTCGAGGTCGACGAGCCGCTGCTCGAGGTGGCCACCGACAAGGTCGACACCGAGGTCCCCTCCCCCGTCGCCGGAACCATTTTGGAGATCCGCGTCCCCGAGGACGAGACCGTCGAGGTCGGCACCGTCCTGGCCGTCATCGGGCAACCCTCCGAGGCCGCAACCCCGGCCCCCTCCTCACCGGCGCCGGCGGCAGCGCCCGCGCCGACCACCGCCTCACCCGCCGCCCCACCGGCACCGGCCGCCTCACCGGCCACCGACAGCGGCGCCGAGGTGACGATGCCCGCTCTGGGCGAGTCCGTCACCGAAGGAACCGTCTCGTCGTGGCTCAAGGCTGTCGGCGACACCGTCGAGGTCGACGAGCCGCTGCTCGAGGTGGCCACCGACAAGGTCGACACCGAGGTCCCCTCCCCCGTCGCCGGAACCATTTTGGAGATCCGCGTCCCCGAGGACGAGACCGTCGAGGTCGGCACCGTCCTGGCCGTCATCGGGCAACCCTCCGAGGCCGCAACCCCGGCCCCCTCCTCACCGGCGCCGGCGGCAGCGCCCGCGCCGACCACCGCCTCACCCGCCGCCCCACCGGCACCGGCGGCGTCCCGGGCGAGGCACGCGGCCCCTGCGGCCCCCGCCCCCGAGACTCCCGCGGCGGCGGGGTCCGGGGAGCCCAAGAAGTCTGCGGCGAAGACGTCGGCGCCGTCGGCTGCGGCCGTCGCCTCCGCCGCCTATGTCACCCCGATCGTGCGCAAATTCGCCCGTGAGAAGGGAATTGACCTCACCACGGTGACTGGTACGGGCGTGGGCGGGCGTATTCGCAAGCAGGATGTCGAGGAGGCCGCCGTCAAGGCGGTCGAGGCGGCGAAGGCCACGAGGGCGGCGAAAGCCGCCGAGATGACCCGTCCCGCGCCGCCGACCGCCGCGCCGGCGTCCGCACCAGCGCCCTCGTCCAGACCCGCGGTCGATACGACGCTGCGCGGCAAGACCGAGAAGATGAGCCGTCTGCGTCAGGTGATCGCCGAGCGCATGATCGCCTCGTTGCAGACCTCCGCCCAGCTGACCACTGTCGTCGAAGTCGACGTCACCCGTGTCGCCGCTCTACGCGGTCTGGCGAAGAACGACTTCTACGCCAAGAACGGCACGAGGCTGACCTTCCTGCCCTTCTTCGTGGCGGCCGCGACCGAGGCCCTCAAGGCCCATCCGAAGATCAACGCCACGATCGATGGCACGCAGGTGACCTACCACGATGTCGAGCACATCGGCATCGCGGTCGACACCCCGCGCGGCCTGCTCGTGCCGGTCGTCAAGAATGCCGGCGATTTGAGCATCCCGGGACTGGCCAGGCGTATCAACGATCTGGCTGCGCGCACTCGGGAGAACAAAGTCAACCCCGACGAGCTGAGCGGCTCGACCTTCACGATCACGAACACCGGCAGCGGCGGAGCTCTTTTCGACACACCGATCATCAACCAGCCCGAGGTGGCCATCCTCGGCCTGGGCGCGATTCAGAAGCAGCCGCGCGTGGTCAAGGACACCGACGGCGGCGAGGCGATCGCGATCCGCTCGGTGTGCTATCTGGCGCTGTCCTACGACCACCGTCTGGTCGACGGCGCCGACGCCGCCCGCTACCTCATGACGGTCAAGAAGCGCCTCGAGGAGGGCGACTTCGCCGGCGAGCTCGGTCTGTGACCCCGGATCCCGCGACTCATTGCGAGCCGGGTCGATCGTGAGCTGAGGTCCGCACCCGTACGGGTGCGGACCTCAGCTCACGATCCGGTGGACCGACTCCACCGAGCCAGAGCATGCAATGCCCGCCGCAGTGACTCGGCGGGCGAAATCGAGGCGCTCTCCGAGCGTCTTGAGCTCGGCCGCCAGCGGGCCGTCGAGCAGCAACGACGCCAGCCCGTGAACCCCGGCCCAGAACAGGGCCTCGACCTCGGGCGTCGACCCGCCTCCCTGCACCATTTGCGCCAGGCGTGTGAGCTCGCCGCGAGCCCGCTCACCTGCACGCCTCACTTCGGGGAAATTCTCCGGATCGCACATGTCGGGGCGGAACATGATGCGGAATACCCCCGGGTTGCGCAGTGCGAACTCGATGTACGCGTTCGCGGAGGTCTCCAGGGTCGCGGTCAGCCCCCTGGCCTCCAGCCCGTCGTGCGCGGCCGACAGCCGGTTCGCGAGCTCCTCGAAGCCTTCGGTCACCAGCGCTGCGAGGATCGCCTCGCGGTTGGGGAAGTAGTGGTAGGGCGCCTGATGCGTGCACCCCGTGCGACGTGCGGCCTCTCGCATGCTCAACGCGCTCGGGCCATCGTCGTCGAGGAGCTCCCGACTGGTCCGCAGGAGCTCAGCGCGCAGGTCGCGCTCCTCCCGCGTCTTGGAACGGCTCGCAGAATCGGATGTCACGCGCAGCAGTCTAAGGCTGCGGGGAGCCGTGCGGCATCACCGAACTTGACAGTGTCCAGAAAGAGGCTAGTCTCCTACTAGACATTGTCTAGTATGTGAAGTGAGACATTATGTACGACGCCATCGTGATCGGTTCGGGCATCGGCGGACTGACGACCGCGGGACTTCTGGCTCGCGTCGCGGGCAAACGGGTCCTCGTCCTGGAACGTCACACCGAGCCCGGGGGACTGACGCACACCTTCCGGCGCGACGGAGCCTCCTGGGACGTGGGCGTGCACTACATAGGGCAGGTCGGCCCGGGCGACCGTACGCGCGCGTACTTCGACTACCTCTCCGGCGGGCAACTGGAGTGGAACCGCATGCCGGAGGCCTACGACCGCTTCGTCTACCCGGGCATCGACCTGTCGGCCGTCTCCGACCCCGAGCAGTACGAACGCACCCTCATCAGAGCCTTCCCCGACGAGGCCGCAGCGGTCAGCCGCTACTTCAAGGATGTGCGCCGCACTGCGGCATGGACGACTCTCGGCTTCGTCGGGGCGATGGTGCCTCCTCGCCTCGCTCCGGCTCTCAACCTCCTCCAGCGACTGACCGGCCGCACCGCGACCAGCACGACGAAGGACTACCTGGACGCCCGTTTCCGCTCCCCCGAGCTCAAAGCGATTCTGACCGGCCAGTGGGGCGATTACGGGCTGCCGCCCTCACGGTCGGCCTTCGCCGTACACGCCATGATCGTCGCCCATTACCTCGACGGCGCCTGGTTCCCCCGCGGCGGAAGCGCCCGCATCGCACGCACATTCGAGAAGGGGATCGAGCAGACGGGAGGAGCCGTCCGAGTCGCACACGAGGTCACTGAGATCCTCACCGAGGGCGGAGCCGCCGTCGGGGTGCGGGCGCTGGACCGCCGAGGACCGGAGACGCACGAACGGATCCACCGCGCCCCCGTCGTCGTCTCCGCCATCGGCGCGCCGACGACCTTTCAACATCTACTGCCCACTGACGGCGCCGTCGGACGCGCCACGGCCCGGGCGCGAGACACCATCAGACGGCTGGGCGCGGGGAGCTCGGCCACCACTGTGTACCTGAGGCTGAAAGCCGATCCCCGTACCATCGGCGTGGACGGCGGGAACGTCTGGGTCGGCCGCGGCCTCGACCACGACGCCGCCGGCACCAGTGAGAGGGCTCTGCTGGAGGGCGAACCGCAGGAGGTTTTCATCTCCTTCCCCTCGCTGAAATCCGGACAGGAGCCGCATACCGCCGAAATCGTTTCCTTCTGCAGCGCCGAGCCATTCCATCCGTGGGCGCACCGGCCCCGGGGGAACCGCGGCCCCGACTACTCCGCACTCAAGGAGCGAATCGCCTCGGGGATGCTCGCCCTTGCGGAATCCGCCGTACCCGGACTGACCGATCTGGTGGACTACATGGAGATCTCCACGCCCCTGACTTACGAGGACTACACCGCCCACCCCGCGGGGGCCTTCTACGGATTGCCCGCCACCCCCCTGCGGTACACGTCGCCATCATTGGGCCCGCGCACCGCCGTGCCCGGTCTGCTCCTGTCCGGCCAGGACGCCGGAAGCGAGGGCGTCGTCGGGGCGATGATGGGCGGTGTGGCGGCCGCCTGCCAGGCGCTGGGCCCGCACGGCTACTCCATGATCAGCAGAGCCGTGCGCTCGGGGCCCGAGAAACGGGTCGGGCGCCCGTACACCCTGCCCGACGGCAAGCACCGCGCCGCCCTGGTCGTCAAACGGCGTCTGACACCCAGTGTCTGGGAGGCGAGGCTCAGCCTCGAGGGATCGGTCGGCGCCTGGACGCCGGGCCAGTTCGCCCGCCTCCACGTGGGCGGGGACGCATGGCGCGACTACTCCATCGCCGGACTCGAGGACGGGATGCTCCGTCTGCTCATCTCGACCCGCACGGGCGGACGGGGATCGCGCTTCATCGAAGAAGTCGAAGAGGGAACGCGCACCGTCGTCGAACTGCCCCTGGGCCGCTATGGACTCACGACGACCGGTCACCGCCGAGTGTTCATCGCTACAGGCACCGGGCTCGCCCCCTTCCTGGCCATGTTCCATCACGCGCAGGGACTTGAGGACGATACCCTGCTGTTCGGCTGCCGCGACCGCGGGGAGGACCTGACGACCCTGATCGATGACGCCGTTCTGCCCGGCCGCGTCGTGCGCTGTCTGAGTCGTGAGACGGTCACCGGTTCCTTCCGCGGGCGGGTGACGGATGCGCTCGCGAGGGCCGACATCGATTTGACAGGAGCGGATGTCTACCTGTGCGGCTCGGCGGCCATGGTGGCGGACTGCCGTCCGTTCCTCGATAGGGCAGGGGTCGCTGACATCCTCACCGAGCCGTACTGACGGCCGCCCGGTGATCGTCTGACGACCGCTGCGGCCACCTCCACCCGCCCGGCGCCGCGCTCAGTCGGCCTGAAGGATCTCGGCCACCCTCCACGGGTCGGGGACCAGAACCAGAATGACGTCCCGGCGCTCCTGAGCGGGCACCGTCCTCTTCGATCCATCAGCCCCGACCCGCGTCGAGGGCCCCTGGAACTGCGAGACGCGAACCGCGGTGGCGCCGGGCCAGCTCTCTTCGATCCGCTGGTCGGTCTGCACGGCGGTGACGGATGAGACCATGGTGTCCAAACCCTCAACGTGCTCCTGCGCCTCGGTGAGCGCCGTCATCAGGGATTCATCGGCCAGGGCCGCGGGCGAATCCGGAACCGTCGTGGCCATCAGGGCCTGCGCATCCCCCTCATTGAGGGCAGTATCGCGCGCCTGGGAGAGTTGAACAACGACCGGCAGCATGTCGCCATCCGCATCGGCATCACCACCGTCGGTGCTCTGCGCTCCGGCGGCGTCCGCATCGAGCGAGCCGGGAGTCTCGACCTGGTCCGCGGAGAGCGTCGCCTCGGCGACCGGTGCGGCCCGCCGCCCGGAAGCCGTACCGGGAATCCACCCCTGAGCCCCCATGCCGACGCCCGCCGCGACTGCGAGCACCAGCACCGCCAACGTCAGGCGGGCTCCGCGACGACGGGGAAGTGACGGGCTCCGCCGGCCCCAGCGCCGAACCGGCCGGCGATCGCAGGCCCCGCCGCGCCTGGAGGCCACAGCGCGCGTCGGCTGAGAGCTCGCGGCCCGCAGGGCCCCCGCCGCCAGCCGGGCCCCGTCGGGCAGCTCGATAACCCCCGGCAGGCCGATCTCGGGAGCACGGGCCGCCAGATCGCGCGCGCTGGGCCGGCCGGCGGGATCGGGATCCAGGGCGTCGGGAAGTACTCGTTCCAGCCGCTCGGCCAGGGCCGGAGAGCCCGCCGCGCACTGACGCAGGAGAGCGGCCAGGGAATAGACATCGGCGGCGGCCGTCGCCGGAGCGCCAGCCTTCCGCTCGGGAGCCGCACTCGCCGGCGTCCCGGTTTCCAGGACGCCGCCCAGCAGGTCGATGAGAACCGGTCGCCCGTCGGTGCTCACGATCACGTTGGCCGCAGCCACGTCGCCGTGAGCCATGCCGCGTTCGTGCATGTGGGCCAGAGCTCCCCCGAGGTCGTCGAGCAAGCGCGCCGCCTCGCTGCGGGTCAGACCTCCACGCGCGCCGAGCACGACGGCCAGGTCCGCGCCCGCAATAAGGTCGCTGACCACGCCCACGCGGTCCCCGGGCAGCGCGAGAACCTGCCGTACCGGGGCTATGGCATCGTTGCGCAACGAACGCAGGTCGGCCAAACGGCGCAAGGTCCTCGCCCCCGCAGCCTTCTCGGACAGGTCCACAATCTGAACCACGACGTCGCGCCCGTCGGGGTCCAGCGCGCGTCGGGGAGCCAGGCGGCCCGAACGGTCGCGCCCCATCGGCTCCCCGACGGCCAGGCCGGCGGCCACCAGTTCATCACTGACCTGAGCGGGGAGCCCAACATCCTCGGTGTCCCCGGCGGGACCGGGCTCGTCTGCGCGTGAGGGATCGGGATGCGGGCGGGGCGGGATCGGGGCTCTCATAGCGCTCATGGTCCGCGCCCGACCCGGCGCAGCACCAGATGCGAGACGCCTTGTGGATAACTTCCGTCCGACGGGGAGTCGCGCCTGCGCTCCGAAGCCGAACTGCCATGCGCGAGCCCACGCGTCTGCACGCCCCTGAGCGCGCTGCGATCCACCACGTCCATGCATCACGTCTGCGCGGTGGTTATACGGTGGGAGGGTGCAGCGCCTCGACATCGACCTCGGCCTCCGCCTGGTTCCCTACCACGAGGGGTGGCGGATCCAACGGCGGGTTCACGATGAGGTCGCGAGCGGACGGCGCGCCTCGACGCTCATCGCCCTGGAGCACGAGAGCGTCTACACGGTGGGCCGGCGGGCCCATACGTGGGAGCGCCCCGAGGGAGCGTTCGTCGAACCGGGCCACGTGCCGGTCATCGACGTCGACCGGGGTGGGAAGACCACATGGCACGGGCCCGGCCAGCTCACGGTCTACCCGATCGTGCACCTGGCACCGCCCGTCGACGTGATCCGGTACGTGAGAGCGTTGGAGGCGGCGGTCATGGACGTGTGCGCCGCCTACGGCCTGGCGACCGTGCGGGTGGGAGGACGCTCGGGCGTATGGGTCTCGGGCGAGCCCGCATCCTGCGGCCCGTTCTCCCGAGCGGGGTGTGACGAGCGCAAAGTGTGCGCCTTGGGAGTGCGGGTGGCGCGGGACGTGACGATGCACGGCATCGGCCTCAACGTGGATACGGACCTAGCCGCCTTCGGCCTGGACAGAATCGTGCCGTGCGGCATCGACGACGCCGGCGTCACCTCGCTGACCGCGGAAACCGGGCGGCGTCTGCGCCCGGTCGACGTGGCCGGCGCGGTCCTCGCCTCACTGGACCGCAGTCTGACACCGCTGGTGGTACAGGACACGCCAACGCGCACCACATGATTGGGCCCTCAGTCCCACGTTCGCCAGGGTCGGGCATAGACTGGCGCCGCCCCATCGTCTGAGGAGTGCTCGTGACTGACACCATCGCCCCCGAGGGCCGTCGCCTTCTACGCGTCGAGGCGCGCAACGCTCGGACGCCGATCGAGCACAAGCCCGCATGGCTGAGAACCCGCGCCGTCGTATCGCAGACCTATCAGGAGGTCCGTGGCCTAGTGCGTCAAAAAGAGCTCCACACGGTGTGCGCACAGGCCAACTGCCCCAATATCTACGAATGCTGGAACGACCGGGAGGCGTCCTTCCTCGTCGGCGGCGAGTTGTGCACCCGGCGCTGCGACTTCTGCGACATCGCCACCGGCCGCCCGACCGAGTACGACCAGGACGAGCCCGTGCGCGTCGCGACGTCCGTGGCCGAGATGGGATTGCGCTACGCCACGGTCACCGGCGTCTCACGCGACGACTTGCCCGACGGCGGCGCCTGGCTGTATGCCGAGACGGCCCGGCAGGTCCACGCGATGGTGCCCGGCTGCGGCATCGAACTGCTCGTGCCCGACTTCGGGGGTCGCGACGAGCCTCTGGCGGAGGTGTTCTCCTCCGCACCGGAGGTCTTCGCGCACAACCTCGAGACCGTCCCGCGCATTTTCCGACGCATTCGTCCAGCATTCTCCTACGAAGGCAGCCTGGAGGTCCTGACCCGGGCCTCCGACGCCGGGCTGCTGACCAAGTCGAACCTCATCCTGGGGATGGGAGAAACCTCTGCGGAGATCGAAGAGGCGATCCGCGATCTGGTCGACACCGGAGTCGATATCCTCACCATCACCCAGTACATGAGACCGTCCAAACTGCACCATCCTATCGACCGGTGGGTCAAGCCCCAGGAGTTCGTGGCCCTGGCGACGATGGCCGAGGGGATGGGGATCGCCGCCGTCATGAGCGGCCCCATGGTGCGCTCCTCCTACCGCTCCGGCATGCTCTGGGGTAGGGCCATGCGCGCCAAAGGACGCCCCATCCCCGAGGATATGGCCGCGCTCGCAGCTCCCACGACCGCCCGGCAGGAGGCCGGTTCCATTCTCGCCCGTCAGCGGGAGGCGGGTTCCTCCTGACGGCGCTCGGAGACGAGCGCCTGAACGAGCATTCCCACCCGCGCTGCAGCCGTGTGCGCAACGGCATGACGCGGTCGGCTATGGTGGAGGACCGTGAGCACAGCCCCCAGCGCCCGGTCCGGGAAGAAGCGCCGTCTCGGCCAGTACGTCCAGAACATCAAAGACTCCTACACCATCTCCCGCAGAACCTACCCGTGGATCGGGTGGGCCCTGCTCGGGACACTGGTCGTCCTGCTCGTCCTGGCCGTGGTCCTCGCTCTGACGACCCACCAGGCGACCTGGTACTGGATCTTCATGGCGGTGCTGCTCGCAGCGGTCGTCGACATGGCCATTCTGTCGTGGACGGTACGGCGGGCCTCCTACGCCCAGATCGAGGGCAGGCCGGGGGCGGCCAAGTTCGTGCTCGATCAGAGCAGCCGCGGCTGGTACGTCGAGTCGAACCCGGTCCACACCAATCCCAAGACTCAGGATGTCATCTGGCGCATGGTGGGCCGTCCCGGCGTGGTGCTCGTGGCCGAGGGTCCCACCGGCCGTCTCCGCGAAGCGATCGCCGATGAGCAGAAGGTACTGCACCGCATCCTGTCCACGGTGCCCGTGCACGTCATCAACGTCGGCACCGACGAAGGACAGACTCGGCTGATCGATCTGCAATCCACGTTGCGTAAACTGCCGACCAAGCCCACCAGACTCACCGACGCCGAGATCGGCCAGGTCTCCAAGCGCTTGTCCTCCCTGTCCTCCAAGGGCCTGCCCATTCCTAAGGGCATCGATCCGGCCAGGGCTCGGCCGGACCGACGGGCCATGAGGGGCCGCTGAGCCCGACGAGCCGGTGGAACCGACGAAGCCGAGGGCTCCCGCTGCGGTCGGTCGGGCACCTGAAGCGAAACAACGGGGACACACGTGCGGCACACCCGCGTTACGGCTCTCCCGCTATTGTTTTCTCAGCCGCACACCGCGTCGCCGCAGTAGACCGAGCCGGCGGCCGAGGCGGACACCCCTACGGAGGAGCACCATGTTCAAGGACGCGTCCGAGGCCCTCGCCTACATTGAGAAGGAGGGGGTCGCACTCGTCGACGTCCGCTTCTGCGACCTGCCGGGCGTCATGCAGCACTTCACGATCCCGGTGGTCGCTTTCAAGGAGGACGCCCTGACCAACGGTCTGATGTTCGACGGCTCCTCGATCCGCGGGTTCACAGCGATCCACGAATCCGACATGAAGCTCGTCCCCGACGTCACCACAGCCTTCCTCGACCCGTTCCGCGAGGAGAAGACCCTGGTCATCAACTTCTCGATCGTGGACCCGTTCACGGACGAGCGGTTCTCCCGCGACCCCCGATCGATCGCCGCCAAGGCTGAGGACTACCTGCGATCCACCGGTATCGCCGACACCTGTTACATCGGGGCTGAGGCGGAATTCTACCTCTTCGACTCCGTGGAGTACGAGACCACCCCTGCCTCCACCCGTTACGCCATCGACTCGAACGAGGCGGCGTGGAACACCGGCCGCAGCGAGGAGGGCGGCAATAAGGGCTACAAGACGCAATTCAAGGGCGGCTACTTCCCGGTCTCCCCCTCCGACCAGATGGCCGACATCCGTGACGCCATGGTGCGCACCTGTCTGGAGGCGGGGCTGGAGATCGAACGCGCCCACCACGAGGTCGGCACCGCCGGTCAGCAGGAGATCAACTACCGTTTCGCCTCCCTCCTGGCCGCCGGCGATGACATGATGAAATTCAAGTACATCGTGAAGAATGAGGCCTGGCGCAGGGGCAAGACGGCCACTTTCATGCCCAAGCCGATCTTCGGCGACAACGGTTCGGGCATGCACTGTCACCACTCGCTGTGGAAGGACAGCAAGCCGCTGTTCTTCGACGAGCGCGGCTACGGCCAGCTCTCCGATTACGCGCGGTGGTACATCGGCGGCATCCTGAGACACGCCCCCAGCCTGCTCGCCTTCACCAACCCGTCGGTGAGTTCCTTCCGCCGTCTGGTGCCGGGTTTCGAGGCCCCGGTCAATCTGGTCTACTCCGCCCGTAACCGCTCAGCGTGCATCCGTATCCCGGTCACGGGCTCGTCACCGAAGGCCAAGCGCATCGAGTATCGCGTGCCCGACCCATCGGCCAACCCGTACCTGTGCTTCTCGGCCGTCCTCATGGCGGGCATCGACGGCATTCGCAACCGTATCGAGCCACGCGAGCCCATTGACAAGGACCTCTACGAGCTGGCTCCCGAGGAGTACCACGACATCGACAAACTGCCGTACTGCCTGGATCAGGCGCTCGACGCTTTGGCGGCCGACCACGATTACCTCATCGAAGGCGACGTATTCACCCCCGATCTCATCGAGACGTGGATCGAGTACAAGCAGGACAACGAGATCGTGCCCATGCGGCTGCGTCCGCACCCCTACGAGTTCGAACTCTACTACGGGCTGTGACGGGCGGAGGCGGGACCGCATCGGCCCCGGCACTGCGGCCCCGCCCGTCCTCGACCGGCGGGGCCGCCGCCGTCCGACGGGTCGGCGCGCACGATCAGCCAACGTGCGAAATGTCACTTCGATCGAATGCATAATTATTTCTATTTGTGCATAATCTATTAACAGCATGAGCCGGGCTGTTCCGACTCGTCCGCCCACCCCGAGGAGCACCGATGAGGACCATCCACGTACTGGCCGCCGGCCTGTGCCTCACCCTGTCCGGCGCTCTCGCAGGCTGCACCAACGCCGCGGACTGGAAGGCCATGCAGGACAACCGGGGTTCCAACTCCGCAGAGGGCTACGACACCTCCGGCATCGAGCCCCAGGACGGCATCATTGCTATGCTGCCTGAAGGGGCACTGGCCGACGGCGTGCTCGACGTCGCCGCCTCCACTGGCTACGCCCCAGCCGAGTTTCTCGACACCGACGGTACCGCGATCGGCTACGACGTCGATCTGACCAAGGCCATCGCCGCGGTCCTCGGCGTCTCCTCCACCACCCACACCGCCGAGTTCGACTCGATCATCGCGGCTGTGGGAACCAAGTACGACGCCGGCATCTCATCCTTCACGGTCACCAACGAGCGCGAGGCCGCTCTGGACATGGTCTCCTATATCAACGTCGGCTCACGCTTCACCGTGGTCGCCGGCAACCCTGAGGGCGTCAACTCCTCCGACCACCTCGATCTGTGCGGGCTGACGATCGGATTCCAGACGGGTACCAGCCAGGACGACGCAGTCAGGGCCGACTCCCGGACCTGCGTCGATGCCGGCAGATCCGCCATCGACCTTCGCGCTTACAACACCCAGTCCGAGGCAACCACAGCACTGACCGGAGGTACTATCGACGCCGTCTACTCCGATTCGACCGTGGCCGGCTACGCCGCCGAGAACACCGGTGGCGAGGTCGAGACGATCGGTGAGACCGAGGACGCCCTGCCCCAGGCCATCGTCCTGTCGAAGAGCGACCCTCGGTTCAACGCGGCGATCCAGGCGGCGGTCCAGTACCTCATGGATTCCGGTATCTGGACCGACATCCTCGCCTCCTGGGGCATTACCGACGCGGCGCTGACCACCGCCGAGATGAACCCGAAAGTGGAGGATTGAGTCATGCCTACAGCACCCGCGACCGGCGAGCAGCGCATTCAGCTCAACCATCTCAAGCCGGTTCCGCGCCCCGGCACCTGGGTCAGTGCCGCGGTCGTCCTCCTCCTGGGCGCCATGTTCGTCCATGCCCTGGTGACGAACCCCAAATTCCACTGGTCGACGGTCTGGTTCTTCTTCCGAGAGGTCCACGTGGTCCACGCCGTCGGCTGGACCCTACTGCTGACCTTCCTGGCAATGGCGATCGGCATCGTCCTGGCGGTGACGACTGCGATCATGCGACAGTCGACTAATCCCGTCCTGCGCTGGGTGTCGCTGGGATACTTGTGGTTCTTCCGCGGAACGCCGATCTATACGCAGCTGGTGTTCTGGGGCGCGCTGTCCGCCCTGTACCAGCACCTGAGCCTGGGCGTGCCTTTCGGGCCCGAACTCCTGACCTTCAAGACGACCTCGGTGTTCACCCCCTTCATCGCGGCAACGCTGGGACTGGGCATCAACGAGGGCGCCTACCTGTCCGAGATCGTCCGTTCGGGACTGGCCAGTGTCGACCCCGGGCAGGCTGAGGCCGCCGGCGCCCTGGGCATGAGCAAGGGCCAGATCCTGCGGCGCATCGTCCTTCCGCAGGCCATGCGCGTCATCGTGCCGCCCACCGGTAACGAGACGATCTCCATGCTCAAAACGACCTCACTGGTCCTGGCGGTTCCCTTCTCGCTGGACTTGACCTTCGTGACGAACTCCTACGCCTCGTTCACCTACCAAACGATTCCACTTCTCATCGTCGCCGCACTGTGGTACATCATCATCACCTCGATCCTCATGGTCGGTCAGCATTACATTGAGCGCTACTACGGCAAAGGCTTCGAGGGCGCGGCGACCAAAGGGGTCAGGCGCGGCCGCGCTCTGTCGGCCCGTCAGCAGGCGGTCCTGAACTCTCGCACAGCTGAGGACAATCCCTTCCTGGAGGTCACCCCATGAGTACGTCCGACACGGCTGAAGCGGCCGGCGGCGGCACCGAGGACAGGACCGGTGGATCCGACTCGGCGGTCGGCGAGACGGCCGGAGCCGCCGACGCGGGGTCCGTGACGCCCCCCGTCGCCAAGGTTCTCGTGCGCGGCCTGCACAAGTTCTTCGGCGAGCTGCACGTTCTCAAGGGCATCGATCTGCGGGTCGAGCCGGGCTCGGTCACGGTGCTCGTGGGTCCCTCCGGCTCGGGTAAGTCGACCCTGCTGCGCTGCATCAACGAGCTGGAGTCCATCGATGCCGGCCGGGTGTGGGTCGACGGCGAACTCATCGGCATGCGGGAGGTCGAGCGCTCCGACGGCAGCATCCAGTTGCATGCTCTGACGGACAGGGAGCGCGCTCGACAGCGCTCCAAAATCGGTATGGTTTTCCAGCGCTTCAATCTCTTCCCCCATATGACGGCCCTGGGCAACGTCATGGAAGCGCCGGTCCAGGTGAGAGGGCTAAGCAAGGACGGAGCACGTCACCGCGGCGTCGAACTGCTGGAGCGCGTGGGGCTGGGTGAGCGTCTGGACCACTACCCCTCCCAGCTCTCCGGCGGTCAGCAGCAGCGTGTGGCGATTGCCCGGGCACTGGCCATGGACCCCGAACTCATGCTCTTCGACGAGCCGACCAGCGCGCTGGACCCCGAGCTCGTCGGCGAGGTGCTCCAGGTGATGAAGGACCTCGCGGCGGACGGCATGACAATGGTCGTCGTCACCCATGAAATGGGATTCGCCCGCGAGGTCGGTGACCAGCTGGTCTTCATGGACGGCGGCACCATCTGCGAATCGGGCGACCCCGTTGAGATCCTCGATCACCCCACCGAGGCCCGCACCCGGGAGTTCCTGTCCTCGGTGCTGTAGGCGGCCGCAGGCATTGCATTGCGAGGTCCTGGACCCACGATCCGGCGGTGAGCGAAGCGACTCAGGGCGACGCCCTCCACTCCCCCTCGTTCCAGCTGATCAGACGCCAGCCGGAATCCGGGTCGCCCTCGACCAGTGAAGTGCTCGCGTTGCCCATGGGGTGCTCGGCAACCCAGTCGGGGTCGATTCCCCCGCCCGGCGCGGCGGCCAGAGCCGTCCACAGGCGCAGGACGGTGCCATGGGCGACCAGCAGTGCGGTGCCCTCGCCGTCCGGGCCGATGATCCGATGGGTCGCGCAGGCGATGCGAGCCACAACGTCGTTGAATCGACCGAAGGTATCGGCCCCGTCCTCAGGGCTGCCGGGCAGACGCGCCGCAGTGCGCCCGATCATCCATGCTCGCGTCGTGTCCGTGTAGCAGGCCACAGAACGAGCGTCCGTGCGCATCTCCAGGTCTCCGGCGAGCACCTCGCGCAGGCCCGACTCCACATGGGCGCTCAGACCTGTGGCGCGCTCCACCGGAGCGATCGTCTCGCGCGCCCGCGCAATGGGCGATGTCCACAAGGAGGATACGGCATCCAGGTGCCCGCCGGCCTCTAGGCGGCCCGGTAACGAGGCGGCCTGAGTCAGGCCAGTGGCATCCAAGGAGTTACCGGGGAAAGCGGTGTCGAGAGCACCCATGATGTTGGCGATGGTCCGTCCGTGGCGGACGAGGAAAAGCTTCACGGGCACATCCTGCCAGGGATTTCATCGCCGGCTCCCCGGCTGCCCGGGTGGTCAGGACCACGGGTAGGGACCGTTGTTGCGACGCGTCGCCGACCGTCGGGAAGGCCTGACCGAGGGTTGCGGCGGTCGCATGGGCGGCTGCGCGGGCGGCCATGAAGATCGCGAAGAATCCGACGTCGGCGCCCTGCCGATGCCGCGAGTCGTCCCCGGCTCCTTCCTCGGAGGGGCCGATCCACCGGATGTTCCCATCGCACCGGCCTCCTCGGGCCCGGGCCCACCATCCCCGAAGACGACCCGTTCGACGACGCGGCGAGCATGCCGGGCACGACGTCGATAGAGATCCTCGAGGTCGCGCTCCCGCCCCGGAACCATTCCCAGCAGACGGCCGACCAGCCGGATCTCCCGAGGACTGTCGGGCAGGACTTCGACACGCGCCCCATGGTCCCGTCCGGTACCCAGCACGGTCGCGGCCCTCACGCGCGAGGCGAGCAGCCAGGCCTGCCTCAGGTCGCCCGCCTCGTCCTCGCTCAGCAGTCCCGCCTCCTGGGCCGCGTCGAGCGCTGCGAGAGTCGAGGTCGTGCGCAGTCCCGGCACCCGCGCGGCGTGCTGAAGCTGGAGAACCTGCGCCGCCCACTCGACATCAGACAGACCGCCGGGACCGAGCTTGAGATGGCGTGCGGGTGCCGTACCACGCGGCAACCGCTCGGCCTCCATACGCGCCTTGAGCCGGCGGATCTCCCGCAGCCCCTCCCGGGTGAGCCCCTCGGGACTCCAGCGCAGGGGCGCCACCAGCTCTTCGAAGGCGCGTGCGAGTCCGGCGTCACCGGCGCAGGCCCGAGCCCGCAGCAGCGCCTGACGCTCCCACACCGCCGACCACCGCTCGTAGTACTTGGCATAGGAGTCCAGTGTCCGACTCATGGGTCCGTGGTGGCCCTCGGGGCGTAGATCGGCGTCGACCTCCAGGGAGTGGGGCCGAGCCCCGGAGAGCAGACGCACGGTCCATCGGGCCAGGGCGTCGGCCTCCTCGGCGGCGGCTCGCGGGTCAACGCCGGATTTCGGCTCATGCACGAACAGGACATCGGCATCGGAGGCGTAAGTGGTCTCGGCCCCGCCGAGGCGTCCCATGGCGACCACCGAGTGCCGGGCCAGGGCCCCGGGCCAGGTGCCGGCCTCGTCTGGTCCGGCCGCCACCGCCTCGGGGCCCTCGCGCAGGGCGATGACCACACCGGTCGCCACGGTCAGCACCCCGTCAAGGACCGCGTCGGTGGCGTCGGTCAGAATGCGAGCGGTGCGTTCGGGATCGACGCCGTCCAAGGAGTCCGCCAGGGCGGCGCGGATGAGTTCGCGGGTGCGCACGCTCATGAGCGCGTGCACCGCCTCCGCCGCCCAGTCCTGCAGCCCGGCCCCGTCGTCTCCGCTGAGGGCGCGGCGCCGCAGGAGACTGCGGACCTCCGTGCGCAGAGTCCTCGGATCGCGGGCGGTCAGCTCATCCGCGCCGTCAAGCCAGGCGATCGACTCGGGCCGCTCAGCCAGACGTTCGGTGGTCCACCGCGCCCCGGACAGCACGTGGCACAGGCAGCGAGCGGCGGCCCTGGAGTCGCGCAGCATCGCCAAGTACCAGTGAGAGCCGCCGATCGTCTCCGACAGGAGCCTGAAGGACAGCAGGCCGTTATCGGGGTCCGGCCCCTGACCCAGCCAGCCGATGATGACGGGCAGGAGCTGGCGCTGGATCGCTGCGCGTCTGCTGACCCCCTCGGTCAGGGCGTGGATGTGGCGCAGAGCGCCGTCGGGGTCGAGGTAGCCCACCGCCTTGAGGCGCTCACGCGCCGCTTGCGGACTCAGCGTCATCTCGTCGGCCGTCAATGCGGCGGCGGCCGCGAGCAGCGGCCTGTAGTAGATCTCCTCATGGAGAGCACGCACGCGTCGACGCGTGGAGACGAAGATCGACCACAGGGCCTCGGGCTCTCCCATGACACGCCGGTCGATGCCTCGGCCCAGCCGACGAAGAGCCCCCTCACCGTGAGGCAGGTCATGAGTTCGCTGGAGGCGGTAGAGCTGACTGCGGTGCTCCAACAGCCGCAACAGCCGGTAGCAGGAATCGAGTTCGGCTGCGTCGGCGCGTCCCACGTACCCGTCGGCGGACAGTTCGGCCAAGGCGCCGAGAGTCGAACGCACATGCAGGCGCTCGTCACCGCGCCCGTGGACGAGTTGGAGGAGCTGGACGGTGAACTCGACGTCCCGCAGTCCGCCCGGACCGAGCTTGATACGACGATCCTCCTCGCCGACGCGCCCCGACTCGTTCTCGACGCGCCTGCGCATGGCTCGAGCGTCGTCCACGAAATTCTCCCGGCTACTGGCCTGCCAGACGAAGGGGTCCACGGCCCGTGCGTAGGCGGCGCCGAGTTCGGCGTCGCCGGCGCAGGGCCGCGCCTTGAGCAGCGCCTGGAACTCCCATGAGGCGGCCCAGCGCTCGTAGTAGGTCACGTGCGAAGCCAGGGTCCGCACGAGCGCCCCGTCCTTACCCTCGGGACGCAGTGCCGTATCCAACGGCCATAGGGGCTGCTCATCCCCGGTGGCCGACGTCGCGTGCGCCAGTTCGACGGCGAGCTCGGTTCCCAGACGCACGAGCTCGTCCTCGTCGACGCTCCGATCGGACGGGGCCGCGGCGGGGGCATCGAACGACTCGGCGAGCCCGACGACGTAGACGACGTCGACGTCGGAGACGTAGTTGAGCTCGCGTGCTCCGGTCTTGCCCATAGCGATGACAGCCAGGGACACGGGGTCGGATCGCGGCCCTACACTGGCGCGGGCGATAGTCAGAGCGGCATCCAGGGCGGCGTCCGCGAGTCGGGTCATGCGTTCGACCACCACAGTCAGATGAGCCAGTGGGTCGGGGCTGGTCAGATCATCGGCGGCGATGGCCAGCAAACGGTCCCGGTAAGCCACCCGCATGGCGGTGGTGGCCGAGTCGACGCGCGCCCGCCGCTCGTCGCCCTCAGCGTCGCCGAGGGCGGAGCGAACCGCCTCGCCCACAACGACATCGACCGGCGGCTGGGCGGGGGCATCGACGGCGTGCGCGGGATCCAAAGCGCACAGGTGCTCGGGGTGACTGACCAGGAAGTCCCCCAGCGCCTGAGAGGACCCCAGGACGGCCAGGAGCCGATGCCGGTGCTCGATCCGCATCCGCGACGAGGAGTCCTGCTCTTCGGCATCCTCGTGCCCGTCGTCGATGTCCAAAGACGCGAGAAGAGCACGCAGATCCTGGCCGCCGGGGCCGACGGCGGACGCCAGGCGCGTCAATGAGAGCAGTGCGAGGTCGGGGTCCGCGGCGGCGCCGAGCTCTTCGACGAGCCGGATCCGCACCGAGTCGAGCTCGTCGTCGAGCGGAGACGGCGGGGAGAAGGGTAGCAGTCGGCTCAGGGCCTCGTCGTGCAGGCACGAGATGGCTCGTTCGGCGTTGGCGAAGCCCGCTCGCGCCAACCGTGTGCGCGGACTGGTGCGCCGCCGCCCGAAGGGTCCGGAGGGCGTCTCCGTCCATCTGTCGGTCACGGCGCGCCTCCGCATCAGGCCCGCGGGAAGAACTGGCTGAGCTCGAAGGCGGTGACCTGCGCGTCGTAGGCCTGGTATTCGCGACGCTTATTGCGCATGAAGTACTCGAAAGCGTCCTCACCCAGGGTGTCGGCCACCAGGTCGGAACCGCTCATGGCCCCCACCGCCCGTTTGAGCGAGGTCGGTAGGGCGGCGATGCCCATCGCCTGCCGCTCTCCCCCGGTCAGCGCCCACACGTCATCCTCGGTCTCAGTGGGCAACTCGTATCCCTCCTCGATCCCCTTCAGGCCCGCGGCCAGAATGGCGGCATAGGCCAGATAGGGGTTGGCCGAGGAGTCGATACCGCGGTACTCCACGCGCACGGACTGTCCTTTGCCCGGCTTGTGCATGGGCACGCGTACGAGGGCCGAGCGGTTGTTGTGGCCCCAGCACACGTAGCTGGGCGCCTCATCACCGCCCCACATGCGCTTGTAGGAGTTGACGTGCTGATTGGTCACGGCGCAGATCTCCGAGGCGTGGTGCAGAAGCCCGGCGATGAAGGAGCGCCCGGTCGTCGACAGCTGGTACTCGCCGGATGGGTCGTAGAAGGCGTTGCGGTCGCCTTCGAACAGGGAGAAATGCGTGTGCATGCCGCTACCCGGATGGCCGACGAAGGGTTTAGGCATGAAGGTGGCCAGGCTGCCCTCCTGGAGAGCCACCTCTTCGACGACGGCGCGGAAGGTCATGATGTTGTCGGCCATGGACAGGGCGTCGGCGAACCGCAGGTCGATCTCGTTCTGGCCGGGGCCGCCCTCGTGGTGGGAGAACTCCACGGAGATGCCCATCTGCTCGAGCATGAGGATCGCCCGGCGTCGGAACTCGTGAGCAGTGCCGCCCGGAACATGGTCGAAGTACCCGGCGTGGTCGGCGGGGGTAATTCGGCCCCCGGCGTCCCGGTTGACGAGGTAGAACTCGATCTCGGGATGGATGTAGCAGGTGAAGCCGGCGTCGGCGACCTGTGCCAGCTGACGTTCCAGGACAGCCCGCGGGTCGGTGCGCACGGGCTCGCCGTCGGGTGTCAGGACATCGCAGAACATGCGGGCGACGCCGTTGGCACCGTCGCGCCAGGGCAGCATCTGGAAGGTCGACGGGTCCGGGGACAGCAGCATGTCCGACTCGTAGACGCGGGTGAGCCCCTCGATGGCAGAGCCGTCGAAGCCGATGCCCTCCTCGAATGCGCCCTCCACCTCCGCAGGGGCGATGGCCACGGACTTCAGCTGCCCCAGGACGTCGGTGAACCACAGGCGGATGAAGCGGATGTCGCGCTCCTCGATCGCCCGCAGAACGTACTCCTGCTGCTTGTCCATGTGCATCGCCTTCCTGAGCGGGGTCCCTGGACGCGACCCAATGACCGGCGCGGCCGTCGGCCGGTACGGAGTCGATCCCATCATGCCGCATCATGCTGCGTTCGCGTGTCCGCCGCGTTGCGAAGCGCCTAGGCTTGCTCTCATGTCGACCACTGACTCGCCCGACGGGACGGCTGTCCCCTCCCTCGCCGACCCCGGTACAGCAGGGGTCAGGAAAGTGCGCGTGCACCACCTGGCCCAGGCCAAGGCGCGTGGCGAACGCCTGACCATGCTCACAGCCTACGACGCCGTGACGGCCCGTATCCTGGATGAGGCGGGTACGGACATGCTGCTCGTCGGCGACTCGATCGGGAACGTGGCTCTGGGTTACGACTCGACCCTGCCGGTTTCGCTCGACGAGATGATCGTGGCCACGCGGTCGGTGGCTCGGGCGGCGCGCCGGGCCCTGGTGGTGGCCGACCTGCCCTTCGGAACCTACGAAGCGAGCCCGCAGCAGGCCCTGGCCAGTGCTGTCCGACTGGTGCGGGCGGGGGCCAACGCCGTCAAATTCGAGGGCGGGCGTCCGCGCGCGGACACCGTGCGTCTGCTCGGCCAGGCCGGCATCCCCGTCATCGGGCACCTCGGCTTCACACCGCAGTCGGTCAACGCCCTGGGCGGTTTCCGCGTCCAGGGCCGGGGCGAGGAGGCCGCCGAGACCCTCCTGGCCGACGCGATGGCACTGGCCGAGGCCGGCGCCGCCGCGATCGTGCTGGAGATGGTCCCCGCGCCCGTGGCGGCGCGGATCACCGAGACGTGCCCGGCCCCGATCATCGGCATCGGCGCGGGGGCGCAGTGCGACGGCCAGGTGCTGGTGTGGACCGACATGGCGGGCATGACGGATTGGGCACCGCGCTTCGCTCGGCAGTTCGGGCAGGTCGGCGAGGCCCTGCGACAGGCGGCGCAGGCGTACGGCGAGGCCGTGCGCGAGGGAGCCTTCCCCGCTGAGGAGCACACCTTCTCACACTGAGGCAGCCGTCTGCGGGCCGGTGGCTCAAACACGGGCATTGAGAGCGAGCCCGGCCCCGATGCCGACGAGCATCGTACCGGTGATGCGGTCCGTCCAGCGTCCCAGCGGGCCTTTGGGACCCGAGCCCGTCCTCGGCGCCGGCCAAGGGGCCCGGCACGAGCGCACCCAGCCAGATCAGGCAGCACAGACCGCGGATAGCGGCGAGCATGACGCCCATGGCTGGCGAGCGGAGACGCAGGCCGTCATGAACTGCGGGATGGTCGCGAGGCAGAAAACGCCGGCCTTCGGGTTGAGCAGGTCGGTGGTCAGCCCCGTCACCCGCCCTCGCCACAGCGGGACGGCGGAGCGTCCCGGGCCGGCCGCGGACGACAGCTTCGCGGACGTCGCGGATTCCGGCCCCCGCCGTGCAGGGCCCCATCCTTCCAGACGTTGCGCCCATCCCGCCTCCCGGTCGTGGAGCCCCGGAACGAGCGTAGGAGCATACCAGCGCCCGTCGTTCATACCAGGTACGCAGCCCCGGCAGCGACAGCAGTCGGTACGCGGTTCGGGAGGCGGAGAGCACCGCGGTCGCGCCAATGCCGGCGGCCGCGCCCCAGAGGAGGATCCCAGTGACGATACCGACGACGGTGGCCAAGGCCGTAGGTGCGGGGTGTCGATGGCGCGCGATGTCGCTCGCCGACAGCAGTACGGTCGGATTCTCGCCGTGCTCGGATCGAACGGCGGGGCCGTGCACGGCCCCGCACGGCGCAGAGCGTCCTCTTCATCCGAACTGCACGAGTCCGTCTCAGCGGTCCCAGCGGAACGAGTCGGGCAAACCCCTCACAGCCCTTCGGGACGGCCCCAGTCGATGGGCGCCGGGACAACGCCGGCGAAAACGCCCGTCAGGTCCTCAACCTGGAAGGTGATGCCCTGGCCGGCCGGGTCCCGCGCCCATTCCAGGAGGCGGGGCGCGCCGTCGGCAGCGGCGGGGTCGACCCGGACGGTGGTGACCGAGCAGTTGGCCATGGGCGTCATGCCGTAGATCTCGGAACCGATCCACCGACTCATGATCGTCATGAGCGTCATGCCATGGGAGACGACGAGGACCTTCTCATCATATGCGCCGTCGGCCGTCGGCCCTGTACGCAGATCGGTCATGATGCGCGCGAGCGCGCCGTCGAGATCAGCCAGGTAGTCCATCGCGGTGATCCCCTCGGGGGCGCCGGGATGAGTGCCGGCGATGACGGAGGGGAGGAACTCGGCTGCGGGCAGAGCGGCATGCATCTGGCCGTCGGGTCCGCCGTCGTAGACGCCGTAGTTGTACTCGCGCAGCCCAACGAGGTCGACCGGGACGACATCAGGATGGGGCTCCAGGAGGATTCGGGCGGTTTCCTGAACCCGCCCCTGCGGGCTGAGATAGGTACGCGTCAACGGAACGTGCGCCAGGAAATCACGACAGATCTCGGCTCCGCGACGACCCGACTCCGTCAGAGGCGAGTCGACCGCACCCTGCGTGCGGTGCAGCTCGTTCAGGACGGTGCGACCATGCCGCACGAAATGGATCTCGGCCATGTGGCCATCGTATGGCACGTCTGGCACGTCTTTGGTGATGAAGCCGCGGCCCCGATCGGCCCGAGAACGCAGGGCGGCTCTCATCCTCCGACCGGCGACTCCTCCGACCGGCGACGCAGACCCCGCGATCGGGTCCCGTCGACTCGGAATCACGACCGGTGGGGCGAGTGCGCACCTATGCTGACTCTATGAATCTTGCCGACCGTGCTCCTCGCGGCACGCTCGTGCCGGGGACCCTGGGCCCCCGCCGCCACGTGCCCGATTCCATCGACCGTCCCGAGTACATGTTCCACGACGGTCCCGAACGGGTGACGGCCTCCGACGTCAAAGATCCTGAGACCATCGAACGCATCCGCGCCGCCGGCCGGGTGGCCGCCCGCGCTATGGCCGAGGCCGCCGCCGTCATCGCCCCCGGTGTCACCACCGACGAGCTCGACCGTATAGCCCACGAGTACATGTGCGACCACGGCGCCTACCCGTCCTGCCTGGGCTACATGGGCTTCCCCAAATCGATCTGCACCTCGATCAACGAGGTCATCTGCCACGGCATCCCCGACTCGACCGTCCTCAAGGAGGGCGACCTCATCAACTTGGACGTCACCGCCTATCTCGACGGCGTCCACGGCGACACGAACGCGACCTACCCGGTCGGCGAGATCGACGCTGGGACGGCTGCGCTCATCGAGCGCACGCGCACTGCGATGGAGCGCGGGATCAGAGCGGTGCGGCCCGGTCGCGAAGTCAATGTCATCGGCAGAGTGATCGAGAAATACGCCAAGCGCTTCGACTACGGGGTGGTGCGCGACTACACGGGCCACGGCGTGGGCGAGGCCTTCCATTCGGGCCTCATCATTCCTCACTACGACGCCGCCCCCATGTACGCCGACGTCATGGAAGTCGGCATGGTGTTCACCATCGAGCCGATGCTCACATTGGGCACCGAGACGTGGGAGCAGTGGGACGACGGCTGGACCGTAGTGACCAGGGACAGGTCGCGCACCGCCCAGTTCGAACACACTCTGGCGGTCACCGAGAACGGTGCGGACGTACTCACCCTGCCCTGACATCTGACATCGCCGGCTGCGTCCGGCCCCGCTCAAGGCGTATGGTGACTGCCGATGCCGCCGAAGCAACCCGCGTGGGGCAGTACTCCCCGGTACTCTCCGGTCACTCCGGTCTGGGACGTGCTCCGACGTCACGGTAACGTGACCACCACGTGTACATTCTCATCTGAGACGATGGACGTCGTCCGATGACCCATAGACCCATACCCGACCCTCCCGGAGGTTCTCCATGGCTCTTCGCTTCAACCCGCCGCCGAACTGGCCGGCGCCCCCGGAAGGATTCAATCCTCCCGCGGGATGGCAGCCCGATCCCGCCTGGGGGCCGGCGCCGGAGGGCTGGCAGCTGTGGGTCGAGGACTCAACGCCCGGTACCAGTGCGGGATCCGCTCCGCAGACGGGCTCGGCCGCCGATGCAGCCTGGGCGCCCACCCAGGCGGTCCCGACGGGCTCCTCCGTGGCCGACCCGACGGGCCAGTCCGCATCGGCGCCTTCGGGGGATTACACCGGCTCGACGCCCTTCGGCGGCTCCGTACGGGGGAGCGACTCCTCCTCGGGTGCCGCCCCGTACGCACCCGGTATGAACTACGCGCAGTCCCCGACTCCGTACCACAACCAGAGCGGCGCTCCCGGCTCCGGAGGAGGACTCCCCCCGCAGGGAGGACCGGGCTGGCAGCCCGGCATGAGCGCCCCCATGGGCCCCAAGCCCGTCACCAGGCAGTGGTGGTTCTGGCTCATCATCGTCTTGGTCGTGGTGGCGCTGCTCGCGGGCGTACTCGTGGTCGTCAACAGTCGTAGTCACAACAGCCACAACAATGCCACCGGGCCTAGTGCGGTCTCCTCCCAGGGATCGTACCCCACGTCGCAGTCCGGCAGCGGCAGCGGCTCCGGCGGCGGCGCGAACCCCGGAGCCTCATCCACGCCCAGTCCGGGCAGCCCGGGAACAACGGAGAAGAACCCGCTGCCCGCGGACCAGACCATCACCATGAGCGCGGGAAAGTACAGTACCGACGAGGGAGCGTCGGTCGACGTCTCCCTGGGCGTCGTCGAGTGGAACGCCAATGATTCGCTCAAGTCGCAGATGAACAGGTACAGCTGGCATGAGCCGGACAGTGGCAAGGTCTACGTGCGCGTCCCGGTGGAGATCACCTACCACGGCACGAGCAAATTCAACTCGAGCAACCTGAAAATCGAGTATGACCAGGACGGCAACACGACGTCGGCTGAGAATACCCTGACCTACTCGGCCAAGGACGAGTTCTCGGCTCAGGACATGCCCCGGGACGGGGGCACGGCCAAGGGTTACTTCACCTTCCAGCTGACGACGCAGCAGGCTAACGACAAGGCCGGCGTGTGGGTCATCACCGCCTTCATGGACAACAACGGCACTTACGTCAAGCCCAAGCTGGCCTGATCCTGCATCCGGGCCGGCATGCGGTCACCGTATGGCGGGGCGTCCATCCGGGCTCAGCCTGGGGTGGACACCCCGCCATGTTGCTGCTGTCGCAATCGGCGCGGGGCCGCATCCGCGCAGGCACGTCGGAGGGCGGACACCGCACCCGTCGGCCGAGGCCGGTGAGAAGCCCTGTCGAGGAGCGGACGAGCCGACCTGTACGCCGGGTTCTGTTGCCGCCCGCCGTTACCGGCGCGGCGGTGGCGGCCATCCATCTCGGCCCGCCGTTGCCGGTGGGCTCGCGCGACCTACCCGCAGGCTCGGGCGAGCAGCCCTCGAACGCCTGCTGTACGGTCTTGCTCCGAACGGGGTTTGCCGAGCCGCCGCAGTCGCCTGCGGTGCTGGTGGGCTCTTACCCCACCGTTTCACCCTTACCGGCTGGCTGTCCGGCCGGCGGTCTGTTCTCTGTGGCGCTGTCCCGCGGGTCACCCCGGGTGGCCGTTAGCCACCGTCCTGCTCTGTGGAGCCCGGACGTTCCTCGATCCCCCGGTTGCCCAGGAGCACCGCGGCCGCCCAGTCGACTCGTCCGCGGCAGCATCCTACCGGTCCCTGACGCGCCCACGCATCCGGTTGCGGACATGTGGACACACGGGCGCGGCGAGCCGTAGCGCCGGCGAGCGACCCCGCACCCGTTTTCCTCATCTCACTGCTATCTCACTGCTCCATGCGCACGAGGATGACATCATTCTCCTCGGCGTGGATGACGGCATCGGCCGGCGCCGCGGCAATGCGCGCATGCTCAGCCGGGCTGATCTCCACGGTGCCGCCTTCGACGCGGCGACCGTACAGGGCCAGCGCCCCGATGCCCCCGGTCACGGCTCGGGCGGCTTCATACTCGGCGAGCAGAGTCGCATCGATCGTGGCCGCGAGACGCCGACGTCGGTCCCGTGCCTGTTCGATCTCCTCGTCGAGGCGGGTGAACTCGGCGTCGCGCTCGGTGGTGAGCTCACGGCCGGCGGCACGGATCTCCTGCTCCTGGACCGCCAGGCGATCAGCCTCGCTCTGAGCGGACTCCAGAGTCTCCATTGCGGCGATCTGCTTGTCCTCCAGATCCGCTTGACGCCGCCCGAGCTGATCGATCTCCCCCTGAATGGCGGCCAGATCGCGGGCGCTCGCGGTGCCCGCGGCGAGACGCTCTCGCAGGACCTCGGCGCGACGCGCGACCTGACTGACTTCGTCCTCGGCGCGATCGGCTTCCGCCCTGGCGGCGGTCAGAGCCCCTGTGGCGACGGCGGTGTCGCGCCGGTTGGTGTGCAGGCGCCTGACAACAGTCTCGATACGCTCCAGGATCGGCAGGTGGGTCCGTTCATGACTCAGACGGGCGAGTCGGGAATCGAGGTTCTGCAGGTCGATGAGGAGACGCTGCTGACTGAGAGGGGCGTGCGTCACGGCGGAGTCCTTCGCTGGCTGGGTATCGAATTCTGGGCGGTCGGGCACTCGCTCACGAGCCGGTGCTCAGACGTAAGGTCCACGGATCGGTGACGACCTCGGAGACGTATGTGGCGAGTCTACGTCCCTTCGCCGCGGCGGCCCGCTCCAAACGTGCAGCGAGCGGCGGCAGGCCGACCCATTCGGTGGCCCAGTGGGTGCCGCACAACAGGTAGGGGCGGCCGGCCTCCAGGTGCTCTGAGGCCGGATGGTGACGCAGGTCCGCGGTGAGGAAGACGTCGGCTCCGGCATCGCGCGCGGTGCCAAGCAGGCCGTCGCCGGCGCCGCCGGAGACGGCGACGGTCTCGATGGTGGCGTCGAGGTCTCCTCCGACGAGGAGGCCGGGTGCGGAATCAGGAAGTGCAACGGCGACGGCAGCGGCGAAGTCGCGCAGCCGTGTGGGATGCTCGAGCCTGCCGACGCGTCCAATTCCCTGGGTGGGATCATTCGGGCTGGGCTGCAGCGGCGCAGCGCCGAGCAATCCGACGGCGGCGGCGAGGGCCGCGGCCACGCCTCCGTGAGCGGCGTCGAGAGTGGTGTGGGCGTTCGCCAGGGCGATGCCGGCGCGAATGAGGCGGTGAACGCACCGGCCCTTGGGATCGGTGGCGGAGACGTGGTCGGTGCCCCTCAGGTAGAGGGGGTGGTGGGTGATGACCAGATCGACATCGCGGCGGATGGCCTCGTCGACGACGGCGGTGACCGGGTCCACGGCGAGCAGGACGGAGTCGACGGATTCCGCGGGGTCGCCGCAGATGAGCCGATTGGAGTCCCAGGACTCGGCCAGGTGGGGCGGAGCCGCGGTGCGCAGTGCTGCGACGACGTCGGCGACGGTCAAGGGGTGGACGAAGATTGTCTGAGGATCGGCGGGATCCGTTCCTATCTGGCTCATGGGTGCAGGCTAGACGAATACGCGTTCAACCATGGGTAAACGTTAGGGCAGCTGCGCCGTCTTTGTGCCCGGAGCGATCACGGTGTCGTGAAAAAGTGACAACATCCCCTCCTTACCTCTTAGTCTAGGGGTATGCGTCGAGGATTCAAGGCTCAAACGGACCTGCGCGTGTTCCTCTCCGAGCACCGCGCCGCGGTCACCCCCGCCATGGCGGGGCTGCCCGCTCAAGGCCGACCGCGCCGTGTCGTCGGTCTACGACGTGATGAGATCGCCGGGCTACTCGGCGTCGCCACCGAGTACTACGCCGACCTCGAGCGGGGTCTGCTCTCCGACGCTCCCGACGCGTCATTGCAGGATCTTCTTAGCGACGTGCTCGCGCTGAGCCCGGAGGACCGCCACCGCCTCAACCTTCTGCTCGATGCGGCCTACCCGGGCGCCGGTGCCGTCACACGGGAGCGAATCGACGAGGAACCGCGGCAACAGATGCCTTCCGCGCCCCAGCAGGAGGCGGACCACTACGGGGCGTCGGAAGCGATGAAGCAGTTGCTGGACTCCTTCGACATGCCCGCTTACCTGCGTTCGCGCTCACTCGACCTCGTGGCCGTCAATCGGCCGGGCCGCCTCCTGTACGCCCCTGTGCTGGAGTGGGCGGGAGCGGACGAGGAGAAAGTGAACCTGCTGGAGTTCGCCTTTCTGGACCAGGAGGCGGCGCAGAGCTTCTGGCCCGACTGGGGCGACGTGATCACACGGGCTGTCGCCGATCTGCGGGGGGCTCTTGAGACCTATCCGAACGATCCGGAGCTCATCGGCGTCGTCGGCACGCTCAGCGCCCGCAGCCGTCTGTTCTGCCGAATGTGGATCGATCAGGATCTGCCGCCGCGCTCCTCCCAGGGTCATGAGAAGATCTTCCACTCTCTCATTGGCGCCGTCACCATCCCGTTTCGAATGCTGGCCGAGGAGGATGGCGCCCAGGTCGTCGTATTCACGCCAGTATCCGGTTCACCGGCGTACACGGCGATGCAGCGGTTGCGGGCCTGGGCGGCCACCGGCTGAACTCCGGCCGATGACCAGGAGGATCACAGTGAGCAGAAGTATGACGACCGTCAATGCGCCTGTCCCGTACCGTTCGGCCGAACTCGCCGTGATGAACAGATTGAAGACTGAGGCCGCCAGGAGCCACACCGCCATGAGGGCGACGTATAGATGCAGGCGGCGGTGCGGGACTCGCGATGGGACGACGCCGGTGTAGGCCAGGGAGATCCACCCGCATAAACTCCACAGGACCACCATTACGAGGCTGACGGGCCTGATGGTCAAGGGCAGGACCGTGTATCGGCCTCCCAGCGTCAGAGCTCCCAGGGGCAGGCCGACGAGAAGCAGCAGATGGAGCAGGGCGCAGGCGAACCATCCGGCCGCGCACACCACACCGATGACGCGAAGCACTGCACGTCCTGACGTCCGCTCCCCTGCTGGTGGCCGGTCCAACGTATAAGCGCATCCAGAGCATCCCACGAGGCCGTAGGGTAGGCTGGTGGTTTCGGGACATCAACTCGGTCCCGCCTGTCGTCGGCCGAATCAGAAAGGCGGGCGTTAGCGCGGCGAGAGCGCAATGTTGTGCCCCCGGCGGGGTTCGAACCCGCACGCCCGCAGGCAACGACTTTTAAGGTCGCGGTGTCTACCAGTTCCACCACGGGGGCCGGGCACTCCCGGAGGAATCCGGAGCCGGAGCTCTTCGAGCGCTCTCCGGGCACCGGTACCCCCACTGGGATTCGAACCCAGGACCTTGTGCTTATCAGGCACGGACGAGGTATAAGCTCGCTGCTCTAACCACTGAGCTATGGGGGCCTGCCGACGCGGGGCTGCTCGCCCTGCCCCGACGTCGGCACCTTACCCCAGGTCGCAGTCGCGGTACGGACCCACCGGGCACGTCGCGCACAGTCGGCCTACGCTTGGCGCGTTGGTTGGTTCGTTCCGCATCCCGGTTCCGTCCCGCAGGAGTGCCCATGAAGCTCGCCCGGCGCGCTCGCAGCGCGCAGCCCTTCCATGCGATGTCCCTCAACGCGCGCGCCCGCGAGATCGAGGCGGAGGGTGGCGACGTGGCCAAGCTCAGCCTGGGCGAGCCCGACTTCGGCGCCCCGCCCGGCGTCCACGAGGCCATGCGCGCCACCATGGACGGCCGGCCCCTGCCCTACACGCCCGCTGCAGGACTGCCGGCCCTGCGTCAGGCGGTGGCGAACCTGTACGCCTCACGGCACGGCGTCGACGTGGACCCGCGCAACATCCTCATAACGGCCGGCGCTTCTGCCGGCCTGCTGCTGGCCATCGCCCTGACGACCGAGAGCGGCGACGACGTCATCATGGCCGATCCCTGCTACCCGTGCAACCGCGAGCTCGTCGAGGCCTTCGGCGGCAGAGTCGTGCTCGCACCAACGAACGCGGCCAGTCGCTACCAGCTCGACGTCCGGACGATGACGCAGGTGTGGACCTCGAGCACGAACGCGATCGTGCTCGCCACGCCGTCGAACCCGACCGGCACGACGATCCCCTTCGACGAGCTCGTCCGCATCTGCCGGGAGGCCCGAGCGCGCGGGGCATGGCGGATCGTCGATGAGATCTACCTGTCGCTGGCCGACCCCGACGCCGGCGGCCGCCCAGCGCGTACCGCGTTGGAGACCGATCGGGAAGTCATGATCGTCTCCAGCTTCTCGAAGTACTTCGGCATGACCGGTTGGCGCCTGGGATGGTTGGTGCTGCCTGACGAGCTGCTCGCTGCGGCGGACAACCTGGCGGTCAACTTCTTCCTGTGCGCCTCCGCGCCCACGCAAATGGCGGCGCTCGCCTGCTTCACCCCCGAGGCGCTCGCCTCCTGCGAGGCCAGGCGCGTCGAGTTGGTGGCGCGCAGGAGAATCGCCCTGGACGGTTTAAAGCGAATCGGACTACCGGTGCCGGTCGAACCCGACGGAGCCTTCTACGTTTACTTCGATATTTCGCGGACAGGATTGGACTCGAGCACGTTCTGCTCCCGGGCTCTGGAGGAGGCGCATGTGGCCCTCACCCCCGGGACCGATTTCGGCCCCGCCATGGCCAGCACGCACGTGCGCCTGTCCTATGCGGCCTCGCGCCCTGAACTCACCGCGGGCATGGAGCGGCTCAGCGCCTTCGTCGGCGCATTGGGCTGAAACCGCACGGGTCCGCGCTCGGGCCGGATGAAGAAGACCGCCGGCCGGTGGCGGAGCGAGTCCGGGCGGCTCGCGCAGCGCCGCTACGCCGCCTCAGTCCGATGCCCGGCCGGATGCGCCGATCTATTCGGGTGACCGACTCAGAACCGTAAGGACGTCCCGACGCACAAGCCCGCTGAAGGGGCGGATCGCCGTCCAATAGGCGCGGAACCGGCGGCGCGCGCCGGCGTCGGTGGCCTCGCACAGAGTGCTGGTCTCCACGAATGTCCAACCGCCCGGCAGGGCGGTGAGGTGGAAGTCCATGCCGTATTTGAGCCAGCCGGCCTCGGTGAAGGCACTCGCCTCCTCCAGGGATGAGACACGGTGGACGGCGGGCACCGCAGACCACGGACGCCCCACCATGACGAACCTGAGGGAGCAAGGCTCATGCTCCTCGAAGACCGCCGTGCGTCGGAAGACCTCGTGCCAGCGCTGGTCGAGCAGCCGCGCCACGGCGAAGCCCCGTGCCAGGAGGAACGGGCGGGTCAGGCGCAGATCCGCCCAGCGCAGCGCCAGGAGCCTGCGCCACGCCTCCTGAGGGCGGACGGGCACGGCTCTGGAGTGCCACTCACCGAACTGCGCGACCGGGAGGATCTCGGACAGACCGACTCCACGTTTTAGAAGGGCCTCTCTATTTCGCACGGGTCCACAGTAGGCATACGGTCACTGGGTGGCAAGACCCTCGAAGTACACGGCGGATGACATCCTCGACGGCGCCCTGAACGCCGTCGCGCTGCATGGCCCGCAGACGTCCGTCGCCGACGTCTCCAGCGCCATCGGTGTGACGACGGGCTCCGTCTACCATCGGTTCGGTTCTCGCGACGAGCTCTTCGCCCGACTGTGGCTTCGCTCGGTCAGACGGTTCCAGGCGGGACTGTTCGAGCTGGCGGAGCAGGAGGACGCCGGTCTCGCCCTGATCGACAGCGCTGTCCACGTCGTGCGCTACTGCCGGCATCATCGCGAGGAGGCGCTCGCCATGACATTGTGGCGGCAGCCCGTGCTGGCCGCGAGGGGGCCGCGATCCATCCGAGAGGAGGCTCGCCACATCAACGACGACTACCACGCCGCTCTCCGCGAGCTGGTCGTCAGACGGTACGGACGGGCCACGGCCCACCGGATGGAGTTGACGTTGACAGCGTGTCAGACCATGCCCTACGGACTGGTCCGCCCCCACCTGGCGGAGGGCACCGAGATCCCCTGCTGGCTCGACGACGTCGTACGCACCGCCGCTGGCGCCATCGTGGGACTCGGCGACGAGGACTGAAGCCCACGACCTCCGGCCGCGTCCCCGGAGCATTCCGACGCCCCGGCCCTTGGCCGGCCCTTCCCGAAGTCGCTAGACTCTCCCCGGTCAGTGACGCCTCTCTCACAATGGACGAACCGAGAATCACTCATGCTCCTATCGTGCTGCCTTCCCACCCTCGCAGCCGGACTTCCCACCACCGATGACGGCGGCGGAGAGGCCAACCTCGTACTCCCCGACCTGACGGGCGTGTCCGTCGCCTGGGGCCTGGACGGCCGGGCCCTGCTCCTGGCCGGCATCGTCGTGTGCCTGCTCGGCCTCGGGTTCGGCACGGTCACCTTCCTGCGCCTGCGTCAGGCCCCCGTGCACCCGTCGATGCTGGAGGTCGCCGAGCTCATCTACTCCACCTGCCAGGCGTATCTGCGCAGGCAGGGCCGCTTCCTCATCCTCCTGTGGGCCTTCATCACCGCCGTCATCGTCGTCTACTACAAGGCCCTGGTCGGCTTCGGCTGGGCCAGAGTCGGCATCGTCGTGCTCTTCTCTCTGCTCGGGATGGGCGGCTCGTACTGCGTGGCGTGGTTCGGCATCCGGGTCAACACCTTCGCGAATGCCCGGACCGCCTTCGCCTCCCTGCGCGGCAAGCCCCACGACGTGCACAAGATCCCGCTCCGGTCGGGCATGAGCATCGGCATGGTGCTCATCAGCCTGGAGCTGATCATGATGCTCGTCATCCTTCTCGTCCTGCCCGCCGACGTGGCCGGCGCCTGTTTCATCGGCTTCGCCATCGGAGAATCGCTGGGGGCTTCGGCGCTGCGCATCGCGGGCGGCATCTTCACCAAGATCGCCGATATTGGCGCCGACCTCATGAAAATCGTCTTCAAAATCGACGAGGACGACCCCCGTAATCCCGGAGTCATCGCGGACTGCACGGGCGACAACGCCGGCGACTCGGTGGGACCCAGCGCCGACGGCTTCGAGACCTACGGGGTGACCGGAGTCGCTCTGGTCACCTTCGTTCTACTGGCTGTCCCGGAGGCGGGACTCCAGGCGAGGCTGCTCGTGTGGATTTTCACGGTACGCGCTGCAATGATCATCGCCGCTTGGGCCGCCTACGGAATCAACGCCGCCTGGTGCCGGGCGCGCTTCGGGGACGCGGAGCGGATGAACTTCGAAACTCCGCTGACAACCCTGGTGTGGCTCACCAGCGTCCTGTGCATCACCTTGACCTATGCGGCGACCTGGATCGTCCTGGGAGGGCTCGGCGCCGGACTATGGGTGCGCCTGGCGACGATCATCACCTGCGGGACTCTGGCGGGGGCGCTCATCCCCGAGCTGGTCAAGGTCTTCACCTCCACCGGCTCCCAACACGTGCGCGAGACCGTCAAGTCCTCTCGTCAGGGCGGCGCTAGCCTCAACATCCTCTCGGGAGTCGTGGCGGGTGATTTCTCCGCCTTCTGGCTCGGCATCACCGTGGTGGGTCTCATGGGCGGCGCCTTCCTCCTGTCGGGATCCCAGCTGGCGGAGGTCATGGTGGCCCCCGCAGTCTTCGCCTTCGGTCTGGTGGCATTCGGTTTCCTGGGCATGGGACCGGTGACCATTGCCGTCGACTCCTACGGTCCGGTCACCGACAACGCTCAGAGCGTCTACGAGCTCTCACGCATCGAGGATCTGAGAAGCATCGACGACGAGCTGCGCCGTGATTTCGGCATCTCCCCGCGCTGGGAAAGGGCCAAGTACCTGCTCGAGGACAACGACGGGGCCGGCAACACCTTCAAGGCGACCGCCAAGCCCGTCCTCATCGGAACGGCGGTCGTGGGAGCTACCACGATGATCTTCTCGATCATCATCGGACTGACGAACCATTTGACCGAGGGCATCGACAACCTCTCCCTCATGCACGCCCCCTTCCTCCTGGGACTCATCACCGGGGGGGCCGTCGTCTTCTGGTTCTCCGGTGCTTCCATCCAGGCGGTAACCACGGGAGCCAATAGGGCGGTCACCTTCATCAAGGAGTCGATCCACCTGGACACAGGGGCCGAGCGCGCCTCGGAAGAGGACTCCAAGCGAGTCGTCGACATCTGCACCCAGTACGCCCAGCAGGGAATGCTCACGATCTTCCTCGCGGTCTTCTTCGCCACACTGGCTCTGGCCTTCATCGAGCCCTTCTTCTTCATCGGCTACTTGGTGTCGATCGCGGTGTTCGGTCTGTATCAGGCCATTTACATGGCGAATGCCGGAGGTGCGTGGGACAATGCGAAGAAGGTCGTCGAAGTCGACCTGCACATGAAAGGCACCGCCCTGCATGACTCCTCGATCGTCGGCGATACCGTCGGCGACCCGTTCAAGGACACCTCGTCGGTGGCGCTCAATCCCATCATCAAGTTCACGACTCTCTTCGGGCTGCTCGCCGTCGAGCTCGCGGTCAGTCTCTCCGCTCAGGGGCGGGGAGTGCTGGTGCACGTTCTCGCGGGGGTCTTCTTCCTCGTAGCGCTCTTCTTCATCCACCGCTCGTTCTACGGTATGAGGATTCCCGCGCGCGTGGTCGACGACGGCGCCGATGATGCCACGGGCCGAACGGAGAGCGAAGACACCACTCAGGCGCGGGAGGTACAGTCATGAGGATCGCCATCAAGTACGAGGGCCTGGACATCTCGCCGTCGGGTCGGGTCGCGGGCCACGAGGCCGGCGACACGCTGGTGCGAAGGCTGCTGAGAATCTTCCCCGGGTCGACCATGATCGCCCCCGTCCCCCGGCACAGCGAAGACCTCGACGTCGTCCCCCTGGAGATGCTCGATCCGACAGAGCTCGTGGTCATCAATATGGACGCGGCCGACTCCCCCCACATCTGGCAGGTCCTCTCCCGCGGGTCGGGATCGGCGCCGGGCGCGGCGCCGCAGCCGCAGATCATGAACTTCGTCTGGCGCCCGGTGCCCTCCAGCGCTCCCAGGGTCCATACGGCCACGCTCGCGCTCTCATGCGCCCTCTTCCCCACTTTCGCGGATTCACAGCGCACCGCCAATGAGGTACGAGAACTCGTCGCGAAGTGGACCGCGCAGCATTTGTATCAGAACTCCAGGCTGTCATGGGTCAATCTCGGTTTCCGGCTCGATCACATCCAGCCCCGCACTTACTCGGAGGTACCGATCGTTCTGTACCCGTCGATCTACCTCACTCGGGGGAAGCACCCCGAGGAGTTCTTCCGGGTGCTCGAACAAGTCCGCCGAGCGGTCCCACTCAAAGTCGAGATGCGTCTGCAGGAGGACAGCCTCGTCTCGGAGGCGGCCATGAACATATCTCAGAAGGACTGGGTCTGGATGGGACCGCTGACCGCTACCAGGCAGTCCTACTGGGAGGCTCTCGCACGGACGACGGCCTTCCTGGCCACCGCGGAGGAGGTGTCCTACGGCCTGCTCTACGTCGAGGCGCTGGGGGCCGGAGTTATCGGCGTCATGCCCGATCGTGAATGGGCCCGCGCCCTCGTCCCGCCCTCCTATCCGTTCATCTACCGGGACCTGACGGAGGCGACGACGATGCTCACCCGTGCGCTGAGGGAGCCGGAGGCCTGTCGTCGTCAGATGGATGAGGCCGCAGGAGGATCCTTCTCCTCCTGGATCGCCGATCATCACTCCGATGACGCCTTCGACAAGGCCATCGTCTCCTGCGTCAACAAGTGGTTCGGTCGCTGACGGAACCCGTCGGCCGCGGCGTCTACAGTGGTACTGCTCGACCGCGACCACGTACGAACACCGGAGGCTCTCGTGACCACTGATCTGACACGCCCGCGTCCCCCCTTCCCCTACGACCTGCTGCCGCCCCTGCCGTCCTTCACGCTGGGCTCTGACGACTTCGCCGAAGGCGAGCGGATCGCGGACCGCTTCACCGCACTGGCTGAGAACATCTCCCCCGAGTTGCACTGGTCGGGGTTCCCGCGGGCCACGCGCTCCTTCGTCGTCTCCTGCTTCGACCCCGACGCCCCCACCCCCTCGGGCTGGTGGCACTGGACCGTGCAGGACCTCGACGTCTCGGTGACTCGTCTGCCTCAGGGCGCCGGAGAGTCCGACCTCCGGCTTGAGGGCGCCGCCTTCCACGCCGCCAACGACTCGGGCGCGCACGCATGGTCCGGCCCCTATCCGCCCGAGGGCGACGGAGAGCACCGCTACGTCTTCGCGGTCCACGCCTTGGACGTGGACACCCTGGACCTGGACGACGAAGCCACTGCGGCGGTGGTCGCCTTCGGCTGCTCGACCCACGCCATCGCCCGTGCCACGCTCACCGCGACCTTCTCGCGTCCCGGTGAGACGGGCGCCCCCGCCTTCCTTCAGGGGCCCTGGTGAGGACCGCCTACAGCGAGTCTGGTCGTCACCAGCGCCGTCCCACGGCTCTGGTGACGGGGGCGACCTCGGGCATCGGGTTGGCCGTGACGCGCGACCTCGCGACTGACCATGATCTCATCCTTCTGGCGCGCACAGCGACGGACCTGGACGAGCTCGCCTCGGTCCTGGGCGAGGACTCCGGCGCGGGAGTGCGCACCTGCGCCGTGGACCTGACCGACGACGAGGCGCTGGCCGCCGCCATAGGCGAGCTCGACCTGGCCGACCTCGACGTGCTGGTCAACTCCGCGGGAGTCGAATCCTCCGGTCCCGTGGAGGAGCTCTCCCCCACTAGATGGCGCGACGTGCTGGACCTGGATCTGGTGTCCGTCGCCCACTTGACCGGGCTGCTGCTGCCTGCACTGCGCCAGGCGCGCGGGCTCGTCGTCATGATCAATTCCGGCGCGGGGCTGCGGGCCCGACCAGGGCAGGCCCTGTACTGCGCTGCGAAGGCCGGGCTCAGGGCGCTGACCGACGTACTGCGCGAGGAGGAGCGCGGCCGGGTGCGAGTGACGACCGTTTATCCGGGTCGGGTGGATACACCCATGCAGAGGCGTGCGCATCGGGAACGAAGCCGTCGACTGCACGCCGAGGGGTCGAAAGCCCGTCACTACCGGGCGGCGGACCACATGACGACGACGTCGGTGGCCTCCACGGTCCGCCTGGCGGTGGACATGCCCGTGGACGCGGTCGTCGAAGACTTGTCGGTCAGACCCGCGGACATGCTCTGACACTCCTCGCGAATCCTCCGCGTCTTCTGCCCCTCAGCCGGCGCCGGGGAAGCCGAGAGACCGCCAAGCCTCGTATAGGCCGACGGCGGCGGAGTTGGCCAGGTTCAGGGAGCGACTGCCCTCGACCATCGGAATATGGACCCGCTCGGTGACGCGCGGATGGGCCATGATCCTCTCGGGCAGGCCGGTGGGCTCGGGTCCGAACAGGAGGGCGTCGTCCCCCTGCCAGCCGACTTCGGTGTAGCGGTGGGACGTGCGGGCGGTGAAGGCGAAGATCCTCCCGGGAACCTGCTCCAGGCACTCCTCCCACAGAGCATGGACGCGTGTGAGGGCCAGGTCGTGGTAATCCAGACCGGCACGGCGCAGCTTGACGTCGTCCATGTCGAACAGCGGATCGATCAGGTGAAGCATCGCGCCGGTGTTGGCGCTCAAGCGTATGGCGGCCCCGGAGTTCCCGGGGATGCGCGGCTCGAAGAAGATCACATGCAGCACGCGGGTCATCCTGCCACGCCACTGCGCGCACCCTGTCGACGCACCGGACGCCGCGTCCACCGACGCGCATCCTCGGTCTCTCTTGTTCAAACGATTGAATTACTGCTACTCTTCGCCTCACGGTCATCCGCTCCGCCACCGTGGAGCACCACGCCGATGTGGTGCCGGGCGTTGCGACGATCCCCACCCATCCCGTGCACAAGGAGGAGCTTCAATGAGGAAGCTGCTGAATTCCTTCGGATTCGCCCCGAGGACGTTCATCCAACTGCTGTTCATCACCGTCAACGCCCAGCTGCTGTACGCCTTCTGGGACATCCGCAACACCCTGCCTAAGGACTTCCCGATCGCCATGGGGGTCACTGACGCCCAGGCGGGACGCCTCTACTCCATGCAGGGCCTGGTCATCATCCTCGGGACCATCCTCCTGGGGTGGGTCGGAGACCGCTTCAGCGTTCGCACCATCATGGTGCTCACCACGCTCGGGGTCGGGGCGATCTCCCTGTTCATCTCGGTCCTGTCCCCCAACCTCTCCTTCCCCATCCTTCTCGCCTGCTTCTTCCTCATGCTCCTGCTCAGCGAGGTCCTGTTCAAACCGGCCAACTTCAAGGCGGTGCGGACCTCGACCTCCGAGGAGCACCAGGGCGCCGCATTCGGCTTCTTCGAGTTCGGTCGCGGTCTTCTCGCCTTCCTCGTCTCGCTCCTGTGGACCGCCCTCATCGCCGCCGGCATCGGCCCGCGGGGCATCATGCTGACCGGATCGGCGATTGTCCTGGTCACCGCGCTCATGGTCTTCTGGGCTGCGCCGAAGAACACGCACGTCGCCGACGACAACACGATCACCACCTCGACGCTCGAGGCCATCAAGGGGATCTGGAAGGTCGCCGGACTCCCCGTCGTGTGGGTCTCCGGGCTCAACGTGTTCTGCGTCTACGGGACCTTCGTCGCTGCGGGAACCTACTTCGCCCGCTTCCTCCAGGCCGGTTACGGGTCCTCGGCGCTAGTGGCGGCGCTGTTCTCCACCGTCGTCATCGGTCTGCGCATGCTCCCCCTGGTCTCCTCCGTCCTCGTCGAGAAGGTCTTCAGATCCACCTCGCACTTCATGAGATTCATGTCGGCGATCCTCGTCGTCCTGCTGCTCAGCATCGCCGTCGTCCTCTTCACCCACCCCGCGGCCGTCACCAGCTTCCCCAGGGGACAGGCACCCGAGAACATCGTCTCCTCCGGCGTCATGATCACCCTCATCGTCCTCATGCTCATGGCCTCCGGGTGCTGCTTCATGATCCGCGGCGTTTACTACGCGCCGATCGGAGAATTCAACGTCCCCGCCAAGCAGTCCTCCGCGGCGATGTCCTTCGCCATCACCCTCGGCTACATCCCTGCCCTGCTGGGTCCGATCGTCTTCGGCAAGCTCATCGTGCCGTCAGTCAAAGACGAGTCGGGCACAGTGGTCACCGAAATGCTCACGCCCACCAACACCCTGGGAGCCGCATTCTTGGGGCTCGCCGCCCTCTCCGCCCTCGCCTTCGTCCTCTCCTCCACGTTGATCCGGCTCAAGACTCGCCAGGATCGTCTCGAGCAGGCTGAGGCCTCAGTATGAACAAGTACACGACTGACGCCTCAGCGTTGACACGGCCCGACTCGACACGGCCCGACTCCCAGGTGATCGGACCCGTCTGCGTCGATGTCAACGTCGATGCAGAGGGAGCCGTCTCACGGGTGGTCGGCGGAGCGGTCATCTGCGCCGCGGCCGCGGCCGCGGCTCTGGGGCATCGCGTCGAAGCCGTGGCGAGCGTGGCCGATCGGGACCAGGGTCTACTGTCCCACTTCCCGGACGCCGTGGAACGCGTAGTCCCGGTCCCGTCGATGCGGACGTCGTCGATCCGCAACGTCTACACCACCTCCGATCGGGAACGGAGAACCTCCTCGGCGCTGTCTCGGGCGGACCCGATCGATCCCACCGACATCCCGGCCTCCGCCGCTCCGGTCCAGCACCTGGCCGGCCTCATGGTCGGCGATTATGCGCCGGGAATCGTCGAGGAGCTCTCGTCCCGGGGCGATCTCGCCGTCGACATGCAGGGCTTCCTTAGAGAGCCGGACCCGGACTCCGGGCTCCTGGATCTGCGCCAATTCAATGCGGGGAGAGAGTTCTACAGGCGCATCCGTTTCCTCAAGGTCGACACTGCGGAGGGCGAGCACCTCACCGGGTGCACGGACCGGTACGAGATGGCCCGTGCGCTCCGGGACCGCGGGGCGCGGGAGGTCATGGTCTCCAACGCCCGGGAGATCCTCGTCGTCGACGATGAGGGAGCCCACGTCTGCCCTTTGCGGCCCAGAAGCCTGGCGGGGCGGACCGGGCGCGGGGACACCGTCTTCTCCGCCTACATCACCGAGCGCATCCGCCGCGGCGTCGACCAGGCGCTGCTCACCGCCTGCGCAACGGTGTCCCTCAAGATGGAGACGGCCGGTCCCCTGGTCTGCGAAAGGACTGATATTGACAACTACCTGGCCCGCTTCTACGCGGACCTTCTCGACACCCGCGAAGGAGGAAACCATGGGCAATGAGACGGCCAGCGGCGTCATCGCCGCCCTGCCGGACAGCACCCCCCTGTGCTCGCTCGTCATCCCCGGCACCCATGACACGATGACGAGCACCTGCACGCACCCGTACTACCGGACCCAGGATCTGGACCTGACCGAGCAGTTAGGGCTCGGCGTCCGCTTCCTCGATCTGCGCCTGAGGCGCACGATGGTCGCCGCTCACCGCGAATGGACCAGCACGATCACAGCGGAGTCAATCCTGCTGACCCTCCGCCGGCACCTGGCCGAGCACCCCCGAGACTTCGTTCTCATCAGGATCCAGAATGCCAACGAGGCGAAGGACGACTTCAAGGAGTACGGGCGGGCCCTCCTGGCCCTCACTCGGGACAACCGGGACCTGTTCTGGACCCCGCGGCACACGCCGCAGGGCACGGTGTGGCCATCCCTCGGCGAGATCCGGGGGAAGGTTGTGGCCTTCGAGTGCGCGCCGGCGCGCTACGGCCTGACGATTCTCCCGGACGGGCGGTGGGCCGTCCCCTGGCACGACAATCCCGGTATCCTCCTGCAGGACGACTGGGACGGTCCCGAAGAGTCCTCCAAACTCTCCCAGGTCGTCGATCTTCACCGGCACCGCGGGGACGAGAACCGTCTGGTGCTCAATCACGTCAGCGCGACCAACGGCGGCCCGGGCACGCCAGCGGCCTATGCCGAGCGCATGAACCCGGCTGTCCTGCGGATACTGGAGGGGGGTCGCCGGGGCCGGGGTGTGCTCATCTTCGACTTCATCGACTCGGGCATCATCAACGCGGCGTGGCGGGCGAACCGCCCGGATCCCTCCTGACGGCGCGGCTGGTGCGCCGACGCGAGATTCAGGCAGTGCGCCGGCGCACCAGCCGCGTATCCACTTCAACGAAGACGGGGGCCGACACGTCGCCCTCCGCCCGCAGAACAGCCCGTTCGACGGCGAGTCGTGCGACCTCGCGTGGGTTCTTGTCGATGGACGTCAGTTCGAAAGCCTGCGATCTCGCGATGCGCGAGTTATCGAAACCGACGAGGCGTACGTCGTCGGGAACGAGCAGGTGCTTCTGCCACAGCGCCGCCATCGCCCCCAGCGCGCACTGATCGTTGTAGCAGACCACGGCGCCGCTCTTCAGCCCCTCCTTCGCGAGCGCCTCATGCATCGAGCTCCACCCCGCGTCCATTGTCGATCCACTGGAGACGACCCTCACCCGGGCCCCCAGTGGACGCATGACCCGGAGGAACGCCTCCCGGCGCCGTTCTGCCGACACGGACCTGCCGCCGTCGAGGCACAGGACCCGTTCCTCACCGGAGAGCAGTTCTGCCAGCTGCCGCATGCCGCTCAGATTGTTGGACATGATGAGATCGGCGTCGGGAGCCGCGGAGATCTGTCCGATCGAGATCAGGGGGACGTCGATCCCCTTGAGCGCTTCGGGGGCGATCGAACCGGGGTCGACGACGACGAGACTGCGGGAGCGCAGTTGCATGACGCGAGACACCGCGGCGGCGGCTCCGCCAAGCGCGGTGTCCTCGACCATGACGCTCCACCCCCGCTCCTCCGCGGCGGAGACGACCTCCCGGCTGTACTCGACGTGGAGCTCCTGCCCGATGTCGCAGACCAGGCCGATGATCCTCGGCCTGGCGGTCCGCAGTAGGGCACCCGCCAGGTCCGTGCGATACCCCTGCGCGGAGGCCTCCTGGATGACCTTCTCCCGGACGGGCGCGGAGATACGGTCCGAGCCCCGTAGAGCCAGGGAGACCGTCGAGGTCGACACCCCCAGCGCTTGCGCGATGTCGCGCAGGGTGACTCTGGCCACCGCGCCCACCTCTTCCGCCCCGGTGTCGCCAGCCGTTTCGGACCAGCAGCTCCAATCGTAGCCGGTGGCTCCGAGGAAGTCCCGGAGAAGGGCGGCAGCCGGCCGCCCGAGCCTCAGCCCAGGGAGTCCAGGACGATGTTGAGTCCCTCGCCCATGGTGGGGTGGGTGATGACGGCGTCGCGCACCTGCTGCCACGTGAGGCCGCCCAGCATCGCCATCTGGATGCTGGTGACGACCTCGCTGGCCTCGGCGCCGATGATGGCGGCGCCCAGGATGAGGTCGGTGCGGGCGTCGATGATGATCTTGAAGAAGCCCTCCGTGCGCCCCAGGGTCCTGGCTCGGGGGACGGCCGCCATCGAGGTCTTGGCGACGCGCACCTCGTAGCCGGCCTGGCGGGCCTCGGCCTCGGTCAGGCCCACGTGCCCGAGCTCAGGCGTGGTGAAGACGGCCCACGGGATGAGGCGCCCTGAGGTGGAGGCCTCCTTACCGGCGAAGAGGTCGCGCAGGACGCGGAAGTCGTTCCAGGAGGCGTGGGTGAACTGGGGAGTGCCGGCCACATCGCCCGCGGCGTAGACGCCCTCGGCGGTGGTGCGCAGGTGGTCGTCGACACGCACGAAGCCGCGCTCGGTCAGCTCCACACCCGCGGTCTCCAGGCCGAGTTCGGCGGTGACGGGGGTACGCCCCAGGGCGAGAAGCAGGTGGGAGCCGCTCACCTCGCGCCCGTCGGCGGTGGTGACAACGACGCCTCGCCCGTCGGGGGCAGCGGCAACCTTCGAGGCACGCGCACCGGTGAGGACCGTGACACCCAGGGCCTCCAGGCCGGCCGTCACCTCAGCGGCGACGTCGTCATCCTCGCGGTCCAGGATGTGCTGGCCAGCGTGGACGATGGTGACCGGGACGCCGAGGAGCCCCATGAGGGAGGCCATCTCGACGCCGATGACGCCGCCACCCAGGATGACGAGGCCGGCGGGCAACTCGGGCAGGGTGAGCAGGTCCTCGCTGGTCCAGTAGCGCACGTCAGCCAGTCCCTCGATCGGAGGGAGCGACGGCGTGGTGCCAGTGTTGATGAGGACCTTGGCGCCACGCACACGACGCAGTCCGCCGTCGTTCAGGGTGATCTCGACGGTGCGCTCCCCCACGAAGCGGGCGGTGCCCTTGACGAAGTCCATACCGGAGGCGGGGAACATCGTCTCGTGTGCGGCCACCATGCCTGAGACGACCGCCTCCTTGCGGGCGCGGAAGGCGGCCAGGTCGATGCGGGCCCGGGTCAGGGCGTCGGCGCCGCCGTCCTGCTCGGGCAGGGTGACGCCGTAGGTCCGGGAGCCCTGGACCTCGCAGAGGACCCGGGCGGCGGAGATGAGAGTCTTGGTGGGGATGCAGGCGACATTGATGCAGGTGCCGCCCACCTTGTCGCGTTCGACCATGACGACCCTGTCCCCGGCCTTGGCGCGCAGCATGGCCAGGGATTTGCCCGCCTTGCCCCCGCCGACGACGAGCAGATCGACCTCCTCGACCGGGACATCAGCCTGGCTGAACGAATCGCTGGTGACGGTGGACTGGGACATGGATACGTATCTCCTTCGGCGGTCGCCGGTCGGCGCGGTCTGGACGCCAGAGCAACGGGTGCCGAAAGCCTGCTATTCCGGGGCGACTGCGGGATCTCTGAGCGGATCACCGCTCACACGTGAGGAATCCCCACACGGTCACCGTTCCTCCCAACCGGTCATTGAGTCGACTTATTCTTTGATTCTCACCAATAAACTGCATCGCTCTACTGTTCTCCCAGAGCGGTCAGAGCCACATCCAGAGAGTCAACGAGTATGGCGAAACTCATATCAGTGGGAGCGTCCATGGCAAAGCCCCCGTGGACCTCGATATCCACGAAGCCGTGAAGTGACGCCCTGGTCATTCGCACCGCGTCAACCATTCGCTCATCCGGGATGCGATAGCCGGCCAGCGCCGCGGTGACGATGTCAACCGTACGTCGAGCCGCCATCGAGCGCATCGGGTCCGATTCTCCTTCGGGCGTCTCCACGGGGACCTGAGTCATCGGGTAGAGCCCGGGGTGCTCATGGGCGAAAGTCCGGTAGGCCTCGGCCAGAGCCCGCAGCGCGTCACGTCCAGCTCTCCCCATAACGGAGGCGGCCAGGTGGTCGGCGAGCTCCCCCACTGCCCGCACGGAGATCTGCTGAACCAGGTCGCCCATACCTGCAACGTGCTTGTACAGGCTCGGGGGCGCGACTCCGAGATCTGCGGCCAACCGGCTCAAGGACAGCGCCTCGAGCCCATCGGCGTCGACGATCTGCGCTGCACGCTCCACCACGCGTTCAGCACTTAGCCCCACTCGTGGCATCTTGTTCTCCTTCACTCTCCCCTGCCGACCTCGGCGCAGCATTGCCGGCGACGATACGCCGGGCGAAGTCGACCACGCGCGGCCTGACGACGTCGGGACGCTCCAGCATCGGGGCATGCCCTGCGCCGGAAACCATCACGATCTCTCCCAAGCCTTCGCCGACGGCACGAGCCACCCAGGCGGCCTCAGCCGCCGGATCCTTCCAGTCGGGATCCGCCTGCCCCATGACCACGAGGGACGGGCAGCCAACCTTCTCCAGCCATGGGGCGACCACACGATGGTCGGTGCGAGTCGTGGCCCAAAAGGCCTGCCAGCGCCGCGGACGACGCAGCAGACTGACTAGGTGGGCGGCCCGTTGCCGGGCGTCCGGCAAGCCGGGCCACAGACGGGCCGAGTGGCTGCGCCACACGGCCGGACCCCAGGGACGCAGCAGCGCGAGCCCGAGCATGGTGCGCTGCATGAAAGTCTTGAGCCGACTCGCCGGCCCCCGCAGGAAGGGACAGACGAGGACGAGCCCGCGAACCAGGTCGGGCCGGCGACCAGCGGCGATCACCGCAGCCGCCGCGGACATCGAGGCTCCCACGAGGATGGCCGAGCTGGCATCGAGAGCCTCGACGAGGGCGATGAGATCGGAGGCCGTGGCCTCGTCGCCGTAGTGGCTGAAGGTTGCCGAGCTGTCCCCGTGACCGCGCAGGTCCGCAACCACGACACGGAAGCCCTCCTCGGCCAGGGACTGGGCCAGCAGCACATAAGCATCCCGCACGTCCCCCATGGCGGGCGAGCAGATGATGAGCGGCCAGTCCGCTGCGGCCATTCGAGCACGTGCAGCGGCAGGCTCGTGCACCTCGTAGGCAATGGTTCCGTCCGGCACCTCAAGTTGGCTAATATTCATAGCCGGTAAGTTACTTAGAATAACTTCTTGAGGCAAGCAGCCTCCTTCCAGACCTGCTCGCAGACGAACGAGGTAGCTCTTGCCATAGTGCCCACAGACCGAAGTGCGGGGCGATCGCCGATCCACGATCACCCCGCACCATCACGTGCCAGCCCTCAGGAGCTGGCGAGCTGGCGCAGCACATACTGGAGGATGCCGCCGTTGCGGAAGTAGTCGGCCTCGCCGGGGGTGTCAATGCGCACGGTCGCGTCGAAGGAGACGACCGAGCCGTCAGCTCTCTGCGCCCTGACCGCCACGGTACGCGGGGTGACGCCCTCGTTGAGCGTCGTCAGGCCCGTGATGGAGAAGGTCTCGGTACCGTCCAGACCGAGCGACTCAGCGCTCTGCCCCGCCGGGAACTGAAGCGGAACCACACCCATGCCGATGAGGTTGGAGCGGTGGATGCGCTCGAAGGACTCGGCGATGACAGCCTTGACGCTCAGCAGGGCCGTGCCCTTGGCTGCCCAGTCTCGTGAGGAGCCTGAGCCGTACTCCTTGCCGCCCAGGACCACCAGCGGGATGCCCGCGGCCTGGTAGGCCTGGGAGGCATCGAAGATCGACTCCTGCTCACCGGTGAGGAAGTTGCGGGTGTAACCGCCCTCGACGTCGTCGAGCAGCCGGTTGCGCAGTCGGATATTGGCGAAGGTGCCGCGGATCATGACCTCGTGGTTGCCGCGGCGCGAGCCGTAGGAGTTGAAATCGCGGCGCGCCACGCCGTGCTCGGCCAGGTAGCGGCCGGCCGGGGAGTCGGCCTTGATGGCGCCGGCCGGGGAGATGTGATCGGTGGTCACCGAATCCCCCAGCAGAGCCAGCACCCGGGCGCCGGTGATGTCGGCGACCGGGGTGAGCTCCATGGTGAGCCCCTCGAAGAAAGGAGCCTTGCGCACATAGGTGGAGCCCTCGTCCCAGGCGAAAGTCTCCCCCTCGGGAGTGTCCAGGCTGCGCCAGCGCTCGTCGCCGGAGAAGACGTCGGCATAGTCTCGGGTGTACATCTCCCGGTCGACGGTGGCGTCGATCGTCGCCTGGACCTCCGCGGGGTCGGGCCAGATGTCAGCCAGGTACACATCCTGACCCCGCGCATCCCGCCCGAGGGGCTCGGTGGCAAAATCGAAGTCCATGGTGCCGGCCAGGGCGTAGGCGATGACCAGCGGCGGGGAGGCCAGGTAGTTCATTTTGACGTCGGGGTTGATACGACCCTCGAAATTGCGATTGCCGCTCAGCACCGAGACGACCGCCAGGTCCGCGTCATTCACAACGGCCGAGACCTCTTCAGGCAGCGGCCCGGAGTTGCCGATGCAGGTGGCGCAGCCGTATCCCACGACGTTGAAGCCCAGCTCGTTGAGGGCCGGCCACAGCCCCGCCTTGGCGTAGTAGTCGGTGACCACCTGGGATCCGGGCGCCGTGGAGGTCTTGACCCACGGCTTGCTCCGCAGGCCGCGGGCCACCGCGTTGCGGGCCAGCAGGCCGGCGGCGACCATGACACTCGGGTTGGAGGTGTTGGTGCACGAGGTGATCGAGGCGATGGCCACGTGCCCGTGGTCGAGCTCGGTGAGCGTGCCGTCCGCCATGGTCACCGGGGTGGGCTTGTGGGCCTGAGCGGCGTAGGCCGGCAGGGTCCGCTCAAAGGATTCCTTGGAGCGGGACAACTCGATACGGTCCTGGGGGCGCTTGGGGCCGGCGATGGATGGCACCACGGTGGACAGGTCGAGCTCAAGGTATTCGGAGAACACCGGCTGGCGCGACGGGTCGTGCCACATGCCCTGCGCCTTGGTGTACTCCTCGATTAGCCGGATGCGCTCCTCACTGCGGCCGGTGAGCCGCAGATAATCCAGGGTCACCTCGTCGATGGGGAAGATGGCGGCGGTGGAGCCGAACTCGGGACTCATGTTGCCGATGGTCGCCCGGTTGGCCAGCGGAACCTCCGCCACCCCCTCGCCGTAGAACTCGACGAACTTGCCCACCACGCCGTGCTCGCGCAGCATCTGGGTGATCGTGAGAACGACGTCGGTGGCGGTGGCGCCGGCGGGGATGGAACCGGTGAGCCTGAAGCCCACAACGCGCGGGATGAGCATGGACACGCTCTGGCCGAGCATGGCCGCCTCGGCCTCGATGCCGCCCACGCCCCACCCCAGCACGCCCAGGCCGTTGACCATGGTGGTGTGGGAGTCGGTGCCCACGCACGTGTCCGGGTAGGCCTGGGTGATGGCCCTTCCATCGGCGCCGGTCGTCTCCCGGGTGAACACGGTGCGGGCCAAATACTCGATGTTGACCTGGTGAACAATACCGGTGCCGGGGGGCACCACCCGGAAGTTCGACAGGGCTCCCTGACCCCAGCGCAGGAATTGGTAGCGCTCGGCGTTGCGCTCGTACTCGCGCTCCTTGTTGCGCTCCAGGGAGGAGGGCAGGCCGAAGGAATCGATCTGCACGGAGTGGTCGATGACCATCTCCGCAGGCGCCAGAGGGTTGATGACCTCGGGGTCTCCCCCCAGGTCGGCCACGGCCTCGCGCATGGTGGCCAGGTCCACGATGCAGGGCACGCCCGTGAAGTCCTGCATGATGACGCGGGCGGGGGTGAACTGGATCTCCGTATCGGGCTCGGCCATCGGATCCCAGGCGGCGAGGGCGCGCACGTGATCGGCGGTGACATTGGCCCCATCCTCGGTGCGGAGCATGTTCTCAGCCAGGACCTTCAGCGAGTAAGGCAGTCTCTCCAGACCGTCGACGACGTTGAGACGGTAGATCTCGTAGGAACGGCCGTCCACGTCGAGGGTGGCGCGCGAGTGGAAGGTGTCGATGCTGGCCAAGGCGTCACTCCTGTTCTGCTGACTGCGTCGCCCCGAATCTCCCCGGATCCCCCGGGCGTGCGACGGCTCGGCGCACACGGTATCCGCCGCCGCGTTATCTCGCGTCAATACTGCGCTGCACGGCACCGCAGACGCCCGTTTTACGCAAGATCGTCCGCATGCATTGGCCGGACGTCGAAGCGGCCAAACCGTCCGCGGATCCCGCAGGAGGCGGTCTCAGTCCCGTTCCAGAACGCAGACCACTTCCACGTGATGGGTGTGGGGAAACATGTCCAGAGCGCTCACCGCCACCGGCCGGTAGCCGAACCCCATGAAGATCCCCAGGTCCCGGGCGCCGGCCGCCGGATCGCAGGACACCATGACCACGCGCCCCGCTCCCAGGGCCGCAACGGCTTCTACGACCGCCCGACCCGCGCCCCGACGCGGCGGATCGAGAATGACGACGTCGGCTCCCGGTACGCCGTCGGGATCGAAACGACCCAGCTCCTCCACGGAAGCGGGAGTGACCTCGCCGGCGAGCAGGTCAACTCCCGCACGGTCGTGGAGGGTCCGGCGCGCATCACGCACAGCCTGCTCACTGCCCTCCAGTGAACGCACCCTCGCCCCCAGCGCTGCCAGGGGAGCCGTGAGCAGGCCGGCGCCGGCGTACAGTTCGACCACCCGCACGCCAGCCAGGGCATCGCGGTCCGCAGGGCCGTCACCGACCCGTGTGCCCGCGGCCGTCGGCCCGGCGGAAATAACGGCGCGCACGACGCGATCCACCAGGACGGCGGGAGCATCGCGGTGCACCTGCCAGAAACCCTCGGCGTGAAGACTGTAGCGCAGCTCGCCCAGACCCAGACCGGCAGCATTGACGACCTCAGTCACGCGCCGGCGCCCAGTGGTGTGTCCCGACGCGGTCAGGATCCGGTCGCGACTCCCGTTCGAGATGATGACCACCGGCTCGCCGACACCGGGCGCCACGGCCCGCACGCGCGCACCCGGGCTGTAGCGCCTGCGCCACACGGCGCGCTCAGTCAACCCGAGGGCCCGGATCTCGGAGACGGCCAGCGGCAGATGCGTCACCGGCAGGACCCGCCCCGAGCGGAAGCAGTGCATGCCGGCCCGCCCATCGTCAGTAACGGTCAGAGCGACCCTGGTGCGCGCGCCCGTGCCGGCCCTCCGCCGCGTGCGCGAATCCCCGCTCGCCTCCGCCGCCCTCTCGCTCGGCATGGCCTCGACCGGAACCGTCCCCGTAGCGGCGGCCTCGGGCAGGGCGGCCACCGCCGCCGCGACCTCCTGCCCGCCGATGCGTCGCAAGCAGTCGGCTAGCACCCACTGCTTCCACGTGCGCTGGGCGGGCAGGGCGACATGGCCGAGCTCCCCGCCGCCCACCCCTCCGGAACCGGCCTCGGGCCACACGGAGCGGACGCGGTCCGGAGAGGCGGACAGGACCTCTATGGTCTCGGCGCGCCAGGCTCTGGCGCTCCTGTCGGTCAGAACCGCCCGCACCGTTTCGCCGGGCAGGGCGTGACGCACGAACACGACGCGGCCGCCCGCCCCGTCGACGGGGCGGGCCACACAATGCCCGCCGTGCGCGGGCGCGCCCACCCGCAGAACGATCTCCTCCCGTCGATCCCGTTCGCCCCCCGTGGCCCTCCCCCGCGTCGGCCACCGCTCGGAGCCGGTGACCCGGGAATCTCGGGAACCGGCGGATCTCACGAGGCCGCCTCCGGGCCGGGCGCAGCAGCGGGCTGCCGACGGTGCCGATCCTCACGACGAACGGCCGTATCGGCATCCGCGATGCCCTTGGCAGTGTGGGCGCGCAGGCCGTGATGAATGTGGGTCTCGCCGGGGAAGCCGAGCTGCCAGGGCACGGACGCCATAACGACCCCGGGGGTGAACAGCAAGGCCGTCTTGAGGCGCAACGCGGTCTGGTTGTGGAGGATCTGCTCCCACCAATGCCGCACGAGGTACTCGGGCAGGAAGACGACGACCAGATCGCGCGGGGACTCGCGGCGCACGCTGCGCACATAGCTGACGATCGGCCGGGTGATATCGCGGAAGGGGGAGTCCAGGACGGTCAAGGGCACCGGCAGCTCCGCCTCGTCCCAGGCGTCCAAGAGCCGGTCAGCACCGCCGTCTCCGGTATCCACGGTGACGGCCTCGATGGATGTGGGATTGGTGGACTGGGCGTACGTCAGGGCCCGCAGAGTGGGCCGGTGAAGGCGCGAGGCCAGAACGATGGCGTGGACATGGGCGGGCAGCACGCGCGCATCGTGCAGGTCGGAGATCGCCAGCTCGTCGCTCACTCGCCGATAGTGGCGTCGGATCCGGTTCATCACGAGGTAGAGGAGCGCCATGATGGTCAAAGTGATCCAGGCGCCGCGAGTGAACTTCGTCAGTAGCACGATGATCAGAACCATGCCGGTGCCCGCCACGCCGATCGCGTTGATGACGCGGGAGCGGTGCATGCGTCTGCGCGCCCTGGGGTCGGTGGCGGTGGTCAACTCGCGTGTCCAGTGACGGACCATGCCGATCTGGGAGAGCGTGAAGGAGATGAACACGCCCACGATGTAAAGCTGAATGAGCCTATTGGTGCTGGCGCCGAATCCGATGATGAAGGCGACCGCGCCCAGCCACAGAACGATGATGCCGTTGGAGTAGGCCAGGCGGTCGCCGCGCTGGGAGAGCTGCCGGGGCAGGAATTCGTCGCGTCCCAGCACACTGGCCAGCACCGGGAAGCCGTTGAAAGCGGTGTTGGCCGCCAGCACGAGGATCAGCCCGGTTACGGCGGTGATGAGGTAGAACATCGGCTTGAACCCGGCGAAGACGGTCGCGGCGATCTGGCCGATGACCGGATCCTGATGGTAGCCCGCACCCAGCGGCCGGCCGTCGCTGAGCAGTCCGGTGGCAGGGTTCTCGACCATATGAACGCCTACGGCACCGGCCAGGTGAATAATGCTCATGAGCATGAGTGCGGCGATCATGCCCAGCATGAGCAGCGTAGTGGCGGCATTGCGGGATTTGGGGCGCTGGAAGCTGGGCACGCCGTTGGAGATCGCCTCGACCCCGGTCAGCGCCGCGCAGCCCGAGGAGAAAGCCCGCAGGACGAGGAAGGCGCCGGCCAGACCGGTCAGCCCCTGATCCCACCCGCTCTGCGCGACGACCTCGTAAGACGCGCTCTCGGCCCGGCCGAGGGTCCCGGTGGTCTCCTGGACGAAACCGACGACGGCGAGAATACCGATGGCCGCCATGTACAGATAGGTCGGGATGGCGAAAGCACCGCCCGACTCCCGCGAGCCGCGCAGGTTGAGCACTGCCAGGACGGTGGCGATGCCGACGGCGATCTCAACCTTGTAGTCCTCCGCCCAGGGCACGGCCGCCGCCAGATAGGAAGTGCCCGAGGACACGGACACGGCGACGGTCAGGACATAATCGCTCAGCAGCGCGGAGGCGACGAGCAGGCCCGCATGCGGTCCCAGGTTGGTCGAGACGACCTCGTAGTCGCCGCCTCCGGAGGGGTAGGCGTGCACGGTCTGCCGATAAGAGGCGACCACCACCACGAGCACGCCGACGACCGCCAGCGCGACCCACGGTGAGATCGCCGTGGCGCCAACCCCCGCTACGGCGAGGGTGACCAGCACCTCGTCGGGCGCATACCCCACCGAGGACAGGGCGTCGGAGGCGAAGACCGGCAGGGCGATCCGCTTGGGCAGGAGGGTCTCGCCGAGCGCCTGACTGGGTACCGGGCGTCCGACGAGGAGCCGTTTGACGCGGTCTGCGAAATCACGCACGACACCGAATCGTACGTCCGCCTCCCACAACGTCCAAGGTCAGGGGTACGGTTCGACCGTGCACTTCGTCATCATGGGCTGCGGACGCGTGGGGGCCTCCATGGCCACCCAGTTGGACCGCATGGGTCATTCGGTGACCGTCATCGACCAGCTCTCCGACGCCTTCCGACGTCTCCCCCCGGAGTTCGACGGCCGCAAAGTTAAGGGCGTGGGCTTCGACCGCGACGCCCTGGAGCAGGCGGGCATCGACGAGGCCTACGCCTTCGCCGCCGTGTCCAACGGAGACAACTCCAACATCGTGGCCGCCCGGGTGGCGCGGGAGTTGTACGGCGTCGAACACGTCGTCGCTCGTATCTACGACGCCCGGCGCGCCGATGTCTACGAGCGCCTGGGCATCCCCACCGTCGCGACCGTGCGGCAGACGGCCGAGCAGATGATGCGTCGGATCCTGCCGGGTAGCACGGCCCGGGAGGTCATCGACGTCTCCGGAGCCGTGGGCCTGATCCAGCCCGATATCTCCAACGCGTGGGTCGGCACGAGCGTCGGCGCGATCGAAGAGCGTCTCGATGTGCGCGTCGCCTGGATCTCCCGCGGCACGAGCGCACTCGTGCCGCACTCGACGACGATCCTCCAGGAGCACGACCGTCTCCACCTCGCGGTCGCCACGGAGGAACTCGTCGCAGTGCAGCGCGCGCTGTCCCGTCCGCCCGTCGAGGAGGTTTGAGCAATGAAAATCGTCATCACCGGCGCGGGCTCCGTGGGTCGGTCCATCGCCCGTGAGCTGATTAGCCACGGTCACGAGGTCGCCCTCATGGACCGCTCCCCGGACGCCATGCGCATCGCCTCGGTACCCGATGCCGACTGGCAGCTGGCTGACGCCTGCGATGTCGACGCCCTGGCCGAGGCCGGTGCGGGGGAATGCGACGTCATCGTCTCAGCCACCGGAGATGACAAGGCCAACCTGGTGACCTCGCTGCTGGCCAAGACCGAATACGGCGTGCCCCGAACCGTGGCGCGCGTCAACAACCCGAAGAACGAGTGGCTCTTCGATGAGACCTGGGGTGTGGATGTGGCCGTCTCCACACCTCGCATCATGACGGCCCTCGTCGAGGAGGCGGTCAGCGTCGGCTCCCTCGTGTCGGTGTTCACCTTTCACCAGTCCGGGGCATTCATGCACGAATTCACCCTGCCCGACGACTCCCCGGTGATCGGAGAGCTCGTCAGCGAAGTGGAGCTGCCGCCCCATACGGTCCTAGCGGCCATCCTGCGAGACTACCGTCCGATCAACCCCGACGGGGACGAGCGCTTCGAACGCGGAGACGAACTGCTGTTCCTCACCGCGCGCGAAGGGGAGGCGGCACTGTCGGAGATCCCCGCGATCTTCACCGCAGCGAGCGTGAGCTCGGAACTCGCCCAGGGAAACGACCCGGCCCCGGTACTGGGCTGAGGCCGGCTCCAGGCAAAGCCATGAGCGGCGTGAGCGGGACCGTTCAGCGGCCCGGCTCGAGTGCCTGCGCGGCCCGGCCCGCTCGCGCTCCCGGCCGCACGATAAGCCACACGAACCATAGGCACAGGGCGAACAACGGCAGGCCGAGCCCGATCCGCACCACCCCCAGGAGCCCCACCCCCGCGTCGCCCATCAGGTAGAGCGGAACCTCCACGATCAGGCGCAGGGCGAACATGGCGGTCAGAACTGCGGTGCCGACGTCGTAACGGCGTCGAACGCCCGCTAGATCCGGGCCGGTGCGCCAAGCGCGCCAGTCAGAGGAACGCGTCTCGCTCCCGGCGGCGGCCGCGGAGCGCCACAGACCCATGAGCACGCCGACGACCGGCCAGCGCACCAGTAGCGACCCCAGGCACACAGCGAGCCAGACGGCGTTGATGACCAAACCGGTGGCGTAGAAATCAGACGCCTGCCCGCTGCGCCACGCCCACGCGGCGCTGGCCACCGCCACCAGCACCCCTCCCATCACCTGGGTCAGACTCTGGTGCTGGACCAGCCGGATCAGAAGAGCTGCAGCGGACACCGCCAAGGAGGTCACGAGGGCTGTCACCAGCGCAGTCGGTGCCACCGCTAGAACAATGACGAACACGAGCGTGGGGACGGCGGACTCCAGTACGCCGCGCCAGCCGCCGATGGCCGCCGCAGCGTCGAAACGGTCGGCATTGATGACGGCCAGGCCCGAGGCCGAACGAGGGATGTCGGATTTCACAAGGTCACGCCCCAGGTGCAAGAATTTCATAGCTCGGGTTGTAGATCGTCGGCCGAGTTCGACCGGCCACGACCATGCCCTCGGCGCGCAGGTGCGCGCCAGGGTGGATTCCGGCGATCGACCGGCGTCCGATCCATACCAGGTCGACCGAGCCGGTGCCGTCGAAGAGCTGGCCGACCAGAACCGGCTTGTCCGTGGACGGCCTGAACGTGATGGCGCGCAGGACGCCCGAGACCTCCGAGCGGTGACGGGCTCGCAATTCGCCCACGGGCAGAGTCCCTCGGCGGCGGGCGGAGATCGCCTCGTCGAGGGCCTCGATGTCCTCCCGACTGGAGCGCAGCCCCATCAGCCGGCGACTGAGAGCGCGCAGAATGCGATTCATCGTACTTCGGCGATGGTCGGCCCCGGTTCGAGGGGCTCCAGACCGGGCAGGTCCTCGGCGGTGGGAGCGGTACCGGTCCCGGGCGCGTGGAGCGGAAGGATTTCCCGCGGCGGCCTGGCCGCACCGTCACGCACGACGACAGTGTCGGCGAAGACCTCGCGCAGTGCCCGGGCGGCCGCCCCGTCAGTGGCGGCGGGCCCTTGCAGCACACCGCGCAGGAACCAGCGCGGACCATCCACACCGATGAAACGGGCTGCCACCGTGCCGTCGCGCCCATCGGGAGTGCGCACAGGCACGTGCGCGAGAATTTCGGAGCCGTACTCGCCGTCGTCGACCCTGACACGCGCCTTAGCCCGGCCGAGCTCGGCAATGATGTCCTCGCGCAGCTCGTCCCAGATACCGGCGGTGCGGGGAGCCGCGAAGGCACGCAGCTCGAGGGTGGAGCCGGCCAGGACGAGAACGGCGGCCGAAATCTCACGTCCCGGCCCTCCGGGGTTCTCCAGACGGATCTGCATCCCGTCCACCGCCGGGACGCGCAGGGACCCCAGGTCGATTCGACCAACGGACTCGGGCCGTTCGGGTGCGTCGGTCACGTCCCAGGGGCCGGTGCCGGACGCGACGGGCGTCGTGGACTCGGCCCTATCGGAGACGCTGCTGGGGTCGGTACTGGGCGTGCTCGGTCCGTCGTCCCGGCGGCGGGAGAACAGTCCCATGGGGATCTCCTTAGTCTTTCAGGTACGGTGCTCCGCGAGGAGTGGATGCTCGGGCCCGCGGAGCACCGGGCGGCGAGCCGCGGGACGGCGCGGTCAGCCCGCGCAGTCGGTGCACACCGGCTGACCGGTGACGTCGTCGATGTAGGCCAGCGAGCTGCGATGGTGGACTAGGAAGCACTCGGAGCAGGTGAACTCGTCCTCCAGCTGGGGAACAACGTGGACGCTCAGCTCCTCGCGGGACAGGTCAGCGCCTGGCAGCTCGAACCCTTCGGCCACCTCATTCTCGTCCTCCTCGATGGCCTCGGAGGACTGATCCTTCTGCCGGGCGGTGAGCTCTTCGATAGAATCGGATTCGGGCTCGTCGTCGTTCTTGCGCGGGGCGTCGTAGTCAGTCGCCATGGCGTGATCACTTTCTCTCGTCGACGGCTCTCGATCGGGCTCTCGGGCGGTTCGTGGGTCCGCCGGGACGGGCCATTGCACCCAAGATCAGTGATAAGCCGTCCCTCCGAGCAGGGCACGCGCACCATAGCACCGCGTCCTGGTCGCGGGAACCGTGCCAGGGGGCGCCGTTATGGGCTCAGGGCGAACAGGTTCACACGCCCGTCCATGGCACACCGGGCGACCTCCCGCGGCCCGAGCGACGGGGATGGCACGCTGAGACCGTATGACGGACACGAGGAGGCCCATACCCATGATCGACCTCGAGCTGCTGGGTGCTAACGGTGACACCGTCGTGATGACCGATGGTCGGGGCGAGCGCTACTGCATCGTCGTCGACGACGCCCTGCGCGCGGCCGTGCGCAGGGCGCGCCCGGCCGCGCTGTCGCAGGTCGTCGAGGCGCCCGGCCCCGGCTCGACCATCCGCCCCCGCGACCTCCAGGCCTTCATGCGCGCGGGCGCCAGCGCCGAGGAAGTCGCCACCACCACCGGCATGGATGTCGAGCACGTGCGCCGTTTCGAGGGTCCCGTCCTGGCCGAGAGGGCCTGGGCGGTTCACCAGGCGCAGGCGTGCCGCATCGGCTGGGAGAAGGATTCTCCCGTCCTGGGCGAGCTCGTCGTGGACCGACTGGCCACGCGCGGGGTGGAGCCGACGAGCCTGCAGTGGGATGCGCTGCGCGAGGGACGCGACCCGTGGCAGGTGACCCTCGCCTTCGTCCAGGGGGCGCAGGCCAAGCTCGCTCGTTGGGAACTGGACGTGACGGCCCGCTCCGTCAGTGCGCTGGATGAGGAGGCCCGGTGGCTCACGGAGGCCGCCGCGGCCACCCACCACCCGGCGGTCTTCGACCAGGACTCCCCGGTCTCGGGCGCATCGGCGTCCTCGGCTCCGACAGCGGCGAGCCCGGCTCACGCCGCCGCGTCGGCCTCCCCGCCCCCGCCGGCGGCCGCGGGGACGGAGGGGGCGCAGCCCCCCGCGTCCGTCGAGGCGCGGACCGGCACCGAGGACTCCTCGACCGACGCGCTGCTGGCGGATCTGGCATCCAGCCGCGGACGCAGGCTCGAGGTCGAGCCTCCGCTGGATGACGAGGAGCCCGTGCCCCCGCCCCCCACCTCCCCGCACGGCCAGGCTCAGATCGTCTCGATGTCACAGCGGCGCAGGACGACGACCGGTCAAGGGGCGGGCCGGGCGGCCGGCGCCGGATACCGCGCACCGGCGCCCAGTGTCGCCTCCCCCGCGGCATCCCCACGATCCCCACGATCCCCACAGTCCCCCCAGGCCGCGGCATCCGCCCACAGCGCCCCGACTATGCCGACTGCGCAGGTGGAGGAGACGGCCGGGCAGGAGGCGCGGCGCGAGACGCCCGCCCCGCCCAGACCCAGGCGTCGACGACGCTCGGTCCCCTCCTGGGACGAAATCGTCTTCGGCGCCAAGCCGGAGTAGACCACTGGGCCGGCCACCGTTCCCTCAGCGTGAACCGGCCCGAACCAGAAGCAGCGGAATCGCCGTTTCATCCCGCGTGAGGGAACCGTGCACGCCGACCATGGCAATGGCGGACGCGCTGTGGATGCGCGGATCGACCGCCACCCACGCCCCGCTCATCGCCACCAGGACATCGCCCAGAACGCCGGCGGCCCGTCGACCGACCGGCCCCAGGAGCTGCGCCGCCTCGCCCCGGGTGCCGATCCACAGGGCCCGTTCACCCAGGCGGCTGCGCCACCGCTCGGCGACCTCGGAGGCGAGAACGGGATCCGACCCGGGGACGTGAAGCTGGATAAAGCGGGGCTCCCCGGCCACGGCGACGATGTCACGGGCCAGGACCGGGTCGGCCGAGATATCGATGCGGCAGTCGGGGGCGGTATCGACCATGCCGTGGTCGGCGGTCAGGATGATGCGCGTATCGGCGGGGGCGCGACGCTCGAGCTCGGCCATCGCGGCGTCAAGGCGTTCGAGCTGTTCGAGCCACTGCTCTGAGCGCCAGCCGTGGGAGTGCCCGATATGGTCGAGTTCGCCGACGTAGAGGTAGGCCAAGGGCGTACCGCGTCGCAGCGCGCCGACGGCCAGGGCGGGGCGGTCCTCGAGGCGGTCGGCGCCCAGGTGCGGGGCTCCGCGCAGCCCCGCGCAGGTCAGCCCCGAGCCGGCGAAGCGGGCGGGGCCGACGGTCACCGCCAGAGGCGCGCCCTGTTCGCGGGCGTCGTGAGCAGGTTCGGGCTCGAGACGCTCGAAGATGGTGGGCACATCCTGCCAGCGCCGCGGATCGGGAGCGGGTCCCTCCCAGGAGATGAGGCTCAGGTTCTGCCCGGGTTCGGGGACTGCGCCCGCGGGCAGGTTCCGGCCCAGAAGCGGGTTGAGCACGCAGTACCCCACCATGCCGGTGGCACCCGGCAGAGCGCCGGTACCGAGAGTCGTCAGCGCGGCAGCAGTCGTCGAAGGCACACAGGTCACCGCGGCGGGTCCGGGTCCCGGCTCAGTCCGGGTCGCCGACAGCCAGGAGCGCAGAACGGGCGCGTGTCCCAGGCGCTCGTGCAGCATCTTCAGACCGAGGCCGTCGACGAGCACGACAATGGTCGGGGCGATGTCGCCCGCCAGCCCCCAGGAAGCCGCGTCGGCACGCGCCTGCGCGTCGGACGGCACTGCGGGCAGGTCGACATCGCGCAGGACCAGCCCCGCGCCGATGGCGGCGGCGCCCAGGACCTGGCGTAGGTGCGGCTCACTCATGCGCGCGCCGCGGCCCGGGCAGTCGCCTCGGACAGCATCTGGGCGAAACGGTCCGCGCGAGCCAGTGCGGCATCCCCTTCGACGCCGGCGGCGACCCGGATCACGATGTCGTCCGGCATGGTCATTCCGGTCAGTCCGTGATCGGCCTGGCACGTGGGGTCGTCGCAGGTCGCGGGCTCAAGGTCCAGTCGGCGCACGGCACCCCAGCAGATCGCGATCGTCACTTCGGTCAGCTGCCCGCCGCCGGCGGCGGGCTCGCACACACCCCGGGTCAGCGATACCGAGGAGATACGGGAGATGGGCACCGCTTCGCTCGTGGCCACCGCGCCCGGACGCCCGTCCTCGCGCGGAGAATCATCTGCATGGACGATGATCAGACGACTGGGGGTCAGGGCAAGCACGGTCAGATGGCGGTGGACGGCGTCGTCGAAAGTGGTCTCGGCCTGGACGAGATCGACGACGACCTCCTCCCCCGCCACGGCGACATCGAGCGTGCCCAGCACGAGCTCGGGGTAGTAGCCGGCGCGACGCACCTCCTGCGCCAGGAGCGTTGAGGCGGCGTCGGCGGGTCGGGCCTGGGCAGTCCACTTCATAGGACGATCATGCCATCGACCGAGAACGCGGACCGGTGGCCCCCGCCACGCTCCGCCCCGGCCGGGGGCCGTCGATCCCGTCACCTTCGGGTGTCGCTATTCCGTTACGGATCCTCATCGCGCATCATGCGAGACATGCCCACGTCCGCCACGCAGACGCCCCCACCCGTCAACGGTCTCATCGTCGATCAGGACCTTCCCACGGAAATGCGCACCTCCTTCCTGGAGTACGCCTACTCGGTCATCTACGCCCGCGCCCTGCCGGACGCCCGCGACGGCCTCAAGCCCGTCCAGCGCCGCATCCTGTTCCAGATGGATCGCATGGGGCTGCGTCCCGACCGGCCGCACGTAAAGTGCTCGCGCGTGGTCGGCGACGTCATGGGACGCCTCCACCCGCACGGCGACGTCGCCATCTACGAGGCCCTCGTGCGCCTCGCCCAGCCCTTCACCATGCGTCTGCCCCTGGTCGACGGTCACGGGAACTTCGGGTCGCTCGACGACGGCCCGGCCGCCGCCCGCTACACCGAGGCGAGGCTGGCGGCCAGCGCCCTGGCGCTGACGGCGGACATCGACGAGGACACCGTCGACTTCTCTGCCAACTACGACTACACCCTCACCGAGCCGGGCGTCCTGCCCGCCTCCTTGCCCAACCTCCTGGTCAATGGGGCGTCCGGAATCGCGGTGGGCATGGCCACCAATATGCCGCCGCACAACCTCGTCGAGGTCATCGGCGCCGCACGCCATCTCATCGATCATCCTGAGGCGGACCTGGAGGATATCATGGCCTTCGTCCCGGGCCCGGATCTACCCGCCGGCGGCATGATCGTGGGACTGGACGGGATCCGGGAGGCCTATCGCACCGGTCGCGGCAAGTTCCTCACGCGGGCCACCGCCCGTATCGAGAACCTGACGCCCCGTAAAAAGGGAATCGTCGTCACCGAACTGCCCTACCTGGTCGGCCCCGAGAAGATCATCACCCGAATCAAGGAGGCGGTCGCCTCCAAGAAACTCCAGGGCATCACTGACGTCGCCGACCTCACGGACCGCAAGAACGGCACGCGTCTGGTCATCGGAGTCAAGAACGGCTATAACCCCGAGGCGGTGCTCACCCAGCTGTACAGGCACACGCCCTTGGAGGACTCCTTCGGCATCAACAACGTGTGCCTGGTCGACGGTCGTCCTCGCACACTGGGTCTGCGCGAGCTGCTGGAAGTCTTCGTGCATCACCGTCTGACGGTGGTGGAGCGCCGCACCCGCTTCCGTCTGGACAAGCGCAAGGAGCGCCAGCACCTGGTCGAGGGCCTGCTCATCGCGATCCTCGACATCGACGAGGTCATCCAGGTCGTCCGCTCCTCGGAGGACGCGGCCACGGCCCGCACCCGTCTCATGCAGGTCTTCGATCTCACCGAGCCGCAGGCGAGCTACATCCTGGAGCTGCAGCTGCGGCGCCTGACGAAGTTCTCCGTCATCGAGCTGGAGAAGGAGCGCGACGAGCTCGCCCGCGAGATCTCCGACCTCGAGACGATCCTGGCTAACGAGGCGGTGCTGCGGGGCGTGGTCTCCCGCGAGCTGGCGGCGGTGGTCGAGGAGTTCGGGACGCCCAGGCGCACCGTGCTCCTCGAGGGAACCGAGGCCGACGCGCGGGGCGCCACGAGGGCGACCGCGGGGGCGGGACTCGTCTCCAGCACCTCCGACGTTCCGTTGACCATCCCCGACGACCCGTGCCGGGTGCTCCTGTCGGCGACCGGCCTGGTGGCGCGCACAGCCGGATCGGAACCCGTCCCCCGCTCAGGGGCACGCCGGCACCACGACGCGATCACCGGCCAGGTCGCCGCGACGGCGCGCGGCCGCATCGGAGTGGTCACCGATGCGGGCCGACTGGTGCGTCTCGATGTCGTGGCGACCCCGGAGGTCCCGCGTTCGGACGGCGCGCTCTCGCTCGCCGGCGGTCAGCCGGCACACCTGCTGGTAGACCTGGGATCCGACGAAAAGGTCGTCGGCCTGGTGCCGATCGGCTCGGCGAGCAACCCGCCGATCGTGCTGGCCACCGCCACGGGCGTCGTCAAGCGCGTCAGGCCGGGCGACGAGCCGGGCCGCGGAGAGGCCTGGGGGGTGATCTCACTGGCCGACGGCGACCGTGTCGTCTTCGCCTCTACCGCTGCGGACTCCGACGTCCTCGCGCTGGTGAGCTCCGACGCCCGGCTGCTGCGCTTCGAGGCGTCCAGAGTGCGTCCCCAGGGGCGCGGTGCCGGCGGTGTGGCAGGCATCTGCCTGCATGAAGGGGCGTGCGTCATCGCGGGCGCCGCCGTTCCGGCCGATCTTCTGGCCGAGGCCGTCGTCGTCACGATCGCCGACGCCGAGGGGGCACTGCCGAGCGCTGGAACGGGCTCGGTCAAGGTGACTCCGTTGGACCGCTATCCCGCCAAGGGCCGGGCCACCAACGGGGTGCGGGCTCAGCGCTTCCTACGCGGCGAGGACGAGCTCGTCCTCGCCTGGGTCGGCGTCGGGCCGGCCAGGGCCGTCGACGGCGACGGGCAACCCGTCGACCTGCCGGCGGTGAACGAGCGCCGTGACGCGAGCGGTTCGCCGCTGCCAGCACCGGTGGTCGGGATCGGCTGAGCCCGTCCCGGCTGTCGCGCCGCTCGCGGAAAGCGGGCGGTAGACGCTCTAGCGGTCGCGGGCAGGGCCCGGCCGGTGCGTCCACAGACGCATGACGGTGGCCGCGGCCCGCTCGGCGTTCTCCGGAGCTGCGCGGAGCACCTCGGCCAGATTCGCGGTTTCGCCCTGGGAGGTGGAAATGACAGCCACGCAGCCGGCCGCCAGCAGCACGTCCGCATCAGGGCGGACTCGTCCGGCCACGACCACCGTAGGAACGCCCTGACGGGCGGCCGCGCCGGCCACCCCTGCGGGAGTCTTGCCCGCCAGTGTCTGAGCGTCGACCGATCCTTCGCCCGTGAGCACCAGATCGGCCCCGGTGACGGCCCGCATCAGGCCGACCGTACGGACCACCAGCTCGATCCCCGGCTCCAGGCAGGCGTCGAGGAATGCCATGAGCGCGAAGCCCAGACCGCCCGCAGCGCCCGCGCCCGCACGCTCGACGAGGTCCCCGTGGCCGCTCAATCGCGCCCACCTCGCCAGCACCGCGTCGAGATAGCCGACGTCTTGTTCGCTCGCTCCCTTCTGCGGACCGAAAACGGCGCTGGCCCCGCGTTCGCCCAGCAGCGGGTTGTCGACATCGCAGGCGACATCGATCCTCAGCCCTTTCAGGCGCGGGTCGAGGCCGGAGGCGTCGACCCGCGCGAGGGCCTCCAACTCCCGCGGACTCGTCCCGATGGCCCGGCCCGCGCGATCGAGGAAGCGCACACCGAGCTCGGCGAGCATGCCGGCTCCACCGTCGTTGGTGGCCGAACCGCCGATGCCCAGAAGCAAGCGATCGGCGCGGGCATCCAGCACCGCGCGGATCATCCGGCCGACGCCCCGAGTATCCGAGGCGCGCACGTCGCGCATCTCCCGCCCGATCAACTCGAGCCCCGCGGCCGAAGCCATCTCGAGCACCGCCGTACCGCCCGAGTCCCCGCCCAGGGCCAAGCGCCCCGTGACCGGACGTCCCAGCGCATCGATGGTCTCGACATGACGGATCCGTGCGCCGAGCGAGGCGGCCACCGCCTCGGTGAAGCCCTCACCCCCGTCGGACATGGGCACTTCGACGACTTCGGCGTCCGGGACGACGCGACGCACGCCCCGGGCCATGGCGGCCGCCGCCTCGGCGGCCGCCATGGATTCCTTGAAGGAGTCGGGCGCGACGACGACTTTCATGAGGTCGCACTCCGGCCTGAACTCCCGCGCATGAGCGCGAGCCTTTTGGAATCGAAGGTCCAGCCGGGGATGAGGAACCGCATGCCGATCGAATCGTCGCGGGCCCCGACGCTCTGGACCTCGTCCAGGTAAAGCTCATGGGCTGCCTCGAGCAGGTTGATGGCTATGGGCTTTCCCATGACTCTGAGGCCGATGAATCCGATCTTCATGATATTCCTTCTGTTCGGTGCGCGGGGTGCCGAATACGATATGAATGGCGCGGATGGTGGGAGGACGGCGGGGAGGAGCGACGGCCAGTGAGATGCCCATGCCGGGAAGCTCGTCCTCGCTGAACTCGCATTCGGAGACCAGAGCCGCGGGGATCTCGGGGGTTGCAGTCCACGAAGCCCAGGCGGGGTCAGATCATCGCGACAAGAATGCCAGCGGGGACTGCGATGATCAGGCTGATGGCCAGGGTGTGGCCGATCGAGGCGCCGTACAGGTCGGCGACGCCGGAGCGGCCGACCAAGGCCGGGCCCACAGGGGCTCGACCCGCAGACGGTCGTCAATGGGCCGGCCCCGGTAGTGGCGCTGCGTACGGGCCTCCGGGCTAGGGCGCCTCATACATCCAAAGCGTAGAGAACCGTGCCCTGAGTGGGCGTGTAGCCCAGCTCCCGGTACAGGTCGACAGCGCCGGCGGGGTTGTCCGAGTCGACACCCGCAGCCGCGTAGTCCATGCCGTCCCGGCGATAGGCGCGCATAGCAGCCGTCAGCAGCGCCGGAGCCACGTCCCGGGACCGGTATTCGGCGAGAACTCCCAGCATGTCCGTGTATCCCTCGCGCCACCCCAGAGCAGCCCAGTCCTGCTCATAGCGGCCCGAACGCAGATATCCCGCCACACGAGCCCGGTCCCCCGAGTGATCCACGGCCACGAAGCTCCATGACGGGGCGAAGTAGGTCCTGCCCGCCTTCCAGTCCTCGCGCGTCATCTGGCTGGCCCCGTACTCGCCGTCGAAGATCTGGTTGTGCGCAATGCGGACGACCTCATCCAGCTCCTCGCTCCACGGCTCGATGGTGAGGAACCCATCGATGTCCACCTCCGGTATCTCCTCGACCAGAGGGCGGCGGACCTCCCGGTACCACCGACGGGGCTCGAAGCCGAGCTCGCCGAGGTGCGCCTTCATGCGCTCGTCGTCCTCCAGGACAGTGGTGACCACGTGGGCGGGGGCGGTGGCGGCGGCCGATCCGGGCGCCGCACCCGCGCGCTCGGAGCCGATGAGGTGGCGGGCGCGCTCGGTCTGCCAGTGCAGGAGCGCCCTGCCGATGCCCCGCCTGCGGAAATCGGGGTCGACCACCCCGATCATCGAGGTGTAGATCTCTCCGGCGGGCCGCAACCGCACCAGGGCGAAGGCGCGCATGACGCCCGTGTCGTCGCGTCCGGCCACCCCGGAGTAGGTCGGGTCGACGAAGTATTCGGCCGTCTCCTCCGCGGTGGTCCGGTAGGGCGGGTCGTCGGCTGATTCGGCGCGGGCGATGAGCTCGGCCAGCGCCTGGTTGTCCAGGGGGCTCAGGGGCGTCCAGGACAGGCCGTGCGGCAGAGCCGAGCGTGGCCCGGGGCGCAGCATCGACCAGGGGCCGGTGGAACCGGCTCGACGCGAGGAGCCGTAGACGGGGGCCATGAGCACCTCCTTGCAGGGACCCGTGAAGGGCCCAGTAGAACAGCGGTGGATCTGCCGGCACTTTACCGGACACCGAGATGACTCATAGAGAACTCACGAGAGGATTCACCTACTCCGATACGCCTTCTCTCAGGCGTCGATGCGTTCACGATCGACATCGCGGGCGCCGGCGATGATGAAGCCCCGACGGGGCTCGACACTCGAGCCCATGAGGAGCTCGAAGACGCTCTCCGCCTCCACCAGCTCGGCCTCGTCCCCCAGGGTGATGCGTCGCAGGGTGCGATGCTCGGGCTCCATGGTGGTCTCGGCGAGCTGGTGCGCGTCCATCTCCCCCAGGCCCTTGTACCGCTGGGGCTCTTTGAAGGCGCGTCCCTGCTTCTCCAGCCTGCGCAGGGTGCGCACCAGTTCGTCGTCGGAATAGGTGTAGATGATCTCCTTCTTGCGCCGCCCCCGGGCGGGCACCTCGGTGCGATGCAGCGGCGGGACGGCGGCGTAGACGCGGCCCGCCTCGATCATGGGGCGCATGTAACGGAAGAAGAGGGTGAGCAGGAGAGTACGGATGTGGGCGCCGTCGACGTCGGCGTCGGTCATGAGGATGACTTTGCCGTAGCGGGCGGTTTTCAGATCGAAGGTGCGCCCGGACCCGGCCCCCACGACCTGGATGATGGCCGAGCACTCGGCATTGTGCAGCATGTCCGCCTGCGAGGCCTTCTGAACGTTGAGAATCTTGCCGCGGATGGGCAGCAGCGCCTGGAACTCGGAGTTGCGGGCGTTCTTGGCGGTTCCCAGGGCCGAGTCGCCCTCGACGATGAACAGTTCGGAGGCGGTCACGTCGTCGGACCGGCAATCGGCCAGCTTGGCCGGCAGGGTCGAGGTCTCCAGGGCCGTCTTGCGACGGGTGATCTCCTTGTGCATGCGGGCGGACACGCGCGCGCGCATCTCACCGACGATCTTCTCCTGCAGAGCGCGGGACTGGGCCTTGAGGTCCCGCTTGGAGGAGGTCAGCAGGGCGGTGAGCTCCTCGGTGACGACTTTGGCGACGATCTGCCGTACGGGGGCGGTGCCGAGGACCTCCTTGGTCTGGCCTTCGAACTGGGGCTCGGGCACGCGCACGGTGACGACCGCGGTCAGGCCGGCCAGGATGTCGTCCTTCTCAATGCGCCCGTCACGGCTGGTGACCTTCAGAGCGCGTGCGTTCGTCCCGATCTGCTTGCGCAGAACCTTGACGACGGCCTGCTCGAAGCCTGTCAGGTGCGTGCCCCCCATGGGAGTGGCGATGATGTTGACGAAGGAGCGCTCGGTCGTGTCGTAGCCGATACCCCAGCGCAGGGCGATGTCGACGTCGCAGGTACGCTCGACCTCGACGGGGCGCAGGTGTCCGCTGCGCCGATCGAGTTGCTGGACCGTCTCGGTGTACACGCCCTGGCCGGTCAGACGGAAGGTGTCGGTCACCGAGCCGTCGGTGGCCAGGAAATCGACGAAATCCGCGGTTCCGCCCTCGGCGCGGAACACCGCGGTGTCCGCCTCCCCGATCTCGGTCGCCGGGGATGCATCGAGCAGCCCCTCCGCAGTCCGAGTGGCGTTCTTCGCCGCAGCTCGCAGCGCCAGGTCGTCGGTGGCCTTCGAGCCCGACGACGGCATGCGCTCGGCCCTGGCGGTCTCCTCGGCGCTGCGCTCATCGGTCAGGGTCAGGGTCAGGCCGGGGATCAGGAAACTGGTCTGGCGCAAGCGGGCGCGCAGCGCGGCGGCGTCGTACTCGGTCGGGGAGGGGAAGATCTGAGGGTCGGCCCAGTAGCGCACGCGCGTGCCCGTCACGCCCCGGCGGACCTTGCCGATCACGCGCAGTTCGGGGGTTTGATGCGTGTACTCGGTGAATGGAGAGGCGAGGTCCGGACCGGTGGACGGGTCGGTGAAGACGCCAGGCACGCCGCGGCGGAAGCTCATGGCGTAGGTCTTCCCGCCCCGGTCGACCTCGACATCCATGCGGGCGCTCAGAGCGTTGACGACGCTGGCGCCCACGCCGTGCAGACCACCGGCGGCGCCGTAGGAGCCGCCGCCGAACTTCCCGCCGGCATGGAGCTTGGTGTAGACGAGCTCGACTCCGGTCAGACCCGAGGAGGGTTCGACATCCACGGGCACCCCGCGGCCGGTGTCGCGCACCTCGACGGAGCCGTCGTCGTGAACGGTGACGTCGATACGATCCCCGTAGCCCTCCAGCGCTTCGTCGACGCCGTTGTCGACGATCTCCCACACGCAGTGCATGAGGCCCCGCTGATCGGTGGAGCCGATGTACATGCCGGGACGCTTGCGCACCGCCTCGAGCCCCTCCAGGACGGAGAGGTGACGGGCTGAGTAGTCGCGGGGGGAGGTCGTCGCTTCTTCTCGGGGCACGGAGGCAATCTAGCGGACGGATCTCGAACGTGTGTTCTCCCGCGCCACGGTGTGACCATCACCCGCCCGAGCGCCCGGGCCGCCGCTCCGAGACCAGCCCCTCGCAGCCGCCCGAGTTCCGCTGCTCGTCGCCTCGAACGCATGCCACCGCCGAATTTTCGCAGTGACTCCGCAGGCGGTAGCCGCACCAGATCGGTTCGCGCACAAGGCGGCGGCAGCGGCCCAGCCGGCGGGACCCGACCTCGCTGTGCCGAACGTTGCAAGGTCCGCGCTTGGGACGGCGCGGCTGTCAACGCTCGGTCATGGCGCCGACCCGACTCTCGCTCGTACCGCGTTATCGCTGCCCCTGTCAAAATATATGATAACTAAATTCGCCTCTGTACTTCTATAGTAAGAATTATGGTCAATACATGTCGTTCCGCATCGCAAATCTCGACCGTTTCAAAATCACATGAGGGGCAGTGCCGGGCTCACGCGGGCACTGCCGATCCCGCGGTTCGCCTTGCCCAGCCGGAAACGCACCCGTTTCTTGAGCACCGTACCGGAGACGGCCCGGCCATCCACCAGGCCCTCGGCTGGGAAAATGGTGAAGGTCCACCGCTCGGCATCGTCGGAGTCGGGAACGACGCCGGGCGGGCACTGCAGCAGGCGGGCGCCCCAGACCTGTCGGGTCATGAAAGCACGGGCGTCGACGCCGTCGACCTCGAAGCGCTCGACGGGGGCTTTGATGATGTCCTCATAGCTCCCCGCCGAGACCCCGTACTGTCCGACGACACCAGCCACCACCATCCAACCGTCCCGTCCCAGCGTGAGTCCGCTGAGGTCGGCGCCCTTTCCTAGAGCGGGGTCGACGAGGTCCTCGACCAGGTCGGGACGCTGGCCGCAACGGATACGAGGATCAACGGCGCCACGGGTGTCGAACCGGGCGGCGTCCGGGACCGCGAGCAGCCCGTAGTCGACGTCGCCGGCGAAGCGGAAGGAGGCGAAGTGCTCGCGCAGGCGGGTGACCGCGCACTCGGCCCGCTCCCAGCGGCCGCCGGTGCTCCCGCCGCCCCCACCGGCCCCGGCGGCACCGCTGTCCGCGGTCTCGTCGAGGCACTCGGCCACCACCTGAGCGGGCGGTCTGAGGCCCGCGACGTCCAGCACCTCACGAAGCGGCGCATTGGCGGCCCAGCCCGAGCGTTCCAGACGCGCGATCTCGTGATCGCGGAACTCCTGCACCGACATCGTGTTCCTCCCTGTCCTCGATCTTGTCCGTCGACATCGCTGTTCGCCGGCTCACCATCTCGCCGCCTCCAATACCCGCCCGATCGGTCGCTCCACCGGTGAGGTGCGCCATGACAGTGGTGCGCCGTGGGCGAAAGCGCGTGCGCCCGGGGCGGAAACCGGAGCCCGGAGAGGGGCGCGAGTCCCGGAGCGTGATCTCATAGAGCCATGAACACGACAGGCACCCCCGTCACCGCTCCGGTGACTGCGCCGATTCCCACACCCACCCCCGCGGCGAGTCCCCCCGATGCGCGCGAACTGACCACCGCCGACCGCTGCGACGCCTGCGGCGCCCAGGCATTCATCCGGGTCGTCCTGGCCTCCGGCGAACTGCTCTTCTGCGGCCACCACGGCCGTCGCAACATGACCTCCCTGGAGAAGCAGGCCCTGTTCATCCAGGACGAGACCTCCCGCCTGACCGCAGACGGCTGAGGGGAGACGAGAGAGCCCGAGACGGCATTGTCTCGCGTCCCAGCGCGAACGAAACGAGGGGGCGCCCCGCCCGTTCCGCCACCGCGCGCGAAGCGAGCGGCGTTCACTCATGCGCCCCGTCCACCTCTCGCCAAAGAGCGTGGAAGTGATGAACGGGACCGTGCCCGTGCCCCACGCCCAGGGAGTCGGCGTGCTCCAGGGCGTCGGTGAGGTATGCCTTCGCATCGCGTACGGTCTGCAGCCAGGCGGCCCGGCGCGGTCGCAGGGAGGCGATCGCCGATGACAGCGTGCAGCCCGTTCCATGGGTGTTCCTCGTTCTCACCCGACGGCCGCGCAGGAGCGTGACGCCGTCAGAGTCGGCGTAGACGTCCGTAGCCTCGGCGTCGAGGTGGCCGCCCTTGACCAGCACCCGTCGCGCCCCGGCGTCCAGAAGGCGCTGCGCTTGAGCGTGCAGGGCCCGCACGTCCTTCGCAGGCTCCTTGTCCAGCAGGACGGCCGCCTCGTGGAGGTTGGGGGTGATGAGGTCGACCAGAGTGCACAGGCGGCGCACGGCACTGATCGCGTCCTCGTCCAGGAGCCTGTCGCCGGAGGTAGCCACCATGACCGGATCGAGCACTGTGCACGTCAACCGCGGCAGGTAGCCGCTCACGGCCTCGGCCAGCCCGGCGGTCGCCAGCATGCCGACCTTGGTGGCATCAGGGACGATGTCCTCCAGGAGCGTGTCCAACTGAAGACGTACGAAGTCGACCGGGACGGTGTGCACGCCCGTCACGCCGCGGGTCGACTGCGCCGTCAGTGCTGTGACCGCACTCATGCCGTAAGCGCCGAGCGCGCTCATGGTCTTCAAGTCGGCCTGGATGCCGGCGCCGCCGCTGGGATCGGAACCGGCAACGGTCAAAGCGGTGACGGTCATCGTGATTCCCCCTCGTTCCAGGCCGAGTGTAGGGCGGCCGCGGCCGCGCGGGGGTCCTCGGCCGCGCAGATGGCCGAGACGACGGCAATGCCGTTCAGCCCGCCCGCGCGAAGCGCCGGGGCGTCGGCGACAGTGACCCCGCCGATGGCCACGGCAGGGAGGTCGGTCAGAGCGGCCAGACGGGCTGCGCCGTCGAGACCCAGGCCCGCCGGAGCGTCGGGCTTGGTGGGGGTGTCGCGGATGGTGCCGATGCCGACGTGATCGCAGGCGCCCTGCTCGTCGGCGAGGCGCAGCTCATCGGGAGTCGCGGCTGACAGGCCCAAGAAGGCGTCATCCCCGATGAGCCGGCGCACGAGGACGGCCGGCAGGTCGGCCTGGCCCACATGAACCCCCGCCACCGCGGCCGACAAACGGCGGGCGGCCAGGAAGACGTCGATGCGGTCATTGACGATGACCGGCACGCGCCCGCCAATCGCCCCGGCGACCGCGAGGACCTCATCCAGGAAGGCGCCGCCGTCGGCCCGCTTGGCGCGCAACTGAACGCAGGTGACACCGCCGGCCACGGCCTCCTCCGCGGTCCGCAGAACGCTGCGTCCCCGGGAACGGCACTGATCCGCGTCGGTGACGAGATAGACCGACAGGTCCGGTGCGGGTCTCATGCCTGCTCCTCACTGACGGCGACGGCCTCCAGGTCTTCGGCGCCCAGGTCGTACAGGGCGTCGAGGAACGCGGGCCGGAAGGAACCGGGACCGGTCGAGCGAGCGGCAGCACGCTGCGCCGCAGCACTGTAAACCTCGTGGCAGGCGACCGTCGCCGCACGGGCATCGACGTCCTGCTCGCGTCCGGCGGCGATGAAGGCGGCGATGAGCGCCCCCAGAGCACAGCCTCCGCCGGTGACGCGGGTGAGCATCGGCGAGCCTCCGGTGATGCGGGTCATCCGCTGCCCGTCCACGATCGCATCGACGGGCCCCGAGACCGCCGCCACGAAGCCGTGGCGCTCGGACATCGCTCGGGCGGCTCCCAGGGCGGAGTCGACGTCGTCGGCGGTCTCCGGGCCGCGGCCCCCGCCGCCCGTACCGGCCAGCGCCATGATCTCCGAAGCGTTGCCGCGTACGACCGCCGGTTCCATGGAGACCAGATCTCGGGCCAGGGCCGTGCGGTGGACGAGCGATCCAACGGCAACAGGATCCAGGACCCAGGGCGTGCCCGCCTCCCCGGCCGCCGCGGCCGCCTCCCGGGCGGCCGCGCGCTGCTCGGGCTGGGGCGTGCCGAGATTGATCAGCAGACCGGAGGCCGCAGCGGCGAAAGTCCCGGCCTCACCGGTGATGTCGACCATGGCGGGCGCGGCCCCGCTGGCGAGCAGCACGTCGGCGGTGAAGCCCGCCGCCACCGAGTTGGTGATGCACGATATCAGCGGCGTCGTCTCGCGGACGGCCAGAAGGACGGAATGGGCGCGAGCGCATCTGCGCATGCGACAATCCCTTCGTCAGCATTGTCCGAACAGGTTCGACGGGTGTGTTCTCAGCCTTGCGGCACCCCGTGTCGGTAGAACCAGACGGTAGCACGGCAGCGGCCCGCAGAGCATCGCCCTACGGGCCGCCGATGAGCGGGTGCGCAGCGATCAGTCCAGGTAATCGCGCAGCACCTGGCTGCGCGAGGGATGACGCAACTTAGACATGGTCTTGGACTCGATCTGGCGAATGCGCTCGCGCGTGACGCCGTAGACTTTACCGATCTCGTCCAGCGTTTTGGGCTGTCCGTCGGTCAGGCCGAAGCGCATGGAGACCACGCCGGCCTCGCGCTCCGAGAGGGTGTCCAGGACGGCGTGGAGCTGCTCCTGCAGAAGGGTGAAGCTCACAGCATCGGCAGGGACCACTGCCTCGGAGTCCTCGATGAGGTCGCCGAACTCGCTGTCACCGTCCTCGCCGAGCGGGGTGTGCAGGGAGATCGGCTCGCGGCCGTACTTCTGGACCTCCACAACCTTCTCCGGGGTCATGTCCAACTCGACGGCCAGTTCCTCGGGGGTGGGCTCGCGGCCCAGATCCTGAAGCATCTGACGCTGGACGCGGGCCAGCTTGTTGATGACTTCGACCATGTGGACGGGGATGCGGATGGTGCGAGCCTGATCCGCCATGGCACGGGTGATGGCCTGGCGGATCCACCAGGTGGCGTAGGTGGAGAACTTGTAGCCCTTGGTGTAATCGAACTTCTCGACCGCGCGGATCAGCCCGAGGTTGCCCTCCTGGATGAGATCCAGGAAGAGCATGCCGCGGCCGGTGTAGCGCTTGGCCAGGGAGACCACCAGACGCAGATTCGCCTCCAGGAGGTGGTTCTTGGCGCGCTGGCCGTCCTGAGCAACCCAGTGCAGCTCACGACGGTACTTCGCCTCCAGGTTATTTCCCTCGGTGGCGAGCAGGTGCTCGGCGTACAGGCCCGCCTCGATGCGTTTGGCAAGCTCGACCTCCTGAGCGGCGTTGAGGAGGGCGACTTTCCCGATCTGCTTGAGATAGTCCTTGACGGGGTCGGCGGTGGCGCCGGCGGTGACGACCTTCTGCGCCGGCTCATCGGCCTCATCGGAGTCCGAAACGGTGAAAGAGCCGTCCTTGTTCCTCTCCCGCGACTTGCGCCCCGATCTCTTGGCCGCGGCCTTCTCCGCCTGCTCGCGGCGGATGCGGTCGAGCTCCCCGGTCAGGGCGGCGATCGACGGGCTCATCTTGATGCCCTTGATGACCCAACCGCGGAAGATGAAGCCATTGCTCGTCAGGAACTCGCGGGCGACGACGGGGTCCTCCTCCTCGGGGATCACGAAGCGGGGCACTGGGCCATGGCCGTAGGGGGCCAGCGTAATGGGTTCTTCGAGCGTGCCGTCGCCCGTGAGCTCGAGCCCTTCGACGGTGGTGCGGCTGCGCACGTACAGGGTCGCCCCGGGGGCGAGCCTGACCCCTTTGAGAGCGGCCGGCGTGTTGAAGGGCTTGCGCTTGGAGCCGTCGCCGTTGGCCTCCAGGCTCACGTCCAGGTAGTAGTCCCGTAGCTCGGGAACGGGCTCCTCGCTCTCCTCCTGCTCGCTCTGGGCGGCTTCGGCGTTCTCACCGTCCGGATCGGCGGGGGCGGAGTCACCGGAGTCACCGGATTCGTCGAGGACGACCTCGTCCTCGAGAGCCTTGTCGACGTCATCAGCGCGCTGAGTGCGTTTCCGCGTAGCTGTGGAAGAAGCCACGGAGTTCCTTTCACGTGAGCGAGTGATCGGGGTGGGAGGGGCGCCGCGGACGAACACGTTCACGACCAACGAAGCGGACAACCGCCCGGATGCAGCGTTTATTCCCACCACCTCCGATCGCGGCCCCGGTCCACCGCCCGATCGGGCCGCCCGTTACGCTGATGCGCATGAGTGCCCTCTCCCCCACGCTCCAGGCGGTGCGCACCGCCGTCGAGGCCCGACTCGCCCGGGCCCTGGACGCTCATCGTGCCCGATGCACCGGCGAGGCGCCCGCCGCCGATGAGCTGTTCGACGCGGCCGCGGACCTGATGTCCTCGGGCAAGCGGATGCGCGCGCTGCTCGGCGCCGTCGGCCTCGCCCTGGGTGAGCCGGGGGCCGCACCGGAGCAGCGATCCCGTCTCATGACGGGTGCCGCCTCCGCGAGTCTCGGGTCGGCCCTCGAGCTGTACCAGGCCAGTGCCCTGGTCCACGACGATGTCATCGACGCGTCCGCCACTCGCCGTGGCCGCCCCACGGCCCACCGCCGATGGGCCGCCCAGCACGTCTCGTCGGGCTGGCGCGGGGATGCCGCCGCCTACGGCGAAGGCGCCGCGATCCTGCTGGGCGACCTGCTGCTGTCGCTCGCCGGAATCGAGATCGGGCGGGCCGTCCGACCGCTCGCCGACGGAGCGCGGGCCGGGGCGGTCCGGGACGCCTTCGACGTCATGACAGCCGAGGTCGCCGTCGGTCAGTTCCTCGACGTGCGCGGTGAAATGGTCCTTCCTCCCTCCCCCGACGACGACCCGATCGCCTCGGGGCGGGTCATGCTCACCTCGGCCCTGACCGTGGTCAGGCGCAAGTCCGCCCGCTACTCGGTCATGCATCCCCTGGTCATCGGCGCCCTCCTGGGCGGGGTGACGTCGGTCGACCCCCTGTACAAGGCGCTGGAGATCTTCGGGGAGGAGATCGGCATCGCTTTCCAGCTGCGCGATGACGTCCTGGGCGTCTACGGGGATCCCGACCTGACCGGTAAGCCGGCAGGCGACGACCTGCGCGAGGGCAAACGGACCGCTCTGATGGCCATGGCGTGGCAGCGCGCCGACCGGCCCGGCCGCCTCCTGCTGTCCCGAGTCCTGACCGACCGCGACGCCTCCTCCGAACTGATCGCCGCCGCGGCCGACCTCATTCGCGACTGCGGCGCCCTGGAGGCGCACGAGAAGACGATCGCCGCCCATGCCCGGGCGGGTGTCCGCGCCCTGGATGATGTCCCCTCGGGGGCGCTCGACGACGCCGGTCGCGCCGACCTGTCGTCCCTGGCCCGGGCGCTGACCTCGCGCAGCTCCTGACCTGGACCTGCGCTCGGACCGGTCAGCGCGGCGCAGGCGAATCCGGCCCCGTCAGCGCCTTAGAATCTGCCCGTGGTCAAGGATCCGCTCATCGGTCGACTGGTCGACTCTCGCTACGAGATCGTCGACCGTGTGGCGCGTGGCGGGATGGCGACCGTCTACCGGGCGCACGACCGCAGGCTCGACCGCGTCGTCGGCCTCAAACTCATGCACGCCCATTTAGCCGACTCCCCCGACTTCGTAGCCCGTTTCCGCAGGGAGGCGCGCGCTGCGGCGCGCCTGTCGAACCCGGGCGTGGTGGCGGTCTACGACCAGGGCAGCCTCGACGGCGTCGCCTACCTGGTCATGGAGTACGTCGAGGGCCCGAACCTGCGCGACCTCATCGCCGCCGGCCCCCTGTCGGTACGAGAGGCCCTGGGCCTGACGGCCCAGATCCTGCGCCCGCTGGGAGCCGCCCACCGTGCGGGCCTGGTCCACCGCGACATCAAGCCTGAGAACGTCCTGCTGCCCGCGGACGGCTCTGTCGCCAAAGTCGCCGACTTCGGGCTGGCCCGAGCGGTTACCGAAGTGACGCAGACAACCACCGGTAATGTGCTGGGCACCGTGGCCTACTTAGCTCCCGAACTCATCACCTCGGGCAGTTCCAGCCCCCGTGCGGACGTATTCTCCGTGGGAGTCATCACCTACGAGCTGCTCACCGGTGAGCAGCCCTTCACCGCCGACTCCCCCATCCAGATCGCCTTCCGCAACGTCCACGAGGACATCCCCCTGCCCTCGACCACGGTCCCGGACCTACCCGGCGGAGTCGACGGGCTCGTGTCCGCCATGACGCGCCGCGACCCCGAGCAGCGCCCGCAGGACGCCGATGAGACACTGACCCGACTGCGCGAGGCAGTCGCCGATCTGAGCGAGTCGGAACTTGCGGTCAAGCGCGGCGGCGGGCCCGGCTCGGTGCGCACGCAGGAGGTCCTCGCAGCCAATGCCGAGATCGCCCGCACGGCCATGGGCGCGCAGTCGCCGGACGAGACCGCCGATGAGGAGGATTCGCAAACGACACCGGGGGCGGGCCTGCGCACAGTCTCGCTGCCGATCGGCTCGATAGGCCCGCAGGCACAGGGCGGCGGCGACGGGCGCACGCGGCAGCTGGCGCGTGAGAAGTTTATGCGCGCCGACGATCAGGATACGGCCGCGGTGCCGCACAACGACCAGCGCCGGACGCTCCGGCGCCGCGCCGTCCTGGGAGCGGCGGCGACCGCCCTCCTGACAGTAACAGGCACCGGCATCGGAGCCTGGTACGCCTTTAAAGGTCCGGGACGCTCCGTCCCCGTTCCCGAGATCGTCGGTCAGACGGCCGAGGACGCCCAGAAGTCGGTCGAGACCGCGGGCCTGACCTGGGCCGCTCCCAACCGGGAGTACTCAGATACGATCCCGGCCGGATCAGTGGTCTCCTGCGAGCCGGGACCGGGCGACGGCGCGCGCCCGGGCCAGGCGGTCACCGCCGTCGTCTCCCGCGGCGTGGAGCAGAAGAAGGTTCCCGATGTCGTGGGCGAGGCCCAGGACGAGGCCGTCAAGGCCATTACGGACGCCGGGCTGAGCCCGGGCGCGATCACCCAGGACTACTCCACCTCCGTGGCCTCCGGCCTGGTGGTCTCCACCGACCCGGCGGCGGGGCAGAGCGTCAACCATTCCTCGGCGGTGGCGATCGTCGTCTCCAAGGGACGCCAGCCCGCCACCGTGCCCGACGTGGCCGGAATGAACATCGAGCAGGCCACAACGACTCTGGAGGCGGCCGGCCTCAGGCTGGGCGCGCAAACCCGGGTCTTCTCCGACTCCGTGACTGCGGACCTGGTGGTCTCCACCGACCCGGCGGCGGGCGATACCAGCGTCCACCACGGGGACGCGATCGCCGTGGAAGTCTCGAAGGGGCCGGAGACGGTCACGGTCCCCGACGTCAAGGGCATGAAGGAGGACGAAGCCACCAGGGCGCTCAAGGACGTCGGGCTGGAGGCGACGGTTTCCACGTCGTGGGGCGGGCTTCTGGGCAAGGTCCGATCCACCGACCCCGTCGCCGGGACAAACGTCGCGAAGGGCTCGACGGTCACCCTCCACATCATCTGACGCTGTCCGAATGCTCAGACCGGGGACCCCCGAACCAGCCGTCTCACGTCCTCGTCTCGCCGAGTCATCCACCTCGCGCGCGATGCGGACTGACGAACCCGACCGGCCAACGCTCAGCCGCGCAGCATCTCGGCGACCTCGAAAGCCATCTCCAGGGACTGCTGGTGGTTCAGACGCGGGTCCACGAGCGTTTCATAGCGCTCGCCGAGGGTGGCCTCCTCGATGTGCTCGCCCCCGCCGAGGACCTCGGTGACGTCGTCTCCGGTCAGCTCGACGTGGATGCCGCCGGGCACGGTGCCCAACGCCCGGTGGACCTCGAAGAAGCCGCGGACCTCGTCCATGACCGTGTCGAAGCGACGGGTCTTGTAGCCGTTGTCCGAGGTGATGGTGTTGCCATGCATGGGGTCGGTGACCCAGGTGACGGGGCGGCCGTCGGCACGCACGGCCTCGATGAGTGCGGGCAGGGCCTCGCGGATGCGGTCGGCGCCCATACGGGTGATGAGCGTGAGACGGCCGGCGTCGCCGTGAGGGTTGAGGCGATCGATGAGGGCGACGAGCTCGGCGGGCGCGGTCGTCGGGCCGACCTTGACGCCCACCGGATTGCGGACTCCTCTCAGAAGGGCGACGTGGGCGTGCTCGGCCCCGCGAGTGCGCTCACCGACCCACAGGAAATGAGCCGAGGTGTCGTAGAGGCGTCCCGATCGGGAGTCCTCACGGATCATGGCGTCCTCGTACTCCAGAAGCAGGGCCTCGTGAGCGGCGTAGAAATCAACCTGCCTCAGGGCGTCGAAGTCGACCCCGGCGGCCTCCATGAAGCGCATGGCGCGGTCGATCTCCTCGGCGAAGGACTCGAAGCGCGCGTAAGCGGGGTTGGCCGTGAAGCCACGGTTCCAGGAATGGACTTCACGCAGATCCGCGTACCCTCCCATGGTGAAGGAGCGGATGAGGTTGAGGGTGGTGCCGGCACGCAGGTAGGCGTTGAGCATGCGAGCCGGATCAGGGACGCGAGCGGCGGGCGTGAAGGCGTGATCGTTGACGGAGTCGCCCCGGTAGGAGGGCAGGGTGACGCCATCGCGCGTCTCGGTGTCGGCACTGCGGGGCTTGGCGTACTGCCCGGCTATCCGCCCTATCTTGACCACCGGTGTGGAAGCCCCATAGGTGAGGACCGCAGCCATTTGCAGGATGGTCTGAAGCTTGAGACGGATGTTATCGGCCGTGTTGTCGGCGAAGGATTCCGCGCAGTCGCCCCCCATGAGCACGAAGGCGCGCCCCCGGCCGGCAGCGGCCATCTGGGTGCTCAGGGCGTCGACCTCGCCGGCGAAGACGAGTGGAGGGCGGCTTCGCAGGTCGTCGCTCACCGCTTTCAGGGCATCCGCGTCAGGGTAGGCCGGCTGCTGGGAGGCGGGGCAATCGCGCCAGCCGGCCGCGGTGCGTGGGGCGTTGAGCTCGTTCATCACACGGGCATCATATGGCCGTCTGCGTGCGCCCCGGCGCCCTCCATGAAGCAGAATGCCGGGCCCGATGGTGATCGGCGCACCGCCGACGGCGCACCGTCAACGCTCAGTGCCCCGAAGCGGCTTCGGCGGGCTCGACGATCTGGCCGAGATCCCCCATGAGGGAAGTGAACCAGGGCCGGGAGATATCGAAGGGCTTGCCCCCGGCGATGCGTGGGAAAGCGATGGCGCCGAGGACGTCGTCATTCTCCTCATCCTGGCCGATGACACCCGACTCGCCGCGCTGGGCGCAATCGACGGCCACGTCGCACATGGACTTGATGAGGTTGAGATCCTCAGCGTTGGCGTTGGTGGCGCGCGAATAGTAGCCGGACTTCTGAACCATGACCTTCTCGGCACCGATGAGGCCCGCGAACTGCCCCGCGAACCACTGGCCCGGATTGATGGTGTCGAGCTTGACGTGGCCGAAGGGATCGCGCTCGACCTCCTCGCCGCGAGCCTCCTTCTCCGCAATGATCTCAGGGACGCCGGCGCCCTCGGATAGGAAGATGTTGACGTTGCCCTGCTCATCCATGAGGGCCTTGAGACGCTTGGCCTCGGCTGCCAGGTCGAGCTTCATCTCGGGCAGGAAGACGGCGTGAACGTCCCAGCGCTCGCGGGTGAGCCCCAGCGAGGGCGCCCACTTCCTGGATTTGAGCAGCTCATGGTAGCGACGGGCGGTCTCGGCGGTCAGGTAGCCGCAGTTGCGGCCCATGCACTCGTGAATGATGAGCATGCGCGGGTTGGAGCGGTGCTCCCCGATGACGTTGAAGGCGAAGCCGGCGCCCTCCTCGGCGGCCGACCAGGCACCCAGCGACTGGCGGATCGGAACGATGTCGTTATCAATGGTCTTGGGCAGGCCGACGACAGTGAGCTCGTAGTCGTGCTCGTGAAGGTAGGCGGCCAGATCTGCAGCGGTGGTGTTGGTATCGTCCCCGCCGATGGTGTGCAGGACGTCAACGCCGTCCTTGCGCAGCTGCTCCGCGGCGAACTCCAGCGGGTCGATGCCCTCGGCCACCAGGCCGCGCTCGACGAGGTTCTTGGCGTTGGTGAGCTTGACGCGGGAGTTGCCGATCGGAGAACCGCCGTACTCGCGCAGAACGCCGGCGTCCTTGCGTCCCTGCGCGTCGACGACGATGTAGTTGCCGGTGAGCAGGCCGTGGTAACCGTACTGGTAGGCGATGATCTCGACGCCGGGGGCAACCTCGGTGTAGCGCTCGATGAGGTCGCCGACGGCGGCGGACAGACAGGGGGCGAAGCCGCCCGCGGTGAGCAGAGCGACGCGACGGATCGACATCGATGGCCTTTCGTTGGGACCGGTTTTGACGGGCCCATCCTAGCGGGGCGGACGCGCCGAGGGACAAGAAGATCCTGCAGCAGCGCGATTGAGCGACGGGACTCCCGCTCCCGATACACGCCCGCCCATGACCGACGGCGATGCCGCCAACCGCCGCGGGGTCGCTGAGGCGCCGACTGTCCGTCCCCGGGCTACTGTCCGCCCTCGGTCGGATCCCGGGGCTCGTCGTCAGAGGCATGCGACGCCCCGCCCTCCGTCTCATCGGGCGGCTCGGGCACTTCGACGTCGGGGGCGGGACGACCGCCGGGCGCGGACACCGGCGCGGCGGCCGGCCGCTTGAGCGCTTGAGCCCGAAGCATCTCGGAGACGACCTCGTCAGCGGACATCTTCTCGGCGTCCATCGCCTTCTTGACATCGGCGGCGTACAGGTCGACGTATTCCTGACCGGACAGCGCCATGAGTGAGTACATGATCTCGTCAGTGATCGAGCGCAGCACGAAACGATCGTTCTCCAGCCCCTTGTACCGGGAGAAATCCAACGGCTCACCGACGACGATCCCCACCCGATGCCGGGTCGAGGGGATCGCCTGGCCGATCGGCTGAGCAAGATCCGAGCCGATCATGGCCACCGGGATCACAGGGGCCCCCGTGGCCAGGGCGATGCGCGCCACCCCCGTCTTCCCCCGGTAGAGACGGCCGTCGGGACTGCGTGTGCCCTCGGGGTAGATGCCGAAGAGCTCACCGGATCTCACACGGTCGATGCCAGCCTGCAGGGCCGCCTGCGAGGCCCGGCCGCCCGAACGGTCCACGGGAATGGTGCCGACGGCTGTCATGAAGTTCTTGACGGCCCATCCTTTGAGCCCTCTGCCGGTGAAGTAGTCGGACTTGCCGATGAAGGCGACCTCGCGGTCCACCAGCAGCGGCAGGAAGAAGGAGTCGATGACGGCCAGGTGGTTGGAGGCCAGGATCGCGGCCCCCTCGATCGGGATGCTCTCCTCCCCTCGGATCCACGGTTGATAGAGCATCTCCAGGGCGGGACCGACAGCGGTCTTGATGCCTCGGTACCCCACGGGACCTCCTGTGCTCGGCGGCTGACTGGCGCTCTTCACCGGGTCCGTGGGCCCGCACGGACGGGCGCGGGCGCGGTTGGATCGGCGCCTTGGTGAAGTCTAGCCTCGCACTGTGGTCGATCATGCGCCTGTCGGACCCTCGATCGGAGGACTCGCGGGACCCGATGCCCCTGTCGACGCTCGGGCGCAGTTCCCGGACCGCTGCCCGAGCAGCAGCCGCACCGCCGGCCTGCAGGCCTCTTTCGAGGATATGGGCACGCCTCTGCGAGAGGTGGCCTTCGTCGTGGTCGACCTGGAGACCACGGGCGGAGCGGCGGGCGCCCACGCCATCACCGAGATCGGGGCGGTGCGGGTGCGCGGCGGCACCGTCGAGGAAGAGTTCTCCACACTGGTCGACCCGGGCAGGGCCATCCCGGCGCAGATCACGGTGCTGACCGGCATCACCAATGCGATGGTGGCCGGGGCCCCGTCGGTGGGCGAGGCGCTGGTCTCCTTCCTGGAATGGGCTCGCTGGTCCGAGGCGGACACGGTTCTGGTGGCGCACAACGCGCGCTTCGATGTCGGTCATCTGCGCCGGGCGTCCCGAGAACTGGCATTGCCCTGGCGGGAGCCGACAGTGCTGGACACCCTCGCCCTGGCCCGCCGGACCTGGGGGCGCTCGGATGTGCCCAACCACCGTCTGGGAACTCTGGCCTCCTTCGTCGGCTCCCCCACCAGGCCGACTCACCGTGCCCTGGACGACGCGCGGGCCACCGTCGACGTCCTCCACGCCGCCCTTCAGGTCCTGGCCCCGCAGGGCGTCACCCATCTGGAGGATCTTGCCACGGCTACCGATCCGGTACCCGCGCGGCGCCGGATCAAGAGCCGCATGGCCGACGGACTGCCCACCGGGCCGGGCGTCTACCGTTTCCTCTCCCGAACCGAGCAGGTCCTGTACGTCGGCTCGGCGGTCAATCTGCGCCGACGAGTGCGCTCGTACTTCACCGCTGCGGAGAAGCGACCGACGATCGCCCGGATGCTGGAGACCGCCGTCGGGGTGCGGGTTATCGAGACGGCCACCGAGATCGAGGCGCGAGTGCGCGAGCTGCGGCTCATCGCCGAGCTCAACCCTCCGGCGAACCGACGCTCCCGGACACCGCAGCACCGGCCCTGGGTCCGCCTGGCGGACGCCCCCGAGCCGCACCTGGTGACGACGACGGCGCTGGCGAGCGACGACGTGCTCAGCGCCGTCGGTCCCTTCCCCTCGCGTTCGGCGGCCCGGGAGGCGATCCGCGCGGCCGAGTCGGTGCTGCGGCTGCGAGCCTGGGACGGGCGGGCGCTGAAGTCGCCGATCGCCGGCGGCACCTCGGCGGATACCGGCACCGCGATGCGCGCACTGTCGGGCGAGGTGGATCTGGTGGCCGTCCCCGTCCTAAGACGCGTGGAGGAGCTGGCCGCTCGGGAGCGTTACGAGGAGGCCGGAGCGTGGACCGCCCGCCTGCGCTCCCTGCTGCTGGGGGCGAGTCGGGCGGAGCGGGTCAGGCCGCTCCTGACGTGCCCGCATCTGATCGCGGCGCGGCGACGCGATGGCGGCGGCTGGGAGCTGGTCGCTGTACGCTGGGGGCGGCTGGCAGGAAGCATGACCACACCAGCGGGGGCGGACCCGCGGCCCGCCGTCGATGCCCTGCGGGCGACGGCGCAGGTGGTCGAGCGCCCGCAGCGCGTGGGAATGGGCGCCGGTGTTGACGAGACCCTGCTGCTGGCGGACTGGGTGCTCGACGCCGGAGCGCGCCTGGTGGAGGTCGCGGACTGCGGGAATGAGGACGGGAGCGGCTGCGCCGTCCTGAGCTGGCCGATCGGAGCCGCTGCGCGCCATCGCCGGGTCCTCAACTCGGGACCCTAGCCGGTCGGAATCCGAGTCCCCCACGAAAGTCGAATTGCGCGGGCGGGGACGAAACGCCGGGGATGCGGGAATTCCGCCGAGAACCCCGCCTTCACCCGGATCGGCCGGAACCGACCCCGATCCAGAGGGGGCGCCGGGCCTCGCCCCGGACGAAAACGAATCGGTCAGCCGGCCGGGACGACCGCGCCGCGCCGAGCCCGAAAGGCCTTGGTCACGCCTTCCTGGAGAGCCATCGGGTCGAGAGGACGGGGCACAACGGCCTCGGCCTTGGACCAGGCGGCGAGCCAGTCGTCCTGCGGACGGGCAGTGAGCAGCACCACCGGGGGACGACTGTCGAGCTCGGTGAACAGCTCGTGGGCCAGACCCATGCCGCCGAACTTCTTGGTCTCGGCGTCCAGCACAAGGACGTCAAAAGGCGCCTTCCCCTCTTTGGCCCGATCCCTGATGGCCAGCCTCACGCCTTCGGCCGTGGCGGCTCTGGTCCAGGACACCAGCGGCAGTCCCCTGGCGGGGCGCCGGCCGACGCCCTCGATCACCTCCTGACGCACCGAGGCGTCGTCGGAGAAGACGAGGAGCTCGAGACGGTCGGTCGCGGCCTGGTCGGTCATGCTGTCCTCCAAGACGGGGCGGGGCTCTTCCGCAGTCAGTGTAATCGCCCACGCGGTCCCGTCCGACTCACCAATCAGCGTATACCATGAATGCTGTCCGATACGGCGGGTCCTAACTATGGAACCGCTTATGGAACCGATCGCATCCGACCCGCGAACCCACCGATGAAAGGCACGCACCATGGCCCTGTACACACTTCCCGAGCTTCCCTACGACTACGCAGCCCTCGAGCCCCACATCTCCGGGCGGATCATGGAGCTCCACCACGACAAGCACCACGCCGCCTACGTCACCGGCGCCAACACCGCCCTGGACAAGCTCCGGGCCGCCCGCGCCGCCGATGACTTCGCCGCGGTGAACCTGTGGGAGAAGAACCTCGCCTTCAACCTCGGCGGTCACATCAACCACTCGATCTTCTGGAAGAGCCTCTCCCCGAACGGCGGCGGCGAACCCGAGGGCGAGCTGGCGGAGGCGATCAGGGACTCCTTCGGCTCCTTCGAGGCGTTCAAGAAGCATTTCACCGCCACAGCGCTGGGCATCCAGGGCTCGGGCTGGGCGGTGCTCGCCTACGACTCCGTGGCTGGCGGGCTCGTCATCTTCCAGCTCTTCGACCAGCAGGGCAACGTTCCGGTCGGTACTATCCCGCTCTTCCAGGTCGACATGTGGGAGCACGCCTTCTACCTCGACTACCTCAATGTCAAGGCCGACTACGTCAAGGCCATCTGGAACATCGCCAATTGGCAGGACGTGTCCGAGCGTCTGGCCGCAGCGGTCGCTCGTACCGAGTCACTCATCGTGCGCTGAGGGTCGGACACGCAGAGGGCCGGCCGGACCCAGGTCAACGACTCCTGGGTTCCGGCCGGCGTGAGGACCCTTAACGGGTCCGCCGTGCCCGCTGAGAGCTCGCGGACCCAGAGCTTGGTCAGAGCTTGGTCTCGATATCCATGACGTAGGCCGCAGCGGGTGCGGGTGCGGTGGATCCCCTCCTCGTGGCGGTCCCGGCCGCCTGAAGCAGAACCACGCGCGAACCCACCGGAACTCCGATGAGATCCGCCAGCCCCGGAGCTTGGGCCATGGTGATCGTCTGAGGCAGGCCTGTGTCCCAGGTGGACTCGGAGGCGGAATCGTCCCACGTGGTCATGGCCGTGTTGACGCCTATGACGTCCTGATCGGTGATCGGATCGCCCGTACCGCGTGCCAGGACGATGACCTTGGTCTCGGTGGGCTCCGTCGCCCCCTCGGCCACCGAGACCGTTGCGGGGGCACCGAGGTCACCAGAGACCGACACACCCCAGGACGCCGCATCCGCCTCACCCTCCATGGTGGCTCCGGCGGTGGAGGGTGCGGCCACGACGTCGACGACGAAGACGAGCGGGCCGGTCGGTCGGCCCTGACTCTGATCGTCGCCGTAAGCGAGATCAGAGGGGACGCCCACCAGGAGCCGATCACCCACCCGGTGCCCCACCAGGCCGCAACGCCAGCCGTCGACGACTCCCCGCAGGGAGAAGCTCGACGGCTCTCCGCGGTCGAACGAGGAGTCGAAGGTGGCGTCGGAGTCCCACTGCCATCCCGCGTAGTTCACCGTCACGAACGAATACGCCTCCACCTCGGGACCGTCCCCCTGGCTCAGGGTCTTGACGGTGAGATTGTCGGGCGCCAGCTCACCGCTCCAGGTCAGGCTCGGTGCGGAGCCTGGGTCTGCGGAGACCCCCGGCAGGGCCGAGGAGTCGGAATCGATGGTGAGGGTCGAGCAGTCGACGGGTTGAGACGTCGTCGGCGTGGGTGTCGCCCCGGCGGCGTCGGTCGATACCGACTCGGAATCGGTGCCGCCGCCCGAGCAGCCGGTGAGGGCCAGCGCGACGGCGAGGGCGGAAGCCGACAGTGCGAGAGGCCGACGACGCGCCACCGAGTCTCCTCGAGTCGGGGGCGGGATCAGTTGAAGGACTCCCCGCAGGCGCAGGTCCCCGCCGCGTTCGGATTGTCGATCGTGAACCCCTGCTTCTCGATGGAGTCGGCGAAATCGATGGTGGCGCCGGCCAGGTAAGGCACACTCATCCGGTCCACGACGACCTCGACGCTCTCGAGCTCAGCACCACCGGTCGAGAAGGAGCGGACGGCGTCGCCGTCGAGCAGGCGCTCGTCGAAGTAGAGCTGGTAGACCAGGCCGGAACAGCCGCCGGGCTGAACGGCCACGCGCAGGCGCAGGTCGTCGCGCCCCTCCTGCACCAGGAGACTGGCGACCTTGGCGGCGGCGGCCTCGGTGAGCAGAACCTCGTGCTCGGGGGCCTCGGCGGTCGTATCTGCGGTCAGGGTGGTCTCTGCCATGTCATTCTCCTCGTGAACGGTCGGGTACTCGCGGACTCACGGTCCCAACGCCCCGATGGGGCACCTTGTTCGACACCACCCTACGTCGTCAACCCGCTGCTACCCGCGTGACGACGCTCACTGGGAGCGGGACACGCTCCGCTCGCGAACGCGATCAGGCCAGCGCCACCAACTCGAGATAGTCCTCGCTCCACAGATCCTCGTCGCCGTCGGGCAGGAGGAGCACCCGGTCGGGACCCAGGGCCTCGACCGCCCCCTCGTCGTGGGTGACGAGCACGACGGCGCCGGCGAAGGTCCCCAGCGCCCGGAGAATCTCCTCGCGACTGGCCGGGTCGAGGTTGTTGGTGGGTTCGTCCAGCAGCAGGACGTTGGCGCTGGAGACGACCAGCAGGGCCAGCGCCAAGCGGGTCTTCTCGCCGCCGGACAGGACTCGGGCGGGCTTGTCGGCGTCGGCGCCGGAGAACAGGAAGGAGCCGAGCACGCTGCGCACCTGCGTGTCGTCCAGGCCCGGGGCGGCGCTGCGCAGATTCTCCACGACGGTCCGGGAGGTGTCGATCGTCTCGTGCTCCTGGGCGTAGTAGCCGATCTTGAGGCCGTGGCCCACGATGACCTCGCCCGAATCGGGCTCCTCCACCCCGCCGAGCAGGCGCAGCAGGGTCGTCTTGCCGGCGCCGTTGAGGCCCAGGACGACGACGCGGCTACCGCGATCGATGGCCAGGTCCACGCCTGCGAAGACCTCCAGGGAGCCGTAGGCCTTGGACAGGCCGCTCGCGCGCAGCGGGGTCTTGCCGCAGGGGGCGGGATCGGGGAAGCGCAGACGGGCGACCCTCTCGGCGATCCGCTCATCCTCCAGACCCTCCATGAGGCGGTCGGCGCGCTTGAGCATCTGCTGAGCCGCGACGGCCTTGGTCGCCTTGGCGCGCATCTTCTCCCCCTGAGCGCGCAGAGCGGCGGCCTTCTTCTCCGCGTTGGCGCGCTCGCGACGACGGCGATGCTCATCGTCCGCCCGCTGCTTGAGATAGGCGTCCCAGCCCAGGTGATAGACGTCGAGGACGCCTCGATCCGCATCCAGGTGCATGATCTGGTTGACGGTGTTGCGCAGGAGCTCGACGTCGTGGCTGATGACGATGAAGCCGCCGGAGTAGGCGCGCAGATGGTCGCGCAGCCACAGCACGGAGTCGTGGTCGAGATGGTTAGTGGGCTCGTCCAGCAGCAGCGTGTCGGGCCGCTGGAAGAGAACTCGGGCGAGTTCGACGCGGCGCCGCTGGCCGCCCGACAGCGTGCCGATCTCCTGGTCCAGGACCCGATCGGGCAGCCCGAGAGCGGCGGCGATGCGCGCCGCCTCACTCGCGGCCGCGTAGCCGCCGGCCATGGTGAACTCGTGGTCCACACGCGTGTAGCGGTCCAGGGCCTTGGCCATGGCGTCGCCCTCGGTGGTGGCAATCCGCTCCTCCGCTTCGCGAATGCGGACCAGAAGGGTGTCAATGCCGCGGGCGGAGAGAATACGGTCCCGGGCGGCCTCGGTGAGGTCCCCGACCCTGGTGTCCTGAGGGAGGTACCCGACCGATCCGTTGCAGGAGATGGTGCCCTCGTGCTCGACGGCCTCCAGGCCATGGCGGTCGTCGGCATCGGCGACCGCGTGGCCGGTGCCCTGCTCGACGGAAGCGGCGGCCAGAAGCTTGGTCATGGTGGTCTTACCGGCGCCATTGCGTCCGACCAGCCCGATGCGCATGCCCTTATCCACCCTGAAGGTCGCACCGGCGACGAGCTGGCGGGCGCCGATGCGCATGGTGAGGTCCTGGACGTTGATCACGCGCGCCATCGTACGATCGGTGCGGGACGCTCCCCGACGCGGCGACGGCGGGAAGCACCCGGTCATCGGTCACAGTGACGGTCATATGCCAGTCGCCGTACGGTCAGCGCTGGTCGCGCCGCCGATCACTCATCTGCGCAGTCCCGGGCGGATCGCTGCGTATCTTACGGAGCCGTGCGTCTGGCGATTCTCAATCCCACCACATCCAGGTCCCCAGCGGCCCGCGCGTCCAATTCCGGCGCAGGGGCCGCATCTCATCGGGCACGGACTCGGCGTCCAGACTGTAGCGGGTGCGGACCGTCTCCCACAGGGCGAGGCATCGGCAGTGCTCGTCGTGGATCTCGCAGACTTCGAGCCCGAGCAGGTCGGGATCCGCGATCCACAGGGCTTCGACACTCACCCGCTCGTCATGGCGCTGGGGGCCGATGGCGTAGCCGGACAAGCGCACGCGCCCCTGAGCGCGGACGCAAGCCCGCAAAAGCGCCCCCGTAGTCGGCGCGAGGTTCTGCCGATCCCCCAGCTGAGCAGGCGGAAGGATCTCCAGAAGCCGACGGGCGGTGCGCGGGCCCAGGTCATGGTAAGGGGTGTAGTCGTCCTGAGGCACGCCGTCGACAATCAGGCCGTACGGGCCGCGACCGTACTCGGCGGGAATGGTGATCGAGCGCATCTCGTCGCGGCACCGGGCGAGCTCGCGCCACAGGCCGACGGTCACGGTCCAGCCGCGGGGCCCGTACAGCCCGTCCTCCGCCTCCCGGTCGGGGTCCCGGCCCTGCCGAGGAGTCGCGCGGGGGCCGGCGCCGCCGGCCCCGTCGACCGTCCCCTCTCTCGTTCCATCGCTCGTATCGCGAGCTGTTCCGGTGGGGAGCTGGGCTGGGTCAATGTCGGGGGTGGTCGTCGTGGTCATGGCAAGGCTCCTCGGCGTATCGCGGTCTGCAGCGGCGTCCTCGCCGCCCGGTCCGAGTGTGGGTGAGAAAGGATCCGCTCCGCTGAGCACCTGTGGACACCGGCTCCCGAGGGCACCGCGGACGGCGCGTGTGGAGCCCGGTGGATCCGCCCGCGCTCCGGACCCGTGTAAGCGCAACGAGCCGCGTCGGGTCGAGAACGGCGCTATAAGCACCGCTCGTCGCAACTGTACGGACCCGTGGTCGTAGTCCCGTCAATGGATCTGACCACGTGCAGCGATCATCGCGCTATCCTGCACTTCAGTCCCATCTCCTCGGGACGGTCCCAACCCTGGCCCCGGGTCCCCGCGGCGTCGCGGGAGGGTCCAGGACCGACGAAAGGCCCTCGATGACAACAACAACCTCCGCCCCGGAGGCGATTCTCGCCGCCGTCGGCGGGCCCGAGAACATCATCAATTTCACACACTGCGCGACGAGGCTGCGTTTCGAGCTCAACGACGCCTCCGTCGTCGACAAGGCAACGGTTGAGGCGATTCCCGGCGTCATGGGCGCAGTCCCCCAGGGCGGGGACCGCTACCAGATCGTCATCGGCGGCGCGGTCGCCAGCGTCTACGAGCAGATCAACAACCTGCCGGAGATGAAGAAGAGCACCTCGGGCTCCCAAGCCAAGACCGACGCCGAGGTCAAGGCCGAGGCCCGCGCGAAGACACGCGGCAAGAATGCCTGGATCGATGCCTTCTTCGAGTACCTGTCCGACTCCTTCCGTCCGCTGCTGCCGGTTCTGCTGGGCGCCTCGCTCATTATCGCGGTGGAGGCGATCTGCGCAACCTTCCACATCATTGAGGCCCACTATGAGAGCAACATGGATAAGCCGGCGCTACTGGTGTTCGTCGACGCCATGTACCGCAGCGTCTTCTACTTCCTGCCGATCATGGTGGCCTACAACGCTTCCAAGAAGCTCAAGATCGACCCCTGGGTCGGCTCCGCCGTCATGTTGGCGTTGCTCACGCCCGAGTTCCTCGATCTGAGCAATCACCCGAGCACGACCTGCGTCCACAACGACACCCTCAACTCCGACCTGTGCACCGCCCACATTCTCGGCCTGCCCATGCAGCTCAACGAGTACGGCGGCCAGGTCTTCGTTCCCCTGCTCATGGTCGCGGTGCTCGCCCTGGTTTACAAGGGGCTGGTCAAGATCGTCCCGAACAATGTCCAGATGGTCTTCGTGTCCTTCCTCTCCTTCATCATTATGATGCCGGTGACGGCCTTCCTCATCGGCCCCCTGGGCGTGTGGATCGGCACCGGCCTGGGTACGGCCTTGTTCTGGCTCAACTCCCACGCTCCGATCGTTTTCGCGATCATCATCCCCATGGTCTACCCCTTCCTGGTGCCGCTGGGTCTGCACTGGCCGCTCAATGCCCTCATGCTGGCCAATATCGCCCCCAACTCGGCTACAGGTGGAATCGATTTCATCCAGGGCCCCATGGGGGCGTGGAATTTCGCCTGCTTCGGCGCCACCGCGGCGGTCCTCATCTGGTCCGTGCGAGATAAGGACAAGGAGATGCGCCAGACCGCCACCGGCGCCCTCTTTGCGGGGCTCTTCGGCGGCATCTCCGAGCCGAGCCTGTACGGTATCCACCTGCGCTTCAAGCGCATTTACCCGTTCATGCTTGTCGGCTGCGCCGTCGGCGGTATTGTCGAGGGCATTGGTGGTGGTGTCCAAATCAACACCTTCGTCTTCACCTCGCTGCTGACGATTCCGGTCTTCGACCCGATGCTCCTCTACGCCATCGCCGTCGCCGCGGCCTTCGCCACCTCCTTCTTCCTCATCGTCACCTTCGGCTACCGCACGAAGGAGGACAGGGCCAAGGCACTCGCCGCAGCGGGCGTCGCGGTCGAGGCCGACCCCGCTGAGACCTCCGCCGACCTCGCGCTGGAGGACTCATCCGCCCCGGACGCATCCGTGAGCGCCGAGGGAGAGGCGGCCGGCACAGGCGGCCCCGCCGACGACGCCGGTGAGGACGACAAGGGCGACGAGCCCAAACCCGCACTGGCGCCCGGCGCCGTCACCGAGATCGTCGCGCCCCTGACCGGCACCGTCATGCCGCTGGACGAGGTGCCCGACCCGGTCTTCTCCTCCGGTGCTGTCGGCCAGGGCGCCGGAGTAGCCCCCACCGGCGAGATCGTCGTGACCGCCCCCGGAGACGGCACGGTCGTCGTCGCCCCCGCCTCCGGGCACGCCTACGGCATCAACCTGGACAACGGGGTGGAGGTCCTCATCCATGTCGGCCTGGACACCGTCAACCTCGAGGGTAAGGGCTTCGATGTCCTGGTCAAGCAGGGCGACCGTGTCACCGCCGGCCAGAAGCTGGTCCGCGTGGATCGCACCGTCGTCGAGGAGGCAGGCTACTCGCTGACCACGCCAGTGCTCATCACCAACACGCCCAAATTCTCCTCGGTGGAGGTCATCGGCGAGGGCGAGGTCGACACGGGCGCCCCGCTCATCCGAGTCACCGCCCCGGAGGCCTCGGAGAGCTAAGCCCGCGCGGCCGGCCAACCGTCGATCGGTCGTCGCCCGGCCCCCGGTCTGAGGCCGTCGATGATCGCTGGCGAACTCAAAGCGTTAACGCGGACGGCATCACTCAGGTGCGCCCGGCCACGAGAGAGCGTCTCGTGGCCGGGCGCACGCGGGCCGGGGCATCCGGATTCCGGCGGTCATCAGTGGACGCCCTCGTCCTCCACGTCCACATAGCGCTCTTTCGACCCGCCGGCATCGGCGGCGCTCAACGTGGCCGCGTAGTCGGGGACCTCCAGCTGCAAGGCGCGAGCGGTGCGCTGGTACCCGGTGGACGGCGGGCGCTTCGGGAACTTCATCGGGGGCCGCTCGACGTGCTCGTAGGGGATGGAGCCGAGCAGATGATGGATCATGTTGATGCGCGCCTTGCGCTTGTCCTCGGACTCGACTACGTGCCAACGCGCCGTCTCGATATCCGTGTGCACGAACATCTCGTCCTTGGCACGTGAGTAATCCTCCCAGCGAGTGATCGACTCCAGATCGGTGGGCGAGAGCTTCCAACGGCGCATGGGGTCGGTCTGCCTCGACTTGAACCGTTTGTACTGCTCCTTGTCCGACACGGAGAACCAGTATTTGCGCAGCAGGATGCCGTCCTCGACGAGCATCCGCTCGAAGATCGGGCACTGCCGCAGGAAACGCTGGTGCTCCTCGGGAGTGCAGTAGCCCATGACATGCTCCACACCGCCGCGGTTGTACCAGGAGCGGTCGAACAACCGGATCTCGCCGGCCGCCGGCAGGTGCGCGATGTAGCGCTGGAAGTACCACTGGGTGCGCTCGCGCTCGGTAGGCGCGGGCAGCGCGACCACCCGTGCGATCCGGGGATTGAGATATTCGGTGATTCGCTTGATCGCTCCACCCTTGCCCGCGGCGTCACGTCCTTCGAAGACCACTACGACTCGGGCACCGGTAGACCTGACCCACTCCTGCATCTCAACCAACTCAGCCTGCAGACGCAGCAGCTCGGCTTCATACAGGGAACGATCCATTTTGGGGTGTTTCTTCGCCATAGCGGAAGTGTCGCACAGATCACGTTCACGCACAGGATCTTCAAGACGATCCGCGGCGCTCCCCGACCGTCAGTCCTCCACGCGCACCGCCCAGAAGGCGACGGCTGCGGCGGCCGCGACATTAAGGGAGTCCACTGCTCCGGTCATGGGGATGCGCACGACGTAGTCGGCCGCGGCGAGGGTGCGTCGTCTCAAACCATCACCCTCGGTCCCGAGCACCAGGGCGATCTTCGAGTCCGGCGCGGTGCATACGGGCCGAGCAGCGAAGTCGTCGAGGTCCACCGCGTCATCGCTCAGAGCCAGAGCGGCCACACTGCAGCCGGCGTCGTGCAGCTCGTCCGTGGCGGGCCACCGGGGAGCCCTCGTCCACGGCACCTGGAAGACGGTGCCCATGGATACCCGCACGCTGCGCCGGTACAGGGGGTCCGCACACCGCGGAGTGACCAGGACGGCGTCGACGCCCAGCGCCGCAGCCGAGCGGAATGCGGCCCCGACGTTGGTGTGGTCGACCAGGTCCTCCAGTACGGCCACGCGGCGGGCGCCCCGGCCACCGCGGGCCGAGGCGAGTAGGCGGGAAACGTCGACCAGAGCCGGACGGTTCATGGCGGCCAGAGCGCCGCGGTGAAGGTGGAACCCGGTGATCGTCTCCAGCAGCTCCTCACAGGCGAGCAGGACGGGCACGGGGCCGCCGTCATCGCGTCCCTCGCACCCTCGGGCGGCCGCGATGACGGGCCGCATCTCCTCCCAGTGGCGTTCGGCCATGAGGAAGGAGCGGGGCGAGTGGCCCGCCTCGACGGCGCGGGCGATGACCCTGGTCGACTCCGCCATGTACAGACCTCGTTCCGTCTCCAGCCGGCGCCGCAGGGCGACGTCGGTCAGACGGGTGTAGTCGGCCAGAAGCGCCGGGCCGCTCATCCGACCAGCCGTGACGGCATCGCCGGCGAGTCCGCCACTGGCACTACCGGCACTGCCGGCGTTGTCGGCACCGGGGTGCTCGCTCAGACGAATGATCACGAGCCGAACCAGCCCGTGTTATCGCGGCCGACAACCCCGAGCGATACGGGGGGAGCCTCCCCGAAGCGGTTGGCGGCGATGACGACCCCGCTGCGCACCGGGGTCGGCGGCGAAGGGTCCTCGCAGAGGCTCGGAGAAACTTCCAGTGGCACGCCCGGGAGATTAAATCCGTCCATCGAACTCCGTCCTGTTCTCCTCGGCGACAGAACTCTTTTGAGACGCGATTCACGTCCGATCCGGTCGGCGAAGCCGTGCGAGAACCGGGCCGGCGGAAACTACCGGGGTTCGACCACGGCCACGGCGCCGTCGACGTCGGTCACGCGCACCGGGCGGCCCGCGTCCAGGCGCAGGGCCCTCGCTCCGGCGTGCTCGGCCAGGCGAGCGCACCACTTCTCGCCGTCGAGGTGGACGCGTCCCCCGCGGGCATCGACGGTCGTCAGCACGACGGCCTCGCACCCGATGAGGGTCTCAGCACGGGTGAGCGCGGGGGCGGCCGCCCCCGGACGGCGTCCGATCCGAGGCCTGACGACGCTCAGAAGGAGGACCGACCCCGTGACGAAGACCAGAGCCTGGGCCCAGAAGGGGGCGCCGACGGCGGCCGCTACGGTACCGCCCAGCGCCCCGCCGGCGAGCATGAGGAACGTCACATTCGCCGCGAGTGCCTCGATGACCCCCAGGACGAGGCAGGCGCCGAGCCACCATAGCCAGATCATCGCGCTCCCCTGTCAGTCGGCCTCGCGCGCTCCGGTGTCCGCTGCTCAGGCGAGATGACGGCCGGAGGGAGCGGCGGAGGCTCCACGGGCGGCATACCGTCCGCGGTCCCGAGTGATCTCCAACGGCAGGCCGAAGGTCGTCGACATGACGGGAGCGGTCAGGACGTCATTCAGGGGTCCCGCGGCCACGACCGCACCGCCGCGCAGCGCGAGCGCATGCGTGAAACCGACCGGTATCTCCTCAAGGTGATGAGTGACCAGCACCATCGAGGGCGAGCCGGGCGCTGAGAGGATCTCCGTCAGGGCGGCCAGCAGTTGCTCACGGCCGGCGACGTCGAGACCGGAGGCCGGCTCGTCCAGGATGAGGAGCTCGGGATCGGGCATGAGAGCCCGGGCGATCTCGACGCGCTTACGCTCCCCAGAGGACAGGGTCGCCCAAGCCCGTCCGACGAGCTCGCCGGCGCCGAGAGCCTCCAGGAGGGCACGGGCGCGCTCGATATCGGGGTCGTCGTACTCTTCGTGCCACACGCCGATGCGCCCGTAGGACGCGGACAGCACGACGCTCAGCACGGACTCCCCGCCCAGCACCTGGCCGGCCAGCGCGGAGGAGCACAGGCCGATCCTGGGGTGGAGCTCGGCGATGTCGACGCGCCCCATTCGCTCGCCCAGAACGTCGACCGCGCCCGAGGAGGGGAACAGTCTCGCTGCGGCGATGCGTGAGATGGTGGTCTTCCCCGCTCCGTTGGAGCCCAGCAGCACCCAGTGCTCGCCCTCGTCGACGCTCCAGCTCACATGAGTCAGGATATGGGTGGTCCCGCGATGGAGCGAGACGTCGTCGAGGCGGAGCACGCTGGTCATGGCGTCACCTTATCGCGCTGAGGTGACACCGGATGCATCATCCGCGCGGATCCGCACAGGGGAGAACTCGCCGCATCCTCGCGCTCCCCTCGCCGCCACGCCATCCGCGCCATCGACGACCGGGGTCGGTTAGGGTCGACGCCGTGGACCCCTTCGACCCTCCCGTCTCCGTCGTCCTCGCTCTGTGGGCGACCAGGCCCTCCTCGCACGGCGCCGCCGTCGTCGAGGGCGCCGACGGAGCCCACGAGGTCGACGACCCGACATCGTCCTCGAGGGCGGGGCGGGTGTCGTTGGCGATGTGGCTCGCCGCGGCCGGTCCGCTGACCCGCGCCGTCGCAGTGCTCGTCTCCCCCGCCGATCCGGCGGCGGTGCTGCCCGGAGCCGTCGACGTCGGCGAGTGCGTCGTCGCCGAGACGCTCTCGGGCCGGCGGCTGGCGCTGGTGCCGCAGGCCAATGGGACCAGCCGTGTGTGGCGGGTGCACGACATGCACACAGCCCTGACCCCGTTCGACGCCGCCCAGGCGCGTCGGGACGTTCACACGGCGACCGAGAAGGCCATCGAAACGCTCACCGAGCTCGATCTCGCCCGCGAGCGTCCCGAGCTCGCCGATACCCTGACCGACCTGGTCGCCGCCACGCTCGACCCGGCGCTCGTACCCCCGTGGTTGGAGCCGCGCCGCCGCGGGCTGCTCGAGCGCTCCCTGCGCCTGGGCGCGATCTGCGAGCTGGCGCTCCAGGACGACGGCGCGGCCGCCACGGCGCTGCAGGCCAGCAGGCGCTCGCAGGTTCTGCGCCCCCTGTTGGCCGTGGCGCGCACGGGCGTGTCCGCGGCGACCGACTGGTGGGCTCCGCGGCGGTGAGACGGGTCGATCACGGCGGCGCCCCATGGTCCGGCAGCAGGTTGTGCTCAGCCCGCCCGCAGCACCCAGCGGTAAACCTCCATGGTGCGCTCGGCGATGGCCCGCCAGGAGAAGTGCTCCTCGGCACGACGACGCGAGGCCGCACCCATCGTCCGAGCGCGCGCCTGGTCGGTGACCAGCGCGGTCAGCCGCTCGGCGAGGTCGGCGACGAAGCGGTCGGGGTCGGTCGGCGTGCCCGTACCGTCCTGGACCTGCTCGATGGGCACGAGCAGGCCGGTGACACCATCGTCGACGACCTCGGGAATGCCGCCGGTGGCGCTGCCGACGACGGGCAGGCCCATGGCCATGGCCTCGAGGTTGACGATGCCGAGAGGCTCGTAGACCGAGGGGCACACGAAGACGTCGGAGGCCGCCAGTACTGCCTGCAACTCGCGGTGGGGCAGCATCTCCTCGATGAGAATGACGCCGGTGCGCTTGGCCTGGAGACCCTCGATGAGGGTATCGACCTCGGCCTTGATCTCGGCGGTGTCCGGAGCACCGGCGCACAGGATCACCTGGACCTCGGCCGGGAGCTGCTCGATAGCGCGCAGAAGATGGGGCAGGCCCTTCTGACGGGTGATGCGTCCGACGAAGACGACCGTGGGGCGGGAAGTGTCGATACCGTAGCGGGTACGGACCCGCTCGGCCAGTGCCTCGAAATCGGCGTCGGTCGGACGTGCCCACGCCTCCAGGTCGATGCCGTTGTGAACGACCTTGACGCGCTCGGGATCCACCTCGGGGTAGGAGCGCAGAATGTCGGCGCGCATGCCCCCGGAGACCGCGATGACGGCGGCGGCGCCGTCGCAGGCCTGTTTCTCCGCCCAGGAGGACAAGGCGTAGCCGCCGCCGAGCTGCTCGGCCTTCCAGGGCCGCATGGGTTCCAGGGAGTGGGCGGACAGGACGTGCGGGATGTCGTAGAGCAGGCCCGACAGATGCCCGGCGAGGTTGGCGTACCAGGTGTGGGAGTGGGCGATGTCGGCGCCGGCGACACCCGTGACCATTTCGAGGTCGACGCCGAAAGTCCGCACAGCGGCGTTGGCGCCGTCGAGCTCGGCGACCTCGGGATAGCCGATCACCCCGGGGTCGGCGCCCTCGGCACCCGGCTCGCGCGGACCTCCGAAGGCGCGCACGCGAACATCCGCCAGGGGACGAAGAACCTTGGCCAGCTCGTTGACGTGCACTCCGGCCCCGCCGTAGATGAAGGGCGGGTACTCCTTGGTCAGCAGGTCGACCCTCATGGGTGCGTCTCCTCGCTCGCGCCGCTGCGCGCGGTTGAAACCGATTGGAACAAAATGTGCGGTCGGGGTGGCGGGCTCGTCGGGCGTGAGCCGCCACACGTCCGACGGTAGCGGCTTGGTCCCGACGACGGGGCGGTTTGCGACCCCGGCACCCGCGACGGCGCTCGACGCGGTATGCGGTACGACGCCCATGGTTAGGTCCTAGGTCCCCCGGGGAGGGCGGTACAGGCCCGGTTCCCGCCCGGACGACACACGTGGGAGGATCATCTCACCAATCAGTCCCACACGGTGGCCCGCGTCACGTAGGGTGATCCCATGGCCTCCCCTCGTGTTCTCGCAATCATCCTCGCCGGCGGCGAGGGCAAACGCCTCATGCCTCTGACAGTCGATCGCGCCAAGCCCGCCGTGCCCTTCGGCGGGATTTATCGCCTCATCGACTTCTCCTTGTCGAACATGATCAACTCCGGCTTCCTCAAGGTCGTCGTCCTGACCCAGTACAAGTCGCACTCCCTGGACCGTCACATAGCCAAGACGTGGCGCATGTCGGACATGCTGGGCAACTACATCGCCCCCGTTCCCGCCCAGCAGCGCGTGGGTAAGCACTGGTTCCTCGGCTCCGCCGACGCCATCTACCAGTCACTCAACCTGCTCGACGACGAGCGCCCCGACTACGTGGTCATCACCGGCGCGGACAATATCTACCGCATGGACTTCTCTCAGATGCTGGAGCACCACATCGCCTCCGGTCTGCCGTGCACCGTCGCCGGGATCCGTCAGCCGCGCTCCCTGGCCTACCAGTTCGGCGTCATCGAATCCGACCCTGCTGACCGTGACCGGATCAAGGCCTTCGTGGAGAAACCGACGGATACACCGGGCCTGCCCGACTCCCCCGACGAGATCCTGGCCTCCATGGGCAACTACATCATGGACGCCGACGCCCTCCTGCGGGCGGTGACCGTCGACGCCGCCGACGAGTCCTCCAAGCACGACATGGGCGGCGACATCGTCCCATGGTTCGTGGATCAGGGGACCGCCGGCGTCTACGACTTCAAGGACAACGACGTCCCGGGCGCCACGGACCGGGATCGCGACTACTGGCGCGACGTGGGGACGGTCGAGGCCTTCTACGAGGCCCACCAGGATCTGATCTCGGTCACGCCGGTGTTCAACCTGTATAACGACCGGTGGCCGCTGTTCGCCGGATACACGAACTCCATGCCGCCGGCCAAGTTCGTCTACGGTCATCACGAGCGGCTCGGACACGCGGTCGATTCGATCGTCTCCCCGGGGGTGATCGTCTCCGGCGGTGAGGTGATCTCCTCGGTGCTCTCCCCCGGAGTACGGGTCAACTCCTGGTCGTCGGTGCGCGAATCGGTCCTCATGGACGGAGTGAACGTCGGACGCAACACAGTGGTCAGCCGCGCGATCCTCGACAAGTACGTGTCGGTCGAGGAGGGGGCCATGGTCGGGATCGACTCCGAGCACGACCGTGAGCGGGGCTTCACGGTGACCGAGTCGGGCATCACCGTCGTCGCCAAAGGACAGGTCGTCACCCGTTGAGACGGGCGCGACGGAGACGCGCCCGTCGGTAGCATCCCGTCATGACCTCCTCGAGACTCGCACGCGTCCGCGGCGCCCGCGCCACCGGGCGGCTGGCTGATCTCGGTCCCGGTCTGCTGGTCATGGACGTGGACTCCACGCTCATCGAGCAAGAGGTTATCGAGCTCCTCGCTGAGAGCGCGGGCACGCGCGAGCGGGTCGCGGGGATCACTGCTCGGGCGATGCGTGGCGAACTCGACTTCGCGGCCTCACTGCGCGAACGCGTCGCCACCCTGACCGGGATGGACGAAGCCGTCTTCGCCGATGTCCTCAGCAGGGTGCGGCTCACGCCGGGGGCCGAAGCTCTCATCTGCGATCTCCGCGAACGCGGTTGCCGAGTGGGCGTGGTCTCAGGAGGCTTCGAAGAGGTCGTCCGCCCGCTGGCGGAGAAGCTGGGCCTCGACCATGCGGCGGCCAATCGCCTCGAGGTCGAGGAGGGCGTGCTCACGGGCCGCGTGGTGGGCCGCATTGTCGATCGCGAGGTCAAGACCCAGTGCCTGCGCGCCTGGGCGAGTGCGGACGGCGTCGACATGGAGCGCACGGTCGCCGTCGGGGACGGCGCCAACGACCTGGGCATGATCGCGGCTGCGGGCTTGGGCGTGGCCTTCTGCGCCAAGCCGATCGTGGTCGAGTCCGCACCGGCGGCCGTGCACGTGCGCGACCTGACGGCTGTGCTCGAGCTGCTGTGAGGCCGCCCGCCGCAGGGTGCGTGGCGACCGCCGCCATGCAGCTCCACGCCGCTGCCGGCACCGCGACGACATTCTGAAAGAGCCCCGGCGATTCTCAGCGCGGCGCAGTGACGATCTCGGTGATGTGAGCCCCCTGAGGAGCGAGTTGCGTCCATGATCCGGTCACGGAAAGCACCAGGGCCGTGGCCGTCGGTACCCCGAAGGAGACCTGGGCGGCCAGGTCGTCATCGGTGTCATGGAGCATGTGGGCGAGGATCGAAACCGTGGGCTCGTGCCCGACGAGAACCACCGTGCTCGTGGCCTCGGGAAGAGGGGTGAGCAGTTCGAGGACCTTCAGGGCGCCGTTGTGATAGATCTCGGGTTCGACTCGGACCTCGACCGGTTCGAGGCGTTCCTGCATCGGCCGGGCGGTCTGCCGAGCGCGTGCGGCGGGCGAGACGAGCAGAAGGTCGAGGCAGCCGATCCGCCTGCTCAGGGAGCGGGCGAGCTCATCGGCCAGACCACGGCCCCTGGATGTCAGCGGACGCTCGAGGTCGGTGGGAGCGTCGTGAGCCGCCTTGGAGTGGCGGACCAGGACCAGAGTCTTCCTGAGATTCTCAGTCGTCACGAAAAGCAACCTTACGGCACCGGTCCGGGCTGGTGCGATGCGGGAGAGGACATCCGGCGTCTCATCGAGAGGGGTGGGGGGCCTCGCCCGCGCCGCGGTCGTGTGCCAGCATGGCATGGTGACCTCTCATTCCTCGTCCCTCGATTCCCTCGGATACGCGCCGCCGGACGGCGAGCGGACGGCGATCGCGCCGCTGCGCATCGGGCCGATTGAGGCGGCCACTCCCGTTGAGCTCGCTCCGATGGCGGGGGTGACGAATGCGTCCTTCAGACGCCTGTGCCGTCTGGCGGGTGAATCGGCGCTGCCCGAGGCGCTGCGCCCCGCGCACGGAGGAGGTCCGCTCGGTGATGGCGATCGTCTTCTCGCACCGGCGGGCCTGTACGTCACCGAAATGGTCACAACCCGCGCCCTGGTGGAACGCAACGACAAGACACTGGCCATGGTGCGCACCGACCCCGATGAGAGGGTGCGTTCTATCCAGCTCTACGGGGTGGACCCGTCCATCACCGGCCGAGCGGTGAAGATTCTGGTCGAAGAGGACCTGGCCGATCACATCGACCTGAACTTCGGCTGCCCGGCTCCCAAGGTGACCCGTAAAGGCGGAGGCGCCGCGCTCGCATGGAAGAAGGACCTGCTTGCCGCGATCCTGCGTGAGACCGTGCGCGCCTGCGAGCGAGCCGTGCGTGCCGCCCACCGCGAGCGGGCAGTCCCGGTGACGGTCAAGACGCGGATCGGCATCGACGAGGATCATGAAACCTATCTGGACGTTGCACGGGCGGCGCGGAACGCGGGCGTAGCGGCGATCGCCCTGCACGGGCGCACGGCCCGCCAGCACTATTCGGGGAGGGCGAGCTGGGAAACGATCGCTCGGCTCAAGGAGGCCACCGATATGCCGGTGCTCGGTAATGGGGACGTGTGGACCGGGGACGATGCGCTGCGGATGATGCGCACCACCGGTTGCGACGGCGTCGTCGTCGGGCGCGGCTGCCAGGGGCGGCCGTGGCTCTTCGCGGACATCGTCGCCGCCCTCCACGGATCGACGACGCGCGCGCACCCCGACGTGGACACCGTCATGGCCGTCATCGAGGAGCACGGCAGACTGCTGGCGGCCGAAATGGGCGAGGACCGGGGCGTGCGGGACCTGCGCAAGCACCTGAGCTGGTATCTCAAGGGCTACCCCGTGGGCGGACGGGCTCGCCAGAGGCTCATGCATGTGGGCACACTGGCGGACCTGCACGAGGCTCTGACGTCCATGCGCCGCCGGCTTCCCGAGGAAGTGCCCTATCCGGGGGAGGCGGTCGAAGGCCCCCGGGGTCGGGCGGGTGCGCCCAAGCGTCCGCATCTGCCCGACGGCTGGTTGGAGACGCCGTGGCTGACCCGGGAGCAGAAGGCGCTCCTGCTTGATGCCGAATCCGATCTCTCGGGCGGCTAATACGCATGCTGAGACGTCAGATGCACGGCGACCGGGCGCAGGTGCCGAACCTGCGGGGCTTCAGAAGGGCCGGAGCCAGTCCTATCGCGGTCATCGATCGACCGCGGCTGCGGATCTGATCGGCGCGGAGGGGGGACCGGCAGTAATGCGACACAGCAGTGCGGCGATCGCAGTCGTCGCCGGGATCGCGAGCACCAGCCCGATGGAGGACACGAGCGTGCGAACGATCTCCTCGGCGATCTCACCCGAGAGCATCGTCTCGCTTACACCTCGATCGATGAGCGAGGCCGCCAGGATCAATGGCAGGGCGGTTCCCGCATAGGCGAAAGCGAGCGTGTAGACGGTCGAGGCGATATGGTCGCGCCCGATGCGCATACCGCCGGTGAACAGGCGCGCGCGACCGAGCGACGGGTTGGCGGCGTGCAACTCCCATACGGACGAGGCCTGGGTGATGGTGACGTCGTTGAGCACGCCGAGGCCGGCGACGACCATCCCGCAGGTCAACAGCGCCCGCAGGCTCAGGCCCGGCACGAGTGAGGCCAGCGTGAGAGCCGACTCCTCGTTCGCGCCGGTCAGGTTCGCCGCGTTCACGCCCCACAGGGATAGTACGACCATAATCACCACGCCGACGACGGTGCCCAGCAGAGCCGTCGTCGTGCGCACCGAGATGCCGTGAGCGGTGTAGACCGCCAGCAGCATCATGGCGCCGGCGCCCACGAGAGCCACCCACATCGGCGGGGCCAAGTCGAGCAGGGCCGGGATCATGAAGAACATGAGAACGCACGTCGCCAGGATCAGGCCTAGGACGGACAGGGCGCCCCTGCGACCGGCGACCGCCACGACGAGCACGAGGTAGACGATCGACAGCGCGAGCACGGGGACCTGACGCTGGTAGTCGACGAAGACGTAAGGCGTGCCCGAGGCCAGCGCCGAGGGGGTGTACATGACTCGCAGGCCGTCGCCGACGTTCGCGCTGTCCCTGAACTCGGCGGGCACGTGCACCGGCTGGACGAGACCCTCGCCGTCGCCCGAAGTAATGCGGGCGCACACGGCGTCATCCAGCAGACTGTCATCGGAGTAGCCGCCCAGCGGTCTGGCGGCCCCCTCGCAGTCCGCCACCGAGGTCGACGTGATCGTCGCGGTCTCCATGCCGGTCCCCTCGGCGCCGAAGGGCTGGGAGCCGACCAATGAGCTCTTGCCGGGCCACAGCACCACGAGGCCGACGAGCGTGGCGACCACGATGGGTCCCATGATCGCGGCCAGCACGACGCGCACGCGCCGCCGCTCGGGTGCGGGGGCGCTCGCCCCGCCAAAGGCGCGGAACCGGCCGCGGGAGCGACTGCTCGTGCCCGCGGGCGCCGGGGAAACGGGCGCAGGGACCTCATCATCGTTCATGGGTCCATGATGCCCGCACCGGTCCCGAGCCGCAGGAGCGACGCTGGGGCGTCCCTAAGCGCGAGGCACCGTTTCCTCCCGACGCCGCCGCACTCGCGCCGGCGGGGACCGCCTCTCAGCAACCGATGAGGCGCTCGGCGAGGTAGCGCTCGACGTCCTGAAGCGGAATGCGCTCCTGAGCCATGGTGTCGCGCTCGCGCACGGTGACGGCGCCGTCGTCGGGCGACTCGAAATCGTAGGTGACGCAGAAGGGCGTACCGACCTCGTCCTGGCGACGGTAACGACGGCCGACGGCGCCGGCGGCGTCGTAGTCCACGTTCCAGCGCCGGCGCAGACGCGCGGCGAGCTCCCGAGCAGGACCGGTGAGCTCCTCCTTGCGGCTCAGCGGCAGGACGGCGGCCTTGACGGGCGCGAGTCGCGGGTCGAGCCGCAGGACGGTGCGCATGTCCACCCCGCCCTTGGTGTTGGGGGCCTCATCCTCTGTGTAGGCCTCGACCAGGAAGGCCATCAGGGAGCGGGTCAGACCCGCCGACGGCTCGATGACGTAGGGCACCCAGCGCTCGTTCCTGGCCTGGTCGAAATAGGACAGATCCTTGCCGGAGTGCTCGGCATGGGTGGACAGGTCGAAGTCGGTGCGATTGGCAATGCCCTCGAGCTCGCCCCACTGCGATCCGGCGAAGCCGAAGCGGTACTCCAGGTCCACAGTGCGCTTGGAGTAATGGGAGAGCTTCTCGGCGGGGTGCTCGTAAAGGCGCAGGTTGCCCTCACTAATCCCCAGGTCGGTGTACCAGGCCCTGCGGTAGTCGATCCAGTACTGATGCCACTGCTCGTCGGTGCCCGGTTCGCAGAAGAACTCCAGCTCCATCTGCTCGAACTCGCGGGTTCGGAAGATGAAGTTGCCCGGGGTGATCTCGTTGCGGAAGGACTTGCCGACCTGGCCGATGCCGAAGGGCGGCTTCTTTCGAGCGGCGCTCATGACGTTGGTGAAGTTGATGAAGATGCCCTGAGCCGTCTCAGGACGCAGGTAGTGCAGGCCGGCTTCGTCGTCGACAGGACCGAGGTAGGTCTTGAGCAGGCCGGAGAACTCACGCGGCTCGGTCCACCGGCCGCTCTGCCCGGTCACCGGGTCGGGCACGTCGGCGAGCTCGATGGTCGCGGGATCCAGACCCTTGCGCTCGGCGTACTCCTCGATGAGCTGGTCAGCGCGGTAGCGTCTGTGCGTATGGAGGGACTCCACGAGCGGGTCGGTGAATGCGCCCACATGTCCGGAGGCGACCCACGCCTCGCGCGGCAGGATGACGGAGGAATCCAGTCCGACGACGTCGTCGCGGGAGCGGACCATGGACTGCCACCACTGACGCTTGATGTTCTCCTTGAGCTCGACGCCGAGCGGTCCGTAGTCCCAGGCGGAGCGGGTACCGCCGTAGATCTCCCCGCAGGGGAAGACGAAGCCGCGGCGCTTGGCCAGGTTGATGACGCGTTCGAGCGTGGAGGAGGTCTGTGCCACCGTGTTTCTCCTGATACTGTCATGCCGTCGTTGTCCGCACCTGGTCGGTGGGAACGAGTGCGGTCATCCTACGGGCACGAGGGCCCCGCCCACCGATCAGGTGACGCGGAGTTGGACTCGCCACACTCTCGGATCGCAGGGCCGGACAATTTGACTGATAATAGTTCTCAATTCGAGAATAGGGTTCATGACCGCTCCCACCGTCCGCCGTGCTCTGTCCGTCGTCGCCGTCGCGGCACTGACCCTGCCGCTGGCCGCCTGCTCCGCCCTGTCCTCGTCCTCGGACTCCTCCGACACGAGCGCCCCGGCGGACGCCGAGGGCGCCCTGTCCGTCGCCGTCTCCTTCTATCCGATCCAGTACCTCACCGAAGCCATCGGCGGCGACTACGTCTCTGTCACCAGCGTCACCCCCACCAACACCGAGCCGCACGACTACGAGCTGTCCCCCAAGGACGTGACCGCCCTGTCCTCCAGCCAACTGGTCGCCTACGTCCAGGGTTTCCAGCCCTCCCTCGACGATGCGATCAGCCAAGTCTCGGGCCCCACGGTGCTCGACCTCGCGAGCTCGATCGATCTTGTCCACCACGAGGACAGCGAGGAGCACGAGGACGGCGAGGAGACCGACGGCGCCACCGCCGAGGCGACCGACGAGGGCCACGACCACGGCGCCGACAGCGCGGAGGCTCTCGATCCTCACTTCTGGCTCGACCCGGTGCGCATGAAGTCCGCCGCCACCGCCATCGAGGAAGCCCTGGCCACAGCCGACCCCAACCACGCCAGCTCCTACAAGAACAACCTCGACACCCTCGACGCATCTCTCGACGACCTCGACACCAGCTACTCCCAGAGCCTGGGCAGCTGCGAGCGCACCACCTTCGTCACCTCGCACTCCGCCTTCGGGTATCTCGCCGACCGCTACGGCCTGACCCAGGCCTCGATCTCCGGCATCGAGCCCGAGGCCGAGCCCAGCCTCGCCGAGATCGCCGACATCAAGGAAGTCGTCCAATCCACTGGCACCACCACGATCTTCACCGAGGAGCTCGTCTCTCCCGAAACCGCGGAAACCATCGCCAACGAGACCGGTGCCACGACCGCTGTCCTCAACCCCATCGAGTCCCAACCCGAAAGCAGTGACTACGCTGAAGCGATGAGGACCAACCTGGGCGAGCTGCGCACCGCCCTGTCCTGCAAGTAAACGCACCAGGCGCCAACCCTGAAGGAACCCATGACCGCCACCCCCGCACGCCCGGCCGCAACCGGGCCCGCACCGACGCCGCCCGGAACCACCCGGGCGGCGTCGTCCGCCGTGCCCGGCCCAGCCGTTTCGTCCGCCGTGCCCGGCCCAGCCGTTTCGTCCGCCGTGCCCGGCCCCAGCCGGGTCGAGGTCATCACCGTCCGGGACGCCTGCGTCGTCCTGGGCGCCAGCCTCGTTCTCGACGCCGTCGACCTGACCGTGGTCGAAGGCGAATCGGTCGCCATTCTCGGTGCCAACGGCTCGGGCAAGTCCACCCTGATCAAGACCGTCCTCGGTCTGCACCCGACTCGATCCGGACGGGTACGCCTCTTCGGCCACGACGTCACTCGACGCCGCCATGTGCCCTGGGACCGGGTCGGCTACGTGCCCCAGCGCGTGGGCGCCGGTTCGGGCGTGCCCGCCACCGCTCTGGAGGTCGTGCGCTCCGGACTCCTGTCCCCCAGGCACCCCCTCGCCGACCGCGGCCGCCGCGCGAGTGCACGGGCCATGGACGCCCTGGACGCCGTCGGCCTGGCGCACCGCGCCAAGGACCACGTCCAGATCTTCTCGGGCGGTCAGGCTCAGCGCGTCCTCATCGCCCGAGCCCTGGTGCGCTCACCCCAGTTGCTGCTGCTCGACGAGCCGCTGGCCGGCATCGACCGCGCCTCGCGCCAGTCCCTGGCCGCCATCCTGACCGACCTGCACGCCCGGGGACTCACCCTGGTGACGGTCCTGCACGAGATGGGAGAGCTGACCGACGTCGTCACGCGCGCAGTCGTCCTGTCCGAGGGGCGCATCATCTCCGACGGCCCGGCCACCGGGGTGACCCCCTCGCATCACGACCATGCCAGGCACGATGAGCTCGGTCATGACCACGGCGAGGACTGCGAGCACGAGCACCGCCACGGCGCGAACCAACCCGCCGTCCACCATGCGCCAGTCCTATCGACCTCCGCACCCGACCGGGGAATCGTCTCATGACCGCACTCCTGAGCTCACTCAGCGACATGTTCGCCAGCCCCCTCATGCAGCGCGCCTTCATCGTGGCCGTCCTCGTCGGTCTGTCCGCACCAGTGGTCGGCACCTACCTCGTCCAACGCGGCCTGGCACTACTGGGCGACGGCATCGGCCACATCGCCCTGACCGGGGTGGCGCTGGGCTGGATCGGCGGTGCGGCCGCCAACGTCACCCCGCACGATGCGCTCGCCGTCCCCGGCGCGATCGTCATCAGCGTCATCGGCGCCGTCCTCATCGAAATCATCCGCGCCCGCGGCCGCACTCGCGGGGACGTAGCCCTGGCGATCCTCTTCTACGGAGGCATCGCCGGCGGAGTCATCCTCATCAAGTTCGCTGGCGGCACGACAACCAACCTCACAAGCTACCTCTTCGGGTCGATCGCCACCGTCTCGGTCTCCGACACCTGGTTCACCATCGTGCTGGCCATCGGAGTGCTCCTCATCGGCCTGGGACTGCGCGGACCGCTGTTCGCCCTGAGTCACGACGAGGAATTCGCCCGCGCGAGCGGCCTGCCCACCGGCGCGCTCAACGTGACCGTGGCCGTCGTCGCCGCTCTGACCGTATCGGTCTCGATGCGGGTGGTCGGCGCGCTGCTCGTCTCGGCCGTCATGATCGTCCCGGTCGCCATCGCCCAGCTGGTCTCCCACTCCTTCGCCCGGACGATGCGCCTGGCCATGACCATCGGCGTCCTGGCTTGTGTAACCGGTCTGACGATCACCTACATCGTGGCCGCCTCCCCCGGAGCCATGATCGTCGTGCTCCTCGTCGCCGGCTACGCCGTCGTCGCCGTCATCACCGCGCTGGTGCGCCTGCTGACACGAGTCGCACCCAAGGCGCTGAGCCCCTCAGGGGGGTGAGACACTCTCCAGTCCGCCCATGCGGACCACGCCCGCACGCACTTGCCGCCGATGAGCACCATCCTCCAGGAGACGCAGCCATGACCACGAGCCGCAGCACCGCGGGTTCCACCTCGGCACGCCCCAGGGCGACCCGACAGCGCGCCGCGGTCACCGACATCCTCACACGCACTGCGGAGTTCCGTTCCGCCCAGCAGATCCACGCCGCCCTCGAGGCGGAGGGGACGAAAGTGGGCCTGGCGACGGTCTACCGCAACCTGACGGCCATGGCCGAGGCCGGCGAAGTCGACCAGGTGCGCAGCATCGAGGGGGAGACCCTCTACCGATCCTGCGAGCACCCCGAGCACCATCACCACATCGTGTGCCGCTCATGCGGGCGCACCGTCGAAGTCAGCGGCGGAGAACTCGAGGCCTGGATCACGCGAGTATCCGCGAAGCACGGTTTCACGGCGATGGAGCACACCGCCGAATTCTTCGGTCTGTGCCCCCGGTGCTCATCCAAGGCCGACGAGGACGTCTGATCCGCGTCGACGCGCGGTCGCACCGTCGTACTCACGACCGCACGCCGTCCACCGCCCCGCCGAAGCGGCGGTCACGGTCAGCGTAGGCCTCGCAAGCCCGCCACAGCTGGACACGGTCGAACTCGGGCCAGGGCAGATCCGAGAAGTACAGTTCGGCGTAGGCCGCCTCCCACAAGAGGAAGTTACTCGTGCGTTGCTCGCCACCGGTGCGGATGAGCAGATCGACGTCGCGCATGGCCGGTGAGTACAGGTAGCGACGGACGGTCCTCTCCGTCACCGCCGAGGCCTTGATCCGTCCGGCATCGACGTCGCGGGCGATCGCCCGAGCGGCGTCTGCGATCTCGGCGCGCCCCCCGTAGTTCAGGCACATGTTGAGCACGAGCGTCTCATTGCCCGCGGTCATGCGCTCGGAGCGGCGCACTTCGGATAGGACCGACTTCCACAGGCGCGGCTCGCGCCCCACCCAGTTGACGCGCACACCCCACGCCAGCAGATCGTCGGTCTGGGCGCGCAGCACGGTGCGGGTGAATCCCATGAGGAAGCGGACCTCGGAGGGGGAACGCTTCCAATTCTCGGTGGAGAAGGCGTACACGCTCAGTTCCCCGACACCGATCTCGACGGCGCCCGCGATGACGTCCATCATGGTCGACTCCCCCACGCGGTGCCCTTCGGTGCGCGGCAGACCGCGCGCGTTGGCCCAGCGTCCATTGCCGTCCATGACGCAGGCGACGTGAGCGGGGATCGATCGGGCAGGCAGCTCGGGCGGAGTCAGGCCCGGCCGATGCAGGGGGACCGCGCCGTCGGATCCCGGATCGTCCGACGCAGCGGAGGACTGATCGGTCACATCAGACCCTTTCGACGAGGGAGAGGGAGCGCAGGCGGCGCTCGAGGTGCCAGGTCACGTACGCCGACACGATCCCGGACGCCTGCGCCCGCTCCCGCCCAGTGGAGGCGTCGGCCACGTCCCAGTCCCCACTGAGCAGCGCCCCCAGCAGAGCCATCGTCCCGGGGTCGACGTCGACGGCTCCGGCGGGTCGGCAGGCGGAGCACACCGCTCCGCCGGCTTGGACGTGGAAAGCCGCATGCGGCCCGGGCGCGCCGCAGCGGGCGCAGTCGTAGCACGACGGCGCCCACCCGGCCAGTGCCAGGGCGCGCAGGAGATAGGAATCCAGCACGAGCCCAGGCGCATGGCGCGCCCGAGCGAGGGCGAACAGAGCGCCGTAGAGCAGAAGGTACTGCTGGGGCGAATCGGCGGTGCCCAGATCACCGCCGTCGGCCGTAAGCCGCTCTGCCGTCTCAACCATGGTGGAGGCGCAGGTGAAGACGGCGTAGTCGCCCGCGATGGAGCGTGCGAAAGGATGAAGCGTTTCGACCTGGGTGACCACGTCGAGAGCTCGCCCGCGATGCAGCTGGAGATCGACCATGGAGAAGGGCTCCAGCCGGGCGCCGAAGCGCGAGGTCGTACGTCGCACCCCCTTGGCGACGGCGCGCACCTGCCCATGAGCGCGGGTGAGGATGACCACGATGCGGTCGGCCTCCCCCAGCTTATAGGTGCGCAGGATGACGGCCTCATCCCGGTAGAGCCGCTCGGGCACGCCCAGCTCGCCCCGTCAGCGCAGCGCGCGGTTGACGGCGGAGATGACGGCCTTGAAGGAGGAGGTCGTGATCGACGGGTCAATACCGACGCCCCACAGCACTTGACCGCCGACCTCGCACTCGACGTAGGAGGCGGCCCTCGCATCGCGGCCCTCGCTGAGCGCGTGCTCGACGTAGTCGAGAATCCGCACGTGCACGCCCGTCTGCTCCAGAGCAGTGACGAAGGCGTCGAGCGGACCATTGCCGGAGGCCGTCAAAAGCTTGCGATCCTGGCCGTCGGCGATCGTCACGGTGAGGATCGACTCGCCCTCGCTGGCGGTGGTCAACGTGGCGCCCCTGAGCGAGAAGCGCCCCCAGGCGGGGAGCTCGGCGTCCGGCACGGCCGCCGCAGGCAGGTACTCGTCGGCGAAGATCGACCACATGCCCTCGGCGTCCACCTCGCCCCCGTAAATGTCGGTGTGACGCTGAACGATACGGGAGAACTCGATCTGGAGACGACGGGGCAGATCCACCTTGTGAGCCTGCTTGAGCAAGTAGGCGACCCCGCCCTTGCCGGACTGGGAATTGACGCGCACGACGGCCTCATAGGAGCGACCCACGTCGTGAGGATCGATGGGCAGGTACGGCATGGTCCACGGCACCGCGGCCTCGGCGGCCGCACCGTCCGGATTCTCGGCCCTCGCGGCCTCGATGGCTTCGGCCCGGGCGGCAAAGCCCTTCTTGATGGCGTCCTGGTGGGAGCCGGAGAAGGAGGTGTAAACGAGCTCGCCGGCGTAGGGGGTGCGGGGCGGCACATCCATCTGAGTCGAACGCTCCACCGTGCGGCGGATCTCATCGATGTCGGACAGGTCGAGCATGGGGTCCACGCCCTGGCTGAAAAGGTTGAGGGCGAGCGTGACCAGATCGACGTTCCCGGTGCGCTCCCCGTGGCCGAACAGGCAGCCCTCGACGCGGTCGGCTCCGGCCAGCAGACCGAGCTCGGCGGCGGCGACGGCGGAGCCGCGGTCATTGTGGTTGTGCAGGGACAGGCAGACGTTCTCGCGGTGGGAGAGGGAGCGATTCATCCACTCGATCTGGTCGGCGTAAACGTTGGGGGTGGCTCGCTCCACGGTCGCAGGCAGGTTGAGGATGATCTCGCGGTTGTCCGCGGGCTGCCACACGCCCATGACGGCCTCGCACACGTCAAGCGTGTAGTCGCGCTCGGTGTCGATGAAGATCTCCGGGGAGTACTCGTAGCCGAAGATCGTCTCGTCGGTGAGGACTTTCTCGGCCCGCGCCATGATCTGACGAGTGCCGTCGATGGCGAGCTCGCGAATGTCGTCGCGGCTCATCCGGAAGACGACCCGACGGAACAGAGGCGACAGGGCGTTGTAGAGGTGGACGGTGGCGCGCGGCATACCGACGCAGGCGTCCAGAGTGCGGTCGATGAGGTCGCCGCGCGACTGGGTGAGCACCGAGATGGTGACATCATCGGGGATGGCGTCGTCCTCCACCAGGGAGCGCACGAAATCGTAATCGGTCTGAGAGGCGGCGGGGAAGCCGACCTCAATCTCCTTGAAGCCCATGCGTACGAGCAGGTCGAAGATCGCGCGCTTGGCCGTCGGCCCCATGGGCTCGATGAGACTCTGGTTGCCGTCGCGCAGATCGGTGCTCAGCCAGCGGGGGGCGGCGGTGATGCGCCTGTCCGGCCAGGTGCGATCGGGCAGGGATGTGTCGACGGTGTCGAGGAAGGGCACGTACTTGCCGAAAGGCATCCCGGAGGGCTGCTGGGGTGCGGGGTGAGCGGTGCGCATGGTGTTCTCCTAGGGGTGAGCGTCTGCTCGAGAGGCACCGCAGGGCGGGTGCTCTCCCGGTGGCTGGCAACGCGAATGAGCCGCGGTCGGGGTGCCGGCCCGGTCAGGCCCCGCCGCGGCGACTAAGCAGCAGACTCGCCTGGAGTCGCGGGGTCGCTCGCACGAGGATGACGTTACCGCGTTCCACGCCCGGGCGCAGGTCGGTGACACGCGGCCGGCGGACATCTCCGACACCGAACGCGCTCCGAGCGCTCAGTCCGCCCGTCTCGCCCGGCTCACGGTCATGACGGCGGCCGGCCGAACCGGCCCCGCCCGCCACTTCGACGCGCCCGTGAAGTCGATCTTCTCCCTCGACGAGTTCCCCGAACCAGAGCGTCCATGTCTGAAGACCGAGGATGCGCGTCGTACTCGGCGGGGCCCACGCTTCTGCCCCCGCACTGAGGTCCATGATCGCCGCCTGTGGTCGATCGGCAACGAGGCGGATCGGCAGGCGAGCCGTGATGCTCGTCTGCATCGCCTCACTGGCCACGCCCGGACCCGCCGCCCCCGATGATCACCATCCGCCAACCGCCCGCGGACCCATGAGCAGCGGTCGTCACCCCCTGGCTCATACTCTAGGCGAACCGGGCCGGGTCCTAAACGCGATCAGGCCACGCCCCGGGGAACGCGGAGAGGGCACCACACGTCCGCTCGCTGTCACCCGGTTCCGTCAGGGTGCCATAAACACATGCCGGTCTACAGGAGACCTTCGGCCAGGTCGAGGGGTGTGCCGAAGCGGTGGGCGGTGACGGATACCGCCTGCTCGCGGAGGAAGGGCAGGAGCTCAGTGTGCGGGCAGGTCGTCACGGCCCCTGTGTACAGGCGAACGTCCGGACTCCCGCCGATCAGGCGACTCGCCTCGCGCCACCGGGACTCGGCGGTCTGCCCGCGCGGGCCCAGGATGCGCACGCGCAGCCCGAGAGCCCCGGAGGCCGCCAGATCGGTCAGTCGGGCGTTCCACACCCCCGGCGCCTCGACGTTCACCTCGACGCCGGCGGCGACCAGTGCATCCGCCAATCCGACCGGCAGCTCGGCGGCCACGGACAGGCTCACGAAACCGCTCGCGCGCACACCGGCCGCCATGACGCGCACCAGGTCGGCCAGATGAGTCCCGCTTCCGGCCCGTACGACGACCGTCGTGGGCCGGTAGCGCAGCACATTGCGCTCGCAGGCGAGCCCGGTGACATCCCGGGCCGCCCCGTACTGGACGTCCCATGCTTCGGCGTCGGCTACGAGGGCGCGACGCAGTTCGGTCATGTCGTGCCGGTCCAGCTGGGTGCGCACAGCGTCGTAGAGAGCGGACACACGGCCATCCAGAGTGGTCGCCAGAACGTGGTGGCCCTCGTAGGCGGTCTCGTGATCCTGACCGGCGGCCGGCACGACCTCGCCCAGACCGAGCAGGTAGGAGGGGCCTCCGGCCTTGGCCGTCGTCCCGATCGCCGACCGCTTCCACCCGCCGAAGGGCTGACGGCGCACGATCGCGCCGGTGATGCCGCGGTTGACGTAAAGATTCCCGGCCTCGACATCCTCCAACCACACGGCGAGATCCTCGGCATCGAGGGTGTGCAGTCCGGACGTCAAGCCGTAATCGACGGCGTTGACGGCGTCGATGGCCTCCTGCAGCGTCCCCACGCGCATGACGCCCAGCACGGGGGCGAAGTACTCGGTGAGATGGAACTCGCTGCCGGGTGTGACGCCCACACGGATGCCCGGACGCCACAGGCCATCGCCCAGATCGCGCGGGGTCAGCACCCACCGCTCGCCGGAGCCCAGCGTCGTCAAGCCCCGCAACGCCTTGACGTCGTCGGGGACCACGAGAGGTCCGACCTGGGAGTCCAGGTGCTCGGGGCTGCGCACCCGCAGGGAGGCGGTGGCATCCACCAGCTGACGGGCAATGCGCTCCGAGGCCCCGGCAGAGCCGACCAGGATGAGCAGGGAACTCGCTGAGCACTTCTGCCCGGCGTGGGCGAAGGCGGAGGCGACGACGTCGCGCACCGCCAGATCCGGATCGGCCGAGGGAGTGATGATGAGGGAGTTCTTGCCGCTGGTCTCCCCCAGCAGATGCATGTCCGGTTTCCAGGAGCGGAAGAGCCGTGCGGTGTCGTAGGAGCCGGTGAGGATCACCCGGTCGACTCGCTCGTGGGTCACCAGATGGCGCGAAACATCGCCGTCGTCGAGCGGGGCCAGGACCACAAGGTCCTCGGGCAGGCCGGCGTCGTGAAAGGCGCGCACGAGTTCGGCCGCGCAGCGCTTGGCCGGGGGCGCCGGCTTGAGGATGACGGCACTGCCCGCGGCCAGCGCCGCCGCCACGCCCCCGGTGGGGATCGCCAGCGGGAAGTTCCACGGGGAGGCGACCACGGTCAGGTCCACCGGGACGAAACGGGCGCCCGTCATGTGCGCCGAATCGTGCAGGAGCAGCGAGGTCTCGGCATAGTGGCGGCAGAAATCGATGGCCTCGCTGACCTCGGGGTCGGACTGGTCGATGGTCTTGCCGGTCTCGGAGGCGGCTACCTCGATGAGCTCGTTTCGGCGGGCGGCCAGGACGTCCCCGACCCGGTTCAGGACGGCGGCCCTCTCCCCGGGGTCGCGGCGTCGCCACACCGCGGCGGCGGCCGCGGTCGTTTCCGCAACCGCGTCGACCTCCTCGGCGGTCTCCATACGGGCGGCGCCCGCCTCGACCTGAACGATCCCCCGCTCGGAGGTGGGGACAGCGGCGGCGATGTCGCGGGCCCAGCGGCGGTTGGCGGCCAGGGAGGGGTCGGAGTCCGGGGTCGAGGCGAAGGGCCGACGGCCGGGCCCGGGGGACATCGTCGTCTCGACGGGCGCACCCGCCTCGCGCTCGGCGCACCGGTCCTGGGTCCGGTTGGGCGCCGGGATGGGGGTGTCGGGGGCCAGGTCGGCTAGAGCATCCAGGAAGCGGTTCCGCTCGCGGGCGAAGACGGCCTCATCCGCAGCCAGATCGAAGACGCCCGACATGAAGTTCTCCGGCGCCGCGTTCTCCTCCAGACGACGCACGAGGTAGGAGATGGCGACATCGAACTCGTCGGGGTCGACCACGGGCACGTACAGCAGGAGGCGGCCGACCTCCCGACGCACGACCTCCTGCAGGTCGGTGGCCATGCCCGCGAGCATCTCGAACTCGACGCTGTCCTCCACGCCCCGAGCGGCTCGCAGCTCATAGGCGAAAGCGATGTCGAACAGATTCTGCCCGGCTACGCCCAGACGGACCGCCCGGGTGCGCTCAGGGGTCATGGCCCAGGTGAGGATGCGCTTGTAACTCGTATCCGTGGCCCGCTTGGTCGGCCAGGTGGCCAGTCGCCAGTCGTGGAGGGCGGCATCGACCCGTTCCATGGACAGGTTGGCGCCCTTGACCACACGCACCTTGATGCGCGACCCGCCGGCGTCCACACGGGCCGCGGCCCAGTCCTGGAGACGCTCCATGGCGGCCAGGGAATCCGGGAGGTAGGCCTGCAGCACAATGCCGGCTTCGTAGCCGGCCAGGTCCTCCTGGTCGAGGATGGCGGTGAAAACGGCGATGGTCAGATCGAGGTCCTTGTAGTCCTCCATGTCAAGGTTGAGGAAGGTGCCGTGATCCCGGGCCAGGCGGTACAGGGGCGTGAGCACCTCGACTCCATGGGCGACGACCTCCTCGAAGCCCCACGGGTTGTGGGGACCGGTGACGGCCGAAACCTTGACGGAGACGTAGTCGACGTCGTCGCGGACCACGAGGCGGGAGACCTCAGCCAGGCGCCGAGCGGCCTCCCTGTCCCCCAGGACGGCCTCTCCCAGCAGGTTGACGTTCAGGCGGTTGCCGCTGGCGCGCAGCCGGGCCAGGGCGGGACCCAGCCCCCTGTCGGTGGCGTCGATGACAAGATCGCCGACGAGCTCGCGGAAGACGCGGCGCGCCACAGTGGTCACGGTGCGCGGGGCCAGTCGGGTCGCCCGGCCACCCAGTCCCAGGGCCCCGGCCAGCGAGGCCGGCAGAAAGTCGGTGCGCGAGGCGGCCAGACGCGACAGGGCGCGGCTGGCGACGTCGAGGTCGGCGGGCCGCACGACGTCGTCAACGAAGCGGGTGGTGAAGCTCAGACCATCGGGGTCGGACAGGATCCGCGCCAGGAGTCGAGCGGTACGAGGCACGGGTTGGGAGGCGGACTCGTCGGCCCAGTGACGCGCGCGGGCAGTCGCCTTCTCTCCGAGATCCCAGAGATTCTCGGGGCAGACGCGCTCGATATCGTGGGACAGCGGATGATCGACGGTGGCTGGCATGCGTAGCACTCCTGGGTCGAGAACAGGACGTCTCCAAGTGTGCCGTATGCCGCCTTCCTCGTGGGAAGAAACAGGAACCGACCGGTTCCCGAACCCGGCGCAGGCTCTCGATGCGGGACTGTCGGCAGGACCACTTACGTTCAGTACAGAATGGGGAACAGACCCCAGTAGGCCAATGCGGCCAGGAGGATCGCCGTGCCGGTCAGAGCGGAGCCCAGGACGCAGGCCGCCGGCACGGTCAGCCAGGGGCCGCCCTCCCCACGCCCATGGTGCACATGACCGCGCATGAGCCAGACGCGTTGAGTGAGCTTGACCTCCAGGACAACGGTGCCCATGGCGACGGCCTGGACGACCATCCAGCCGCCGTAGGAGAACAGATGATTGGTGCGGTAACTCATCGCCAGGGACGCCACGCCCAGGATGTAGGCGGCGTACATCACCCAGGAGGCCACGATGCTCAGAGCCAGGGAGACCGTCCAACGACCGATGGGATCGGGCAGATGGAGGCCCCGGCGGCCGCGCAGGCGCGGCATCTGCCCGAGCCCCCATAGGAGCACCGCCAGGGCCAGTAATCCGAAGCCCAGGACGAAGGCGGCGAACATGAGGTCGCCCGAGGCGTACCAGCGGGTCGGATCGGGGGTGCGCGCCCAGTAGGCCTGAGTAGGAGCGGCGCCGGCGACATGCGGTGCGGCATCGGCAGTCGCGGGCAGGCCGGTCACCCAACGCGTCAGGTCGCGGGCGACGCCGGGGGCCAGAGGGCCGTCGGTGGTGGTGCCGGACTTGAGACCGTGATTGGCGCCCGCGTAGTAGCGCACGGTCAGATCGTCGTCGCCGGAGCGCTGCAGGGCCTGCCACACCGTCGTCGGCCCCTGAACCAGCGGCATGGAGGCATCCGCCGTGCCGTAGAGCATGAGAACGGGGACGGTGATCCGCTCCAAATAGGGCACGGAATCGAAGTCGGCGTAGTCGAAGCCGCCGCCGGGGATATCGGCGGATCCCAGGACGCGGGGAATCACAGTGAGCATGGGCTCGGGCACACCGACGTTGCGCATGTAGGAGTCCACGGCCAGAGCCATCTGCTCGCGCAGCCGCACCACCGGGGCGCTGGCCAGCACGAGGAATGAGACGCGTGCGTCCTCGGCGGTCAGCACCACTGCGGGAATGGCGCCCTCGGACTCGGCGTAAACACCGATCCGCCGCGAATCCACCCCGTCCAGGCCGGCCAGGTAGTCCACGCTGCGCCCGTAGTCAGCGGCCATGGCCGGGTAGTCGCGGGACGTCAGGGAGTAATCCTCCACGGGTTTGGAGGGCACGAGCGTCGTCACTCCCGCGGAGGCCAGAGCTCCGGCCTGCTCGGCGAAGCCCTCAATGGTCTGCGTGCCGGCGCCGTGCAGGAAGACCACGCCCGGGGCTGGTCCCCGAACGCCGACGGGACGGCGCAACAGGGCATCCACCCGCTCCCCGTCGGCCTGGGTGACGGTGACCGTCGAAGTCTCCACGTCGTAAGCGCCCGGAACCGTGGTGGTCGCGTCGCCCCCGATGGAGGTGTCGGCGGTGGTCGGCGCCAGCGGGTCGGACATGGGTTCGGGCGTCCAGCGCGGGCCGGCGAGAGTGCCGATGAGACTCAGGCTCAACAGAGCCACGACTACTGAGCCCACGGTGCGGTGCCCAGCCGACAGGGCCACGACGAGGGCGCCCAGACCCAGGGTCGCGAGGATCTCCCAGATCGTCTCGCCGCCCGCTCCCAGGGCGGCCAGGACGCCGGCTCCGACGAGCACGGCCAGCAGCCCCAGGACGGTGCGACGCCGCTCCGTGCGCCACAGGAGGGACACGAGCTCGACGGAGCGCCGAGGGAGACTGCGCGCCCAGGACCAGCTCGAGCGCATTTCCGCGGCAGTCGGGCGGGCAGGCTCCCTTCGGGGATGACGACGGGCCATGAGGCCTCTCAGAATCCCAGCCTGGCCAGAGCCTTCGGGTCGGACTGCCAGTCCCTGGCGGTGCGCACGTGCAGGTCGAGATAGACCTTGCGGCCCACAAGCTCCTCGATACCTCTGCGCGCCACGATGCCGATCTCCTTCAGGCGCGAGCCTCCGCGCCCGATCATGATGGCCTTCTGGGAATCGCGTTCGACGACAAGGCTCACGCGCACTTGGAGGCGGCCTCCGGCGCCCTTGACCCGCGAACCGGTGGTGTCCGTGGCGGGGTCGAGGATCTCGTCGACGACAACGGCCAAGGAGTGGGGCAACTCGTCGCGCACCTCCTCCAGAGCGGCCTCGCGAACGAGCTCACCGATCATGACGGCCCGGGGCTCGTCAGTGACATCGCCGGTGGGGTACAGCGGCGGGGACAGGGGCAGGTGGGAGGCGAGGACGTCGACCAGGACATCGACCTGGTAGCCGTCCCGGGCCGAGACGGGGACGATGTCGGCCCACCGGCCGAGGGCGTCGACGGCCAGAAGCTGGGCAGCCAGCGTCTCCTTGGAGACCGTGTCGGCCTTGGTGACCGCGACGACGATCGGGGCGTGCGAGGCGGCTATGTCGCGTGCGATGAAACGGTCGCCGGGGCCGACTTTCTCGTTGGCGGGGATGCAGAAGACGATGACGTCGACGTCGACGAGGGTCTCGCGCACGAGATCGTTGAGGCGCCTGCCGAGCAGGGTCCTGGGGCGATGCAGGCCGGGAGTGTCGACCAGCACCAGCTGGGAGGACTCCCGATGGACGACGCCGCGCACGTTGTGACGGGTGGTCTGCGGCCGCCCGGAGGTGATGGCGACCTTCGTGCCGACCAGAGCATTGGTCAAGGTGGATTTGCCGGCATTGGGGCGTCCGACCAGGCAGGCGAAACCGGCTCGGAAGTCCTCCTGGGAGGCGGGGACGACAAGCCTCGCGCGGACGGAAGCGGGCGGGGCGCCGCCGTCGGGTCCCGCACCGCCCTCGTCGTCGAGGATCCGGTCCCCGGTGCCACCGGACTCATCGGGAGAACCGGACGCACCGGAGCCATCGGGCGCATCGGGTCCGGCGAAGGCGTCGGAGCCGCCCACGAGTCCGGCGTCGGCGGGAGGGCGGATGGGAATATCGGTCATGGTGCTCCTCATTCCTGGGGGTCGGTGGGTCGGGGCGCGCAGGAGCGGCCGACGACGAGGGTGGCGACCTGGCGGCGCCTGCCGACAGCCTCCTCGGCTCTCAGATCGACGCCCTGGGCGCTCCCGCAGGCACCCGGCAGAGGGACGCGACCGATGGCCTTGGTCAGCAGACCGCCGGCGGTGTCGACGTCGTCGTCGTCGATCTCCAGGTCGAACAGCTCGCCGAGCTCGTCCAGGCCCAGCCGCACGGGCACGCGGTAGGTGCCGTCCCCCAGGTCCTCGACCTCGGGCTCGGCGTGGTCGTGCTCATCGGTGAGTTCGCCGACGACCTCCTCCAGCAGGTCCTCCATGGTGACCAGTCCGGCCGTGCCGCCGTACTCGTCCACGGCCAAGACCATGTGCACGTGATCGGTCTGCATCTCACGCAGCAGGTCGTCAGCGAGCTTGGTCTCCGGAACCCAGACGACTTCGCGGGCGAAGGACGCCGCGGGTCGCTCCTCATGGTCGGGGTGGCCGGACAGGCGCCGCAGAACGTCCTTGAGGTAAAGGATTCCGCGCACGTCGTCGGCGTCCTCCCCCACCACCGGCACCCGCGAGTAGCCGGAGCGAACGAACAGGCGCATGGCGGCGGCAGCGGGCTCGTCAGCATCAATGGTCACCATGTCGGTGCGGGGCACCATGACCTCGCGCACCAGGGTCTGGCCGAGCTCGACGACGCTGCGCATCATCTCGCGGTCCTCATCCTCGATGGTCTCGGCCTCACCAATCTCGTCGATCATCTCGCGCAGGTCCTCGGTGACCTCGGCGCGGGCCTCGGCATCGGTCAGGGCCGCCGAACGCCCCCAGCGGGACTCGACCCAGCGCCACGGGGCGCCCAGGGCGTCGACCCTGAGCAGGACGCCCGCCAGAACCAGAAGCACGGCATCGGGATCGCGGCGCCCGACCGAACGAGGGGAGAAGCCGACGACCAGGCCGAGCAGAACGACGTTGAGGACGACTGCGACCGCGAGCACCTGCCACCACCGGCTCAGAATGCCCGAGACGGCCAGGGTCAGCAGGACGGCCGCGAGCATGTCGACGGCGACGCGGATCGACGTGACCGAGCCGAGCACCTGGGCGCGCCGGGAGGCCAGGGTCAGAACGCGCCCGGCGCCCCGGCGCTCATCCTGGACGAGGTCCTCGGCGGCGGCGCGAGTCATGCGCGTCAGGGCCGCCTCACCGGCGGAGAGCACGGCTCCGAAGACCAGGACGACGACCGCCAGAAGGATCAGGAGGGCGACGGGAGCGCCGCTCACCGGCCCCGCTCCGCGAGGAAGGTCAGCAGCAGGGTGCGCTGAAGGTCGAACATCTCTTTCTTCTCCTGCGGCTCGGCGTGGTCGTACCCCAGGAGGTGGAGGATGCCGTGAGTGGCCAGCAGCAGCATCTCCTCCACAGCGGAGTGACCCGCCTCGATGGCCTGCTTGGCCGCGACCTGCGGGCACAGCACGATGTCGCCCAGGGTCCCGGCGGGCGTCTCGTTCTCGGCGGTGCCCGGGCGCAGCTCGTCCATGGGGAAACTCATGACGTCGGTGGGGCCGGGCAGATCGAGCCAGCGCGCGTGGAGCTCGGCCATGGGCTCGGGGTCGACGAACAGAATGCTGAGCTCGGCCAAGGGGTTGACGTGCAGGGTGCGCAGGACGTGGTCGGCCAGCGCGGCGAATTCGGTGCCGTCGACGACGGCCTGGGTCTCATTGACGACCTCGGTGCTCACGGGTGGTTCCTCTCACGGGCGTCCTGGGGGGTGCGGCCGCGGCGACCGCCATGAGCGCGGTCGCGCCGGGGCGCGGAGGCCGACTGAGCAGCGCGCTGGGCATCGTAGCGGGAGTAGGCGTCGACGATGCGGCCCACGAGCCGGTGGCGCACGACGTCGGCGGACCCCAGCTCGCAGAAGGCGATGCCGTCGACCCCCTCGAGAATGCGACGCACGACAAGCAGCCCAGAGGACCGGCCCGCGGGCAGATCGATCTGGGAGATGTCGCCGGTGACGACCATCCTGGAGCCGAAGCCGAGACGAGTGAGGAACATCTTCATCTGCTCGGGAGACGTGTTCTGAGCCTCGTCGAGGATGATGAAGGCGTCGTTCAGCGTGCGTCCGCGCATGTAGGCCAGCGGAGCGACCTCGATGGTGCCGGCGGTCAGGAGCTTGGACAGGTCCTCGGGCTCGAGCATGTCATGGAGGGCGTCGTAGAGGGGCCTCAGATAAGGGTCAATCTTGTCGGTCAACGAGCCCGGCAGGAAGCCGAGATTCTCCCCGGCCTCGACGGCGGGCCGAGTCAGAATGATGCGGTTGACCCGTTCGCGCGTCAGGGCATCGACGGCCTTGGCCATGGCCAAATAGGTCTTACCCGTCCCGGCCGGGCCGATGCCGAAGGTGATGGTGGCCCTCTCAATAGCGTCGGTGTAGTCCTTCTGACCGAGCGACGCGGGGCGAATGGAGCGTCCGTGGGAGGTCAGGACGTCGTCGGCAAAGACCTCGGCGGGGCGGGCCGAGACCTCCAGCAGGCCGATGGCGCGCTCGACGTCGGCGGGGGACAGGGACGCGCCAGCGCGGGCGATGTCGATGAGCTCGGTCAGCAGGAGGACGACGAGATCGACTCGGGACTCCTCACCGGTGATGACGACGGTGTCGCCGCGCACGTGGATATCGACGTCGGAGAACCCCCGCTCGACGGTGCGCAGGACCTCGTCGTGCACACCGAGCAGGTTCACCGGAGCCAGGTCCGCGGGCAGGACGAGGCTGCGGGCGACGTCCTCGGGAGTGCGCCGACGCAGATCAGCGGAAGCATCTCGGTGGGCCGCTGCCGCGGCGAAAGGCTGGGTCATCGTGCCGATCAGCCTACCGGTGTCCGACGTCTCGCCCCAGGACCGCCGCCGTGAGGCGCGACGCGCGACGGTTCCACCCCGCCCGCCGGCGGCCGATCAGGCGACCACCATGAGCGCAGTGCCGATGACGAGCAGTGCGAGCCCGGTCAAGGAGCGTCTCCCCTGGCGCTCGTGCAGCACGATGACGCAGAAGACGACCGTGACTAGGACGCTCAGCTTGTCGATCGGGACGACGAGGCTGGCCGGCCCCTTCTGGAGGGCGCTGAAGTAGCACAGCCAGGAGGCGCCGGTGGCCAAACCGGAGGCGGCGATCCAGCCGAGCTCGTCGCGGGGGACACGGCGGACCCGCTCCCGCTTCCCGGTGACGAGCACCATCATCCAGGCCATGACGAGGACGACGCCGGTGCGCACGGCGGTACCGAGGTTGGATTCGACATCGGTGATTCCGATCTTGCCGAGCACTGCGGTCAGTGCTGCAAAGACGGCGGAGCCGAGGGCCCAGGGCAGCCACCCGCCGCCGTGGGCGACGGCGCGGGGCAGGGCGCGCAGATCCGCGGCGTCGAGCATGAGGAACGTGCCCGTCGTCATGAGGACCACCCCGCCCAGGCCCACCCGGGTCAGCGATTCCCCCAGGAGGAGAACCGCCAGAATGACGGTCAGAACGGTGGAGAGCTTGTCGACGGGAACCACCCGGGAGACGTCGCCGAGCTGAAGGGCCCTGAAGTAGCACAACCAGGAGGCGCCGGTGGCCAGACCGGACAGAACGAGGAAGACGAACGTCCGGCCGTCGATACGGGCCACCTGATCCTGGGAGCCGACGATCAGCACCATGAGCCAGGCGGCGGCCAGCACGACGATGGTGCGCAGGGCGGTGGCCACGGTGGAGTCGGTATGACGAATTCCAAGTTTGGCCAGCACCGCGGTCAGTCCCGCGAAGAACGCGGAGCCGCAGGCGAGCAGGATCCACATGAGGGTCACCTTAGACGCAGTCGGACGCCAGCGGAGCGCCGCGTCAGCAAAACACGGGCACGCGGTCTGGCCCGTCCGCCTCACCGGGTACGTCGGGGCATGGTGATGGGTGCGACGGCGAGAGCGACCAGGCCGATGACGGCGAGCATGCCGAAGTCGCAGACCAGACCAGCGGTGGTCTCCGCGGTGGAGCGGATCTCGGTGACGGCGTTGACGGCCCAGCTCATCGGCAGCAGCCGGCTGGTCACCTCCAGACCCCGGGGCATCTCATCGCGGGCGACGAGCAGGCCGCACAGGAACATCTGGACACCGATGACCACGGGCATGAACTGGACGGCTTGGAACTCGGTGCGGGAGAAGGCGGAGACCAGTAATCCCAGGGCGACACCGACGAAGGCGTCGAGCAGGGCCGTCAAAAGGATCCACCCCCACGAGCCGGCGATGGTGACGCCCAGACCCCAGGCGCACACGGCGACCAGAAGAAGCGACTGGCCGACGGAGACGAGAGTGAAGGCAGTGGCGTAGCCCGTGAGAAGATCGGCGCGATGCAGGGATGTGGTCCACAGGCGCTCAAGGGTGCCCGAAGCGCGCTCGCGCAACATGGTCACGCTCGTGACCAGAAACATGACAGCCATGGGGAGGACCGCGATCATGATGACGGCGATGCGCTCGAAGAGCTGCTCGCCGTGCGGGTAATCGCGATAGACGAAGGACAGCAGGATCACCAGAAGTGCGGGGACGACCAGGATGAGGGCGACGGTGCGCCTGTCGCCGAGGAGCTGGGCGAGGACCCTGCGAACGGTGGCGGCATAGGTGCGCGCGTTCATCGGGCGACCTCCTGACGGCCGGAGATGATCGGGGCGGCGTCGGGCGCCCGCGCCGTCCTCTCGGCGCTGCGGATGAGGCGGAGGAAGGCGTCGTCGAGGGTGGTCCCCCCGGTGCGCTCGAGCAGTTCGGACGCGGTGGTGGTGGCGAGCAGGCGGCCTTCGCGCATGAGCAGAACGGCATCGCAGCGGAAGGCCTCGTCCATGACGTGGCTGGAGACGAGGATCGTGGTGCCCCGGGCGGCGATAGCGCGGAAAGCCTCCCACAGGTCCTCGCGCGTGACGGGATCCAGGCCGACGGTCGGCTCGTCGAGGACGAGGAGTTCGGGATTCGCGACGAGGGCGCAGGCCAGGCTGACGCGGTTCGCCTCGCCGCCAGAGTAGGTGCTCACCCGGCGGTCGGCCAACGCGGTCAGACCCACGACCTCCAAGGCTTCGTCGACGCCTTGCATGCGCGAACCCGCCAGGGAGGCGAAGTAGCGCAGATTCTGACGGGCGGTAAGGTCCTTGTAGACGGCGGCGGACTGAGTGACGTAGCCGATGCGATCGCGTACGTCGGGGGCGCCGGGAACGTGCCCCAGGACGGCGACCCCGCCTTCGTAGCGCTGAACGCCGACGAGGGCGCGCATGAGCGTGGTCTTGCCGCAGCCGGAGGGGCCGAGCAGACCGGTGACAGTACCGGTGGACAGGGCGACGTCGAGGCCGTGGAGGATCTCGTGGCCGCCGCGCCTCACGCGCAGGTTCTCAACGCGTACCGCAATATCGGAATCGGTGTCGTTCACACTTTTCATCATGTGATGAATATATGACGCGGGGAACCCCTGCGCAAGGATCGCGTCGTAACCCTTCGAGATGCTCAAGCGCTCTCGAGGACGGTGATCCCCAGATCCTCAGTCCAGATCCTCAGTCAGGTAGCGCTGGATGGTGGGGCCGACGGCCGCGGCCAGTGTCTGCGCATCCGCAGCGCGGACGGCGTCGAGACGGACTACCCACCGCGCCATCCCCAGACCGACGAGCTGACTGGCGACCAGCTGGGAGCGCAGATCCACCTGGTCGGGAGCCACGCACGTCACGACGGGGGTGACGAGAGCGCCGATGAGCATGGAGCGGATGCGCTCCACCACCTCCTGATCGCCGAGTGCGGCCCACATCACGGCGGTGAAGCGATCCTGACCCATGCGATCCCATTGGGTGATGAAGACTTCAACGAAGGCTCTTCCCTGTTCGGCCTTGGGCAACCGTCGCACCCCGTCGAGCAGTGAGGGGTCCGCGAGCGCTCCGTCCAGGGTGCCCAGCACGGACTCGACGAACAGCCGGGAACGGTCGGGAAAGTAGTGGTGGACCAACGCCGGGTCAACACCGGCGGCGCGGGCGATGCCGCGCAGGGAGGCGGAGTAGCCGTCACGGGCGAAGGCGACGCGGGCAGCGACGAGAATCGCCTCGCGCGCGTCGGGGCTACCGGCGGGACGTCGCCCGCGTGTGCTCATACCGCGGCTCCCGTCGAATCCGCGCGGCCCCTCTCGCACAGGCGAACCCGATCGGGGTCGAGGTCGGGGGGACACCGATGCGCGGAATACTCACAGCTCAAGACCGACACCCTGCGTCGACGGCATACCGGGCGCCTCGGGGAGCTCGGGACAACGCGTGCGACGCTGCGCCAGGAGCACGAGCGCGGCCTGCTCCCCCGTCACCCGGAGGAGATCCGCGCTGATCGGACCGGTCGGCACACCCGCCGCCTTCTGATTGACCCGGTTCATCCAGCGCGCCCGCCAGCCCATGTGATCCCACGGCCACTGCGCGTCGGCCCAGATGACGGCGATGTAGTCGTTGGTCACCCCCGCAGTCGTGAACGACACCGGCCGGAATCCGAGAGCCTGCTCCCACGGGATGAAGCCGATCGACAGGCCCGACGTGTTGTCCCAGATGCCCTGGTCGTCGACGACCAGAGCCGGCCGGCCCATCATGCGCACGCCCAGGACGCCGAAGAAGCCGAAGACGATGACCCCTATGGGACCAACGATGGAGAAGAGGAGGGCCCACAGGCCGAAGGAGTGGGACGACAGGCCGTCGTAGGTTATAACGAGGCTGATGACCACGAAACAGGCGGAGCCGGCGATCACGAACACGGAACGCCCCTTGGCTCGGGACACGCGAAGCACAGGGAGACTTGACATGCCGGCATTCTCTCACGCCGGACCCGGCGCGTCCCGCGATCAGTAAGGCCGGATCCGGTTCCGCCCGCCACGGCCGCCTCACCCCCACAGGCCGGCGCACTGCGCCAGAACCGCGAGCGCCACCGGGCCCGCCGAGGCGGTGCGCATGACGTGCGGGCCCAGCCGCACCGCCGTGGCCCCGGCATTCTCCAAGGCGATCGTCTCCGCATCGCTGATCCCTCCTTCCGGGCCCACCACCACGGCCGCCGTCGGCGGCTCGTCGCCATCGGCCTCCGGCAGGGCCGTTCGGCCGATGGGCGCCGTCGACTCCTCGTGGAGCACCAGCACTGCTCCCCCGGTTTCCACGACCTCACGCGCCCAGACGATCAACGCCCCTGTCGTCATGACCGCCTCGATCCGCGGCACTCGCGCCCTGCGCGCCTGCTTGGAGGCCCGGCGCGCCGTCGCCCGCCAGCGGGCGCGCCCCTTGGCGGCCCTCGGCCCCCTCCACACCGACACGCATCGCTCCGCCTGCCACGGCACGACTGTGTCGACGCCCACCTCGGTCGCCGTCTCCACCGCCTGTTCGTCGCGGCCCCCCTTGGCCAGAGCCTGGACGAGCACGAGCCTCAGGGCCGCCGGCGGCTCCTCGATCCGCTCGGCCACTCGCACCATCAGACGGTCCCGCTCCCCTTCGGCGGCCTCCACCTCGCACACCAGCCGCAGGCCCGCGCCGTCGACAAGGTCCACGCGCTCGCCCGCTCTCAGCCGTCGCACCGTCACGGCGTGGTGGGCCTCAGCACCGGTCAACGCCAGCAGGTCGCCGCGGTCGGCCGCACCCGCGGCGCCGACCGGCTCGAGGGTGTCGGGGGTGAGGATGAAGACGGGTGCGCTCACAGGACCAGCCTACGGTTGCGCGCATGCCCGCGAGGGAGCCGGTGCTAGCGTCGCACGTATGACCCACTCGCAGCGCCCCGCTTCCTCCTACACCACCGCTGTTACCATCGAGGATTTCCGTCGCAACCTGGCGGCCGTGCGCGCTCGCATAGCCGCCGCGGCCGACCGCGTCGGGCGGGACGCCTCCGAAATCCGCCTGCTGCCGGTGTCCAAGACCGTCCCCGAGGACCGTATACGCACCGCCTGCGCCGCGGGCATCACGCAGATGGGCGAGAACAAGGTGCAGGAGGCCAAGCGCAAGGCCGCCGCCCTGGCCGACCTCGACATCCGCTGGTCCGTCATCGGCCACTTGCAGACCAACAAGGCCAAGGATGTGGTCGCCTTCGCCGACGAGTTCCAGGCGTTGGACTCCCTGCGCGTCGCCGAGGCCCTCGACCGCCGTCTCCAGCCCACCGGGCGCGGCCTGGACGTCTTCGTGCAGGTCAACTCCTCGGGGGAGGCGTCCAAGTTCGGTGTCGAGCCCGACGGGGTCATGGGGATCCTGAGGAGGCTTCCCTCCTACTCCTGTCTGCGCGTGGTGGGACTCATGACGCTGGCCGCCCGCACTGACGACGAGGCTCGTATCCGCGAATGCTTTCGCATCATGCGCTCCTTGCGCGAAGCCGCTCTCCAGGAGGATCTTCTGAGCGATGGGCAGCTGTCCATGGGGATGAGCGGGGACTTCGAACTCGCCATCGAGGGCGGAAGCACCTGCGTGCGCGTGGGCCAGGCGATCTTCGGGGCGCGCTCGACGCCCGACTCGGCGTACTGGCCCGAGCGTTCCTCGCGCTGAACGCCGGCCGGAGACGGGGACGGGACGCGGGCTCGGGCGCTCTCATGTCCCCCGTCTTCTCACCCGCATGAGGACGCAGCCGAGAGCAACCGTCGCCGCCCCAGTCGTGAGGGCACCGACTCCGCCGGGCGACCCGACGGGGACGCTCAGCAGGGCGCCGACGACGCTGGTCCCGGCGCTGGTACCCAGTTGCCGGGCTGAGGTCATGATGGCGCCTACGCGACCGGGCGGGGCGCCCGGGACCGCCGCTGTGGTGAGTGTCGCTGCGGTACTCGCCGACACCGCGGAGATCCCGAAGACGACTGTCGCCAGACAGGCCCCGGCCACCGCCGTCGAGCGACCCGCGCCGATGGCGAGGAATCCGGCCCCCGCGAGCCATGGGGACACCGCCATAACGGAACACGTCGTCCCGGGCGCACGGCACATGCGCTGAATGAGGGGGGCGCACAGGAGCGCTACAGCGCCCTGGACCCAGAAGGGCAGTCCCGCCAGCCAGGGGGACGACGCCCGCAGGGAATCGAACTGGACGGCGAGAAGAAGGACCTCGGCCGCCTGCCAACCGCCGAAGGCCGCCATCAGCACCAACCCGCCCCTCGTCACCATGTCATCGAACATCGCCGGGGGAATGACTGGGCGAGGCCGATGAGCATCGGCGTGCACGACTGCCGCCAGCAGGGGCGCTGCCCCGGCCAGCGCCACGAGGGGAGGCCACCAGGCCTTGACGAGCAGGGTCGTCTCCGCCGCAGCGAGAAGGAGAATTACAGCCGCGCTCAGGAGCAATGGCGGATGGACGGTCCGCTCCGCCGGCGGACGCCGCCTGCGAGCACCCGACCGACCCATCACCGTGGAGAAAACGAGAAGTGCGAGCGCAATAATAGTGGGACCGATGAACCCGGCCTTCCACCCGAAGAAGGCTATCAGAGGGGTTCCCAGCCCCACCCCCGCGGCGAGGCCCACGGCTCCTACGGCGGAAAACCAGCTCAAGCCGCGGCGCCTGGCCGGCGGGGGCAGGCTAATGAGGAGCGCCAGGCTCGCCGGGGCGGCCAGGGCCGCGCACGAGCCTTGAAGGGCTCGCACGACGATGACCGGCTCGATGCTGTTCGTCGCCACCACCGCCCCGCCGGCCAGGGCGAATCCGAACAGCGCCCACCGTAGGACGCGTAGAGCCCCGAAGCGATCACTGCACCACCCGCCGAGCAGAAGGAGCCCTCCGAAGACCAGAGAATAAGCACCCTGAGCCAGAGAGACCCGTCCGATCCCGGAGTGCAGCTGCTGGGACATGACCGGGGACGCCGATGTGATAACGGTAGTGTCCAGGACCAGAAGAAGTTGTACGCCGACGAGAACGGGGGCCGCCCCGCAAGATCCGGTTCGGCCCGTAACGGTGTCGGCTGCTCTCCGTTTCCTGAAACCCACGATCACAGTCTTGCGAACACATCGGAATAAGACCAACAACGGTTTTGACAGACGAGCATCAGTACTTCTAATCTCGCGTTCATGGAACTCCGCCACCTGGCGTGTTTCCTGGCGGTTCTCGATACGGGATCCTTCACCCGGGCCGCGGAGCGCGCCCATCTGACCCAGTCGGGCCTCAGTCAGCAGATTCAGGCCCTGGAACGCGACCTCGGCACGACGCTGTTCACACGCCGACCGGTGCGCCCGACGCCGCCGGCGCTGGCTCTCGAGCCTCACGCACGTTGTGCTCTCGCCACCGTCTGCGAAGCCAGGCGTGCGACCGCAGCCGCAGCCGGGACGCACGTGGAACTGCGGGTGGGAATCATCGCCTCACTCACTGCGGTCGATCCCTGCTCCCTGCTCGAACGCGTCCGCCGCGCCCACCCGAACCTGTCGGTCGCCGTGGTTCAGAAGGCCACCGACGCCATGGTTGAGGACGTGCGCGACGGCCGCCTCGACCTGGCGATCGCGGACACCGCGCCCCCATCGGATCCGACGCTGGCCTCCATGGCGGTGGGCGAGGAGCCCTTCTGCCTCACTGGTCCGGCATTGCCATCCGAACCGATTACTCCGGCGAATCTCGACGCGCGCACCTGGGTCGCCCTGCGCCGCGGAACTCGGCTCCGCGAGATCTTCGACCGTCTTATGGAGGACCTCCATCTCCCCGCGGTGGTCACCGCCGAAGTCAGCGATATCCGGCTCCTGCTCAGGTTGAGCGCAGTCGGCTTCGCAAACGCTATCGTCCCCGCACCGATGGTCAGCCGCTGCCCGGCCACCCCCATTCCCGCGACCGTTCTGCCGCCCCGCACCCTTCGGGCCGTGCACCTCTCTCGTCACCGCAACCCGGCGCTGGCGACCTGCCTGCACATTCTGCACAGCGGCGCAGGCCTCGCCAGCTGAGCAGAACGCTCGTCGGCCACTATCGTAGGGCGCTTCGCGGGGACCACCCGGAGAAGCGTGCGGGCGCTCACGCGCCCGCACGCTTCTCAGCGGCGCTTCCTGCCCCGACTCTTACCGCCCTTGAACCGGCTGGAGACCTTATCCGCCAGGGATTCGTCTCGGGCCGGTGCGAACCCGTCTTCACCGCGCAGGGAGGCGAGCTCGGTGAGCAGCTGACGCTGGCGGTCGTCGAGTCCGCTGGGCGTCTCCACCACGATCTGCACGTGCAGGTCGCCGCGGCCCGAACGGCGCAGCCGGCCCACGCCCAGGCCCGAGAGGACCACCTCATCGCCGCCCTGAGTGCCCGGCTTGACCGACACGATCCGCTCTCCGTCAAGGGTGGACAACGGGAAGCTGGCGCCCAAGGCGGCCGCCGTCATGGGCACGCGCAGCTCGGTGTACAGGTCGTCACCGGTGCGTGAGAGGGAGTCGTCGTGCTTCTCATGGATCTCAACGTACAGGTCCCCGCTGGGACCGCCGGCCGGGCCGGCCTCACCGCGCCCGGACATACGGATGCGGGTGCCCGTGGATACGCCCGCCGGGATATTGACATCGATGGCGGTGCGCACGTGCCTGCGGCCCTCCCCGTCGCAGTCGCGGCACGGGGAGGCGATAACGGTGCCGAACCCCTGGCAGCGCGAGCACGGCGAGGAGGTCACCACGTTGCCCAGGAAAGAGCGCTGCACGCGCTGGACGGAGCCCCGCCCGTCGCACTGCGAGCAGGTGACCGGACTGGTCCCCTCGGCGCAGCACGACCCGCCGCAGGTCCCGCAGGTGACGTAGGTGTCGACCGGAAGGCTCTTGGTCGCCCCGAAGGCCACGTCCGTCAAGTCCACTTCGAGGGCCACCAGGGAATCCTGGCCCCGCCGCGCCCGGGAGGCAGGACCGCGCGAGGCGGCTCCGCCCCCGAAGAAGGCCTGCTGGAGGAAGTCGCCGAAGCCCCCGAAGTCGGCGGCGCCGAAGCCCCCGGCGTTGAATCCCCCGTCCGCGTGCACGGCCTCCTCCCCGCCCAAGTCGTACATCTGACGCTTGTCGGAGTCGGCGAGAACCTCGTAGGCGACGTTGATGGCCTTGAACTCGTCCTCATGGCCCGGGCCGGCGACATCGGGGTGCAGCCGCCGGGCCTTCTTCTTGTAGGCGCGCTTGATCTCGTCGGTGGTGGCCTGGCGGCTCACGCCGAGAACCTCGTAGTAGTCGCTCACGCTTGCTGATGCTCCCTGGTCGGTGATGGTTCGAGTGCCGGGCGATCTCCGGCTGATGCTGACGCCGCGGCCGAAGGCCGGCGCGGGCGGCGCCCTCGGGTACGTCTCATGGGGTGGGCCTCATGGGGCGGTGTCGGCGGTGCCGGTCAGGAACCGGGATAGATAACGCGCCACGGCGCGCACCGCCGCCATGGTCGCCGGGTAGTCCATACGGGTGGGGCCGATGATGCCCAGGTGCGCGACGGCGGTGCCCGCGCCCGCCCCGTAGGCGGCGGTAACGACGCTGGCCTCGGCCAGGGCGTCATCGTGGTTCTCACTGCCGATGGATACGCGCATCTCCGCATCGGTCGTCGAGCACGGCGTCCGCCCGGGAGCGGGGGCCTCGGCGAACAGGCGCAGCAGCACCACCTGCTCCTCGACGGCGTCCAGGAGCGGGCCGAGCGAGGAGAAGTCCGGGGTGGAACGGGCCAGGTTGGCAGTACCGGCCACGACGATGCGCTCTTCGCCGTCGGGGCGCAGCGCCTCGATGAGCTCGTCGGCCACGCTGCTCAGCAGCGCCCGCTCCTCCTCGGGAACACGCTCAGCCAGGCGGGTCAGGACGGGGACCACATCGGCGGCGACGCGGCCCGCCAGGGCCGCGTTCATGCGAGTGCGCAGGGATTCCAGGACGAGCGGGTCCACCGCGCATCCCATCGGCATGGACACCGTGCGCTGCTCGACGCGGCCGGTGTCGGTGATAATGACGAGCAGGACGCGCGTGGGCCCCAGAGCGACGAGCTCGAGGTGGCGCAGAGCGGTGCGCCGCAGACTGGGGTACTCCACGACGGCGAGCTGACCGGTGAGCTGAGCCAGAACCCGCACGGTGCGGGCCACGACCTGCTCCAGGTCGACCGCGCCCGCCAGCAGCGCCGTTATGGCGCGCCGCTCGGGAGCGGACAGGGGCTTGATCCGGGCGACCTCGTCGACGAAGAGGCGATAGCCCTTCTCGGTGGGCACCCGCCCGGCGCTGGTGTGGGGCTGATGGATGTAGCCCTCATCCTCCAGGGCGGCCATGTCATTGCGAATCGTGGCCGGGGAGACGCCGAGACGGTAGCGCTCGACCAGAGCGCGCGAGCCGACGGGTTCACGGGTGCGCACGTAATCCGTGACGATGGCGGAGAGGACCTTCAAGCGGCGATCATCGGCCATGGTCATGCTCCCTGCCCCCTCTTCCCATCGGCGGACCCGCGATACCGGTTAGCACTCGCGGCGTGTGAGTGCCATCCTACGCCGAGGTCCGGCGGGTCAGTCGCCCAGGTGACGTGAAGTTCCCCTAGCGTGCCCAGGGTGAACACGACGCCCGACCGCTCCCGCCCCCTGCCCGGCTCGACCGTTGAACGACGCAAGGCTCTGCGGGCCCGGGCCGCTCGCGGGAGCTCGGGCGGGCGGCCCTCGGCAGCCCCGCAGACCGCCTCCCCGCCCGCCCGGCCATCGGGTTCGAACCGTTACGGGGGCGATGTGCTCAACGTCGACCCCCACCGCGTGGGTCCGAATGCGCTCCGCCCCGAGTCCACGCATGTGGTCCTGGAGCGCGGCATGGTTCTGGAGGACCGGGAGACCGGCTTCGTGGGGGCGGTCGTCGCGGCCGAGAAGTCCGGGGGACGCCACATTGTCGTCCTGGAGGACCGCCGGAGGACTCGCCGCGGCTTCCCGCTGGGAGGCGGCTTCTGGCTCGAGGGCCGCCCCGTCATCGTCGACCCGCCCCCTGCGCTCCCGAGCGCGCCCCGCGGCCCGGTCAGCGCCGCCGGGCGCAGGCTCACGGCGTCGGGCTCCTACGTCGTCGAGGACGGCGGGGCGAAGGTCGCGCGCGCCTCGCGCATCTGGGTGGAGGGCAGGCACGACGCCGAACTGGTGGAGAAGGTGTGGGGCGACGACCTGCGCCATGAGGGAATCGTCGTCCTCATGCTCGACGGCATCGACAACCTCCCCGAGGTCATGACGTCCTTCAGCCCGGGTCCCCAACGGCGCGCGGGCGTGCTCGTGGACCACCTCGTGATCGGCTCCAAGGAATCGCGGATCGCCGAGCGCGTGCGCAAGGCGCCCGGAGGCGAGAACGTCCTGGTGCTCGGCCACCCGTACGTCGACGTGTGGCAGGCCGTCAAGCCCGAGCGCATGGGGCTGCGGACCTGGCCCCGCGTGCCGCGCGGCACCGACATCAAGCACGGCACTCTCGAGGCGCTCGGCTGGCCGCACGAGACCCAAGCGGACATCGCCCGCGGCTGGCAGCGGATTCTGGGAAGGGTGCGCACCTACAAGGATCTCGAGCCGAACCTGCTGGGGCGCATGGAGGAGCTCATCGACTTCGTCACCGCTCCGGGCACGCGCTGAGGGCGGTCGATCGTCCTCCGCCCGCCCGCCCGGAGCGGGCGCCCGATGGACCTCGCCGAAGGCCGGCCGCGGGGTGCCGGGGCCCGCGCGAGCCCGAACGACCCCGACTTCAGTCGTCGACGAGAGCCAGACGCCGGCCGGCGCGGATCAGGCGCGCGTCATTGCTCAGCAGCGCCACCGTCACGAGGGCGCCGACCGTTTTGGCCCAGCCGGGCCCGGCGATGAACAAGCATACCATCGCGGCCAGGACGGGAACGAGATAGGTGAAGGTCCGGACGATGTACCCGCCGAAGGAGGGCATCTGCACGTGACGCCCCTCCGCCACCGATTTGACCATGAAGTTCGGACCGTTGCCGATGTAAGTGATCGCCCCGCACAGCACCGCGCCCAGCGAGATCGACACGAGGTAGACCTCGGGCACCCCGGCGACCGTTCCTCCCCCGGGATGGGCCACCTGCCCGGCCATCTCGAAGAAGGTCGCGTAGGTCGGGGCATTGTCCAGCACGGAGGACAGGCCCCCGGTGAAGATGAAGAATGTGACCTGATTCAGCGGCAGCGAGCCGGCCACCTCGTCGAGGTAGTGCAGGGCCGGGATCATGGTCAAGAAGATGCCGATGAACAGGGTGGCGACCTCGACGATCGGCCCCCACTCGAACTGGTTGTCCCTGAAACGCGCCCGCTTGTCGCCCAGAGCGTACGAGGCGCCGGCCGCCGCGAGCATGATGATCTCGCGCAGCGGCACCCAGTTCATGACGGTGGCGCTCCCGGCCTCGATGGCCTCGACATCGATGGACGGGGCGAAGGCCACGGCCAGGATGATGACGAGGAACCAAACGAAGTTGGTGGCCCCGCGCAGGCCGAGGGGCTCGATCTCAGCGCGATCCAGACGCACGGAGACGGCGGGCTCCTGCGCATGATAGTAGGTGTCGAGCGCGAAGTAGGCAGCCAACAGCATCGCATTGACGAACAGCCACTCGGGCAGCAGGCGGAGGGTCCAGATGAAGGGTACGCCGCGCAAGAACCCGAGGAAGAGAGGAGGGTCGCCCAAAGGTGTCAGCAATCCGCCGCAGTTGGCCACGATGAAGATCGCGAACAGGACCGTGTGGACCCGGTAGCGACGTTCGGCGTTCGTGTTGAGCAGCGGCCGGATGAGCAGCATGGCCGCGCCGGTCGTACCCACGAAACTGGCCAGAACGGCGCCGATGGCCAGGAAAACGGTATTGCTGCGCGGCGTGGCCTCGATGTCGCCCTTGAGGAAGATGCCGCCGGAGACGATGAAGAGGGCCAGGAGCAGAGCGATGAACTGCCCGTACTCGACGATGGAGGCGAACACGACCCGCCAGCCTCCGGCGATCCACATCCACACGGCCACGGGCAGACCGAGGACCAGAGCGACGGCGAACTGGCTAGTGCGGCGCTCCCACCAGAGGGTTGTGGCGGGCACGAGCGGAAGGACGGCGATGCAGGCCAGCATCGTGGCGAAGGGCAGGACGGACCACCACTGGAGGTGCATGGGTCTCCTCGGATCGAGTTCGGCGACGAGCCGCTGGGCTGGCTCAGCCTACGTCGCCCCGCGCCTCGGAGCGTGCGAACCGCGCGTCCCGGCAGCGCGTCCGGCGCCGCTCCGGTGGCCGGACACGCGGGAGACCGCCGGCCCCGAACCGGGGCGGTCAGTAGCGGACGACGTCACGCCCCCGGATGCGCACGTAGGCGTAAACGGACATGAGAGCCGTCAACGGGAAGGTGAGGATCCATCCGATGACGGTGACGATTCCCAGAAGCATGAGGACGAACCCCACAAGCGCGAATGGAAAGAGGTCGGCTACGTTGGCCGACAGGATCCGGTATCGCGTCACCAGCGCTCGTCCCCCGGTCCACGACGATGAACCGGGCGAAGAAGAGCAGGAATGCGGCGGCGACGCCCGGGATGATGCACAGGAGGGATCCGATGACCACGGCCAGGTAGGTCAGGAAGGAGGTCAGGAGGGCCTGGCCGAAGTTCGGGAAGGTCACGAAGTCCGTGAAAGTGACGCGCCGTCCCGAGGCGACCGCCAGACAGACATGCGCCAGAGCGATCATGGAGAACAGCGATGCGACGATTGTGATGGGAGCTCCCCAGGCGAAACCGTAGCTGTGCTGCACTCCGTTGAGCTCGTAGTGGCCGTTCACCCCGATCCCGCACAGGATCATCCAGACGGCGAAACCGACTAACAGGACGATCGGATTGTCCTTAATGGCACTCCACGCCCAGGACAGAGCGCCGCCGATCGACGGGGGAGGGTTCGGCGACGCCCCGCGCTATCTGTGTTATCGTGAACAATGTAAGTAACGCAGTGGTGAGTGCATCGCCGGGGTAGCCGCCCGTCGCGTCGACGTCCCTCGTCCGTGAGGAGGCCTCCGACGCTCGCCTGCACCGCGTTGATGGTCGTGACGACCATCGTCATCGGTGTCCTGCTCTGGGCGATTTTGACCATATCCAGGGATACGGTCCCCTTCGGGGTCTCGGTGCTCGCCGACCGTATCCACCACCCGGTCGTCCTCCGGGCCACTCGCCTCTGGCACCGCATCTGCGCGACCGTCACGATCGCCGCGATCGCGCTCCTCATCTGGTTCCATCTCAGCGAGGTCGGCGCCCGCAGACCCGGCCTGCCGAGCCTAGTCGTCGTCGTTCAGATCAGAGCGGCTCTGGCATGCTGGGTTCTCGTGCGCCTGCCGATCATCAGGGCTAAGCGTGCCGCCGACTGGTACGCGCGCCTGCGCACCTTGCTGGCCGAGGCCCGTGCCCACGGCATGAGCGAGCAGAACGTCCTCGACGCCGCCCACCAGCTCGACGCTCTCCCCCGTCAGCAGCGAGCGCTGATGGGAGATCCCCGCGTTATGACGCGGAGCCGAACCGACCCCGCCCGGCCAGAGAACGGAGAATGAGCGAGGACCGCGGCGGCGAGAAAACCGACCGCCGCAGCCACCGGGCGGCTACTGGGGAACGACGCTGACCAGGCGGGGGGCCTTGACGATCACTTTGCGCACGTCGCGCCCGTCCAGGGCGCGCACGACACCGGGAGCGGCCAGGGCCAGCCTCTCCAGCTCGGCGGCATCGATGCCGGGGTCGACCTCGAGGCGGTCGCGCACTTTTCCTTTGACCTGAACGACGCAGGTGACGCTCTCCGCCACCAGCAGCGATTCGTCGGCGACCTCCGGGAAGTCCTCGTAAGCCAGGGAGTGCTCGTGCCCCAGACGCCTCCAGATCTCCTCGCTGATGTGCGGGGCGACCGGGGAGGTCATGAGGGTGAGCGCCTCGACGGCCTCGCGGGGAACCTTCTTCAGACCCGTCAGGTGATTGTTGAGCACGATGAGCTTGGCGATCGCGGTGTTCAACCGCATACCCTCATAGTCCTCGCGCACGCCCACGACGGTGCGCGCCACGAGGCGACGGGTCTCCTCGTCGGCGCTCTCCTCCGAGACGATCGTCTCACCGGTGGTCTCGTCGACGACGTTGCGCCACAGACGCTGCAGGAAGCGCTGGGACCCGGCGACGGCTCGGGTATCCCAGGGCCGGTCCTGATCCAACGGCCCCATGCTCATCTCATAGACGCGGAAGGTGTCCGCGCCGTAAGCGGCGTACATGTCGTCGGGCGTGACGATGTTCTTCAAGGACTTGCCCATCTTGCCGTACTCGCGGGCGACGGGTCGCCCCCGCCAGGTGAACACGGCGGAGCCGTCCCCGGCCGAAGACTCCTCGACTTCGTCCGCCGGCACGTACTGGCCGCGGGAGTCGGTGTAGGCGTAGGCCTGGACATACCCCTGGTTGAACAGTCTGTGGTACGGCTCGCTGGAGGAGACGATCCCCAGGTCGAACAGCACCTTGTGCCAGAAACGGGAGTACAGCAGGTGCAGCACGGCGTGCTCAACGCCGCCCACGTACAGGTCCGTGCCCCCGGAGACGTTGCCGGCCTCAGGGCGCGGACCCATCCAATAGGCCTCGTTGGCCGGGTCGACGAGCGCATCCTCGTCGGTCGGGTCGATGTAGCGCAGCTCGTACCAGCACGAGCCCGCCCACTGAGGCATCGTGTTGGTCTCCCGGTAGTAGGTCCGTCTCCCCTCCCCCAGATCGAGTTCGACCTCGACCCAGTCCTTCGCCTTGCCCAGTGGCGGCTGAGGGGAGGAGGCCGCGTCGTCGGGGTCGTAGGAGCGCGGCGAGTAGTCGGAGACCTCGGGCAGCTCGACGGGCAGGGAGGTCTCCGGCAGGGCATGGGCATGACCGTCCTCGTCCCACACGACGGGGAAGGGCTCGCCCCAGTAGCGCTGACGGGAGAACAGCCAGTCGCGCAGGCGATAGGTCACCGCACCACGGCCGGCGCCCTTGGACTCCAGCCAGGCGGTCATGGCGGTCTTGGCCTCCTCCTTACTCATCCCGTTCAGGCTGATCTCCTCATTCGCGCAGTCGACGGCGACGCCGTCGCCGGTGAACGCGCCCGCGGCCAGGTCGACCCCGCGCGGGTCATCGGCCGGGCCGATGGTCTGGACGATATCGAGGTCGTAGGCGCGAGCGAAGGCCCAGTCGCGATCGTCATGAGCGGGCACGGCCATGATGGCCCCGGTGCCGTAGCCCATGAGGACGTAGTCGGCCACGAAGATCGGCACGCGCTGCCCGTTGACCGGGTTGACGCCGAACAGACCCGTGAAGACACCGGTCTTGGCGCGGCTCTCGTCGGTGCGCTCGGCCTGCGTCGCACCAGCGGCAACGGCCCTGTAGTCGGCAACAGCCCGCCCGGGCGTGGCATGGCCGCCCTTCCAGGCTTCGCGAGTGCCCTCGGGCCAGGCGGCCGGGACGGCCAATGCCGCGGCGTCGTTGTCGACCCCGGCCCCCGGAAGCCCCCCCAGCAGAGGGTGCTCGGGAGCCACGACCATGAAAGTGGCGCCGAAGAGCGTATCGGGGCGCGTGGTGTAGACGGTCAGGGTCGTCACGGCGCCGCCGGCCTCGGCGCCCTCGACGGCGAAGTCCACCTCGGCGCCTTCGGAGCGGCCGATCCAGTTGCGCTGCATGAGCTTGACCTTCTCCGGCCAGTCGACCGTGTCCAGGTCCGCGACCAGGCGGTCCGCATAAGCGGTGATGCGCATCATCCACTGTCGCAGGTTGCGTTTGAAAACCGGGAAATTGCCCCTCTCGGAGCGGCCCTCGGCCGTGACCTCCTCATTGGCGAGCACCGTGCCCAGACCCGGGCACCAGTTGACCGGTGCGGAGGAGACGTAGGCCAGCCGGTGGGAGTCGATGACATCGGCTCGCTCTCCGGCGCTCAGCTCCGCCCAGGACCTCCCGTCGGGTGTGGGGACCTCGCCGCTCTTCAGCTTGTCCACCAGCTCGCTCACGGGTCGGGCGGCACCACGGCCGCGCCCGTCGCGGCGCGGTGCGGCCGGATCGAACCAGGAGCCGAAAATCTTGAGGAAGATCCACTGCGTCCACCGCACGTAGTCGGTGTCGATGGTCTGAATGGAGCGGCGCGGGTCGTGGGACAGACCGAGACGCCGCAGCTGGCGGCGCATGGTGGCGATATTCGCCTCCGTGGAGACGCGCGGGTGCTGCCCAGTGGCGACCGCGTACTGCTCCGCGGGCAGGCCGAAGGCGTCGTAGCCCATCGTGTAGAGCACATTCCTGCCGGTCATGCGGGTGAAGCGGGCTACGACATCGGTGGCGATGTAGCCCAGCGGGTGCCCCACGTGCAATCCCTTGCCCGAAGGGTAGGGGAACATGTCGAGCAGGAAGAACTTGTCCTCGGCCGCCCGGGGCCCGGCGAGCGCGCCCACGGGATTGTCGGAATGGAAGGTGCCCTCGGCCTCCCAGCGGTCCTGCCAGGAGGTCTCGATGGTCTCGGCCAGGGCCGCCGTGTAGCGCATCGGCATCGCGTCGTCGCCCTGGGGGGTTTGGTTCTCCGTCATCGAAGGAGCGCTTTCTCTTCCGTGGTCGTGAATGCACATGCATCGGGCGCCGGCGGTGCGCCCGTATCCGCGAGACTTCGCGCAGGACGAGTGGGAACGCACCTGCTGACGCCGCCCAGCCTATCCCCGATCCGCGTCGTCGCCCCGCGCCGTCCGAGGTGCGGGCGTGAGGCGCGGATCACGGCGAACTGCACCCGACCGCCAGCCGCTGCCGCCGGCATCGGAGCGGGAACGAAGGCGGAGAAGAAAAGAACGGCGAGAGGGGGCTCAGGCGAGGGCGGGCGAGTCCATCCGCACGGGCACGAACTGGCCCCACCCGTCCTCGCGCAGCCCCTGGCGCAGACGGGTCATCGCCTCGTCGAGCTGCGCGTCGTCGGCCGCCCGCGCGGCAGACGGGGCGATGTCGGCGGCCTCGTGCAACGGGAGCACGTGAATGTGCAGGTGGGGCACGTCCAGCCCGAGGACGACGATGCCCGGACGCAGGGCGTCGAAGACGCGGACCTGGGCGGCGGCGATGCGCTTGGCGATCACCGACAGATGAGCGACGGTCGCGTCATTGGCATCGACGTAGGAGTCGAACACGATACGCGGCACGACCAGAACGTGGCCGGGGGTCTGCGGCTCGATGGTGGCGAAGGCGACGCACACGTCATCGGCCCAGACGAAACGCCCGGGGATGTCGCCGTTGATGATCCTGGTGAAGACGGAGGTCTCGGGGGTTCGGGGGGCAGCCATGGCACTAGCCTAGGCCAGCACCCACATGTGCCCCATCGGCAGGACGACGTCGCCGGGCTCATCGGCGGACTGCCCGGCCGGGCGAGCGGCGCGCACCACGGTGGCCTTGCGGCGCTTCTCCCCCAGGACGACGGCGGACATAGTGCCGCGATCGGTCACTGTCACCGACGTGCCCAGGCCTATGCCCGCCCGGGCGAGACGGCGCAGGGTCCGCGGGCAATCCTTGATGCGACCCACGACGCCGGTTTGGCCCACCGGCATCATGTCGACGCTGTACAGCGCGGGCTGAATGACACGGCCCTCGGGGGTGGGGATCGGGTCGCCGTGCGGGTCGCGGACCGGGCGATCGAGGGCCTCGTCGAGCGCCCGCAGGAGCCGCTCGGAGACGGCGTGCTCGAGGACCTCGGCCTCGGCGTGCACCTCGTCCCAACTCAGGCCGAGGCGCTCGACCAGGTAGGTTTCCAGGAGTCGGTGGCGGCGCACCATCCCCATGGCCAGGCGGTACCCCAGCCGGGAGAGGGTGACGGCCCTGTAGGGCTCGTGCTCGAGCAGACCCGCCTCGACCAGTCGACCCACGTTCTCCGAGGCCGTGGACGGCGCGACCCTCATCCGTCGCGCCAGGCCGGTGATCGAGGCCCCCGACCCGCCCCACTCGGAGGCGGCCCACACTGCCTTGAGGTAGTCCTGAGTCACAGCGGAGACCTCCGTCGGGGTCTGAACCGCGTCGGCGGGACTCATCGCAGCATCGCCGCCCAGCCGTCCCGGAAGGCGATCAGGATCGTGACGACGACGGCCACATACATGACGCCGGCCAGATACCAGCGCGCTCCGTGCAGGCGCCGGGCCGCCGGGGCGGTCAGGCCCAGATGACCGCCCTGCGCGGCCTCGCCCCAGGTGAGTGCGGCGATCGGGATCGTCACCGCCCAGATGACCATGCAGAAAGGGCACAGCTTGCCGAAGGCGAGGATCGAGACAGTCAGGAACCACACGACGAAACCGATTCCGATGACAGTCCCCGCCGTCAGGCCCCACCACACCCAGCGGGGCAGGCGCTGGCCGCAGGCGAGCAGCGCACCGACGAACAGGAGCACCGCGAAGGCCATCGCACCGATGAACGAATTGGGCACGCCGAGCAGGTTGCCCTGCCATACGTTCAGGGAGTCGCCGCACGAGACGAGCGGGTTGATGTCGCACGACAGATTCGCCAGCGGCTGCCTGATGAGTCTCAGCTCACTGGTCATAAGCTCCCAGCAGGCCGCGATCCCGATGAGGGAGCCGATAATGAGCAGCCAGGCGTAGCCTCGTCCCGCACCGGTGGCGATCGACCAGGCGGCCCGACCAGCCTCGTCGGGCGCCGCGTCCTGCGCGGCCCCGCGGGTCCCGGTCGCGTCGTCAACCGCCCCCCTCCCACTGGGAGCGTCGGCGAGGTAGGCGTCGAGTTCATCGACGCTCATGGCGTCGATCTCCGCCTCGGTGGGCACGCGCGCCATCGGTACCTCCTCGTGGTCCGGGTCGTCTCAGCGGGTTATCGGGTGCGGCGGGAACGCAGCTGTCTCATTGTGCCTCATCGTCCCCTCCGATGGTCGTCCCCTCCACCGCATCGGGACCCAGGGCGGGCACCGGCCTCCAAGCGCCCACGGTGACCGACGCGTCGGGGTGGAGCACCACTGCGCGCCATGCGAGCAGGGAACCGTCGGCGTCGAAGGACAGGACGTGCAGGTAGGCGTCCTGCGTGACTCGCCCCAACGAGGTTCCGCCCTTACCCGCTCCGGAGACGAGGTGGGCGACGTCGAGGTTCGTGCCCCGAGTCACGCTCATCCCCTGCTCCTGATGGACGTGCCCGGCCACGAGCAGCGGAGCGCAGCCGTCCTCAACGAGGGGGCCGAAGGTCGCCGGCTGGTGGATGAGGACGATATCGGCTCCATCATTCCCCCCGCCCCTGCGCGCCCTCCGGCAGGAAACGGTGGCCAGACGCGCTCCGACATTGGTGGCGTCCTCCTCGCCGCGCTGGAAGGTCCCGCCGGGAGGGCTGCGGTCCGGGTCGACGTCACCCAGGACGCGCAGCCCGCCGACCTGCTCGATGTCGCCGTCGGTCACCGTCCAACCGAGGGCGCGCAAGCGCTCAGCGGTGAAGGTCGAATCGTGGTTGCCGATGGTCGCCACTCGGGCGATGCCGTCGGGAACCGCGTCCTGAAGGGCATCGACGCACACCTGCTCGGGCTCAGAACCTGTCATGGTCAGGTCGCCGTCGTCCATGTGGACGGTAGCGCCCGCCAGTGCATCGAGCAGCCCGGCGAAAGCGATGACGTCGAGGTTGCAGTGCAGATCGGTGGTCAGGGCCGCGGTGATGGCGCCCCGGTCGCGCACGGCGTCCGCAGCCGTCGTCGAGAGCGGCGGGGAAATCGGGCCGCCGGACGGATCACCGCCCGATGACGCGGAATCAGTCGGGGGCGAGGCGTCGGGGGACGCCGTGGCCGCCGCGGACGCCCCGCCGGTCCGTTGGTGAAGCTGCTCGGTCTCAACGGCGCCGTCCGCGGCCGTGGCACCCGCCCTCCCCTCAGTGGCCTGAGAGGCGTCCCAGGCGTTGCGCAGGTTGGTGCCGGCGGCATCGTAGAAGGCGGTGTTGTCCTCCAGGAACGCGGTGACCCTCCCGCCGTAGGCCTGGACGACGTCGGCGATGCGCCCGGAGACGCGGGCCCGCTCCAGCGGGGTGCCCGCCAGCACCTCCAGGCGGCCACCGGTCACCGGCTCGGAGCGCAGGGCCGGCACGAGCAGCGCCACGACGGTTACAACGCCCGTGACGGTCAGCAGGGCGGAGGAGGTCTTGTGCGCCAGGGTCACGCGTACGGCGTCGCGCAGCCGGCCGCCTGCGGCCAGACGCCCGGCGGCCACCAGGCACAGCACGACCGACTCCATCAATCCGGCACGTCTGAAGGCGTCGTCGACGAGAGCCCGCACTCCCCGCTCGATGGTGAGGTCGGGATGGGTGACCAGAGCGATATAGGCGGCGCCGTCGGAACTCAGCGCCTGCCCGAGCGTGGATTGGCGGGCCGCGTCGGGCTCCGCCCCTCCCGGGATCCGCCCTAGAACCACCTTCACCCCCAGGATCCCGGCCGGCGAGTCGAGGGCGACCTGTCCCAGGGGGCCCAGGTCAAGGGTGACGGTCGAGTCGAGGGTCGTCGACCACTGGGCCTCATGGGGGCCGACAGGGCTGGAAGCCGTGGCCGTCGCCGCGCCGACGCACAGGCAGGCCGGGCAGGTGACGGCGAGCAGCACGGACGCGCGCACGACCTTGCGGAAGCGCACGGTGCGCCCCGTCCACCACCGCGAGCAGGCGGCGCGCGCCCGAGCGGCCGGTGCCCTGACGGCGTCGACCGCCGACCGCCATGCGCGCGCCGCCGTCATCGGCCTGGCCTGATCCCCGGGCACGGTTCAGTTCCCGTGGAACCCAGCGATCCGTGCAGCCAGGGCGGTCGTGTAGGCGGAGGTGTCCTCCCACCCGGTCACGGCATGGCAGGGCACGCCCAGCGCCTTGACGGGGTAGTCGTTGCCCTCGGCGTCGAGTCGATCGCCCACGAAGAGCATGTCCTCCAAGGCGATGCCGGTCTGAGCGGCCAGATGGGTCATGCCGTAGGCCTTGTCAACGCCCTTGAGGGTGATGTCGACGCTCGTGGAGCCGCCGGAGCGGACCTCGAGTTCGGGCAGGCGGGCGGCGACGGCGTCGCGCAACCGCCCCTTCCTCTCCCCTGTGGGGTCCCAGGCCTTCTTGGCGTCCAGCGGCGCCTCCTGGCCCAGCGCCGAGAAAGTGATCTGAGAGCCGCGATCCTCCAGGACCGGCCCCCACGTCCGCTCCTCCCACAGGCCCAGGCGCCGAGCCTCGGCCTCGACGACCGCGAAGCCCTCCTCCACCTGGGCGGGGGTCAAATCGTTGGCGTAGACGAGTGTCCAGATCCCGCCCTTTCCGTCCTCCCCCTCGGAGTGCTCGGTCCGGACGCCCCCGGTCCCATTCACCGCCGGAACAGGCGCGGCGTGGACATAGTAGCGCGTCCCGCACGTGGGCATGAGGTGGAGGCGATCCAGCTCCTCGTCGGTGGCGTCGAGACGGGCCAGGACCTGATCGCGGAACTGGCCGAGCCTTCCGCCGGAGATGACGCATACGGGCACGACGTCGAGCAGAGCGCGCAGGGCGGCGGCCATGGGCGCGGGCATAGGCGACTTGGAGGGCGCCAGGGTGTCATCGAGGTCGAAGGCGACCAGGCGGGGGACCATGTCGGACGAGGCCGTGGACAGGGCGTCAGGGACTTCTACGGTGTCTGCGGTGTCAACCATGGCTGCATTGTGTCGCACGGATCGGTGGTGGAGCCGCCGCCACCCGTGCGTGTCGAGAGCGTCCGCGGCGGTCGGAGGGACGACCCCGCGAGCCTGGCGGGGACAGGTTCAGGGCCGGTCGGGATCCCCACGCAGGTTGGCGTGGGCCCGAGCGAAGGCCTCAGCCCTCGCCTCGCTGTCCTCCCGCCGCCCGCGCACTAGGAGGGCGGTCACCGATACCGCCAGCCCGCCCCAGATGATGATCATGGCGGCCAGCATGAGGATGATGGCGGGTGCGCTCATCTCATCACCCCCTCGAGCACATCGAGGTCCACGGGCTCGTGGGAGTCCACTGGCGTCCTCCAGGGCAGGAGCGTGAAGACGGCTGTCGCCACCGCCACGAGCAGGAGCATCCCCCAGCCGAAAACCGCTTCGAAGTTCCTGGAGTAGGTGTAGCCCGCGGTCGCGTAGGACCACACCGTTTGGACGAACATGACCCCCAGCAGGGCGGGGACGACCAGCGCGATCATGACGCGCCACCAGATGCCCACCACTCGGGTCTCGGAGACGAGGTTGAGATGGCGCTGAAGGACCTTGAGCCTGTTCAGCACGATCCCCACGCCTACGCAGGCGACGATCGCAGCGCCGACAACACCGATGTAGTTGATGTAGGCGTCGACGACGTCGAGGTCGTACAGGCCCGAGGAGGTGCCGAACAGGACGAAGGACAGCGCCGCGGAGGGCAGCCCGCACACGAGGGTCGCCCTGGGCGTGGACCAGCCGAACTTCTCGGAGAAGCCCGCCGCCACAACCTGGATGATGGAGATGAAGGAGGTCAGGCCGGCCATCGAGAAGGAGCCGAAGAACAGAACGCCGAAGAGCGCGCCCCCGGGCATCTCGGAGATCACGGTGGGGAAGGTGACGAAGGACAGGGATGGACCGGAGATGCCGGACAGATCCGAGACCGCGACGCCTCGGGCCCAGGCCATGAAGCCCAGGGTCGCGAAAACTCCGACGCCGGCCAGCACCTCGAAGGAGGAGTTGGCGAAGGCGGCCACGAGCCCCGTTCCCACGAGGTTGGAGCGGGAACGCAGGTAGGAGGCGTAGGTGAGCATGATGCCGAATCCGATGGACAAGGAGAAGAAGATCTGTCCGAAGGCCGCCATCCACACGCGATGGTCGAGCAGGGCACCCCACTGGGGCGTGAACAGGGCGTTGAGGCCGTCGGTGGCGCCCGGCAGCAGAAGCGCGCGCACCACCAGGATGAGGAACATGAGCACCAGGAGCGGCAGGAAGACCTTGTTGGCCGTCTCGACCCCCTTGGAGACGCCGCGCGCGATGGTGTACAGGCCGAAGAACCACACGATGAGCAGCGGAATGACGACCCCGCTCACCGGCATCGCGGAGTAGGCGGGGTTCGAGCCGGACAGCTCGCCGACCCCGATGTAGGAGGAGAAGAACGCGCTAGCATCATTCCCCCAGGCGGTGGTGAAGGAGAAAACGGTGTAGCGCAGGGACCAGGCCACAATGACCGCGTAATAGGTCATGATGACGAAGCAGATGAAGACCTGGAGCCATCCGAGCCACTCAAAGCGCCGGGACAGGCGGCGGAAGACCGCCGGAGCCGACCCCCGGTAGCGGTGCCCCAAGGCGTAGTCGAGCAGGAGGAAGGGGATGCCGGCGGCCAGGAGGGCGACGATGTAGGGAACGATGAAGGCGCCGCCGCCATTGGTGTAGGCGACACCGGGGAAGCGCCAGATATTGCCCAGACCGATGGCCGAGCCGATGGCAGCCATGAGGAATCCGAGCTGGCCGCTCCACTGCTCGCGCGCCGGCGATGAGGTCGTGGGGATGGAGGACATGGTGAAGCCTCTGTCGTCTGAGTATCTAATGGACGAGCGCCGTGAGCGACGCCGTGCGAGCAGCGTCATCGGCCTGCGAGACAGGCGCGAGGACGGGAACCCATGCACCGTAGCCCCGCCCCCGGAGCGGACGAATGGTATACCACGATCTGGGACGCCGGTGGTGGCCGATGGTGTGCGACACTGGACCGGTCAGCGCGTTGCAGTGACGGATCTCGCCCCGCCGCGCTCACCGGGCTCGTTGCTCCGCGACCGTTCCACAACCGATCAGCAATTCGAAGGACCTCATGGCCACCCCGCACATCGCCGCCGAGCCCGGCGACTTCGCCCCCGCCGTCCTCATGCCCGGGGACCCCGGGCGTGCTCGGCGCATCGCCGAGACCCTTCTGACCCGGCCCCGCCTGGTCACCGACGTGCGCGGCATGCTGGGCTTCACCGGAACCGTGGACGGCAAGCGGCTGAGCGTCATGGGCTCGGGCATGGGCCAGCCCTCCCTGACGATCTACGCCACCGAACTGTTCGACCAGTTCGGCGTCGAACGCATCATCCGCGTGGGCACGGCCGGCGGCATCAGCGAGCGTGTCAGCGTGGGCGACGTCGTCATCGCCACCGGCGCGCACACCGACTCGTCCATGAACCAACTGCGCATCCCGGGCATCGGCTTCTGCGCCGTCGCGGACTTCCACATGGCGGAAGCCGCCTACCGGGAGGCCGTCGCTGCGGGCATCGTCGAGCGCACCCACATCGGCACGATCATCTCCTGCGACCACTTCTACCTCACGCCCGAGGGGCAGACCGAACGTCTGGCCACCTACGGAACGCTGTGCGCGGAGATGGAGGCCGCGGCCCTGTACGGGACGGCGGCCGAGTACGGGCGGCGGGCCCTGGCGGTGCTCACCGTCTCCGACCACCTGCTCGACCACTCCGGCGACATGAGCGCGGTCGACCGGCAGACGCGCTTCCAGGACGCCCTGCGCCTGGCGACGGCCGCGGCGTTCTGCTGACGGCCGCCCGGCCCCGTCCGCGGGGCCTCATCGGGTGGATCGCTCACCCGACCCGGGAGGCCCGCCAGGCGGCGCCGACGATGCCGGCGGTATTGAGCAGGGCGGCCGGTACGATCGGAGTACGCAACCGCAGCAGCGGCAGGAACTTCTCATGCTTCTTCGACACTCCCCCGCCGACGACGAACAAGTCCGGGCTGAAGAGCATCTCGACGTGCGAGTAGTAGCGCTGCAGGCGCTTGGCCCATTTCTTCCACGACATGTCGTGAAGCGTTCTCTGCCCCGAGGAGGCGCGGGTTTCGGCGTCGTGGCCGTCGATCTCGAGGTGGCCGAGCTCGGTGTTGGGCACGAGCGTGCCGTCGACGATGACGGCCGACCCGATACCGGTGCCCAGCGTGGTGACGATGACGGTGCCGGCCATGCCCTGCGCCGCCCCGTAGGCGATCTCGGCCAGGCCGGCGGCGTCGGCGTCGTTGAGGGCGTAGGAGCGGCGCCCCAGGAGGCGGGTCATGAGCTCATCGACATTAATCCCCTCCCAGGACTTGTCGAGATTCGCCATGAACCTCACGGTCCCGTGGACGATGGGCGCGGGGAAAGTGATGCCGACGGGCACGTCGGAACCAACGCCGAGCCGGTCGATGATCTGACGGCACACCTGCGCCACCGCCTCGGGGGTGGAGGGCCGCGGAGTCTGGATGCGCACCCGCTCACCCACGAACTGACCGGTATCGAGGGCGACGAGAGCCCCTTTGACACCCGATCCGCCGATGTCGATCCCGCATGCCACATGGCTCATCGCTGTCCCCTGAGAGTGTCCTGGTCGATACGGCCAGAGACTATAGGATCCGGCGCCCGTTGGGGCCGAGTCGACGCTCCGAGCGGCCTCCCGCCCGCCCTCGCGGCGTTCGGCGCCGGAGTTCAAGCCGAACGTCAGGGCGAGGTCGATGTACTGCGGGCCGTGGCAGTCCAGCAGCTTCGTGATCGGCGCCGGCGCGGCCTCGCGGACGCACTCGTTCAGACCCGCCCCTCGCCGTAGGCGACCGCAACGGCGCCCGGAGAGCGTACGAGGGACCGCCACCCCGCCCAGCTGGGCCGACGCATCCGCACTCACCTGGCCACCATGACGGGAGTTCTCAGACGATTGGAGGCAGGCGGATGGGTTGGACGCCAGCCCGACGCGACCGACGAGCGCATGGGAGCCGAGGTCAGAATTCAGCCGCTGAGCCACCACCGGCCGTCGAACTTAGACACGTGCATCGAGCAGAAACCCGACTCATCGTTAGCAGCGTTAATATGAACAATTAACGAGACGTCATCATCTCGATGAGCACTCTCCACGTGTGGGGTTAGTTCCCCCTCGAGGTGGGTCCGGGCGTGCCGGGAAACGGTTGAGAGGGACTTTATATGCCACAACTGGTGGAGAACGCGTCAGGAGTCGACTGATCAACTCCAGCACTGGAATCCAGGATGGATCCTGAGCCGGTGGCGTCTGCTGACGAGTCTGCGAGAACCTGGTCTGGCGCCTCCGGGGTGCCCCGGGCGGGTCGGGCAGGAGGTGATAAGGGTGAGAGACGGGGTTATCAGCAGGCCCGCGATCAGCCCGCCTAGGCCGGCCCATGTTCACGAGGTGAGCGCCTGCCAGATGCCGACCGTGGCGGTACGGGCCTGGACAGCATGAACACCCGTGAGCTCGGTAAAGTCGAACATCGCGGCCATCAGATGAATATCCCGTTGCGGCGCCCCGTCGGCCCCGCACGAGAGGCCCGCAGGGCGCGAACGAGAGCCAGGTCAACCGCACCGAGGCGGGACGCTTCGACTTCAAGGCCTCCGGACCACCGGCCGCGTCCCTCGAGGAGCCGGACGAAGCCCGAACGATCAGGGGCCGGGACCTGTCCGGAGTCGTCGCCTCAACGGCCGTCAAACAGCGCGATCGCATCGGAAAGCCGTCCACCGTCGACGACGTCGTCCAGAACGCCTGTCTCAAGATCGGCAAGAGCGACGAGTTCGATCGCATCCCCCTGGCCCCATCCGCCTCGTGTCCAGGACCGTGACCCGTTCCCAGGGGCACGGCAACAGGAACGACGGATCGACGTGCTATGACCCATCGGGCGCGTAGGAGAGTCGGTGCAACGATTCTCGTACTAGCGACCGTGGTGGGGGTATGAGACTCGGGCCGGAAGCGGGGACGACCCGGCGTCATCCGCACCGCTAGCCCTACGCCCGCAGACACTGAAGCAGTGCCGGCCCCGCGGCGACCCCCACCATGATGACCCGGACGCAGATCGCTCAGTGCGACAAGGCATGCACGTCACGTCAGTAGTGACTGCCACCGGCGGCTCCGACGTACAACTGACGGTCAACGGCCCACTCATCGACTCGCAACGCTCGGCGCCGACCCCACCGGTTCAACCACGGTGACCGGTACAGGGCGCCATCCAGACCGGCAGCAGCGGCTGGCTGGGTCGAGCTGTCGGGCCGCTGCTCGACTAAGACACCCCGTCCTCGCAAGCGGCTACAGCGCTACCGCCCACCCAATGGATCAGTGACCTGATAACTCGCTTCGGGTCTCTTGTCAGGGAGCTGGTGGTGATGGAGACGCCGGAGCCGTGGAGGAGCCGGATGAGGCTGATAGCCAAATTGCGCAGCGCGGCCATGACCTCCTGCCAACCCCCGGGCATGAATCGACGTGCTACCACCAAACATTCTGGCGCCATTCCAACGAAAACGACCGCCACCCGTAGGTGACGGCCGCCGACCAGTGGAGCTAGAAGGAATCGAACCCCCGTCTCCCCCACAACGTGGGGGCGCGCTACCAACTGCGCCATAGCCCCATGAGTGAACCCTTATGCGGATCGTGGAGCTAGGGGGATTCGAACCCCCGACCTCTTCCATGCCATGGAAGCGCGCTACCAACTGCGCCATAGCCCCGAACGCGGGTGCCGCCCCGCGGGCGACGGGCATAACTGTATGAAGTCCAGGCCTCATGGGCAAATCCACCTCGCGTGCGGTGCCTCACCCTGTGACGACGGACCTCGCTCGGGCACGGTGCTACGACAGGAATCCGCTGATCATCCCGCTCGTTGCGGAAGCGGCCCGCCCCCCGCCCCCGTTCCAGCGGACGAGCACCCAGCCCGGCGAGCGCGCCGTGCGCCCCAACTCGGCGTGGTGGCAGTTGTCCAGACCGCGCAAACCGAACCACGCCGAAGGATCAAGCCCGAGGAGGCGAGTGGCGCCCAAGGTGATGGCCGCTCCGTGCGAGACGACAACGACCGCGTCCTCGCCCGCCGTCGCGGCGATCCGCTCCAGAATCGCGCCGACGCGGGAGGCGGTCGCAGCGCGCGTCTCGACCCCAACGCCCTCGGGGTCCCCGCCATCGCGCCACACGGCGAACTGCTCGGGCCAACCCGCCTCGATCTGAGCGCGGCTGAGACCCTCCCATCGGCCGAAGGAGCGCTCCACCAGGCCGCCGTCGACGCTCACGGTCAAGCCGCTCACCGCAGCCAGCGCCTCCGCCGTCTCCCGGGCGCGTCCGAGAGGCGAGGACACGATCGCGGTCGGCCTCAGGGCGGCGAGCCCCGGCGCGGCCGAAGCGGCTTGAGTGCGCCCCCCCCCGTTGAGGGGGGTGTCGCCCCGCCCCTGGACTCGGCCTGCGACGTTGTCATCGGTCTGACCGTGCCGCCACAAAATGAGCTGCGTCATGGGCGAGGACGATCAGCTCGCGACATCGGTCGGCGTCCGGACGTCCTGGGGCAGCTCGATGAGCGGACAATCCTTCCACAGCCGTTCCAACGAGTAGTGCTCGTAGTCCTCGGTCTGCTGAACGTGGACGACGACGTCGGCATAATCGACGAGGACCCAGCGGGCCTCTTGGAAGCCCTCCCGCTGAACGCGTCTGGCACCCGCAGCGAGCATGGCCTCCTCGACGGCGTCGACGATGGCCCGCACCCGGCGGTCGTTGCCCCCGGAAATGATGAGGAAGACATCGGTCAGGGCGAGACGCTCGGAGACATCGATCGCGATGATCCTCTCCGCCTTCTTCTCAGCGGCGGCGCGGGCGGCGATACGGGTCAGGTCGACGGCGCGGTCAGTGGCGGGCACGAGTCTCCTCGGAACGGTCGGAGTGGTCGAGCTGCCGGGCCCTCAGCCCAGCAGTGAGGTCCACGTCGGAATCGCCCCGACGGTGGAGGCGCTGGCAGAGCTAGAGCCCCCGTGGTTGAGGAAGAACCACACCAGAGCGCCGATCACGAGCACGACGATCGCGACGATCGCGACGATGATCAGGATCCTGCTCATCGTCGACGTCCGCGGCCGCTCGGAGACCGGACCCATCGAGGCCATCGCCGTCGTCGTTGCGGGAGTCGTGCGCGAACCCCATCCCAGGTCCTGATCGGGCGCCGGCGCCCCTGCGGGCTGGGGGGCCGGGGCGCCCGGCTGCGGAGCCGCCCCGGGCGTCGCCTCCGGCATCGGCCCGTAGGGGGTGAAGGCCTGTCCGGACTCATCGAAGGCCGAACCGGCTTCCCTCAATGGCGGCGAGTCGGGCGCATCGGGCGTGCCGGTACCGCCGGAGGGGGGCTGCTGCTCGTCCTCGGGACGCAGGACGCGCCACTGCGGATTGTCGATCTCGTCGAATTCCTCGTCGACGGGACGCACGTCGCTGAGCTCGCCCGTATCGGTATCGACCGTGCGCACGCCCTGCGCCGCGTTGGGGATCCTGACAATGGGTCGGCGCGACGGCCCCCCGGCGGCCGGCTCGGTCGCCCAGTCGGGCAGGCCCTGAGGTTGCGCCGCCGCACCCGTGCCGAGCTCGTCACCATTGGGCGGACTCGAAGGGGCGGGCGGGCTCGGCACAGCAGCCTCCTCCGGTTCCGCCTCAGTACCGCCGACGGGTTGGAAGCCGCTGCCCGGCGCCCCCGGGGCCTCACGGTCGAGACCGATCGTCTCCGGCGCGTCGTGGCCGACCCCCGTGCTACCCGTCGCCTCATCGTGGCCGGCCTCGGAGGCGCTCGGCGTCTCACGGTTGAGCAGGGAGCGCCGTTCAGGCATGACGGCCGGCTCGTCCGTGGCCGGTGCCGCAGTGTAGGGCGGCGCCGCCGCCGGCAAGTTGACGGCGTTCATCACACCGGTCGGCTGTGCGGAAATGTCCTCGATGTCATCATCGGACAGCGACGTATTGGCGACCTGCGGCACCGGCTCCTCGGAGGCCTCCAGACCGGTCGGGGCAGCGGGAGAGGCCGTACCGGCGGCCGCGGACCGCATGGCCCCGCCCGTCCCACCGGGAGAGGCCGACGCCGGATGCTCGGGGCCGGGCCTGTCGATCCCGGATGCGGGCGCAGGCCCCTGCTCGACATCGCCGGCCGTGGGCGGGCGCCCGGCGAGCGGTGTCCGGGGCGAGCGGTCTTCGGGAACGTCGGCGACCCGCGAAGCCGGGCCCGGTGCCGAGGCATATCCCCCGGACTCGGCGTCCCTCTTCTCAGCGATGTCGGAAAGGGGCGGTTCGCCGGCGGAGTGAGCCCCCGCGAGAAGAGGAGACGGCACGGGGGCCTGCGAGCGCGCCGTCGCGGTCTCGTCATCGTGCGCGGGCGCCGTCCGCGCACCGGCCCCGGGAGCCGCGGCCTCCCGGGAGCCGCTCGGGCGCCCCGCGGTCTGCGCCGCCTGCGTCCGGGCGAATGAGGGCGTCGGACCCATGGATTCGCCTGCGGCGCGCTGATCGGACGCGGGCAGGTCCGGCCCGCCCTCATCGGACCGCACGCCGGTGGACCCGCCGGTCCTCGTATCCGCCGATCCGGAGGGGGTCGACGCCGCGTGACTCCCGGCAGCCTCCAGGCTGGGCGTCCTGATCTCGGGCTGCTCGGCCAGCGGGTCTTGCAGCGCCCTGGCCTGCTCAGGGGTGATCTCCCCCGCCGCGACGGCGGCACGCAGCGCCGCCGCCTCCTCGCGCAGGCGCTTGAGCTCCCGCCGGGTCAGAAGGGGTTGCTGTCCGGTCAGGATGGCCTCGCGCTCGGCCGCGCGCTCGGCCTGCCGCATCTCCCGTCGGCTGCGGCGAGGGCCGGCGTCGTCCTCTACGACGTCAGGCTGGCTCTGGTTGACGTCGGTGGTCTCAGTCACCGTCGTTCTCCTTCCTCAGGGACTGCTCTCGTGCGACACGAGCGGTCATCGACGTCGTCGATGCTGGGTGCTCCACCGTACGGTAGAGCCCGTACTTCCGGATGTACTGGACGACGCCGTCGGGCACGAGGTACCAGACGGGGCCGCCCTGGGCGACCCGACTGCGGCAGTCCGTGGACGAGATGGCCATAGCGGGCACCTCGACCAGCGACACTCTGTCCTCCGGCAGGCCGGTGTCCGTCAGGACATGCCCGGGACGTGTGACGCCGACCAGGCGGGCCAGGTCGAAGATCTCCGCGTTGTCCTTCCACGTCAGGATTTGCGTCAGAGCGTCGGCGCCGGTGATGAAGTAGAGCTCGGCGCCGGGGTACTCCGCGATGACGTCGTGAAGGGTATCGATCGTGTAGGTCGTGCCGCCACGGTCGATGTCCGCGCGGGAGACGGTGAAGCGCGGATTCGACGCGGTGGCGATGACCGTCATGAGGTAGCGGTGCTCCGCCGGCGCGACACGACGGTTCCTCTTGAAGGGCTGAGTCAGCGTCGGTACGAAGATGACCTCGTCGAGCCCGAAGACGTGCTGGACTTCGGAGGCAGCGACGAGATGACCGTGATGAATCGGGTCGAAGGTGCCGCCCATGAGACCGATGCGCAGCCGGCGTGGGGCGCCGCTCATCGGCACCACCCCCCTGTCGCTGTTCGGCACTACCGCTCCTTCTGTCACTGCGAGCCCTGTGCACGCAGACATACCCATACTGCCACGGACAGGGGGCGCAGCGGTTCGTGCCACGCCCGCCGTGAACGCGGTCGTGATCGATCATCCCGCCCGCCCCGTCGAGCCCGCCGTCCCGTACCCGTGCGCCGGCGTGACCTATGCTGCGGGTACCGCGACGACCCCGGCAATGCTCCCGCTGTGCGGTCCCCGGGGAGCCCGCGAAGGAGACCCGATGAGCCGCCACAAGCGTCTGTCCACCATCCTGGGCATCGTCGTCGAGGAGGGCAGCGTCCACATCGACGACATTATCAAGCGACTCGACGTCTCGGCCGCCACGGCGCGGCGGGATCTCGATCTTCTGGCCCAGCAGCAGCTCATCACCCGCACCCGCGGAGGCGCCTGCGCCAACCCGATCTCCTCTCAGCTCCCACTGCGCTACCGCACGACCCGCATGGGGCGCCAGAAGGCCCGTATCGCCCGCGCGGCCGCCCAGATGGTGCGCCCCGGCGACGTCATCGCTCTCAACGGCGGGACGACGACGACGGAAGTCGCCCGGGAGGTCGCGCTCCTGCCGAACCCGACCGCCCCGGAGGATCCCGTGACGGTCGTGACTAACGCCGTCAACATCGCCAGCGAGCTGACCGTGCGCCAAACGGTTCGTGTGGTCGTCACCGGAGGCGTGACCCGAGCCCGCTCCTACGAGCTGACCGGCCCGCTGGCCGACCTGATCCTCCCCCGGATCTCGGTGGGGACCGTCTTCCTGGGCGTCGAGGGACTCGACCGCACCGGCGCCTACGCGTCCCACGAGGGCGAAGCGGCCGTGGGCGCCGCATTCGTCAGGGCCGCGCGCCGTACCGTCGTCGTCGCGGACCGCACCAAGCTCGCCGGACCCGCCTTCGCCCTGATCTGCGAGAGGGCCGATATCGATCTGCTCATCACCGACGAGGACGCCCGCTCCTCCGATGTCGCCGCCATGCGCGAGGCGGGGATCGACGTCCGCCTGGTGTGACGCCCTCCCGCATGAGGCGACGCGCAGGATGTCGGAGATTCGGGGATACGGCGGGGTCGTCTCAGGGGCGCACGTGACCGGCGCCCTCGACGATCCACTTGGTCGTTGTCAGAGCGGCCGGCCCCATGGGCCCGCGGGCGTGAAGCTTCTGGGTGGAGATACCCAGTTCCGCCCCCAGACCCAGCTGACCGCCGTCGGTGAAGCGCGTCGAGGCGTTGACCATGACGACGGCGGAGTCGACCGCCTCCGTGAAACGATTCATAGCTGTGACGTCCCGGGTGAGAATCGCCTCGGTGTGCCCGGTCGACCACCGGGAGATGTGATCGACGGCTTCCTCCAGATCCGCCACGACCCGCACGGCCAGGTCAAGGCTGCCGTACTCGGTGGCCCAGTCCTCGTCGGTGGCCGCGACCAGCAGCTCCCCGCGACCGGCCCGCCCCGCTGAATCACGCAGCACGGTCTCGGCGGCGGCGTCCACGTGGAGGACGACGCCCTCATCCCACAGCGCCGCCGCGACGGCGGGCAGAAGGCGTTCGGCGATGTCGCGGTGCACCAGCAGGGTCTCGGCGGCGTTGCACACGCCCACGCGCTGAGTCTTGGCGTTGACGACGAGCGGCACGGCCGCCTCGAGGTCGGCCGAGGCGTCGGCGTAGACGTGGCAGTTGCCCGACCCGGTCTCGATGACGGGCACCGCCGATTCCTCCACGACCGTCTCGATGAGTCCGGCGCCACCGCGCGGGACGAGCACATCGATCAAGCCCCGAGCCCGCATGAGCGCCGTGGCGCCCGCCCTTCCGGCGGCGTCCACACTCGTCACCAGATCCGCGGGCAGACCGACGCTCTCCAGGGCGTCCCGCAGGATGCCGACAAGAGTGGCGTTGGTCCGCTGCGCGGCGCTTCCGCCGCGCAGCACGACCGCATTGCCGGACTTCAGGGCCAAAGCGGCCACGTCGACGGTGACGTTGGGGCGGGCCTCGTAGATCATGCCGATCACGCCCACGGGCACGCGCACACGGCGCACCTTCAACCCGTTGGGGAGAGTCCGGCCGTCGACGATCTGGCCGACCGGATCGGGCAGGCCGGCGACCTCGCGCAGGGAGGCGGCGACGGCGGCGACGCGCCCGACGGTGAGGGTCAATCGGTCGACCAGCCCCTCCCTCATGCCCGCCCGACGAGCGCGCTCCACGTCGACGGAGTTGGCGGCCAGAATCGTCTGCGCGCCGGCCAGCAGCCCGTCGGCCATGGCGTGCAGCCCGGCGTCCTTGAGCTCGCGGCGCACGCCTGAGGCGGCGCGCTGCGCCAGACGGGCGGAGCGCGCCGTGCGGGTGACCGACTCGACCGCGTCCTGCTGGGGCGAGGGGCTGATGGAGACGTCCATGACCGCACCATACGGGACCGCCCCGGTTCAGGTGACCCCGGCCGACCGGGCTGTGAGGGCCAGGCGAGGGCCACTGGATGATCCGCCCTCCGATCCGCCGGCGTCCACAGGTACCGTTTCGGGGAAAGACACGATATGCTGCCTGGCGCGAGGGCGCCCGGCCGTACCGCCCATGGCTTGAGCATCCGCACCGCTCGCCGTGGGGCGACACCACCACCACCCGCGGCGCGGGCGCCCTCGCCTCTCCCCTCCGACGAGGCCGTCGTCCGGTCTCTTCTCCGGCCTCTTCGTCGTCGCCCGTGATCGTCTCGACGTTATATAATTCTCCCGGTCAATGGTCGGGCAGGGGAGCAGGTACCGTCGATGAGGATCACGCACCTGGAGGCGAGCAACTGGCGCAACTTCAAAAGCGTGGAGTTCGACGTCGGGGAGCGTCTGTTCATCGTCGGCCCGAATGCGGCCGGCAAGTCGAACCTGCTCGATATCTTCCGCTTCCTGTCGGATATCGCCGCATCGGGCGGTGGGCTCTCATCGGCCATCGAACGCCGCGGCGGGCTCAAGAAAGTTCGGAGCCTGTTCGCACGGAACTACGCCGGGGGACGCCTCATCATCGATGTCACCCTGCAGGAGGCAGAGACCACGTGGAGGTACCAGCTCGCTGTACGGGGCGAGAAGGGCGGACGAAACCGTCCGATCGTGGACACGGAGCTCGTGGAACGCAACGGCCGGACCATTCTGTCGCGGCCGGACTCCCAGGACGATGCGGATCCTGAGGGGCTCACGCAGACTCACCTGGAGCAGATCGCGGCAAACCATGAGTTCCGTCCCATCGCCGCGCACCTGTCGAAGGTTCAGTACTTCCATCTCGTCCCCCAGATCATCCGTGATCCTGCACGAACCACCCCCACTCATCACGATCCTTACGGCAGCGATTTCATCACCCAGATGAACAGCACGCCCATGATCACACGCAACGCCTGGCTCAGACGCATGCAGGAGGCGCTCCAGGCCGCCGTTCCGGGCTTCGAGTCGCTGGCCATCGAGACGGACCCCGCCGGCAAGCCGCACCTGATCGCCGGATACAGGAACTGGCGCGCGACGCCATCCAAGCAGAACGAGTCGGACTTCTCCGACGGAACACTGCGTCTCATCGGTCTGCTGTGGTCGATCATCAAGGCGCCGGCGAGCCCGGGCGTCCTCCTTCTGGAAGAGCCCGAGCTCTCCCTCAACAATGCGATCGTGAAGATCCTGCCCTCAGTCCTGGCCCAGGTGCGCAGGTCCTCCGATCTTCAGATCGTGCTGTCCACCCACGCCCCCGAGATCCTCAACGACGAGGGCATCAGCCCTGACGAGGTCCTCGTCCTGCGGGTCACGGACGACGGGTCGACGGCCGATCTCCTCTCGAGCCTGCCCGAAGTCGCGGACCTCGAGCTCGGGCTCGCCACCTCCGACGTCGTCGACGGACTCATCGCCCCGGACGACCTCACCGGGCTGATGACCGCCGCCCGGAGCCGTCGATGAGCCCGAGCCCTTATGTCTCGGTCGCGGTGGAGGGGCAATCCGATACGGGCATGGTCGAATCCTTACTCAATTACGTTGGGCTCGCACTCAGCCGTCCTTGCGTGGTCAAACGCGGGGCATCCAATCTCGACAAGATGATTCCGAAGCTCAGCCGCGCCCCGATCGAGGCGCCATGGATCGTCTTCCGAGACTCCGATAATCGGTGTCCAGTCGAGTTGAAGAAGGAACTCATCGGTTCCGATCGCGGCAACGGATTCGAGCTGCGCCTGGCCTGCTCCATGACTGAGGCCTGGATTCTGGCAGACGCAAACGGGTTCGCCGAGTTCTTCAGAGTCAGCAGGAAGAAGCTCCCCGCAGCACCCGATGATCTTCAGCACGCCAAAAATGAGCTTCTCCGTCTGTGCCAGCATTCCAGGTCCACCACCATCCAGAAGGAAATGGTGCGCGCTGACGGGAGCACCGGACCACTCTACGTCAATCGAGTCATCAATTTCTGCCGCGGGCACTGGGACGTGGCCAGAGCGTGCGAGCGCAGCCCCAGCCTCACTCGCGCGGTGGCACGGTTGACGACCATGCGCGCCAAACTCGTCTCGACCCCGTCCGCGTCCTGAGGGCGGCGCACCCTGCTCGCAACGGCGGAACGCACGCATCAGATGCGCTCGCCCGCCGTACGCGGCAACTCGGCGAGGTCGTCGCGGTGAACCACCGGGGCGACATGGTCGAGCGGATCGGCGGAACCGTCCCGGCGCGCCCGCAGGTCCTCTTCGAGCTCGCCCGATGCGTAACGGCAGATGCCGCGGGCCATGACGCCCGCGGGGCCCACGAGCTCGACGACCGCCCCGGACTCGAAGTCCCCGTTCACGCCCGTCACGCCCGGCAGGAGAAGGGACTTCTTGCCCACTGTGATCGCCCGCTGCGCACCGGCGTCGATCACGATGCGTCCTTCGGGAACGGAGGCGTGCGCCATCCACAGCCGACGGCTGGGACGGTGCGGGCCGGTCGGGGCGAACCAGGTGCCCAGGTCGACGGGCACTTCCCGCTCCCCCAGCAGACGGGGAGCGTCGTCGGCCGATGCGATGACGGCGGCCGTTCCGGAGGCGCAGGCGATCGTCGCCGCCTGAAGCTTGGTGCGCATGCCGCCCGTGCCGAGTGTGCTCGCACGCCCGGTGACGTCGACGTCGGCGAGCTCGTCCGGCGCGCCGACGTAGCGCACGGGCTTGGCCCCGGGAGTGCCCGGTCTGGCCGTCCACACGCCGTCGACGTCGGTGAGCAGCACGAGCACATCAGCCGTCACCAGGTGGGCCGCCAGCGCGGCCAGCCGGTCGTTGTCGCCGAGGTTGAACTCGGCGGTCGCCACGGCGTCGTTCTCGTTGACGATAGGGACCGCTCCCATCGACAGCAGCGCGCCGAAGGTGGCCCGCACGGTCCGGTAGTGGCTGCGCACCGCCACATCCTGGGCGGTGAGCAGGACCTGGGCCGTCACCACCCCGTAGGCGCTCATCGCAGTCTGCCAGCGCGAGACCAGGTGCCCCTGACCGACCGAGGCGGCCGCCTGCAGCAGGCGCAGCTCGCCCGGGCGCCCGGTCATGCCCAGGGGGATCAGCCCTGCGGCCACAGCGCCCGAGGACACGAGAACCACGTCGTGACCGCGTCGTCGCAGCCCGGCGACGAGGCCCGCGATGATATCGATGCGGTTGAGGTCCAGTCCCCCGTCCGAACGGGTCAGAGAGGACGAGCCGACCTTGAGCACCACGCGAGCGTTGTCGGCCAGACTCGTGGGCCGGAGCCCGGCCGTGCTCATGCGTCATCCCGGCCGAGCCGGTCGGCGACGTCGGTCCACAAACCTTCGGCGGCCTCGTCGCGCAGCTCCTGGCGTGCAGCCTCCTTGGCGTCCATGAGCGCATGGTACTGAGCTCGGCGCTCGGCGCTGGTGCGACGGTGAGGTCTGTCGACCCGCGGGTCGGTGCCTCGCGCCCCGAGAAGCTCGGCGCCGGCCGACACGGTCGGCTCCCATGTGAACATCACCCCGCCGTCGACTGACCCGATGAGGACGGAGTCCCCGGCGTGCGCACCGGCGGCGACCAGTTCGTCCTCGACCCCGCCGGCCGCCAGACGATCAGCCAGGTAACCGACGGCCTCATCATTGGCGAAGTCTGTCTGACGCACCCAGCGCTCGGGCCCGTCCCCGCGAACCTGGTAGACATCCCCCTCGCCGGGGTGATGAATGAGACGCACCGTCGCCGCTGCCCTCCTGCCCCGGCCGGCGACGGCGGCCGGACGGATGACAGGTCGGGAGGCCTCGACGACCGCCCGCGAGGCCCGGGCGTTCACCCGCGCTCGTTCCACGAGTTCGGCCAGAGCGAAGGACAGGGTCCGCAGACCGGTGTGGGCGACGGCCGAGACCTCGAAGACGGGCAGAGCGCGGGAGGCGATGTCATCCCTCACGAAATCGGCGAGTTCGGCGGCCTCGGCGACGTCGATCTTGTTCAGCACGACGACACGGGGCCGGTCCATGAGCGGTGCGCGTCCCGTACGGGCCGGGTCGGACTCCTCCTCGCTCAGACGAGCGGCGTAAGCAGCGAGCTCGGCCTCAATGGCGTCCAAATCGCTCAGCGGGTCACGGCCGGACTCGAGTGTGGCGCAGTCCAGGACGTGAACGATGACGGCGCAGCGTTCAACATGGCGCAGGAACTCCAGCCCCAGTCCCCTGCCCCGGCTGGCGCCTGGAATAAGGCCGGGGACGTCGGCGATCGTGTAACGGATCTCACCGGCCTCGACGACGCCCACATTCGGCACCAGAGTGGTGAAGGGGTAGTCGGCGATCTTGGGCCGAGCCGCGCTCATGGCCGCGATGAGGGAGGACTTGCCGGCGCTGGGATAGCCGACCAGCGCCACGTCGGCGATGGTCTTGAGCTCCACAACGACGTCGCGCACCTGCCCCGGCTCGCCCAGCAGGTGGAACCCGGGAGCTCGGCGCCGGGAGGACGCCAAGGAGAAGTTGCCGCGCCCGCCAGTGCCCCCCTCGGCCACGACGACGCCGGCCCCCTCACCGACGAGATCCGCGACGATACCGCCCTCGGCGTCCTTGACGATGGTGCCCTCGGGAACCGGCAGCACGAGGTCCGCGCCGTCCGTGCCGCGACGCCAACTCCCCATACCGGGCGTGCCGTTGCCGGCGGCGCGGTGAGGCGAGCGATGGTAGGTCAGCAAAGTGGTGGCCCGCGGGTCGACGACGAGCACGACGCTGCCGCCGTGCCCGCCGTCGCCGCCGTCGGGTCCGGCCAGAGGCTTGAACTTCTCGCGGTGGATCGATGTGCATCCGTCGCCGCCGCGGCCGCCGCTCACGTGGAGAACCACTCGGTCGATGAAACTGGGCATGGGTCCTCCTGGATGATGTGGGCGCAGTGGCGGAAGACGTCCCGCATGCATAGCGAGCGCGGCCGGCGGATCGGCAGAACCGACGGTCAGCGGAATGCGCATCGCGAGGGCGGACGGCCGAAGCCGCTCGCCCTCGCGGAACCAGATGGCGGTGCTGGAGGCTCAGGCCTCGGAACGCACGACGTTGACGACCTTGCGATCGCGATGCCTGCCGAACTGAACGCTACCGGCGGCCGTGGCGAAAAGAGTGTCGTCGTTGCCCCGACCCACGTTGATTCCGGGATGGAAATGGGTTCCGCGCTGGCGGACGATAATCTCCCCGGCCTTGACGACCTGCCCGCCGAAACGCTTGACGCCGAGACGCTGAGCATTGGAGTCGCGGCCGTTGCGGGAGGAGCCGAGCCCCTTCTTGTGTGCCATAATGAGGTTTCTCTCTCTTAAGCTGGTGCGTTCAGGATGCCGCGGGTCGGGTCATTCAATCGCTGTGATCTTGACTGCCGTGAGCTGGGCACGATGCCCCTGACGCTTGCGGAAGCCCGTCTTGTTCTTGAACTTGAGGATGTTGATCTTGGGGCCCTTCTCGTTACGGACGATCTCGGCGGTGACGGAGGATTCGGCGAGATCGTCGGCTCCAGCGGTCACCTTGTCGCCGTCCACCAGCATGACTGGAGCGAGGGAGACCTCATCGCCGATCTCGCCGGCGAGCTTGTCGACGACCACGACGTCACCGACGGAGACCTTCTCCTGACGGCCGCCGGCCCTGACGATCGCGTAGACCACTTGACTGCTCATCTCTGTCGAATCTTCGGACCGTCTCCCGGGGAGCCGCGGCTCCACCAGCCGCTCCACCACGAGAGGGACGATCTCCTTGGTAAAGGTGCACGAGGCACTGCCGAACAACTGTAAGTGATCGGCAGCGTCGGGCCAACCCGCTGTCACCCCACGGATCTGTGTTCTTGGGCACGGAGCCGTTCGGAAGCACCGCGAGGCAGCACGATCGGCTCCTCAACCGGTTCAGCCGGTCGAGTCGGCTCAGTCGGCCTGCGGAGCGGCCGCGGCCGCCGAAACGGCCCGCCGACGACGGGGCCTGCGCTCCGCGTCCGCATCCTCCGGCGCGGCATCGGCTCGGGCGGACCCGGCCCCGTCCTGAGCCGGCTGCTCCGGCGGATCCCCGTCCTGAGGGGACGTCGCCTCGTCGGTGCGCGCGTGCTCGTGACCGTGGCCCGTCGCCGCCGCGATCTGAGCCAGTGCCCCGCGCACGGCGGCCCGGGCGGTGTCCTCGCGCTCGGGAGCTTGCGCCTCGGCGCGGACCTGCGCGGAGGCGCCGGAGGGGGACGCGGAGGACTCGTCCCGCTTCTTGCGGCCGCGACGACCCGATCCCGAGCCGCGCCGGGCGGAGGCGGACATGTCGGTCGTCTGATTCTCGACCGGGTTGTCGTGGACGATGAAGCCGCGCCCGCCGCAGCACTCGCACGGCGTGGAGAAGGCCTCGACCAATCCCTGACCCACGCGCTTACGAGTCATCTGCACCAGACCGAGGCTGGTGACCTCGGTGACCTGGTGCCGGGTGCGATCGCGCCCCAGGCACTCGACTAGACGGCGCAGGACGAGGTCGCGGTTGGACTCTAGAACCATGTCGACGAAGTCGATGACGATCATGCCGCCGATATCGCGCAGCCGCAGCTGGCGGGCGATCTCCTCGGCCGCCTCGAGATTGTTACGGGTGACGGTCTCCTCGAGCGTGCCGCCGGCGCCGCCGGTGAAGCGGCCGGTGTTGACGTCGATGACGGTCATGGCCTCGGTCCGGTCGATGATGAGCGTACCGCCACTGGGCAGCCACACCTTGCGGTCGAAGCCCTTGGCGAGCTGCTCGTCCACGCGGTGCGCGCTGAAGACGTCCTCGGGGCTGACCCAGTGCTCGAGGCGGTCGGCCAGGTCCGGGCTCAGTTCCGTGACGTAGTCGCTGATGGTCTTCCATGCGTCGGGTCCCTGAACGACCAGACGACGGAAGTCCTCGTTGAACACGTCACGCACCACGCGCACGGCCAGTTCGGGCTCCCCCTTGAGCAGTGCGGGGGCCTTGCCGGAGCCCTTGAGGATCGAGGACGTCCTCTTGTCGATGGCCCGCCACTGAGTCACCAGTCGCTCGACGTCGGCGGCCAGCTGCTCCTCACTGGCGCCCTCGGCGGCCGTGCGCACGATGACGCCGGCGTCGTCGGGGACGATCCGCTTGAGGATCTTCTTCAGGCGCGCCCGCTCGTTGTCGGGGAGCTTGCGGGAGATGCCGGTCATCGTGCCGCCCGGGACGAGCACGAGGTAGCGGCCCGCCAGGGTGATCTGGCTGGTCAGACGCGCGCCCTTGTGCCCGATGGGATCCTTAGTCACCTGCACCAGGACCGTGTCCCCGCTGGAGAGCGCGTCCTCGATGCGGCGCGGCCTTCCCTCCATGCCGGCGGCGTCCCAGTTGACCTCACCGGCGTAGAGCACGGCGTTGCGCCCCTTGCCCAGGTCGACGAAGGCCGCCTCCATGGAGGGCAGCACATTCTGGACGCGGCCGACGTAGACGTTGCCGACCATCGAGGTCTGCGTGCGGCGGGCGACGTAGTGCTCGACGAGCAGCCCGTCCTCGAGCAGAGCGATCTGGTTGAGGCCGTCGTGCTCACGCACGATCATCTGGCGGTCCACGCTTTCACGGCGGGCCAGGAACTCAGCCTCGGTGACGATGGGGCGACGGCGCCCGGCCGCGCGGCCCTCGCGGCGGCGCTGACGCTTGGCCTCCAGGCGCGTCGACCCCTTGAGAGGAGTCACCTCGTCGCGCGCGTCCCGGCCGGAGTCCGAGCGGGTGCGCGAGCGCGAACGACGGCGACGACGACGAGTCGAGCCGCTCTCCTCGGCGTCGGCCGTCCCGTTCCCCCCGTCGGCCCCTCCCGTCCGGGAACCGACCTCCTCTCCGCCCTGCGGGCTCTCGGTGTCGCGGTGCTCCTCCGCGCGGGAGCGCGCGCGGCGGCCTCGGCCTCCACGGCGGCGCTTACGGCGTCCCGAGCCGTCCTGCTCCTCGGCCCGCGCGGTGGTCCCGGCCTCCTGCGAGCCCTCGGATTCACCGGCGGCCCCGGAGCCCTCGGCGGCCGGCTCAACGCGTCCGTCGGCTCGCCCGGAGGAACTCCGGGAAGCAGACGTACTCGAGCGACGACGCCCGGCCTTCGGGGCGGACGCCGCGTAGTCGTCCCTCCCCGCGTCGGAGGACGCCCCGGACTCATCAGCGCCCGATAACGCGGGCTGCTGCGCGGCGGGAGCCTGAGCGGGGGCCGTGGCGGCCGCGGTCACCTTACGGCGCCGGCGGCGGGCCCGTGCAGGATCCGGAGCCTGGAAGAGCAGGGAGGCGGCAGGAAGATACGGCGTCCGCTCGCCCTCGTCCTCCCCGTCGGCTGCGCTCATGCGAGCGACCTCGCCGGCGTGCGCGAGAGGCGCGGCGCCATCGTCCGCGGTATCGCCGCCAGCGGCGGCATCCGCGTCCCGCGCCGTCGGCTTGTCGCGCCCGGTCCCCTCACCGGCCTCGGGCCGGCGGGGGCGCGCCGGCCTCCCGTCGCCCGGGCCGTCCCGCCGCTCGCCCCCCTGATCGTCCCGGGAGTCATCGGGCACCGGGAGGACCGGCTGCCGTGCGGCGGGCATCCGAGCGGGGGCGGTAGTGGCCGCGGTCGCCTTGCGGCGCCGGCGAGCCGGAGGTCGCCCCGCGGGCGGCGCAGACGCATCGGGCGCCCCCGAGGAGCCCGACGGTTCGGGGGAATCGGAGGACTCACCGGAGGCCTCAGATGAGGCGGGCCGGGGCGGCGCATCGTCCGGCTCCTCGGGGGCCGCCTCATCGTCCGGCCCCTCGGACCGGTTGGGCGCGGTCGGCGGGACGGAGCGGGCACCGACGGCATCGGACTCCTCCGCATGCTTCGGGGCCCTCTGGGACGCGGTCACCTTACGGCGTCGACGGGCCGGCGCCTTGGGGGGCGAGACGCCCTCGGCGCCGGAGACGGAGGCCTCCGGCTCGGACGCCGGAGCGTCGAAGGTGTCGAAACCGGGCAGGGATGATGGGGTCTGTGATTTCTGTGACGTGGACACGATGCCATGCACTCTCCGGATGCCCCGGCCTCCGCCGTACCCACGGCGCCGGGACGCGGTCGTGCTCCCGACGAGGGAGCCGGAAAGTCTGTGTTCTCGCCTTGCGGCGCCGGCCTGCGGGGGAACCGCGCGATCCGAGAGTGCGGCGACGCGTTCAGCGGCGCACTTCTCCGGCTTCTTCGGCGCGGCCTCGACCGAGGTTCGGACACCGGGTACCGGTACGCGGCGCCCGGGGCCGCCAACAGTATTCCACACCCCAGCCGTTGTGGCGCGCGAAGCCGCCGAGGATGACGAATCTCAACCTCCACAAGAGGCTGGAATCAATGATGCTAGAGTCGGTTAAACATTTCAGTCTTCGTGCCCCCACGTTGTTGATATCCTCAGACTCGTCCACTCGCTCCGTGGCCATCCATACGGAGACGCCTATTTTTCTCATCACCACTTCTGAAAGGTAGCGCTGATGGTCATCGCATCGACGGCGCTGAGCTCTCTCGACCTGGCTCGATGGCAGTTCGGCATCACGACCGTCTACCACTTCATCCTCGTCCCGCTCACGATCGGCCTGTCCCCGCTCGTAGCCCTCATGGAGACCCGCTACGTGCGCACCGGCAACGAGCAGTGGCGCGTCGCCACGCAGTTCTTCGGCAAGCTTCTGCTGATCAATTTCGCTCTCGGCGTGGCGACCGGCATTGTTCAGGAGTTCCAGTTCGGCATGAACTGGTCAGAGTACTCACGGTTCGTCGGAAACATCTTCGGTGCCCCGCTGGCCTTCGAGGCCCTCCTCGCCTTCTTCATGGAATCGACCTTCCTGGGTCTGTGGATCTTCGGTTGGGACCGCCTGTCCCCCAAACTGCACAACCTGTGCATGTGGATGGTCGCGCTGGGCACGAACGTCTCCGCCCTGTTCATCCTGGCCGCCAACTCCTGGATGCAGCACCCGGTGGGGGCCGTCGTCAATCCCGACACCGGCCGCGCCGAGCTCGACGGTCTGGGAGGCTTCTTCGAGGTGCTCAGCAACGAGGTCCTGGGGACCACCCTCGTTCACACCATCTCCTCGGCCTTCCTCGTCGCCGGCGCCGTCGTCCTCGGCGTCGCCGTATGGTGGATGACCAAGGCGGCCCGCGCCGGACAGGACTATGAGGCCCGCGAACTGTGGCGCCGCCTGACCCGCTTCGGTGCCGTCACCATGATTGTGGCCGGAATCCTGACCGCCGGCTCCGGACACCTCATGGGCCAGGTCATCGCCCGGGAGCAGCCCGCCAAGATGGCGGCCGCCGAGGCCCTGTTCGACTCCGAGGAGGGAGCCGGCTTCACGGCCCTCGCCCTCGGCGGCTCGCAGGAGTCGACCACCAGGATCATCACGGTGCCCAAGGTCTACTCGTTCATGGCCACCAACGACCCCGACGCCGACGTCATGGGTCTGAACCAGGCGCAGGAGATGTACGAGCAGACCTACGGCGAGGACGTCGACTACACCCCCGACGTCATGACGGCCTTTTGGTCCTTCCGGCTCATGATCGCTGCGGGCACGGCCTCCGTCGCCATCGGAGCGCTCGCCCTGTGGCTGACCCGTCGCAACCGTCTGATCAGCAGCCACCACCTCGGCATCGCAGCCCTGTGGACGATGTGGCTGCCCTTCGCCGCCTGCACATCCGGTTGGATTTTCACCGAGATGGGTCGCCAGCCCTGGGTCGTCGTCCCGGACCTGGCCGATCCCCTCTCCGGGGTCCGCATGCTGACGGCGGACGGCGTGTCCACGATCGTCTCACCGGGCGTCGTGCTGACCTCCATGGTCATCTTCACTCTCCTGTACGCCGCTCTCGGCGTCGTCTGGTTCATGCTGCTGCGCCGCTACGTCCGCGAGGGCGTGCGAACGCAGACCGAGGAGTCCGTCGCCCTGGTCCGCGCGAGCGCGCCCGGCAAGGCCCCCGTCCTGTCCTTCGAGTACTGAGTCGGAAGAAGGTAGAGCACCGTGCCACTCATGACACCCACGACATCGACGACCCTGCCCGTCCTCTGGTTCATTCTCATCGCTGCCCTGTGGGTCGGCTACCTGACCCTGGAGGGCTTCGACTTCGGCGTCGGCATGCTGCTGAGGATCCTCGGCCGCAACGAGAGGGAGCGCCGAGCGATGCTCGGCACCATCGGCCCGCACTGGGACGGCAACGAGGTCTGGCTGCTTACGGCGGGGGGCGCCACCTTCGCCGCCTTCCCCGACTGGTACGGCACCCTCTTCTCGGGGGCCTACCTCGTACTCCTCGCCATCCTCCTGTGCCTCATCGTGCGCGTGTGCGCCATTGAGTGGCGCGAGAAGATCAACGACCAGGTCTGGCGCGACCGCTGGGACTGGGCGCACACGATCAGCGCCTGGATCCCCTCGATCCTGTGGGGCGCGGCCTTCGCCAATCTGGTCCAGGGCATGAGGATCGAGGTGATCGACACGGCCTCCGGCGCCCCCGTGCCGGCCGGGGAGGTGCCGGCCGAGACCCTCATCGACGGCGCCTCGCACCAGATCACCGGAGGATTGGCCGGCATGCTCACCCCTTTCACGCTGCTGGGCGGCGCGGCCGTCTGCCTGCTGTTCATCACCCACGGCGCGCTGTTCACCGCCCTCAAGACCGGCGGCGAGCTCTCACGGCGGGCCCTCCGCCTCGCCCGGGGCTCTTCGATGATCTCGACACTCGTGTGCTCGGCGTGGATGCTGTGGGCTCAGCTGGCCCACTCGCTCAACGCATTGGCCTGGATCCCCCTCATCCTGGCGGCACTGGCCCTCATCGGGTCACTGGTCCTGACCCGTCAGGGCCGCGAGGGCCGAGCCTTCGCACTGCACTTCGCCGGCATCGCCCTCGCCGTCGTCTTCATCTTCTCGACCACGGCGCCCAACGTCATGCGCTCCCGCGTAGACGACGCCTACTCGCTGACGATCAGTCAAGCCGCCAGCGCCGACACGACACTGCTCATCATGACCGTCATCGCAGTCCTGTTCGTGCCCGTGGTGCTCATCTACACGATCTGGGGATACAGGATCTTCTCCGCGCGCATCCACGCCGAGGCGATCGATCCCGATGAGGGGGGCCTGCACCCCACCAGAGTACGCGAGACGGCCCAGCCCGAGGCGGCCATCGGCTACTGAGCCTCTCCCGCCCAGTGGGCCGCGAGGAGGCACGGTCCCCACGGCATCGCGGGCCACGCGGTCACGATCCGACTGCGCAGACCAGGCAGACCAGTGTGTTTCTTAACTCACGGATCACATCATGACCGAGGTGACCAGGGACGACAGTCCTAAAAACACTATTCTGGAATGGTGAAGCCTCTGGACCCTCGGCTGATGCGCCACGCGCGCGCGGCTCGGCGCTACATCATCACCACCGCCTTGACCGGTGGCACGACCGCCCTGCTCGTCATCGCCCAGGCCGTCCTCATCTCGCGGTCCGTCTCCCCGGTCATCACGACCCGCGTTCCCTTGAGCGCGGTCGCCCCCCTCGTCGGACTGCTGGCGCTCGTCGTGGTGGCGCGCGTCCTCGTCCTCTACGCCCAGGAGGCCCTCGCCCACCGCGCCGCCTCGCGCACGATCATCGAATTGCGCCGCCAGGTCCTGGAGCACGCCGCGACGCTCGGTCCGCGCTGGCTCGCCGGGCACGGCTCCGACACGGCCACACTGCTCACCCGGGGACTGGACGATCTCGAACCCTACTTCACGCGGTACCTGCCCCAGCTGCTCCTGGCCGCGACGGTCACGCCCTTGACCTGTCTGGTCATGCTCGTCCAGGACGTGCCGTCCGCCATCATCGTGGCGTGCACCGTCCCCCTCGTCCCCATCTTCATGATCCTCATCGGACGTCTGACTCAGCGCCGCAGCGCGGACCGCCTACTGGCCATGGAGCGCCTGGGGGGCCAGGTACTCGACCTGCTCGCCGGACTGCCGACGCTCAAGGCCCTCGGCCGCGAGGCCGGACCGGCCGCACGAGTCCGACAGCTGGGACGCGCCTACAGCGCCACCACCATACGAACCCTGCGCGTGGCCTTCCTGTCGGGAGCGGTTCTGGAGTTCATCACGACGTTGTCGGTGGCGATCATCGCCGTCCAGGTGGGCTTCCGCCTGCTATTCGACCGCATGGACCTGACCACCGCCCTGCTCGTCCTCATGATCGCGCCCGAGGTCTACCAGCCGCTGCGCCAGGTCGGTTTCCACTTCCACGCCTCGGCCAACGGCATCGCCGCCGCGAATGCCGTCTTCGAGGTGCTCGGCACGAGCGCTCCCGAGCACGGCACGGCCCCCGCGCCGGACCTCGCCCGCGCCGTCATCGAGATCGAGGACCTGAGCGTCGCGGCGCGCGGCGCCTGGGCGCCCTCCGGACTCAGCGCGACGATCCGCCCCGGACGCCTCACAGTGCTGACCGGCCCGTCGGGGGCGGGCAAGACCACGGCGACCCAGGTGCTGCTCTCACTCCTGGACGTCGATCGCGGCGGTGTGCGCGTGCGCACCGGCGGCACCGCGACGGATCTGAGAGACATCGACCCCGCCACGTGGTGGGCGCAGATCACGTGGGTCCCCCAGCGCCCGATCATCGTCCCCGGGACGGTGCTGACCAACGTCCTCGGTCCCGAGCACACCGCCGGGATCGATGCCCGACAGGCCCGGGATCTCCCCCCGCTGGCCGAGGCCGCCCGCACCACCGGGTTCGACGAGGTCGTCTCCGCCCTCCCCCTGGGATGGAGCACCCCGGTGGGGCAGGGGGGCCTCGGTCTGTCGGTCGGGCAGCGCCAGCGCCTCGCCCTGACCCGCGCCCTCATCCGCGACGCTCCTCTCGTCGTCCTGGACGAGCCGACCGCTCACCTAGACGCGACCAGTGAGGCGCACGTCCTCAACGGGGTCGAGGCACTGCGCTCTGACCATCACACCGTGGTGGCCATCGCCCACCGGGCGGCGCTGGTGGCGATGGCCGATGACGTGATCGAGGTCGCCTCGTACCCCGTTCCCGAGGATCCGCTGACCTCGACGACCCCGTCCCGGGCCAGCGCACCGCAGCCGGTCAGCGCCGTGGACGCCGGAGCAGGGGGCGAGCGATGAACGCGTTCCTGTCGGCGACCGAGCGCCGGGCGCTGCGCCGTGCCGTCCACCTGCTCGACCTCGACCAGACCCGCTTCATCGGCTCGGTGGCCACCGGCGCGCTGGGCCTGGGCAGTGCCATCGGGTTATCCGCCGTCGCGGCCTGGATGATCGCCCGCGCCTGCCAGGTGCCCGACGTCGTCGCCTTGGGCGTGGCCCCCGTGGCGGTGCGCCTGCTCGGCATCTCCCGCTCGGTCCTGCGCTACTGCGAGCGCCTGCTGTCCCACGACACCGCGCTGCGCGGCATGACCTCCCTGCGTACGCACCTGTACGAGATCCTGTCCGCCTCGCGCACCGACACTGTGGCGGGGCTGCACCGGGGCGACGTGCTCGCCCGAGTCGGCGCCGACGTCGACGCCGTGGGTGATCTCGTCGTGCGCTGCTACCTGCCGATGGCGGTGGCGGCCGCCGTCTGCACCATCACCAGTGCCGCCCTGGCCCTCGTTCACCCCCTGGCCGGGCTGGCCCTGGCGGCGTGCCTGCTGCTGGCGGGCATCATCGGCCCCCTGGTGACGATCCGCGCGGCGCGGGCCGCCGAGCTCGCCCGCCAGGAGCAGGCCACCGATCTGTCCGCCACCGTCCTGACGACCCTGGAGGGGGGTTCCGAGCTGCGCGTGTCCGCACGCCTGCCCAGGGTCATGGACGATCTCGCCGCCCTCGAGACGCACCTGGCCAGCACCCGGGACCGGGGCGCCCGCCCTGCGGCCGCCGCGGCCGCCGTCGACGTCGCCGCCATGGGCCTGGCGGTCGTGGCGGGCCTGCTGATCGGTGTCCCGGCCGTCGCCGGAGGCATGGACCCGGTGTGGCTGGCGGTCATCGCGCTGGTACCGCTGGCCGCGTTCGAAGCCACTTCGGCGCTCGGACCCGCCAGCCTCCAGCTGGTTGCCTCCGCCGGCGCCGCCACGCGCATCGTCGACCTCATCGATCGGGCGGAAGCCTCGCGTGCCGACGCTCCCTCCCCCCGTCCGCTGCCGCCCATCACCGAGGGCGGGCCCCGCCTGCGGGCGCGGGCCCTGGCCGTCGGCTGGCCGAACGGGCCCGTCGTGGCCGACGGCATCGACCTCGACCTGGCACCCGGCGACCGACGGGCCATCGTCGGCCCGTCGGGAGCCGGCAAGACGACTCTCCTGCTGACCCTGGCCGGTCTCCTGAAGCCCAAGGGCGGCGAGCTGACGCTCGACGGAGTCTCCCCGTGGACGGCGAGGCGGGCGGACGCGGCCCGTCGGATCACTCTGACCGCCGAGGACGCCCACATCTTCGCCACCACGGTCCTGGAGAACCTGCGCGTGGCCGACGGCGCCCTGACCCCCGCTCAGGCGCGCGTTCTGCTCAAGCGCGCCGGCCTGGATGATTGGCTGGCGGGCCTGCCCCTCGGACTGGACACGCCGCTGGCATCGGACGCCACGACCCTGTCGGGCGGCGAGCGGCGCCGTCTGCTGCTGGCCCGGGCGCTGGCCGCCCCGGCGCCCCTCATGGTGCTCGACGAGCCCGGTGAGCACCTCGAGCCCGCCACGGCGGACCGGCTCGTGGCCGACCTGCTACACGCTGGCGACGAGTCGGAGGGACGGGCGCGCGGCGTCCTCCTGGTCACTCACCGTCTGAGCGCCCTGGGCGGCGCCGACGAGGTCCTGGTCCTGGAGGCCCCCGAATCCGGCGGACCGGCCACCATCGCCCGCCGGGGCGCGCACATCCGGCTGGCCGCCCGCAACGAGTCCTATCGTTGGTCCCTGGAGCAGGAGACACGACTGAGATGACCGACGCGAGCCCCCCCAGTAGTCCCCGTGATGAGCCGACCGCCTTCCCGGGAATGCCCGACGACGACCTGGTTCTGTCGCTGCCCAGCGGCCCCAGCCCGGATGACCCCGCGGGGATCGGGTCGCTCGCCTACTCGATCCACACCGAGCAGCTGTCCACCGCACGGCATCGACAGGCGCCCGACGTCACCCTGAACGGGGGCACCATCGAGCTCTTCCACGCCGCGCTGCGGCTGACCGGCTCCCTCAACGTCCCCGACGCGCTGCACCGGCTGGTCGACTCAGCCTGCACGATCACGGGCGCGGCCTGGGGGACGATCGGCGTGCTAGGCGCGGCCGAGACCGGCGCGCCCACCCCGACGGCGGCGAGCCCGGCCTCGCCGCGCGAGCTCGACTCGATGCTGGCCGGCGCCCACGCCGTCGGCCCCGCCGCCGGCGGTGTCGTCATCGCCAACGACCTGTCGCACGTGGCCGCCTTCACCGGCCGGATCGAAGGAGAGGGCACGGGTTCGATTCTGTCGGCCCCCCTGCGAGTGCACGGGCGGGTCTACGGACGCCTGTATCTGTGCGACAAGGACGGAGGGTTCGAGGACGGGGACGCCTCGATCGTGCTCACCCTGGCCGAGGCCGCGGCCGTTGCCGTGGAGAACGCGCGTCTGTACCGAGAGGCGCGGGACCGCGAGCAGTGGATGGCGGTGTCCCAGGAGCTGACGACACTGCTGCTGTCGGGGGCCGAGGAGGACGACGCCCTGACCCTGATCGCCCGCCGCGTCCGCGAGGTCGCCCACGCCGACACCGCTGCCCTCGTCCTGCCCGGCGTCGGGCAGACATGGGTCTGCGAGATCGCGGCGGGCGCGCACTCCGCCGAGCTCATCGGGACATCCTTCCCCCCGAAGGGACGGGCAATGACGACCCTGGCGCACCAGACCGGCCTGACGGTCGACTCCCTGACGGAGGCCTGGGACGCTCGCGACCTGCTCGTGCCCGAACTGGCGGTCTTCGGCCCCGCTCTGTACGCCCCGATGATCCACCGGGGCCGTGGCGTGGGCGTCATGCTGCTCCTGCGCGAGCAGGGGTCCGCGGTGTTCACCCAGCAGGACCTGGAGATCGCCGAGCTGGTCGCCGGACAGGCCACAATGGCCTTCGAGCTGGCCGATGCCCAGCACGCCGAGGAGATGGCGACCCTGCTCGACGAGCGGGCGCGCATCGGCCGCGACCTGCACGACCTGGCTATCCAGCAGCTCTTCGCCACCGGAATGCAGATCTCCGCGGCGCATGATCGTCTGCGCGCGGGTCAGGCCGACGGCCCCCTCGACCTGGCCTCGGTGTGCGGGGCGCTGGAATCCTCACTGGAGGCGGTCGACGAGTCGGTGCGTCAGATCCGCTCCATCGTGCGCTCGCTGCGCGACCGCGACGAAGAGGTCGGCGTGGTCGAGCGGCTGCGGCGCGAGGCATCGCTGGCACGCACGTCCCTGGGCTACGCGCCCTCCCTGATCCTGACCGTCGACGGACACGGCCTGGCGCAGATCGAACGCGAGGCGGAGGACGAGATCATTGACGCGGTCGACGCCGCCGTAGAGGCGGACATCGCCGACGACATGGTCGCCGTCGTGCGCGAGGGCCTATCCAACGTGGCCAGGCACGCCAAGGCCTCCTCGGTGACGGTGGACGTCAAGATCGAGGGCGTCCTGCCCGGGCGCTCCAGCCTGCTGGCCGGCGAGGGCCCGGCCTCCGGGGACGCCGAGCCCTTCCACGGCATGCCGGTGGTCGAGGTCGTCTGCCGCGATGACGGTGTGGGTGTGGACCCCGCGGTGACGCGGCGCTCGGGCACGGCGAACATGGCCGAGCGCGCCCGTCGCCATGGCGGCACCTTCGCCATCGGCCCGCGTGCGCGCTCCGACGGCGAGCGTCGCGGCACCTGCTTCACCTGGCGGGTGCCGCTGGAACCGCGGCCCCTGAGCTGAGTCCCCCGCCCGGACGGACCAGCCGGGGACTGTGAGCCCAGCGGGCGCGGCCCCGCGGCGAATCGAGGGGCGGTTCGACGGGGTTCGGCTCAGGCAGGCGGATCAGCCGCGGCGCCATCCGGAGGCGCGCTGGCCGGCGACCCAGGCGGCGACCTGTGTGCGGCGCTGCAATCCCATCTTGGCCAGCAGCGAGGTGATGTGGTTCTTCACAGTCTTCTCAGCCACGCCAAGGCGATCGCCGATCTCTCGGTTGGACAGGCCGTCCCCGATCAGGTCGAGGACCTTGCGCTCGGCGTTGGTCAGGTCCGCCGTCGGATCGTCATGGTCGGCGCGCCGACGCGTGACCGTCCGTTCGTCGAGCAGGACGCGTCCCGAGGCGACGGCGCGCACGACGTCGCTGATCTCGGCGCCGTGGACGGTCTTGAGCAGGTAGGCTCGAGCACCCACGTCCAAGGCCTCGGCGAGGGCCTCGTCGTCATCGAACGACGTCAGCACGATCGGCAGAGCGGAGGGGACGGACTCGCGCAGCTCGCGCATGAGCTCGATGCCAGTGCCGTCGGGCAGCTGCAGGTCGACCAGGACCACGTCGGGGCGCACGAGTTCGGCGCGCCTGACGGCCTCGGCACGCGATCCCGCCTCGGCTACGACGTCGAGTCCGTCGGCGCGGTCGATGATCTCAGCTATCCCACGACGAACGATCTCATGGTCGTCCACGATCATGACACGGACGGTCTCGGCGGGTCTCGGCATGGCAGCGAGCCTATCAGCGCCGGGGACCAACGCCACAAGCACGGCGCCGTCCTGGGAAATTCTTCTGGGACGGTGGGCCGTCAGGGCGCTCGGGCGGCTGGCCGACCCGAAACCGGCCCCGGAAAGCCCACCGCCGGTCCCACCGCGTCTCAACGCCGCGGACGGACCTGGCAGCGCGGGCAGAAGGTGTGGCTGCGTCCGCCGATCGCCTCGGTGCGCATCGCCTCCCCGCACCGCCGGCATTCCAGTCCGCCGCGTCCGTAAGCGGCGAGCTCGCGGGCGAAGTAGCCGGCAGCGCCGTCGGCGTCGACGTACAGGGAGTCGAAGCTCGTCCCTCCGACGGCCAGCGCCCGCTCCATGACCGCGGCCGTCTCCTTCAGCAGGCGCATCACCACCCGCGGCCCCAACCGGTCACCTGGTCGCAGGCCGTGCACGCGGGCGGCCCACAGCCCCTCGTCGGCGTAGATATTGCCCACGCCGGACACGACGTGCTGGTCCAGCAGGATGGTCTTGACCGCCCGCCGCGAGGATCGCATCCGGGCGATAACGGCGCGCCGGTCCAGCGCGGGGTCGAGCAGGTCGCGGGCGAGGCGACTGGCGTCGGCGGGCAGCAGCGCCCGCGGACTGCCCGTCCCGCCGGATGAGCCGTCGGCGGTGGGAACCAAGTCGGTCACGTGCATGCCGCCGAGCATGCGCTGGTCGACGAGATCGACAGCAGCGCCGCCGGGGGCGTCCCCCTCGACGGGCGCCAGTCGGAACCGCACGCGCAGATGGCGCGGTCGGACGGACGGCCCGCGCACGAGGATCGAAGCGCGGGCGGCGCTCATGCCGGCCGTATCGGTCGCGCCGGTCATGCCGATCGCATCGGTCCCGCCGGCCGTAGCGGCGCAGCGGGCACCTCCCAGCTCCGGGCGCCGGGGGCGCACGACCCCTGGCGGCGATGCGGTGCCGAGAACGCCGCGTACAAGGATCTGCCCGCTCATGCCCAGATGGGCGGACAGCGCACGGTCGTCATCCAAGGGCAGCCACAGAAGCTTGCCCCGGCGTACGGCCGCCCTCACCGTGCGTCCGATGAGAGCGTGAACGAAAGCCTCCGGTCCCCCCACCTGGCGGCGCAGGGGGCGCGGGTCGAGCACCTCGACCGCCTCGATCGTGCGGCCGATCAGGTACCGGGCCAGTCCGGCGCGCACGGACTCGACTTCCGGCAGCTCCGGCACGCCCGCTCAGCCCTCGGACTCCAGGACGTCGGCGGCCCCGCCCCGCGTCCCGGAAACAGTCATGAGGGCCAGGTCGGCACGCAGGGCCTCGTTGACCCCGGGCAGGTTCAGGCCGCCGTCGCCGCGGCTGGCGAGGATGGAGGCGTAGGCGGCTTCGGCAGCCTCGTGCTCGGCGATCTTCTTCGAGGTGCCGGTGCCCTGACCGCGCACCTCGCCGTCGACGATCGCCCTCGCGGTGAAAATGCGCTCGTGGTCGGGTCCGACCCCCTCGACCTCGTAGCGCGGTCCGCCCAGCCCGTGGGCCGCGGTCAGCTCCTGCAGGCTGGTCTTCCAGTCCAGGCCCGCGCCACGCGTACGGGCCGAGCTCAAGAAGCGGGCCACGAGTCGCTCGACCACGGCGCGGGTCGGCTCGAGTCCCTGGGTGAGGTAGGTGGCACCGATGAGAGCCTCCACCGTGTCGGACAGGATCGAGTCCTTGTCACGGCCGCCGGACAGGGCCTCCCCCTTGCCCAGCCTGATGAACTCTCCTAAGCCCAGATCCCGGGCGACGGCGGCCAGTGCGGGCTCGGAGACGGTGGCGGCACGCATCTTGGCCAGCTGCCCCTCGGTAACGTCGGGGTGGGTGCGGTAGAGGTACTCGGTCACCACGATCCCCAGCACCGAATCGCCCAGGAACTCCAGGCGCTCGTTCGTGGGCAGACCACCGTTCTCGTGGGCGAAGGAGCGATGGGTCAGCGCCAGGGCGAGCAACCCGGGGTCGATCCGCGGCCCCCACCGGTAAACGAGGACCTCGACGTCGGAGCGCGCCGGGGCGGCGACACGACGGGACTGCCTGTGCCCGCTCTTACGCGAGGAGTGGGCCATCAGGCCTGCTCCTCCCCGTCGGCGTCGGCCGGATCGTCGGATCCGTCCCGATCGGGCAGAAGAGCGGCCAGGGCGGACCAACGCGGGTCGGGGTGGTCGTGGCGGTGATCGGCGGGCAGGTTGTCGACCCTCCGGCCGCACTCCGGGCACAGGCCGGCGCAGTCGGGGCGGCACAGGGGTCTGAAGGGGAGGGCGGGCACGAGGGCGTCGCGCAGCGCCGGCTCCAGGTCGAGGCTGTCCTCGCCGACCAGGAGCACGTCCTCGCCGTCCTCGGCGGCCCGGGCCGCCTCGGGCAGGTAGTAGAGCTCGTCGAAAGTGACGGTGCGCTCCTCGTCGAGGTCGCGCAGGCAGCGCACGCACTCGCCGTGGACGTGGACGTCGGCCCGGCCGCGGGCGAGCACTCCGTCCTCCAGGCTGGTCAATCGCGCGTCCACGACGAGAGAGCTGCCCTCGGGAACACCGATGACCGCGGTGCCCAGGCCCGCGGGCGCGCCCGCCTCGACGCAGACGTCCTTGGTGGCCCCGATCCGGTGCGGCAGATCGACGATGTCGACGACTAGTGCGGCCGTGGCGGTCATGGTGCTCCTCCGGTTGTCCGGTTCGTGCGCGGTCGGTGCGGACCCGCATCCGCAGAGGGCCAGGGTACCTGGACGTCGAAGACGCTGGTCCCCTCCTCCGTCGTCCGCACGTCACACGTCGAATCGTGACCTTCCGGCGGCACGGCCAAGGACCCGTCCGAGCACCCGGAGGCGATCACACTCCGCCGGGACCGATGGGCCACCCGGGCCTGCGGCGAGCGGTCTGCGGGACCGCCGCCCCGTCCGCGTCGGCGGGCTCCTCGAGCCGGGCGGCGAGGACGTCGCGACCGGCGCGAACCTGCTCGGAGATCTTGGCGAGCTCGGCCTCGATCCCCGCCAGGCAACGGTCGGAGTAGTCGTCGGCCCCGCGGCGGAGCTCGGCTGCGCGCTCCTCCGCCGCGGCGACGATCTCGTCGGCGCGCTCGTGAGCCATGCGCACGACGTTCTCGCTCGCAGCCAGACGCTCGGCCTCCTCCTGGGCGTGCAGCACGATGCGCTCGGACTCCTCCCGCCCCTGAGCCAGGACGTCGTCCGCGTCGGCGACGATCTCCTCGGCCCGGCGCACGGCCGTGGGCACGGAATGCCGGGCGCTGTCGATCAGCGCCAGGGCGTCGTCGCGATTGACGATGGCCGAGGCGCTCATCGGCATGGAGCGCGCGCTCGTGATGAGCTGGTCGAGCTCGTCGAGAATGCGCAGCAGATCGTCTCCGGCGTCACGACTGGTCGTCACGAGGGATGTCCTTCCTCAGCGGGTGTGCGATGCCGCCCGCGTCCCCGAGCGCGTGCAGGACGGCGTCGGGCACGAGGCGGGAGACGTCGCCGCCGTAGCGGGCGACGTCCTTAACGAGGGAGGAGGAGACGTGGGCGCGGGCGGGAGCGGCGACGAGGAAGACGGTTTCGGGTGCGCCGAGATCGCGGTTGAGCACGGCCATCGGCGTCTCGGCATCGAGGTCGGTGCCGTTGCGCAGGCCCTTGACGAGGGCATCGGCGCCGCGGGCGCGGCAGTAGTCGGCCAGGAGCCCGGGAACGACGTCGACCTCAACGCCGGGCAGATCGGCCAGAGCTCGACGCGCCAGGGCCACGCGAGCATCGAGGTCGAACAGGTGGTCGGCGGCCTTAGCGGCATTCCGGGCGACGCCCAGGACGATCCGATCGAACACGGTTAGGGCGCGGCGCACGATGTCGACGTGACCCAGGGTGATGGGATCGAAGGTTCCGGGGTACACGGCGAGCGTCATGACTCCGAGGCTATCGGGGCGGCCGGGTCGAGCGGTGGACGCGCGCCGGAACCGGTGCCGCGAGCCGGGCGGATCGGACGCCGGGGCGAGCCTCCCAGCCGGGGCCGTGCTCTCGCATCGACCCGCGCTGTTCTTCCGACTCCGGGCCCGCGCAGACCCTCTCGAGCCCGGGAAGCCTGCAGGGCGCCGCCCGAGTGGTCCCCCGCGTAGGCTCCGGGCATGACCAGGATCGTGGCCGGGCAGGCCGGCGGACGCAGGATCGCGGTACCCCGCACGGGCACGCGCCCGACTTCCGAGCGCGTGCGCGAGGCCCTGTTCGCGCGCCTGGAGCATTACGGGATGATCGAGGACGCGCGCGTACTCGACCTGTGCGCGGGCTCCGGGGCCCTGGGCCTGGAGGCCGCCAGCCGCGGCGCCGCGGACGTCACCCTGGTGGACTGCGCTCGGGCCGCCACGAAGGTGTGCGAGGCGAACATCCGAGCCCTGGGACTGCCCGAGGTGCGCACGAGGACGGCCGGGGCCGCCGCCTTCCTGGCGGGGCCCGCCGGAAGACCGGTGGACCTGGTGCTCATCGACCCACCCTACGAGGTGGATGAGGCCGGCCTGACGGCAATGCTCCGACCGTTGGCTCGCGACCGGGACCCGTGGCTGGCCAGCGGCGCAGTCGTCGTCATCGAGCGTCGGACCCGTTCTCCCGAGCCGATATGGCCGGCCGGTCTACGCCGCCTCAGCGAGCGCACGTACGGCGAGACTCGCGTCTGGTTCGCCGAGCCGGACGCGTAGAGGCGGGTGGAGGAGCCGTCGGGGAGCTCCGGCCGAGCCGCGGCGGAGGGCTTGCCGGCCGACCGACGCCCGCTCAGGCCCGCTCCAGGTAGGCCTGCGACTCCTCGTCGAGACGATCGGCGATGGCGGCGGCCAGAGCGGGGTGATCCTCCAGGTCCGGATCGGCCGCGATGATGTCCTCCGCCTCGCCGCGGGCCGCCTCGATGACCCCTCTGTCCCGCGTGACCCGCAGCAGGTCGAGGTCGCTGCGCCGCCCGGACTGGGCAGCGCCCAGCACATTGCCCTCGCTGCGCAGCTCCAGATCGGCCTCGGCCAGGGCGAAGCCGTCCGCGGTCTGGGCGAAAGCCTTGAGACGGTGGAAGGCGGTGGAGCCGACCTCCACGCCGGTCACAGCCATGCACACCGAGGGCCGCTCCCCGCGCCCCACCCGGCCGCGCAGCTGGTGGAGCTGGGAGAGGCCGAATCGGTCGGCGTCGAGGATGACCATCATGGACGCCTCGGGCACATCCACCCCGACTTCAATGACGGTGGTCGCTACGAGCACCGGCGCAGCGCCGGAGGCGAAGGCCTCCATGGCGGCATCTTTCTCGGCACCGGACATCCGTCCGGTGAGCGTGACCACGTCCGTCCCCGCGAGCGCCGGCTCGTCGGCCAGCCGCGCCGCCCACTCGGTCACGGCCGCCGGCGAGCGGACCGGCTCCCCGGCGTCCCGAGACTCCAGGGGGCCGTCAGGGTTCTCGGGGACGTCGTCCCCCTGCTCCTGATCTCCGGCGTCGATCCGCGGGCAGACGACATAGACCCGCCCGCCGGCGGCGACCTCGCGGGCCGCGCGCCGCCAGATGCCTTCGACCCACGATCGCCGCTCCCAGGGGACGAGGTGAGTGATCACGGGTCGCCTGCCCGCCGGCAGTTCGTCGAGCACCGCCGTGTCCAGGTCGCCGAAGACCGTCATGGCGATCGTGCGCGGGATGGGGGTGGCGGTCATGACCAGCAGATGCGGGGTGCGCTCAGCGCCGGTGGCAGGGTCGGTCACACCCTGGCGCTCGCGCAGGGCGTCGCGCTGAGCGACTCCGAAGCGGTGCTGCTCATCGACGACCACGAGCCCCAGGAGGGGCATCCGGACGGTCTCGCTCAGCAGCGCGTGCGTGCCCACGACGATGGCGGGCTCGCCACCGGCCACAGCGGCGAGGATCTCGCGCCGCCGGGCGGCCGGGGTGGAACCGGTCAGCAGCATGACCCGGGTGGCGCGCTGCGCCCCTCCGAGCATGCCGGCCCGCCCCAGAGGGCCCAGAAGCGCCTCCAGACTGGCCTGGTGCTGGGCGGCCAGAACCTCGGTGGGGGCTAGAAGCGCCGCCTGTCCGCCCGCACCGACGACCTGGGCCATGGCCCGCAGGGCGACGAGGGTCTTGCCGGCACCCACATCGCCCTGCAGGAGGATCTGCATGGGCACGGTCGTTTCGAGGGCTCGGGCGAGGTCCCGGCCCACGCGCTCCTGCCCGGCCGTGAGTTCATAGGGCAGGGAGGCGTCCAGGTCGGCTCGCAGCGAGTCGGCGCCGGGGACGGGCCAGGCCACGGCGGTGCGCGTGGCCCGGTGCCGGGCGCGGCGCTGGATCAGGGCCGTCTGGAGGACGAGTGCCTCCTCGTGGCGGAACCGCCGCTGCGCCAAACGCCACTGCTCGGCGTTCTCGGGAGCATGAATCCACCGGTAGGCGGTCAGCGCGTCGACCAGGCCGTGGGCCTCGCGCACGTGTTCGGGCAGCGGATCGGGCACATCCGCCGGTTCGAGCTGGTCGAGCACCGTGCGCACGGCCTTGGCCAGGCGCCAACTGGGCAGCGCCTCGGTGGCCGGGTAGATGGGCAGGGGGCGGGCGAGGAGGGCCTCGCGCTCGGCCTCGTCGAGGTCATCGAGAATCTGGAAGCGTGGGCCGGCCAGCTGTTTGCGGCCGCGGTGCAGGCCGACTCTCCCCGACATGAGCGCTGTGGTGCCCGGCGAGAGCTGGTCGACCTGGTGGTTCATGAGACCGACGGTGCCGAACATGACCACGTCCATGGTCGCGGCCCCGTCGGTGACGGTGGCCTCCATAATGGCCGGCGGGCGGCCGCCCCGGGTGCGTCGCGCGCGGGAACGGACGACCCGGACCTGAACGGTGGCCTGCTCCCCGTCGGCCAGGGTGCGCAGGTCGGTCAGTTCTCCCCAGGTGTCGTAGCGACGCGGCAGGAGGCGCAGGAGCCCTCCCGCAGTGCGGACCCCCTGCTTGGCGAGCTGGTCGGCGGTCCGCTTGCCCAGCGTCTTGTCCAGAGGGCGGTCCAGCAGGGGCACGGTCCCGCGGGCGGATGCGGTTCGAGGGCTCACGCCGATCATTCCAGGGCGAGCAGGACGTCGGGGCGGGCCTGCCCGCCGGCGTGGACGACGACTTCGACGGCATCGTGACTGCCGTGGATTCGCTCGCCGTAGCGGGTGGCCGCCTCGGCCACGAGGGCGCCGACATCGGGGACGGCGTCCCGGCCGAGGACCACGGTGACCAGCTCGTCCTCGGGCCTCAGGGCCCTGTCCGCGGTGACGGCGACGACGTCGGCCTCGGCGTCCGGCCCGTTGAGGGCTAGGGTGCGCAGTCTGACGGCGGCGCGTCCGGCCCGCCCGGCCAGGGCGGTCAGGCCCTCATTCCGCCCGGCCACTGCCACAGCCGCCGCCAGGACGCGCGCCTCGTCGTCGGTGTCGCACACGAGGAGCTGGACGCCGTCGCCGGGCGCCGTCCCGGTGCCGGCGGCGCCGCGCACGCGCGAGACGGCCGCGCGGGCAGCCAGGAATCGCGCCGCCTCGTGAGCCCTGGCGACGCAGTCGGCGTCGCAGGGCAGGACGATCACCTGGGCCAGATCGAGGTCGACGCAGGCTCGAACGATCCCGTCGCGCTCGGGGTTCAGGACGACGACGGCACCGGTGCGGGCGAGCTGTTCGATCAGCCCCGGCGCTCGGGTGCAGGCGATGACGCCGACGCGGTCGCCGGTCGGGGCGGGAGGGTGGAGCTGGGAGGGGTGTTGACGCACGGAGAGGTCGCGTCTGGCGGCCCGGCGTCGGGCACGACGGGCCGCCAGACGCTCGAAGGACACGACATGGGAGTCCTCGAGACTGCCGGCACCGGGCAGAGGCGGCTCATCGGCCTCCCAGGCGGTGGCCGAGGCCAGGGCCATGGGGCGGAGGTGGTGGACGCACACCTGCCTGGCCCGTCCGACGCGAGGCAGCGCCGCACGGGGAGTGTCGGTGTGGACGTGCACCTGGTACAGGCCCACGCCCAAAGCGTCGGGGGTGCCGACGACACCTACCGAGTCGCCGACGCGCTCGAGCTCGCGGCGCAGAGTCTCGGCCTGGGCGGCGGTGGCCTCGAGCAGGTACATGACCTCGAACGCTCCGGCGGAGGCCGTCTGCGCGTCGGTGTCCGCACCGGCGGCCCCGTGCGCGGCACCGGCTAGGAGGTCGACGAGCATCTGGTGGGCGACGTCGGTGTAGGGGCGCGGGATCGTGCTCTCCCGCGCCCGGTCGCCGCTCAGGGGCCGGTCGCCGGCGTCGACCGTGTCCGACAGGCTGGTGAGGACGAGCATGAGGGCGGCGCCCCCGGCGTCGACCGGACCGTGCCCCAGCCCGGCGGTCTCCACGACGCTCTCCTGGGCTCCGAAGGCCGCGGCCGCGCAGATCGCCGAAACGCTGGAGGGCGCGGCGGGTCCTGATTCCTCCAGGGCGGTGCGGGAGGCCGCAGCGGCATCGCGGGCGACGGTCAGCAGGGTGCCCGGCACCGGATGGGACACGGCGGCCCAGGTGGTGGCCGCGATGCGCTCGTAGACGTGGACGAGCTCGACCGGCCTGAGGCCGTCCGGTTCGGGCGCCTCGGCGCAGACGTCCGCGAGCGCGGTCAGGGCCTGGGAGATCAGCAGCCCGGAGTTGCCGCGCGCGCCGCGCACAGCGCCGTCGGCCGCCGCTCGGGAGGCCTGCGCCAGGTCGGTGCCGGACGGGAGGAGATCCAGGGCGTCGCACGCGGCGCGCACGGTGAGCAGAACGTTGGTTCCGGTGTCGGAGTCGGGGACGGGGAAGACGTTGAGAGAATCGACCAGAGGGCGGGTGATCTCGCCCGTGCGGCACGCCAGCCGCAGCCAGGCGCGCAGCACGTCGGCGGTGATCGCGCGCGCGGGAACCGGGGCGGGCGGCTGGCCGTTCCTCTGCCGTATCACGCCGCGTTCTCCTTGGCTGCTGTGGGTGGCGGGCCCGGCCGTCCGTACGGGGCGGTGGGAGGACCCCTGCACCATCAAAGGCTACCGGTATGCGCGGGCGCGCGCGCCCTGCACCCGGCGACGCGCCGCGCGGCGGGCGATCTGAACGGTCCGAACGTGTGCCCGAGCCCACGCCGAGATCGCTTGGGCCGCCCGCCGGCCGTCCGGTAGGGTGCAGTGGTTGCCTGAGGCGCGAGTTCTCGGGCGGTTGATCCAGCACCGGGAGCTCGTCCGGTGCCCCGCAAGAAGATTCAGGAGTGAGACCGTGGCTGCTGTGTGCGACGTCTGCGGCAAGGGCCCCATCTTCGGCAAGAGCGTCTCGCACTCCCACGTGCGGACCAACCGCCGGTGGAACCCCAACATCCAGCGTGTGCGTGCTCTCGTCAACGGCGCCCCCAAGCGCCTCAACGTGTGTACGTCCTGCCTCAAGGCCGGCAAGGTGACGCGCAACATCTGAGAGCGTTTCCGCCGAGCTCCGGAGGCCGTCACCTTCATCGGTGGCGGCCTTCGTCGTGTCGTCGTCCTCTCGCCGGCATCGGCGGCTCCGCGCCGAAACCCCGAAGTAGTGATGCCGTGCGCCGCTGATCCCGCGGGCGATCCGCTCTCAGTCGCGGAAATGGTCCCATCCGGTCCCGACGTCCGGGGCCCTCCCACCGACCATCACGCGCGGGCCGTCGCCCGGCGCCAGCGCCCGCCCGACGACGCGACTGCCGGCCGGGAGCCCGGAGGCGGCCTCGGGCGGAACGGCGGCGAGCATGCCGTGGTCCTCCCCCCCGGTCAGCACCCACCGACGGGCCAGCGCCCGGGCGGCGGTCCTGGAGCCCTCCAGCAGGCGCGCCACCGGCTCGAGTGCGGCCAGGTCCTCCCCGACACCGGTGTCCAGCCCCGCGGGATCCTCGACGTCGATGCGCACCCGGGAGGCGACGGCCATGCGCCCGGCGTCGCGCAGCAGCCCGTCGGAGATGTCCATCATCGCGGTGGCGCCGGCATCGGCCAGAGCGGGGCCGGCCGCCAGGGGCGGGGCGGGGACGCGGAAGACGGACAGCGCCTCGTGCCCCGCGGCGCGCGCATCCTGCGGGAACCCGTCCCAGGCTAAGGCGCCCTTCTGCGCCCCGGTGCGGCCGGGGTCGTCGATGCCGGCGTCGAGCAGTGCGAGTCCGGCGGCGCTGCGGCCCAGCGTGCCGATGTGGACGAGCAGGTCACCGGGTCGGGCCCCTGACCGCAGGACGGGCGGGCGATCCTCCAGATCGCCGTGGACCGCGACGGCGATCATGAGGCTCTCGCCCGCGCTCAGGTCCCCGCCGACGACGCCGGCCCCCGCCTGCTCGCAGGTGCGGCCCAGGCCGCGGGCAAGATCCCGGACCCAGGCCAGGGGCGTGGCCCGCGGCAGGACGAGACTGACGACCAGCGCCACCGGTCGGGCCCCCATCGCCGCGATGTCCGCGAGGTTCTGGGCGGCGGCGCGCGCTCCGATCTCCTGCGCGCTCGACCACGCGATGGAGAAGTGGTGACCCTGGACCAGCACGTCCGTGCTCACGCAGTAGCGTCCGTCGGGGGCTGTCAGGACAGCGCAATCGTCCCCGTTGCCGACCAGCTCACGACGACTGCGCGGCAGCAGCGGCGCGAAAGCGGCCAGGAGCCCCTCCTCCGTGAGGTCGGCAACCGTGGCCGGCCGGCGGCCCCGGGGGCCGGAGTCCTCAGCGGTTGACATCGTCAGGACGCTCCAGAGCCAGATCGATGAGCTCTCCGATCAGCGTGGGGTAGTCCATTCCGGTCACATTCCACATGTAGGGGTACATGGAGAAGGGGGTGAAGCCCGGCATGGTGTTGACTTCATTGACGATGGGGCGTCCATCCTCAGTGAGGAAGAAGTCGACTCGTGTCAGCCCCTCTCCCCCGATGGCGAGGAAGGCCTCGGCGGCGGTGGACATGATCAGCTCGCGCTCGTCGGGCGCGATGGGCGCCGGGCAGACCATCTGGACGGCCTCGTGAGCCAGGTACTTGGTCTGGTAGTCGTAGAACTCGCCGGCGCCGTGGGAGGCGTCCATGACGATCTCGCCGGGCTCGGCGACGCGCGGGGCGGCGTCGCCGTGACCGCCCAGGACGGCGACCTCAATCTCGCGCCCGATGATCCCCGTCTCTACGAGCACCTTGGGATCCACCGCGCGGGCGGCCTCGATAGCGGCGGGCAGGTCATCGCCGCGTTCGACCTTGGTGATGCCCAACGACGAACCGGCGCGCGCGGGTTTGACGAACAACGGGTAGTCGAGCGCCTCGCATTCGCCCAGCACGGCATCGCGGTCCCGACTCCACCGGTGGGGGCCGACGACGACGTGCGGGGCTGTGGCGATGCCGGCGGCGTTCAGAAGCACCTTGGTGACCTGCTTGTCCATGCCCGCGGCGCTGGCGAGGACGCCGCAGCCCACGTAGCGGATGCCCAGCATCTCGAGCATCCCCTGGATGGTGCCGTCCTCGCCGTAGGGGCCGTGCAGCAGCGGCAGAACGACGTCGACATCGCCCAGAACGTTCGGGCCGGTGGGAGTCAGAGCGGTCAGCGCCCCGCCTCCGAGTCGTACGGCGAGCTCGCCGCGGCCCAGGCCGTCGGCGGTGATCCGGACCGGGGGCCGGGAGTCGTCCAGGGCCAGGGCGGCGGGGTCGTCGTCGACGAGGACCCACTGACCGGTCGGCGTGATGCCGATGGGCAGCACGTCGTAACGGTCGCGGTCGATGGCCGACAGGACCCCGGCGGCCGTCGCGCACGAAATGGTGTGCTCCCCGCTGCGCCCTCCGAAGACGACCGCCACACGCGGCTTGCGCTTGTCTCGTCGGATCGCGTCGCGGGAGGACTCGAGTGAGGGGGTCGGCTGGGTGGCTGGGTTGTCCGGCATGCCGCCAACGCTACCGCCGCCCCGCTTCCGGCGGGGCATCGGGCCGGAAGGCCGCCCGGTCGCTGCTCCGGCCACTACCGTCCCTGGCCTGCCCGAACTCCCGGGCCCGGCGCACCGGATCGCTCCCCGTCCGCCCGATCCCGCCGTCAGGCGATGGGGCCGGCGTGGACGCCTTCGGCCTTGCGGGGTCTGGCCAGCAGGGCGTCGTTGACCTCGGTGACTGTGGCCCGCCCCTCGACGACGGCGACGACACCCGCGGTGATGGGCATCTCGACGCCGTGAGCGGCGGCCAGGTCGAGCACCGCGCGGGCCGATCTGGCCCCCTCGGCCACGCCGCGCGAGGCCCGACCGGCCTCGGCCACGCTCATGCCCTCACCCAGGCGGCGGCCGAAGGTCTGGTTGCGCGACAGGGGGCTGGAGCAGGTCGCCACCAGGTCCCCCAGGCCCGCCAATCCGGGGAAGGTCTCCGGGCGCGCCCCCAGGGCCAGTCCCAGGCGGGTGATCTCCACCAGGCCGCGGGTGATGATGGTCGCCATGGAGTTGTCGCCGAAGCCGCACCCGGCCGCGGCCCCCACCGCCAGGGCGATGACGTTCTTGACCGCCCCGCACAGCTCGACGCCGAGCACGTCGGTGTTCGTGTAGGGCCTGAAGGTGCTCGTGGCGCACAGCGCTGCCACCCGCGCCGCGACGACCTCGTCGATAGCGGCGACCACGGTGGCCGTGGGCTGGCGGGCCGCGATCTCATCGGCGAGGTTGGGCCCCGAGACGACGGCGACCCGCTCCGCCGGCAGGTCGAGGACGTCGGCGAGGACCTGACTCATGCGCATCCTCGTACCGAGCTCGACCCCCTTCATCAGGGAGACGGCGAGAGCACCGTCGGCGATTTCACCTCGCAGAGGGGTCAGCACGCCGCGGGCGCTCTGAGAGGGCACGGCGACGACGACCAGACCCGCGCCCTCGACGGCCCGCACCAGATCGCTCGTGGCCGACACGCCCTCGGGAAGGTGGTGCCCGGGGACGTAGCGCTCGTTGCGGCCGGCGTTGATCTCGCGGACCAGATCCGTACGGCGGGCCCACAGAGTCGTCGGCGTGCCCGCCTCGGCGAGGAGGCAGGCGAAGGTGGTGCCCCAGGCGCCCGCGCCGACGACGGCCGCCCGCGCCACGTCCCCCCCGCTCACGGCTGCGCCTCCGTGCCCGTCTGCGCGTCGGGCCCGCTCTGCTCTCCGGCGTCCGGGCGGGAGCCCTCCTCGATGTCGGGGCCCGGCTGCGGGGCCGGATCGGGCTTGCGCACGCCGTGTCGATTCTTACCGGGGTCGCCGTCGTAATGAACATCGTAGGGGCGGGGGGCCTCCTCGCCGCGCAGGTCCTCGACCAAGGAGGTGATGCGCCGCATGATCTCGGCCGTCGCGGTGCGCACCGCCGCATGGTTCCCGGTATCGGAGCCGAAGGACTCCACAGTGAAGGGCTCGCCGATGATGACTCGCACATCCTTGCGGGGGAAGGGGTGGAAGCCACCGCCGAAGGAATCGAGGATGTCCTGCGCGCCCCACTGCCCCATGGGCAGCACGGGCGCACCCGTACTCATGGCCAGGCGCGCCGCGCCCGTCTTGCCGGTCATGGGCCACAGGAGAGGGTCGCGCGAGAGCGTGCCCTCGGGAAAGATCATGATGACGTCCCCGGCGAGCAGCCGCTTCTCCGCCTCGACCAGGGAGCTGCCGGCGTTCTTCGTCCCCCGGTAGACGGGGATCTGACGGCCGGCCTTGAAGACGAGCCCGAGAAGCGGGACGTTGAAGATCGAGGACTTGGCCAACGAGTACGCCGGCACGTCCTGATCGACCAGGGCGCGCATGGCCGTCAGCGAGTCCAGATCGGACAGATGGTTGCACACGGCGATGAAGCCGCCCTCGCGCGGAATGTTCTCCGCCCCGCTCACATGGAAGCGGGAGACGAGCTTGAGGAACGGGATGATCGCTCCTCGAGCTGCGAACCGGTAGAAGAGGGGCATGGGTCGGGTCGTGGGCACGACGCGACTCTAGCCGGTGCTCGCGCTCGGGCGCATGAGCGGTCTGATGGGGCGTCTCGGCCGGCGCCCTGTCAGGCCAGCCTGGAGACGTCGGCGTCGAGGGAGGCGAGCTTGCTCATGAAGTGCTCGTAGCCACGATCGATGAGGTTGATCCCCTCGACCCGGCTGGCGCCCTCGGCGGCCAGGGCCGCTATCAGATGGGAGAAGCCGCCGCGCAGGTCGGGCACCACGATATCGGCGCCGTGCAGCGGCGAGGGGCCCGAGACGACGGCCGAGTGGTAGAAGTTGCGCTGGCCGAAACGGCACTCCGTCCCGCCCAGGCACTCCCGGTAGACCTGGATGGTGGCGCCCATCTTGCGCAGAGCCTTGGTGAAGCCGAAGCGGTTCTCGTAGACGGTCTCATGGATGATCGACAGACCATCCGCCTGGGTGAGGGCGACCACCAGCGGCTGCTGCCAGTCGGTCATGAAGCCGGGATGAACGTTGGTCTCCACCACGATGGATCGCAGGTCACCGCCGGGGTGGTAGAAGCGGATGCCGTCATCGCGCACGTCGAAGGCGCCGCCGACCTTGCGGAAGGTGTTGAGGAAGGTCGTCATGTCGCCCTGGTGGGCGCCGCGCACGAAGACGTCGCCGTGGGTGGCCAGGGCGGCGGAGGCCCATGACCCCGCCTCGATGCGGTCGGGCAGGGCCGCATGGTTGTACCCGGCGAGTTCGCTGACGCCCTCGACGTGAATGGTGCGGTCGGTGTCCACCGAGATGATGGCGCCCATCTTCTGCAGGATGTCGACCAGATCGAGGATCTCGGGCTCAACGGCGGCGCCGCGCAGCTCGGTCAGCCCGTCGGCGCGCACCGCGGTGAGCAGCGTCTGTTCGGTGGCGCCGACGCTCGGGTAGGGCAGGTCGATGACGGTGCCGCGCAGCCCGGCCGGGGCGGTGATGTGGATCCCGCCCTCGAGCTTGTCGACGACCGCTCCGTACTTGCGCAGGATCTCCAGGTGGAAATCGATCGGACGATCCCCGATGCGGCAGCCTCCCAGATCGGGGATGAAGGCCTCCCCCAGCCGGTGCAGCAGCGGGCCGCAGAAGAGGATGGGGATGCGGGAGCTGCCGGCATGCGCGTCGATGTCGGCCATGTGGGCGCTTTCGACTCGCGAGGGGTCCAGGCGCAGCACCCCCTCGGTCTGGTCGTAGTCGATGGCCACTCCGTGCAGGGACAGCAGACCGGAGACGACGTCGACATCACGGATGAGAGGAACATTGCGCAGGACGGACGGGGTCGTGCCGAGCAGAGCGGCAACCATCGCCTTGGGCACGAAGTTCTTCGCCCCGCGTACCGTGATCTCCCCCGCGAGGGGGCGTCCGCCCTGGACCTGGAGCAGTCCGTCGACCATCAAGTACCTCCGAAACGATGTGGCCGCGGATGCCGCGGATGTCTGGGGACGCCCTGTGAGCGCAGCGCCGTCTCAGCATAGGCGAGACCACGGCCCAGCGGGAATCGCGGAGCGCACTCGGCCCGTGGCGTGCGCCTCAGCCTTCGGCGCGGGCCGTCAGGAACCCGGGGACGACGGGCATATCGGCGGCGCGCGCGGGCACGACCTCCTCCTCGGGCAGATGCCGGGCCGGCAGCGTGGTCGGCTTGAAGGCGGGGCGCGCCCGCTCGTAGGCGACGATCTCGTCGGAGTGTCGAAGGGTCAGCGAGATGTCGTCCAACCCCTCCATGAGGGTCCAGCGCACGTAGTCGTCGATCTGGAACGTGGTGCGCAGACCACCGGCCTCGACGGTGCGCTCGGCCAGATCCACCGTGACCTCGGTGCCGGGCTCGGTCTCCAGGATTTTCCACAGCTGCTCGGTGTCGTCCTGGCTGATGACGCCCGCCACCAGCCCCTGCTTGCCGGCGTTGCCGCGGAAGATGTCGGCGAAGCGCGGGGCGAGGACCACCTTGAACCCGTAGTCCTTCAGGGCCCACACGGCGTGCTCGCGCGAGGAGCCGGTGCCGAAGTCGGGACCGGCCACGAGCACGCTGGCATGCTTGTAGGCCTCCCGATTGAGAACGAAGTCGTCCTCGTTCGCCCTCCAGGAGGCGAAAAGGGCGTCCTCGAACCCGGTGCGGGTGACGCGCTTGAGGTAGACGGCCGGAATGATCTGGTCTGTATCCACGGCGCTGCGCCGCAGCGGGGCGCCGATGCCGGTGTGACGGATGAATGCGTCCACAGTGGTTCTCCTGGTGAATCTTGAGCGGGGCTCCTGCCAAGCCCGCTGACGAATCGCCCCGGTCCGGTTCAGGCCGCGGCGCCGACGACAGGCGCGGGCAGATCGGAAGGGGTAGACAGGGTGCCGCGCACGGCGGTGGCGGCTGCGACCAGGGGCGAGACGAGATGGGTCCGCCCGCCCTTGCCCTGGCGGCCCTCGAAATTGCGATTGGAGGTGGAGGCGGCGCGCTCGCCGGGCGCCAGCTTGTCGGGGTTCATGGCCAGGCACATCGAGCAGCCGGCGTTGCGCCATTCGGCACCGAACTCCTTGAAGACCCGGTCCAGGCCCTCGGCCTCGGCCTGAAGGCGCACGCGGGCCGAGGCGGGCACGACCAGCATGCGCACGCCCGCCGCCTTGCGGCGCCCCCGCACGACCTCGGCGGCGGCGCGCAGATCCTCGATGCGCCCGTTGGTGCAGCTGCCGAGGAAGACGGTATCGACCCTGATGTCGCGCAGCGGCGTGCCCGGGGTCAGGTCCATGTACTCCAGGGCCCGCTCGGCGGCGCGGCGCCGGGTCTCATCGGCGATGGATTCGGGATCGGGGACGCGGGCGGAGATGGGAAGGCCCTGACCGGGGTTGGTGCCCCACGTGACGAAGGGCTCGATGTCGGCGGCCGTGAGATCCACCTCCGCGTCGAAGACGGCGTCCTCATCGGTGCGCAGACTCCTCCAGTACTCCACGGCGGCATCCCAGTCCGCGCCCCGCGGGGCATGAGGACGGCCGGCGAGATAGGAGAAGGTTGTCTCATCGGGAGCGATCATGCCGGCCCGGGCGCCGCCCTCGATGGACATGTTGCAGATGGTCATGCGGGCCTCCATCGAGAGCTGTTCGATGGCGCGGCCGCGGTACTCGATGACATGACCCTGGGCCCCGTTGGTGCCGATCCTGGCGATGACGGCCAGGATGATGTCCTTGGCTCCGGACCCGGCGGGCAGGTCGCCGTCGACGCGCACGCTCATCGTCTTGAACGGCGCGATGGGCAGAGTCTGGGTGGCGAGCACATGCTCGACCTGACTGGTGCCGATGCCGAAAGCCAGTGCCCCGAAGGCGCCGTGAGTGGAGGTGTGGGAGTCGCCGCATACGACGGTCATGCCCGGCTGGGTCAGACCCAACTGGGGGCCGACGGCGTGGACGATGCCCTGATCGGCGTCGCCCAGGGAGTGCAGGCGCACACCGAACTCAGCGCAGTTGGCGCGCAGCGTCTCGATCTGGGCGCGGCTGGTGACGTCGGCGATCGGCAGGTCGATGTCGAGCGTGGGGGTGTTGTGGTCCTCGGTGGCCAGGGTCAGGTCGGGACGGCGGACCCCGCGACCCGCCAGACGCAGCCCCTCGAAGGCCTGGGGGCTGGTGACCTCGTGGACGAGGTGGAGGTCGATGTAGAGCAGATCGGGAGCTCCGTCCGTGCCCTGAGAGACGACGTGGTCGCGCCAGACCTTCTGGGCGAGGGTCATTCCCATCGCTGCGTATCCTTTCCTTTCCCGGAGGGGCCCGGGGCCCTGAGGACTCTATCTCCGTCGAGGCGCCAGAGCGCCGCGGTGCGCAGCCGCGGCAGCGCCGTGGCGCTTCCCACGACGGTACGGGGTGCCGGCCAGCATGACGATCGATCGTGAGGATGCTGACACGACGCCATTTCTGGATCGCAGAATACTTGAAGTCTCATCACTCGGAATGGCAGTATCAGATTATGGACGAGTTGAGCGAGATGGAGACTGAGACCAGCAGCGGCGTCGGCGTCATCGATAAGGCCGCCCTCGTCATGAACGCGCTGGAGGCGGGGCCCGCGACTCTGGCCCAGCTCGTCTCCTCCACCCACCTGGCTCGCCCCACCGCCCACCGCATCGCCGTGGCGCTGGAGTTCCACCGGCTCGTTTCGCGCGATTCCCAGGGCCGCTTCGTCCTCGGCCCGCGCCTGAGCGAGCTCGCTTCCGCCGCCGGGGAGGACCATCTCCTGGCCGCGGCGGGGCCGGTGCTGGCGGCGCTGCGCGACAAGACCCACGAGTCCTCCCAGCTCTACCGCCGCCAGGGCGATGTCCGCGTCTGCGTGGCCAATGCCGAACGTCCCATAGGCCTGCGCGACTCCATCCCCGTGGGCGCCACCATGTCGATGCAGGGCGGATCCGCCGCCCAGGTGCTTCTGGCGTGGGAGGAGCCCGATCGCCTGCACCGCGGTCTGGTGGGAGCGCGGTTCAATGCCACAATGCTCTCGGCCGTGCGCCGTCGCGGCTGGGCCCAGTCCGTGGGCGAGCGTGAGCCCGGCGTCGCCAGCGTCTCGGCCCCGGTGCGCGGGGCGAGCAGCAAGGTGATCGCCGCCGTGTCGATCTCAGGGCCGATCGAGCGCATGGGTCGTCAGCCCGGCCGCGTCCACGGCGGGGTCGTCATGGCGGCGGCGCGCCGACTATCCGAGATCCTGCGCAACAGCGATGCGGGTTGACCCACCCGCCTCCGTCCGGAGTCGGTCACGCTCCGCGCCCGCTGCGGGCCGACCTGCACCAGGGCCCGTGGCCGGTCCGCAACCGACCGTAGACTTCATTCATGCGCCGCACTCTGCTCGTCACCAACGACTTCCCACCCGTCGTGGGGGGCATTCAGTCCTACCTCGATGACTACACCTCGCGCCTGCCGGCCGACGACCTCGTGGTCCTGGCCTCCACGCCCCCCGAGGGCCCGCAGGCGGCCCGCGCTTTCGACGAGACCCGGACCTTCGAAGTGGTGCGGGTGCCCACTGGCATGCTGCTCCCGACGCCGAGGGTGCGGGCGCGCATGGAGCACCTCATCGACGCCCGCGGTATCGAAACCGTCTGGTTCGGAGCCGCCGCTCCTCTGGGCCTGCTCGGCGCGTCGGCGAGACGGGCCGGTGCGACTCGCATCATCGCAACCACTCACGGCCACGAGGTCGGCTGGAGCATGGTCCTGGGAGCCCGCCAGATGCTGCGCAGGATCTTCCGCCACGCCGACGTCGTGACCTACATCTCGCGCTACACGCTCGATGAACTCCGCCCCCACATGCCCGCCGACCAGCGAGTGCTGCATCTGCCCAGCGGCATCGACGTCGAGCGCTTCCACCCCGACGCCCGAGCCCGTGCGGCGCTGAGATCCCGCTACGGCCTGGGCGAGGCGCCGACCGCCGTATGCGTCTCACGACTTGTGGCGCGCAAGGGCCAGGACTCTCTCATCGCGGCCTGGCCTCGAGTGGTCGACCGGGTCCCGGGGGCCAGGCTCGTCATCGTCGGCTGGGGTCCCTACGCCAGGCGGCTGGCCGAACTCAGGCGCTCCTCACCGACGGGCGAGTCGATTACCCTGACCGGCCGCGTCCCCCATGACGAGCTCGCGGGCCACATGGCCATGGGCGACGTCTTCGCCATGCCGTGCCGCACACGCGGTCATGGCCTCGACGTCGAAGGGCTGGGCATCGTCTTCCTCGAGGCCTCCGCGACGGGACTGCCCGTCATCGCCGGTGCGAGCGGCGGGGCCCCGGAGACCGTCGAAGAGGGCGTGACCGGGAACGTGGTCGACGGCCGCGATCAGGACGCGCTGGTCGAGGCCCTGGTCGCTCAGCTGACCGACCCGGCACTGCGGGAGCGAATGGGTGCAGCGGGCCGGTCACTCATGAAGGAGCGGTGGACCTGGCCGTCACTGGTCGCCGGCCTGACCGGGGCCATCGATGCACGATGAGGGCGGAAGCGGCACCGGAACGGCCCGAGGGCGGCCCCAGGAGGAGGTCGCGAACCCGGTGACAGCGCAATGGGAGCGCACGAACCCCGAACTGCTGGCGCGCACCGCCACGGACCCCTCCACCCGACTCGAACTCGCACTGCTGGCCGCCTGGTGCCCGCAGACCCTCCTGGCCCGACCGGACGGGGGCGGTTGTGTCGTGCGCTACCACTCGGGAATGACGAAAAGGGCCAACTCGGCGCTCGCGCTCGCCCCGTCCATCGGGAGTCTGGGCGAGGCGGCACGGTGGTACGGCCGTCACGGTCACGAGCCCGTGACGATGGTCCCATGCGGGGCGGCTCTTCCGCCCTGCGTGCGCCCGAGCATCGATCCCGAGGTGCTCGTCATGACCGCGCAGACCCGCGAGGCGATCGGAGCCCGCCGTCCGACCCGAGCTCCAACGGCATGCGTGAGCACCGAGCCGCACGGGTCCTTCATCGAACGCACGGCGCGACGCGCCCGCCCCGGAACGTCCCCCACTCAGGCCCGGGCGCTGGCCGCTCGCCTGCTCACGAGCGCGCCCGAGCAGGTCTTCGCCAGCACGCCGTCCGGCGCCACGGGACGACTGGCCCTGACCGGGATCGATGGCACCGCTGTCATCGATGGCATTTTCGTGCCGCGGTGGGCCCGACGTCGAGGAGAGGCCACCGCCGTGGTCAAGGCGCTCATCGAGACGGCGGCCGCGCGAAATGCGCACCGGGTGGCACTGGAGGTCGAGGACGGCAACGACGGCGCCATCGCCTGCTATCTCCGGCTGGGATTCGAGGTGCGTCACCGCCACCGCTACGTCACCTGCGTCACCGCGGACCCTGCGGATTGACGAGCCGACGCCCGGCGCGTCGTGCGGTCAGCATTCACCCCTCGTGGGCGAGGTGGCCGGAGCGCAGGTCGGCGATGGCCGACTCGAAGTCATCCAGACTGTTGAAACCCGAGTAGACGGAGGCGAAGCGCAGGTAAGCGACTTCGTCGAGCTCGCGCAGCGGTCCCAGGATCGCCAGTCCGACATCGTGGGAGTCGACGAGCGCCTGGCCGGTGCCCCGGATAGCCTCCTCGACCTTATGGGCCAGCAACGCTAAGTCGTCGTCCGAAACGGGCCGTCCCTGGCAGGCGCGGCGCACGCCCATGATCACCTTGGCGCGGGAGAAGGGCTCGACCGCGCCGGACCGCTTGCGCACCGACAGGCTGGCGGTCTCCACCGTGGTGAAGCGGCGCCCGCACCGAGTGCACTCCCGACGACGGCGGATCGACGTCCCGTCCTCAGCGGTGCGGGAGTCCACCACGCGCGAGCCGTCATGCCGGCAGAAGGGACAGTGCACGCCGAGATCCTCCACTTGATTGCATCGATGTGCAATGGAGACTAAACGCACAACCGGTTCCCCGCAAGCCGCGTCTGCCCGCAGCTCACTCAACGGGAACCACCAGAACCTGACCGGGCTCGACCGAGGACGATGTCAGACCGTTGAGTTCGACGATCCGAGTGACGGTTTCGCCGACGTCCCCGGTGCCCGTCTGTGCCGCGACCTCCCACAGCGACTGACCGATCTGAACGGTGGCCGTCGTCGTCCCGCCCGGAGCGCCCGCGAAGCCAGTGGCCGCGATGCCGAGCGCAATGACCATGACGGCTGCGAGCGTCAGGCAACTCACCGCCGCGAGTCGGCGCAGCCCGACCGGTGGCGCCCGGTGAGGCCCCCGAGCGGAGCTCCCGGAGGCCTCACCGCGCACCGCCCCGCGGTATCGGGCCTGAAGCTCTCGGCGGCGCTGGGCCCGCACGGCCGGGTGATGCGGCGCCAGATCCGCCGGTCGCATCCCGGGGAGGTCGGCTGGCCGCCCGGCTCTCGGGGCGACGGGTCGGCGAGTCAGTTCCACGGGGAGTTCCGCCCTCCGGGCCGCCGACGATGTCCGGGCGGCCGAGGGCGCCTCAGTCACCAGGCGAAGGCGGCCACCGGCGCGGTCGATGGCACCGGGAAGGACCGTTGGGACGACGTCCCGACGACGGGACGAGGGCGGAGCGGACGGGCTCATGGAAACCTCCTGAACATATGTTCGACGAACGTCTGTTCGATACCTTAGTCGGGAACGAACTCCGTGTCCAGAACGTTTTCGAACACATGTTTGAAACAGTGGGCGATCCCCCGTAGGCTTGAGGCGCCAAGACCACCATGGACCACCGACACGAATTCGACCCCTCGATCGACCGCATGTCCGGATCGTCCGGATCGTCCGGAACCCGCGGCAACGACCGCATGCGGGACGGGGCCGAGGAAGGATCGCCCGGTCATGAAAACCACCGGCACCACCGCCCCGGTCTCGACGGCAGCGGCCCTCAGCACGCTCGACACCCGCGCCCGCGCCGTCTACGAGACCGTGCGGGACGCCGTCACCACCCACGGCTATCCGCCATCCATGCGGGAGATCGGCGCCACAGTCGGCCTGACGAGTCCGTCCTCTGTCAAGCATCAGCTCGATAAGCTCGAGCGGCTGGGCCTGGTGCGTCGTGACCCGAACCGTCCGCGCGCCATGGAGGTCATCGCGTCCGAGCAGCCGGATCCCACCTCCGGGAGCGGATCCCTCTCCTCCTCCGAAGGCATGGAGGAATCCGCTGCCGCCTCCGCACTGCCGGTGCTACCCGGCGTGGCCGAGGGCGAGGCCGTCGCGGTGCCTCTCGTCGGACGGATCGCGGCGGGCTCCCCCATCCTCGCCGAGCAGAGCATCGAGGACGTCATGGCTCTGCCCCGGCGCCTGACCGGGGATGGCGAACTCTTCATGCTCAAGGTGCACGGCGATTCCATGACCGAGGCCGCCATCTGCGACGGGGACTGGGTCGTGGTGCGCGCTCAGGCGGACGCCTCGAACGGCGACGTCGTGGCCGCCCTGCTCGATGACGTCGATGGCGCCTCCGCCACGGTCAAGGTCCTCTCGCGCGAGAACGGCCACCAGTGGCTGCTCCCCCGCAATCCCGACTACTCCCCGATCCTCGGGGACGAGGCCAGCATCATGGGGAAGGTCGTCACGGTCCTGCGCGCGCTGTAGCGCGACACTCCCGCAGCCGCCCGCGAGGTCGTCTCCTCCGCCTGCGCGGCTCCGCGCCGATACGACGGGGCCCGGCCCTGAGAAGGAGCCGGGCCCCGTGATGGTGCTGCGACGTCGTGAGCGGTCGGAACTGCGGGCTCCTCCCGGAGCCGAGCGGCTCTCAGTACCCCAGGCCGCGAGCAACCTCGCGCAGCCGCTCGGCCGACGAGGTCAGGCGGTCGCGCTCGTCGAGGGTCAGCGGCAGCTCGAGGCGGCGCCCGGCACCCTTACGCCCGACGATCGTGGGCACCGACATGCAGACGTCGGAAATGCCGTGCCAGTTGTCCAACAACGGGGACACCGTGAGCACGCGCTGCTCGTCGTTGAGAATCGCCCCGATGATGCGCTGGACGGCCAGGCCGACGGCGTAGTTCGTCACGCCCTTGCCCTCGATGATGCGGTAGGCGGAGCGCACGACGTCGTGAGTGATGCGGTCGCGCTTGTCCTGGTCGAAGACGCCGCCGTCCAGAGTCCTGCCCCACTGAGTGATCGGCACGCCGCCGATCTCCGTGGAGGACCACAGGGCGACCTCGGAGTCGCCGTGCTCGCCGGCGATGTACCCGTGGATGTTCTGGGTGGCCGTCCCCGTCTCCAGAGAGACGAGGTACCGCATGCGAGCGGTGTCCAGCACGGTGCCCGAGCCGAAAACCTGGTTCTCCGGCAAACCGGTGATCTTCCTGGAGCAGTAGGTCACGACGTCGACCGGGTTGGCGACCAGCAGGAAGATCGCGTTCGGAGCGACCTCGACCAGCTTGGGCAGGATCTTCTCCATGATGCCCACCGTCGCACCGGCGAGCTCGAGGCGCGACTGACCGGGTTTCTGCTTGGCCCCGGCGGTGATCGCAATGACGTCGGCGTCGCGGCAGATCTCGGGATCGTCGGAGCCCGAGACCGAACCGGCCGAGGTGAACTGGATGCCCTGGGCGATGTCGAGGGCCTCCGCCTCGACCTTGTCCTTCACGATGTCTTGCAGCACGACCTCGCGGGCGACGCCTTTGGTCACGCAGGCGTACGCGAGTGTCGAGCCCACGGCACCCGCCCCGATGACGGCGACCTTGGACGGACGACCTCCCGAGCCTGTCGGGTAGGAACCTTGAGCACTGTTGGTGTTGATGGCCTCGGACACGGTCTTCCTCCGAATCGGGTGGTGGCACGGCAGGCAAGCCGGCCAAGGCCAAGCGTACGCGGTGCAAACCCGCCCGTGGGGGAAACGTCATTATCCGTATCCGTTCAAAGCAGGACCGCGCAGCCGACGAGCACGCCGTGCACCCGAGTCTTCAGGTCGTCATCGGGCCGGCGATGCGTTCACGAACCGGACCGGGCCAGCCGTCCCAGGGCTCCGAGAACGGTATCGCGATCCCCAGTGGGCCATAGCGCCGGCATCGACCGAGCCAGAAAGGAGCCGTAACGGGCGGTGCGCAGCCGCGGATCGAGGACGGCGACAACACCGCGGTCATCGGGCCGGCGAATCAGTCGTCCGGCTCCCTGGGCGAGCAGGAGGGCCGCGTGGGTCGCCGACACACTCATGAATCCGTTGCCGCCCGCGGCCGCGACGGCCTCGCTGCGGGCCTGGGCCACGGGATCGTCCGGGCGCGGGAACGGGATGCGGTCGATGATCACGAGACGGCAGGTGCGTCCGGGCACGTCCACCCCCTGCCACAGGGAGAGGGTCCCCACCAGGCAGGCGTCCTCGTCGGCGGCGAAGGCCTCCACAAGAGTCGACAGCTGATCGTCGCCCTGCGCGTAAACGGTCAGGTCCGTAGCGCCGCGCAGCACCTCGGCGGCCTCCGCAGCGGCCCGGCGCGAGGAGAACAAGCCCAGCATGCCGCCGCCGCTGGCCTCGGTCAGCGCGAGGAGCTCGTCCAGAACCGCCTCGCAGATCCCCCGCCCCGGCCTGGGCAGGTGGGTAGGCGCGTAGAGAATGCCCTGACGCGCATAATCGAAGGGGGTGCCCACGTCCACGCCGTCCCACCGATCCGAGGCGACAGTGAGTCCCAGGGCGCGGGCCATCGGCTCGAAACCGCCGCCCAGGGCCAGAGTGGCCGAGGTCAGGACGACCGCGCGATCGTTCAGCAGGGAGTCGGCGATCGCGGCGGCGACATCGATGGGAGCCAGCGTCAGGCGCGGCGGCTCCGCCCCCGCGCGAGGCCGCTCCACCCAGGCGACATCGCGACGCTCGCGCACCGAGTCCGAGGTCATTCGCTCGATCGTGTCGATCAGGTCGGCCACTGCGGTGCGGGCCAGCGCCGCTCCCCCGGCGTCGGTGCCCCCGTCCCTGCTCGCCCTGGATGCTCCCCGCACATCGGCGAGCACCCGCCGCGCGGCCCCGTCCAGGACGACGAGCGCTTCGCGCCCGGCCGGCGGCAGCCCGTCTGCCAGACGCCCGTCGGGCAGGTCGGCCAGGGCGAGCTGGAGGCGCTGGCCCGCCTCCTCCAGCTCGGTGACCACCACCGAGGCGCCCCGCCGAGCGGCCGCGGCCACCCGCATGACGGCGGCCGCGGACAGGCTCACGGTGCCCTGGGAGCGGACCCGGCCGGCCAGCTCATGGGCTTCGTCGACCACGAGGACCCGGTAGTCGGGCAGCACTCCGACGTTGCCCGCCGCTGCGATACCGAGCATGGCGTGATTGGTGACGACGACGTCGGCCTGGCTCGCGGCGGCGCGGGCCAGCTCGGGGAAGCACTCCTCGTGCAGCGGGCAGGACGGGCCCAGACACTCCGCCCGCGACACCGAGACGTGCGCCCAGGCGCGGTCGCTCACACCGGGGATCAGATCGTCGCGGTCGCCGGTGGCGGTCTCGGCGGCCCACTCGCGCAGTCGGACGATCTGCTCCCCGACGCTGCCACGGTCGGCCTCCCCCACCCGGCCCGGGGTTGTCGCCGCGCCGGCGGAGAAAAGAGTGTCAGCGTCATCGTCGGGGTAGCCGCCGGCCAACCGGTGACGGCACAGATAGTTCTGCCAACCTTTGAGCAGAGCCACGGAGGGCCGCACGCCGGTGACGGCCTCGACGGCGTCGGCCGCCACAGGCGCATCCTTGGTCATCACCTGCCGCTGAAGGGCGAGCGTCGCGGTGGAGACCACGGCCCGTTCCTCGGCGGTCGCCGCGTGGAGCATGACGGGCACGAGGTAGCCCAGCGACTTGCCGGTTCCGGTGCCGGCCTGCACCAGCAGGTGCGAACCGGCGTCGAGCGCCGCCTCCACTCGGTCCGCCATCTCGGCCTGCCCCGCTCGAAGGCTCCCGCCGAGCCGGCGGACCGCCTCGGCGAGCGCCTCCCGGGCATCCCGGTCCTCGCTCACCTCGCGCTCACCCGGATGCCGATGCCGCCGAGACGGCGGCGGCGCGCAGCTCAGCGGCCAGTGGCGCAGCGACCCGGGCGACGACGCGGGTGCCGGCCTCGAGGTAGTCGATGGCATCGATCTCGCCATCGGCGTGCACCCTGGAGACCAGGTCGCCCCGCGCGTAGGGCACGACGAGGTCGACATCCGCCTCCGGACGCGGCAGCATCTCTTCGATGCGCCGTCGCAGCGTCTCCAGACCCCCGCCGGTGCGCGCGCAGACGCCGATCGCCCCGGGCAGGCGTGTGCGCAGGGCGGCGAGAGTGACGGCGTCGGCAAGGTCGACCTTGTTGAGCACAACGAGCTCGGGGACGTCGAGGCCGCCGGGGATGTCCGCGAGGACGGCCCGCACGGCGGTCACCTGACCGACCGGATCGGGGTGGGCGGCGTCGACGACGTGGAGGACGAGATCGGCGCCGCCCACCTCCTCCAGAGTGGAGCGGAACGCCTCGATGAGCTCGTGGGGCAAGTCGCGCACGAAACCGACCGTGTCGGTGAGGGTGTAGACGCGTCCGTCGGAGGTCTCGGCCCGGCGCACGGTCGGGTCGAGGGTGGCGAACAGGGCGTCCTGGACCAAGAGGCCGGCGCCGGTGAGTGCATTCATGAGGGAGGACTTACCCGCGTTGGTGTACCCGGCGATCGCCACCGAGGGGATGGGGCCGCGGCGCCGCGAACCGCGCTTGACCTCCCGGGAGGGCGTCATGGACCTGATCTGCCGGCGCAGCTTGGCCATGCGGGCCCGGATGCGGCGCCGATCGAGCTCGATCTTGGTCTCGCCGGGCCCGCGCGAGCCGATGCCCGCCCCCCCGGCGACGCGTCCTCCGGCCTGACGGGACATCGACTCACCCCAGCCGCGCAGGCGCGGCAGAAGGTACTCCAGCTGGGCGAGCTCGACCTGGGCCTTGCCCTCGCGCGACTTGGCGTGCTGGGCGAAGATGTCGAGGATCACGGCGGTGCGGTCGACGACCTTGACGCCCACGACATCCTCCAGGGAACGGCGCTGGGAGGGGGCAAGCTCGCCGTCGACGATGACGGTGTCGGCGCCTGCGACGGCGACCGTCTCGGCCAGTTCTCCGGCTTTGCCCGATCCGAGGTAGGTGGCGGGGTCGGGGTGATCGCGCTTCTGGATGAGGGCATCGAGGACCTGGGAGCCCGCGGTCTCGGCCAAGGCGGCGAGCTCGGCGAGACTGGTCTCGGCATCCTGGGCATCGGCGGTGCCAAACGCCGGGACCCGCGCGGCGGCCCGGGGCAGGTCCAGGCCGACGAGCACGACCTTCTCCAGGCGGACCTGACGGTACTCGACCTCGCTGACGTCCTGGAGTTCGGTGCTCAAAGTAGCGACGCGCCTCGTGCCCGCGCGGGCCTCGCGCTCCAGGGCGCCGTCGTCGAGCGCCTCACGGCTGGCATGCTCACCGGCGGTGGACGCCAGGGCGGTCCCGCCGCGGGAGAGGATACGGTCGACGATCTCCTCGGGCGAGGGGGCCCGCACCTGCGGATCAGTGAGCGATTGCGGGCGGGCCGGTTCGACGTCGTCGTCGGACTGGAGGGCCGGATCATTGGAAGCGGTCAAGAATCATCCTTCGCGTATGCGTACGGCGGAGCGGAGCTCGACGGACCGGCCCGATGAGGGCGGGCCGTGGCCGGGGATCGCGTGCGAGAGCCTCGCACCGACGCGGTCTCATCGCATACGAACGAACCACAGAGATGGCATTGTAGCGTCATCGGCGGCGATGGACCAGCCTCCGACGTCGCACCGGTCGTCCTCATCTAGGCTCGGACGGTGCGCTCCACCATTCGCCGGCCTGACGACTCCGCCCCTCCCTTAGTGCAGCGTCTGGTGACCACGAGCGTCGGCCGCCTGGCTCTGGCGCTGCTCGTCGTCGAGCTCCTGGCGGGGATGCAGACCTACCTCAATCAGACGATCCTTCCGCTGCTCGCCACGGACCTGAGGGCCCGCGACCACTACGGGCTGGTGACGGCGGCCGGGACGGTGCCCACCTTCCTGACAATGCCCCTGGGCGGGGCGATGCTGAGTCGGTGGCGCGCGGGCCCGCTCATGACGTCACTGACCGCTCTGCTCGTCGCAGGGGCGGTGCTGGGAGCTGCGGCCCCGGACATCAGCGTCTACGCGGCCGGGGAGGTGCTGCGCGGCCTGGCCGCCGGGGCGCTGTCGACGATCACCATGGGAGTGATGGTGGCAGGGCTGCCCGAGGCGTGGAGGCGCCTGTGCCTGGCGGCGGGCTCGGCGATGTGGGTCCTGTCCTCACTGGTCGGGCCCGTCTACGCGGCGGGGATCTCGGCGACCTGGGGCTGGCGCTGGGCGCTGGTGGCCTACACGCCCGTGCTCGTCATGGCCCGATTGGTCATGGCCCGTCAGATGGGCGGGCTGCGGATGTCCGAGGAGGAGGCCCGGCCGCCGGTTCTGCCCGCCCTGGCCCTGGCGTCGGGAGTGGCCGCCCTGGGGATCGCCCCCACCGGGACACCCTGGCTGGCGGTCGCGGGGGCGGCCGGAGGCAGCGCCGTCGTATGGGCCTGCGGAAGCGTCTTCCCGTCCGGCGTCATGCGTCTGGAACCGGGACGGCGGTCGGCGATCGCAACGCTCGCCTGGGTGTGCACGACCTACTTCAGCCTCGATCTCCTCATCTCACCGTCCGCGCACGACGTGCTCGACCTGGGCCCCGGAAGGGCAGGCCTGGCGCTCACACTCGCCGGGGTCGGGTGGAGCGCCGTCGCCATGTGGACCGGGGCGCATCCGGCGAGGCCGCGGCGCGCGTACCTGACGCGTGTAGGCGCGGGCTGTCTTCTTTTCGCCGTTGGCGGCGGACTCGTGGCGGGGGCGCTCGCCAGCCGGCTCCCGTGGTGGACACTGCACCTCGGCTGGGCCCTGTGCGGCCTGGGCATGGGCCTGGTCCACCAGGACACGATGATCCGCTGCGTCACGGCGCCCACCGAGCTGGGGGAGGCCGATGACGGCCTGTCCCCCGCGCGGGTCGCCACCTCCGTGACGGTCGCGGACAGCGCTGGAGCGGCGGGGCTCGGCACCTTCGTCACAGCTGCGGTCGCCCCGTCGGAGCAGGGGATCCAGGTCGATCTGGTCGTACCGGTCGTGACCGTTCTGACCGCGCTTCTAGCCCTCACGGCACTGCTCGCCCGCCGGGCCGCCTGAACCCGATAGCTCCACCGCCCCTACCCACTCCGACGGGAACCACGTATGAACAAAATCCGCGGCCTGCGGCGGGTGCGCCGAGCCAAGCACCGCACCCAAGTTCAGGGCCGGCTGAGACCGAGCCCGCAGAAGGCACCGGGGCCGTGGACGGGCGCGCGCCGGTAGCCTCAGGGTGTGAGCGAGCAGTACTTCACCCCCTCCCCCGACGCCGCCATGCACGAGCGCACGCACTCCTTCGTCATCCGCGGAGTCGACCACCGGGTGACGACGGCGTCGGGCGTATTCAGCGCCGACCGCCTCGACAAGGGCACGCAGGTGCTCCTCGATCACGTGCCCGACCCGCCCGGGCAGGGCACCTTCCTGGACCTGGGGTGCGGCTGGGGCCCGATCGCCCTGGCTCTGGCCGACGCCGCCCCGCGGGCCCGCGTACTGGCCGCCGATGTCAACGAACGCGCTCTGGAACTGACGGCTCGCAACGCGGCCGCCGCCGGGCGCGCGGGTGTTCACGTGGAGGAGTCCTCGGCGCTGCGTTCACGGTTGGAGCGCGAGGGCGCGCGAATAGACCTCATCTGGTCCAACCCGCCTGTGCGCATCGGCAAGGAGGGGCTGCACGCACTGCTGTCCGACTGGCTGGGGCTGCTGGCCGACGACGGCGAGGCGTGGCTGGTCGTCAACAGGAACCTAGGTGCGGACTCCCTGGTCCGCTGGCTGGCCGACCGGAGCTGGGCGGTGAGCCGGACGGCCTCGTCCAAGGGGTTCCGCGTCCTGCGCGTGAAGCGCTAATGCCACCTTCGAACAACACCCTTCAAAACCAGACTCTGAAGGCCGTCGAACGTTCAGCCGGCGCTCGTGAGGGGAAGTCCGAGCCCATGCGCCGGCGTGAGGGACTCGAACAGGTGGGCCTTCACTCCTCCCGCGTTCACCTGACTCGCCATGACGTGATCGCACTCGGAGCGCCGCACGACCAGCCCCTCGACAATGCGAGCCCGCTCCGAGTAGCCGCCCGCCTCGCTCGCGGGCGCGCCCGCCCTCATCGACCCCTGACGCAGGTGATAGTGAATTCCTCGGCCTGCCGGTAGCGCTGCTAGCGCAGGTCCAGCCGGCCGGTGCCGAAGGGCTGGAAAATCGAATCCTCCTACTGCCATCCGGACCGCTGCTCGAGGCGAGAAGCCGGGGCTGTTTTATAAGCGTGCTTGAGGGGGAAGTTCACGACCTGCCGACGGCCAGTGGTATGGGGCGCGGATCTCGATCTAGTCGAGTTCGGCACCGAGCGCCCGGCGGCCCGCCGGTCGGTGGAGCTCGAGCACATCACATGCCGATCTCGGACGGCCCATCGGTGCTTTCAACCGCCCCGCCCCTCTACACTGTTGCGCCGTGACACACGGCGATCCCTGCAATCCCCACCACGCTTACGCTCACCGGGGCGCCGTCGAGGGTGCTCCCCGCGGCCGTCTCCACGGCTGGCGCATCCCGGTCAAGGATCTGCTGCCGGTGGCTGGCCTGCCCATGTCGCGAGGTAACGCCCATCTCACCCAGCGTCCCACCACGACCGCCCCCTTCGCGCAGCATCTGCTCGCTCAGGGCGCCACCATCGCCGGCAAGACCCAGACCTCGGAGTACGGGGTCGCGACCTACTGCGAGCCGATCGGTTTCCCCGCCGTGGACAACCCCCTGTGGCCCGGGCGCACCCCGGGAGGGTCATCGGGCGGCGCTGCCGCGCTCGTCGCCGGCGGGCACGTGCGCGTCGCCCACGCCTCCGACCGGGGCGGGTCGATCCGCGTGCCCGCAGCCTGCTGCGGAATCTACGGGCTCAAACCCGCAGGCCGCGGCGGCATCCAGGGCCTGGTGGCGGCCGATCCGGACGATCTCGCCTTCGTCCTCGACCGCTCACCGCGTCGACGGCGTCTGCGCATTGGAGTCCTGACCGCGCCGGTCAACGCCGAGACCCCCGTGGCCGACGCCATGATCGCCGCGGTCGAGGAGGCCGCCAGCCTGCTGTCGAGGACCCATGAGGTGATCCCGGTCCCCGTTCCCTACACGCCGGAACGCTTCGCCCCCTTCCGTGACCTGTTCGCCTGGTATACGCGGGATCTGCCCGTCGAGTCGTCCCTCGGGCTGTGGCTCAAGGAGCACGGCCTGCGCATGTCACTCTCCGACCACGCCGCCGCCGAAGCCGCCGGCGAGGAGACGGCCGGCCTGATCAGGGCGAGCTGGGACGTCGACGTCGTCCTGTCCCCCGTCCTGTCCGAGGATCCGCCCGCGATCGGGCACTTCGCCGCCATGGCGCCCGAGGACGACTTCGACGCGCAGACCCGCTGGACCCCGTGGGCCACCGTGTTCAACATGACCGGGACCGCTGCGATGACCGTGCCCTGGCCGGTCGCCGGCCGCCAGCCGGTCGGCCTTCATCTGGGAGCGGTCGGCGGTGACGAGGCGGACCTGCTCGCGGCGGCGGCCGACCTGCGCGGGGACGTCGTGGACCGCCCCGGCAGTGGACTCACTCGCGAGGAGCCGCCGGCGCGCCGGTGACGGCCCGCTCGACGTCCTCGGCGGCGTCGGACAGGTCACTCACCGGCGTCGACCAGCGGCCCGCGAGCATGTCCGCAGCGACCCCGATGGCGAGGGCGAGCAGGGTCGGCATTATCCAGCCCGTCGAATCATTCCACACTCCGGTCCGCGCCAGCAGGGCGCTCGGGGACCTCCAGCCCGCTTTGGACAGGGCCGAGACGAGGCCGAGGGCGCTGGCCACCGCCACGGGCCAGATGTAGGCGGTTCGCAGGCGGCCTGGCGCAACGACGTCAATGATGGCCGCCGCCACGAGAGCGATGGTGATGGGGTAGAGCAGCAGCGTCAGAGGCGAGACGATCGTGATGATGACCGCCAGACCCAGGTTGGACAGGACGAAGGCGCATCCGGCCCCGATGACGAGGTGGCGCCGGAAGCTCACTCTGGGAAGAGTCGCGTAGGCGTAGCCGGCCCAGGCGGATAGGAGACCGATGCTCGTCGTCAGGCAGGCCAGGGTGACGATCGCCGCGAAAACAATGATGCCCGCGGATCCCAGGGCGTTGGACGCCGCCGTTCGCAGCAGCGCCGTGCCGTCATCGGCGGTGCCGTCGGTTCGCGCCCCGATCATCGCCAGGCCGACGTACACGGCGGCCAGGCAGGCGGCCGCGATGACGCCCGCACCCGCAGTGCCGCGCACGATCCCGCCGGTCGAGTCGATCCCGCGGGAGCGCAGCGTCTGAATCACGACAATGCCGAACACCGTCGCGGCCAGGACGTCCATAGTCAGGTAGCCCTGGGTCAGTCCGGTGCTGAAGGGGGAGGCGGCGTACGGGCCCGTGGCAGCGCGGTCGATGACATCCGCCCTCATCATGGTCGCGACGCACAGCACGGTGATGAGGGCCAGCAGCGCCGGGGTGAGCCACCACCCAATGCGGTCTGCCATCCGGCTGGGTCGCAGGGCGATGAGGACGGAGACGACCAGGAAGCCTGCGACGTGCGCCAGCAGCGCCCAGCGACCGGGATCCGCTCCGGCCAGCTCCAGCACGGGGCGTGTCGCGAGCTCGTAGGCGACGGTCACCACTCGCGGTATCGCATAGAGCGGTCCGATCGACAGGTACACGGCCGCGGGTGCGACCGCGCCGAAACGCCTGCCCGCACGACGCGCGAGCCCGAGAATGCCTTCGCCGGAGGTGGATACGGCGATGACCGCGACCAGCGGCAGGAGCACCCCGGTCATGAGGAACCCCGCCATGACCGCGGGAAGCTCGATCCCCGCGGAGGCGCCGAGCACCGGTGGGAAAATGAGATTGCCCGCGCCGAAGAACAGAGCGAACAGCATGAGGCCTGTGACGACGGTCGTCCCGACGCGGCCGGTGACGGCCCGGGCGATTCGCGCTGGTCGGCTCATGGGGGTTCGTCCTCGGTCCGGGCACTGGCAGGGGGTCAGGATGGGCGGGTGCCCGCAGACGAGGGGCCGCCGACGGTTACGCGCCCGGTGATCTCGGCGGGCCCGGTCAGCAGGACGGTAGCGCCCTCGGCGAAGGGATCAGCCCCTACATGGACTCCGATCTCCCCCCCGGGCACCCGGAGCAGGTACTCCTCGGGCGCGCCATCGCCCGCCCACACGTGCAGCGCCACGGCCACGGCGCAGCAGCCGGTACCGCATGAGCGCGTCTCCCCCACGCCGCGCTCCAGGATGCGCACGCGCGCCCGCCCCACCTGCTCACCGGCCGCGTCATCCTCCCCCAGCGGTACGACGAGCTCGAGATTGGTACCCTCCGGCGGCTCGGGCTCGTAAACGACCGGTGCGCCCGAGTCGGTCAGGCCCGTGAAAACCGCCGCATCGAGCTCCTCCTCCCCGCCGAGGGCGACCACCGTGTGCGGGTTGGGCATCACGATGGACAGCCCTGCCCTCTCACCCTCCAGGCCGGGGACGACAACGGCGGTGTCCCAGCCCTCCGCCTCGGCATCGGCCAGGGCGCCGTCGGGCGGGGACAGGCGCGCTGGCCCCATGTCGACCGTCCACAGGTCCCCCACGCGGGTGACGGTGCGCGCGCCCCCGCGCGTGCCGATCGTGATCGATCCCCCCTCCCCGACGTCCGCCAGCCCTTCGGCGTCCAGGACGGCGGCGAACAGGCGGGAGGCATTGCCACACATCTCGGCCACGGAGCCATCGGCGTTGTAGTAGTCCATGAACCACTCGGCCTCAGGCACGGCCTCATGGAAGGCCTGCGCACCCGGCAGGGCGGCCGTGCGCACGACCCGCACGAGCCCGTCGGCGCCGAACCCCGCGCGCCGGTCGCACACGGCGGTGACGTCGGCGGCGCTCACGGGCACCCGGCGCTCGGGGTCGACGAGCATGAGGAAATCATTCTCGGTGCCATGACCCTTGATGAGCTCATGGCCGGTCAGGCCGGGGGCAGTAGTCATGGTCCTCAGCCTAGGCGACGCCGCGGCTGCTCTCGTCCGCCCGAGCGACCAGGCGAACTGCCTGACGCGTCACGCGTTCGCGTTCGCCGGGCAGCCATCGCCCTCGCGCGTCAAGGCCGACGTCGAGCCAATGGATCCGAGGGTCGCGACGGAACCACGTGAACTGGTGCGAGGCCAGCCGGCGGGTCGCCCGGGCCGTGAGCTCCACGGCCCGCTCCCGGGTGATCCGCCCGGCAAGCAGGTCGATGGCCTGGGCGTAGCCGATGGCCCGTGAGGCGGTTGTGCCCCGAGTCAGACCCGCCGCCACAAGGTTCTCCACCTCCTCACGCAGCCCGGCGGCGAACATGTCGGCGGCGCGCGCGTCGATGCGCGCCTCCAGGGCGGCGCGGTCGGGGCGCAGTGCCAGGTGGAGTGTCGGGGCGACGTCCTCGTAGCGGGGCAGCGTGGCGGAGAAGGGCCTGCCGGTGACGGCGAGGACCTCCAGAGCCCGTACGATTCTGCGCGTGTCGGCCGGGTCGATGCGTCGGGCCGAGTCGGGATCCTCCCCCTCCAACTCCTCCCAGAGCCGGCGCGTCCCCTCGTGGCGCGCGCGCCCCTGAAGATCCGCACGCACGGCCGGGTCGGTGCCGGGGAACTCGAGGGCGTCGGTGACCGCGCGCACGTACAGGCCCGAGCCGCCGACGATGAGAGCACGGGCGCCACGCGCCTCGATGGCGTCCAGGTCGGTGCGCGCATGGCGCTGGTAGGCGGCGACACTTGCATCCTCATGCACGTCCAGGACGTCGACCTGGTGATGGGGGTAGCCGCGGCGGCCGGCGGCCGGCACCTTGGCGGTGCCGATGTCCATGCCGCGGTAGAGCTGGAAGGCGTCGGCGTTGAGCACCTCGACGCCGACGCCCGCCGCCGGACCGTCCTCCCTCCGGGTGAGGGCGTCGGCGAGGTCGAGCGCCAGCTCCGACTTGCCGGTGGCCGTGGGACCGACGATGACCACGCGGACGGACGGCGGGCTCACCGTGGCATCCTCGGAACCCCCGAAACCGCTTCCATCCGCCGCCTTCACAGCTCGGGCAGGAGGGGACGCACGAGGCTCAGTGCCTGCGTGCACGAGGACAGGGCGGTTTCCAGGTGGAGGCGCAACTGGGTGTCGGTGACCCCCGAGCTGAGGTCGACGAGGTAGGTGGCGCGCACCAGCGGGCCGGCCGGGGAGTCAATGATGGAGACGGTCGGGAAGAACTTGTCACGATTCCAGTCGTTGACGCTGGCGGCGAGCTCGTCGCGCAGCCCCTCGCCGACCGGCTCCTCCCAATCCCCCGACACCAGGAGCCACCCCTCGTGCCCGTCGGGGATCTCGATGACGAAGGGGTAGGTGTCCCAGGTGCCCAGCAGGCACGGATGCCCCGATTCCGCATGACGCTGCACCCCGTAGCCCATGACGTCGGTGATCATCGCCTCCATGCGATCCAGCGTGAGTCCACTGGTAGCCTCCACCTCGTCCTCCGGGCTCGACGTCGTGCGCTCTCTTTGGACGGAGTGCGTTTCGTCGTCCTCGGAACTGGAGTCAGCCTCGCCCGTCGTCGCCAGCTCGGCGGCGAGCGGGGAGGAGTCGTGCCCGCTGGGACGGACGGCGTCACGAGGAACGGCGGCCCGTCCCGTCGGGCGCGGGCCACCGGCGGGTGCTCGAACGCGGCCCTGGTGCTGGCCCAGAAGCCGGGCGAGGAGGTCACTCAGACGGCTCATGGCTCGAGCCTGCCGCGCAGCGGGTCCGGGAAGAGGTCCTCGGCCTCCCGCATGAGTGCCACGATGAGGCGGCAGCCGGTCAGGACGAAATCCCCGAGCTGGGCATCGGTCATGCCGGCCTCGAGAGGGTAGGTGACCTCGCCGTGGAGCCGGACGACACCGCCGTCGGCAATGGTCAGGTACGCCTTGGGACCGATGCGGGTGGCATTCCACTCCTCGACCAGACGACGCAGCTCGGTGAGATGCTCGGTGTCGGCGATGCGGTGCCACACGCCACGCAGCTGCAGTGCCCGCGTGTCCTGGAAGATGGTGTGAACGGTGACATAGCGCCACGGGATGCCGATGTCACCCTCGTCATCAAGGAAGAAGCGCAGTCCCAACTCACGCACGCAGGCCATGATGCGGTCGACATCCACCGGCGCCGGGACGGCAGGGGCGGGCGCGTCGGCGGCGCTCATGGGCTTAGAGCGAGTCATACAGCCAGCCTAACGGGCCCGACCGGCGACAGCGGAGTCCGACGCCATGGTAGGGGCCACTCTCGCCGCGAGCGGAGGAGGGACGCGGGCTGAGGAAGACCCTGGATCACCCGGCGGCGGGAGCCTGGGGTGTCGAGCCTTCCGTGCGGGCCTGCCCGGCGATGGCGTCGACAGCGGCGTTGAAGGCGGCAGAGGTCTTGGAGGCGCCCGCGAGCGCGGTCACGTGCGCGTCCTCCACACTGCGGCCGACCACAGCGCCATCGACCTCCTGGGTGAATCCGTCGATGTAACCCTGGGATTTGGAGGTGAAGGGGTGCCCGGTGACCTCGACGGCGGTGATGTATCCGGACTCCAGCGTGAGCGCCACGTCGATCGAGTCCTCCTCGACGAGATCGTCGACGACTCCGTACGACTCGCTGGCCGTGTACCTGCCGTCGGCGTACGGGCCGCTGGTCGGGGTCGGCGCCGCGGTGGGAGACGCCGAGGCGGTGCCCGATGCGGTCGTCTGAGGCGGGTCGGCCGTCTGCGCCCTGCCGGCGTACTCGTCGTCACCGGGCGTCGTGCTCCCGCCGCCGCAGCCGACAAGGCCTGCTGCGGCCAGGACGGCGCCGGCCGCGGCCACGACTCTACGCGCGGCCGGACCCGCCGTCTCGTGCGTGCTCACTCGTGCTCCTCTCGCTCACCATCGGCCCGCGTCACGGTGCCCTGCCGGGCGGAGGTGTCTCCGCCGAAGTCGAGCATATTGCGTTCGCGCCTCGACTCGGACGCCTCGTTGGTCCTCTCCCCCACGAGTCTGCCGTGATTGAGGAGGATTTCGCGCTGAGCGTTGGAGGCGACGTGGGCGTCGTGGGTGACGACGATGAGAGTCGTGCCCTGCCGGTGGAGGCGATGGAAGATGTCGAGGACGAGTTGCTCGTTGGTCTCGTCGAGATTCCCGGTGGGTTCGTCGGCCAGGATGATCTCAGGATGGTTGATGAGGGCGCGGGCGATGCACACGCGCTGCTGCTCGCCGCCGGACAGCTGCGAAGGCAGGTGGTGGGCTCGGTCCCCCAGACCCACGTTCTCCAGGGCCTCCATGGCCTCCTTCTGGTCCGTCATCGAATGGTAGTACTGCGCCACCATGACATTCTCGACGGCTGTCAGATGCGCGATAAGGTGGAACTGCTGGAAGACCAGGCCGATGACATTCTTGCGGATGTCCGTGAGCTGGGACGCGTTGAGGCGCCCGAGCTCGCGCCCGTCAAGGGTGACGGTGCCCTTGGTGGGCGTGTCCATGCAGCCGATGATGTTCATCAGCGTCGTCTTGCCCGAGCCTGAGGAGCCGACGATGGCCAGCCATTCGCCCTTCTCGACGTCGAGGCTGAGGTCATCCACCGCGTGGAGCTCGCCATAGATCTTGTACACGTGGGACAGCTGGAGCAGCATGTCATTCCTCCCTCAGGACGAGCGCGGGGTCGATGCGCGAGGCGCGGCGCACCGGAGAGTACGAGGCGATGACCGCGACGAGGGCCGTCATCAGAATGGCCAGCACCGCCAGCCACCAGCGGAAGCCCAGAGGCTGCTCGAAGACGCCGACGGACACGGCCACCGCCAGGGCGTAGCCGACCGCCGTGCCCGTGACACCGCCGATGGCGCCGAGTGCGGCCGCCTCGCAGTAGAACTCGAGGCTGATGGCGCGCCCGGAGGCGCCCAGGGCCTTGCGCAGACCGATCTCGTTGCGCCGCTCGGAGACGATGACGGTCATCGTGGTCGACACTCCGACGAGCGTGAGGGCCAGGACGATAAGTGAGACGACCCAGAACAGGGTGTCGAGCATGGTGATGATGCGCGAGTCGCCGGAGGTGATCTTGGAGACCGGCTCAGCCTGGATGCCGTCGGAGGAGGCCTGGGCGGCGTCGACGATGGATGACATCGGAGCGGAGGACGTGTCCACCGAGTATTCGATGACGTCGTAGCCGGCGTCCGCCGTCCCCGTGAGCGCGTCGACGTCCCCCTCGTTGGCGTAGATGATGTCATCCTCATCGCCGCCGGTATCGACGATGCCGGAGACCCGCCACTCGACCTGACCGGCGGCCGAGCCGCCCGCACCATTTACTCCGCCCGTCGCGGCGGAGCCGGTGGGGGCCGCACTCGGCGTCGCGGGGGCCGTCGCGCTGGCCGCGGCCCTCTCGCCGGAGGCGAGCCGCAGGTTATCGCTGGAGAGGTACTCGGCGCTCACGCCGGAGCCGACCGTCAGGCCGGCGGCGTCGGCGACGTCGAGGCCGACGAGCACCTCACCCGCGGCCGGCCAGTCGCCCTGGACCTCCCACTGCCCGTTGAGGCTCCTGACCCGGTCGACGTCGATGCCGGCGACCATGTAGGGGCTCTTGTTGACCCGGACCGTCTCATAGCGGTACGAAGCGGTGCTCACCTGGCTCGCCGTCGTGCCGGTGGCCGAGGCGATCGCCTCGGTGGCGGCGTCGACGCCCGCCTGGTCGATCCGCGCGGTCCCGGAGTCGGCGGAAGCGGGGACGACGATGAGATTGGCGCCGAACTGGCGCATCTGAGCGCTCATCTGGGCGGGCACGGCCAGGCAGACGGCGGCAAGGCAGAACAGCGTCGCCGCGCCGACCGCGGAGGATAGGACGGCCGCCAGGACCCGGCTGCGACGCCGGAACATGGAGCCCAGGAGCATGGTGACGAACATGCGTCGGTTCGTCATGGCGCGGTTCTTCTTCTTTGTCCCACTCACGCCTCTCACCTCCGATGCAGGGCCGTGGCCGGTTGGATGCGCAGAATGGAGCGCATGGAGGAGGTGGTCGCCGCCAGGAGGACGACGGCGATGAGCAGGGCGACGAGAACGAAGACCATCGGGCGCATGGTGATCGAGGAGTCGAAGACGACCCTCCCGATCACTTGCGCCAGGCCCGAGCCGATGGCGGCGCCGACTGCCAGGCCGATCACCCCGATCACAGCGGTCTCCCCCAGGATCATCCTGATGACCGAGGCCGAGGAGGCGCCGATGGCTTTCAGGAGCGCGAACTCGCTCGTGCGTTCGACGAGGGAGGCGGTGGACAGCGAGGCGACGGCGAGGGCGGCGGCCACCAGGGACAGGCCGGTCATGAGAATCATGAGGGCCTGAGTCTTCTCGAGCACGTTGCCTTCGACGGCCGAGACCTGGCGCACCTGCTTGGCGACCGAACCGGTGATGACCTCCTCGATCTGGTAGGCGATCGAGGACGGGTAGGCGGTGCAGTACCAGGTCTCCCAATCCGCCTGGGACAGGAGCTTTGGGTTGGCGGCGGCCTTGCGGGACAGCTCGTTCTCCGGAGTGGTCAGAGCCTTGACCTCGATCTGCTCGATCTGCCCGGCGTGGCCGGACAGGTCCTGGATGTCGGCTAGGGGTGCGTAAAGCGTCTTGTCGTCGTCATCACCGGAGGTGTACACGCCGGTGACGGTGAGCTCTCTCGTACCGCTCGCCCCGCCCAGGGTGATGGTGTCCCCCGTGCTCACGCCCAGCTGGGAGGCGAGCGTGCGGCCCACGACGGCCTCGTCGGCGTCGTCGTCGGGCCAGGCGCCTTCGAGCGTCCACCACGAGCGCAGAGTCGTCACGCCGGCGGTCACGTGATCGCCGGTGGACAGCGCCAGGTCCTTGTTGAACCAGGTCCCGTCCACGCGCACCGTGCCGCCGTCGGTCGAGCCCGAGGCCACGTCGAGGTGGGCGGTGAGCGAGGGGGCGAAGTCGATGATGTTGTAGGCCCAGAAGATCGTTTTGATATTGCCGACCTCGCCTTCATCGAGGAAGGAGGTCGGGTCGGGCTCGTCGCCGGTGTCGTACAGGTCGGAGACGACGGCGTCGGCCTTGGGCTGGACGATGATATTAGAGCCGTAGGTGGTCAGCTCGGCGTTGAGCTTGTCGCCCACGTCGAGGACCACGCCGAGCATCGCCACCGAGATCGCGGTGGACAGGGCGACCGTCAGGGCGATCAGACCGCGGCGTCGGGGCTGGCGGGTGAAGGATCGGGAGACGAGTCTGGCGAAGAACATCAGTGCTCCTTCCAGAGGCAAGCTGCGCAGCGGGTCGTGCAGGCGTTCATGAGAAGACCTTCGCGGAGTCGTCCAGGACCGAGGTGGGCACCAGGAGGCTCCCTGCGTCGACCGTGAAGTCGATCGGAATCGGGTTGCACCCGCCCTTGAACCCGATGGTGGCTGAGTTGATGGCGACGTCGCAGCGCTTGCATATGATCTTGCCGTTCTTCTCGTAGTAGCCAGCGGGGCCGCAGTTCTCGCAGGCGTCCAGACCCACCCCGTAGGCGCCTCCGTTCTTCCGGATCGCGATGAAGCGGACCTGCGTGCCGCCGGTGTCGTAGGCGAAGCGGTGCAGGTGGCCGTCGGCGATGGCATCCAGGGCAATGACGGCGTTGCCGCCCTCGATGTCGTAGTGCTCGGGGTCGGAAAGCGTCGGCACCTCGTTGACCTTGGCGACCGCGAGGGTCCGGGTGGCTACGAGAGCGGCGAAACCGGCGGCGGCTCCCAGCGCCCAGCGGCGGGAGCGCCGGCGCTCGGCGATCTCGTGGCGCCGACGAGCGGGGTTGGGCTGGTCGGGCACGCGACGCAGCGTGGCGGCGACGGCGACGGCCATGGGAATGAGAAAGAGTCCGGCGGTCAGCAGCAGGACGGTGCTCTCGGCGTTGTTGGTCAGCCACACCATCATGCGGAACGCCTGCCCGTGAAGGTGGATGCGGCGGGCACCGTGCAGGACGGTGGCCAGCGCAGTCGCGTGCGCCAGCACGAGCAGCAGTGCGAAGACGGCGACGATGACGCGGGTCAGGCGGACGGGCGAGCGCCGGCAGGCCCGGTAGTACAGGAAGGCGAAGACGGCCACGGCCGCCCAGGCGCCGAGGAAGCCGAGGACGCGCAGGAGCATCGTGGAGGAGAAGGTCGCCTCACCCGGTTCGATGAAGGCTGCGAGCTGGAGGATCATCTCCGGCACGGCGTCGAAGAAGGCCAGCGCGAGGGTGAGACAGGCGATCGTGTTGGCGACCGGGGCGAAACGTCCCTCCCACCCCCAGGAGGGGCGGATCACCAGCACGATCAGCACGGCGAGCAGGGCGAGATCGACGACCGTGCAGGCCTCGAGCGTGGGGATGTTGACGGCGGTGCGGGAGGTGATGACGGCGGTGGCGCGCAGCGCTGCGAAGATCGCCCCCGCGGACAGCCCCAGAGCGGAGGTGCCCAGGCGCCAGCGGCTCGCACGGGGCCACCCCTCGGGCTGCGGGTGGCTGAGCACGACGGCCAGGGCGGCGTAGAGCAGGAAAGGCAGTGTCATCCCGCCCACGACGGAGACGAAGCGTGCCAGCATGTCTGATCGGTCCCTTCAAGTCGGTGCGTTCGTGGTCGGTCGGCTCCGTCCGTGCTCGGCGACGGGCAGTGCGTGCAGGCCCCGGCGGACGAGCCGCCGGCCTGCCGAGGACGGTCCGCGGGAACCGTTCCCCGGCGCGCCCGTGGTCCCGGCCCCGGGCGGGGGGACTCACCACTCGTGCGGTGTGTAGTCCCAGTCCCAGGAGAGCTTGGCCGGCTCGGTCCAGAAGTCGCCCTTGACCCCGGTCTCGGGATCGGAATGCAGAACCCAGCCGTTCTCCGCCGGACTGTGCACCGTCAGGGTCAGGACGTACTGGCCCGCGTCGGGCAGGGCGATGTTGGCTCCGTAATGCGGACCGTCGGAGGCGTTCATCTGCATGAAAGTACCCTTGGCCTGCCCGTTATTGGCGACCGCGCCACTCGTCTTGTCGGTGATCTCGTAGTCGATGGTCAGGCCGGGGACGAAGTCGCCGACGCCGTAGCCGAGCGTGTTGCCCTCCAGACCGGAGGCATCCGCCTCCAGGTGGAAGTTCGCCTCAGAGGCGCTCAGCGCCATGCCGGAGGGCTTCATGTCGACGGGCTGGAAGTAGACGACGGAGATGTTGACCTGGTCCTCGATCTGCTTGTCGCCCTCGTCTCCGACGGGGTACTCCTCAAAGCCGGCGCCGGAGTCCTGCCCCTCCTGCGCACCCTGGGAGGCGGAGTCACCGGATGCGGCGGTGGAGGTGCTGTTGGAGCCGCCGCAGGCGGTCAGGCCGAGGCTTCCGGCGAGGACGAGCGCGCCAATGGCGCTGATGAGCTTGGGATTGGTACGCATGAGGTTTCCTTGCTTGCGTTGGGGACGCGCCGCCGGGCGGCGGGCGTCGGTCTCCCGGCGGGCCCCTGGGAGCGGGCCGGGAAGTTCTGGGAGTCGTGGGGTGGGAGGGGCAGGACGCTCAGCTCTCCTCGACTTCCGGGCCGGCGCCGCCCCCGGTCGGCGCGGGAGCATCACCGGAATCTCGGCGAACCGGGTCATGACCGACCGGATCCTCCTCATCGGCGCAAGCGGAGGGGGCCGGCTCGCCCGCCCCGTCCGCCGAGCCGGTCGATGCGGCCGGGCCGGTGTCCTCCGCGGCCGCCGCCTCGACCGCCTCAACCCGCTCCTCACGGCGCCGACGCACCGTGGAGACGACGAACAGGACGACGACGACGGCCGCCATGACCGCCTGGGCCACGAGAGTCTGCTTGTAGGGGTAAAGGCCGAGGTAGTCGTAGGTGGGCCAGCCGGGCAGGTAGGAGGCGGGCACAACGTCACCCTCGACGAGGGCGTGAACACCGCCGCCGGCGAAGATGATGACGAGAACCGCCATGATGAAGCTGGTGATCGCGAAGAAGGGACGCAGCGGGATCTTCACGCTGGTGAAGCGGATGATCAGGAAGATCACGACCAGGCAGACCGCACCGGCGGCGAAACCCTGCCAGATGCTGGCGGACCCGGAGGGATCCATGGTGAACAGGGCCTCGTAGAACATGACCGTCTCGGCTCCTTCGCGGAAGACCGCGAGGAAGGACAGGGAGGCCAGCGCCCAGAAGCCGCCGGAGGAGATCGAGGCCTCGGTCCTGTCCTTGATGTAGGCGTTCCAGGAGGAGACGGAGGACTTGGAGAGCATCCAGTTGCTCGTGAACAGCAGCATCGCCATGGCGATGAGCGCGACGACGCCCTCGAGGACCTCCTGGTGGGCATCGGCGGAGTTGTACAGGAGGGCGAAGAGGACGGCGACGACGCCCGATCCGATCAGTCCCAGGAGAATGCCCGCGTAGATGAACTTGACGCGATCCTTCATGCCCGCTCTGACCAGGTAGGCGATGACGGCGGCCACGACGAGGATCGCCTCGAGTCCCTCGCGCAGCAGGATGATGAACGCCTGACCGAAGGAGCCGGTGAAGAAGGCCTTGACCGGGTTGACGCCCGCCGCGGCGCCGCTGTCGAGAGTGGCCGCGTCCTGGGTCAGCATGTCCTTGAGCTGCTGGGCGTTAGAGGTCACCGTGGAGGAGTCCGCTCCCTCGAGCATGGCCTGGCGGACGACCTTGAACTGATTCTCCACCTGGGAGACGCGATCGCCGGAGATCGCCGACATGACGGTCTTCTCGAAGCCGAGCTTCTCGTAGTACCCGTAGTAGGCCTTGTTGACCAGTTCCGCGCCGCCCTGGCCGTCGCCGTTGCCGGCCTTGTCGACGCCCTGGTCGATCAGCGGCGTCATCTCGTCGGCGACCTCGGTCCAGGTGCGGCCCTGGCGCCCCTCGTTGACCTCCTGACTGTTGGCCTGGATCTCAGCGCGCTGAGTGGCGACGGCGTCCGCCTGGGCTGCCGCGTAGTCCCGCGGTGAAGCCAGGGAGCTCGTGGCATCGAGGCTGGCGGCGGAGTCGGCCACGGAGGACTTCAGAGAGGCGGCGTCGGCGGCGAGCGCGTCGTCGCCGACCTTGTAGGCCCGGGTACGCAAATCCGCGAAGGACCGCTGCTGCGAGGTTGACGTGTCCTGACCGAGGTTGTCCTGAACGACGCGCCCCAGGTTCGAGGCCACGTAATCGGTCGAGTAGGCCTTCTGGAAGGTGGCGGCGGCGCCGGCGGTGTTGCCCGACCGGTACTGCTCCAGCGCCCCGTCGAGGTCGGCCGACACAGCGACGGCGACGGCGCTCCAGGTGTCGTAGTCGGTGGCGGTGCCCGCCTGGGAGGAGTCGGCACTCGCAGTGGCCGATCCCGACTCCTCGGCACGTGCGCCGCCGGAGTGAACCAGCGTCAGTGAAGCGAGCGTGACCAGGAACACCGCGGCCAGGACGAACGGTGCCCCACGGCGGCGCACGTGTTCGTTCGAGGCCGGGGGGAGGGCGGAGGGGATGTAGGACATCGATGCGGTCTTTCACGCGACACTGACGGGTACCGGGAGCCTCAATTGATGACGCCGATATAACAGTATGAGATTAGGCTTCCCTGGTAGCCGAAGACAAATCATCACCGTCAGGAGACGCACGTCGTGTCATGTCCACCTGCGAGCGCGGCCCCGCCCGAGCCGTATCCCGGTCACGACCCCGGCCCGCTGAGCCAGCGGTGGTGCTTTAGAGCGACCGGGACGCGGTGGCAGCTCCTCACCGCGTCCCCGCTGTCGAGTGCTCTGCGCACTCACCTGACCGCGCTCGTGGCCGACTTCGAGGATGTGTGGTCCCGGTTCCGCCCTGATTCCCTGATCCGCCGGGCCGCCGATGGACGCCTGGGCGCCGGAGCTCTGACACTCGATCTCCCACCCGGCTCCGCCGTGCTGCTCGACCTGTACGACCGGGTCCACCGCGCCACGGGGGGCCGGGTCGACCCGCTGGTGGGCGCCGACCTGATCGAGCTCGGCTACGACCCCGATTACTCCTTCACCGTCCGCCGCGGCGCCGCCTCCCGCCTGGGCGCGGCTCATGGACGCGCCACCTGGGCGCGGGACGCCCGCCACGACGGCGACCGCCTGCACCTGGCCCGACCAACCCTGATCGACGTCGGCGCGGTCGGCAAGGGCTTCCTCGTCGATATTCTCTTCCACGAGCTGCGCGCCGCCGACGTCGGCGCCTTCGTCATCGACGGTTCGGGCGACCTGCGGGTCTCCTCCCCCGAGCCGGTGCGCATCGGTCTGGAGGACCCGCGCCGGACGGGCCGGGTGATCGGGGTGGTTTCCCTCGCCGACGCGGCGGTGTGCGCCTCCGCCATCAACCGCCGGTCCTGGGGTGATGGACTGCACCACCTTCTGGACGCCCGGAGCGGCCTGCCGGTCCGCGGCGCACTCGCCTCCTGGGCCATGGCCGCGACCTGCGCCGAGGCCGACGCTCTGGCTACCGCCCTGTTCCTCACTTCTCCGCAGGAGCTGGCCCGGGCGGGTTTCCGCTACGACTTCGTCCTTATGAGCACCGACGGCTCCGTCGCGCTCTCGCGGGGCTTCGCGGACATCCCCGGCGAGATCTTCACCGCCCGAACCGATCAAACGGACGAGGCGGACGGGACCCGACGAGCGCGCGGGGATCTGGCGTCGGCGTAGCCGACGGCCCGGGCGGCCTCCTCCCAGGAAGCCTCCTGGGAGTGGAGTCGTTCGGCTCGTTCCCGGCGTACGGCTCGGGCGTAGGCCTGAGGGCTCAGTCCCGTCGCCGCGGCGAAGCGCCGGGGCAGGGTTCTTCTGCTCGCCCCGAGATCGCGAGCGAGCGCATCCAATGTCCAGGGCAGCCGGTCGGGGTCGTCGAGAATGTCCTGAGCGCAGTGGACGAGTTCATCCATGTGGCTGCGGTGGGCGAGCACGACCGACCGCTGCGAGGCCGACCCGGGCCTTGAGACGGGCACGACGAGGCGGCGGGCCACTCCGGCTGCCAGTGCCGGCCCATAGTCATGAGCGACGATATGACGATATGGAGCGCCAGGTCCGTGCCGCTGGCGATACCGGCGGACGTGTGCCCCCGCTCCTCGCAGGTGAACAGGACGTCCCCGGGCACACGGATACCGCGACACCCCGCGCCAACACCTCGGTCAGGTCGTGACGGGTAGTGGCCGTGCGCCCCTCCAGGAGGCCGGCCTCGGCGAGCGCGAAGGCTCGGCGCACACGGAGGCGAGATGACCGCCGCGTTCCCAATGCCGACAAAGCCGGTCGAGCACACCGGACGACAGGACGTCGAGAACCGCCCCCCGGCCTGGGCCCTCCACCCGGGGACGATGACGAGGTCTCCCTCCCCGAGTGCCGGCCAACTGGTCGGGGCTGTCAGCCCCAGCCCCTGGTGAGTTTCGGTGCCGGAACGCTCGGCGACGTAGGAGAGCGCGTAGCCAGCCCCAGCCTCGGCCGCGCTGGTGAAGACCTGGGCGGGGCCGACGACGTCCACGAGGTGTACGCGCTCGGGCAGGACGATGAGGACACGACGGTTCGGGGCCACGGGCTCAGCCTCCTACGATCCGTTCCACGGTGGTGATCGTCGCGAAGCGACCCGGTTCATCGTGGTGAAAGCGTTGTGGCTGGTCTTTGTGACTGTGATCTCACCATCTGCGGCGGACAGCCCTGACTGGAGCGCCACCGGGCTGTCGTCCGGCACCGACCCGGATTGCGGAGCCGGTGCCGGAGGACGCGCCCGAGGGCTCAGAGGCGCTCACCGATCTTCTGGGAGAACTCGACCAGACGGTTGGAGAAGCCCCATTCGTTGTCGTACCAGCCGAAGACCTTGACCTGGGCTCCCATGACCTGGGTGATGGGGGCATCGAAGATCGAGGAGTGCGGGTTGCCGACGATGTCGCGCGAGACGATCGGCGCCTCGGAGTACTGCAGGTAGCCGGCCAGCGGGCCGCTGGAGGCGGCCTCGCGGAAGGCGGTATCGACCTCCTCCGCCGTCGTCCGGCGAGTGGTGACCGCTGTGAGCTCGGTGAGTGATCCGACCGGGATCGGCACCCGCAGCGCCGCACCGGTCAGACGGCCGTCGAGCTCGGGGATGACCAGGCCGATGGCCCGGGCGGCCCCGGAGGAAGTCGGGACGATCGACTCGGCGGCGGCTCGCGCCCGGCGCATGTCCCGGTGGGGCGCGTCCTGGATGCGCTGGTCACCGGTGTAGGCGTGGACCGTGGTCATCAAGCCGGTCTCGATCCCGACGGCGTCGTTGAGGACCTTGGCCAGTGGTGCCAGCGAGTTCGTCGTGCACGAGCCATTGGAGAACACGTCGGCGTCGTCCACGTCCAGACGGTCGTCGTTCACGCCCAGGACGAAGGTGGGCACGTCCCCCTTCGCGGGCGCGGAGACGACGACCTTCCTCGCTCCGCCCTTCAGGTGCAGGGCGGCCTTGTCCCGAGTGGTGAAGAAGCCGGTCGACTCGATCACGACATCGGCCCCGACCTCGCCCCAGGGGATCCGGGCCGGGTCCGATTCGGAGAAGACCTTGATGGTCCGATCCGAGACCCGCAGACCATCGTCCTGAACGGCGACGCCGTCGAGGTGACCGCTGATCGAGTCCCACTCCAGAAGGGTGGCGAGGGTCGCGGCATCGGTGAGGTCGTTGACGGCGACGACCTCGACGTCCGCGCCGGTGGCCAGGGCGGCGCGCAGGTAGGTGCGTCCGATGCGGCCGAAGCCGTTGATACCGATGCGAATAGTCATGATTTCTCTCCTTGCGGTGCGGTACGGCCGACCCTGGCGAGCACAGGAGCCGGTGAGGGATCCGAGAGAGCCGCGGTCGGCGCACTCCCCCCGGCAGCGCCGAGCAGCTCGAGGGCCCCCTGGGCGGCGGCCTGGTAGGGAGTCGGATCCTGCCGGGCGATGGACAGGACGTACCCTCCCTGGAGGACGGCGACGAGCATGTAGGCCAGGCGCTCGGGGTCGAGACCGCTCGGCAGCTCGCCCGCAGTGATCGCCGCTCCGATGACGACGACCAGCTTCTCGTGCAGCCGGTCGAAGGCCTGAGCGACGACGGCACGGAGCTCGTCGTCGGCCATGACGGCCCTGTCCTGAGCCATCCGCCCCACCCTGCAACCCCTGAGGGCCTGGCGGGGCAGACTGATGTAAGCGGTGAGCGCCTCCAGAGGATCGTCGGAGCTCTCGAGCGCGGCGTCGGAGACCTCGGACTGCTTCTGACAGTTATGGCGCAGGGCCGCAAGACCCAAGTCGCGCTTGGTCGGGAAGTAGTGGTACATGCTCCCCTGCCCGACGCCCGACAGCTCGCGGACCTCCCGCGGACTGGTGGTGCTGTAGCCGTGCTTCCACATCAGCTCGCCCATCGCCTCCACCAATCTTTCCTTGGAACTCATACGCCGAGTCTACCCGGCGGCACTCAGTGTACCTACTTCAAGGTACACATTCATTGTGTCTTCCCTCACTGACGAGCCGATTGCATCCGACGCAACCGGCCCGGCCGGACAACGACCACGACGAGCGCGGCCAGAAGGAAGACGGCCGCGGCGGCGCCCGTCGCGGCCCGGAAGCCCGGCAGGAATCCGTGCGGGAACATCCTCCCGGCCACCATCGCGCCGAGCGCCGCAACACCAACGACGCTGCCGACCTGGCGGGCAGCGTTGACGACGCCCCCGGCCAGGCCCCGGTATGTCCCGGGGGCCGAGGCCACGGCGGCCGAGGTCGCCGCAGGCATGGCCAGGGCCATCCCGAACCCGCCGGCGAAGCTGGTCAGACCGATCAGCACGAACGGCGTCCCCGCTCCGACCAGAGTGAGGCCGGCGAACCCCGCGGCGCCCACGAGCAGTCCCGCGAGCATCGTGGGCAGGGGTCCGAGCCGTGCTGCGGCGCGCCCGCCCAGCGGAGCGGCGACGATCGCGCTGCACGCCTGCGGGGTCAGGGCCAGGCCCGCTGCCCAGGGGCTGTAGCCCAGGTACCGCTGGAAGAACAGCGACAGGGCGAAGAGCTGGCCGAAGAAACTCACGTTGAGGCACAGGCCCACGAAAGCGGGAACGCAGAACCCGGCCGAGGCGAAGAGTCCTGGGGGAAGCATCGGCTCGCGCCTGCGGTGCTCGACCGCGACGAGCACCGCCCCGGCGGCGCAGCCAGCCACGAGAACTACGACTGCCAGCGGGGAGGGCCCGTGCTCCCCCCATGCGATGATGCCGCAGGTCAGGCATCCCAGAGCCGCTGCGGACAGGATCTGACCGGGGACATCGGCACCGCGCGATCGCGCACCCGAGCGCCCCGCCGGCACCGCGGTCGTGGTGAGCCGGACAGCCAGGGCGATGACGGGCACGTTGACCCAGAAGACGATTCGCCACCCGATGAGAGAGACGAGGCCGCCCCCGGCGACCGGTCCAACAGCCGAGGCGATACCGCCCGCTCCTCCCCATAGGCCGATCGCCCGGGCACGGTCCGCATCGTCGTCGAAGAGCTCCGACAGCAGGGCCAATGAGCCCGGAATGACGGCCGCGGCGCCGAGACCCTGCGCCGCTCTGGCGACAATGAGAGCGGTGGAGTTCGGGGACAGGGCGCAGATAGCGGACAGAGCGCCGAAGACCGCGAGACCGGTGAGATAGACCGTCCTGGCACCCAGACGATCGCAGACGGAGCCCGCGCCGAGCTGGAAGGCCGCCAGGACGAGGGCGTAGGCGTCGACGACCCATTGGAGCGAGGCGACGCCGGCGCCCAGGTCCGCCCCCATGGAGGGCAGGGCGACGTTGACGATAGTGGTGTCGAGCATGACGATGAAGAAGCCGAGCAGGGCCGCGATGAGAGCGGTCCGCCGGTGGAGCACTGGCATGAGGGCCTCGTTTCGGTGTGAGTGGCGACGGCCCGCGGTCTCGGACTCGCGCGCCGATGGCGGGTTCAGCCTCACGCGGCGGGTGTTCGGTCGGCATCGAACAGTCGGGCGAGCACACTGGGGGCATGAATCAGCGCGTGCTTCCCGAGGCCCTGCCCGACGTCTCCCGTGCGGCCGCGGCGATGGCCGACCCCACGCGCGCCGCCATGTGCGCGGCCCTCATGGACGGGCGTGCATGGACGCCGGGCGAGTTGGGACGCTACGCGGGCGTCGCCCGGTCGACGGCCAGCGAGCACGTCAGCGTGCTCGTCGCCCGCGGGCTGGCCAGCGAGATCCGCCAGGGGCGGCACCGCTACGTTATGCTCGCGGGCGAGGAGGTGGCCGGCCTGCTCGAGCGGTTGGCGGCGCTCGACGAGCGCACCTTCCCCACCCCGCCGAGTGCGCGCGCGTGGACGACGAATCGCGACCTCCTCGCCGGGCGGACCTGCTACAAGCACCTCGCGGGCGGGCTGGGCGTGGACCTCGCCGAGGGGCTCAGGAGCAGAGGCATGATCGACCGGACCTGGAGGGCGACCACGACTGGTGCGCGCATCCTGCAGCAGTGGGGGATCCCGGAACCCGGGCGCCTGCCGGCGACATCCTGTCTGGATTCGACTGAGCGCCGCTTCCACCTCGGTGGTCCTCTCGGGACCGCCGTGTGCCATTCGCTCATGGACCTGGGATGGGTCGAGACCCGTTCGGGGAGCAGGGCGGTGCGGTTGACCGAGCGCGGCGTCGCGGGCCTTTGGCGGTCGGGTCTGGTCATGGGCGAGTGAGGACGAGGCCGAGCGCACGGATCTGCTCGCGCAGATGGCGCAGGACGCGGTCTCGCCGGTCCGCGCCTCGGGGCTCGCGGCACCGAGATCGCGGACGCTGTGGACCGGGCACTCGCACGAGGCGGCCATCCGGGCCCAACGCGGTCCGCACGGCGAACCGGACGAGTCGGCTCCGACAGGCGGCAAGAGAAGATCCGTCACAGAGTGCGCGGCTGGCCGAGCGCCGTGCGCCCGCCCATATCACCTGCACCCGCGCGCACGCGCGGTATGCCCAGGCTCACGGGCGCCGAGTCGGGCTCGGGCGACGCGCAGGCTTCGGCCCGGCGCCGCTGCCATGCATCCCCGGCGCGGGTGCGACGCACCTCGAACAGCGCCGGCCCGTCGTCGTACCAGGCCCGATCCCCGGCGCTCAGCGCGTCGTTGACGGCCCGCTCCCGTCCTCCCAGCGCCCCGCCGCACAGGGCCGAATCGGCGATGAGATTGTGCGGGGCTCCGTGCGTCACGCGCACCCTCACCATGTCGCCGGGCCGCGGGGCGCCCGCGGCATAGTCATCAGCGGCGAGCCCGACCGGCAGGGCGGCGTGGACGAGCCGATTATCGGCTGCGCGCCCCGAGACTCGGGCGGTCGCCGCATCACGGCGTCCCTCGCCCTCGGCGACGAGCACCTCGACGATGCTCCCCTCCCGCCTCGCGTTCTCCTCCTGACTGATGCGTCGCACAAGCTCACTCAGGCGGCGGTACCGGTCCTTGACGATCTCCGGCGGGACCGGGTCGGCCAGGTCGGCGGCGGGAGTGCCGGGCCGCGGAGAATACTCAAAAGTGAAGGCGGAGGCGAAACGGGCCTTCTCCACCACCTCCAGTGTGGCGGCGAAATCCTCCTCGCTCTCTCCGGGGAAGCCGACGATGATATCGGTGGTGATGGCAGCCTCGGGCATGCGGGCGCGCACATCGGCGAGGATCCTCAAGAACCTGTCAGATCTGTAGGAGCGGCGCATGGCCCTCAGAATGCGGTCGGATCCGGACTGCAACGGCATGTGGAGGCTCGGCATGACCTGCGGCGTGGTCGCCATGGCGTCGATGACGTCGCCGGTGAATGCCGCCGGGTGAGGACTGGTGAAGCGCACCCGCTCAATGCCCTCGACTCCGCCGGCCGCTCGCAAGAGTCTGGCGAAGGCGCCCCGATCGCCGAAGCCGACGCCGTAGGAATTGACGTTCTGCCCCAGCAGGGTCACTTCAATGACCCCATCGGCGGCGACCGCCTCGATCTCGGCCAGAACGTCCCCGGGTCGGCGGTCGCGCTGCCTGCCGCGCAGCGAGGGCACGATGCAGAAGGTGCACGTGTTGTTGCAGCCCACGGCGATAGACACCCACGCGGCGTAGGCGGACTCGCGGCGGGTCGGCAGGGTGGAGGGGAAGACCTTGAGGGACTCCTCGAGCTCGACGGCGGCCTCGGCGTTGTGCCGGGCCCGCTCGAGCAGAGCGGGCAGGACGTCGAGGTTGTGGGTGCCGAAGACGACGTCGACCCACGGGGCCCGTTCGACGATGCCCCGCCCCATCTGCTGAGCCAGGCAGCCGGCCACCGCGATCTGCATACCGGGCCGCTCGCGCTTGACGGCGGCGAGTTGGCCGAGGTTGCCGAACAGACGGGTCGCCGCGTTCTCCCGTACGGAGCAGGTGTTAATGATGACGACGTCGGCACCGCCGTCGCCCGCCTCAGTGGCGCGCGCGACGGCGGCGGGCACCTCCTCGGCGCGCCGATAGCCGGCGCCCTCGAGGAGACCGGCCATGTGCTCGGAGTCGTGGACGTTCATCTGACAGCCGAGGGTGCGCACGTGGTAGGTTCGCGGTCGGGCCACCGGATGGCCGGAGGCGAGAGGCATCTGGGTCATCGTCATCGCACGGCAGTCTAGAGCGCGGCCCCCGCCGGGCCGACTGGGAGTCGCCTTCCGGTCCCCTACCGTGAGGTGACTCCTCCCACGTCGAGTCGAGCGCCCAAGGGCCGGTGGCGGGCCCCGCGCCCGAGACCTCCGAGGAGAACCGATGAGTCAGATGACGGCACCCGTCCTGCGCACGACCCCGCTGCACTCCGTCCACGCCGCAGCAGGCGCTTTCTTCACGGACGCCGACGGATGGCGGATGCCGCTGCGCTACAGCTGCGCCCCGACGGAGCATCGGGCGGTGCGCACGAGCGCGGGCATCTTCGACCTGTCCCACATGGGCGAGATCAAAGTGACGGGCCCGGGCGCCGCCGCGGCCCTCGACCGCGCCCTGGTCGGCAGGGTTTCGACGGTGGCGCTGGGGCGGTCCCTGCGCACAATGATGGTAACCGGGGCCGGCGGCGTCATCGACGTCCTCATGGTCCATCACGTGGGCGAGCATGAGTACATGGTTGTGTCCGGAGCAGGCAACCGGAAGCGCGTGGTCGCCGAGCTCGCCCGGCGCCGCGACGGCCACGCATGCACTATCGACGATATCTCGACCGCCACCGCTCTCATCACGGTGCAGGGGCCGCGCACCACAGAGGTGCTCTCTGGCGCCGTTGAGTCGGGGGCCGGCATACCCGCAGCCCTGCACCCCCGAGAGACCGGATCACCGACCGACGGCGGGGACTGCGGACCGGACGTGCTGTGCGGGTCGACGCTCCTGCGCCGCCTGCGCCGCCACGCGGCCGTACGGGCCACGGCCGCCGGGCACTCTGTCCTGCTGGCCCGTGCCGGCTGCACGGGCGAGGACGGCTTCGAACTGTTCTGCGGCGCGGAGGATGCCGTTGATCTGTGGACGGTCATCACCGGCCACGCGGCCACGCTGCCAGCCCGGGGTCGGGACGACGACGGGCGCCCGCTACCGGTGCTGACCCCCTGCGGCCTGGCGGCGCGCGAGTCCCTGCGCCTGGAGGCGGGCGTGCCCCTGCACGGACACGAGCTGACCGAGTCGATCACTCCGTGGGACGCCTCTGCCGGCGATGCCGTCGACCTCGACAAGCCCGACTTCATCGGCAGGAGGGCGCTGGCCGTTCGCGCCGGACGCGAGGGGGCCGCCGGCACGACGCGCCTCGTCGCCCTGATCGGCCGAGGGCGCTGTGCGGCGCGCGCCGGCGACGGGGTCTTCGACCTTCGGGGGCGGCGGGTGGGAGCGATCACCTCCGGTCTGCTCTCCCCCACACTCGGCCGTCCGATCGCTCTGGCGCTGCTGGCCCCCGCCTCGCCTGAGGAACCGGCGGGCGACGGGCACGACGTTCAACGTCGAAGCGGCGGGCGGGCGGACCCGCCCCATGGAGGTCGTCACCGCGCCCTTCTACCGGCGAACGCAGTAACCCCTCCAGCCCGGCGAGAACCGGCTGTCGCCGTCGACGCCGCCGGGCGCGGCGAGCCGCTCGGCCAGGACGAGGACATCAACATCCTGCCCCAGGGTTCGCCCGGTGGGCGTGGTACGCCGCCGACGCGGCGACGCACCGCGCCCACCACGAGCGGTCGACCGGCGGCTCAGCGCAGGCCCAAGATCTCACCGGTGGGCGCGACCTCGATGCGCTCGGCCGCGGGGTGAGTGGGCAGCCCGGGCATGGTGGAGACCGTCCCGCACAAGGCGTAGACGTAGCCGGCTCCGGCGGCGAGCCGGACTTCGCGCACCGGCAGCCTCCAGCCGGTCGGCACGCCCTTGAGGGCCGGGTCGTGCGACAGGGACAGCGGGGTTTTGGCGACGACGACTGGAAGAGAGCCGAACCCATCGGACTCGCAGTCGTCCAGGAAACGGGCCGCAGCGGGCGCGTAGTCGACGCCGTCGGCGCCGTACACGGATGCGACCGCCCCGATCTTGGTCCGCAGATCGTCGTCGGGACGGTACACGGGTCTTCCCCGCGCGACGGCTCCCGCCCGCGCGCGGTCGCAGGCCTCGACGACGGCATCGGCGAGCTCGAGGCACCCCTCCCCGCCGTCGGTCACGGGTCTGACGGCGGCCGCCCTGGCGCCTGCTCCGCGAGCCAGCCGCAGGACCTCGTCGATCTCCGCGTCGTGGTCGGTGGGGAAGACGTTGACGGCCACGACCGGCTCCAAGCCGAAACCGCGCACGATGTCCAGATGCTTGAGCATGTTGGGGGCGCCGGCGCGCACGTCGTCGGCGCTCTCGTGCAGCATCCGGTCGGGCGGCTCCTGGCGGCCGGCGAGATGGTGCCGGCCCGAGTGGACCTTGAGAGCGCGCACGGTGACGACGAGGACCGCGGCCTCGGGTCGCATGCCCGACGTCGCGCACTTGAGGTCGATGAACCGTTCCAGGCCCATGTCGGCGCCGAATCCCGCTTCGGTGAGCACGTAGCCCGGTTCGCGGGCCCGCCGGTCGCGGGTCGCCGGCCGACCGGCGAGGCCGCGAGCCGCGACGAGGTCGGCCAGGACGGAGGAGCAGCCGGTGGCGATGTTGCCGAACGGACCGGTGTGGACCAGAGCGGGCACCCCCTCACCGGTGCGCAGGAGGTTGGGAGCTAGAGCATCACGAAGGATCGCGGCCATGGCGCCGGCCGCCCTCAGATCCTCCGCGGTCACCCACCGGCCGTCGCAGTCGCGTCCGATGATGATGCGTCCCAGACGCTCACGCAGGTCCGTCAAAGACGTGGCCAGAGACATGATGACCATGATCTCGCTGGCGGGAGTGATGTCGAAGGAGGACTGCCGGGTGACGCCGTCGGCTCTGGGCCCTAGACCCGTGACGATATGGCGCAGGGCGCGGTCGTTGACGTCCAAGACGCGCGGCCAGGAGACCGTCCGCTCATCGATGCGCAGAGCATTGCCGTGGTGGAGGTGGTTGTCGATGAGGGCCGCCAGCAGGTTGTGGGCGGCGGTGATGGCGTGGAAATCTCCCGTCAAGTGCAGATTCATGCGCTCGGCAGGAACGATGCGGGCCCCGCCGGAACCGCCGGCGCCGCCCTTGATACCGAACGTGGGGCCCATGGCGGACTGGCGCAGAGTGAGTACGGGGCGCCGCCTGCGCAGAGCGAGGCCCTGAGCGAGGCCGATCGCGGTCGTGGTCTTGCCCTCTCCGGCGGGCGTGGGGGTGATGCCGGTGACGACGATGTAGTGGGCCTCCTCCCCCGGCGCGGCGGCGGGTCCGTCGTCAGCCAGAACATTCAGGGCGATCTTGGCGACGTCGCGCCCGTAGGGGATGACATGACGAGCCCCTATGCCGGCGCGCCCGGCCAGGTCGTCGAGGTCAGTATGCCCGGTGAGGTCGGCCTCCGGCGTCTCCTGTCCGACGGCCGGGCGCCCGGAAGCGGCGGAGGCGTGTGAGGGTGTGCTCATGCCTCCAGGGTACCGATCCTCGTCCCGACCGGCCGGGTCCCGTCAGTCCTCACCCGCCAGCGCCCGCTCGAGGGCTTGCATCGCCACCTCGTGGGAGTAGCCCTTGCGTCCGAGCAGCGCCAGGGTCCGGCGCCTGCGGACCGGGGGTTCGAGCCCCCGGGTCGCCGCGATCTTCTTGCGCGCCAAAGTGAGAGCGGCCGTCGACTCGTCCTCGCACCCGATCTGCCCCAGGGCCGCCGAGATGGAGCCCTCCCCCAGGCCTTTGAGACGGAGCTCCTCGGCGATGGCCCTGCGCGCGGCGCCCTTCTCGGCGAAACGGGTGCGGGCCAGGGCGGCGGCATAGGCATCGTCATCGATGAGACCGGCCGACTCGAGGCGGTCGAGAATCTCCTGGGCGATGCGGGGGTCGATCTGCCTGCGCTGCAGGAGATCGGCCAGAGCCGCGCGCGGGGCGGGTGAACGGTCGAGGCGGCGAAGAACGATGTCCCGGGCCGCCTCGACCTCCTCCTGGTGCTCATCCGGGGTGAGCCACGCCATCAGAAACCGCCGGCGTCCTCGCCGAAGGCGGAGATGTCCAGCTCGGCGGCGTTCTTCTTGGTGCGCTTCCTGGCCTTCTTGACGGCGCCCTTGGCGGCCGCGTCCCTCTCCTTGACATCAGCCTTGGCATCGGCCCTGGAGTCGGCCCCCGCCTGCGCCGCAGCATCCGCAGCTCCCTCCCGGGCCCTGCGCCCGGGCTCACCGATGCCGAGAGCTGCCAGGATCTTGTTCTCGATCTCGTCAGCGAGCTCGGGATTGTCCTTCAGGAAGGTCCGGGCGTTCTCCTTGCCCTGGCCGAGCTGGTCGCTGCCGTAGGTGTACCAGGCCCCCGACTTGCGGACGACGCCGCCCTCCACGCCGAGATCCAGCAGACCGCCCTCCCGGGAGATCCCCTGACCGTAGAGGATGTCGAACTCGGCCTGCTTGAACGGCGGAGCCATCTTGTTCTTGACGACCTTGGCCTTGGTGCGGTTTCCCACAGGCTGGTCCCCGTCCTTGAGAGTCTGGGTGCGGCGGACATCGATGCGCACTGAGGCGTAGAACTTCAAGGCCTTGCCCCCGGTGGTGGTCTCCGGATTGCCGAAGAACACACCGATCTTCTCTCGCAACTGGTTGATGAAGATGGCGGTGGTGCCGGTGGCCGAGAGGGCCCCGGTGATCTTGCGCAGCGCCTGGCTCATGAGACGGGCCTGCAGACCCACATGGGAATCGCCCATCTCGCCCTCGATCTCCGCCTTGGGAACGAGTGCGGCGACGGAGTCGACGACGATGATGTCCAGGCCCCCCGAGCGGATGAGCATGTCGGTGATCTCGAGGGCCTGCTCACCGGTGTCCGGCTGGGAGACGAGGAGGTTGTCGGTATCAACCCCCAGAGCCTTGGCGTAGACGGGGTCGAGCGCGTGCTCGGCGTCGATGAAGGCGGCATTCCCCCCGGCCTTCTGGGCGCTGGCCACGGCGTGGAGCGCAACGGTCGTCTTACCCGAGGACTCGGGCCCGTAGATCTCGACGACGCGCCCGCGGGGCAGGCCCCCGATCCCCAGGGCGACGTCGAGGGCGGTCGAACCGGTGGGGATGACGGCCACGGGCGGACGCGTGTCATCTCCCAATCGCATGACGGAGCCCTTACCGAAGGACTTGTCGATCTGGGAGAGCGCGGTGGCCAGGGCCTTGGAGCGGTCCTGGGTCTGGGTGACGGCTGGCATTGGACTACCTCGGTCTCGGTTCTCGGGCGGCTCGACGCCGCGGCGGTCAGGACTGGCCCTGTAGCGAAGTCCCCTCTCCGGGGCTCGCGAACGACGGTATGCCGGACCACTGACATGTTTCACCGCGCACGACCGGGCCCTGTGGACGCCAGGAGCGCGAACGTCGTCTGTGGAGCACTGTAGCCGAACACGTGTTCGAGTCCCAGTCGTCCCGCCGGCGTGTCCGCCCTGCAGGGCCGCTACCGTCCGAGGCGTTCATGGGCCCGGTGCGCAGCTCATCGCCAAGGCTCTCAGCGTCGGCCGGTCAAGCCTGCGCATGCCCCCCGGAGCGCTCGAGCTCGGCTTGACGCTCGATCGCGGCGCGCAGATCGGCGGCGTCGCGCGCATGCCGGTAAACGTCGAGGCGGCAAGTCCCGATCCTGGCGGACGATCGTCAGGGCCCGCGAGTCGACCTCGTCGGCGAGAACGACGGCCCGCAGGACGACCCTGTCGCGAGAGCCCGGAAAGGCCGTCCCAACTGGCCCGTCGGGGTCAACGAATCCCTCGCTCATGCGCGCCCCTCGCCCAAGCCGCGGACGTGACGGGCAGGAGCCGTGTAAGCCGGTCCCGGCTGCTTGAACATGGGGTAGTGGCGGGCCTCCTCGACCACGAGGAGATGCCCGCCTCATGAGTCAGCCCCGTCATACTGACGTGACGGTGCATAACATTTTGGCAGGGCCTCACGACCGCGGACGCCTGCGCGCATCCTCCCGGAAAACCCAGCGATCGGCATCGCCGACCTGCGTCTCATCGCACAGAGCCTGCCAAACCTCGCGAGGCGGAATCCCGGCGTCCAGCGCCTCGACGCAGGTGGACCGCAAGCCCGGCAGCACAAGATCCTGAGCGAGGGACCGCCCGTAAGCCGAGCCATACACGGTCTCCACGGCCCTCCAGAACTCGGAGTGCTTCATCATGACTCCTCATCGACGACGGACGCGGCACGGGTCATAGGCCACCGACGCAGAACTGTCTCCGGTACCGCAGGAGCGGCACCGGAGACAGGATCGAACGAGCCGAGCCCTCCCGGTGGCCTTCAGCGCAGGGTCACACCCTGCTGGCGCACCAGCTCGTCGGGGACGGTGTCTGGAATGGTCACGCCCTCGGTCACGGCGATGCGGTCGGAGACCTCGCGCAGAACCGCGGAGAGCGGGGCGTCAAGAGCCTGGCAGATGGAGGCGAGCAGCTCGGAGGAGGCCTCTTTCTGACCTCGCTCGACCTCCGAGAGATAGCCGAGTGAGACCCGGGCCTGGCCGGAGACCTCGCGCAGAGTACGGCCCTGATGCTGACGCACTGAGCGCAGGACCTCGCCGATCTCCCGGCGCAGAAGGACGTTCTCGTGCTTGCCGGCGGTGTTGCCGTCCACAGCCGTGCCGTACCCTGCCGTGGCAGCCGAACGCATTGGCGCGCGCCCGTTCGGACGTGCGGATCGGGTGGTGCGGGGGTGAGTCGCGTTGTTCATCGTGAGACACAACCATTCACTGCGGAGTTTCATTCCCGCCTCTGAGAGGCAGCCTCTCGTCGGCGATGGCCTCATCAAAGCCGAGGAGTCTGGGAAGAACCTGAATATCCGATTCGGCCCGCCCATGAGGGCCTGGAGCAGATCTAGGACCCGGCGGCGTCGAGCAGCGCCACAGCCAGGGCGAGGACCGCCGTCGTCGCCCCGTCGCGCACCTGCGTGCGGTCTCCGTCCAGGTGGAGCTCGCGTGAGACTGTCCCCCACGGCGAGGCAACCGCCACGTGCACTGTCCCTGCACGCCGGCCGTCGGCGGGGCCCGGACCCGCCACCCCCGTGGTCGCCAGCCCCAGGTCCGCACCCAGAAGCGCCGCGACGCCATTGGCCATCTGCTTGGCCACCTCCCCGTCCACCGGCCCGGTGAGCTCCAGACGACGCACATCGACCCCGAGAATCTCGGCCTTGATGCGGGTGGCGTAGGCGACCACGCCACCGACGACGACCGTCGACGCCCCCGGAACGCTCACGAGGACGGAGGAGACCTCCCCGCCCGTGAGGGACTCGGCCACCGCTACGCTCAGGCCGCGCTCCTCGGCGCTGGACAGGAGGTAGCGGGCCGCCTCCACGAGGGTCGAGGCAGTGGGGGGTCCCGCGTCATCGACCGGGCTCACCGGGAGTCCTCTTCCGGGGGGCCCTGACGCCAGATGCGCCAGGCACTCACCGCGTAGTCGACGCCGGTGACCACGGTGACGATCAGGGCGCCGGCGATGACGAGGCGGGCGAGCACGGTGAGCGCGCCGGCCGCCGCGCCCGGCACGAGGACATCCCACGGCGTCAGCAGACCGATGATACCCACGATCTGCAATGCCGTTTTGAGCTTGCCGCCGCGGGAGGCCGCTATGACCGCGCGCCGCAGCATGACCAGGCGCAGCAGGGTGATACCCAGCTCACGGACGATGATGACGATGGTGACCCACCACCACAGATGTCCCGCTACCGACAGCAGCACGAAGGCCGACAGCGTCAGGGCCTTGTCCGCGATGGGATCGGCGATCTTGCCGAAACTCGTGACCAGGCCCCGCGAACGGGCCAGCTGACCGTCGAGCCGGTCGGTTAGAGCGGCACCGATGAAAACGGCGGTGGCCATCAGTCTCACGTCCCCGCCCTGCCCCAGCATGAGCTGGACGAAGACCGGCACCAGGACCAGCCGCACAATAGTGAGGATGTTGGCGATGTTGAGCAGCGGCGCCGGACCCGGCTCCGACGGACCTGTCGAGGCCGGGGGCCGGGCGGGGACGTCCCCGTGGTCCGGGTGCGTCGGGGTGGCATTCATCAGCCCCAGCCTAGCGGCGCCGGAGGCTCGTGCCGATCAGGCCCGGCCTGCCGATCCCCCGGCCCCGGCCGGAGACATTCCGCTCTCCTCTCCTCACAACGGCGTTGGGCCTCTAGCCTGGTGAAATGTCCGCACGTCACAGGGCCGAGCCCGTCAGACGCACCCGCCTCCACCGGCGGCGAGGACGCGTCGCGCTGATAGCGAGCGTCGTCGTCCTCATCCTGGCGGGCGCCGCCGGGGCCCTCATCGTCAGCGGGCGGGGTGGCTCCCCCGCCGCGTCACCAACGCCGAAGGCCATCGGGACGACGCCGGAGACGCCCGAAGCGGCGCCGGATGCCACCGGTCCGCCCGACGCGCACCTGACCATCGGGTACGGCGGCGACGTGCTCATGCACACATCCGTCATGGGGGACACCGAGAACGGACAGGGTGACATCGCTCCGCTCACCTCAGCGGCCGACCCCTGGACCGGCGGAGCGGACCTGGCCCTGTGCGGTATGGAGGTCCCCATCTCCCCCACCGGTGTCGCCTCGGGCTATCCGGCCTTCGGCACGCTGCCGGGCGTGGTCACGGCCCTGGCGGACACCGGCTGGGACGGGTGCGCGACCGCCTCCAACCACGCCTGGGACCAGGGACTCGATGGCGTGATCGCCACGGCCGACACCCTCCAGGCGGCCGATCTGGGTTGGAGTGGAACCAACCGCACGCAGGCGGAGGCGGAGGCTCCCTATCAGATCTATGAGCTCACGCGCGCCGGACGCACGGTCAGGGTCGCCCAGCTCTCCAGCACCTACGGTCTCAACGGCTCGACCGCCGATCCGTCCTGGTCGGTCAACATCAACGACGTCGAGTGGGCCGCCCAGCAGGCGCGCGCCGCGCGCGAGGCGGGGGCCGATATTGTCGTCCTCCACTCTCAGATCGGCGAGGAGTACACGCCCGATCCGGTCGCCGCCCAGACCGAGTACGCCCGCGCCATCGCGGCCACCGGTGAGATCGACGTCCTGTTCGGAGCGCACCCGCATGTGCCCCAGTCCAGTGACCTGCTCGATGGAGGCCCGGACGGGGCGGGCATGTGGGTGTCGTACTCGGCCGGCAACTTCATCTCCAACCAGTCGATCGACCAGGGCACCGTTCTGGCCGGCGTCGGCACCTTCGTGTGGGTCGACGTCACCGTCGACCAGGGAGCCGACGGAGCCGACAACGCGCATGTGGACTCCCTGCACTGGCACCCCTTCACCGTGGACAACGACGGAGGCCACCGCCTAATCGATCTGGCCGCGGCCCGGGCGGGCGACGTGCCCGCCGGCTGCACGCTGAGCGCGGAGGAGATCTCCGAACGATGGCGGGCGGTCACGACCAACCTCGGCATGGAGACCTACTCCGAGGATGCGCCCGCCATGACCGGGCCCGAGCCGGCCGTCCTGCCGCGCGGCTGAGAACCCGGGCCGAAAGCGGCGACCCGTCGGGCGCCGTGCGGGAGGGCGCCACGACGAGCGCGGGCGAATTACCAGGAGGCGCCGCGACCCGTCAGGCTCCAGGCGTCCTCACCGGCGTCCGACGAATCCTCCCCGGCGCAGACGTCCTTCCGCGGCTCCCGGATCGGCGTGCCGCCGGCCTCCGGGGAGCCGGTGCCCTGATGGTCGCGTCGGTCCGAGACGGACGCAGCGGGCGTCGACCGATGGTCGGTCGCGTCGGTCGCGTCGGCCGGCTCCCCGTGGGCGGGCTCGCCACCGGGTGCTGCGCCGTCGCCCTTGATCCAGGCCAGCGTCTCCTCGAGCTGCTCGGGGGCAACCAGGACGTCGCGGGCCTTGGAGCCCTCGGAGGGGCCGACGACCTCGCGGGACTCCAGGAGGTCCATGAGCCGACCGGCCTTGGCGAAGCCGACGCGCAGCTTGCGCTGGAGCATGGAGGTCGAGCCGAACTGGCTGGAGATGATGAGTTCGGCGGCCTGCAGCAGCAGGTCCATATCGTCGCCGATCTCCTCATCGATCTGCTTTTTGACCTCCGGGACGATGACGTCCTCACGGTAGTCGGGTTCGAGCTGGTGTTTGACGTGCTCGACAACGGCACGGATCTCGGACTCGTCGACCCATGAGCCCTGCACGCGCACGGGCGCCGACGTGCCGGGCCCCAGGTAGAGGGCATCGCCCTGGCCGGTGAGGGTCTCGGCGCCGTTCTGATCCAGAATGACGCGCGAGTCCAGCTGGGAGGCGGTGGCGAAAGCCAGGCGCGAGGGCACATTGGACTTGATCAGCCCCGTGACCACGGAGGCCACCGGGCGCTGGGTGGCCAGGACCAGGTGGATCCCGGCGGCGCGGGCCAGCTGGGTGATGCGCTGGATGGAGGCCTCGACGTCCTTGGGCGCGGTCATCATGAGATCGGCGAGCTCATCGACGACGATCAGCAAGTAGGGGTAGGGCGAGATGGTGCGCTGCGAGCCGGGCGGAGGCTCGATCCGCCCCGCGCGCACCGCTCGGTTGAAATCATCGATGTGCTTGAACCCGAAAGCGGCCAGGTCGTCGTAGCGGGCGTCCATCTCGCGCACGACCCACTCCAGGGCCTCCGCCGCCTTCTTGGGGCTGGTGATGATGGGGGTGATCAGGTGGGGAATACCCTCGTAGATCGTCAGCTCCACGCGCTTGGGGTCGACCAGGACCATGCGGACCTCCTCGGGGGTGGCTCGCATCATGATGGAGGTGATCATGGAGTTGACGAAGGAAGATTTGCCGGATCCGGTCTGTCCGGCGACGAGCATGTGGGGGGTCTTGGCGAGGTTGGTCACCACGTAGTCCCCTTCGACGTTCTTACCCAGACCCACCACCAGTGGGTGCGTCTGCTTCTTGGCGGCGCCCGAGCGCAGGACGTCGCCGAGCTTGACCATCTCGCGGTCGGAGTTGGGGATCTCCACGCCGATGGCGCTCTTGCCGGGGATGGGGGTCAGCAGCCGGATCTCGTCGCTGCCCACCGCGTAGGCGATGTTCTTCTCCTGGCCCGTCACGCGGGAGACGTTGACGCCGCGTCCCAGGTGGACCTCATAGCGGGTGACCTGCGGGCCCCGGGTGTAGCCGGTGACCGTGGCGTCGACCCTGAACTCAGTGAAGACGTCCTGAAGCTTCTCGACGATCGCGTCGTTGGCCTCGGTGCGCGTGGCATGACCGGGCCCCGGTTCCAGCAGGCTCTCGTCGGGCAGAGAGTAGGTCGTGCCGTCGGGCAGGGCCATCGCCGTCATCTCCACCATGCCGAGCTCGTCGGCCAGGTCCGGCCCGGACGCCTGCGCCCTGGTCTCCTCAGTGACGGCGTCTGGCTCGGCGGGAGGGACGGGGCGCGTGCCTCGGGCGTCCGCCGCACCGGTGCGGGCGGAGCGGTCGGGGGGCACGGACGGAGGCGCCGCCGACCGATCGGCCTGCGCGAGGGAATCAGTGGTCGGGTCGGCCAGCGGATCGTCCAGCACGGAGGTTGTCATCTCATCGCGCGAGGCGTTGAAGGAGCCGGCGGCGACGGCGGTATCATCAGTGCCATCAATGGACGGCTGGATCGTCGTGTCGGCATTCGCCATGCTCGACCGCATCGAGCGCTTACGGCGTCCGCTTCCCCGCGGTCGCTTCTTCTCGGTCTCCAGGGCGGAGCGGAACGGCTCGTCGCCGTCGTAGGCGTCCGGGCCACCCGCATCGTCGGAGGCGTCGTCCTGCGTTCCGCCACCCGACGCGGTACGGCGCATCCGACCAAGCACACGCGTGGCGAGCGTGTCTTCCGGCGAGCCCCCGGACCGTCCGGAGGCGGTGCGGCGCTCGGCGAGCTGCTCGCGCAGGTCGGCGATGGTGCGTCCGGAGATCACCAGGGCCGAGAAGACGATGAGCAGGATGAACAAGATGATGGCGCCCACCGATGAGAAAAGCACGACCAGGGGGTAGCCGACAACCCAGCCGAGCAGCCCTCCCGCCTCCTCCAGCGGAGCCACGCCGTAGGACAGGGAGGGGTTGCCCGAACCCACCTGGACGATGCCCGTCACACCCGTGAGCACGCCCAGCGCCCCCACGCTGATACGGGCGTGGACCGCCCCCAGGCGGCGAACCCTCAGCATGGCGATGCCCAGCGCCCCCAGCAGAAGGGGGACGACGATGCCCAAGGCGCCAACGGGGCCGGCGGCCAGGTGGTGCAGCAGTCCGCCGGCGGCGCCGGAGACGCCGAACCACTCGCGCAGGCCGGTGACGACGGCCAGGGCGAGGACGACGAAGGCCCATCCGGTGCGCCGGTAACGGCCCGCCGAGCCTGCGGAGGGTGAGGACTCGGGCGGTTGGGCGGGCTGCTTCGAGGCGCGTGCGCGCGAACCGCGCGAACCGGAGCGTGCGGGGGTCGAAGCGGGACGAGTGGCCATGGTGCCTGAGACGTTATCGGGCCGACGGCGGCCCGGCCGCCCGCCACGCCGCTGAGATCATCATGTGTGCGTCACTGCGGGTCCGGCCGGTCCCGACAGGATCCGCAGCCGAGCAGGGCGTCGATCTCGTCGCGTCGCGGTGAGCGCGCCGGGCCCAGACGGCTGACGGCCTCGGCCGCGGCGGCGTTGGCACGGCGAGCGGCGGCGACGACGTCGAGGCCGTCCATGAGTCCGGCCACCAGCACTCCCGTGTGGGTGTCGCCGGCTCCGGTCGTGTCCAGAACGTCCCGGACGAACCCGGGCACTTCGATGCGGTCGCCGTGAGCGGGCCACAGGACGCATCCGTGCACGCCGGTGCGCCGCACGATGAGCGCCTCGGGGGCGGCCCGGCGCATGGCCTCCGGACTGCCCAGACGCGCCGAGAGCTGCGTGATCTCCAGGTGATTGCCGGTCAGCAGGTCGGTGCGGCGCAAGAGCGTTTCGACGATGGACTCCGGGATCTCCGGCTCGACGGGGCCGAGATCGGCGACCAGCCCGACGCCGGGGGGAAGGGCGAGGAGCCACTCGGCGAGGGCTTCGCGGGAGGTGGGGTGCGCCAGGTCGTAACCGGTGGTGTGAACCCAGTCGCCCGGCCTGAGTTCGAGACGGTCGAGCTCGTCGCGCTGCGGCTCGGCCTCGACCCCCTCGGTGGTGATGAAGGTGCGTCGTCCGGAGGGCTCGATGAGGGTGGTGCACGTTCCGATGTCACCGACGAGCTCCTCGACGACGAGCTCGACGCCGTCGAGCATCATGGCCTCGCGCACCTGGGCGGAATTCGGACCGGTGCCCAGGGTGGCGGCCAGGGCGGCGGGCACGCCCTGGCGGGCGACCGCCGAGACGACCGTGTAGCCGCCGCCGACGGTGGGACCGGAGGAGGTGGCTGTGACAGCACCGCCGGGCGCGGGCACACGGCCGACGTGGAGCGGAAGGTCGATTAGGACGCTCCCGGTGGCGATGAAGCAGGACGGACGACGCATGTTCGGCGGGCTCACACCCTCATCATGCTTCAATGACGACAGGCACGATCATTGGACGGCGGCGTAGACGGCGCCCGACCCACCGTCCCAGCGTGCGGCGCATCGCCTGCTGAAGGGAGTGGGCGTCGGCATTGCCCTTGTCAAGAGCCTCCTGCAGGGCCGTGGTGACGTCGGGCAGAACGTCGTCGAAGACGGAGCCGTCCTCAGCCACGCCCCGGGCCTGGATATCCGGACCCGCCAGGATGGTGCCGGTTCTGGTCTCCACGACGGCGTAGACGGACACGAAGCCCTCCTCGGCCAGGATACGGCGGTCCTTGAGCTCAGTCTCGTCGATCTCTCCGACGGAGGACCCGTCGACGTAGACGTACCCGCAGGAGACCGCCCCGGCGAGGCGGGCCCGGCCCGCGCGCAGGTCCACGACGACGCCGTCCTCGGCCAGCATGACGCGGTCCGGGTCGATGCCGGTCTTGACGGCCAGCGCGCCGTTGGCCACGAGGTGGCGGATCTCCCCGTGGATGGGCATGACATTGCGCGGTCCCACGATGTTGTACACGTGCAGGAGCTCCTCGCAGGAAGCGTGTCCCGAGACGTGGACCTTGGCGTTGCCCTGGTGGACGACGCGGGCGCCGAGCCGCATGAGCTGGTTGATGACGCGGTTGACGGAGTTCTCGTTTCCCGGGATGAGGGAGGAGGCGAAGATGACGGTGTCGCCGGGCTCCAGGGTGACGGACCGGTGCTCGCCGTGGGCCATGCGCGACAGGGCCGCCATGGGCTCGCCCTGGGAACCGGTGGCCATGAGGACACGCTCGTCGGGCGGAAGGGCGGTCACGTCTCGGGCGTCGATGAGAACGCCATCGGGGACCTTGAGGTAACCGCGCTCGGCGGCGATGCCCATATTGCGGACCATCGAACGACCCACCAGGGCAACGCGGCGGCCGTGGAGCGCGGCCGCGTCCAGGACCTGCTGGACGCGATGCACGTGGCTGGAGAAGGAGGCGACGATGATCTGCTGGTCGGATTCGGCGAAGACGTTGTCGAGCACCGGACCGATCTGGTTCTCGTGACCGATCATGCCGGGAACCTCCGCGTTGGTGGAGTCCACGCAGAACAGATCCACGCCCTCGTCCCCGAAGCGGGCGAAGGAGCGCAGGTCGGTGATGCGCCCGTCGATGGGCAGGGAGTCGATCTTGAAGTCGCCGGTGATCAGGACATTGCCGGCATCGGTGCGAATCATGGCCGCCATGGCGTCGGGAATGGAGTGGTTGACGGCAACGAATTCGAGGCCGAAGGGCCCGTAGGATACCTCCTCATGCTCACGCACCTGACGCAGCAGGGGGTGGATGCGGTGCTCGCGCAGCTTGGCCTCGACGAAGGCCAGAGTCAGTTCGCTGCCGACCAGGGGGATGTCCTCGCGCAGGCGCAGCAGGTAGGGGACGCCGCCGATGTGGTCCTCGTGGCCGTGGGTCAGGACCAGGGCGACGACGTCGTCGAGGCGGTCCTCGATGTAGCTGAAATCGGGCAGGATGAGGTCGACGCCGGGCTGATCCTCCTCGGGGAACAGAACGCCGCAGTCGACGACGAGCAGCTTTCCGTCGACCTCGAAGACGGTCATGTTGCGGCCGACCTCGCCCAGGCCCCCCAAGGGCACGATGCGCATCGCACCGTCGGGGATCGGGCCTGGATTCTTGAGCGTGGGGAAGTTCGTCACGGCAGGCAGTCTAGATGAGTGGAACCGGAGGACGATGCGCCTGGGGTCGCGCCGGTTCCGGTGCCCACCCGCGGTTCCGTGCCGGCGCGTCACCGCGTCATCGAGCGGGGCGCGCACTGAAGGCGGCTCATAACAAGCGCCCGACCGGGGAAACGGTCGGGCGCTGTGAAACGGGCGGTACCCCGTACCGGATTTGAACCGGTGCTGCCGCCGTGAGAGGGCGGTGTCCTGGGCCGCTAGACGAACGGGGCGCTGATCAGGCGGGACGGATGACCTCCTGACTCGTACCCCGTACCGGATTTGAACCGGTGCTGCCGCCGTGAGAGGGCGGTGTCCTGGGCCGCTAGACGAACGGGGCGCAGTGCATTTCACTTGTGATGAGGGAAATCCGTCACCGGCACGAACAGACGGCCGGCGGAGATCCCCCGCTCTCCGCTGGGGTACCAGGACTCGAACCTAGAATGGCTGAACCAGAATCAGCTGTGTTGCCAATTACACCATACCCCAATGACGGTGCGCATCAGGGACGGGCCCCGACGCAGTGAAAAGTAATCTACACGCACGCTCCCCCACCGACAAATCCGCACGACGTGAGCGCGACCACACCGTTCGTCGTCGGTCTCGACGTCGCCAACGCACGCGACGAACGCCCCGCCCGCCCCCGTCACCACCGTCCGCCAATACCGTTTCGAGAACGCTCCAAGACCGTAGACTGCCACCGGGCTGTTACCAGTCCCGCCCCTAACCCCCGCTCGCTCCGACACCGGCGAGACGCACCGGGCACGGCCCGAGTACAGACAATCAGGTACACGAGGTGCATATGACCCCCACTCCCCGCTTCCATGGATTCCACCTCTCCCGTCGCACGGCCCGAGCCCTCGGCGCGGGCCTGTGCCTGACGACGGCCTTCGCACTGAGCGCCTGCGGCGGCGACCCCATCCCCATTACATCGGCCAAGACGGCCGACTCCTCCGCGACGGCGTCCGCGTCCCCCTCGACTACGCCCCGCCCGACACGCACCCCCTCCGCCTCCGCTACGCCCTCCGCCAGTCCGACGCCGTGGACCGCACCGTCGTTGAAGTTCTACAGCGAGGACGACTCGGTGTGGTACCAGGATGATTCAGTGGTCCACACGGACTCCGTCACCGACCAGGGCAACATCGAGGGGTACCGCACCTACAACGGCAGCTGCCTGGGGTACGTGACCCGCGACATCTCCGAACTGATCCATAATATTTCACTATCGGACGACATCATGAGCGGGAGCAAAGTCAACGTCACCAATACGAGCATCACCGACGTCAACGAGACAAGCCGGGAGACCCTCGACCTCGTCCACGACGACAGCGGCACCATGGACGGCTACTCCATCACCTGGACGGGGGTCTACACGGCCCAGGGCGCCGCGCCGGAGGACGTTGAGGGCTATAAGTTCGCCCGCACCGTCAACGATGCCGGGCTCGATTTCTCGGTCATGGTCATGTGCCTGAAGGGCTCGAGCATCTCCTACGACCAGTGGCGCACCATCCTCAGCGGTATCCGGATCGAGGGTCTGACCGCCGGCAAGATGAGCTGACGGCCGCCCGATGCGCGGCGCCGGCGGGCGGCTCAGCCCAGCGCCAGCGGGGCCGGGGAGCAGAGACACCGTGTGCGTCGAGAGGATCCCCGTCTCAGCCCAGCGCCAGCGGGGCCGGGCCCAGTCGGGCCCGCAACGCGCGCAGTCGATTCAGCGAGGAGGCGGGGCCCAGGATCTCCATGGACTCGAACAGGGGCGGTGAGACTCGGCGGCCCGTGACGGCCACGCGCAGCGGCCCGAAGGCCAGACGCGGCTTGATGCCGAGCCCGTCGACGATGGCCGTGCGCAGAGCGCCCTGGAGGGCCCCGGCGCACCACTGGTCGGCGCCGACCCCCTCCAGCGCCTCGATCGCGGCGTCCAGTACCCGGGGGGCGGAGTCCTTGAGCGCAGTCACGGCTCCGTCGTCGACGGCGAGCCCCTCGTCGGAGACGAAGAGGAAGGCGAGCATGTCCCTGCTCTCTCGCAGCAGTTGGATGCGCGTGTGGATGAGCGGGGCGGCGGCCGTGAGGATCTCCCGCTCGCGTCCGCTCAGGGCATCGAAGGCGCCCGCGGACACGAGCGGCCGGGCGGGTCGTTCGGGGTCGGCGGGGTCGGGGTAGGCATCAGCCAGGTAGGGCACGAGGCGATCGCGGAAGTCATCGGGGGTCAGCCGACGCACGTGCTCGGCGTTGATGGCCTCGCACTTCCTCACATCGAAGCGCGCGGGGTTCGGGTTGACGTCATGGACGTCGAAGGAGGCGATCATCTCCTCACGACTGAAGACATCCTCGTCCTTGGACAGTGACCATCCCAGCAGCGCCAGGTAGTTGACCAGGCCCTCGGGGATCATGCCGCGGTAGCGGTGGATGAGGAGGTTGGACTCGGGATCGCGCTTGGAGAGCTTCCTGCTGCCCTCCCCCGTGACGTAGGGGAGGTGGGCGAACTCGGGCACGGCCCGCGCACGGCCGATGGCGATAAGGGCTCGGTACAGGGCGATCTGGCGGGGCGTGGAGGACAGCAAGTCCTCACCGCGCAGGACATGGGTGATGCCCATGGCCGCGTCGTCGACCGGATTGACCAGAGTGTAGAGCGGATCACCGCCGGCGCGCACGACGACGTAGTCGGGAATGGATCCCGCTTTGAAGGTGATGGGGCCGCGGACCAGATCGGTGAAGGTGATGTCCTCGTCGGGCATGCGCATGCGCAGCACGGGTTCACGGCCGGCGGCGCGGAAGGCGGCCCTCTGCTCGTCGGTCAGATCGCGGTCGTACCCGTCGTAACCGAGTTTGGGGTCCTCGCCTCTGGCCCGATGCCGCGCCTCGACCTCCTCGGGACTCGAGAAGGACTCATAGAGGTAGCCGGCCTCGAGCAGCTCGGCGGTGACCCGACCGTACAGGTCCATGCGCTGGGACTGCCGGTAGGGTCCGTGCGGTCCGCCCTTGCCGATGCCCTCGTCCCAGTCCAGGCCGAGCCAGTCCAGGGAGTCGACGATCGCGTCGAAAGACTCCTCGGAGTCGCGGGCGGCGTCGGTGTCCTCGATGCGGAAGACGAAGGTGCCGCCGGTATGACGGGCCCAGGCCCAGTTGAACAGGCAGGTGCGGACCATCCCGACGTGCGGGGCGCCCGTGGGCGAGGGGCAGAAGCGAACGCGGATCGAGGAGGGTCCTCCATCCGGGCGGGGCGGGGCGATGTCAGTCATGATGGCGCATAGCCTAGCGTCAGGGGCTCGCGTCCGAGACGGCCGTTCTGACCCCGACTGTGGCGACCGGGGGCCCGAGCGTCTACGGTGTTCCCACCCTTAGGCCGGCGGCGCCGGCCCGACCCTCGACGACACCTTGCGATCGACGATGCTGCGCACCACTCGTTCCCCACGTCTCCCCCGTCCAACGGCTGCGACGATCCCGGCCGTCCTCAGCCTCCTCCTGCTCGCCCCGGGCCTGGCGGCCTGCGACGGCCCGCTGCAGCAGCCCACTCCCGCCACTATCTCCCCGGCGACGCCCGATGTCTCCCCCGGGTCGGAGCGGACATCGGCGTCGCCGGCGGGAACGACGACGACGCCGATGCCGTCGTGGCCCGACGACGGCTCCCCGGCGCCGCCGGCGGGGACGACGGCCGATGTCGCCTCATGGGACTTCCCGACAAGCGCCCCCGGGTGGACCGCCGCCGTGCGGGACCAGGACGGCGTCAACCAGCTCACACGCGCCGACGGGTGCCAGCTCACGTCCCAGCAGAACCCCGTCGACACCGCGGCCTCCGGCGGGGACAGGCAGGAGTCGGAGAGTCGTATCGAGGCCTCACGGCAGGCTTACGAGCAGGCGGGCGTCACCGATCTGTCCTACTCCTCCTCCGAGGATGTCGCCTCGATCCACGGCCTGGGCGGCTCGAGCATCGTCGAAACAATCCGCATGGACCTCAGCTACACGGGCGCGGACGGCAACCAGTACACCGGCGTGCGCTGGTTCCGCGCCTTCACGCGGATGCGCACGCCCATGCTCCTCCAGTTGTCGTACTTCTGCCCCGCACCGGCCTATGACGCCACCGCGCTGGACGCCCTGCTCAAAGACGTCTCGATCATCGGCGCCAGCCCGACCGGCATGGATGGCTGACCCGGCCCGCCGCCATGGCCGGCGCGCGCCGCGTCGCGGGGTGCTCGCGCGGACACCCTCCCCGAGCCGGCGCCGCAGTCCTTAGGCTGGCATCGTGGTTGACGACACGACCGGCCCCCATGAGTCCGCGCACGACCTTCTGGCCTCCTTCGACGCCCTCACCCCTGAGACGATGCGCGCCCGGGGGTCGTTGAAGTGGAGCACCTACGACGGCGACGTCATCGGGGCGTGGGTGGCGGAGATGGATCTGGGCACCGCACCCGCCGTCGCGCGGGTCCTCAGGCGCGCCGTCGATGACGGCTCGCTGGGCTACATGCCGATGAGCGTGGGCGAGAGGGCGCGCGAAGCGGTCGCCGCCTTCCACCGGCACTCCTTCGGCTGGGCCGTTCCGAGGAGGGACGTGAGTCTGCTGCCCAACGTCCTGTCCGCGCTGGGAGCCGTCATCGCGCGGCACACCGCCCCCAGCTCCCCCGTCGTCGTCCCGACGCCGGCCTACATGCCGTTCCTGTCGATACCCGGCCGCCATGGCCGCCGGTGCATGCAGGTCCCCGCGCTCCACACTCATGACGCCTCCGGGGCTCCCGTCTGGAGGCTCGACCTGGACGGCATCGAGGCGGCCATGGCGGCCGGCGCGGGGCTGCTGATCCTGTGCAACCCGTGGAACCCGGTGGGACGGGTGCTCTCCCCCGCTGAACTCGATGCCGTGGCGGAACTCTCATCGCGCTACCACATCCCGGTTCTCGCCGATGAGATCCACTCCTCCCTCGTGCTCGACCCGGCGGCGGCCCACACGCCCTACGGGTCGCGCCCCGGCGCGGACCCCGACCTGACCTTCACGGTAACCGCCGTGTCCAAGGGGTGGAATATCCCGGGCCTCATGTGCGCCCAACTCATCGCCTCGGGCGGGGCCCGATCCGCCTGGGAGGCCGACCCCTTCAGCGCCCATTTGGCCGACGAGGCGGCGTACCTGGGCGCCCGGGCCGTCGCCGCCGCCCTCTCACCCGAGGGCCTGGCTTGGAACCGGGCGGTCCGGACCTACCTCCACGGCAACGGCGACCTCATAGCCGGGGCACTGGCCGGCATCGAGACGGTGGAGCTGACCGTGCCCGAAGGCTCCTACCTGGCATGGCTGGACTGCTCGAGGCTGACGATGCCGGAGGGCGCGTCCCCCGTACGGTTTTTCCGCCGGGAGCCGGGCGTGGCAATGAATCCGGGAGCGGCCTTTGGACGGGGGTACGAATCCTTCTGCCGTCTCAACCTGGCCACCGGCCGCACCATCGCCGCCCAGATCGCTCAACGTCTGGTCGACGCCGCGGCAGAGCCGCGGGGCTGAGGTAGCAGGGCCCGGAACGGGGCCGGGCGCCCGTCTCAACTCAACGGCGTACGACCGGGTTGGAGAAGCGGCCGATGCCCTCGATACCGACCTCGACGCGCTGCCCGGCTCGGATCCGCCCGGAGCAGTTGGGCGTTCCGGTCAGCACGACGTCGCCGGGCAAAAGTGTGAAGATCCCGGACACGAAGGAGACGAGCTCGGCGACGCCGCGGATCATGTCGGCGGTGGCGCCCTCCTGATCGGCGGAGCCGTCCACCCGCGCGCGCACTGCAGCGGCACCGGGATCGAAACCGCCGGCCCCTCCGGGCTCGGAAACCTCGATCCACGGGCCGAGGGGGCAGGAGGTGTCGAAGGCCTTGGCCCGAACCCAGGTGGCGTCCTCGCGCTGGCGGTCGTGGGCGGAGACGTCGTTGGCGACCGTGTAGCCCAAGACCGCCCCAGCGGCGCCGGTCGGGGACAGGTCCCTGGCCACCGTCCTGATGATGACGGCCAGCCCGGCCTCGTAGTGAACATCGTCGGACCAGGCGGGCAGGACGATGGGGGTGTCGGGCCCGATCACGGCCGTATTGGGTTTGAGGAAGACGATGGGCTCGGCTGGGGTCCGTCCGTGCGACTCGACGGCGCGCGCGGCGTAATTCCCGCTGACGCCCACCACCTTGGAGCGCGGTATGACCGGGGAGAGGAGACGGGCCTCACCGAGGGGCACGACCTCGCCGGTGGCTTCCGGGACGGTGTAAAGCGGATCACCTTTGAGGACGACGAGATGGCCCTCGGACTCGCCCGACGACATCGGGTCATCGGAGTCGAGCCCCTCGACGATGCCGTAGCGGAGCTCGTCGCCGGTGGAGAAGCGTGCGATCTTCATGGTCGCAGCGTAGTGCGCCCGGGCCGACGGACCCGGCTAACTGATTTCGGCGGCCGGACGGCCGGCGTTGGCCCGGCTCCACACGTCCCCGGGCAGGTCCCCCGGCAGAAGGGGGTTGCTCTCAGCCACGAAACGGATCTCCTCGATCTCGCCGGCCTCCAGACGCCGTTTCTGGGCCTGCCAGTCGGCCAGGGCGCCGAAGGCCCACGCGCCCAGCAGAAGGATCGCCACGATATTGATGATCGCCATGAGCCCCATGGCGACGTCGGACAGGTTCCACACGAAGTCCAGCGAGGCGACGGCGCCGATCGCGGTCGCCGCGACGATCATGACGCGCAGGCCGTAGTGCCGGTGCCCCATACCCCGCAGGAAGTCCATGTTGACCTGGGCGTAGGTGTAGTTTCCCAGCAGCGAGGAGTAGGCGAAGACGAAGATCACGACCGCCATAAGGTACTGCGCCCAGCTGCCGAGCGTCGCCCCAACCGAGGCGGAGGTGAGGGAGGAGGAGGTCGCCTTAGCGACGGCGGGATCGGCCAGAGCCGTCTGCGGGGAGTAGACGCCCGAGAGCAGGACGATCAGCGCGGTGGCCGTGCACACGACGATCGTGTCGACGAACACGCCGAATGACTGGATGAGTCCCTGCTGGACGGGATGGGACACAGTGGCGGTGGCAGCCGCGTTGGGGACCGACCCCTCCCCCGCCTCGTTGGAGAACAGACCCCGTTTGATGCCGTTGAGGGCCGCCGCAATGATACCGCCCTCGACGCCGGCGAAGGCCTGATCGAGGCCGAAGGCCCCCTCGAAGATGCTCGCCAGCGCGCCAGGGATGGCCTGCGCGTTGAGCAGGAGGACGACGAGCGCCAGCAGGGCGTAGACGCCGGCCATGAGCGGCGCCATCCACTCGGCGATCCTGGCCACGGCTGTGATGCCCCCGAAGACGACGGGCGTCGTGACGAGCGCGAGGCCGATCGCGGTCAGGCGAGAGTCCACTCCGAAGGTCTCCGTCATGACGCCGGAGATGGCGTTGGCCTGCGTGGCCTCGTAGGCGAAGCCGAAGACGAATGTGATGACGACGGCGAAGATGCTCGCCCACAGCCTCGACCCCAGGCCCCGGCTGATGTAATAGGCGGGTCCTCCGCGGAACGTGCCCTCGGGGTGGCGGACCTTGTACAGCTGAGCCAGGACCGCTTCGACGAACCCGGTGGACATGCCCACGAACGCCACCACCCACATCCAGAAGACGGCGCCCGGCCCGCCCAGGGTGATGGCCAGTGCCACACCCACGATATTGCCCGTGCCCACCCGGGAGGCCAGGCCGATGGTGAAGGCCTGGAAAGAGGAGATGCCCCCGCCGCCGACGCGGGAGCCCATGATCGCACGCAGCATCTGACGGAACAGGCGCAGCTGGACTGCGCGGGTGCGAATGGTGAACCAGACTCCGGTGGCGATGAGGAGCCAGGCGAGCAGGTCGCCGTACAGGTGGTCCGAGACCGTGCTGAGGACGTCGGCCGCACGGTCGAAGAAGCTCGTGACCGCCGAGAACGTGGGAAACACTGGGGAACCTCCGTGAGCGCGGGGCCGGACCGCATACGGGGAGGCGGGGCCCGGAGCAGATGAGCACCTAACTTTAGGCGACACACATTTTCGCCGACATGTCATCGGACCGACAAGCCAGAGGCATCCGGTGGTCGCTCCTCCCGCAGGCTCCCGGTAGGGCGCCTCCCCCACCCAACCGGTTCCTCCCGCGGGTGTGCTCGCCCGCGGGCGTCAGCGCGACCAGACGTCGCCGGGCAGGTCGCCGGGAAGATGCGGATTGCCCGAGGCGACGAAGCGGATCGCCCGGGCTGGGCGCGTTCCCGCCCGGGCTCGGGCGCGCTGCTCCTCCCAGTCATGCAGGGCCCCGCGGACCCACCGGCTGAGCAGCACTAGGGAGACCAGGTTGATCAGCGCCCCGGTGCCGAGAAGGACGTCGGCCAGGGTCCACACGGTGGTCAGGGCCGCTCCCCCGCCGATGAAGGCGCACACCACGGCAGCCGCGCGCAGTGCTCTGGTCGCCGCCGGGTGGCGGGTAAGGTAGTCCAGACAGACTTCGGCGTAGGAGAAGGCGCCCAGGATCGTGGAGTAGGCCAGCACCACGATGAGGACCGTCATGGGCCAGGCGGTCCAGCCCCCCAAAGTGGAGGCGATGGCGCTCTGGGTCAGGGTGCCGCAGACGTCGGTCCCGGTCGCGCCCGGGGTGTACACCGAGGCGTCGGCCCCTCCGGCGATGAGGATGGCCAGAGCTGTGGCTGTGCACACCAGGATCGTGTCGACCAGGACGCCGAAGGCCTGGATGAACCCCTGCTGCACGGGGTGGGCGACGGTGGCTGATCCAGCCGCGCAGGCTGCGCCGCCCAGCCCCGCTTCGTTGGAGAACAAGCCGCGGCGCACCCCGTTGAGGACAGCGGCGAGGACTCCTCCGGCGACACCGGCCAGGCCGGCTCGCAGCCCGAACGCGCCCTCGACAATGCCCCCGACGGCCTCGGCCGCCCGCACGGGATGCAGGACGATGATGACGCAGACGAGCAGCAGGTAGACGACGGCCATGGCGGGCGCCATCCACTCGGTGACACGGGCGATGGATCGCACCCCGCCGAGGAGCACTGGTGCGACCAGTACCGCGACGAGCGCTGCGCCCCACCACGGGCCCAGCCCGGTGGCTCCTCCCAGGGCGGCGGTGATGGCGTTGGCCTGCACCATGGGCATGGCCAGGCCGTTGGCGATCATGAAGACGACCGCGAAGACCCCGCCGACCGCCGGCAGACTCAGACCGCGGGCGATGTAGTAGGCCGGGCCCCCGCGGTAGGTGCCGTCGCCGCGATCGACCTTGAACAGCTGACCCAGGGTCGCCTCGGTGAAGGCGGTGGCGGTGCCCACCAGGGCCACCACCCACATCCAGAAGACGGCGCCCGGCCCGCCCAGGACCAGGGCGAGGGCGACGCCGACGATATTGCCCGTGCCCACGCGGCAGGCCAGCCCCATGGCGAAGGCCTGGAAGGAGGAGACACCGTCGCCAGCCCCGTCCCGTGAGCCCGCCACGGCCCGTGCGATGGAACCCATGTGTCGCAGCTGGACGGCGCGCGTGCCCAGGGTGAACCAGATGCCGGCGCCGAGTAGGACCCAGATGAGGACGGTGCCGAACAACCAGTTCGACAGGGCGGACAGCATCGAACCGACGGCGTCCACCACTCACTCCTCCCCGGAGTCCGGCAGTCGGCGGTGGTCGTCACCGTGGTCGCCCCGGCTAGGGGCCTCGGAGCCGCCGGGGGCCTTTCCGCGGTCACCCGCCGGGCTCGCGCTGCGCGGGGCCCGACTCGCGCTGCGCGAGGCCTGCCAGACCCCCTCCAGAACATCGCCGGGCAGGAGCGGATTGGCATGCCCGATGAAGACCGGGTCCTCCCCCGCCGCGCACTGGGCTTCGAAATCCTTCAGGGCGCCGAGGGCCCAGGGCGTCAGCCGCACGATGACGACGAGGTTGAGCACACCGAGCAGGCCCAGGGCGATGTCGGTCAGCGCCCACACGACCGGCAGGGTCAGGACGGTGCCGGCGAAGGCCGCAGCCGTGAGCACAATGCCCAGAACCTGCTCGGCGCGGCGCTCGCCTCCCAGGAAGTCGACGTTGACTTGAGAGTAGGAATAGCAGCCCAGCACGGTGGAGAAGACGAGAACGAAGATGAGCGCGACCATGGGCCAGGTGGTCCATCCACCGAGATGCTCGACGATGGCCTGCTGGGTCAAGACCGCACCGACGAGGCTGTCGTCGCCGGGCCGGTAGGCGTCGGTGGCCAGCAGGATGATCAGGCCCGTAGCAGTGCATACGAGAATCGTGTCGACGAACACACCGAAGGATTGGACGAGGCCCTGTTTGACCGGGTGGGTGACGGTGGCGGTGCCGGCGGCGTTGGGGACGGTGCCCAGGCCGGCCTCGTTGGAGAACAGCCCGCGGCGCACACCGTTGATGACGGCGGCCGTCATGCCGCCGGCGACTCCGTACAGGGCCTGGTCGGCCCCGAAAGCCCCGCGAACGACCTCGGACAGGATTCGCGGGAGGTCGGCGAGATTGAGTAGGAGGACGACCAGGGCGACGAGCAGGTAGACCAGTGCCATGAGCGGGGCGACCCACTCGGTGACTCGAGCCACGGATTTCAATCCGCCCAGCACGATGGGCGCGGTCAGCAGGACCAGAGCGACGCCGACCATCCAGGGAGCGACTTCAGGAACGGTGGCATTGATGACGCCGGCCAGGGAATTGGTCTGCACCATGACAACGGTCACCCCGACGCTGATGATGCACAGTCCTGCGAAAACAGCGCTCCAGACCCTCGAGCCCAGTCCGTTCTTGATGTAGTAGGCGGGACCGCCGTGGAAGGTCAGGTCACGGCCGCGCTCCTTGAACACCTGGGCGAGCGTGGACTCCACGAAGGCGGTGGCCATGCCGATGACGGCGACCACCCACATCCAGAACAGGGCGCCCGGCCCCCCGGCGACGACGGCCAGGGCCACCCCGGCGACGTTGCCGATGCCCACGCGCGCGGCGAGCCCGACCGCGAAGGCCTGGAAGGAGGAGATGCCGCCCTCGGCCCCGGAACGGGAACGGACGATCGTGCGCATCATGGTGCCGAAGTGGCGCAGCTGGACTCCGCGGGTGCGCACCGTGAAGTACAGGCCGACAATCACCAGCAGCGCGGAGAGCACGTAGGTGTAGAAGTCGTCGTCAACCTTCTGCAAAGCGCATTCGACGGGGGTGCCGGTGCAGCCCGCGGCGGCGACCATGCCGCGCGCGCCGTTGACCGCCGAAGCCGCCGCGACTTGAACGGCGCTCACCGATCGGCTCCCGTCACAGCGGCGGGCCGGGGCGTCCCGGGGGTCGTCTCGGAGGTGGTCATGATCATCAGTCCTCGGTGGTGGGAACGGGGCTCGGGAAAGCGGCGGAGGCCCAGACGTCGCCGGGCACATCCCCGGGCAGATACGGGTTGCCGTGCGCGTGGAAGACCGGCTCGACGACGCCGCGGGCTCGCTGGTTCTCGTAGTCTCGCAGAGCGCCGACGCCCCACCGGGACAGCCACAGCAGGGCGATGAGATTAGTCAGCGTCATCACCGCCATGGCGATGTCGACGGCGTTCCACACGACGTCGAGGGCCAGAACCGCACCGGCGGTGGCGGAGGCGACGCGGACCGCCCAGGACGCCCAGCGTTTGCCGCCGGTCAGATAGCTCATGTTGACGTCGGAGTAGACGTAGGCGGCGATGATCGAGGAGTAGGCGAGCACGAAGATGAGCACCGCCATGGGCAGAACCGTCCAACCGCCCAACTCGTGGGAGATGGCGAGCGTGGTGAGCGTGGCGGGGCCGGCCCCCTCGGCGGTCCAGGTCTGGGGACCGGCGATGAGGATGACGAAGGCGGTGGCAGTGCACACGACGATCGTGTCGATGAACACGCCGAGGGATTGGATGAAGCCCTGCTGAACGGGATGGGACACGGTGGCGGTGGCAGCCGCGTTGGGGGCGGTGCCCTGGCCCGCCTCGTTGGAGAACAGGCCCCGCTTGGTGCCGTTGATGACGGCGGCCAGAACGCCGCCGCCCAACCCGCCGACGAGCGGTTCGGGCGCGAAGGCCGAGGAGAGGATCCGGCCGATGACGCGAAGGAACTCGTCGAGGTTCACCAGGCAGATGATGAGGATCAGGACGATGTAGACCAGCGCCATGACGGGAGCCATCCACTCGGTGACGCGGGCCACGGCACGGATGCCGCCGAAGACGACGACGGCGGTGAGCACGAGAACGAGCCCCGCGACGACCAGCTGGGCGGCGCTCAGCCCGCCGAAACCCGGCAGCGGCGACTCACTCCCGCCCCCGAGAGCCGCCACCAGGGTCCCGGCGATGGCGTTGGACTGCACGGAGGTGATGACGAAACCGCAGGTGACCACGGTGATCGCGGCGAAGACCGCGGCGAGAGTCCGGTTGCCCACGCCGCGGGCCATGTAGAAGGCGGGACCGCCGCGGAATGAGCCGTCGGAGGCGCGGACCTTGAAAACCTGGGCGAGGGTGGCCTCGAAGAAGGCGGTGGCCATGCCGACGCCGGCGACCACCCACATCCAGAAGACGGCGCCGGGCCCGCCCATGAGCAGAGCGGCCGCCACGCCGAAGACGTTGCCGACCCCGACCCGGGCGGCCAGGGAGATGGCGAAGGCCTGGAAGGAGGAGATGCCACCCTCGGCCCCGGAGCGTGAGCCGCCGACCTGCCGAACCATGTCGGGCAGGTGGCGCACCTGAACGCCGCGGGTGATGACGGTGAGGAACAGGCCCGTGGCGATGAGGACCCACATGGTGATGTGGACCGTGATCCAGTCAGCGGCGGTTTGGAGAGAGGCGGCGAGGGCGTCCATGAGAGGGGACCTTTGCGCTCAAGAAGGGGATAGGGGACAGCAACGCCCGGCATCGTCTCATACTCGGCGTCCGAGCCTCGGCAAGGGCCCGCCTCGGGATGTTCCCACCGCCATCGACCCCGGTCATGCCGCTTCAGGGCAGGATGTCCTCGTAGTAGGTGCCGCGCAGGAACCTGGTGAGCATCTTCTCACCGGGCAGGGAGCCGTCGTTGAGCGTCTTGGCAGCGGCCAGGAGAGCCCGGATGTCGTACTGCGCGGGCCAGACCGGCGGAACGTCACGATCCAGATCGAGCAGTCCGTAGACGGCCATCATCGCGGTGCGCGCAGAGCCCTCGGTCGTGAAGACGCAGTCGTCGGGCGTCTCGACGAACTGGCCGAGAAGAGCGAGGTTGACGCACCCGTCCGGGATGACCCCGGGGCGGTCGCCGGCACGACGAGGCATGAAGAAGGAGGTGATGTAGGGCATCGTGGCCAGGCGCACCAAAGTGCGCTCCCTGATCTGGTCGAACTGACTGATCAGACCGAAGTGGTAGCAGTACTCCTTGAGGACCTCCTCGCCCGTGCACTCGATCATCGGCTTGCGCACGCAGTTGCCCAGAGCGTGCGGATAGAGCCCGTAGGCCCAGGCGACCCCCCAGTCGGCCGGCTGAGAGCGGAATTGGGGCTGACGGTTCATGGTCAGCGACAGGCACCAGCCGGAGTCCTCCGCGGTGATGATGCCGCCGGTGACGGTGCGCCCGGACAGGGGGTCGTTGCCGGTCAGCTCGCGGATCCTGCCCAGGAAGGGGTGATCGGCTCCCATGAAACTGAAGGAGGCCGACTCCCACACGGTCTTGTGCGGGTCGGAGCAGAAGACGTCCGGGCGGCCGAAGACCGCGGATTTCCTAGCGAGATTGCGCCACAGGGTCCAGGCACCACCCGGACGGTCGGTGTGGAAGGGCGGAACGGTGTCCATGTCCCCGTAGCCGGTGGACTCGGTGCACGATCCGATCGTGGCGAGAACGAAGTCCTTCTCAGCGACGTCGATGCGGTCCCGGCCGCCATCGGCGTGATGAAAGAGAATTCCGTTGACGACCTTGCGTCCGGAGGTGATCGTCATCTCGAGATCGTCGACGCACGTGTCGTACTGGAGGACCACGCCCTTGCCCTTCAGCCAGTCGACCAGCGGCACGATGAACGACTCGAACTGGTTGTAGCGGGAGAAGCGCAGGCAGGACAGATCCGAGAAACCGGGGAGATACTGGAGGAAACGGTGCATATACCGCTTCATCTCCGTCAGCGACTCGTACTGCTGGAAGGCGAACATCGTCTTGAACAGCGTGTAGAAGTTCGAGGCGAGGAAGTCGGCGTCGAACCAATCCTCGATAGTCTTACCGAACGTGTCCTCCTCCCTGGCCATGAGGAGCCTGACGACGGCGCGCTGACCTTTCTTGCCCACTCCCATCCTGTAGGCGTCCCGTCGCTTCCCGCGGTGGTGGATGATGCGGCAGGGGTCGATGTTCGGGTCGTTCTCGTTGACGGTCCGGAATTCGTCGAGGACCGTGTAGGGCGCAGGCATCTCCAGGGCGGGGATTTCGCGCATGATGTCCCAGAAGCACTCGAAGTGCTGGCCCATCTCGCGTCCGCCGCGAGTGATGAAGCCCCTGCCGGTGTCGCCGGCGCCGTCGAAGGAGCCGCCGGGGACGGGGAGCTGCTCGAGGATGGTGATGTTGCGCCCGGGCATGCGTCCGTCACGGACAAGGAACGCCGCGGCGAGCAGGGCGCCGATGCCCGAGCCCACGAGATAGGCCCTACGCTCGGCGACATCGGACGGAGGAGTCGGATGATTGTGGGTGTACAGGCCCAGATCGTTGTGGACGAAGGGGTTCCCATCGGGCGAGACGGGGAAGGTCCGCTGGTAGACGCGCTTGGTGCTGGTCATGGTCTCCTCCTGTCAGCAGCCGGATAGATACGGTGTCCGCCCGCGCCGACGCGGCACGGCAGCGATCGGCGTGAGTACCGCCACCCTATGCCCGGGATCCGGTTCACCCCGGGAACCCGCGGCGGCCGCGCCCCGCACCCGCAGAGGACGCCATCAGAACCCGCCGGGGCCCGTGAGACCATGGCGGCATGCCTCCAACCACCTCGTCGTCCCCGGCTCCGGCGCTCAATGCGATGCTCGACTCCCTCATTCCGGCCGACGACCCCGAGCGGGTGCCCGAGCCCGAGGAGGTCTACCTCGCCTTCAACGAGTGGGCCCAGTCCACCGGCCGCCCCCTCTACCCGCACCAGGACGAGGCTCTGAGCCGGATCCTGGAGGGCAGGCACGTCATCGCCGCCACCCCCACGGGATCGGGCAAGTCCATGATCGCGCTCGCGGCCCACACGGCCTCGCTCGCCCGCGGCGGCCGCTCCTACTACACGGCCCCTCTCAAGGCCCTGGTCAGCGAGAAATTCTTCGAGCTGGTGCGCCTGTTCGGCGCCGACAACGTCGGCATGGTCACCGGCGACACCTCCATCAACGCCGCCGCCCCCATCATCTGCTGCACCGCGGAGATCCTGGCCAACCAGTCGCTGCGCGAAGGCGAGGAGCTCGACGTCGACACGGTGGTGATGGACGAGTTCCACTACTACGCCGATCCCCAGCGCGGCTGGGCCTGGCAGGTCCCGCTCCTGGAGCTCCCCCGGGCGCAGATGGTGCTCATGTCGGCCACTCTGGGCGACGTATCCTTCCTGGCCGCCGACATGGACAGGCGCACGGGCCGCGAGGTCGCGGTCCTGGACAAGGCCGAGCGGCCCGTGCCCCTGGAGATGGAATACGTCGTCGAACCCATCGGCGAGCTACTTCAACGGCTGGTGGGACAGGGCAGGGCCCCGATCTACGTGGTCCATTTCTCCCAGAGGGAGGCGATCGACAGGGCGACCTCGCTGCTGAGCGTGGACCTGGGCGCTCGGGCGCACAAGAACGAGATCGCCGCCGCCCTGGGGGACTTCCGCTTCGGCGGGGGATTCGGTGCCACTGTGTCGCGCCTGCTGCGCCGCGGCATCGGCATCCACCACGCAGGCATGCTGCCGCGCTACAGACGGCTCGTCGAACGCCTGGCTCGCGCGGGCCTGCTCGCCGTCATCTGCGGCACTGACACCCTCGGGGTGGGCATCAACGTCCCCATCCGCTCCGTGGTGCTCACCAGCCTGGTCAAGTTCGACGGGACTAAGGAGCGTCACCTCACCGCCCGCGAATTCCACCAGATCGCCGGCCGGGCGGGCCGAGCAGGATTCGACACCCGCGGGTACGTCTGCGTCCAGGCCCCCGAGCACGTCATCGAGAACGCGCGCGCTCTGGCCAGGGCGGGCGACGACGAGCGCAAGCGCCGCAGGATCGTGCGCAAGAAGGCGCCCGAGGGTCGGGTCAACTGGACGGACAAGACGTATTCGCGCCTGCGCGACGCCGCCCCGGAGACCCTCACCGGCCAGTTCCAGGTCACCACCACCATGGTCCTGAACCTTATGGAGCGGAACGGCGACCCGGTGGCCGCCATGGCCGAGCTGCTCTCCCGCGTCCACGACAACGAAGCCGCGCGGCGCCGGCACGTGCGCCGCGCGATCAAGATCTACCTCTCACTGCGCACCGCCGGGGTCCTCTCCCACGCCTCCAGTGCGCAGGCGGCAGCCGACGGGCGCCCCCGGCTGCGCCTGGCCGTCGACCTGCCCGATGACTTCGCCCTCAACCAGCCGCTGGCGCCCTTCGCCCTGGCGGCCATGGACCTGCTGAACGTGGACTCCCCCGAGCACACGCTCGACGTCGTCTCCGCGGTGGAGGCCACTCTCGACAACCCGCGTCCCCTTCTGCACGCCCAGCAGCGGGCCGCGCGCGGCGAGGCGATCGCCGCGATGAAGGCCGAAGGGCTCGACTACGACGAACGCATGGCGGCCCTGGAGGAGATCACCTGGCCCCAGCCGCTGGCCGACCTTCTGGGCCCCGCCCTGGAGATGTACAAGCAGTCCAACCCCTGGATCGCCGAATACGAGCTGCACCCCAAGAGTGTGGTGCGCGACATGGTCGAGAACGCCATGACCTTCTCCGACCTGATCTCCCGCTACGAGCTCGGCCGTTCCGAGGGCGTGGTCCTGCGCTACCTCACCGATGCCTACCGAGCCCTGCGTCAGGTGGTGCCCGAGGAGCACCGTACAGACGAGGTCGACGAGCTCGTCGACTGGCTCGGCGCCCTGGTGCGCGCCGTCGATTCCTCTCTGCTGGACGAGTGGGAGGCTTTGGGCGCGGCGCAGTCCGGCCAGGCCGAGAAGGTTGCGGACGCGCTGAAGGACGAGCGCTCGGAGGCGGACGACTCCGCCGGCGTCGAACGGGCCTTCGGAGCGGATGCCGACGGGAGGGTCGCCTTCACCCGCAACCGGCACGCCTTCCGGGTGGCGGTGCGCCGCGAGATGTTCCGCCGCGTCGAGCTCATGGCGCGCGACGACGTCGAGGGCCTGGCCGAGCTGGATGCGGCCTCCGGCTGGGACGGAGAACGCTGGGACGCGGCGCTGGCTCGCTACTGGGACGAGTACGACTGGATCGGCACGGACAACGCCGCCCGCGCGGCTGCTCTAGCACCGCTGGACGAGACGCCCGACGGGGCCGCGCTGGCGGCCGCCGGGGTCCCGGAGCGACTACGGGAGGCCCTGGAGACCTCGGGCCGGCGGGTCTGGCTGGCCACCCAGATCATCGACGACCCGCAGGCCGACCATGACTGGCGGCTGACCGCCCTGGTGGACCCGGCCGAGTGCGACAGGGCGGAGCACGCCGTCATCCACCTGCTGAGCGTCGGGCCACAGAGCTGATCGATCTCCTCCTCCCCGCAGCGGTCGGCCGCCTCGCGGACTCCCGGACCCGGGAGATCCTCAGACCGGCCGCACGGGCTGGCGCAGGACGGTCCGCATCCGCTCCGGAGCCGTGCGTCGGGGGTCGGACAGGTAGATCTCGTGGTGGGGCCCGTTCCAGGTCAGCCCGCGTTCGGGCATGATCTCGTCATGCAGGCGCGCCAACACGGGGCCTTCCTCGTCGTAGGTCCCCACGTGGAGGATCTGAAGACAGCGCCCTTCGGCCAGAGAGAGCGGGCGAAGCGACGAGACGGGAAGGTCGGGCTTCTTCCGGGAGGCGACCGCGAGGCCCTCCGCGATGTCCGCCGCACCAACGGCGTCGGGGAGTGGGATCAGCATGGTCCAGTCCCACTCGTCCTTGTCGCGGACGGTGAAGGCGTCGCGGTCGGCACTGGTCCACAGTCCTTCGAGGGGGCCGACGACGAAGTCGTCCCCGGTGCGGGCCCTGAAGGCCGCGCGGACCGCATAGGCGCTCATGTACAGGCTCTGGACCGCGGTGGTGTAGGCGGACGAGGTGTTGGGGTCGCCATGACCGTCAACCGCCAGGTGGGTCGTCTCCGGTACGTCGACCTCGGTGAAGTCGGTCGACGGCGGGTGGTAGAGGTCCTTGCGGTCCTTCTTCATATCGATTCTCATCGTGTCTCCTTCGAGGGCGCGGCGGACGCGGCACAGCGGAACCGGACATGATCGCCGGCCCGTCGGACTCGCATCTCAGCGTGGCCCCGTTATCCGTCTTGACTCCGTGGGAAGGTCAAGGCGGTACCCGCGGTGGTCCCCCAGGCGGGTCCGAGCGCAGCCCGGTCCCGACCCGCTCAGCGCGGGCCCCGGTCGGGCCGCCCGGGACCCCGTCCCGGCCGACGCGCCTCGCGCTCAGCGTGGGCGGGCGGTGCTCCGAACAGCGTCCCGCAGCTCCGCCGTGTCCGCCGGGGTGGTGCGGCAGCAGCCGCCGATGAGCCGCACGCCGGCGTCGAGCCATGCGGAAGTTGACGCCGTCAACCGCCCCCGCCCGACGGTGGCCCGCCAGGTCCTGGTGACCGGGTCGTAGACGTCCCCGGAGTTGGGGTAGGCCACCAGCGGCTTGTCCGCAGCCGCGCGCAGCACAGGCAGAGCCCGGTCGACGACCGGAGGCGCCACGCAGTTGAGGCCGACGGCGACAACGTTGCGCGCCCGCTGCGCCCATGCGGCCGCCCGCGCCAACGGGGTGCCGTCGGCCAGATGCGCGCCGTCGGGGCGCACCTGGAAGGAGACCCAGCATTCGGCATCGGGCAGGCGCTCCCCGATCCGCTCGGTCAGCCATCGAGCCTCGTCCAGGCGCGGCTGGGTCTCAATGGCGAAGAGCCGCAGCCCCTCAGCGGCCAGAACCTCCAGGCGCGGCAGGTGGACTCGGGCGAAGTCCGGAGCGCGCATCCCGTAGGCCCCGGTGTACTCCGACCCGTCCGCCAGCCAGGCGCCGTAGGGGCCGATGCTGCCCGCCACGAGCACGGCCTCGCGCGGCTGGACGGCCGTGTACCGGTCACGGGCGCCCAGCGCCAGGCGCGCGGAGGCCGCGATGACGGCGCGGGCCTCGTCCTCGGTACGACCGGCGCGCAGGAGCGCGGGGACGACGGCCTGGTAGGAGTTCGTGCAGATGACCCGAGCACCGGCGGTGAGATAGTCCGCATGGACGGCGGCGATCGCCTCGGGCGCCTCGGTCAGAGCGAGGGCCGACCACAGCCCGCTCGTCGTGTCGACTCCCCGGGCGCCGAGCTCGGTGCCCATGGCGCCGTCGAGGACGACGGGACCAGCCGCCATCAGGTCGGACAGGAGGATCCGGGGGCGTCGCCCGTCCGGAGCCGGAGGGGATCGCATGACGACACGCTAACCGAATCGAAGACTGGCCGCGTCCTTCACCGGTTTCTGCGTCCGAACCATCGGGTCTCCTCCACCCATCCCGCCCGGACCGGGCGCCGCCCCCTCCCCCGCACGCCCCGCCGCCCGTCACGAGTAGAGTCGGCGCCATGGGCAGGAAGAGCAGAGGCAGGGGCGCGCACGCGGGCGCGACCCCGGCCATCAGAGCGCTCGACGACGCCGATGCGCCCCACGAAATACTGACCTACACCCACGACGACCGCTGCGAGCTCGGCTTCGGACCCGAGGCCGCCCGGGCGCTCGGGGAGGATCCCGCTGCGGTTCTCAAGACGCTGCTGGTGGGCGAGGACGGTGAGGACCGCGACGTCGGCGTATGCGTCATCCCCGTTGATCGCCGGCTGAGTCTCAAGGCCGCGGCGCATGCGCTGGGACTCAAGAAGGTCTCTCTGATCGAGCCGTCCGCCGCCGAGCGGATCACGGGATACGTCGTCGGTGGAATCTCCCCGCTGGGCCACAGGCGGCGTCTGCCGACGATGATCGACGATTCCGTCAAGGCCCTGGACCGGGTCGTGGTCTCGGGCGGACGACGCGGCATGAGCATCGCGCTCGCCCCGGCGGATCTGGCATCGGTCTCGGGCGGTGCGTTCGCACCGCTGACCGCCTGAGAGCGCGAGCGGGCCGCCGGCCGGTGGCCCGTGATCACACGATTCCGCGGCCCGAGACGATTCTCTTGCCGAAGGGGAAGCAGGTCACCGGGATCATCTTGAGGTTGGCGATCGCCAGTGGGATGCCGATGATGGTGATGGCCTGGGCGGCAGCGGTGGTGATGTGGCCGATGGCGAGCCACAGGCCCGCCACGAGGAACCAGATGATGTTGGACAGGCCGCTCATCACGCCGGCCTCCGGCGTCTCGACGACCTCGCGTCCGAAGGGCCACAGGGCATAGCCGGCGATGCGGAAGGAGGCGATCCCCGCCGGAATCGTGATGATGACGATGCAGGCGAGGACGCCGAAGAACACGTATCCCAAGAAGAGCCAGAAACCGCCGAAAACGACCCAGATAATGTTGAGCAGTGTGCGCATAGGGCATGTGTACATCACCGGCCGCGCGAAGCTCTCATCCTCTGGCAGGAGGAGGCTGGAGCACGAGCGGCATGCAGGAGGGGGCCGTGCACGCGATCCCGGGAGAGGAGGACGGCCGACGCCTCACCAGAACACGCGCTGGGCGATGGCGTCCGCGAAATTGTTCAGGGCGTCCGGCGCGGAGCCGAGGTAGAGGCCGGCGTCGATGAGCGAGACCTCCATGAGGTAGAAGCCGCCCTGTCCGTCTTCGACGACGTCGACGCGGTTGAACAGGAGCTGGATATCACGTCCGGAGCGCTCCTTGATCAGACCGTGGATGGCCTTGCGGACCTTCTCACCCCACAACCACTCCTGCTCGCTGGGCTCGCGGGCGGTGACGATTTCCTCGTGCACTTCGTCGGTGGAGCGGAAGGAGGGGTGGAGCATAGGAGCCTTCTCCACCGCATGCGACAGCACGCCGTTGAAGTAGACCAGAGAGAGCTCGCCCTTGCGGTCGACCTCCTCGAGGTAGCGCTGGACCATAACCGACCGGCCCCGCCCGAGATGGTGCATGGTGTCATTGATCGCCTCGGAGCGCGACCGCGCGTCCGTGGCGGTGTAGCGGCCGGTCCCGCGTCCGCCGGAGGAGACCGCGGGCTTGACGACGAAGTCGCCGTGGGCGGGGAAACGCGTGTGCACCTGGTGCTTGGAGTACCCGGCGCTCGGCTCCAGCCAGATGGTCGGGATCATGGGGACTCCGAGCTCGGCCAGACGCGAAAGGTAGTGCTTGTCGGAGTTCCACTCCACGACGTCGGGATGGTTGGTCAAGCGCGGCATCAGCCGGGACCAAGTCAGGAAGTCGGCGTAGTTGCGCTTCTTGGCGTAGTCGCGCACCGAGCGCAGGACGACGACGCCGGCATCATCCCAGTTGACGCTCGGGTCGTTCCATACGGCCACCCGCGGCTCGATGCCCCGCTCGCGCAGGGCGTCGGGCAGACCACGGTCATCATCGTCGAGCATGGGGTAGTCGGCGCAGGTCGCGAGCGTCACAATCGGGCTGGTCACGTGTCCACCGTACCGCGACACGAGCCATTGACGTGCGCGTCCGCGCCGTAACGGGGCCGATGCCCCGCGGCCATCGACGTGCTGACACCGGTACCGCATCCGAGGGACGAAGCCATCAGCCATCATGCATCCATGACTGCATCCTTCACATCATCCCCAGCGCCCTCCGCGGCGCCGCTCGCCCGCGCCCAGCAGCTGCGCGTCCCGTACCCGCCGATCGAACCGACGGCCTCGGGCCTGCTCGATGTCGGGGAAGGACAGCGCGTGCACTGGGAGACCTGCGGCCGTCCCGAGGGGATCCCGGCGGTCTTCGTCCACGGCGGGCCCGGGGGCGCCTGCAGCCCGGACCATCGCCGGGTCTTCGATCCGGAGCGGTACCGCATCATCCTGTTCGATCAGCGCGGATGCGGGCGCTCGCGGCCCCACGCCTCGGAACCGGAGTCCGACCTGCGGGTGAACACAACCTGGCATCTCGTGGCGGACATGGAGAGGCTGCGCGAACACCTGGGTGTGGAGCGCTGGCTCGTCTTCGGCGGCTCCTGGGGGTCCGCCCTGGCGCTGGCCTACGCCCAGACCCATCCGGAGCGCGTCCTCGGCCTCGTTCTGCGGGGAGTATTCACTCTGCGCAAACGCGAGCTCGACTGGTACTACGAGGCCGGGGGCGCGGACATGGTATGGCCCGACGAGTGGGAGCGTTTCGTGGCGACCGCCGGCACGAACGTGGAGCCCGGCGGCTTCATCGAGCGCTATCACGAGCTGCTCACCGACCCCGACCCCGCCGTGCACGGCCCGGCGGGAATCGCCTGGACGACCTGGGAGGCGGCGACCTCCACGCTCGTGCGCGACCAGGCGCACGTCGACGAAGTCCAGGACCCCGCCTACGCCATCGCCTTCGCCCGCATCGAGAACCACTTCTTCCTCCACCGCGGCTGGATGGAGGACGGCCGACTCATCGATGGCGCGCACGTGCTGACCGAGTACGGCATTCCCGGCGTCATCGTCCAGGGCCGCTACGACATGTGCTGCCCCATCGGGACGGCCTGGGCCCTTCACCGCGCCTGGCCGCAGGCCGAGCTGCGCATCTCGCCGACGGCGGGGCACTCCTACGCCGAGCCGCAGACGCTGTCCGCGCTCCTCGACGCCACCGACCGCTTCGCCGCCGACGAACTCGGGACGGCCGGTTTCGGGAGGCGGACCCGTCCCGCGTCCGGTCGGAATCTCGGAACCATTCCTGAGACTTCCCGCACATCGGGATGATTCCGCACCTCAGGGATTGGACTCGTTCGCCTCCAGGACGTAGAGTCGACTTCTGTCATCGGGCGCATGCGCGTGAGGACATGCCTCCTTAGCTCAGTTGGTTAGAGCACCTGACTCTTAATCAGGGTGTCCAGGGTTCGAGTCCCTGAGGGGGTACCATCGTCGAGTCCCATTGCGGGGCGAGGCGGTGACCATGAACCATTCCTCCTTAGCTCAGTTGGTTAGAGCACCTGACTCTTAATCAGGGTGTCCAGGGTTCGAGTCCCTGAGGAGGTACTACGCACGGGGATGTCGTGCCCATGGCTGTGCGGTGCGCTTGCGACGTGCAGGGCCGGAACGGTTCGCCGCTCGCATGACTCCCGGTCGATTCATCGTGCCGTCTGTCCGTGCGTCGGGAATACTCCCATCACCTTGAGCGTTCCCCCCTGCGTCGGTCGTAGGGACCGCAACGGTTTCGCGCGGACCTCCCGACCACCGGGTGCCGGCTCGTCACATCAGCCGCGCCATGACGGCTTCCCATCAGCCACCCATCGCCGGGTCGCAGGAGATACCTGCATTCCGCCCGGCCTCGAAGGGCCCATATGCGGGCCGTGAAGACACAAGGAGAACATGATGAAGACGCAGAGTCGCACGATCGAGCCCGCCCACCGCGAGGCCGCGGAGCGGGAGCTGATCGCAGCTCGTGCCGAGTTGAGCTCCCTGGGCTCGGCCGCATCGCCCTCACGTATCGAGCGCGCTCTCGAGCGCGTCCAGGCCGCGCAGCGGGCTCTGGCTGCCTGAGCCCCCGCTCGCCCACGACGCGTCCGGCGGACCGTGGCAACGTTCGAGGCGGCATCGGCGGGCGCTTCGCCGCTTCGAGGAGCCTCCACGTCATGCCCCCCCCCGCCGTCGCCGCCTCGGCAAGGGGACGACCAGCGCACTGAAGCGTCGGGAAGGACGGCTGCGAGGCGAGCATCGGACACGGCGAGCGCGAGCAGGTAGGCTAGGACCACGGCGCGAGTGGCGGAATTGGTAGACGCCCCAGATTTAGGTTCTGGTGCCTTCGGGCGTGAGGGTTCGAATCCCTTCTTGCGCACCCCGCTCCCGTCCCCGCTGCCGGACTCGGCCCAGTTTCGCACCGATCCGGCCGTATTTCGCGCCCAAGCCGACCTGGAGCTCATCGTCCTCCGCCCGCTGCGGACGGACGCCCGCAGCGGGCGCACCCCATCCGGTGCGCGGAGACGACGAATACCTCACGCGAGCAGCTCACTTCTCGCAGGCGATCCCGTCGTGGTCGCGATCCAGACCGGGCCGATAGCCGGGTTCGCCCTGGTACAGCGGAGCCGCTCCCGCAGCCTTCGCCTCCTTGCAGCTTCTGTAGTACACACCCCCCGGTTCGGGTTCCTGGGGCTGAGCGGGTTCGGGTGCGGGTTCGGGTTCCTGGGGCTGAGCCGGCTCGGGTGCGGGTTCGGGTTCCTGGGGCTGAGCCGGCTCGGGTGCGGACTCCGGCTCCTGGGCCTGAGCCGGCTCGGGTGCGGACTCCGGCTCCGTGGCCACCGCCGATGCGGAGGCGGATGCGTCCGCGCGATCGTGGCGGACCATCAGAGTGATCGGTTGATCCACGGGGGCCTGCGTGTCCGCCTGCGGACCCTGCGCGGTCACCGTCCAGTCGCTCTCCTCCTGCACGGTCTCCTCGCCGTCGACATCCGCGTACGTCGGCTTCTCAGTGAACCCGGCCTCCTTGAGGGTATCGGCCGCTGCATCGCCCTTCATACCGACGACGTTCGGAACCGCAACCGTCACCTGTCGGGTGGGAGTGGGGCTGGAACTCGCGGATGCGGTGGCAGTGACGCGCGCAGCGGGCTCGCTGCAGCCGGCGAGCACCGGAACGATAACGATGACGAGAGCGAGGATTCGGGCGCTGACGGGCAGCGCCCGAATCCTCGAAGGCTGCGGACGAATCCCATGGGGCCTGGGCACGATCGGCATGACGCACTCCTTAAGATGTGAAGAACCAAGACCCTCTAAATATAAACATACACATTGCTAGATCAATCCTAGAATTTAAGTTTTTAGGAGATCGTGACCTGCTTCGCGGACTGCTCCCGCACGGTCACCGTCTCCGCGAGCGATGAGGTCGATGCCCCGGAGGCGGGTAGCCTGGCGCCGTGACTGACACCGGAACCCGCAAAGACGGGCGCGCCGCCGATGAACTGCGCCCCGTCACCATCACCCGACACTGGCTGGACCACGGCGAGGGCTCGGTACTCATCGAGTTCGGCCGCACCCGCGTCCTGTGCGTGGCTTCCTTCACCGAAGGCGTGCCGCGCTGGCGCAAGGGCGGAGGCGAGGGCTGGGTGACGGCCGAGTACGCCATGCTCCCCCGCGCGGGCTCCGAGCGCAGCGGCCGGGAATCGGTACGCGGAAGGATCGGCGGTCGCACCCACGAGATCTCCCGGCTTATCGGCCGGTCCCTACGTGGCATCATCGACGTCGCCGCCCTGGGGGAGAACACGATCGCTCTGGATTGCGACGTCCTCCAGGCCGACGGCGGCACCCGTACCGCCGCCATCACCGGTGCGTACGTGGCCCTGGCCGACGCCATCGCCTGGGGCACGGCGGGCGGGCACATCCGGCCGCGAGCCGGCAGGCCGGTCCTGTCGGACTCGCTGAGCGCGATCAGCGTCGGCATTATCGACGGCACTGCCTGCCTGGACCTGCCTTACGAGGAGGACGTACGCGCCCACACCGACATGAACGTCGTCCAGACCGGTGACGGGCACTTCATCGAGGTGCAGGGCACGGCCGAGCACGTCCCCTTCGACCGCGATGAGCTGTGCGCCCTGCTGGATCTGGCCGCCAAGGGCAACACCGAACTGGCGGCCCTCCAGACGAAGGCCCTGTCCGGCCCGGCGGACGTCCCCTTCACCGTGCGCTCCACCGACGACGGGACTGGAGCATGACGCCTCCCATCACGGCGGTCCCGCAAGGCGCGCGCCTCGTCCTGGCCACGCGCAACCCCGGCAAGCTGGCCGAGTTGCGGGCGATCCTGGCGCCACTCGTGCCCGGTCTGGACCCGTCCTCGATCATCTCGGCAGCCACCGCGGGCGTCCCCGAGCCCGTCGAGGACGGACTCACCTTCACGGCCAATGCCGAGATCAAGGCCCGCGCCCTGGCGGACGGCACCGGCCTTCCTGCCGTCGCCGACGACTCGGGCCTATGCGTAGATGTCCTCGGCGGCTCCCCGGGCATCTTCTCGGCCCGCTGGTCGGGCCGACACGGCGACGACGCGGCGAACCTGCACCTGCTGCTGAACCAACTTACCGACGTGACGGATCCGCACCGCACGGCGCGCTTCACATGCGCCGCCGTGCTGATCGCACCGGGTCCGGATCCGGGCGATGAGCCGGCTGTCACCATCATCGAGCGATCGATGGAGGGACGGCTGCTGGGCGAGCCCCGCGGCGGGGGCGGCTTCGGCTACGACCCGATCTTCGTGCCCGTTCAGGAGGACGCACCCGGCGGCGCCGGGCGGACGACGGCGCAGATGAGTGCGATCGAGAAGAGTGCGATCTCCCACCGCGGTCAGGCGTTCCGCGAGCTGGCGCCCGTACTGGCAGAGCTGCTGGCATCCTGAAGAGCAAGGGCCTCAAGAGAGGACCGCACGTGACGGCTGGTCCCGCGGCACCCCGCCCGAGGCCCTGGACCATCCGCCGCCCCCACTCCGCGCCCGACAGCGGGAGCGGACCGCCCTCACCCATCATCGACGGGCCGGTCCGGGGCCTGTCGGTTCTCCTCGGCGTCGAGCCTGCGCTGGACCGGCTCGGGCACCAGTGAGTCGTGAGCCTTGGCATAGCCGTACAAGCAGCGCCACCCCGCCTGGAGAACAACGAGGAAAGCCGCCAATACCGGAGCGAAGGACGCGAACGCTCCGCCGGCCAATCCGTGTCCGACCGTCCACACGATCCACGTGGTGCCGATGACGATTCCGCCCTCGGGCCATAGGGCTTCGAGGTGGTCGCGGCCGCGTCTCAATCCCCATGCCACCGGCCATGCGAGGGCGATGGAACCGACCCCGCGGACGAGCAGCCCGAGGGTCCGCGAGGTCTCGTGCGCCGAAGCGGCCGTGAAGAGGGCCACGAGCGACACCGTCACCAGATCAGCCGGAACGACGAGCCACCACCGGGTGCGCCGCCCCCGGGTCCAGGGGCGATCCGGTCCATCGGGGACGGCGGGCATGTAGCGCACCGGTACCGTCACCTCAGACCTGCCAGCTGGCCCCCGAGGTCGCGGCCTCGAGCGGTCCGGAGTAGACCTCGGCGGCCTCCTTGAGCGTGTCGGCCGGATCCGTCCACGGCTGGATGTGGGTCAGCACGAGGCCGCCCGCGGGCGTACGCCCACCCTCACCGCTCGTGCCCGCGGCGAGCTCGCCGGCGCGCCTGCCGGTCAGATGCATCCCGCGATAGGTGTCGCGCCCCTCCAGGAAGGCGGCCTCGGACAGCAGCAGATCGACGCCGTCGGACATAGCCTCCGCACCGGAGCACAGGTCAGTGTCCCCGGTGAAGGCCAGACTCACCATCCGCCGCCCATCCCGGCCAGGCCCCTCGATGCGGTAGCCGTAGGCCTCCACCGGATGCAGGGCGGTGTAGGGAGTGATCGTCATCGGTCCCACCCGCACCGTCTCGCCCGCCACAGCCGTGCGGAAGGAGAACTCGGAGGCGTAGGTCTCCTCGGGCGCGGTGCCGTCGACACCGTTCAGGCGCGTCCGCAGCTCGCTGGGCCCCAGGGTGAGCACGGGCCCCAACGCTCCGGTCGGGTTCCACCGTCGGAAGACGTGCATGCCCACGAGGTCGACCATGTGGTCGGCGTGGCAGTGGGAGATCGCGATCGCATCCAAGTCGGCCGGGTCGAGATAGTGCAGCATCTGCCCCATCGACCCCGGCCCCAGGTCCAGGATCATCGACCACGTCCGCTCCCCGTCCGGGCCCGGGCCGTCGGCCTGCACGAGGTAGGAGGAGGCCGAGGAATCGGGACCGGACATGCTTCCGGCGCAGCCGATGACCGTGAGCTTCATGCGGGATCCTTGCTCAATTCTTCGGGGTCCGTACGGGGAACGCGATCGTCGGCGGTGACAGGGACGATAGGGGCGGGAGCCGGAACGTCGGAGGAGAAGACCATGTGCGTCGACCCGGGTACCGAGTCCACCCGCGAAACCCGTCCGACTTCGGGTCCCAGGAACCTGCGCGCCAGGACCGCGAAGGATCCGGGATCGCCGGTGGAGCGGAACTCGTGACGCGGCGGGGCGGCGTCGGGATCGCGCAGCAGATCGCGCCGGGCCAGCTCGCGGTAGACGTCCTTGGCGGTTTCCTCACTCGAGGTCACCAGAGTCACATCCTGTCCCATCACGTAGGAGATCGGTCCGATGAGCAGCGGGTAGTGGGTGCATCCCAGAATGAGGGTGTCCACATCGGCTGCCTTGACGGAAGCCAGGTAGTCCTCAGCGGTGGCGAGCACCTGCGGACCGGTGGTCACCCCGCGCTCGGCCAGTTCGACGAAGCGTGGACAAGCCTCGGAGAAGAGCTCAACACCGGGGACGGCCTCGAGCGCATCGGCATAGGCGCGCGAGTCGACGGTGCCCTGGGTGGCGATCAGACCGATACGGCCGTTGCGGGTAACGCGGGCGGCCGCTCGAGCGGCGGGATGGATGACCTCGACGACGGGGACGCCCCTATCCTTGGTGTAGCGGCGCCGAGCGTCGTGCAGGACCGCCGCCGACGCGGTGTTGCAGGCGATGACGAGCATCTTGACGCCCGCATCGACGAGCTCGTCCATGACACCGAGCGCCAGAGAACGAACCTCGCTGACGCTCCTGGGGCCGTAGGGGCTATGGGCGGTGTCCCCGATGTAGAGGATCTGCTCGCCGGGCAGCTGGTCGAGCACGGCCCGTGCCACCGTCAGGCCTCCGACCCCGGAGTCGAACATCCCGATCGGCGCGTCATTCACGCACCTGAGACTAGGCGGCGGCTCAGCCGGAAAGCAGCACGGTTACCAGTGATTCCTGCCACCAGGTCAGCATGTCGTAGGACAGAGCGATACCGCGGCGCCAGCGGGCATCGTCGTTCTCGCTGCTCGGAGCCTCCTGCCAAGCAACGGCGTGGACGTCATCAGCAGCTTCGGGTCCGTCGATGTCCAACCGCTGCGCCAGCACGAGGCGCACGTCATTGAGGGCGCCGAGCCACTCCTGCTCGTGCCCGCGGACGACGCGAACCGCGCCCCCGCCCCCGGTGGGCTCGAGCAGCTCGGCGATGGCGGCCTCCAGGCGCTCGTACTTCAGGGCGCGCAACCGCGAGCGGGTCAGATCCGCCACTTCGAGTGCGATGTCAGGATCCTCCGATGCGTCGGGCAGCAGCATGTCGAGGACGGGAGCGAGCGCCGGCGGGGTGGACGACGGCGGCCGGGGCTCGCGCGCCGGCGGCCGGGCCACCGGGCCCGGATCGAAGTCCAGGGCGGCCAGAACGTCGCCGTCGCGGGGACTCTCCCCCTTCCGCTGCCCGGAGTGCGGCGGAGCGGCGCTGCGAATGCCGCCCAGAGCGGACTCGTCCGCGGCCAGCAGCACGGCCACCTGCTCGAGCAGGCCCGCGAGGTACTCGCGCTCCCAGGTCTCCAACCGGCTCTCCCACCCGTCGGCCGCCTCGACGAAGCTTCGCATCAGGGATTGTCCCCGTGCTCGTCGCAGTCATCGGCAACCGGTTCGAGGGTAGCGCGCAGGCCGTAGGAGTGCATGGCGGTGACGTCGACCTCCATGCGCTCGCGCGCGCCGGAGGACACGGTGGCGCGCCCGGTGGTGTGCACCTGCATCATGCGGCTTCGCGCCAGGGGCAGGGAGAAGTGGAAGTAGGAGTGGAAGACCCAGGTGACGTAATCCATAGTGTTGACCGGATCGTCATGGACGACCGTGCGCCACAGGGACTGGGAGACGGTGCGCGCGCGCTCCCCGACGTCGGGCTCGACGACATGTGCACTCATGTGCCCCAGCCTAGCGGCCGGAATGAATGCTGTGGTCCAGGCGCCGTGTGCTGATCCGGTTTCCAGGATAGCTTGGGAGTCATGACACCTACGCAGCACGCCGCGCTCGACCCGACAAGCCCCTCCACCTCCCTACTGACCGACATGTACGAGCTCACCATGCTCCAGGGGGCTCTTCACTCGGGAGCCGCCGAGCGCGCGAGCGTCTTCGAACTGTTCGGGCGGTGTCTGCCCTCCTCCCGGCGTTTCGGAGTCGTCGCGGGCACGGGCCGCCTCCTGGAGGCCATCGAGGAGTTCGTCTTCACCGGCGCCCAGATCGACTTCCTGCGCACCGCCGGCATCGTGGATGACACGACGCTGGACTACCTGCGCGAATACCGATTCTCGGGCACGATCCGCGGGTACGCCGAGGGCGAGTGCTACTTCTCCGGCTCCCCCCTGCTGACCGTCGAGGGCACCTTCGCCGAGGCCTGCATCCTGGAGACTCTAGCCCTGTCGATCTACAACCACGACTGCGCCGTCGCCTCGGCGGCTTCGCGCATGACGATCGCCGCGCACGGGAGGCCCTGTGTGGACTTCGGCGCCCGACGCGCCCACGAGCGGGCGGCGGTCGCGGCGGCCCGCGCGGCCGTCGTCGGCGGCTTCGTCGCCACCAGCGATCTTGAAGCGGGCATGCGCTATGGGATCCCCACGGTGGGGACTTCGGCGCACTCCTTCACCCTGCTGCACGATTCGGAGGAGGACGCCTTCACAGCCCAGGTCGCCAGCCTCGGCCCGAGCACCACGATCCTGGTCGACACCTATGACATCGCCCGCGGCGTGGAACGGGCCGTCAAGGCAGCCCGGGGCGCCGGCGGCGAACTCGGGGCCGTGCGACTGGATTCCGGCGACCTGGTCGCCGAGGCCTTCAAGGTGCGCGCCCAGCTCGACGCCCTGGGCGCCACGACGACGAGGATCACGGTGACCAACGACCTGGACGAATACGCGATCGCCGGACTGGGCGCCGCCCCGGTGGACTCCTACGGGGTGGGCACCAAGCTCGTCACCGGCTCGGGACGCCCGACGGCGGAGCTGGTCTACAAGCTCGTCGAACGGGAGGGGACCGACGGCGTCATGCAGGAGGTCGCCAAGTTCTCCGAGGGGGGCAAGGCCACCGTCGGCGGGCGCAAGTGGGCGGGACGGGTCCTGGACACCGCGGGGACCGCCACCGAGGAGCTGGTCCTCTCAGCCCGCGAGCAGGGGGAGGCGCTGGGCGCCTTGAAGCGGGAGGGAGGGCGCCCCCTCCAGGTCGAGCTCGTGCGCGACGGCGAGGTCGTTGAGGAGCACCGCGGACCGCGGGCGCTCACCGCCGCGGCCGAACGCCACCGGGCGGCACGGGCAGAGCTTCCCTACGACGCCTGGAGACTCAGCGAGGGCGAGCCCGCCGTGCCGACCCGTCACCTCGAGCTCGACGGCCGCACCGCACTGCGTGAATGATGCTCCTGCGCCCCGCCAGGCACGACGCCCCCGCATCGGACGCTGAGCGCGGGGACCGATCCATATATCTTCCCCGCCCCTCGGCGTACCCGGCCATTCGGGATCCTTCTCTCCCGCAAGACGACACGTGATGAGCTCCGGAATCGCATTCACCATCAGCATCGCCCCGCGCACGATCGCGCGCCCCGCTCCCGCGACGCGTCGTGGCCCGCGACGGCCGTACGACGTCGTCGCCCGACCCCGGTAACCCTCACCGCTTCCCGACGAACCAGCGCCTGAGGGTGTTGACCCGTCTCTCGATCTCTTCGGTGGAGGCTCGCGCCACCTCGGGTCCGCCGCACACGCGGCGCAGGTCGTTGTGGACGACGCCATGGGGCTGGCCGGAGCGGCGCGCCCAAGCGGCCACGAGCCGGGAGAGCTCCTTGCGGGCCGACGCCCGGCGCCGGGCATCATCGATCCCGGAGTCGTCCCGGCGCTGGGCGGCCGCGGCGGCCCGGCGCTCGCGGGCCTCGACCTGCTTGTCCTGGCGCTGGCGCAGCAGGGCGGTGACCTGCTCGGGCTCGAGCAGGCCGGGCAGACCCAGGTACTCCTGCTCCTCAATGCTGCCCACCACAGCGCCGGTGCCGAACTCACCGCCATCGAAAAGCACACGATCGAACTCGGCAGTGGAATCCATCGCCTCGAAGGCGCCGAGAAGATCGTCGCTGGCCCGCTCCTCCTCATTGGCCTCAGCGATGAGTCGATCCTCGGGGCCGGCGAACAGGCGATCCCTCTCAGAGCGGGGCCGGCCCAGAACATGGTCGCGAGCGAGCTCCACCTCGTTGGCCATCTCCAGCAGAGGGGTCACCGAGGGCAGGAAAACGCTGGCGGTCTCACCCCTGGCGCGTGAACGCACGAAGCGTCCGACCGCCTGGGCGAAGAACAGCGGCGTGGAAGTCGAGGTGGCGTAGACGCCGACAGCGAGGCGGGGCACGTCGACGCCCTCGGAGACCATGCGCACGGCCACCATCCAGCGGTCCCGGCCGGCCGAGAAGGTCTCGATGCGGCTGGAAGCGCCGGTGTCATCGGACAGGACGACGGTGGCGGCCTCGCCGGTAATGGCCCGCAATCGCCCCGCGTAAGCACGGGCCGAGCCCCGGTCGGAGGCGATGACCAGGCCTCCGGCGTCGGGCATCTGGCGGCGCACCTCGCTTAGCCTCTGGTCGGCGGCGGCCAGAACCGCGGGGATCCACTCGCCCTCCGGGTCGAGAGCGGTGCGCCAGGCCTGGGTCTGAAGATCCTTGGTCAGCGGCTCGCCCAGCCGGGCGGCGACTTCATCGCCGGTTCTGGTACGCCAGCGCATTCGGCCGGAGTAGGTCATGAACATCACCGGGCGCACGACCCCGTCGCGCAGGGCGTCGGCGTAGTCGTAGGAGTAGTCGGCCCGTGAGCGCCTGACTCCGCCGGCCTCCTCGACGTAGCGCACGAAGGGTATGGGCGACTCGTCGGAGCGGAAAGGTGTGCCGGTTAGCGCGAGCCTGCGGCGCGCCGGTGCGAAGGCCTCCCGCATAGCGTCACCCCAGCTGCGCGCGTCCCCGCCGTGGTGGATCTCGTCGAGGACCACTAGGGTGCGGGTGGCGTCGGTGCGAGCGCGGTGAAGGGCGGCGTTGGCGGCGACCTGCGCGTAGGTCAGGGCGACGCCGTCGAAATGGGAGCCCAGCACCCCCTGGGAGTTGACGTAGGAGGGATCCAGACGGATGCCCACGCGGGCCGCGGCCTCGGCCCATTGGTACTTCAGGTGCTCAGTGGGGCATACGACGGTGACCTGGTGAACATCACCGGCGGCGAGTAGTTCGGTGGCCACGCGCAAGGCGAACGTCGTTTTGCCCGCACCGGGCGTGGCCACGGCGAGGAAGTCCTCGGGCATGTCGGTCATGTACGTCTTCAGCGCGGCCGCCTGCCAGGCGCGCAACGACCCCGATGTTCCCCAGGCGGCGCGCTGCGGGTACGCGGGCGAGAGGCTCTCAGCGGCGAAGATGGAGGGTTGAGTCGGATTGTGCCGGCCCTGGGAACCTCGTGCCGGATTCACCGACCGCCCCGCGAGAAGGGCAGGCGCGGGAAGCGGCGACCGCCCCCGCCGGAACCATCGTCCCCGCTGGAACGCATCTCCTCGTAGATCTGCTTGCAGGTCGGGCACACGGGATACTTCGACGGGTCCCGCCCCGGAGTCCACACCTTGCCGCACAGGGCGACGACGGGGCGCCCCGTCGTCGCGGCCGCTGCGATCCTGTCCTTGCGCACATAGTGCGCGAAGCGGTCGGCGTCGCCGTCGTCGGTGGACTGGAGCTCCTCGCGCTCGAGCACGGCCGTGCCCACGGACCGGCCGGGCTCGGCGGCGGGGTCGCTAGGGGCCACAGGACCCGCCGGGTCGTCGGCGGCGCGCGGCCTGAGGAGGTACTGACGCATGCGGTCAGTGTAGGACGCCGTGCCTCACCGGAGTCGCGAGGCGCGTGTGCGAAGGCTCTCGCCGCGCCGAACGCTCCCGGAAGCGCCCTGCCGCCCCGTCCGAAAAGCGCCCCGTAATCCGGACGGGACCGGCCCGGGCTACGGTCAGCGGGTCTCTAGCGGGTCTCGGCGTGGCCGGGCCAGGAGCGCACGGTGGTGAGCACCGAGAACCAGCGCTGGTCCAGCGTACGGCCGCCGACGACCACACCCGCCCAGGCGAGCCCGGCGCCCCACAGGACACCGACGATCAGAAGCGCCCAGCCCCACTGCCAAGCTCCCAGGAGCATGAGGGCGCAAATCCCGGCGACGACCGGCAGCGCGAGCACGGCGACGGCCAGGAACCCGATCATCTGAACCAAGGAGGCCACCAGGGTCATGCCCGAGGTCCGCGACTTCAGCGGGCTCGCCCCCGGTGCGGTGACCTCGTAGGGCATGATCGCCCCCATGACGCTGGACCAGGCCAGCGCGGCGCCGTAGAGCCCCAGCTGCGCCCCGACGACGGCCGGCACGATGTCCCAACGACCGGTCCACGCGCCGAAGCCGATGGTGATGGCCGCGATGAGGGGCAGCTGCCACAGGGCCGCCGCACTCACTCGCCCCAGCCGGTCGTCACGGCCGCGCACTCCGGCACTCAGGTGCATCCACTGGGCAGTGGAGTCATAGCCCAGGTCGTCGTGGATTCCCCATCCGGACACCAGGGCGACGAAGACCGGCACACCCAGCAGACCCGCCGGGGCCCGGCCGAGCGCCATGCTGGCCGGGGCCGTCTCGAAGCCGACCTGGCCCTGACCGCCCCCCGGGAGGCCGCGAGCATTGAGCACCATCACAGTACCGAGGACGAGTACGACGAATATGCTGGAGACCGCCAGCACCAGGTAGCGCGGGTCGGTGCGCCAGTAGCGCAAGCACCGCGCCGTGATCGCGGCGGCTGGCGAGGGCAGCAACCGTGAGAGTCGCCGATGCCATGGCAGAGGGGTCACCGGTTCTGGGACGGACGTGCTCTCCCCGCTCCCGCGATCCCGGACACCCGTTGAACGCCCCGGGCGACCGCTTCGGCCGATGACTCGGCCGCCCCCGGACATGACGCGCCCGACAATCCTGCCCCACGCAGGGGCCAGCGCAATCGGAGAAGCCAGGGCGCCCAGAGTCAGGACCAGTGCCTGGACCGCCTGTCCCCGAGCGAGACAGCCCGGTGCTGCGAAGGCCCAGCCGAAGGGGCTCAGGGAGAGCACCCGGCCGATCGTCATCAACCCGGCGGTGCCGGGCTCCTCGGCGCGCGCGGCGACAAGGTTAACCGCACTCGGCAGGAGGCCTGCCCCGATGACGACCACCCCGCCCACGGCTCCGACGATATCGCGGCTTCGGCGCGAGGCCGACGCGCCGGAGCCGATCACGACGACGCGGGAGAGCAGCACGCACGTCGCCAGAGCGGCCGGAGCCAGGAGGAGAGCGAGCCCGGCGGCGCCCCAGCGTCCGCCCAGCGCCCACACCAGCGCGGGCAGGAGGAAGCAGACGGCCGTGACGATGCCGGGGATCCCGGCGGCCCCGGCCACGGCGAGCCCGCACGCCAATGACCGCGAGGGCGCGATCCATACAGCGAGCGCCCGGGGGTCGAGCGTCGAGTCGACACCTGTGAGAAGGAGCGGCACCAGGGCCCATCCGAGCACCGTCAGCGCCCCCAGCCCGCCGATGGCGGTCGCCGCCACGGCCGTCGACTCGTGCAGGCCGAACGCGACCGCCGCCGCGACCATCGTGATGATCGCGCCGGCGGCCCAGGCGGCGCCGATCACGGCGGCCACCATGATCCAGACACTACGACGCAGGGCGTTGAAGGTCAGCCTCCACCTCAGACGGATGAGGGTCGCAACCACGACAGGTCCTCCTTCGCCTCCGGCGCCCCGACCAGCTGAGTGAAGCGCTCCTCCAGGTCCATGCCCGCGGCGACCTGGGCGGTGGTGCCCGCGGCCACGACCCGGCCGACGTCGATAATGGCCACGTGAGTGCACAGGCGCTGCACGGTCGTCATAACATGGCTGGAGATGATGACGGTGCCGCCGTCGGCGGCGAAGTCGGTGAGGATCGCCTGGATCACCCGAGCGGAGACCGGGTCGACAGCTTCGAAGGGCTCGTCCAGGACGAGCACGCTCGGCGAGTGGATGAGGGCGCAGGCGAGGTTAACCTTCTTACGCATGCCGGCGGAGTAATCGGCGACGAGCGCACGGCCGGCACCGCCGAGATCCAGGACGTGGAGGAGCTGGGTGGCGCGGGCGACGACGACATCGCGCTCCAGGCCGCGCAGCAGACCGGCGTAGGTGATCAGCTCGAGTCCGGTGAGACGGTCGAAGGTGCGCAGCCCGTCGGGAAGGACGCCGAGCCGCGCTTTGGCGGCGCCCGGCCGGGCCCACACGTCGGTGCCGTGGACCGCGGCGCGGCCGGCGTCGGGAACCAGCAGCCCGGTGGCCATGGATAGAGTCGTGGTCTTGCCCGCCCCATTGGGACCGACCATGCCGTAGATGGAACCGGTGGGAACGGTCAGGGAAAGCATATTGACGGCGATCTTCTGACCGAAGGCCTTGCATAGGCCTTGCAGAGCGAGTGCCGGAGAGGCATCCTCCGACCCCCGAGGCGGAAAGCGAATGTCATCCATGCCGGCGAGGCTATGAACACAGTCTCCTCCGGCGCCTCCTGCTCGGGGATGAACCGTTCGGGAAGGCGGTCATCCGTCGAGCTCACCGCCGCGCCTCCGTCCGGGAAGCCGAAAGGCCAGCCGCCCGCCCGGCCGACGTCGGTGCCGCTCACGACGAGATGACGAAGGCGCGCCACCCGCGGGAGGTGACGCGCCTTGACGTCCATGGTCTGCCGCGCTCAGCGGCACCGGGTCCTCATGCCGGGGTCACTTGGCGACGGCCTTCTTCAGGGCGGAGCCAACGGTCAGCTTGACGCCGTAACCGGCGGGGATCTGGATCTCCTCGCCAGTGCGGGGGTTGCGACCCGTACGAGCGGCTCGCTCGACGCGCTCCACACCCATCAGGCCGGTGATCTTGACGGCCTCGCCCTTGGCGACGTTCTCGACGAGAACCTCCTGGAAGGCGCCCAGGAAGTCATCGGCCTGAACCTTGGTAAGTCCGGCCTTCTCGGCGATGGCGGCGATGAGCTCAGTGCGGTTAACGGACATGTATCTGCCTCTCGGTGGTTGGTGGACACCAGGTGCGGTGCCGTTGGCGGCAACGCTATGCATAAACGGGCCGTTTTGTCAGATATGACGGCGTTTCTCGCGGCGTGGCGCGGTCGTTTGTGATCTATAGCGACCTCGTTCGTCACATGAGCCACATTCGCCACGGTAATCGGGTACGGTCGCGCCATCCCGAGTGATCACCCTCCCCGAGTGGGGACGACCGACACCCGGCGAAGACGGCCGGAGCCCTGGGGCCACGAGATTTCGTGGCCCCAGGGCTCCGGAACGTGGAGATGGGGGGAATCGAACCCCCGTCCGACGGTGGTGCAACAGGACTTCTCCGGGTGCAGTCCGCTCACGAGTTTCTCAGCCCCGGCATCTCACGCGGACAAGGACACCGACGGGCTCAGCTGCCTGCATGTTCCAAGGCCCCCGACAGCGAAGGACCTCAGCAGTGGCTTCCTGGATGACGCCAGGAACCGGGGCGGAAGCGCTCCCCGGGCTGACGGACCTCGGAGCTCGCTCAGGCGGCGAGGGCGAAGTCGGTGCGAGTGTTATCGGCACCTATTGGTTCGCGCAGAGCGTTGACGAGATGACTGCGCATCCTCGACCCGCTTCTCCTGAACCCACGACCGTCGTCGAAACCGATCATCCCCTGTGGAGTTGCCAGTTGTCACCGGCGAACCAGAAGGCCACCGGTACCTGTCCGCATGCGGACAGGAAGTGACTGTAGCAGAATGGTCGCCGTCCGTCACCCGCCTCATTGCACGACGCGCATGCGCCGTCGAGGCGGGCTCGGGGTGGATGTGCCTTCACGATGCGCGCATCGCATCCGCGAGACTGGCATGATTGTCCCATGGGTCGCCAGCCTCGGACCCCGGGGAGTGCGAAGGCTCCAAGAGGCCTGAGGAGGGTTGTGTGGACGATCGTCCGTTCACAGCGCTGGGGCGTCAGATCCGCGTCGTCGGCACCGGCACGTGGCAGCTGGGCGTCGACCAGGGCGAGGTCGGTCTCGACGAGGCGGCCGGGACGCTGAGCTGCGCGTGCCAGACCGGCGTCAACCTCGTCGAGACCGCGGACGTCTACGGCGACGGCCGCTCGGAACGCTTCGTCGGTCGGTTCCTCGCCGAGCACCCCGGAGCCGGACTCGCGGTGGTCACGAAGACGGGACGCAGGCTCCCCCCGACTCCCGAGTCCTACAGCCGCGACAATCTCCTGTCCTGGAACGATCGCTCCCGGGAGAACCTCGGCGTTGAAACCATCGACCTTGCCCAGATGCACAGCCCGCCGAGCAAGGTCATCGAGGCCCCGCGCGTCTGGGAGGTACTCGACAACATGGTCGACGAGGGGAGGATCCGCGCCTACGGGGTGAGCGCGGAGACCTGCGAGCAGGCGCTCCAGGCGATCGGGCACCCCGGCTGCGCAAGCGTGGAGATTATCATCAACGTCTTCCGTCATAAGCCGCTGGAGGAGGTCGTGCCCACCGCGCGCGAGACGGGCACGGCGGTGCTCGTCAGGGTCCCTCTGCCCGAGGGCCTGCTCTCCCATAATCGCCGCCGAAGCACCGACGGCACGCCGCCCCGATTCGATCCGGCCGCCGCTGTCGACGCCGGCCGGATCTTCACGGTCGTCCCCGAGGATGTGGGGGCGCAGGCGGCCCGCGCATTCGCCGGATTGTGCCGCGAGCTGGTGCCCGAGCACGTCCACCCGGTTCAAGTCGCGCTGCGGTGGGTCCTCGACCAGGAGGGGATCACATGCATCCTGCCCGAGGCCCGCAGTCCCCACCAGGCGCGGTTCAACGCCCGGGCCGCCGCGCTGCCCCCGTTGAGCCGGGACATGCACGCCGCTGTGACGGACCTCTACGACCGGCTCATCCGCATGCACGTCCACAACCACTGGTAGGCGCGATCACCGGCAGGACGAGCCGCGACGCCATCAGCCGCGGCGCCGGTTGGCGGCCGCCAGAGCGCGCGCAGCCTCCCGCTCGTCCTGGGCCTCGCGGAGCGCCTGACGCTTATCCCACACCTGCTTGCCCCGCGCCAGAGCGATCTCGAGCTTGGCCCGCCCGCGAAGGAAGTACAGCTCCAGGGGCACGATCGTGTAGCCCTTGGCGCTCACCCGCTGCGCCAGACGCTCGAGCTGGGAGCGATGGAGCAGCAGTTTGCGCCGACGGCGCGGCGCGTGGTTGTTCCACGTGCCCTGAAGGTACTCGGGGATATGGGCGCCCTGAAGCCAGGCCTCACCGCGGCGGTCGACCTCGATCCACGCCTCGGTCAGGGAGGCGCGCCCCATCCGCAGTGCCTTGACCTCCGTGCCGGTGAGCACGAGCCCCGCCTCGTAGCGATCCTCGATGACGTAATCATGGGTCGCTCTCCTGTTGCGGGCGACTGTCTTGCGGGCGTCGGAAGCGGCTTTAGCGCGCTCTGCCGGCGTGGGTCTTCTCCGTGCGGGCCTCCTGGCCACGAGAGCCTCCTCCCCGGTTCGGTCCTGGGCGCGCCGTGCGACTGACGGGCACGACGCCTCAGCCTACGCGGCCGGTCATGACGGTCAACTCGCCGGGGAGCGCCGAGGGCCGATCTCGGTCCTGCCGGGGATCGCCCGGTCGCCGGCTTCAGAAACCGGGCAGGGTCATCGGATCGATGTACGTCCCGTCGCGCGCCACCTGGAAATGAACGTGGGGTCCGGTGGCGTACCCGGTCGAGCCGGTGTAACCGACCACGTCGCCACGGCTGACGTACTGTCCGTCGGATATGACGCGCCCCGATAGGTGGCACAGTGTGATCACGTAGGAATGCCCGTCGATATAGCCCGCGTTGATGTCGATTCCGATCCCGCACGATGCGGAGTCCCAGTACGTGGCCGTGCCCGAAACCGCGGCGTACTGGGGCGTGCCCTCCGAGGCGGCGAAATCGGTGCCCTGGTGACCCGTTCCGACCCCGGTGACGGGATGGACGCGGAAGCCGAAGGGGGAGGTGACTGTCAGAGCCCCGGTAATGGGGTGGCCTATGAAGCCGTCCCCCAGAGAGTCGGCGCCGATGGAACCGGAGGAGATCCCAGTCCGTCCGTCCTCGTAGGCGGCTCGATTGGCGGCATCGATCTGCGCGACACGTTCGGCCGCCGCGTCGGCGTCGGCCGACGCCTGCGCCTGCTGCTCCTCCAAGTCCTTCTTCCGCTCCTCCAGAGTCGCGGCCGCCGTCTCCTTCTCGGACTTCAAGGAGGCGACCTCGTCGCGCTTGGCGGCGGCGCTGTCGCGGGCCGCCTGCGCCTGCTCCTGAGCGGCATCCGCATCCGCCTTCAAAGTGGCGACACGATTGGTCGCCGCGTCCTGACGAGCTCTGCGGTTGGCGTCCCGAGCGCGCTCCTCCTCAGCAGAGACCAGGGCATTCTCCTGAACTGAAGTGGCGATCTCCATGGTGGAGGCGCGCTGAGTCAGATCATCGACGTCGTCGGAGGCCAGGACGTAGGACCACGAGCTTACATCGCCGTCCCCCTGGTAGGTGGCGACGACCAGATCGGCCACGGACGTGGTGTTCTCCGTCGCGTCGGCCTGGGAATCCGTGGCCTGCGCGCCGATAGCGGCCAGGTCGGACTCGGCGACATCGAGACGGTCCGAGGCCTGCTGCTGCTCGCGCTCCTTCTCGGCCAGGGCGTTGTCGGCCGCTGTCAGATCGTCCTGCGCTGTGGTCAGTGAGGCGTCGGCGTTCTGCAGGTCGATGTAGGCCTGGCCGAGCTCCGCGGAGACTCCCTCGAGCGAGGCGGTGAGCTCCGCCCGCCTCTGCTCGGCGTCGGTCTGCTCGTCGGCGGCGTCGGAGCGGTCGTCGGCCCAGGCGGTCGTGACTCCCACGGGGGCCACCGCCAGCGCGAGCACGGCGAGCACCCCGGCCGGGCGCCTGAGACGGACCCGGCGCCGCGAAGTCTCGGAGGCGTGCGAGAACGGCTGCGACTGCCGGGCGGCAGGGGCCTCGACGGGCGGGCGGGAGGAGCGCATGGCGATCAGACCCTCGTGTACTTCGACAGGGAGAATGAGGAAGAGACCGCTGCCAGGACAACGGCCGTCAGGATGAGCCACGGAGCCAGGCGCATGACATCCCCGGCGTTGATGAAGGCCGTGGTGAAGGCGATCGAGGACGCCAGCCACCTCTGCACTAGGAAGTGCACGCCGGCCCACAGCGTTCCGACGGCGGCCAGCGCCCCGATCAGGGCCGCGATGACGCCCTCCAGCATGAATGGCAACTGGATGAAGAAGTTGGAGGCGCCGACCAGCCGCATGATCTCCGTCTCCTTGGACCGGCTCATCGCTGACAGCCGGATAGTAGTGGTGATCAGGAGCACAGCGGTCAGCCCCATGATCGCCGCCAGTCCCGCGGTGATCCATGAAGCGCGATTCATGACCAGGAAGAACGGCTCGAGGGTCTTGCGCTGATCATGGACGCGCTCCACCCCGTCGCGTCCGGTGAGCTGCTCGACGACGACCTGGTATTTCTCGGCGTCGACCAGCTTGATGCGGAAGGACACCGGCATCATGCTCTCGGTGGCATTGCGTCCGATCCGGGAACCTCCATAGGCCTTCATGAAGTTGTCGTAGGCCTCGGCCTTGGACTCGACGGTGTAGCTCTTGACGTAGGGCTTGAGCGCGTCGGAGTTGATAAGGCTCTCGACGGCGTCGATCTGCTCCTGGGTGGCTTCGCCTCCTGAACAGGTCGACGCCGAGGAGGCGGCCGGGCACATGTAGACGCTGACCTCGACCTTGTCGTACCAGTCGCCCTTCATGGTAGAGATCTGAGTCTGCAGGAGGGCGGAGGCGCCCACGAACAGCAGGGAGACGAAGGAAACCAGGACGACCGAGACGCTCATGGCGAAGTTGCGGGCCAGACCCTTGCCGGTCTCGGAGACGATGAAGCGGAAGCGCACAAGTACCCCTTTCAGCGGTCCGAGCCGTAGACGCCGCGGGCCTGGTCGCGCACGACTTCTCCCGCCTTGAGCTCGATGACGCGCTTGCGCATCTGGTCGACGATCTCGTCGTCGTGAGTGGCCATGACCACGGTAGTGCCCTGCCGATTGATGCGGTCGAGCAGACGCATGATGCCCACTGAGGTGGAGGGGTCGAGATTGCCAGTGGGCTCGTCGGCCATGAGCAGCTTGGGTCGGTTGACCATGGCGCGGGCGATGGCGACGCGCTGCTGCTCGCCCCCGCTCAATTCGTGCGGGAGGCGCTCCTCCTTGTCGGCCAGTCCGACCAGATCCAGGGCCTCGGGCACCGCGGACAGGATGTAGTGCCGGGGCTTGCCGATCACCTGGGAGGCGATGGCGACGTTCTCGAACACGGTCTTGTTCTCCAGCAGACGGAAGTCCTGGAAGACGAAGCCCATCTCCTGGCGCAGTTTGGGCACCTTCCAGCTGGAGATCTGAGCCAGGTCGCGCCCCAGCACGTGGATGGCGCCGGCGGTGGGCCGCTCCTCGCGCAGGGTCAAGCGCAGGAAGGTCGACTTCCCGGAGCCCGACGCCCCCACGAGGAAGACGAACTCATCCTTCTCAACATCGATCGAGACGTCATCGAGCGCGGGGCGCGCGCCCCGTTTGTAAACTTTGGAGACGTGGTCGAACCGGATCATTCAGTGGCTGCTTCCTGGCGTGCGAGGGTGCGGTGAGACCCGCTCCCAGACCACCGTAGCCAGTGCGGGTGCGCAATCCTCGGCGTGACACGCGGGTCGAGACGGTGTTGACGCCCGCTACCGTGTGATCCGTGCCCGATCCGCAGCCCCTTCCCGCCCTGGGCGATGTCGTCGACGTCGGCTCCTGGGCGAGGTTCTCACCATCTCTGGCCATCTTCCTCGACGAACAGGTGCGGTCCCGCGGCCTGCCGGGCGGTCCCGGCGACGGGCTGACCGTTCTGCTGACGGCCCCCGCCCCCGTGGCCGTGAAGGAGGAGCCGGCCGCCGGCGGTCTGCGCTCGCTGTGGCGCGGACGGCCGCGCCGCGCCCTATCCCCTGAGGTCCCCGGCGTAGCACTGACGGGCGGGAGAGACGGCGTGGAGCTGGACCTGTCCGTACTCGACGACGCCGGGCGAATCCTGCTGGACGCCGACGCCCGCACCCGACTGACCGCCATGGGATGGCAGCGGCGCCGGCAGACGCTCGTGAGGGTCCTGCCGGACGGGGGGTCGGCGGCCGAAGCGGTCACCCGAGTGCTCATCGAGGTACTCGGCGTCGCTCACCCGGCGGATCTCGACTGGCGAGTGATGCCGCACGGCTGAGAACTCGCGCAGAGGAAGCCGTCCACCGGCTCTCACACGAGGGCCTCGTCGCGGACCGTGTACGTCAGCGGGTCGGAGGGAACCGGGTCGGGCGGTGCGACGGACTCGTCCCGGGCGGTCTCCCAGTGCGCATCCGTCAGGGGGTCCGCCGCCATCCCGGAGGCGTCTGCAACACCCGCAGCGGCGGAGGCGGGCCCGTCCGGCCCGCGGGCGTCGTCCGCTGAGGCGGTCGTGGGCGCCGCAGCGCCCGAAGCGGTCGCGGGCCCGGCGTCCGCCGGCGCGGACTGCATGGACTGCGCACTCGGTGCCGTCCGCGCATGCGCCGCGCGGGATACCCGCATGAAGCGGGACTCGCCCCGGGTCAGGTCGTGCCCGCCGCAGGAGACGGTCAAGACATTGGTCACATGCTGTCCGCGGTCGCTCTCCCAGGCGTCCTGGGAGAATCGGCCCACGAGAACGACGGGATCGCCCTTGTGCAGGCTGCGCGCGAAGTTCTCCGCGAGGTGGCCCCACGCCTTGGCGGTGAACCAGACAGTCGGTCCCTCCCGCCATGAGCCCTCGACGCGAAAGGACGGGGCCGTGGCCACGCGAAAGTAGCAGAAGAGGCGTCCCGAGGGCGTGCGGGAGATGATCGGATTGGTGCCCAGAAGGCCCTGAACGACAAGATCGAGCTGACGACTCATGAGGTGCTCCTAGCCGAGTGCGGCCAGCACCGTGCTGGCACTCCCCCACGGTCGCGTCCGAGTACTGGTGCGCGCCACCGCCCCTATCCGGCCCGGTGGACGCACCCCGCGCGAGAGCGCCTGTGGAGCCCCGCGACCGGGAGGCTCCCGTCCCGCCGACCTCGGCCATCGCCCCCATGGCGGGGCGGTGCGTCACCAGGGCCCGGGTCCGCGCTCGGGACGAACCTTGATCCCGAGGGCCTCCTGAAGCTGGCGGTGGCGGCCCAGCACGCCATCGGCCGGACTGGTCAGCCCGCGGGCGACGACGGAGCCGACGCGGGTGCGCACCTGCGCACCGTAGCGTCTGGCCTCCTCGCGCGCACGCGAACGGCGCAGGGTCATCGCCGCGACGACGAGGAGCACGCCGAGCGCGAGCACCACTGCGGGCAGGATCACCCGACCGCCGCCGACTGCCGCGGCCGCGCCCCAGATGATCCCGACGAGCACGAGGACGAGTCCTCCCCACCAGGTCAGTTCGACGACCGGCGCGCGGTGGCCGGGCAGAGAGACCGATCCGACGGCCTCGGCGGTTTGGGCGGCCAGAGTTTCGGGCGCGGCCACGGCGTTCTCGACGCTGCGCAGCCACACCGGCGGCAGACCGTCGGTGACCTGCCGCAGCCAGGTGGTGCGAGCCGCCGCGACCACCGTCCTGGAGGGCGGCTCGGGACGCGCCAGAGCACGAGGCAGAGTCCGAGCCAGACCCGTGCGCACGGAGTCCTCGACAGCCTGCGCACCGGAGGCGCGAATGAGGGAGGCCGCGGTTTCCTGGGCGACGGCGGGATTAGGCACGATCGCCTCGGACGCCGCGGTCGGGCGCAGCCTGGCGGTGATGGCGTCGAGCTCGGCCGAGGCGGTGCGAGCAGCGTTGGACTCGTGGGCCACGCGGTCGCACAGGATCTGGCGGACCCTGCCCAGATTGTCCCCGCGGACGGCGGAGACCGGCAGGACTTGAACATCGTGAAGCCCGTCGGCGGTCAGGAGGCCGCGCACGTCCTTCAGCAGGGTTGCGGCGCCCCCGGCGGGCAAGGTGTCGATCTGGTTGACCAGAATCAGCATGTCCTCCTGGCGGGCCCCCAGGCCGCGCAGATAGCCCTCGTGGAGCGCAGCGTCGGCGTACTTCTGAGGGTCGACAACCCACACGAGGATGTCCGCCAGCGGCACCAGCCGGTCGACCTGCAGGGCGTGGGCGGTGGTGACCGAGTCGTAGTCGGGCACATCGAGCAGTACCAGTCCGGCGAGCTCGTCCTGATCGGAGGCGTCCAGGAGGGACTCGCGACGGATGCGCCGCTCCCGATCCACACCCAGGAAATCCAGAAGCGCATTCGCGTCGTCGCCCCACGAGCACGCCGCAGCCTGCGAGGTGGTGGGGCGGCGCGCGCCGACATCGGCGAACTGCAGCTGGGTCAAGGCGTTGAACAGGGAGGACTTTCCCGACCCGGTCCCGCCGAACAGGGCCACGACGGTATGATCCACGCCCAGAGCCAGGCGCTCACCGACCTCGTCAAGTGCCTGCCGAGCGGGAATAGCCAAGGAGGCGGGCACCTCCGCGGGGCAGACGTCGAGAGCTGCGCGCAGGCGCGCCAGACGGGCCTCGAGGTGGACGGCATCGAGCGGTTCGGCGTGTGAGACGGGCGATTCCAAAGTCATGCAGAGGCTCCGGGACGGACGAAGGGGCTGAGCTCACCGGCGCGCAGACGCAGCGCCGCGGCCAGCGCCGGGTCGGGAGCGAGTCCGCGAGCGGCGCCCGCGGGCACGATGGCGGCCAGCTCGGCCGCCAGGGTCTGGACCAGGGCGTCACGGGCCTGGGCGACGGCCTCGGCCAAGCCCAGCCCGCGGGCGGCTTCGAGGGCCCCGTCGACGCCGACCGCGGCCGCGACGAGCAGGTGACCGACGCCGTCGGCGCTCATACCCCTGGGGGGACCGGCGGGGACGAGACGAGCGCGAACCTGGTCATGCGCCCACCGCGCGGCCAGATCGCCGTCGCGAACAGTCCCGAGCCGCCCCGTCGCGACCGACTCGGGAACGCCCGCACCGGTCCACAGCTCACGGGCCTGTCCGGCGAGCGAGACCAGGGCGGCATGAAGTCTGTCGGCGACGACTTCCACTGCGTCGGCCGCCAACTCCCCCAGAGCCTGAGTACGGGCCTTGGTGCGCCGTCCGAAAAGCCCGGCGCGCAGGCGACGACCCGTCTCCAGCGCCGCCATGGAGGCCAGCGGCCCACCGGCGGACGCCAGGGAGAGCCAGCGAGTGGCGGGAGCGCCCTGACCCCACGAACCCGCGTCGATCTCGGCCCGCATAGTCGCCACCGGAGCCGTCAGGAGAGCCTGGGTGGCGGACTCGAGCCGCCTCGCCGCGTCGTCCTGAGCGTCGACGTCATCGGCCAGTCGGACCAGGTCGGCGCGTAGGCCCGCCCATGTGCTGCGCCCGGTGCGGCGCACCAGGCCGGCGGCGCGATGGCGGCCGGCCAGCAGCCGCAGCCAGTCGCGCAGCGGGGCGACGGAGCTCTCTGGCAGCAGACCCTCATGAGGACCGACGTCGGGGACGACGAAGAAGGGGGACTCGGCCAGACCCAGGCCCTCGAGGCGCTCGACCAGGTCGCGACGCACCTCCGGGAGGATCCGGGCGGGGACGCGGTTGAGCACGACGCCGATGGGAGTGCGGCGTCCTGCGGCGTCCTCCAGTGTCGACCAGGGAGTGTGGTCACCGTAACGTGCGGCGGTGGTGATGAAGAGCCACAGGTCCGCAGCCTCCAGAAGACGCACCGCCAGAGTGCGGTTGGCCTCGTGCACGGAATCGAGGTCGGAGGCGTCGACGAGGGCCAGACCCGAGGGCACGGCGTCGGAGACGACGGTCAGGCAGACCTGCGCCAGAGGGTGCTCGGTGAAGGCCTTGATGTCCTCGGGATTGACGACCAGCACGGGCGTGCGCGTCGTCGGGCGCAGGACCCCGGCGTCGGAGACCTCGGCGCCCAGAACGGAATTGACCAGCGTCGACTTGCCCGCGCCGGTGGAACCGCCCACGACGACGACGGCGGGCAGTTCGGCGTCGGCCAAACGGGGCAGCACGTGGTCGCGGACCTGCCCCACAAGACTGGTGCGCAGTCGACGGGCGTCGGCGACCCCGTCGGCGTCGAGCATGAGCTCCAGCCGCTCCAGATCCCCCACGGTGTCCGTCAGGACGTTGATGAGCTGGGCGCGGCTGAGCGCGGAGACGGGGACGTCCCCGGGGGGAAGCAGGGACACGGATGCGGCCATGGGCCAACTTTAGGGCCGTCGGGGGCGTGCGCGTGCCATTGTCGCAATACTGATCCCGGGCGTGTGGGCCGGACGCGGTCAACGGATCAGCGCCGTCCGCGACGGGCCAGTCCGACGTAGCAGGCGATCAGGCAGACCAGTCCGATGGTCGATAGAACGCCGTAGCTGGCGAGCCACTGCGAGGCCGTGTGGTCCCACAGGTCATCGGCGCGGTGAGGGACGATCCGGTTCATGTCCACGGTGGAGGCTGCCAGAGCGTAGCCCCAGCGGGCGGGCATGAACCAGGCGAGCTGCTCGAATACGGCGCGCCCGGCGATCGGGACGACGCCGCCGGCCAGAACCAGCTGGCCCATGATGACGACGACGAGTACGGGCATGACCTGCTCGGAGGAGGATACGAACGCGGAGACCGCCAGGCCCAGCAGACCGGAGACGAAGGCCACCGCCCAGCAGCACGCCGCTAGCTCCAGGCCGGGGCTGCCCAACAGGATGGCCTCGGACGGCTGGGCGTTGAGCATGAGCGCGACGCCCACCATGATGGCCGTCTGCACGGTGACGATGAGGGCCAGCATGATGGCCTTAGCCACCAGGTAGGAGCCGGATCGCAAGCCGACCGCCTTCTCCCGCAGGAACACGTCGCGCTCGCCCACCAGTTCACGGATCGTGGCGGCCATCCCAGAGAATGCCGCTCCCGTGATGAGAACCACAAGAAGTTCGAGAGCCTGCGTGGAGGCGATGGGGCAGGGGACGTCCGGAGTGGGATCGGGCGGCACGGGTACGGCGAAACCGTCGCCGCCGGGAATGGCCTTGGTCAGCAGCGCCATGATGATCGGCAGGACGAGCATGAAGGCCAGGTAGGAGGGGTCGGCGACGATGATCCGCATGTGGCGCCGCACGAGGGTGGAGATCTGCCGAACGGCCGACTGCTGAGGAGCCTTGAGATAACTCGCGGACAACGCGGTGGGGATCCGTCGCCCGTCCCCGCGGCGGGTCGACGGCTCGACCGCCTCCAGGTGGGCGCGCAGCACATCGGTGTGATTGCGGATCAGGGTGTAGACGTCGGCGAAGCCCTCGATCTCACCGGGGTCCGGGAACCCGCCCCTGGGGGCGAAGGTCACCGCCTGCCCCTGCGCCCGCAGCTCCGTCAAACGCGCGCGGAAGTAGGGGATGACCTGACGCGGGGACCCGTAGTAGACCGGTTTGCCGCCGGAGGCCAGGATGAGGACCTTGTCGGCCCTGTCGATGTGGTTCTCGTTGTGGGTCACCACCATCACCGTGCGGCCGGCATCCCCGGGACGGGTACCGTGCGCCAGGGCCGCCAGCAGATCCATGACGTCACGGTCCAGCTGGGGGTCCAGTCCGGAGGTCGGCTCATCGAGGAACAGCAGTGAGGGGCCGGTGAGAAGCTCGATGGCGGTGGATACGCGCTTGCGCTGGCCGCCGGAGAGCTTCTTGACCCGCTTGTCGACCTGCTCGGTCAGGTCGAGGTCCTCCAGGACCTCGTCGATGCGCTGGCGCCGCTCGGCCTTCGACACGTCCTTGGCGAACCTCAGCTCGGCCGCGTACGCCAGGGTCTGACGCACCGTGAGCGCCGAGTGGATGACGTCGCTCTGCGGGACCACGCCGATCTTGTTGCGCATGACCGGGTAGTGCTCGTACACGTCCAGTCCGTCGAACAGCACCTGACCGGTCTGCGCCTTCTGCTCGCCGGTCAACGCCTTGAGCAGCGTCGACTTGCCCGCGCCCGAGGGGCCCACCACCGCCAGGAGCTCGTTGCCCGGCAGTTTGAAGGAGATTCCGTCGAGCAGGCGGAGCTTGCCGTCGTTGACGCTGAACGTCAGGTCCTTGCCGACCAGTTCGCCCCCGCCACCGACTTTGACGGAGCAGGTGCCGTCGGGGGCGACCTCGACGAAGGTCGACCCCATGCCGAAGGTGGTGGGCCGGGTGACCAGGTGGCTCTGAATGCGCTGGTGGCCGAGCAGGACGCCGTTGCGTGAACCGAGATCCGTCACGAGGGCGCCGCGCGGGGTGACGTCGACGCGTGCGTGGTGACCGGACATGGTGGGGTCATTGACGGTCAGGACATTATCGGGATGACGACCGATCGTGCCCGAGCCGCTGATCGTGACGCGGGCGGGCTGCGGGGGCCGACCGGGCAGTGGGTTCCCCGGCGCGGAACCGCCGACGGCACGGCCGATGGCCATGGTCGTGTCGGCCGCCCGGGGGAAGGCCGGCGGCGCCGAACCGTAACCGCTCCCCGGGCCGGGCCCTGCGGGCGCGCCCGGCCCCGAGGAGGCTCCCGGCGCGATCGGCCCGGCGCCGTAATCCCCGGGGGCGGTGCGGCAACCGGCGGCGCCCGCGGGCGAGACGGGCCCGCTCGCATTCGCGGCGGGCTGGGCGGCGGAGGCGGATGACCCGGGCGCTGCGGCGGGGGCGGGGCCTCGGGCCGGGGTCCGGGTCGGGACGAGATCCAGGCCGGGGCCGGATCCGTCGGCGAGATGGATGCGGGTCGGGGAGGTGACGAGCACCCGGGGGACCTTCTGACCCGCGACCACCATCCCGTTGTCCGACAGGCACTCCACAAGCCAGCCTTGAGGGGTCGGTGAGACGCTCAGATGCCGGCGCGAGACGATGGAGGAGTTGGACACGACGACGTCGCATTCGGGAAGACGGCCCACGACGAAGGGAGCGGCGAACAGCCGCGGTTGGACGTAGGCGGGCGCTGCGGACAGCCGCACGGCTAACGCTGTGTAGGGCACGAGGGTCCTTTCACGACGACGTGGGCGCGAGCGCCCGGGGTACCGGTACGATACCGAGATCGGGACGCCCCCACGCGGCGCGCCTGCGCACCGCCGATGGGGACAACTGCACCCGATGCCGTACGCTGAGCCCGCCCGCCTCCGTAGCTCAATGGATAGAGCACCGGCCTTCTAATCCGATGGTTGCAGGTTCGAGTCCTGTCGGGGGCACTGGATCCTCTCGCCTCCGCTAGCGGGGGCGAGAGCCCCTCCTCGCGCCCCCACGCCCTTCCATAGTCTCGCATGCCCCCGCGCGGACACGGGCGCCGCTCATGGAGCGGATGCGCCGCTCACGAGGTGCACGAGCGGCCCGGCTGCGCTGCCCGGGATCCCGGGAGAACGAACCGGGCCGGGGCTACACTCGGTCACCGTGAGCCGACAGATGACTACCTCCGACCCGTTGGTATGGATCGACTGCGAAATGACCGGCCTCGACCTGAGCGCCGACGCGCTCATCGAGGTGGCCGTCGTCGTCACCGACTACGATCTCAAGCCCCTCGGGGAGGGGATCGACGTACTCATCAGGCCGCCGGCGTCCGCGCTGAAGCAGATGGGCGACTTCGTGCGCGAGATGCACACCACCTCCGGCCTGCTCGACGAGCTCGGGCAGGGGCTGACCATGACCGAGGCGCAGCAGAAGGTACTGGAGCACGTGCGGTCGTTGGTGCCCCAGCCCCGCACAGCCCAACTGGCCGGGAACTCGGTGGGCACCGATAAAGCCTTCCTCGCACGCGACATGCCCGAGCTGATCAAGTACCTGCACTACCGGGTCGTGGACGTGTCCTCGATCAAGGAGCTCGCCAAGCGCTGGTACCCGCGCACCTTCTTCCACTCCCCCGAGAAGCACGGGGGGCACCGCGCCTTGGCCGACATCCTGGAGTCGATCGACGAACTGCGCTACTACCGCAGACTCCTCTTCCCCGCCGGCGAGGGCCCGACGAGTAAGGAGTGCAGGTCGGTCGCCGAGGAGATCTCGGCGCACCCGACATCATCGACGTTCTGACGTCCGATCTGTCCTCCGCGCTCGCCCGAGGCAGTGGTTGCGCACCGTCGAGCATCGCTGCGCGCACGTGATGCAGCGCACGAAGAACGAATTGGTGCCCACGCGAGCAAGCCGATAAAGTACTGACCCGTTGCGATCCGCTCGCGGCGATGGTGGCTGTAGCTCAGTAGGTAGAGCGCCTGGTTGTGGTCCAGGAGGTCGCGGGTTCAAACCCCGTCAGCCACCCCACTCACTGATCGTCGGGCGACGATGAGCGTTTTAACCAGTTGCCGCGCTCAGCCCTCTATGCGCGGCCGACCCCTCCCCGATCTCGCCGGATTACGATATGATGTTGCTAGTGCGCGGACGCAGTTTCTCGTCGGTGCCCGCTGTACGTGACTGCACCGTCGTGCGCTCGCACCGCACGCGACGCAATGACGACCCGTGTCGGAAGAATTTGGTCTCCCCCAACATGTGCGCAAAAACCTCAGGAATCTCACGAATCTCAGAACCCGCGGAGGATTCACGAGCACGTCCCCTCGTCGGCTGGTGCCTCATCGGTATCGGGATCCTCCACAGCATCATCGGACTGATCACGGGGCGATCCCCGATCAAGGAGGGCATTGTCGCAGGAACGATCGGCGCATGGGACACCGCTCCGGACCGGCGGGCGATCTACTGGTTCCTCGTCACCGGTTTCGCCCTGATACTTCTCGGCGGAGCGATCGCGACCCTCGAGCGCCGCGGAATCACCCTGCCGTGGGCGTTGGTGGGAGGCCTGGGGGCGCTCACTCTCGGTGGCATCGTCACCATGCCGTCATCCGGATTCTGGCTGCTGCTCGTCCCGTTGATCCTCGCGGTGGCCCGGCGTCGTCGTCGGCGCACGGATCCGTGAGAACACCGCGTCCCCGATCGCCGCGCAGGTCGAGGCCCTCGCGGGCATACGAACCCGAGCGTTGAGGGTGCGGGGGTATTCTCACGCCGTCGTGAGCCGTGACCGGAGCACCGACGTGGTGTCCGCCCCGATCCATCTATCGTGTGAGGAGCCCCCATGACCTTCGTCAATATCACCGCTCTGACGATCCCCGAGAACGCGGGTGCCGAGATCGAACGCCGCTTCGCCGCCCGCAAACGGGCCGTCGACAGGGCCGAAGGCTTCGCAGGCTTCGAACTCCTGCGCCCCGTCATCGGGGAGAACCGCTACTTCGTCGTCACCCGGTGGGACACCCGCGAGCATTACGAGGCGTGGGCCGCCGCCCGACCGACTGGCCGCCATGCGGACGACGAGCGCCGCGGCATGAGCGTCGAGCCGCTTGGCTTCGAGGTCGTCCAGCACGACGACTGACCGGGCGGGGCTCCGGCCCCGGCCGTGCCACGAAACCGCCTCCGCGGGGATGTCTGCGACGGACCGCGAGCGCGACGGTCGGGCTCATCGGGGGACGACGCCCGCCCGCAGCAGGCCGACCGTGTGCCCGTCGGCGAGAGCCTCCCAGGAGGCTTCGATGATGTCGGTGCCCACTCCAACCGTGGACCAGGTGCGCTCACCGTCGGTGATGTCGATCAGCACGCGCACGATGGAGCGCGTGCCACGCTCGGAGTCGAGGATGCGGACCTTGAAGTCGGTCAGCTCGAAACGTCTGATCTCGGGGTAAGTCTCCGCCAAGGCATCGCACAGAGCGCGATCCAGAGCGTTGACCGGACCGTTGCCCTCCCCCAGGACGGCGCGACGCCGTCCGCCGATCCGCAGCCGCACGGTGGCCTCCGCCTCGGTGTCGGTGCGGCCATCCGCGGGCAGAACCACCTCGCCAGCGCGCGGGCGCGCCTGGATGGAGGCGCGCCAGGACTCCACGCGGAAGTAGGCGGGCAGGTCCCCGCGAGCGGAGCGCAGCAGCAGTTCGAAGCTGCCGTCGGCGGCGTCGTAGGCGTAGCCGGCGGCCTCACGCGCCTTGACCATCTCGGTGACGCGTCCGAGCAGCTCGGCGTCGCCGCCGGTGTCGATGCCCAGCTCACGGGCCTTGAGCTCGATGGAGGCTCGTCCCGCCATCTCCGAGACGAGCATGGTCGTGGTGTTGCCGACCCGGGCGGGGTCGATGTGCTGGTACAGGTCCGGATCGACTCTGATGGCGCTGGCGTGCAGCCCCGCCTTGTGGGCGAAGGCCCTGGTCCCCACGTAGGGCAGGCGGCCGGAGGGGGCGCGGTTGGCGATCTCGTCAACGGTGCGCGAGACGGCGGACAGCTCGCTCAGACGACGAGCGCGCTCGGCATCGTCCCCGGGCAGGACGGTCCAACCGCTCTTGAGTTCGAGGTCGGCAATGAGGGTCAAAAGATTGGCGTTGCCGGTGCGTTCGCCGAAGCCGTTGACGCAGCCCTGCACCTGGCGGGCGCCGGCCTCGACGGCGGCCAGGGCGCCGGCGACCGCGACGCCGGCGTCGTCGTGCGTGTGGATCCCGACGGCGCAGCTCTCCCGCCCTGCGGCGTCCAGAGCGTCGCGCAGTTCGCGGACACGCCGAGCGACGCGATCGGGCATGGTGCCGCCGTTGGTGTCGCAGGCGATGACGGTGACCGCTCCGGCGCGCGCCGCGGTCGTGGCGACCTGCACGCCGTAGTCGGGATCGCGCCTCAGGCCGTCGAAGTAGTGCTCGAGGTCGACCATGATCTCCCGTCCGGCGGCGGCCAGCACCTCGACGGTTTCACGCACCATGCGCAGGTTCTCCTCGCGGCTGGTGCGCAGGGCCCGCTCGACATGGACCGGATCTGACTTGGCGACGACGGTGACCACTGGTGCGCCCGAGTCCAGCAGGTCGCGCACCTGAGCGTCCTCGGCGGCGGGACGACCGGCCCTGCAGGTGGAGCCGAAGGCGACGAGCTGCGCGGCGGCCAGATCAAGCTCCTGGCGGGCCCGCGCGAAGAAAGCGGTGTCCTTGGGGATGGCGCCGGGCCAGCCGGCCTCGATATAGGCCACGCCGAGCTCGTCGAGGAGTCGTGCGACGGCGAGCTTGTCCTCCACGGTGAAGGAGATGGACTGCTGCTGGGCGCCGTCGCGCAAAGTGGTGTCGTAGGCGGCAACACCGACAACGCTCGGAATACATGCGTGGTCCATATGCCCCCGTCCTCGGCTCACGTCCTTCAGCGGGACAGTGTGTCATATCCGCCCTCGGGACGGCCAAGAGCATGAGGCGGCGCTCGGCATGGGCCGCCGGGTCACGACTGGGCAACAAGTCGAGGGCCGGCCGGTGCGCATGCGGGGACGCGCGCTACCGTGTTCCGGTCCTCATCGGCGGTGCGTTCCGCAGCGCCGCCTGTCTCGCTCAGCCGTAGGAGACTCGATGCCCGAGCACGTCACCGTTCTGCGCGGGATCCATCATCGGCGGGAGGAATGCGCCCGCACCGTCCCGGCGCACGGGGCGGCCGTCCTATGAGCGCCGTTCCGTGTTCGAATCGTGCGCCGACGGTCGTCGACGGCCAGCGCATCCGGTTCCCGCGCGGCACGGCGATTCTGGACTCCGTCGTGTGGGCGGTCAGCATCGTCGTGGCGACCCGCCTCGCCCCCGGCGAGGGCGCCTGCGGCGGCGGAGGACTCGTCGCGGGGGCGGTGATGGGTTTGGCAGTGGGCCTGCACACGGTCATCGACGCGCTCTTCGCATCGAACCGCCCCCGCTCGGCCACGATCGATGAGGTCCCCCGGCTTCTGTCCATCGATCTGTCGATTGCCGCCATCATCACGGTTGTCTCGCTCGTCCTCGCCGACCGGCTCATATCCGTCGAAGCCGCCGTGGTGGCGAGCGCACTGGCGCTCCTGACCCACCTGGCGGCACGATGGTGCTTCGCGCGGGCGGTTGAGCCGCCGCACCGTTCCGAGGCGCGCAGGACGCGCCGGACCATCATCCTGGGGGCCGGCTACGGTGCTGCGCAGGCGATCCGCTCCATGCTCGAGGACGGCTCGGGCTTCCAGCCGGTTGCCGTGCTCGACAACGACCCCGCGACGCATCACCGGAGCATCCGCGACGTACGGGTCCTCGGGCCGTGGAGCACCCTGGGGAGGGTCGCCCGCGACACCGGGGCCGATCTGCTGCTCCTGACGACAGCCCCTGCCGACCCCGAGAGCATCGACCGGGTGGCGCGTCAGGCGGACGCACTGGGACTGGAGGTTCGGGTGATGCCCTCCCCCGCCGAAGTCATGGCCAAGGCGCCCCCGCGACGCCCGGGGGCGTCGGCGATCCGCGGGACCCGGCTCTTCCGCCCGCTCGAGATCGCGGACCTGCTGGGGCGACGCGTCATCGGCACCGACGTCGAGGCGATCGCCGCCTATCTGACCGGCGAGAGGGTACTGGTGACGGGCGCGGGTGGCTCCATCGGCTCCCAGCTGTGCCATGAGATCGCCCGCTACGAGCCCGAGCGCCTCGTTATGGTCGACCGCGACGAGTCTGCTCTCCACCACGTCCAGCTCTCCCTGGACGGGGAACCGATCATGGACTCCCCCGACCTGGTTCTGGGGGACCTACGCACGCCCGGCTTCATCGACGCCCTGTTCGAGGAGACCCGCCCCACGATCGTCTTCCACGCGGCGGCGCTGAACAGCCTCCCGCTCACCGAGCGCTTCCCCGATGAGGCGTTCTTGACCAATGTCGTGGCCACCCGGGATCTACTGCTGGCCGCCTCGGCGTACGACGTGCGCCGCTTCGTCAACATCTCCACCGACAAGGCCGCTGACCCTCAGGGCGCGCTGGGCTGCTCCAAGCGCGTAGCTGAGCGCCTGACCTCGACCTTCGGCCTTCGCCTGGACGAGGATCACCGTTTCGTCTCGGTGCGCTTGGGCAACGTGCTGGAGTCGCACGGCTCGGTGCTGCAGACCTTCGCCTCCCAGCTGGAGCGGGGCCTGCCCATGACGATCACGGACCCGCGGATGCGCAGCTTCTTCATGAGCGCCGACCACGCCTGCCGACTGATCCTGCAGGCGGGCGCGCTGGCCCGCAGCGGTGAGGTGGCGGTTCTCGACATGGGTGAGCCGCATAATCTCGAGGAGGTTGCACGGCGCTTTGCGAATCTGCTGGGTCATCCCAACGCACGCGTGGTCTACACCCGAATCGGGTCGGGAGAAAGGGTGACCGAGCGCCTGTTCGGTGCCGGTGAAGTCGATGAGCGGCCCCGGCACCCGCTGATCGCGCAGACCGCCGTTCCTCCCGTTCCCATGTCGACGCTGGGGGTGATCGACGAGCTGCAGGAGAATGCGCGGGCGGACCTTCACAGCGCCGCGGTGCGCCGCTGGATGGAATCCGCCGCAGCGGACGGCACGATGATGAGGCCCGTACGGCCCCCGCGCTCCATGCCGTCGGCGGCCTGAGGCGGATGGGAACCGGCACGACCGCACCTCGGTCGAGACCGCTCTTCTCTCACCGCTCGTCGTCCAGGGCGTTGCGGATCCAGGCCCGTACCCGCTTCAACGTCCGCCGGACGGGTGCGGGGTCGATCCACCCGCGGGTCGAGCCCTCGCACGTCGCGTCGTGCAACGCCGCGCGCACCCACTCGATGAGGTCGGCCCGCGTGAAGGCGATCGACAGACCTGAACCTTCCGGCCAGCTCCGGTACAGCCCCCGCTCGACGTCGCGATAGCGACTCATGTCGGGTACGTGCAGGACTGCCGGCCGGCCGGTCGAGACGTAGTCGAGGACGGCGTCCGGGCAGTCGGTCACGAGGACGTCCGATGCCAGCATGAGGTCCTCCATGTTCGGGCCCGCACTGACGTCGACGACGGCCGCGCCGCGCGCCCGTGTCCCGTTCGCGCGGGGACCTCGCACAAGCACGACCGAGTCCGTGCGCGCCGCGAGCTCCGCCGGATCCAGTGGACGACCCGGCTCGAAGGTCCACTGCTCGTCGCACGTTCCCGCGCATCGGGCCGGGACGTACAGAACAACCCGGCTGCCGGCGCCGATCTCGAGTTCGGCGCGCGCACGGCGCCGCCCCTCCTCACCGGCCAGCAGACCCGCGGTGCGGGGCGGCCGGCCGACCAGCACCCGACCGGTGTAGCCGGTGACGGCACGCAGGTGACGAGCGGCCTCATCGTCACGGGCCAGGAGAAGATCCCACTGGGGAACGCGGCGCAGTCCAAGGCCCCGGCGAGCCGGGGAGGTCGTGCACGCCGCGGAGTCCATCGGGTGGGGGCCTCCGACCGGCGCGCCGTGCAGAGCCTGAAGGACGTGCTGGCCGGGTCGCTTGGAGAACCAATCGGGAAGGATGTCATCGGTGATGAGGACTCGTGATGTGCGCAGAGCCCGGAACCAGGCCCGCGACCCGCGTACGACGGGCACGGCGCCCGGTGGCGCACTCATCGCACCGTCCAGGACCGTCCACCACATCGGCACTCTCAGATCGTGGGCGCGTAGATCCGCCAGAATCGCCGCCGGGTCGCCTTCGTCGGAGCGGCCGCTGAGGGACTCGAAAGCAATCGCGGATCTGATGGGGCCCGCCTCGCCGGTGGCCAACTGAGTGCGTCCGTAGCGCGAGCGTTCGAAAGCCGTCAAGGGCGCCATGACGGTCAGGGTCATCGCACGGTCGGGCCCGGCGTGCAGGCGCACGGAGCGCACCTGGCCGTTCAGCTCGACCGGGGCGGCACTGAGGAAGGCTCCCGCCAGACACGGTCCGCCCCGCCCCGGCCCGGCGCCCCAGGTCAGCGCATGCTCGCCCGTGGTCAGGGCGGCGTCGTGCAGGTCGGCCGTGGCGCGCCAGGCGCCGGACGCGGGGCGGGCCGTGGCTAACGCGCAATGATCGCGGCGGGAGCGCGCCGTGATGACGAGGCGCTCCAGATCCTCGGGCGCCCGGCCCTCCAGGGTGAGAACCCCGTCCTCCAGACAGGCGGAGTCGAGGGTGACCCCGGCGCAGGCGGGCCCGGCTGCGGCTCCCGTCCCGGGGGCCGCAGCCGCGTCGGGCGCGCCGGAGACACTGGAGAGGTCGGGCAGCCAGGCGGTGGTGGCACGGTCCACGACGGTCAGTACTGCGCGCAGCCGCACCCGCCCGTCCGAGCGCATCCGGTCGCCGAGGTCGAGAACGGCGGTGAAACCCGAGTCGATGTGGCTGCGCCATGGATCGTCGGCCTCCAGATCGGCCTCCGGCGCCCGTCTGCGCTCGGCCCGCCCCCGGGCGAGGAGGCAACCGGCTTCATCGAGCGCCTCGATATCCAGGCGTCCCGTGTCGCCGGTGGACAGGCCGCGCACATAAGCCAGGCCGCTGGCCTCAAGACGGCCCGGCGCAATAGGACGCACGGACGCGGTGGCGGTCAGCGGCAGGTCCGCAGAACGGACGGCGACCAGCTCGGCGGGCAGGTCGGCGATGCGGTCCAGTACCGGCGGGGCGGCACGCAACGGCGAGTAGAGGTCTCCGACCACCTGAATCGGGCAGACGGTGGTCTCCTCGATGCGCGAGGCGATCAGCTCATCCAGGTCTCCGCGGGTGCCGCGGGCCAGGGTCCACACCAGTGCGCGATCAAGCAGGGGCAGCAGCGCCCAGGCGTCGTCGGCGGGCCCGGGCAGCAGGTCGTCGAGGACGGCGCCCAGTCGCTCGACGCCGCCGGCGGGCAGCTCGGCGGCGCAAGCGGCCAGATCGACCAACTCATCGCGCATCCACGCGCCCAGCAGGCGACTGCGGATAGCCGCGGGAGCTGCGGTGACGACGGCGAGAGCCCGTGCCCGCATCAGGCTACGAGCCAGGCGCGCATCGACTCCCCCCTCGCGCTCGGGGTACGCAAGAACGTCGCATTCGAGGATGTCGACGTTGCGAGCCGACAGCAGTGTTCGGATCGCCAGCGCCTCGGCGCTCTCGTCCGCCCGGACCGCGGCGGCGTCCCACAGCCTGGTGCGTGCCAGGAGGCGGCCGGCCAGGGGCTCGTCCACGGCCTCGGGCGCATCGACCAGCCGGGCGCGGATGCGGCTCGCACGGGCATCGCGGTCCCCGTCGACCGTCGAACGCGCATGCGCCGCTCCCAGGACGGCCCGGGATCCGGAGTCCCTCAACGACGCGGTCATGGTCTCGTAGGCTCCGGGCACGACGACGTCGCGGGGGTCCAGGACGGTGAGCAGGGGCGCCCGTGCCGCGCGCACGGCGGCAGCGAGGCCGGCGTCCCGCAGGAGACGCACGCGCTCATCACGCCGGGCCCATCGCCGCGTTGCGGCGACGGCGGACGGCGCCGTCGCCCCGGGCGAGCCAGGGGCGAGGAGCACCTCGAGGCTGCGCAGCGACTGGTCGAGAACGGACCGGATCGCCCGCTCGGCATCATCCGCACAGGGCGCGCCCGGAGCGGGGAGGGCGCAGACGTCCTGCCGATCCGGGATGCCGGAAGCTCCGGAAACGTCGGAAACACCAGAATCATCGCAATCGCCGTCGGTGACAGGGAAATCGGGGGCAAGCGGGATGACGACGCTGAGCGCAGGGTGTCGCGGGCGATGACGAGGGCGTCTCGAGGAGCCCGGGAGAGTCAGCCGGATCATGGGTGCGCGGTCGGTGTTCGGCGTCCCGGAGCCCATGGGGGCGCGACCGGCCGCGAGACGGACGTCGACCGCAGGCGGGCGTCCACCGGTCCTGACGCGTTAACTGGGGTCGGCATGCTGTCCTTCGGAGTCCTTCAGATCGTTCTTCCGGGCGGTCCTCCGTCCGATCGTGGACATCGGGGCAGGGGCGCGACGGCAGTCGCCGTCGCGCAGGGGCGACCGCGCAGGCGCACCTTAACGCTGGTGCGTTGCTAGCATTGAGATAGCTAGGGTTGCGATTCGAATCTATGCCCGATCGAGACATCCAGCCGCTCGCGTCGAGGCGAACCCGATATCCCTCTCAGCTTCGGTCGAAAGCTCGCCGCACGTGTCCGACATCGTGCACCCGCACTGATCGGAATAGCACCCGGCATAACGACTCAGCCACAGATGTCGCCGTACGAGGCCCACCCGGGCACAAGCGCTGTAGGCTCCTCAAATGTGATTCCCGCGCTCATCCCCCACTTCCCGCAGGAGCGGCAAGATTTTCCGAGCCCGCTCCGCGACCGGTGACCTGATATGACGTTCGAAGACGTTCTCAAACTCACGCGGCAGAGAATCGGCGCTATCGCCGTCGGCCTTGTAATCGGAATCGCGCTGTCACTCGTCAGCCTATGGCTCACCCCCATCACATATACAGCGTCGGCGGTCGCCTACGTCAGGGTCTCCGTCCCCTCAGACTCCGAGGACCAGAGCCGGGCCGACTCGTATTACGCCGCTTCGCAGCTCGCCTCCCAGAAGGTCAAGGCCTTCGTCCCCGTCTTCACCTCTGAGCCTGTGGCCCAGGGGGTCATCAACACCCTCGGCCTGGCAACGACCCCTGCGGAGCTGTCCGGCTCGATCACCGCCACGAGCGAGAAGAACGCCCTGACGATCAACGTCTCCGCCGTCGCCCCGACCGCTGCCGAGGCGCAGGCGGTGGCCGACGAAACCGTCCGCCAGGCGGACGCGCAGATCAGGCGCCTCGAGGGCTCGCGGTCGCCAGTCGGCCTCGTCCTCATGTCCCCGTCGAGCATGTCGGGTGCGACCCGATCGCCCTCCCTCCCCAAGCACCTCGGGCTCGGAGGACTCGGCGGAGTCGTCCTCGGCTATCTCCTGGCCTTCACCCGCAACGCCCTGGACAAACGCGTCCGGTCTCAGTCGGACGTCGCATCAGTCGTCGAGGAGCCTGTTCTGGCCGCCATTCCTCGTTCAGCGTCAATCGCACGGGACGAGCGCTCGGAGGATCACGACCACAGGGCTGAGGAGGCGCTCCGCAAACTGCGTACCAATCTGCGGTACGCCAATATAGACAAGGGACTCCGTACCCTTATCGTGTCATCCGCCCTGCAGGGAGACGGAAAATCGACCGTTTCGGCCAACCTCGCCCGCGTCATGGCGTTATCCGGGCAGGACGTCATCCTCATGGAGGGAGACCTGCGCAGGCCGACCATGAAGGACACCTTCCGCATGGGCTCGCACCATCCGGGACTCTCCCAGCTCCTTGTCGGGGCAACCTCCCTGGAACGGGCGCTCGTCCGCACCCCCGTCGCGGGCCTGCAGGTGATCCCCGCAGGCGACACCCCTCCCAACCCGTCGGAACTCTTGGGCTCCACACGCATGTCGGAGCTGCTGTCCTACCTCGCCGCCGACCACGTCGTCATCATCGACGCGCCCCCCATCCTGCCGGTCACGGACGCAGTGGCGCTGGCCGAGCACGCCGACGGAGTCCTCCTCGTCGTCCGTTCCGGGTCCACCACGCAGGACCAGCTTCGTCAGGCCGCCGCCGGCATCAAGCAGGGTGGCGGCGCGGTCCTCGGCGTCGTCCTCAACCAGGTCCCCTCAACTGGCTTCGACCGCCTGCGCTACGGCGAAGACCTGTACGGATACGCGGCCACCGACTACGCCCCGTCATCCCCGTCCCCGAAGCCCCCGAAAGGCCCTCGCGAATCGGTTCCGCGCATCATGCAGGAAGCCGTCCCCGATACGCACGGACCGGCGGATTCCGCGAACCGGACTCCGGGTGCAGGAAGCGATGACGGTGCCGGGAGCGCTCCGTCCACGATGGACTTCATCGCCATGCTGGAGCGCCAGCGTCCCACTGCCAGCAGGTGGACGCCGGCTCAGGCGCAAACGTGGCGCACCCGCCCCGGTTACGGCGCCGCGAACGCGGCCGAGGCACGGTGAGACACCGCGAGCGCCGGGCACGCACCGATCGTGCGGAGCCCTCCTCGCCGCGACGGCAGGAGGCCGAGGTCGCAATGACTCAACCGCCGTCGTGGCTCATGACCGATTCCGCGGCCCGGACGCCGCGGAGAAGGGCCTGGCGCCCCCCGCGAGCGCTGTTCGTCTGCACGGGAAACATCTGCCGATCCGCCTTTGCCGCGTGCTACTTCACCTCGAGCCCGAGGACCCGGGGAGTCGAGACCGCCTCGGCGGGCACCGCGGCCGTCGTCGGGCATGGGATGGACGAGCCCTTCGCCCGTCTCGCTGAGGACCTGGGAATCGATCCCCGCGGGCACCGCGCCCAACAGCTCACCGGCAGGCTCCTGAAGGACTCCGACATCCTCCTGGTCTTCAGCGCGGAGCATCACGAGTGGGTCTTCACGAACCAGCCCGAGGTGGCGGACCGCGTGCTCTCGCTCGGCCAGGTCGGCGCCGTCCTCGCGTCCCTGCCCCAGCGGGTCGTCGTCCCATGGTGGGCACTGACCGAGACCGTTCTCGCACGTCGCCCGACTCCGCAGCCGGACGACTGGATCGATGACCCCTACGGACGCGACCGACGGGCCTTCCGCCGGATCGCGCGGATGATCATAGCCGATCTCGACCTTCTCACCGCTCGAGTCTCCTGGCGAACCACCCGCACGGCCACGTCGCGTCCCAGCCGTCCCTCGCCCTCAACGCCCTCCCCCGCCAACGAACCCCCACCGATGAGACCATGACTCAGACACGCCTCCACCACCCCCAGGTCCGCACGGACGCGGTGGTCCACACGACCGAGTCCTTCCAACGCGCCCTGCAAGTCGGCGACCTCGCGATCATCTCGCTGGTCATCCTCGGGGCCCACCTCGTGCGCTTCGGCCCGGGGGACGCCTCCATCGCCACGCTTCGACACGGCACGTGGTCGAGCTATGTACCCCTGGGCGTCGGCATCGTCATCACCTGGTGGCTGCTCCTGGCGGCCGTGAAGTCCTACAGGGAGCACTTGCTCGGGTACGGACCGGACGAGTACCACCGCGTCTTCCAGGCGACGGTCGCCGAGTTCGGCGGACTCGCGCTGGTCTCCTACCTCGCTGGGATCCAGCTCTCGCGCGGCTACTTCCTGGTGGCGCTGCCCGGCGGGCTGGTCGCCCTCCACCTGTGGCGGTGGCTGGCCCGCCGTCGTTTCGTCAGGGCCCGCAGGAACGGGGTGTTCACGCACCCGACCTTCGTCGTCGGGTCCTGCGAGTCCGCATCCGCCGTGATCGCGGAGATCGGCCGGCGGCCCGAGCTCGGGCTGGCGGTCTGCGGCATCTTCCTATCCGACCTCCCGCCCGAGGCGGGCGCGGACGATCACCGGGACGCGGAGCTGCCCGCTGCGGTGATCGGGGGCACCGCATGCCTGTTGAAGGCCGTCGACGGAGCCGACGGGATCACCCTCGTCATCGCACGGTCATCCGGTCTGAACCCGTCCGACGTCCGTCGGATCAGCTGGGTCCTGGGAGCGACGAGCCGACTCATCATGGTTCCCTCCATGCTCGACGTCGCCGGCCCGCGTCTCCATCTGCGCCCGGTCGACGGCATCTCCCTGATCGAGATCCAGGTCCCCCACCTCGACGGTGCGGGGCTCTTCATCAAACGCCTGTGGGATGTCGTCTTGTCCGCGGCGCTCATCATCGTGCTCACGCCGTTGTGGATCGTGCTCCCGGTCCTCATCTGGAGCGAGGATCGTGGCCCGGTGTTCTTCCGCCAGACACGGGTGGGTCTGGACGGCCATGAGTTCCGCATCTGGAAGTTCCGGACGATGCGCGTCAACGCCGACGCCGAGCTCACCGCGCTCCTCGCCCGGCAGGGGACCTCGGACCGGCCACTGTTCAAGGTTGACAACGACCCCCGCATCACCCGTCTCGGCCGTTTCCTGAGGCGGACCTCCCTGGACGAGCTCCCGCAGTTGTTCAATGTCTTCAGGGGGACGATGAGCCTGGTCGGCCCGAGGCCCCAGGTGCCCGAGGAGGTTGAGCTCTACGATGACACCGCAGCCCGCCGGCTCCTGATCAAGCCGGGTATGACGGGATTGTGGCAGGTCAACGGCCGGTCGTCGCTGACGTGGGAGGAGGCGCTGCGCTTCGATCTCTTCTACGTGGAGAATTGGGCGCTGTCCATGGACATTCGGATCCTGTTCAGGACGTTGCGGGTCGTCCTCGCCCGGGAGGGGTCGGTTTGAGCGACGGGCCCGGTCTCCACGGCTCAGCCTCCGCCGTTGATCATGGTACGGACCCGGTGGGCGCAAGTGCTCCAGCGACGTGGGGTGACCATCTGGACCACGGCTCTGAGAAGACCGTAGACGGCCACAGGCCGAGCCTCGAAGTGCTCGATCAGGATGCGGCACCGCGACGCCAGCTGCTGGCGTCGTCTGCTCTCGGAGATCCCGCCGTCTCCCGTGCGGCAGCGCACGAGCGCCTCCGGGATGTTCGCCCCCTCCCCCCGCTCGAGGAGCCGCATGAAGAGGGCGAAGTCCTCGGCAGCCGGGTATCCAGCGGGGTAACCACCGACCTGCTGGTAGATGCTGCGCCTGAAAACGGCGGCCGGATGGGTGACGGCGCAGTTGATGCGCATCCTCCTGCGAACGGACTCGGGGCCCGCGGGCTGCTCGAGACGGTAGAGGAAGGACCCGTCGGGCGCGACGAAGTCCACCCAGGATCCGACGAGGACTACCGACGGGTGGACCTCCAGGTAGCGTCGCTGCTTGTCGAACCGGTCCGGCCGGCAGGTGTCGCCGCAGTCGAGGCGGCCGAGCAGTCCGAATTCCTCGGGCGCCCTCGACGCCCCCGCGCGCAGAGCGGCCGTGATGCCGCCATGACGCTCTAGCTCCACGAGTTCGACGGGTGTCCGGCCGGCCTCGCGCGGTGCCACGTCCCTGGCCGGGAGCCGTCGCGACCCGTCATCGACGACGACGATGAGGTCGTCCGCACGGAGCCTGACGCTGCCCAGGGTCGTCGTCAGATCGTCGCCGGCCTCGTAGTAGGGGATCACGAGGCAGATCCGCTCGCGTTCGCTCACTCGGACTCCTCAGACAGCGCCTTCGTGTACAGCGTCGCGAGCGCCCGGGCGAGTTGTTCCGGTAAGTGGGACGCCAGCAGAGCCTCGCCTCTGAGCCTGCACCGGTCCACGGCCTCCGGGGAGCGGAGCAGCCTCGCGACGAGGTCGGCGACGTCGTGCGCGGCACTCGCCATCAGCAGTCCGGTCCGCTCCAGTGCGGAAATCCTTCGCGCGACGATGGGCGCGCCGCAGACCGCGGCATCGAGGATGCTCAGCGGGAACCCTTCGTAGCGCGCGGAGTGGATGTAGATCGATTCCCGGAGCATCGCCTCGAGATCGGCCGGCCCCAGCCATCCGGTCACGCGGACTCCCGCCGCGGTCAGCATCCGGCGCAGCCCCAGGTCGCCGTCGCCGACCCACACGGCATCACCGGTGAAGCCTCCGCGGCGCAGCTGCGCGACCACCTCGGCGAAGTACCCCGGGTCCTTCTGAGGCGCCAGCCTGCCGACCATGACGAGCCGGGAGGGTCGCCGCGGCCCGTCCACGACATCCGGCTGCGAAAGAGTCGGCACGTTGGGGATCTCGATGGCCGGGAGGCGGCGCGACATGCCGGCGACGATCGCGCGCTCGTCGGGGGACAGGACGCCCACTGCGGCGGTGTTCATCGTCAGGCAGCGCTCGATGAACCGGTAGGTCCGGCTCACCGGCCCCCTGAGCGCCGGGTCGGTGAACTTGAAGCAGTGCGGTTCGTAGACCACGGGCGCGTCCAGACTCACCACCCGCGTGTAAACGCCCGCCCAGCTGGAGTGGGCATGCACGACGTCCACTCCCAGTTCGCGCGTTCTTCTCCTGGCGGCGCTGATGCGGGAGGGTAGGGTTCGCGGCAGCCTCATCATGCTCGCCCAGCGGGAGGCGGTCGGCGTCTCCTCCCCCGTCCACAGCAGGTGGTGCTCGGCCTCGGGCAGGGCCGCGGCTCTCAGACCAATCGCGCGCCCGACACCGGCGCCGAAACACTCGGTGACGTGCAGGACCCTGAGGGGGCGTGCCCTCCCCCTCTGGTCGTGAATCAGGCCCGACGTCGTCACACATTCACCCATGAAAACCGTTTCCCCCTTGCATCCGTTGTTCTCAGCGCGAGACGCCCGCCCGCTCACAACGGCACGCCGCCGTCATCGAAACGACGGATCCAGGAGCTGAAGTCGTAGTAGTCGACGATGTCCTGCACGGGCCCGGCCGAGGCGCGCTCCACAAACTGTTCGAGCCCGTCCCAGCGGTCCCGCCCGACGATGAACACACGCTCGGGGTCGTAGAGCCTTTCCGCGCGAATATCCGACGTGAGGCTGAGGACGCTCCTGCCCATGAGCACCGCCTCCACCGGCCTCAGAGAGGAGCCCCGCTGCCCCGCCTGGGGAATCTCGACGACCGCCCTCGCCGTGCCGGTCATCCTCAGAATCTCGACGTAGGGGATCGGACCGATCGGCTCGAGACGGGGATACCTATCCCTGGTCCGCCGGCTCATCCCAGCGACGCAGAACCGATAGGTGTAGCCGTCGGCCTCCAGGCGCCGGGCGAGATCGGCCAGCACCGCGGCCCGACCCTTGTCAGAACCGACGAACAGGAAATCCACCTCGCCCCGTCCCCGGAAGTCCCCCAGCTCGCGGAAGGAATAGGTGGTGTTCAGGCTCAGCCCGAGAGCGCGGCAGTCCCCCCTGTCGAACGACCACACCTCGCCGGTGCCCGGCGGGACGAGCCCGGGGTCCGAACCCGGACCGGCCGGGTTCCAGTACCACGAGATCAGTCTTTTCCTCGGCCACCGGCGATGGATGTACCCGGCCACAGGGACCGATAGGTCGCTCGCGTGCACGATGATCGTGTCGGCACCGTCGACCGTTCGCTCCCAGTCCTCGAACCAGGCCGCGTACCCCGGCAGGCCGGACCGCATGTGCAGCCGCCTGAGACCTCTCATTCCCCTGGACCTGAGAACGGCCAGCGAGTGGGCAACACCGACTCCCCGGCTCCTCAACCGCTCGATGTAGTAGTCCTCACCGGCGAAGAAACCCGACATGAGCATCGCGACAGACACGGGCCCCTCTCCTTTCCGAACACCGGCAACGCATCGCGTACCGCATCACGAGCACCGCGATCGCTTCAGAGATCCGATGCACCTCATTGAGAGCACGAACTTGGCCGCGCTGGTCACCGCGGCGCTCACCGCACCGGACCAAACGGCGGGAACGCTCCACACCGCGCACGGGACGACAACCGCAGCGCCCAGCGCCAACGCCCACAGCACCACCCGCATCTGGGTGCGGTAGAGGTTCAGGGCGAGCAGCGCCGCGTTCAGCACATGCGTGCCCGGGTTGAGGACCGCGGCGGAGGTCATCAGCACCAAGAACCACGGCGAGTAGACGAATTCGCCGCCGTACACCAGGTGGAGGAGAGCGGGCCCGAGCGCGTAGACGCCGACCGCGCACACCGCTCCGCAGAGCAGAATCCACCCCGACGCGCGCACTACCCGGGTCACGAGGCCGCTGGGCCCCCGCGTCACGACCATCGACTGGTACTCACCGATGTACATCGAGTTGAGGGAGGACCCCAGCAGCGAACCGACGGTGAGGATGTAGGCGGCGCCGGCGAACCGTCCCACGTCGACCGCCGACCCGGTGCCCGAGACGATCCAGGTGGGCAGATTCGCCACGAGGACGGCGGCCGCCTGGGCGATGGCGACGGGTGCGGAGGCCGCCGTGAGGCGGCGTAGACTCCCGGCGGCGGGCGCCCTCCCGCCGTCCGGGCGAGGGCGACGCGTGGCCGTAGCCGCGGCGACGGCCGTGACGAGCGAACCGGACGACGAGCCCAGAACGACGACGCCGGCGGGCGCATGGCATATCGCAATACCGCCCGCCGCCAGCGAGGTGACGACCCCGTTGAGCACCATGAGCGAGCCGAAGGCGACGAGCCTGCCGCTCTTCTGCAGCGGCGCGTACAGAATGTCGACGACGGCGTCGGCGCTCTTCATGATCGCCACCGCCACCACCATGACGGGCTGAAGGCCGACCAGGGCGCCGGTGCAGGCGAGAAGAATCAGACCCGCCATGATCCCCGCCGCCCGGAGCCGCAGGAACGACGAGAACGGGTAAGCCCGCCGAATGGTGATGCAGGTGTTCCTCAACCCCCATCCCGATGCCACGAAAATGGGCGTCGCGTAAGCCATGACGGTCGCGAACTCCCCCGGCCCCCCGGGCCCATCCGATCGGGCGAGCAGCCAGAAGACGAACCACTGGGACAACGGGGCGACGAACGTCCCGACCAGGACCAGCACCCGTCCGGGACGAGGATTCCCCCTCCCCATGCGCCTCACATCCATCGGTCAGTCGTGAATCGTGAGTATGTCGTTCAACGGGCGAGGCAGCGAACGTGCGACCCGGTACCCGCGCGCAGCATGCCCCACGGCGATCATGACGACGATGTCCTCGCTGACGCTGATCCCCACCTGTGCGCGGAGCCCGTCGGTTACTGCGTTGGGCTGCGACCAGTTGAGGAAGCATGTGTCCAGCCCCAGCGCATGAAGCACCCAGACCAGGGTCATGGCGAACAGGCCGCCGTCGACCCAGCGCTGATTCCGTTCACCTGCTCCGATGAATGCCGACCTGCGCTCAGTGATGATGAACAGGGCGGGGACGCGGTCGCGGAATCCAGCACTCCCATTCTGCATGTCCAGCGCGCGCATGACCGAGTCGTGGTCGTCGATGAGGTGGGCGCGGTAGGACCGGCGGTTGCACACCGACGGTGTGCGCCCCGCAATGCGCACGGCCTCGACCAGCAGATTACGTTCGAGGGGGCGGGACATATCAAAGCTGCGCACCGAATGCCGGGCATCGACGAACGCCTCGACCCGCTCCACCGGGTAGGCGATCGTGCGCTCGGGGCCCGGCGGTGTCAGATCGTCGCAGATCACGCCCGTGGCGTTGAAGGCGGCGTGCTGGCCGAGCGCGATCCGGCAGGCGTCCACCAACCAATCCGGGAGCAGCTCGAGTTGCTCGGGTGAAGCCAGGATCTGTTCGATCTGCCGGCGCCGTGCATGTCCGAAAGGGCGGCGCGCACGGGGCAGGGTCGCGCCCTTCTCCAGTCCGTGAGAGGCGAGAATCAGACGCGAAGTGGCGCACTCGGTCCGATCGATCTGTGCACTGCGCCCCGCGCTACCCGCCTCCCAATCGGTGGAACGAACGTAGTCCCGGCAGTCCCTCGCATACTCCCGTGCGATGGCCGCCCTCCGATACGCCCGCACGGCGAATGCCGGACTATGAGTCTTGACCCACGACTTCAGTGTCACGATGAACTCCGCTCCATCCGATTACCTCTCATGCACGCCCGCACACTCGCCTCAGCTCCAGGACCACGAGTACGGGAGGAGATCGCCGTAGCGGACGAGCCAGATGCAGAAGTAGACGGCCATTGCCGTCCACAGGGCCGCATGCCTGGCCCGGGAGCCCTGCGAGACCAGTGAGGACGTGAGCAGGGGCAGGCTCGCCGCGAAGTACAAGGTCGCCCGGTCCAGGACGGCTAGCTGGAGCCCGACCACCTGGACGCCGACGCCCAACGAATAGAATCGCGAGACGCTCCGCAGCCCGGCCGGCACCTCCGTCGTGTTGAGGAACCAGACCACGAGAAGCATCAGGAACAAGTGCACGATCCGCCCGTACCCGGATCCGGCGTCCTGACCGAGATAGTCGCCGTACTTCTCGCCCAGCAGCCCCGCGATCGCCGATGTCACATCCGAGCTGATCAGCAGGACTGCCAGGAGGAGACCGCCGGCCGTCAGCACCGCGGGCATTCTGAAGGTCGAACGCCCGGGGAACCGCAGCGCCGCGGCAAAGGCGATGGCGGCCAGCAAAGCTGATTGGTGAATCGTCGCCGCCATCAGCGCGGGAATCCAGCCGAGCCGGCGCCCGCCCGCGACATGGACCGCGCCGAGCAGGAACAGGGCGATGGCCAGCGCCTGCCTCATCCCGTTGTACTGGAACAGGTAGACGCCCGACAGCGCGTACGCGCTGACCGCCGGCAGCGGGTTCACGCGCGAGACGCGGATCGCCTCGTATTGAAGACCGTTGATCACCAGCGCTGTGACGATCATGAACGCACGGGCGTCCAGTCCCGCGGACTTGAGGACGAACTCCCACACGGTATACCCCGGTTCGACGATCGACTGCGTCATCGTGCTCGTCCACGAATCCGTCTCCACCGACGTGTCGTACATCTCCACGTACATCCACGTGTCGGTGCCGACCTGCTCGGCGCGCAGCGCCGGCGCGGCAGCGAGAACCACCACGCACAGGACGTCGATGGCGCACTGGCTCGCACGGCGTCCTGATGGCGCGCTCTCCTGCGCCGTGACAGTATGAGCGCGCAGCATCTGGAGAACGATCACGACGAGGCCGGTCAGAAGATAGACAGTCACGTCGGGTTCCCGAGCGCGGCCGTGCACAGGCGGATCGATAATACCGGCTGAGGTTGATTGAAACCGGTCTCGTTTGCCCCTCTCACTAGCCCAGGACCTGCGAGCGAAGATAGTCCAGAGCGCGCCGACGTTCGTACGCGAGTCGCTCGCGATCGAAGGAGAGCACACCCCAGCTGAGGGCGATGTCGTCGACCTGTTCCACAGATAGGACAAGATTCCGATCCGTTCCCAGAAGGTTAAGGACCGACATGATCCGACCGCTGTACCGGGGTGGGGGGACTGCCGCGAACTGCGTCTCGAATATGTGCGAGAAGGCAATACCGTGAAAAGAATCGGTCACCACGAATGACGCATTCCTGATCAAACCCAGAAAATCCTCCACTGAAGGTGTGATATAGCTTTTCGCACTGGGCATGCGTGCGGTCGGCCAGTAGTCGATCCTGACCACCGGCAGGCCGGTCCTTCTGGCCAGACGGGCCGCCGCGCTCACAAGCAGAGGATTCCGATTGAGCTGGTAAACCAGAACGTACGATCCGGCCACAACAGGCGGGGATGCGGTTCTGCACCAATACTCGGGAGAGAGGGCAAGAGTGGGGTCCACGTGCTGGTCGACCCGCAGGCCGAGCGACATGAGGTACTCGTAGGCTCTGACCTCCCGCACGGACAGGCCATCGAAAAGGGAGAGCGCCTCTCGCGCGCGCTCCTCCTCGCCGCGCGGGAGGCGGGCGAGACCGATGGACGAGGAGAAGGAGAAGCGCGGACACCCCTCCGGCAGGAACGAGAGGTAGAACGGGCGGTTGTCACGGTTGTACTCGATATTCCACACCTGATCCGAGCCCACGCAGTAGGCATGATAATCGTCGAAGGGAAAATGACGCAGCTCCTCGAAGGAGCTGTAATGACGGCCAGTCAAATTGATTCTTCTCGCGAGGAAGTCGCGGAAAACCAATGAGCGTCGACGCGCATCGCGCCCTCGCACGACGCGGTACGCCTGCGAGGCCAGAGGAACGTTCGAGTACCGGCTTCCCGCGAAGTAACTCGCAGCGTCGTCCCCTATTCCCTCACGACGGAAATCGATCACCGTGCACCGCGCCCCGACCTCCTTGAGGAGTTCCTGGGTCGCGAAAGCCTGAAGTACCGACCCGTAGTTCCTGACATTGTGCAGGGTCAGCACAGCGACGGCGGGCGACCATCCCGCACCGGTAACCGACCCTGGGCCCTCTTCTGCCATCCGTCGTCCCCTGCGCGCATCGTACTCGTGAGGCGGTGCACTTCACTCACCTGAAATCCTGCATGGATGACACTACGAGCGCGTCGATGCGAGCGTCGGTCGCACACGGCGCTATTGACGTCGCAGAAGGGTAACAAAGACAAGGTCCGTCCGTCGTGGCCTCAATACGACCAAGAAGAATCGCGGCGAGCTTCGGCATCACATTCTTCAGACGATCACCAGAGCCATCATCAGCCGCGGGCGAGCTGACGCATGTCACGTGCGTGTCCCACTTATCGGACCGCGCAGTCCGGGGCGGTCCGCGATTGTTGACGGGCTCTCGGTCGAATCGGCGGCCGGGCCGGGTCAGTTCACCGTGGCGGGAAGCAGTTCGACGGCATCGGGGTGCTCCCTCAAATACTCGCCCACCATGTCGGTGGCGAAGGCCTCGAAGAGCGGGACGTCCGCATCCGGATCGAGGTTGACGATCGACTGGCCGTCCTCGGACATGCCTGTCCCGGCCGTCGGCACAGTCATGAAGTGGATATCTTTCGAACGGATGGAGCGTGAGCCCAGCGCCAGGTCCTGCATCTGGCCGATGGTGAATCCCTCATCGACCGCCATCGTATTGGTGACCGCATGGAGGAAGGAGTAGAGCTTCGTCGGGTCCGACAGCGTGCCGTTGTCGAACACCTGCGCGATGATGGCCCGCATCCACGCCTGCTGGCGATTGACGCGGTCGAGGTCCCCGTTGGGAAGCGTCTTCCGTTCGCGCGCGTAGGCCAGTGCCTGCTCGCCGTCGAGCAACTGCGCCCCCGAGTTGAAGTCGCTACCGGCCAGTGTCTGCGGGTTCTTGAGGTTGATGGTCACGCCGCCGATCTCATCGGTCAAAGCCTTGAAGGATTCGAAGTCGGCGACGACGACATGATCGATATGGATACCGGTGAGCTGTTCGACGGTCTGAATGGTCAGCGGCGGACCGCCGTAGGAGTAAGCGGCGTTGATCTTGGCCCGACCGTGCCCGGGGACGTCCACCCAGGAGTCGCGCGGGATCGACATGATCGACACGTCCTTCCTGTCCCCGCTGATCTGCACGACCATCATCGCGTCGGTGCGCTGCGCTCCGGCCTCCCATTGCGAGGGGTCGCCCGCGCTGATGCGCGAGTCCGAACCGAGCAGAAGAATGTTCGTGGCCGGTTCCCGACCGTCCCCGGTCACCTGCTGGGGCGCACGCGCGGTCAGGTTCGCGAACGGGTCGGCGAAAGTCTCCACATTGCCGGCCAGTGCATGACGGATCCACAGACCGGCGGCCGTCGTCCCCAGCACCAGAACTACGATCACTCCCACCACCGAGAGCAGAGCGACCTTCCATCCGCGGCCCGACGTGCGCGCCGGCGCACTGCTGTCCGATGCCGGGAGCGGGGAGTCACCGGGCTCCACGGGGGTGACGGCCGACGGGGAGGGGCGGGTCGGGGTGGGGTCGCTCATGACCCTATGCAATCACCTATTGAGCGTCGCCTCGCATCCACTCCGCATACCGTGGCGCATCAATCGGATAACGTGCCCGTCGCATCCCTGCAGGGCCTCGGCCCTGCGAAGTGCGGACTCATGCGAGTCGGTACATCCAGCCGTACGGGTCCTCATGGGCGCCGTACTGAATGCCGATGAGGCGGTCGTGAATCTCGTGGGTGACCGCGCATCCCTCGATGGTCACGTCGAACCCCTCACCCGTCAGGCGCCCCAGGGGAACGACGACGGCGGCCGTGCCGCAGGCGAAGACCTCGCGGACCCTGCCCGAATCGATGTCGGCCAGCAGCCCCTCCAGGCTGATGGTGTCCTCCACAACCCTCCGCCCGGCGTCGGTGAGTAGACGGATGATCGCCGAGCGCGTGCTGCCCTCCAGGATCGTGCCGGTCAGGTGGGGGGTGCGCACCGTGCCGTCGTCGTCGACAACCATGATGTTCATGCCGCCGAGCTCTTCGAGGTTACGCTCGGTGACGTCGTCGAGGAAGCACACCTGATCGCACCCCTTGGCCGCGGCCTCCCCCTGGGGTAGCAGCGAAGAGGCGTAATTTCCGCCGGTCTTGGCGAAGCCTGTCCCGCCGCGTCCCGCCCGGTGGTAGTTCTGGGTGACCCAGATGCTGATGGGCTCCAGGCCGTGGGTGAAGTAGGCGCCCGACGGCGAGGCGATAACGTAGTAATCCACGACGCCGGCGGGCCGCACCCCCAGAAAGGGTTCCGAGGCGAAGACGAAGGGACGCAGGTACAGGGACTCGCCCTCGCCGGAGGGGACCCACCGGGCGTCAGCACGGACGAGGTCGACCAGCGAGGCAACGAAGTCCTCCTCGGGCAACTCGGGCAGCGCCAGACGACGGGCGGAGACGTTGAGCCGGGCGGCGTTATAGCGCGGCCGAAAAGTCCAGATGCTGCCGTCAGCGTGCCGGTAAGCTTTGATCCCCTCGAAGACCTCCTGCCCGTAGTGCAGCACGGCGGCCGCCGGTGACAGCGTCAGATCGCCGTAGGCCACGACCCCGTGCTCAGCCCAGCCCGCACCGCGGGTCCACCGGGCGTGCGCCATATGGTCGGTGAAGACGGATCCGAAATGGAGATCCGTCAGAGCCCGAGCGCGCTCCGCGTCGCTGGCGGCGGCCGTGCCGGGGCCCAGGGGGAAACGTCCGGCGAGAGCGTCAGCATCCGGAACAGGGACGGCGGCGGCACGAGCCAGTGGTGTTTCGAGAGAGGCGGGTGTGGAAGCGGCGGCCGAAGTCTCAGGCATGGGATCACATTACCGTCGTAGGAGGAGCGCCGACTCGCTCCTCTCGCATACTGACCGGCCGCCGGCCGGCGCAGAACGGGCCGGCCGGCAACTCCCCGTATGAGCCGGCGCCGCGCTCTCGGACGCGACGTCAGCGTCCCACATCAGCCCTCGTCGGCTTCAGGCGATCCCTCGCACCCTCGCACGGTCTCGGCGATCGCATCGCCGATCTCGCCGGTCGAACGCTTCAGCGGTATGCCGGCGGCGTCGGCCTCGGCACGGGCCGTCATATCGGCATCGACGGCGGCATGCACGCGCGCGGCCGCCTCGGGCCAGCCGACGTGCTCCAGCAGCATGGCGACGGCGCTAATGGTGGCCGTCGGGTCGGCCCGTCCCCGTCCCGCGATGTCGGGGGCGGAGCCGTGAACGGGTTCGAACATGGAGGGGAGGGTGCGATCGGGGTTGATGTTCCCGGAGGCGGACAGACCGATGCCGCCGGTGATGGCACCGGCCTCATCGGTGAGGATGTCGCCGAAGAGGTTGTCGGTGACGATGACGTCGAAACGACCGGGATCGGTGACCAGGTAGATGGTGGCGGCATCGACGTGGCTGTAGTCGACGCTCACCTCGGGATACTCCGCGCCGACCGTCTCGACCGTGCGGCGCCACAGGTGACCGGCGTTGACGAGCACGTTGTGCTTGTGAACCAGGGTCAGGTGCTTAGCGGGGCGCGAGCGAGCCTTCTCGAACGCGTAGCGCACAACCCGCTCGACGCCGTAAGCGGTGTTGACACTCACCTCCGTGGCGATTTCGTGGGGGGTGCCCACGCGCACGGCTCCGCCGTTGCCGCAGTACAGGCCCTCTGTCCCCTCGCGCACGACGACGAAGTCGACGTCGCCGGGGTCGGCCAGTGGCGTGGGCACGCCCGGGTAGCACTTGGAGGGGCGCAGGTTGACGTAATGGTCCAGTGCGAAGCGCAATCGCAGCAGCAGGCCGCGCTCGAGGACGCCGGAAGGGACCGAGGGGTCGCCGACGGCGCCCAGAAGGATGGCGTCATGGGCTTTGATGGCCTCCAAGTCGCCGTCTGAGAGGGTCTCGCCGGTGCGGTGCCAGCGCTCGGCCCCCAGGTCGAAGTCGGTGATGGCGGCCCGGACGCCGGTGCCGGCCAGGGCGGCGTCCAGAACCTTCAGGCCTTCGGGCACGACCTCCCTGCCGATGCCGTCACCGGGGATCACTGCGAGCTCGATGGTGCTGCTCTGCGCGGTCTCAGTCATGGCCTCAGGCTACGGCAGTTGCCAGCGTCCGAGACGTGAAGCTCGGATGGTGGCGCAGTGGCGGGGCGCCCGGGCCGGGGCGTCAGCGTGCCGGGTATGGACGAGACGATCATCTCCGCGCGAGCCGGAGGGGACCGAGCGCCGTGACCACTCCATCCGCATGGGCCGGCAGATGCACGAGGGGCGGATCCGCACCCCGCCGGAGCAGAAGACGGACCCGCCCGTTCGCGCCGTCGATCTTCCGGCGCTGCCTGATGCTGCGGCTCAGCGGGCGACGGAGCCCTCGGTGTAGTCCTTGTCGACGTCGGAGCGCCAGGCGAACATGGAACGGACCTCGTGGCCGGTCTTCTCGATCGGGTGGGCCTCGCCCTCGGCGCGGAACCTCTTGAACTCCGGTGCACCGGCGGCCTGGTCGTCCATGAACCGCTTAGCGAACGAGCCGTTCTGGATGTCGGACAGGACCTCCTTCATGTGCTCCTTGACGTCGGGAGTGATGACGCGCGGGCCGGAGACGTAGTCGCCGTACTCGGCGGTATCGGAGCAGGACCAGCGCTGCTTGGAGATGCCGCCCTCGTTAATAAGGTCGACGATGAGCTTCATCTCGTGGCAGACCTCGAAGTAGGCCATCTCGGGTTGGTAGCCGGCCTCAACGAGGACCTCGTACCCGTACTGGATGAGTTTGGACAGTCCGCCGCACAGGACGTCCTGCTCGCCGAAGAGGTCGGTCTCCGTCTCCTCGCGGAAGGTGGTCTTGAAGGCGCAGGCGCGGGTTCCGCCGATGGCCTTGGCGTAGGACAGGACGAGGGGCCAGGCCTCGCCGGAGGCGTCCTGCTCGACGCACACGAGGACGGGCACGCCCCGGCCGGCCTCGAATTCACGGCGCACCGTGTGACCGGGCCCCTTGGGGGCGACCATGATGACGTCGTGGCCGGCGGCCGGCTTGATGTACCCGAAGTGGATGTTGAAGCCATGCGCGAAAAGCAGCGCCGCGCCATCCTTGAGATTGGGCTCGATCTCGTTCTTGTACAACTCGGCCTGAACCTGATCGGGGGCGAGAATCGTCACGACGTCTGCCCAGGCGACGGCCTCGGCGATCGGCTTGACAGTCAGCCCGACCTCCTCGGCCCTGGCGATGGAACGTGAGCCCTCGCGCAGGCCGACAACGACCTCGACACCCGAGTCGCGCAGGTTAAGCGCGTGGGCGTGACCCTGCGACCCGTAGCCGAGGACGGCGACCCTCTTGCCCTGAATGACGGACAGGTCGGCGTCGTCGTCGTAAAACTTCTCAGCTGCCATGATTGATTTCACTTCTCCTTGAGTTGATCTGTGATGGACCGAGGCCCGCGCGTGATGGCGACAGCACCGGACTGGACGATCTCCTTGACCCCGTAGGGTCCCAGAGACTCCAGCAGCGCCTTGACCTTCGACTCCGAGCCGACGGTCTCGATGACCACCGATGTCGGCGACACGTCCACAACGTGAGCCCGGAAGAGATCAACGATCTGCAGCACCGCGGTGCGGTTGGAGTCATCGGCGCGGACCTTGACGAGGTAGAGCTCGCGGCCCACGGAGGTGGCCGGGTCGAGCTCAACGATCTTGAGCACGTTGACCAGCTTATTGAGCTGCTTGGTCACCTGCTCCATAGCCGGTCCCTCGGCGTCGGCGATCACCGTAATGCGCGAGACAGCCTCGTGCTCGGTGGGACCCACGGCCAGGGAGTGGATGTTGAAGCCGCGGCGGGTGAACAGCGCCGAGACGCGCGTGAGCACGCCGGGCTTGTTCTCCACCAGGACGGACAACGTGTGCTTCTCGCTCACGGTCTCACTCCTCTTCCCACGCCGGGCTCATGCCCCGGGCGTGCTGAATCTCGTCGTTGGACACACCCGCAGCCACCATCGGCCACACCTGGGCGTCGGCGGAGACGATGAAGTCGATAACGACCGGCCGATCATTGACGGCGTTGGCCCGGGCGATGACGTCATCGACGTCCTCGAGCCGCTCGCAGCGCAGCGCGAGGGCTCCGTAGGCCTCGGCCAGCTTGACGAAGTCGGGGACGCGCCGAGTGTCCGCTCCGGTGTGCAGGTCGGTGCTGGAGTAGCGCTGCCCGTAGAACAGCGTCTGCCATTGACGCACCATGCCGAGCGACGAGTTGTTGATGACGGCGACCTTGATAGGAACGCCGTTCAGCGTGCAGGTCGCCAGCTCCTGATTGGTCATCTGGAAGCTTCCATCCCCGTCGATGAGCCACACGGGGCGATCCGGAGCGCCGACCTGCGCGCCCATGGCCGCGGGCACGCCGTAGCCCATAGTGCCGGCCCCCGCGCTGGTGAGCCAGGAGTGCGGTCGCGTGAAATGCAGGTAGTGGGCGGCCCACATCTGGTGCTGGCCGACGCCGGTGACCCAGATGGTGTCCTCGGACGCGGCTCTGTCCAAGTGGGTGATGACCTCCTGGGGCTGGAGAAGGCCATCGTCGGTGTCGGTCCAGTCAGTGGGATAGGTGACGCGTATATGAGCGACCTCGGTGAGCCACTGGTCGATCTCGGCGCGGGGCTCCTCGGCGAACTGGGCACGGCAGGCGGAGATCAGTGCCGGGACGACGTCGATCAGGTCGCCGACGATCGGCACATCCGCGGTACGGATCTTGGAGATCTCGGCGGGGTCGATGTCGACGTGGATGATCGTGGCGCGGGTGGCGAAGGTGTCGGGTCTGCCGGTGACACGGTCGTCGAAGCGAGCTCCGAGTGCGACGACGACATCGGCGCGCTGAAGAGCCCCGACGGCGGCCACAGTGCCGTGCATGCCCGGCATCCCCAGATTGAGGGGGTGGTCCGTGGGCATGACGTCGATAGCGGTGAGCGTCGTCGTGAAGGGGGCGCCGATGAGGTCGATCAGCTCGGTGAGTTCCTCGGTCGGCACGTCCGCTCGACTCAGGCCGCCGCCCAGGTAGAGCACGGGGCGCTCAGCGGCCGCGATGACCTCCGCGGCCTGGGCGAGACGACGCTGGTTGGGCCTACCGGGAAGCGGATAGCCGCGCAGGTCGAGCCGGGCCGGCCAGCGGAACTCGGTCAGATCCTCCTGGGCGCTCTTGGAGAAATCAACCAGGACGGGGCCCGGGCGGCCGGTGGAGGCGATGTGGAAGGCCTCCGCGATGCGCACGGGGATCTCCTGGGCCGTCGTCACGAGGAAGGAGTGCTTGACGAAGGGCATCGTCGCGCCGACGATGTCCGCCTCCTGAAAAGCGTCGGTACCGATCGCCCTGGCGCCGACCTGGCCGGTGATCGCCACCAACGGGACGGAGTCCATATGGGCGTCGGCAATGGCTGTCACCAGGTTGGTGGCACCGGGTCCGGAGGTCGCCACGCACACGCCGGGCCTGCCGGTGACCATGGCATAGCCCTCTGCGGCGTGGCCCGCTCCCTGTTCGTGACGCACGAGCACGTGACGGATCTGCTCGCTGGCGAGAAGAGGATCGTAGAAGGGCAGAATAGCTCCGCCCGGCATGCCGAAGATGTCGGTGACGCCGACCTTCTCCAAAGCCCGTACGAGCGCCTGGGCGCCCGTGATCACCCGGCGGTCCTGCGACTCCTGGGCCAGAGATGCGTTGCCGCGCGTCATCCTCCGCCCTCCTTTCTGTACGATCTGCGCGATCGGGCGCGGCCTGACGGCCGGCCGCTGGTCAACCGTAGGACGTCTCAAGATACGAGTCGAACAGACAAGAAGAATGTCTTACATATTGGAATCACGACCCTGATGCTGTGTCGTCCGTCCCGAATTCGCGTTCCCGACGCGCCCTGGTCTTTGGTCCGACACGAGCCAGGCGCCCCAGTGCCAGACTGTGCTCGTTCTTCGTACATCTCCCCGCCGCGCGCCGACGAGCAGCGGCACCGGAAGGCTTCGCACTCGTGGTCATAGGTCTCCTCCACCACCTCGCCGAGAACTCCGTTCTCGTTCTGTTCCTGCTCGTCGGTCTGGGCATGCTCGTCGGGCACATCAAGGTCAAGAGCGTGAGTCTGGGCGCAGCCGCCGTACTCTTCGCGGGCATCGTCCTGGCGGCCCTGGGAGTCGCCAAGGGTGTGATCATCGAGATCCCACCGCCACTGGGTACTCTGGGGCTAGCGGTCTTCACCTTCGCCATCGGAGTCCAGTCCGGCCCCAACTTCTTCCACGTCATCCGCACCGCGCTCGGCCCGCTGGCCCTCATGCTCGCAGCATTCATCACCGCCGCCGTCGCGGGACTCGGCATCGGCCGCTCCCTGGGAATGAGCGGTCCTATGATCGCGGGCACCTTCGCGGGCGCGGCGACCAACACCCCCGCCCTGGCGGCCGCTGGCAACGCGGCTGCGATCGCGGGATACTCCGACGGTGCGGCGATCGCCACGGTCGGTTACGCGGTGGCCTACCTCTACGGCGTCATCGGCATGCTGTTCTTCTGCCTGCTGGCCCTGCGCTACCGTCGCAGCGACAAGGACGCGCCCTCGCCCCTGGTCAACCGCACAATCCGAGTCGAGCGCTCCGACGGCCCCATGATAGGTGACATCGCCGAGACGATCTCGGGCGAGCTGAAGTTCTCACGCCTGCGGCGCGGCGAGCAGGGGCCCATTACACGCCCGGCCCGGGAGGACAAGCTCTTCAAGGACGACCTGGTCACCGTCGTCGGCACCCGGGACGCCGTCACGCAGGTCATCACGGCTCTGGGCCACGGCTCCTCCCATTCGCTGATCGAGGATCGCAAGTACCTGGATTTTCGTCGGATCACTGTCTCCGATCCCAGGATCGCCGGTCATACAGTCGCCGAGCTCGACATCGACCACCGTTTCGGTGCCACTATCTCCCGCGTGCGCCGTGGTGATACCGACATGGTGGGCACCCCCGACCTGGTCCTCCAGCAGGGGGACCGCGTGCGCGTAGTGGCGCCCACGGGCCGTATGACGGAGATCTCGAAGTTCTTCGGTGATTCCTCGCGCGGGCTATCGTCGATCAATCCGGTCGCTCTGGGCCTGGGCATGGCGGTGGGAATCATCATCGGCGAGTGGAAGATCCTGACCCCTACCGGGGCGACCTTCTCCATCGGGTCGGCCGCGGGCACCCTCATCGTCGGACTGATTTTCGGCAAGATCGGCCGTATTCGGAACTTCGTGACGGCCATGCCGTTCACGGCGACGGCGGTGCTCTCCGAGTTCGGGCTGCTCATCTTCCTGGCGCAGGCGGGCACGAAGGCCGGCGGCCAGATCGCCAACGCCTTCACCGGCGGCGACTGGTGGAAGATCCTCGCAACGGGCTTCATCATCACCACCATTATGGGCCTGGGCCTGTACGTCTCCATGCGGTGGGTCATGAAGATGGGTGGTACGCGCTTGTCCGGTCTCCTGGGGGGCGCGCAGACTCAGCCCGCGGTGCTGGCTTTCGCCAATGAGCGCACCGGTGCCGATCCCCGCGTGGCCCTGGGCTACGCCATGGTCTACCCGGTGGCCATGATCGTGAAGATCTTCATCGCCCAGCTTCTCGGCGGACTATGAGCCGTACAGAGCGGCCGTCGCCACGACTGATTCAGCGGTGGCGGGACCGGTGGTCGGGCCGCTGGCCCGGCTCGGCAGCGCTCCCATGGGATTCAGGCAGGATCACATGCTCGGAGGTGGCGACGTCGTGGCGCCAGTTGTGGTCGGTCATAATGCGCGCAATGGCAAGGCCGACTCCGATGGACGTGATGACGAAGAAGACCTCCGCCAAGTTTCCCGCTGCCTGGCCGACGGCGACGTTGGCGTCCACGGTCTGATTGTTGAGGGCGGAGACGGCCCGGTAGAAGGGCACACCGGGAATCATGATGACGACCGCCGGAACCGACAGGGCGACCCTCGACAGGGAGGCGCGGGAGACGAAGAGCTGAGCGAGCAGGCCAATCATCACAGCGGCCAGGCCCACGGCCAGTTGCCACGGCACATGGAACTCATCGATGACGACGAGACGCCCGGTGTTCGCCAGCGCGCCGACGACGGCGGCCAGCAGCGACGCTTTGACGCCGGCGTTGAAGAGCATGGCGAACCCATAGGCGGCGATGAATGAGCAGAAGCAGCGCAGGACGTGAAGGACGAGCCCCGTGGGTACGGCGACGTCGGTGGCATCGACCTCCCAGTGGAAGATGAAGGTCACCGTCCACACGGCCATGCCCGCTGACGCCATGACGACGACGACGTAGGCAGCGCGGGAGAGGGCGCTCGAGAAGTCCTGACGCACCAGGTCGAGCATGGACGTGACCATGGGGAAGCCGGGAATGAGGAAGAGGATCGCTGAAATGATACCGCCCTGGTGGTTGCCCTCGGCGATCCCCGTCGTCTGGAGCAGGCTCACGATGCCCATGTAAGCGGCTGAGGCGACCACACCGCACACCATCCAGGTGAAGAAATGCTGGTAGGAGCGCTTGAGCATCTGCCGCCGAACAAGCTGGCCGACGAAGGCGGCGACGAGGACAGCCAGGCATTCGATCCAACCGCCCTGGTTGAGGAAGCAGAACCCTGAGCACGCCACTCCGGAGGCGGCCGCGTTGGCGCCGGCGCCGTACAGAGCGTGCATGCCCTCGACCTCATCCAGCTTACGGTCGAGCTGCTCCACGGTCTCGTGAGCCCGCAGGTCGTGCACGATTCGCCGAAGAGCCTCGAGACGGTCCACGTTCACGCCCACTCGACGGACCTCGCAGGCCTCCGTCCGAAAGCGTTCACCGATGAAGGAGGACGTGACCAGCTCGGTCATCGTCACCGTCGCCTCGTGCCGGTCCAGCCCGACTGCCGAGGCCGCCTTGGCCATCGAGGACTTCACCCGATACGAGCCCGCCCCAGCGGCGAGCATGAGCTTGCCGAGGCGAAGAACGACTGCTGACTGGAGCATCAGCCGGTCGGCGTCGAGCTCTGGTTCCGGATGGGTGGGGTCGTATGGAACTTCGGAATTCACGTGACAATATTGACCCATACCGTCGGAGCCGAGCACGGCCGGAAGGCCTACGGAGCTCGTGCAACACGAGGCTCACTCCGGCGACGGGACCTGTTTGTGTTTTGGTGGTGTGTGGGGGCTCGGTGGTGTCCTACTCTTCCGTTCCCTGGTG